>ERZ791796.50-NODE-50-length-147771-cov-10.158568_pt1 | contig 147771 bp, 137 predicted proteins | sample MGYA00510311_ERZ791796 | MGnify/ENA primary metagenome ERZ791796 (study PRJEB30046, sample SAMN00792042) | human gut metagenome | study: EMG produced TPA metagenomics assembly of the A metagenome-wide association study of gut microbiota in type 2...
AGAGGCTTTCCCAACTAGCCTATGCACATTTTTAATTTGGACAGCAGTGAAAATTCATGGGATTTTTATTTATAGATAGTTATGTTAACTATGGATTTTGACAGAAAAATTTCGTAATTTGCTCAAAAAGCTATAAAATCCAACTTTCAATTTCTTTAACAAAAAACGTTGCCGCGTCGGTTTGTGCTACCGGGTCTGCGGTTCCGTCTTCAAACGGAGGCTCTTATGTCCCATAAGTGGCTCAACAAGGACACGCTCTGCGGCCTTGTTGCTTTAACGCTTTTTATTTTGACGATTCCTTTGAGCAATTGGGTCGTTGTCAATGTCGGCTTGGTTTGTGAAACCAATGGTCCCTGTCTTATTCCTGTTTGGCCCGGATTGATGGCGCCTTCCGCGGTGATGATTGCCGGCGCCGCTTTGGTTTTGCGAAATGGCGTTCAGGCTTTTTTGGGAGCGCCATTTTCTTTGGTGGCGATTGCCGTCGGAACATTTTTGTCAGCCCTTTTTGCCGCGCCTTCTCTGGTGATTGCTTCCGCCGCCGCCTTTTGTTTTTCTGAGCTTGCCGACTTTGCCGTTTATACGCCGATGAGAAAACGCTTTCCCGCTTTCTCGGTCGTAATGGCCGGTTTGGCAGGTTCCGTGATCGACAGCGCGATTTTCTTATATTTGGCCTTCGGCAGCCTGGAATTTATTACCGGACAAGTGCTCGGAAAATTTTGGATGTCGATTTTGGCCGCGATGGTCATCGCCTATTTGAGACCGCGTTTAGTAGCACATCCTAAATTTTAAGCGTGAGGCCTGGAAGCACCAGGCCTTAAAAATGCCGTCATCGAGTTGAGGCAATAAATTCTTCAAAGCCTTTTTTGCGTAACACACAGGCCGGACAGTGTCCGCAACCAAATCCCCAAGGATGAAAATGCTCATGATCGCCTTCGTAACATGTGTGTGTCTCGCGGACGATAAAATCGACGAGTTTGTCACCGCCTAACTCGTGGGCGAGTTCCCAAGTCTGAGCTTTGCTTCTGAACATTAACGGAGTAACGATCTCGATTTCCCAGTTCATGCCGAGGGTGAGCGCTTTTTGCATGGCGTCCATCGTGTCACGGCGGCAGTCCGGATAGCCTGAAAAGTCAGCTTGTCCCACACCGGTGACAATCGTATGAATTTCCCTTAGATAGGCGCGTGCGCCTACATATGTCATAAACATTAAATTTCTGGCGGGCACAAAAGAGGTGGGAAGTCCGTCTCTTCCGTGAGCGTCAATCGGCTCCCCCGAACTTGTCAGAGCGCTTGCCGAGACCTGACCGAAAGTTGTCGCGTCAATTACCAAATCACCGCGCAGTTTGTGAGAAAGCTCGGGAAAATCCGCCTGAATTTTTTCTAAGATGGCTCTTCGGCAGATCAATTCCACAGCATTTTTTTGGCCATAATTAAAACCCACGGTTTCGACATAATCGTACTGTTTTAATGCCCAAAAAAGACACGTTGTTGAGTCTTGTCCGCCTGAAAAACTGACGATGGCCTTGTTTGACATTGACTTTCCTTTTCAAAATATGTGCGAAATTAGCCGAGTCTAGCGCATTTTCTTAATGTCAACTGTGCTAACCTTCGGAAAACTTTTTTTGGCTTTTTTTCTGATGCAAAACAAGACCGCAGTTATTCTGATCAATACCGGCTCGCCCGCGGCACCCACGGAGGCGGCGTTACGCACCTATTTGAAGGACTTTTTGTCGGATCCTCGGATTATTGAGTTGCCGGCATGGTTTTGGCAGCCGATTTTGCGTGGCGTAATCCTTCGCACCAGGCCGGCACAAAGTGCCGAGCGCTATAAGAAAGTGTGGATGCCCGATGGCTCTCCTTTGATGGTTTACACGCAAAGGTTGGTGGATGTGCTTAATGAAAGATTGCCCGAAAACATCACCGTGGCCATGGGAATGAAAGTGGGTGCTCCCAGCGTTAAAACGACAGTCGAGCGTTTGATGAAGGAAGGCTTTAAGCGTTTTATTTTCTTTCCGATGTTTGCGCAATATGCCACGCAAACGACGGAATCTTGCCTTGATGCGGTTAGAGAAATCGAAAAAGAGTATCCCATAGATTTTTCTTGGGACTGGATCAGACCTTATTACGAGGAAGAAGAATTCACCAATCTTTTGGCGCAAAAAATCGCCGCTGAACGTACTCCCGGCGCTCACCTTGTAATGAGCTTTCACGGTATTCCTGTTAAAAGCATAAAAAAGGGGAGTCCTTATCAAACACAGTGTCTGCAGACTGCGGAATCAATCGCCCGTAAACTCGGCTTGGCTGACTCTGACTTTTCAATCGCTTATCAGTCAAGATTTGGCAATGACCATTGGCTGCAGCCGTACTTAACTGGGCATGTCAGCGATCTCTTGGCAAAAGGCGTCAAATCGATTGACGTGGTTTGCCTGTCTTTCAGTGTGGATTGTCTGGAGACACTGGAGGAAATCGGCATTGAACTGAAAAATCATTTTATTGGCGACGGCGGCGAGCATTTCGGTCTGATTAGTTGCCTCAATGATGACAGTCACGCTGTTGAGTTCTACGCGCGGCTTATTAAGAAAGCAGCGAGCTGACTTTTTAGTCCAAAAGTTCTTCTTCAAGTTCTGCTTGAATTTTTTCGAATCGTCCCCATATGGGAGATATCTTTAAATATTACCCGTAGCGGAGAATGATTCATGCAAGAAGATACGACCAAGAGTACTGAAGTTAAACAGGAAAACGAGCAGGGCGGTTGCCAAAATCCTCAATGCGACAAAGCGCAGCAGGATTGTTGCGATCAAAATGCTCAGGATCAAAGCTGTGAGCAAGCTCAGTCTGAGCCGGTCCAAACCGAACAGGCTCCTCAAGAACCCTCTGTGGAAGAACTTCTGGCCGCCGCCAAGGAAGAAAACGCCAAATTGCAGGATCTTTACATGCGCGCGTTGGCCGAGGCCGAGAACGCTCGCCGCCGCGCCGAAGAGTCTGTTGAAAAAGCTCATAAGTTCGGAGTGGAAAAGTTCGCGAAGAACCTCTTGCCCGTGCTCGATAGCTTGGAGAAGGCCTTGGAATTGTCGAAAACGCCTGACGATCCCATGATGCAGGGGGTTCAGGCAACCTACCGCCAATTTGTTCAGGCGATGCAGGCAAGCGGCATGACCGAAATTAATCCCGTGGGTGAAAAGTTTGATCCCACCCGTCATCAGGCGATTGCCATGGTGCCCGCTCAGGAAGGTCAGACAAGCGGTCAGGTGGCCCAGGTGTTTCAACGCGGTTGGTTGATCAGTGATCGTGTGTTGCGTGCCGCAATGGTGAGCGTCGTTCAATAATGCATTGAATTAAAAGAGAAACTTTTCAGGATGCAATTATTTGTAAGCGTTGCCCTTGAAAGTTTCAACCTCATCCCCATATTGGGGGTAGAGCGTCGGGAAACACCAATAGCTGTTCCCGCCGAAGTAAAGAATTAAGAGTTTTAAACGAAGGAATTTTAAAAATGGCAAAGATTATCGGTATTGACTTGGGTACGACGAACTCCGCCGTGGCCGTCATGGAAGGTGACAAGATTCACGTGATTGAAAACAGCGAAGGCGCTCGCACCACGCCGTCCATCGTTGCCTATATGGACAACGGCGAAGTGTTGGTTGGCGCTACCGCTAAGCGTCAGGCTGTGACCAATCCGAAAAACACGTTGTTTGCCGTCAAGCGTTTGATCGGCCGTCGTTTTGACGATGCTGAAGTGCAACGCGACATCGCCCTGATGCCGTTCTCGATCTCTCGCGCTGAAAATGGCGACGCTTGGGTGAGCGTGTTGGATGGCAAGAAGTTGGCTCCGCAACAGGTTTCCGCCGAAGTGCTCCGCAAGATGAAGCAAACGGCTGAAGACTACCTCGGAGAAACGGTGACCGAAGCCGTGATCACTGTGCCGGCTTACTTTAACGACAGCCAACGTCAAGCCACGAAGGACGCCGGCCGTATCGCCGGTCTCGAAGTCAAGCGTATCATCAACGAACCGACCGCCGCGGCTTTGGCCTTCGGCTTGGATAAGGCCGGCAAGGGTGACAAGAAGATCGCCGTGTATGACTTGGGCGGCGGTACATTCGATATCTCCATCATTGACTTAGCCGACGTTGATGGTGATAAGCAATTTGAAGTGCTCTCCACGAACGGCGATACGTTCTTGGGCGGTGAAGACTTTGACCAACGTATCGTTGATTACCTCATCACCGAATTCAAGAAAGACACGGGCGTGGATTTGAGCAAGGACATCATCGCCTTGCAACGTTTGAAGGACGCCGCTGAAAAGGCCAAGATCGAATTGTCCAGCCGCCAGGAAACAGAAGTGAACCTCCCGTACATCACGGCTGACGCCACGGGTCCGAAGCACTTGAATGTCAACTTGACGCGTGCTCGCTTTGAAAGCATGGTTGAAGATTTGATCGCCCGTACGATCGAGCCGTGCCGCAAGGCTTTGGCTGATGCCGGCTGCTCCAAGAGCGACATCACCGATGTGATTTTGGTGGGCGGTCAGTCCCGTATGCCGAAGGTTCAGGAAACTGTCCGTGAATTCTTTGGTCAAGAACCGCGTAAGGACGTGAACCCGGACGAAGCGGTGGCTATCGGTGCCGCTATTCAGGGCTCTGTGTTGACCGGTGAACGCCATGATGTGCTTTTGTTGGACGTGACGCCGCTTACCTTGGGTATTGAAACCTTGGGTGGCGTGATGACCTCCATGATCAAGCGCAACACCACGATCCCGACCAAGCACACGCAAGTGTTCTCCACGGCTGAAGATAACCAACCGGCTGTGACCATTAAGGTCTACCAAGGTGAACGCGAAATGGCCGCGAGCAACAAGCTTTTGGGTGAATTCAACCTCGAAGGTATTGCGCCGGCTCCCCGCGGATTGCCGCAAATTGAAGTGACCTTTGATATTGACGCCAACGGTATTTTGCACGTGTCCGCCAAGGATAAGGCCACGGGTAAGGAAAATACGATCACGATTAAGGCCAGCTCCGGCTTGAGCGAAGAAGAAATTCAACGCATGGTCAACGACGCAGAAGCCAATAAGGCCGAAGACCACAAGCGTTTTGAATTGGCTCAGTCCCGTAACGTGGCCGATGCCTCCATCCATCAAGTTCAAAAGACCTTGAAGGATTTGGGCGATAAGGTTGAAGCGGCCGACCGTATGGCTTGCGAAGACGGTATCAAGAAGGTTGAAGAAGCCATCCGCGGTGAAGATAAGGCTGCGATTGATGCCGCTGTTGAACGTTTGATGACCGCCGCTCAAAAGATCGGTGAAAAGTTGAACGCTCAAGCTCAACAAGCCCAACAGGCTCAACCGCAACAAGAAGCCAAGAAGGCCGACGATGATGTGGTTGACGTGGATGCCAAGGAAAAATAATCCATGAGAATTTGGGGGCTCATGCCCCCAAACTCGTACCGAACACAGGGGTCTCAAAAGCGGGGTTCAAGATCGAAGGTGTCAAACATTCGGCCTTGGACCTATCGCTTTATAGCTAGGGTAGAACAATAATGAGCGATCGTGATTATTACGAAGTATTGGGTGTAGATAAAAACGCCAGTGCAGCCGATATTAAAAAGGCCTATCGACGTTTAGCCATGAAGTACCACCCCGACCGCAACAATGGGGATAAAGAGGCTGAAGCGAAGTTTAAGGAGATCGGCGAGGCTTACGAGGTTTTGGGCGATGAACAAAAACGCGCGGCCTACGACCGGTTCGGCAGAGCCGGTGTGAACGGCGCGGCGGGCGGTCAAGGCGGCTTTGGCGGTTTCGGACCTGAAGGGTTCGCCGGCGGCTTTGGTAACATGGGTGACCTGGGCGATATCTTCAGTGAATTCTTCGGTCAGGGCATGGGCGGACGCCGTCAGCAATCCGGTCCTCGCGCTATGAAGGGCGTTGACCTTCGCTATGACCTTGAAATTACGCTTGAACAGGCCGCGAAGGGATACAAGGCTGAGATTCGTGTTCCTGTTTGGGAAAAGTGTGATGTTTGTGATGGAACGGGCAGCCGCTCCAAGTCCAAACCCAAAACCTGTCCGCACTGCAACGGCACCGGTACGGTTTATGCCAAACAAGGCTTTTTCTCCGTTCAGCAGACTTGTCCCTACTGCCATGGCACCGGTACGGTAATTGCCGATCCGTGCCCCAATTGTGATGGCACGGGTTTCAAGAAAGTCATGAAGACCCTGGAAGTGGATATTCCCGCCGGTATCAATGCCGGTCAGCGTGTTCGCTTGCAAGGCAAGGGACAACCCGGCACCAACGGTGGTCCGGCCGGTGATTTGTATGTGGAAATCAGCATCAAGCCGCACGAAATTTTCCAACGTGACGGTGATAACCTGCACGTTGAATTGCCGATTTCGTTTGTCACGGCCGCATTGGGTGGTGATGTGGATGTGCCGGTATTGGACGGTGAAACACGTATCACGATTCCGGAAGGCACGCAAAGCGGCAAGGTTCTGCGTTTGCGCGGTAAGGGTATTAAGAGCTTGCGCTCGGGCTATATGGGTGACTTGTATATCCACATTTTTGTGGAAACCCCGGTTAATCTGACGCCAAAACAAAAAGAACTCTTGCGCGAATTCGGTGAAACACTTTCAAAGCATGGAGAAAAACACTCTCCTAAGCATGAAAGCTTCATGGATAAGATGAAAGATCTTTTCAGTTAATTGAAAATTCTTTCAATCGAAAGAGCTCAGAGCATTAAATGTTCTGAGCTTTTTTGTTACCCAAAGCCAAACGCCAGCCCAGGAAGCCGAAAAGAACTCCCAACAGCGCCCCGGCAAACACGTCGCTTGGATAGTGCACGAACAGATAGAGTCTGGAAAAGCCCATCAGCGTGGCTAAGGCTAGAAAAAGAGCACCGGACTTTTTGTGGCACAAAAAGATAGCCGTTGCGGCGGCAAATGCCGCAGCCGTGTGGCCGGATGGAAAAGAATGATCACTTAGACAGGCCAGGAGCATGTCCTGAGGAACTGAGATATCACAAGGGCGCTCTCGACCGATCCAAGGTTTGAGGATCAGATTAACCGTTACAAAGTCAATGATTAAAGCGATGCTGACGGCCAGACCACACTGGCGATATCGTTGAACGAGCAACAGCACGAGCGCCAACGCGATCCAGATGGCACCGTAATTGCCAAGCAAAGAAATGCCGAGCATCACACGATCGAGCGCCTCGCTTCGGATACCTTGGATGGAAAGAAGAAGCGGAAATTCCATAAAACAAAAAAATAAAGCCGTTTTTCCAAGGATACTGGAAAACCGGCATGGAATCGCTTCGATCTACAAAGCGTTACTCTTTAGTAGGTTTGGGCAGAATTTTGTCGAGATTTTTCACAAAAAGCACGGCGACATAGGTGATGATGCAGGTGGCGATCACCAATTCAATATTCGCTAACATTCTCAATTCCCAGGCGTAAAAAGCGCCAACTTCATACTGCCCCACCAAATTGCTCATTTTGTATAAAGCGGTAGCGCCGATTGCCAGGGGGAAGGTGAAAGCTGCGTAGCCCGGAGAAAAAGGCAGGCGCAGCAGTTTAAAAAGCGAAAGATAAATCACCAGCGTCATCAAAACGGCGATCCCCAATAGCACGGCGCAAAGCAGAGGAGAGGGGTTTTCGACGACGGTTAAAAGACCGGCAAGCGACAGACTGGCCGGCGCGGCCAAAATGGCAATGGTGGGCTTGGCGGCATCAGGAACCTGTGCGTAGAACATAAAACGATAGATCATGGCAGGCAGCATGATCGCATAGGAGACAATGCCGATTGTGAGAAGAATTTGAGCTAGACCGTACCACTCAGGCGACGGGCAGGCCACATCGGCCACAATGATGCCGACTGGCGGAATAAACCAGCTGGGAACCATGTGCTGCATTTGGCGTTCTCGCATACGGAAAACCGTAAAAGCACACAAAAAGAGCAGATGAACAACGACCGCTGCGAGCCACAGGTATTCACCAATTAAGGGGAAATAATTGCCGATGGCTTTAGAGACCACCATGGTGGCCATGGCAAAGGTGGGAACAATACTGCCTAAAACCGGGTGACGCAGATCCGTAATCAGGGTGTCAGCGTGAAAAACGAAGCGAGTCAGCAGCAGGCAGAGCAATACAACAGCGATGCCGGCGCCGATTAATTGCCCCCAACCGTTTAGCGGCAGGGCGTTCTCCATAGACCACCCCAAACTAGAGATACCGAGGGCGAGGCCGGCAACCGGGGTCGGTAAGGCGCGTACGCGTTTAATCATGTTTTTTCCCGAAATTCATAAAAATTGAGGGATTATATCAGCCGCTTGAAAACTGTAGGCCAAAAGACGCCCCTCTGTCTGAACAAAGAACGGGACGTTGTCGTCCCGTGTCAGATGTAGACCTAAAGGTAGTTCAATTTCAGTTAGTTTGAGAAAATAATCTCAGCTCGGCGGTTGGCGTAACGTCCTTCGGGGGTTTGATTATTGTATTTAAAGGACTTTCCTTTACCCCTGACCGTGATGCGATCGGCATCCACGCCGTTTTGAATCAGATAATTTTTAACGGCTTGGGCGCGGCGAGCGGATAACTTCTTGTTATAGAGGTCTGAACCCACCGAATCGGTCCAACCTTGAATCAGAAGGGCGTCGGTCATTGGGCGACTCTTCACGACCTCCAGAGCTTGCCTCAAAATATCTCGACTCTTTTGATCCAATGTCGCCTTATCAAAAGCGAAGTTAATGCCTTTGAGCTCAATGCGTTCATCGCAGCGATTGAAAATCGCGGCCGAAACAAAGTCATTAAAGAACTTTTCATCGCTGACTAATGTTTCAAGATTGATGATCGGCATGAAAGTCTGACCGTTTAATGCAGATACCTGTGTTTTGGCTTCTTGCGTATAGACAGCGCTTATCACATAGATGCGAGCTTCAGGATTGGCTCTTCGAAACGCTTCTAAAGATTCAATAGGATTGTTGAGTTCCTCAGTAAGGGCTCCGTCGGTGATAAGAATCACGGTGTTTTTTCCCGCTGAGGCTTTGTGAAAGAATTCTTCTGCGCGCGAGCCAATCCAACTGGGACGTCCAAACACCTCTAAAGTGGTGTTGAACTTTTTATCAGTAAGGGTCTTGAAGTCCAGACCGCTTCTTTCTGATAGGGGAGCCAGTTCGGTAAAAGGGGATACAGAATAGAGGCTGCTCGTCATTTTATCTTCCCCGATAGCGTTTGCGACTTTCTCGATCAAAAGCTTGGACGCTTCGGAAATTTTCAGCTTATTAACGGGGGAGTCATCCGTAACTCCGGCTTTGTCTTTTGCTTCCTCAAATGTTTCCATCATGGAGCCCGAGGTATCCACAATAAAAGCAAAGGAATCGGTTTGAGGACCGCAGATGTTAGCTCCTTGTGCGCCGGCGAGGTTCAAACTCAAAAGGCTTGCCAATAAAATTTTTTTCATTTTCTTTCTCGTTAGAAGCTGTATTTAAAGCCAATGTTGAAGCCGAAGTCCTTGGTGTAATGAGACCCTTCTTCACGATCGAGTTCACCGTAGATGCGGACATTATTGGTGACTTGCCAGTCGGCGGTTACACCGTAGTAGAACGAAGTACCACCCAGGCCGTGTCCCTTGACTTCGGCGGATTTTCCTTCAGTACCCGTAAATGTGATTTTTTGATCTCCCAAAAATTCATGTGTGACACCGGCAATCAAGCCGACTTGGTACCAACGTTTATCCAGGTCATCGGGTGTTCCGCAGTTCACTTTCTTACCTAAGACGAAGCCTGCGCGACCGGTCAGGAAATCGGCATCGCCCTGATCCACATGAAGTCCTGTAGAGGTCTTGAATTCTTCGCCCTTGACGTAGAAGTAGGAAAGTTCTAGCTGGGGTTCGATAAACCAGTGGTTGTACCAAGGACGATCATCAGCGCCGTTGGAGAGTGTGAACATATGGCCGACTTCAATGGAGGTGCCGTAACCCCAGTTGTGATAATTGGCATCAAAAGAGCCGTCGCCCACGTTGTTTACGCCATTGATTTCCTGATCGTAGTAACCAATCTGAGCCAAAATATCCATGTAGGAGCCGGACTCATGCATCCAGGTGGCGTAGATTTTTCCGGAATATTCTTTCAATTTTCCATCACCGCCGTAGGCTGTTTCCAAACCCTCTTGAGTGGAGTGAGCGTAGCGAAGGGTTGCGCCCACGAGCCAAGCGGAGTGTTCGTTTTTGGTCGCGAAAGTGTCATAACCGACATGAACGCCGGTGGATTCTTGTTTAAAGCCGTTGTAGCGAAAACCTTCAGCTCTATCCTGACGAGTGAAGACTTTTGCCCAGGCACCGGCTTGGGAACCGTACCGGACTTCACCCAAACGGCGACGTAAGTCGTTCTTTTCAGATAACCAACCCACCGCTTGAGCAACACTGGAGCCTAAGTTTTGAATTTGTTGAGCTTCTGGCGGTGTATCTTTGCCGGTATCATCGTCGTCGCCTCCGGGATTGTCCGCAACGGCGTCGGTCTGTACCAAATGCCAATAGCCCTTGCCATTACCGGTTTCGCTCCATTGAGTGTTTTCATCGACGTTTTCATCTTGGGTGAAGAGCAATGACCAGGTGGTGATCATGCCGTTGCCCGTGAATTTATTGGTGCCATCATGATTTTTAAAGGTGACACCATTGGTATCGGAGTCGGCTTGTGAGACCAACCAGTTCTCGGAATAAAGCTTATCGACAGGGATTGAGTTGCCAATAAACGTAATGGTAGCGTAGTGATTACCAGAGGCTTTTTCAGTGACTTCTAGTTGATCGTTTGAGAGGGTTGTGGAGTCATTAGCTAAATCTATTCTAAAACCAAGAGTTCCGTTTTTACCTGAAAGTGTTTTCGTGGATAGCAAATGGTATGCGGCGCTTTTGTTACCAAACAAATCTACATATCCGCCATCATTGAAATCGAGAGAAGATACGTTGCTGTTATAGGCCATAGACCATTTGGCCTGATCTTTAAAACTTAAATTGATATTGCCAGGGGTAGATCCCTCTTTGGCGTATCCATCCCATTGTGAATTTTTAGAGAAGTTTAGTTCTATAGAGCTGCCCGATGCGGCATAAACACCACCTGTTAGAAAGATAGCCCCTTCTTCATCACTATTGACTTTAATTGAACTCCCATTGAAAGCCTGAATTCGATACTTATTGTTCCCTCTGTTGTTGGCCAACCACATTTGTTTTGCATTGAGTGTAATGTCACCCGCATTAGCGTAGAGAACATTACCTTCATCGCTATCCGATGTATCAATATCAAGTATTAAGTTTTCAGCACCGATATTGATGCTTGCTCCGCTAGCGTAGGAATACAGTACCTTATTACCTTCGCCACCATTAACTGTAATATTTGCGTTCTTTGCATTAATATCGATTACAGATGGAGCTCCGTCTTCTGTTTGACTGTATAGCCCGTAGTACCCGGCATTAATATTAAATTGATTAACTTCTTGGATAATGGCTTCAGAGTTGGCTTTGGTAACAACTCCATAATAGTCAGCGTTAATTACTGCTGATTCTGAAGAGGTTAGAGTGAGTTTTGCATTATTCAGCCAAATACCGTACTTTGTATATGCCTGTAATTTTTCAGTATTTATTGTTGTTTGAGATTGAGTGTCACCATAAAAGCCGGTGTAAAACTTAAAATCTTCAGAACCTAAAACAAATGTTTTTGTCGTTATATTTATGCCTGAGAAGTGCGCTTGTGTACCGTAAGTTTGTGTCTTAGTTTCTGTCCAATAATCCCTACCCAATGTCGCCACAATGCTTTCATTACTGATTGTCATTGAACCGGGCAAAATTCCGCCGTTGTCATTTTTAAAAGTGGCAAATACTGAAAGTCCTAGATCTTGGTCAGAATACTCATCGTCAAAGTGAGTGCGGATATTACCTCCCTCAATGTTCAAATTGACAGGATCTCTATTTCCTTCATTATCAACGTAGTCGGTCAATTCAAAAGCAGCGTTTGAAGAAAGGTTTTGAAAAGGGGTACCCACGGAAAGAGTTTTTCCTTCTTGGAGCTTTATTGTCATATCCAAAGTGTCTGTACCAACCATAAATGAGCTACCAGAAACTCCTTCATACTCGTCACTTGAATATGCAATATCAACGTTTCCATCAAATTCCAAGACAAGTTCATCAGTTGGGTAATTGCTTGCGCCTTGCCATCCAAAACTGTAATCCAGAGCAATTCCCTGAATATCACCGTATATATGTGCTGTAGTAACGCGATGACCGTTTTCATCTTTAACGGCTTCTAATTGTTGAACATCTCCATTTTGATCCTTGGCATAAAGTTCATCGTCGTGCCACCAAACTAAACCGTTAAAATCATCACCTTGAGTTAATGCAGGTGTCAGGTATGCAGCGGAGGATGCAAAAGGAGATAGAACCGCTAATGCAATAGCAGTCTTACAAAAGATTTTTTTGTTCATGATTTCTGAGCCATTTGTTGAGAGTAGAAACGCTGATGCCTTCTTTGGCGCAAAAGCGTTTTTTAGAGTCAGTAGATGCGGCAAATCGACTAAGGATTTCGTTTTCTAACGTTTTGGAATACTTGCCGTTAATGCGGCGTTGACCGTTGAAAAAGTCTTGTTGACCGGCTTTGAAAAGCATTTGCCAGTATTTAGAGCAGCTTTGAGAGATTCCCAGATTGGAGGCCACATACTTATAGCCATGACCTTTCGTGAATAATTCAAAGGCTTCTTGCCGACGGATTAAGTCTTGATCGTCAAACAAAGCCCAACGCTGATCACCTTTAAGGAATCGAGCGTGCCATTCGGAAATGACGCCAAAGGGGATATCCAGACGATCCGCGATGACGCGCAGAGCCAACTTAGCCTTAAAACAAGCCAAGACAATCTGTTTATCCGTTTTGGTGCACAGGCAACGTGACGACATGATGAATTTCTGTCCAGAGACTTATTAGAAAAATCCGGAAGGAAATTCAGAATGCAGGACGTTTTTGGTTTGCTCTTATCTGAGAGAAACCAAAATCATCGATAAACCTTGTGAGAAAAGTCGAGTTCGGACGAATCGGACTTGAAGTTATAAATCCAAAGAGGTTTGACTTATTTTGAGAGGTTGATCTACTCTGAAGGAGTAGCGAAGAAACAATGAAAGCGGTCAGTTTTCTGAAGAAAACTGGATAAAGCAGAATATCAGACGTTAAAGCAATTGGGGGGGGGTAATATTATTCATAACAAATCACAAATTTCTTCAGTTCATGAGAAATTTTCATTAACAACAAAGTGGGTCAAGTATTATAAAAAATTCTCAAATCGTCAAGGATATAACTCACTTGTGATACAAAAGGAATAGCCTTAACGGTTAATGTTTGGATTACTCAAACAATCGCATCTGTTGAACCAGATATTCATCTTTGACTTCTTGATCGGTTTTGGAAACGGTCAGTCCCAAAAGTCGAATCCCTGTGGAAGGAAGCGTGACATTGTCCATGAGTCGATGAGCAAGCTCAGTAATAGTATTGGCGTTGTCTAAATACTGTGTTCCGCTGGTGCTTCGGGTTACCGTCGTGAAATCAGGAAAGCGGACCTTTAGCGTTAAGCGTTTGCCTTTGAATTGTCTGCGAGTGACACGGCGAACCAGTTCCTCTATGACTTCTTTAAGAGCCTCATGAATGGCTTGACCGCGGATATCGCGTCCGAAAGTTTCTTCACAGCCGACAGATTTGCGTTCACGGTGCGTGACAACGTCCCGGTCATCAATGCCGCGCACAAAGTTGTAATACGTCAAGCCAGCCTTGCCAAAAAGTTCAGTGAGTCTGGCAAGACTCATCTCCCGTAACTTAGGTGCTGAATCAATTCCAAGCGCGTGCAGCCGTTTGGCCGTGGCGGGACCAATTCCCCAAAACGCTTCAATCGGAAGTCTGTCAATGAATTCGAGCGCCAGACTTGGATGAATAACGCATAGCCCATCGGGTTTACGATAGTCGCTCGCAATTTTGGCCAGGAATTTGTTGTAACTCACGCCGGCACTGGCGATGAGCCCCAATTCCACACGAATATCCTTTTTGATGTTTTGTGCGATTTCCAATCCGGTCGCCGCGCCAATTTTATTTTCCGTGACATCTAAAAAGGCCTCGTCAATGGAAACCGGTTCGATGATATCGGTATAGCGTTCAAAGATTGCCCTGACCTGACGGGAAACAGCCTGATAGTGCCGCATGCGAGAATGCACAAAGATGAGTTGAGGACAGAGTTCGCGCGCTTTGGATGACGGCATTGCGGAATGAACGCCGAATTTTCGGGCCTCATAGCTTGCGGTAGCAACAACACCTCGAGCGCCCGCATGACCCACCGCAATGGGTTTGCCGCGCAGAGCCGGGTGGTCACGCTGTTCTACGGAGGCAAAAAACGCATCCATATCCACGTGAATGATTTTTCGAAAGGTCTTCTCAGTTGCCATTTGCCCAATTCTAGATGTTTGAAATTGAAATACCAACCGGTTTGATTGTGAAGCCAGGAAGTCAAATAAGAGAAAAAACTTTAATTTAGGAACGCATTCTGGAAAGGCCTACTATCTTGAAGAGTCAAAATTTGCTAAAGTCAGCAATTTTTGAAAATAAAGACTTCGATATACACATTAAAACACATGACCGGACGATTTAGTTTTACTCAGCGATTGCTGTTAGGCCTGACGCTTTTTTCCATGTTCTTTGGCGCAGGTAATTTAATTTTCCCGCCTTATTTGGGCTCTCTAGCGGGCACTGACATGCCATGGGCTATGGCGGGTTTTGTTATCACCGCTGTGTGTTTCCCGATTTTGGGAGTGATGACTGTGGCTCGCTCCGATGGCTTGATGATGCTTGCGAGCCGCGTGCACCCGCAGTTTGCGTTTATCTTTACGCTTCTGATTTATTTATCGATTGGTCCTTGCGTGGCTATCCCCCGTACGGCGAGCACCTCGTTTGAAATGGCGTTGGCTCCGCTTTTTTCCAATTCAGCTGAGCCCGTTTTTATGGACTTCTCATCGGTGGTCTGCGCTCAATTTGTCTATTCCGTATTCTTTTTTGTGTTGGCGGGATTGATGGCTTTGAAGCCCGAAAAACTCACGCAGCGCTTGGGTAAATTTACTTCTCCCGCGCTCATCACCATGATCGCGCTCTTATTTATCGCCTGTGTTTTTAATCCGATTGCCGGTTACGGTCTGGTGTTGCCTCCTTATGACATTAACGCTTTCGTGCGCGGCTTTTTGGAAGGGTACCAAACGATGGATACCTTGGCGGCCCTCAATTTCGGTCTCATTATCGCGCTAAACGTCCAGGCGCTCGGTGTTAAAACCACCGAAGATGTGGTGAAGGAAACCGTGAAAGCCGGTCTGATCGCGGGCTTTTTCCTGATTACGATTTATATGGCGCTCGCGCATATCGGCGCAACTGTGGGCGGAGCCGGACTGATTACGGAAAACGGTGCCCAAACGCTCACGTCTGTGGCGAAGATCCAGTTTGGGTCATGGGGCATCATTCTTTTGGGCATGATCTTTTTTGTGGCTTGCTTAAATACTTGCGTGGGTTTGTTGTCCTGTTGCAGTGATTATTTCAGTAAAGTTTTCCCAAGCCTTTCATACCGCGGTTGGCTTTTGGTTTTTGTGCTCTGCAGCATGGTGGTTTCCAATGCCGGTTTAACGCTGATTTTGAAGCTTTCAATTCCGGTTTTGATGGCGATTTATCCTGTCGCTCTAATGCTGATCATCTTGGGATTGACTCATCAATTCAATCGTCACTACTCTAAGGTGTATCCGCTGACTATTACGTTTACAGCCGTTGTCAGCATTGCCGGCGCCATTCAGGATATCGGCGTGTCGATTCCGCTGTTGTCCTATTTGCCATTTTATTCCATAGGTCTTGAGTGGGTGACTCCGGCGTTGATCGGTTGGGTTATCGGGGGTTTTTATTCCCATCGAAGGGCAGATTCCTAAGGCTCTATAATGAGCGTCTGCTTCAGAAAAGAGGTTAGCCGTGCAACTGCTGGAAATTTTCGGTATCGCAGTCGCCTTATCCGTTGATGCGATGGTCGTCGCCTTGTGTTGGGGGGCGGTACAAACAAAGATCCGAGCTTCTCACGTGCTGAAATTTTCTCTTGTTTTCGGCGGCTTTCAGGCTTTAATGCCGGCTCTGGGGTGGCTTGCGGGCGGAGCGCTTTACAGTTTCATCAGCGCCTGGGATCATTGGGTTGCGTTTGCTCTGCTCGTTTTTGTTGCCGCTTCAATGGTAAAGGAAGCTTTCGAGTCGGAAGCAGATGATGGCGAATGCGAGTGCCGCTCCATGGGCGAGGACATCGCTTGGGGAAAGCTCGCGATGCTTGCCGTGGCCACCAGTTTGGATGCCTTGGCCGTGGGCTTTTCTTTTGCGATGGTCTCGATGCCAATCGTAATGCCTGCGGTGGTGATCGGTGTTGTCTGTGCAGTTTTAACCGCGCTTGCGATGTTGGCGGCGGGTTACTTGTCAGAAAAAGCCGCCCGGCACAGCAATAAATTATCTCTGCTTGGGGCGGCTGTCTTGCTTTTGATCGGATTGAGAATCCTATCGGAGCATGGTGTCTTTGGCTAATTAGTAGCGTTCAAACATTTCCCGCAACGCATCAATATCGGTGATGCCTTTTTTCAGCGCAAGTTGAAGAAGGATTCGAGATTTAACGGCGGACAAATTCCATGCGGAAATCAGTCCCGCTTCTTCCCACTCCGTCAGGCCATTGAAAACTGGACCGCTGAAAACCCGTGAGCTGCGGATGACTCGGACGCCGGTTTTAGAAGCGCGTACCAGACCGGGCAGGACTTTGTCGGGAATGCAGCCGTTGCCCAGTCCTGCAAAAACAATGCCCTTGGCGCCGATCGCAACCGAGGCGTCAACGAGTTTGTCATCGTCATCGGCATGAGAAATTAAAATGTCCACGCGCGGGAATGATTCGTCTTCCTTGAAGTCTTGGATGCTGAAGGGAGTCGTCATGGTATGCGGACGCGTTGTGCGGTTGTAATACATCACGGCGTTATCAATGACTGCGCCCAATTCGCCGGTATTCAGTCCTGAAAATGTCGCTACGTTTGTAGTATTGGTTTTTGTACTAAAACGTGCGCTGCCAATGGTGTTGTTTAAAACCATCAGCACGCCCATGCCTTGAGATTTGTCCTCAAGCGCCACTTGAAAGGCGTTGTAGAGATTCAGCGTTCCATCTGCGGAAAGGGCTGTCGCCGGGCGCATAGCGCCGGTAATCACAACCGGTTTCTCTGTTTTCAATATCAGGTGCAAAAAATAGGCGGTTTCTTCCATTGTGTCCGTGCCGTGTGTGATCACGACACCGTCCACATCTGAGCGATCAACCGCGGCTTGGACTCGGCGTGCCAGTTTGAGCCAAATGTCGCTCGTCATGGAACTGGAATCCACATGACTGATGGCTTCTTGCTCTAATTCAACTTTATCCTTGAGATCGGCGAGTTGGTCAAGCAAAGCGCTGATAGAGAGGTTTCCTAAACGATAGCCGGTGGTTTGAGTGGCGCTATCGCCTGAGCTCACAATCGTGCCCCCCGTGGACATGAGGATAATTTTCTTTTTTGCCATAGTGAAAAGTCCTGAAAAAACTGCTCTGTATTATGCCAAAGACAGGTTATGTGTTTTCTTTAGGTTGGGGTGAGTCATTTGTAACGCAATGTTGAAGAAATTGCAGATCATTGCCCAAACTTGAGGTTTCTCGATTCAGGTTCTAATCTGAGCGTGTTTGTAGGAGGAAAAAAATGAAAACAATCGGATTGATCGGCGGAATGAGTCGGGAAAGCACTGTCACGTATTATCAATTGATTAATGAAGCGGTGCATAAACGCTTGGGTGGTCTGCATTCAGCCAAAATTGTTCTTTGGAGTGTTGAGTTTGACGAAATTGAGAAGTGTCAGTCCTCGGGTGATTGGGACAAAAGCGCTCGGATTTTGTCTGAAACAGCTAGAGGATTGGAAAAGGCCGGAGCCGACGTTGTTCTCATCTGCACTAACACGATGCATAAAGTCGCTCAAGAAGTCGCATCCGCAGTTCAAATCCCTCTGTTGCATATTGCCGATGCGACTTTTGAGGCTCTTGATCGCAAGAATATTCGTCGAGTGGGTCTTCTGGGCACGAAGTACACAATGCAGCAAGATTTTATTAAAGGGCGGTTGACCGAACGTGGCCTGGAGGTTTTAATTCCTGATGATAATGACATGGAGATGATTAACCGAGTCATTTTCGAAGAACTCTGTGTTGGAAAAATCTTGCCTGAATCAAAGCGGAAATTTTTGAAGGTCATTGAAAAGCTGCAAAACAGGGGAGCCGAAGGTGTGATTTTAGGCTGCACAGAAATTGGTCTTCTTGTTAAGCAAGCCGATACCGATTTGCCGGTATTCGATACCACGGAAATTCACGCAAAAGCGGCAGTGGAATTCGCTTTGAGTGAACCGAAAAATTGAAAAACTATAGCTAACAATTTGAAAATGCGTTAAAATACCGCGAATTTTCGTGAAACCCTCCGGGGTTTCGTTTTTTATTGTGGCGTTTGCCACGTTTACTTTATAGACACAAGAGGTAAATTAAATGGTCGTTATTCGTCTTGCTCGCGGCGGTTCCAAGAAGCGTCCCTTCTACAACATCGTTGTGACGGATTCCCGTAACCCCCGTGACGGTCGTTTTATCGAACGCTTGGGCTTTTACAACCCGATGGCTGCCGGTCAAGCCGTGAAGTTCCAAATCGCTGAAGAACGTCTCACGCACTGGATCGGTCAAGGCGCCCAAATGAGCGACACGGTTGCTCGTTTGGTCAAGCAAGCTAAGAAGGCTGCTGCCTAATCGAAAATTCTGCAAACACTGTTTGCACGAAGGGCGATTCCTAGATCGTTCATTTGCGTTGCGGCGCTACAAGCAATTCCTTGCGAACTACTCTAAACAAACGGAATTGTGTCTACCGCTTGGGTTCGTAAGAAGAACACTTCGGCCGCGAGTATCTAAAACGCAATCGAGGATTGAAGGAATGGCCCTTTTTCTTTTCTCTGTTTTTGAAGTGGTATGACGGATAAGCGCGCAGAAGACTTAATTGAAGTGGGTCGCACAGCAGGAGCCTATGGGGTTCGAGGCTGGGTACGGGTGGTGCCTCTTGGCAGACAGGGTGATTTGCTGCTGCAAAGCGATCGTTGGTGGTTTTTACCCTATCCCCGAAAACCCGGCGTCATGCCAAAGCCTCTAACCGTCGCGCAACTGAAAGCGCACGGAAAAGACTTTATTGCCAAAATCAACGAAATCGCCACTCGTGAAGAAGCCATCGCCTTAAAAGGCAGTCTTTTGGTTGACCGCGATGACTTGCCAGAGTTGCAAGAGGGGGACTTCTACGACGAAGATCTCATCGGTTTGTCCGTCCGGAATCTGCAGGGGGAGACCCTGGGGGAAGTGGTTGGGATTACCGATAATGGTGCTCAGGATTTGCTGGTTGTGAAAACCGCCGATGGAGTTATCTTTTATATCCCGATGGTGGAAGCCTACATCGAAGCCATTGACTTCGATGCATCCCAAGTCACGGTGGATTGGTCGCTGGATTGGATTTAAGCCCATTGATTATTGGGGCGGCAGATTTTTCTTTTTAAATTCACACAGATCCCAAATTGGGCAGTGGCTGCAACCGGGTTTGGCGGCTTTGCAGCAGTAGCGGCCGTGAAGCAAAAGCCAATGGTGTGAATCTTTCTTGAATTCTTCCGGAACAAATTTCAACAGTTTCTTTTCAACTTCTTCAGGCGTTTTTCCCGGGGCAAAACCCGTGCGGTTACTGACTCTGAAAATATGCGTGTCAACCGCAATGGTCGGGTGACCGAAAGCGACATTGAGCACTACATTCGCTGTTTTTCGTCCGACCCCGGGCAAACTCTCAAGCGCCTCCCGGTCATCGGGCACGATGCCATCGTATTCTTCCAAAAGCTTTCGGCTCAGCGCAATGACGTGCTTCGCTTTGTTTCGGTATAAGCCGATTGTTTTAATGTAGGGAGTGATTCCATCAACACCTAATTTCACAATCGCTTCCGGTGTATTGGCGATGGGGTAAAGTTTTCGGGTGGCTAAATTGACGCTCTTGTCGGTTGCCTGAGCCGACAAAACCACCGCGACCAAGAGCTCGTAGGGCGTCTTGTACTCAAGCTCGCTTTGGGGATTGGGACGGATCGCCGCCAATCGTTTCATGATTTCATAACGTTTGGCTTTGTTCATTTCTTCACCCGGGCCAAAATATCGGCTAAAAGCGCCTTTTTCTTATCCGCGGCGCTCTGAGCGTTGAGTTTCTCATCGCGTTCACTCTGGCGGCGTTTTTCACGTTCGAGCTTTTGTCGATAACGCGTTCTTGCCGCTAAGGCCCGTTCATGAGTCCACTCAAACGGCGCGGGGATCATTTCGATGCAATCGACCGGACAGGCAACAATACATAGTGCGCAGCCCGTGCACCAGTCGGTGATGACCCCATGCAGACGTTTGGGCGCTCCCACGATGGCATTCGTTGGGCAGACGGCCACACATTTGCGACAACCGATGCAAGTATCGGGGTTAATTCGAGAGACTTCAAGTGCCACCTCATGTCCGTATTCCGGATCCAAGGGAAGCGGCTCTTGACCTGTGACCCGAGCTAAAGCATCGATACCTTTTTGACCGCCGGGCGCGCAGCGATTAATCGGTGCTTCGCCCATGGCGATGGCCCAAGCGTAATTTCGACAGCCGTCATACCCGCATTGTCTGCATTGGGTTTGAGGCAAAACATCGTCAATGGCGTCAATTAAGTGTTGGGACATATCTATTACCAGAAATTTTCCGCGACATACGTGCCGAGTTTATCTCCTCGTGGCGCGGTGAATCCCCGGTCTTTCAGAACTTTTTTCATCGAATCCACAAAGGCGGGGTTGCCACAGATCATCGCGCGGACCCAGTGAGGGGTGAGCGTGAACCCCATTTTTTCAAAATCACCGTCCTCAATGGCCTGAGGAACACGTTTGGTGATCTCACCGCATTTTTCCGGGTCCTCTTCACGCGTGGTGGCGGCGATAAATCGGAAATTGACATCGCGCCCCTGGGCGTGCACGGTTTTCATGAATTCGTCAGTGAGCGTGATATCGGCCGCGCAGCGGGCGCAATGCACAATAACCACATTATCGAAGCGTTTCCAAGGATTGTCTTTAACAATGGATAAAAATGCAGACAATCCGGTCCCCGAGGCAAAGCAGATCAATGTGCCGCTCTTTTCCAGGCGCTCCGGCAACATTAAACCATAAGCGGTGTCGTCCACATAAATCGTATCTCCCACTTTCAGTTCAAAAAGTTTGGGAGAGAGTGTGCCATTGAGTACGCGAGCGACATAAAAACTGAGCCGATCCTCATCAGGGTGACTGGCAAGCGAATAGGGGCGCATAAGAAAATCCTCTTCAGATTGCGGATTATCTTTAAGCGCCAGGCCGCAACGAACAAATTGACCGGGCCGATAGGAAAAACCATCGGGTTTATTAATTGAGAAAAACATCACCCGTTCATTGTGGTGAGTCAACTCTGTAATGGTGGCTGCGCGGATCGTCATTTGAGTGCTGATATGAAATAAGCCCGCCAGAAATGACCGACGGGCTTGAGTGTTACAGGAAAAAGCCCGTTTTTATTCAGTCTTTAAGTATTGACGTTTGTTCGGAACGCCATGCCACTTGTCCGCATCAGCGGGACGCGGACGCTGACGGGTGATGGAGGGCCATTTCTTCGAGAGTTCGGCATTGAGCGCAATAAACTCTTCCTGTCCATCGGGCACATCATCTTCGTGGAAAATGGCCTCTTCCGGGCATTCCGGCACACAGACGGCGCAATCGATACATTCATCCGGATCAATGACAAGGAAATTAGGACCGACACGGAAGCAGTCGACAGGGCATACAGCCACGCAGGCCGTATCCGTGCAATTGATACAGGGGTCACATACTACATGAGCCACAGTTTTCTCCCTACTGAAATATTTTTGATTTAATCTTCAAATTCTAACGCAGTTGTTTGTGAAAAAGGCTAGACTAAGGGCATTGAAAACCATACGAAAGGGTTATGCATCGTGATTATCGAGTCACTGTTGGATACCGATCTGTATAAGTTCACCATGATGCAGTGTGTGCTGCATCAATTTCCCGGCGCATCCGTCGAGTATCGCTTCCGCTGCCGCAACGAAGGCATCGATCTTCGTCCCTATATCGATGAAATTAAAACCGAAGTCGATCACCTCTGTTCGCTTCGGTTTAAAGAAGATGAACTCGAATACCTGAGATCTCTGCGTTTTATTAAAGATGACTTTGTGGAATTTTTAAGTCTCTTCCAACTCAAGCGCAAATATATTGATATCTCGGAAAAAGACGGTCAGCTCAGCATCACGATTAAAGGGCCGTGGCTACATACGATTTTGTTCGAAATTCCGGTCCTGGCCATTGTCAATGAAACCTATTTCCGGCACATTGCCCCCGATATCGATAAGACCGAAGGGCTCCGACGGCTCGATGCGAAAATCAAGATGATTGAAAATGAGCCGGATCGGGAACTGATTTCTATTTCGGATTTTGGCACTCGACGTCGTTTCTCCCGCGTGTGGCAAAAACAAGTGCTTGAAATTCTCAAGGCGCGCTTGCCTCATGAGTTTGCCGGCACAAGCAATGTGCTCTATGCCAAGGAACTCAATCTCATTCCGATGGGCACCATGGCTCATGAGTACCTTCAGGCCTGTCAAGCCTTAGGCCCCCGGCTTCGTGATTCCCAAACCTACGCCTTTGAAATGTGGGCCAAAGAGTATCGGGGAGACCTTGGCATTGCACTCACTGATGTCTACGGCATTGATCCGTTTTTAAAAGACTTTGACATGTTCTTCTGTAAGCTCTTTGATGGTGTGCGTCAGGATTCAGGAGATCCCGAAAGCTGGGGCGAGCGGATGATCGAGCATTACAAAGCGAATCGCTGTGATCCGCGAACAAAGACTTTTATCTTTTCCGACAGTCTCACCTTTGAGCGTTTGATTCGACTCTTCAGGCGATTTAAGGGACGGGTGAAATTAGGTTTCGGTGTCGGCACAAATCTCACCAACGATTTGGGGCCGGAACCGCTCAACATTGTGATCAAAATGGTTCGCGCCAATGGTCAGCCGGTTGCCAAAATTTCCGACACTCCGGGCAAGAGCCTTTGCGATGATCCGAGCTATCTGGCTTATTTGAAGCAGGTTTTCGGGATGAGCGCCTAGAAAATTGAAAAATAATCCAACGATCATTCGAAAAGTTTTGTAGAATCGAAAAGTTAACTTAAATCAATAAAAGCAAGGGAATTAACAAATGATTCATAAGATGCTTTTGGGGGCGTGTTTGGCGATCTCTCCGATGTTCGCTAACGCCGCCGGTCTCAATGGCTCTGAGCTCTCGATGCTTTGGGCCGTTCCGTTTGCCGGGATTTTGCTCAGCATTGCGCTTTGTCCTCTTCTTGTTCCGCATTTCTGGCACAACCATTTCGGCAAAGTGGCTGTTGCTTGGGCTCTTTTGTGCGCTGTTCCGCTTTATGCTGTCTATGGCGGTACGGTCGCCACGGGCGCTTTGGCTCACGCGATCATCGGCGACTATATTCCGTTCATTATTTTCGTCGGCGCTTTATTTGTGGTAGCGGGCGGTATTCATATCCGTTCCTCCTTTGAAGGCACTCCGATGATGAATGCGGCTTTCCTGTTTGCCGGCGCATTGCTTGCCAATGTGATGGGGACGACGGGTGCGGCCATGCTCATCATCCGTCCTTTGCTCGAAGCCAACAAGAATCGTAAGTACCAGATGCATACCTTCATCTTCTTTATTTTCTTGGTGGCCAACATCGGCGGCAGCCTCACGCCGTTGGGCGATCCTCCCTTGTTCTTAGGTTTCCTGCGTGGGGTGGATTTCTTCTGGACGACTGTTCATCTTTTCTTGCCGATGATGTCAACTGTGTTGTTCCTTTTGCTGATCTATGTGATTTTGGACACGATCATGTATAAGAAGGAAGATCAATCCACGGTGCACTTCAAGGAAAAAGAACCCTTCAAGATTGAAGGCGCGATCAATATTTTGTTCCTTGCCGGTATTGTGGGAAGTATGCTTTTGTCCGGTTTCTGGAAGTCGGGCGTGACCTTTGAAGTGCTACATGTTCAATTGACGCTTGAATCGATCATCCGTGACGTGCTCTTTTTGACGATCGCCGGTTTGAGTTTAGCTTTGACACCTAAGGTGGCTCGTGAAGGCAACCAATTCTCCTGGGATCCGATCCTTGAAGTTGGTAAGCTCTTCTTTGGTATTTTCTGCTGTATCGTTCCTGTGCTTGAAATGTTGCGCGCGGGTCACGACGGCGCCTTTGCCCCGTTGGTGGCTTTGGTAACCAACGCCGACGGTACATTTAACAATCATATGTTCTTCTGGCTCACCGGTGCGCTTTCTTCCTTCTTGGACAATGCGCCGACTTACCTTGCCTTCTTTAACTTGGCAGGCGGCGATCCGATGCTCCTGATGGGGGAAGACTCTCACACCTTGATGGCGATTTCCATGGGGGCCGTGTTTATGGGTTCGATGACCTATATCGGCAACGCGCCTAACTTCATGACGATCTCGATCGTTCAGGAACGCGGCGTGAAAATGCCGAGCTTCTTCGGCTACATGATTTGGTCGGTGGGTATTTTGGTTCCGACGTTCTTCTTGATGAACCTGTTCTTCATCTAGAAACAATCTGAACCGTCGGGTTCGAACTTCAGTTGCGAAAAAGGTCTTGGGTTTGCTCTCAAGGCCTTTTTCTTCAGATAAAACTGCTTCGAAATTGCTAAAATCTCCGAAATTTCAATGCACTAATGTTACTTGACGGGATTTGCACTCCCTGATGACGGAAAAATCAATGCCAGAATCCAAAACTTTCGCTTCTTTCGGTTTGCACGACTCTTTGATGCGCGCCATTTCTGAAATGGGTTATGAAACGCCGACGCCCATTCAAACGCAGGCTATTCCGCTTGTGTTGGCCGGGCACGATGTCATGGGGGCTGCGCAAACCGGTACTGGAAAGACCGCCAGTTTCGGTCTTCCGCTTTTGGAGCGACTGATTCCGACGGCCAATACCAGCATGTCTCCGGCTCGCCATCCTGTGCGAGCGCTTGTTTTGACACCCACGCGAGAATTGGCTGATCAGGTTCACGATAATTTGAAAAGCTATGCCAAGTACACGGGACTGCGTACGGCTTGTGTTTTCGGCGGCGTTGACATTCACACCCAACAAGACGCGCTTCGTCGCGGCGTGGAAGTATTGGTGGCGACCCCGGGTCGTCTTTTAGACCATGTTGAGCAGCGCAATACGGCATTGAGCCAAGTTCAAATCGTTGTGCTCGATGAAGCTGACCGAATGCTCGATATGGGTTTTCTGCCCGATATTTCCCGCATCCTGAAGCTGCTGCCCGCTAAGCGGCAAAGTTTGATGTTCTCGGCGACTTTTTCGCCCGATATTAAAAAACTTGCTGCCAACTTTTTGAATGATCCGAAGCTCGTTGAAGTGGCTCGTGAAAACTCCACGGCAAAGACAATTACGCAGAAACTCTTTGAAGTACACGATTCTGAAAAGGTTGATGCGCTGCTCGATCTCATTGACGATGAAATGTGTGAAGATGCCAGTAATATTCTCGTTTTCGTTAATTCAAAGATCGGTTGTCGTCGTTTAGCCAGAACGCTCACGCAATACGGCATTGAAGCCGATGCGATTCATGGGGATAAAAGCCAGGACGAGCGTATTAAAACCCTGGATGCTTTCAAACAGGGAAAACTTCGCGTGCTCGTGGCCACCGATGTGGCGGCGCGTGGCTTGGATATCGCCGATTTGCCTGTGGTGATCAACTATGATGTGCCCTTTAACGCCGAAGATTATGTTCACCGCATCGGCCGCACGGGTCGAGCCGGTATGAAGGGTTTAGCCTTGACGCTGATGTGTCCCGGAGCAGATGAGAAAAACGTGGCGGCCATTGAAACGCTGATCAAGCAGCGCTTCAAGCGCGTCCGTCTGGATGTCTCCTCTCATCGCAGACCTTCGCGGGGACCGAGGAAGGTGTATACGCCGCCTCCGGTGACTCCTGTGAACACGGATCCTTTCTTCGATGAGCCTTATGTGCCCAGCGGCAGCGATTGCGTGAGAGAACAGGAGCAAAAACCTTTTAATCTCGCCACTAAAGACACGAAAAAGAAGCCTAAAGTGGCAGCCCTGTTGGGTGGAATGATCCGACGTTAGCCGTTTTTTAAATGCGCCCTTGAATCGGGCGCATTTTTGCAGACAAATATCGACACATTTCTTTTTACTTTTTTAATTTTTTGTCCCTACAATCAATAGGTATCCAATTACTTCTGGCCCATTGAGCTTTTCTTCTGAATCAGGGAAGAGCTTGGGTTTTCACGAATAGGCTGGAGTGTCTTATGTCTGAAGAAAAACAAGCCGATAGTCTGCTGGCCCGGCAGATGGTGATCCCTCTGTACGGCGATAAAAAACTTTTCACCGGTGAAACCCGTTTGGCGCATGCCGACGGGATGGCGAACATTGTTCGCGGCATTCGCGACGACGAAGAACTGATTTCAGCGTGCTACCTTTTTGCCGTTCATGATTGTGTGCCCAATCCCGAGGAATGGTTAAGAAATAATTTCGGTTCCGGTGTTGCTGAATTGGTCACAGAGCTTCACCGCTTGATTGAATTGAACGGCAAAACCCGCCTGATGCCCGCCGAAGATGATGAGAAGGGGGCCGACAAGCTTATGCTCAAAGCGCAGGATGCGCTTTTGAGAAAGATGGTGCTTGCCATGTGTCGGGATTTGCGCGTGGTGATTCTCAGACTGTCGAGTCGTTTGCAAACATTGCGTTATTACGCGATGAAAAAAGAGGATCCCGAAGGCGCCCGTGCTTACGGGGCCGATACGCTTGCGCTGTACGCGCCACTCGCTAACCGTTTAGGTATTTGGCAGATCAAGTGGGAACTGGAAGATTTGTCGCTTCGTTTTACCAAGCCTGACATCTACAATGAAATTGCCCGTCAGCTTGATGAAAGCCGTGAAGCCAGACTGGCATTTATGCGTGACGCTGTCGACAAGATCCGTTCCATGCTAAAAGAGAAGGGGATTGAAGCAGAAGTCTCCGGTCGACCGAAGCATATCTATTCCATTTTCAAGAAGATGGAAAGAAAGCACTTGCGCTTTGATCAGCTCTATGATGTGCGCGCCCTGCGCATTATTGTTCAGACGGTTGAACAATGCTACGAGGTGCTCTCCATTGTTCAGGAAAATTTCCCCGGTGTAAGTTCCGAGTACGATGACTACATCTCCAATCCGAAACCCAATGGTTACCGTTCACTGCACACGGTAATTCTGGATACGAAACAGCGTCCGATTGAAATTCAGATTCGCACGCGCGAGATGCACGAGTACAACGAGCTCGGTATGGCCGCGCACTGGCGCTACAAGGAAGCGGGCAATTCAGAAAAAAGCTCGCAAAGTGCCGAAGACCAAAAAGTGGCTTGGCTTCGTCAGCTCTTGGCTTGGAGCAGCGATGTTAAACCCGAGGGCCCCCAAGGCGTTGAGGATGAACACGTCTATGTGCTCACGCCTCAGGGACGAGTTGTTGAAATGCGCACCGGCGCAACCCCCATTGACTTTGCCTATCACCTCCACAGTGAACTCGGTCACCGCTGTCGCGGCGCCAAGGTCAACGGTCAGATGGTGCCGCTCAACTACAAATTAAAGACCGGTGAGACGGTTGAAATCGTGGCGGCGAAAACCGGCGGACCGAGCCGCGATTGGCTCAATCCGGAGTTGGGTTTTGTTGTGACCAACCGTGCGCGCGGCAAGGTGCGTCAATGGTTCAATCAGAAAGCCATTGAAGAGATGATTGACGCCGGTCGCGACATTGTTGAAAAAGATTTGGCTCGCTTGGGTAAAACCGCTTTCAAACTTGAAGACCTCGCCAAACGCTTGGGTTACGACACGATCGAAGATCTTTTTGTCGGTGCGGCTAAGGAAGAGTTCGGCTTTAAGAGTATCGAGAAAGTTCTCAAGCCTCAGGAAGAGGAAAAGAAGGAACTTTTTACCTCTAAATCTAAAGCTGAACACGCAAAGAGCCGAGTGCTGGTGGTCGGAGTGGATTCACTTTTGACCCAGTTGGCCCGCTGTTGCCATCCGGCGCCACCCGATAAGATTGTGGGCTTTGTGACCCGTGGGCGCGGCGTGACGATTCACCGCGCGGACTGTCCCAATATCCGTCACTTGGATGAAAAAGGACAGGAGCGTCTCATTGAGGTGAGCTGGGGCAACGCCGAGGGCGCAGTGTTTCCGGTTGAAGTGCTTGTGGTCGGCCAGAACCTTCCCGGTCTTTTGAAAGACATGAGTGAAATCTTCATGAAGGAAAAAATCGCGATCATCAGCATGAACTCTCAGGTGGTAAAGGGAGACATGCATTGGCGCTTTAATGTGGAGATCACTCAGAGCGACTCTTTGAAGCGCACCCTGAAAGCGATTCAGGACTTGCCCGGCGTCTATAACGCCAGACGCACCTGATGAGGTGGCGCGATGCAAGTGTCAGAAAAGGCCCGAGGATTTTTGCTGCAGTTTTTGCGCTGCCTGATCTATGTCGGTATTGGTCACACAGCCTTTGAGGTGGTGAGCATTTGGCGAACACCCGAAGTGTCTCACCTCTGGTACTACGGTTTGGCTGTACCCGGCCTGTACTATTTGGTTCCGATCATTGTCTTGACAGTTTTTCTGGCGGTCGTTCAGAAGCGCTAATGCTGATCGACTGACAAAAAAGGCGACCGTTTCGGGTCGCCTTTTTGTCGTCTAGGAGCCTCTATCAGCTTGCCTTTTTATCGGAAAGTTTCGGCAGACAGTGCATCACCACCATGAGAGCCAAAGCGATGAGAGCGATGGCGATGATCAATTGCAAGCCGTCAACCATGAAGACAAACGTGCCGTTGGCGAGCGTGCCGAAAATACGCCACACGGACATGCCGAGCGCGGTCATTGTCACGCAGAACATGATCGTCATCGGAATATAGAGCATCCAACCCTTGCGGCCGGTCGCTTTAAGGAACACAGCCAGGCTTGTGAGCACCAAAGCCGAGAGCAATTGATTGGCCGAGCCAAAGAGCGGCCAAATGCTCATGTAACCCGCCAAGCACAAGAGGTAACTTAAAACCAGCGTCAAGGTCGTCGCAAACACAGAGTTTGTAAAGAGCTTTTGTACGCCGTTCTTTTCCACGCCTTCGGGCGGTGTGAAGAGCTCTTGCAAGCTCATGCGGCCGATACGTGCCACCGCGTCAACACTGGTTAATGCCAAGGCAGACACGCACATCGTCATGATGCAGGCGCTCACATTGGTAGGCAGACCGAAGATTTCAGTCAGGAACGAGGCGATGGAGTTGGAGAACAATTGGAACGGAGTGCCGGAAGGCAGCACACCGTCGGTAGCCGCAGCGCAGACAACGATCAAAGCGACCACGCCCAAAACCGTTTCCACACACATGGAGCCGTAACCCACAAGACGCATATCCTTTTCATTGGCAATCATCTTGGAAGAGGTGCCGGAGGAAACAAGGCTGTGGAAGCCCGAGACAGCGCCGCAGGCAATCGTCACAAAAAGCATCGGGAAGAGATCCAAGCCCTTGACTTCGAAACCGACAAAGGCCGGCATATTGATTTCAGGGTTTTTGATGAACACACCGATCACGCCGCCCAAAATCATGCCGATCAACAGGAACATGCTGAGGTAGTCGCGGGGTTGCTTCAAAAGCCACATCGGCATCACAGCGGCGCAGAAGAGGTAGGCAAAGACTACATAGCGCCAGGTGACCGCATCGGCATAGATCGGGTTGGCGATACCGATCCAAAGCATGAGAACCATGAGGATGATGCCGACCACGAGCTGTTCGGAACCCGACGGTTTGCGGTATTTAAGATAAAGACCGAAAGCGACAGCCACAAACATGTACAGGATAGAAATCGAGGCCGCGGCCGCATTGGGCATGATTTCAGCGCCTTGGGCCGTGAAGCCATTGAAGGTATTGGCCACGATGTCGCAGAAGGCAGAAATCACCAACAGAGTGAAAAGCCAGCAGAAAAGCAGGAACAATTGACGACCGGTGCGGCCGATGTATTGTTCAATCATCATGCCCATGGACTTGCCGCCGTTTTTAACGGACGCGTAGAGGGCGGTAAAGTCTTGGACTGCGCCGAAGAAGATGCAGCCGAAGATCATCCAAAGCGTGGCGGGGAGCCAGCCGAACATCGCGGCGATGATCGGACCGGTCACGGGACCTGCGCCCGTGATGGACGTAAACTGGTGGGAAAAGACGGTCCATTTACTCGTGGGAACGTAGTCATTACCGTCATTTTTCAATTGCGCAGGCGTCTTGGCATTGGGGTCGACTCCCCAAGTGTTTTCAAGCCAGCGTGCGTAAAAGCGGTAACCCACAAAGAGCGCCACGATTGTGCAAGCCATTAAGATTAAGCCGTTCATGGTGAGTTGATCCTATTGTTATTAAAAAAGTTGTTAAAAAATCAGTGCATATAAAAAGGCTGCCTATCGACTCGCCCGATTTACCGGGCCAGTGGGTAGGCAGCCTGATAAATCGGGAAGTATCAAATTCGCAATCGAATGACTTCAGCCAAATTTTTGACGCCTTCTCTAATTCGATCGGGATCGACCGTTACGAAAGAGAGACGGAAGTGATTTTTTTCAACAGCCGAGCCAGCGTAGAACGCTTCACCGGGAACATAAGCGACCTTATGGGCCAGGGCTTCGCGGGCCATATCCGTCGCATCCATGTGTTCGGGCAAAGTGACCCAGATAAACATGCCGGCGGTCGGGTGTGTCCACGTCACTCCGTCAGGCATGTATTCCTTGAGCGCATCGAGCATGGCATTGGCGTGCGTCTTATAGCGTTCACGAACACTCGGCAGGTGACGCACGAGCAAATCTTCGCTAAAGACCTGAGCGGAGATAAGCTGTGTGAATGTTGAGGTATGCAAATCCATCGCTTGCTTCATCTGAGCGACCTTGTCAAGCACGCTAGCCGGTGCGATGATGTAGCCCAGACGGAAGCCCGGAGCAAGAATCTTTGAAAGCGTGCCCAAACGAATCACACGTTCAGGGGCCCACTTGCGAAGAGAGGCGGGCGGCTCTTGGTCATACCAAAGTTCGCCGTACGGATCATCTTCAACTAAGATCATGTCGTATTCGCGTGCTTTTTCGCACAGCAGTTTGCGGCGTTCTTCAGAAATGGTGAGACCCGTCGGGTTGCTGGCTGTCGGCATCACGTAGGCAAACTTCGCGTCGCGACAAATTTCCTCGGTAAACTGAGCAGGATTTAAGCCTTGGGCATCGCAGGGCATGCTCACATAGGTCGGTTCGCAAAGATCAAAAGCCTGAAGCGCGCCCATATAGGTGGGCGATTCGACCAACACCTTGTCGCCTTTATCAATGAAGATGCGCGCGATCAAATCCAGAGCCTGTTGACTGCCGGAGACAATCTGAACTTGTTCATATTCAGTCGGAATGCCCTTTTGTGTTTCACGGCGGGCAATTTCACGGCGCAGGGCAATTTCACCTTCAACCATTGAGTATTGCAAAGCGTGCTTGCCTTCTTTGGCGATGACTGTTTGACAGGCCTTAGCAATATCATCAAGGGGGAAACCTTCGGGGGAGGGCAAGCCGCCGGCAAAAGAAATCACGCCGGCAGGCAACTTCAACAAATCACGAATCACAGAACTGCTGGGTTTTGAGGAAAGTGCCGACCATCGCGGGGTCGGTTCCTGCACTGTAGACATATCGGACTCCTTTCTCTAATTCTTTTTTTTTCATTTTCTCAAATTGTCAACAAATAGTTATAAGTTAAAGCGCTTATATGAGTTGGTAAGTTTTTGAAAAATAGGTGTCTCTGCTTAGGTGTTGTTACGGGAAGAGGATGCTTTCCTAAGCATTTTTCTATAGAGAAAGAAAAACCGCCGTTTCCCGAAAGAAGCGGCGGTGTTCTCAGCTAAGCTGGATTCAATTAGCAAACCAAGAGATCAGCCAAACGCTTGGCCTTAGGTTCGCCGTGACGTTTTTCAAAGATTTCCGTCCAACGAGCCACTTGCTTTCTGACCTGGTTGGGGGCGGTCGCTCCAACGTGATCGCGAGCGGCGACGCTTGCTTCCAGTTTCAAGGCCTTTTCGTAGACATCTTCTTCAATCAGATCACTGAAGCCTTTTAATTCTTCAAGTGTCAGCTCTGCGAGATCGCAGCCGCGATTGCTCGCGAGTTTAACCACGGAACCCACCACATCGTGAGCTTCACGGAAGGGCAACCCCTTCTTGGTGAGATAGTCAGCCAAGTCCGTGGCGGTCGGATAACCGGCTTGGGCGGCTTTTTTCATTTCTTCGCGATTCGGGGTGACGCCCGGCATCATTTCGATGAAGGCGCGCAGGGTGTCTTTGACAGTATCGATTGCATCAAAGACCGGTTCCTTATCTTCCTGAGTGTCCTTCGCGTAAGCCAGGGGCAAGCCCTTCATTAAGACCGTGAGGCTGATCAAGTCGCCCGCCACGCGGCCGGCTTTGCCACGCGCGGTTTCGGCCACATCCGGGTTTTTCTTTTGCGGCATGATGGACGAACCCGTCGTGAAGCGATCGGGCAGCATCATGAATTTGAAGCGTTGGCTCATCCAATAGATGAGTTCTTCAGACAGACGCGAAATATGCATCATGATGAGCGAGGCGGCTGCCGTAAATTCAATGCAGAAGTCACGGTCGCTCACAGCATCGAGCGAATTTTGCATCACGGCTTCAAATCCGAGCAGTTCTGCGGAATAGTTGCGGTCAATCGGATAGGTGGTGCCGGCTAAGGCGGCGGCGCCCAACGGAGACTGATTGACGCGGCGACGCAAATCAATCAAGCGCGTTCTGTCGCGCTCGAACATTTCTACATAGGCCAGAAGATGATGGCCGAGGGTGACCGGCTGAGCCACTTGCATGTGCGTGAAACCCGGCATGATGGTGTCGGTTTCATTGGCAGCCAGATGCACGAGAACTTCCTGGAGCTGACCGACCAAATCCGTGATCGTGTCAATTTCCTCGCGCATATAAAGACGCATGTCCGTAGCAACCTGGTCGTTTCTGGAGCGACCCGTGTGCAGGCGCTTGCCTGCGTCGCCAACCAGTTGAGTCAGGCGGGCTTCAACATTCAAATGCACATCTTCGAGCTCAAGCTTCCAGTCGAATTGGCCCGAGCGAATTTCTTCGATGATTTGTTTCATTCCGCGCTTGATGTCGGCTAAATCTTCATCGTGCAACACACCGCACTTATTCATCATGGTGGCGTGAGCGATGGAGCCCGCGATATCGGCGAGAGCCATGCGTTTATCAAAATCCACGCTGGCGGTATAGCGCAAAACGAAATCAGCAACCGGTTCGGAAAAACGACCCGACCAAGCTTTTTTCTTTTGAGCTAACGGATCAAGGTGTTCTGTGGCAACAGTAGTCATTTCAATCATCACCGTTTAATAATAAGTTAGTTCGCATTGTACGCAATTCATCTCGGATTAACGGCGATTTTTGAAGAAATTTTCCTTTTTCTACTTAAAAACACTAATGAAATCAATCTATTAGAGTCTAAATTGTCGACAAAACAAAGAAATTGATTGAAATATAAGTGATTCTTTGACGACGAATAGGACTCTAGAGGTTAAACTTAGCGCCCATCTCAGCTCTTTTTAAGAAACTTTTGCCAAAATCGCCTGGCAATTATTGGAGAGTTAATTTTTTATGAACCAAAGCATCATTATTGCAACTCGTGAAAGCCCACTTGCATTGTGGCAGGCCGAGCATGTGCAGGCTCTTTTGCAGGCACGTTATCCTGAAAAGGATGTCCGTTTGTTGGGAATGACAACGAAGGGGGATCAAATACTGGATAAGACATTGTCCAAAATCGGCGGCAAGGGCCTTTTTGTGAAAGAACTCGAAGTGGCGATGCAGCAGAAGACGGCTCACTTGGCGGTCCACTCGTTAAAAGATGTGCCGATGGAGTTGCCCGAAGGGTTTGTGCTGGCTGCTGTGAGCAAGCGCGAAGATCCGCGAGATGCTTTTGTGAGTCCTCGCTACGAGACATTGGAGAGTTTGCCCAAGGGAGCAGTGGTGGGTACGGCCAGTTTGCGTCGTGAGCTCATGCTTCGTTCCAGATTTCCCCATTTAGTGGTTAAACCGATTCGCGGTAATGTGGGGACCCGATTGAGAAAACTCGATGCCGGGGAATACGATGCGTTGGTCATGGCCAGTGCCGGTCTAAAACGGCTCGGCCTGCAAGAGCGCATTCGTGAAATTATTGATGATGAAATTTCTCTGCCCAGCCCTGGACAAGGTGCGTTGGGTATTGAATGCCTGGCCTCTGACGAAAAGACTCGTGAGGCGGTCGCCTTTATTAATGATGAGCACACTCGGGCCTGTTGTTTAGCCGAGCGCGCAGTCAGTCGCGCGCTGGGCGGTTCCTGCCAGGTGCCTTTGGCCGCCTACGCGACCATCACGGGAGAAACGATGAGACTTCGTGCTTTGGTGGGGGATCATACGACCGGTGAGAGCGTGTTTTCGGAAACGAAGGGGCCTTGGACGACTTATGACGGTTTGGCTGCTGAAGTCGTAGAGGACCTTTTAAAACAGGGCGCACAGCGCTATATTGAAAAATTACTTGCTAACCAACATTAAGCGCGAACTATGATTCACTACCAAAGACCGATTATTTTGATGCGTCCCGGAGCCCCTAATGAACGCTTGGCAGAACGGTTGGGACGGCGCGGGATGAATGTCTGGAAGTGGCCCGCGTTTACCATCTTGCCTCCGCAGGAGCCGCAGCGCGTTAAAGAGCGTCTGTCGGATTTGAGTAATTTTGATATGGTGCTTTTGGCAAGTCCGTCAGCGGTGGCAGCCAGCGCTGTTTATGTCAAGAAATGGCCGCATCATATCACGCTGACCACGATCGGCTCGGGAACGGCCAGGGTTATTCGAGCGGCTTGGGGGGAGGATACGCCTGTTCTGTATCCCGAGGGGGAAACTTTTGAGTCAGGCTCCGAGCGTTTGTTTGAATTACTCAAAAGCCGGGGCTTTCCTTCCCGTGTTTTAATTGTCCGAGGTCAGGTCGGCCGTGAATGGCTGCGTGAACAGTTGTTGGCGCATGGCACGGATGTTGAGGTGTTGCCTGCCTATCAGCGTGCTCCTTTGGAGTTACCGGCTTCTGAACTTGAGCGCCTTCAGTCCTCCATTGCCGGTCCGGTTCCGATCATTTACCTCACCAGCACGGATGCGGTGGGTGTTTTGCTTCACGCAGTGAAAACTGTGCCCGGTGCGCTTGAATGGTTGCAAAAGGGTTTTGTGTTGACGATTCATCCCAGACCTAAAGCTCAGCTCGAAGAAGTGGGTTTTAGGAATGTTGCGCTTGTTTCCGCCAAGGATGACAAGGTGCAGGAAGCGATCGACAGGCTTCTCGCTATAAACTAATTTCGCTAAAATAAATCAAATGTGCCCGCAGAGTCTAAGATAGGCTCTGCATTCTCAAAATTTAAAACAGAGGAATCAATAATGTCCGCATGGATTTTAGGTCATAAAAACCCCGACAGTGACAGCATCATTTCCGCGATTGCCTGTGCTGATCTCTATCGTCAAAGAGGATTGGATGTTAAAGCGGTTGCCCAAGGCAAGCCCGCGCCGGAAACCGCTTTCATTTTGGATCGTTTCGGTTTGACCGCGCCTGAAGTGGTCAGCAGTGTTGCCGGTCAGGATGTTTATCTCGTTGACTTTTCCGATAAGGCTCAGGCCCCTGCCGATATCGACCAGTGCAATTTGAAGGGCATCGTGGATCATCACAAGTTGGGTGATGTGACCAGTTCCTCTCCGATCGAAGCGGTCCTCATGCCGGTGGGTTGCACTTGCACGATTCTCACTCGCATGTATGACTATCTTGGTTTGACCATTCCGACTTCTGTGGCCGGCGCCATGCTCTGCGCCATTTTATCCGATACGGTTATCTTTAAGTCTCCGACTTGCACCGCCACCGATAAGCAAGCCGCCGCTCAGTTGGCTCAAATTGCCGGTGTCGCAGATATCGAAGCGCTTGGGATGGAGCTTTTTACCGCCAAGAGCGCGGTCAAGGGAGTCGCTCCGCGCGATTTGATCTTCCGTGACTTCAAGGATTTCAACATGAGCGGCACGAAGGTTGGTGTCGGTCAGCTTGAATTGGTATCTTTGGACCTCGTTGCTGACATGAAGGCTGATATTGAAGCCGAGCTTGCTCGCGTCAAGGCTGAGGAAGGCCGTCACACGGCGATGCTCTTGCTCACCGATATCATGAAAGAAGGTTCTGAACTGCTCATGGTTTCGGATGATCCCGCTAAGATTGCCGCTGCCTTCGGTCAGGATCCCGCTTTGTTGGCCGAGGGGAATTTGTGGCTCGATGGTGTGATGAGCCGCAAGAAGCAGGTTGTGCCTGCCCTTGAAGCCGCTTTCCGCTAATTTGTCATAGCGAATTGAGCAGCCGGGCAAACTCCTTCTGAGTTCCCCGGCTGTTTTTATAGAGGCAAATATGATTTTTGTTCATGCCTACTCCTTCCGAACGGATGATCCTGAAAGAAATGTCAGGACGATCTCTCTGGCTGCCAAAGATAAAACTCTCAACGCAGGGGATGTATTGCTGTTTCCGTTTCAAGCTTTAAGCGGGACGGTGGAAAATTATTGGACGACTCGAGTCGAAAATCGACAGCGGAATGCGCACTGGCTTTCCAAATTGGCAAGCTTTTTAAAAAAATCGCCGGTTCGTGTGATTGTTCCCGCGGTGATGCCCGAGGGCGTCGGTGTTCTCAGTCTCTCAGAGGGAAAAATTCAAAGTCTGGATTTTCGCTGGATAACGGGAGGAGTGCTTGTCGAACAAAAAGCGAGCGGTCTTGACTACAACGTGGTTTTCAGAACGGCTTCGGTGGGCGAGGATTTTGAAATTCCCGATTCACACAATATTGTGGTCGTTGATGGGCAGGGATTTACGGACGGTCGGGTATGGCTTGGTCAGTGCAAGGTGGTCAAAAACGGCCGAACCAAAGCCAACTACATGGCCTACCCCGATGCATTCAGTCTTGAGGATGCGCAAATCAGTTGGCTCGATGAACATCATGAACGCTTCGCGGCTATGCAGATGGCATTGAAGCTTTACATGAAGCGGTGCGGTTTTGAAAAAATCTCATTGGGTTTGTCGGGTGGTTTAGATAGCGCTGTGGTCGCCGCGTTGGCGGTGAGTGTCGCGGGCGCTGAAAACGTGAATGCATACATATTGCCCTCACGTTATACGAGTGAAGAAAGTTTTGCTGACGCTCGGGCGTTGGCCTCGAATTTAGGGCTGAAGCTGCGCGAACTCTCCATCATGCCTGCGGTGGATCTTTTATCGGATACCGCCGGTCAGTACGTTCCTTATTGGGGTAATAAGGCGCTGATGCACGAAAACCTTCAGGCGCGGGTGCGCGGATTGCTTTTAATGTCGATCAGTAACGCTGACGGTTCATTGGTGCTCAACACCGGCAATAAGAGTGAATTGGCAGTGGGTTACTGCACGCTCTACGGTGATATGGTCGGCGGTCTTGCGCCGATTGCGGATATCTATAAGTCGGATCTTTACCGAATGTGCGAAATGGTGGATTATCTGTCCAAGATGATTCCTTCCAACATTTTGAAAAAAGCGCCTACCGCCGAGCTTCGAGAAAATCAAAAAGATGAGGATTCCCTGCCGCCTTATGAAGTGTTGGATTCCGTGCTGAAAGATATGTTCGAGGGGCATTGGGACGGGAAAAAACTTCGTAAAAAATACGGATCGGACTTGGCGATACGGGTGATTAAATTAGTCAAGGGGGCGCGATTCAAGCACAGTCAGGCCCCTCAAGGCTTAATTCTTTCGTCTTGCCCGATTAAGGGATTGCCGGAGGCGTTTTTTGAAGGGCTTTTGCCTAAACAGTTCTGAAGCCGTTAGGATTCAGACGTATAGTTCGGACAAAGAGGAGAAATCGTGAAGCAAGTCGTTGCCATTATCAAACCGTTTAAGCTCGATGATGTCAGAGAGGCACTGTCGGATGTTGGAGTGCAGGGGCTGACGGTTACGGAAGTTAAGGGATTCGGACGTCAAAAAGGACACTCGGAGCTATACCGTGGCGCTGAGTACATGGTGGATTTTCTGCCCAAAGTGAAAATTGAAGCCGTGATGAGCGAAGATTTAGTTGATCAAGCCGTGGAGGCGATTTTAAGGGCGGCGCGCACGGGCAAGGTCGGTGACGGCAAGATTTTTGTCTTCGATGTCGAGCAGGTGATTCGCATTCGAACGGGAGAAACTGACGAAGCTGCCGTTTAATTCGATCAAATTTTGAGCTCGAAATTCTCTTCTTTATCGAAGACAGACATTTTTTTGATTTTTATCATAGAAAAGTGTCTGTCTTTTTCTATACACTTCAAACACTGCCGAAACAGTTGATTTTGGGTTAGTACGGTTTTTACGGGTTTGTAAGAAGACGATGGGTCAGGCGCTTTCAAGCGCAGTCATTGGTGAGAATCGGCAGTCATCAGAAACGAAATCTCGTTACAGCGAATTTTTTCAAACCGCCGTTAAAAATCATGCGAGGGGTTTGAAAATGCCTTTTGATACAGTCTCTTTTCTTCAAGTCAGTTTTTATAGCACGCCGATTTTTTCAAAAACGTTGATTCATCCGGTTTCGCCTGTGGTGAGTTCTCCCGATAACAGAAGCTGGAAGGCGGTAAGCGATGAAATTCTCTCGGGCGTAGGTTCCAAATCACTTCTGACGCTGGTGATCAATGAACTGCAGCGTGAATTGAATTCTTTAGCACTGGGACACATCACCGGTTGGGTTTTTCACACGAATAAAGCCCTTTTAGTGAAGGATAAATTGGAACAGGCCAGCCGTCGCTACGCAAGCATTCGCGATGGTGTTTTTGCCAATGAACTGCGTGACTCGCTTGCGGCGCTTTTTAGCCGTGATCCACGTTTTCAAGCACGTTTGAGTGAGGCCGATGACACCGATGAAGCGGTCGAAGAAGTCTGTCGAAGAGTCATGTCGCAATGCCGGCTGACTTGGGAATTAGGGTTATTCAACATGGCAGATCGACGATCATTCGGTATTCGCCTTATGGTGTTGATGCATGACATGATCTATGACTTTGCGAATCAAAAGGGTAGTGATTCGGAGATGCTGAGTTTTACACGCTTTAATCGAATTCATGCCTTTGCTGAAAAAATGGAACAGTTTCGAGGAATCGACAGTCGCTTTGACCGTGCTCTGGCTGACTATAAAAAGCTTCTGATGTCTTTCCCGGATGACGCTTCCTACTTGTACGGAGGCGGTTTGAAAGATTTTTGGCGCGAACTGACCCGGTTAGGTGATTATCTCAAAGGAGAGCTTGAGGGGGATTTCTATGAGCAGCCCGATCTTCAAGACGATTATGATGAGCAAAATCTCTATTGGCATATTGAAAGTGACGACACTCTTGAAGATCTTGTAACTTGGGATCAATGCGAAACAGACTGTGGTGTTGATTTGGGGTGGAACCCGGATGCAGAACCTGGAATCCCGACGGCAAATATGGATGTTGACAATTTCTCATTGGAACCCACCCCATCCTCAATGTGAGGACAGAAAATAACCCTATCCATGATTGAGAGCTGGTTTTGAAGGTCTCGGATTGTTCTTTTCTTGAGAAAGAGATCAAAAACCGATACCATATGTAGCAATTTTCTATTTTCAGGTGGTTGTGATGGATTTCAAAGTTCGTTTAATGAAAATGGACCGCCTCATCAGTGAAAAAGGCGTGGTGACATTTGAAGAATTGCAGCGCGCGACAGGCGCGGCTCCGGCCACAGTCAAGCGCGATATCCGCTATATGCGTGAAGAGCTTAAAGCGCCGATCACATTTTCCAGAAGTCGTGGCGGTTATCTTTTTGCAAAAAATCGTGCGGAAGCGAAGCGGGAAGATTTTTATGAAAGAAAATCCATGTGGTTTACGCCCGATGAGCTCTACTGCATGGTAAAAACATTGGATAACTTTGCTGAACTGGAAAAAAATCGCAAAGGATATCTCACTAAAGATTTGCGCCAAATGGCGGCTCGCATTCGCACGAGCATGTTTGAAGAGCAGGCTAATGCCGACGAGCTTCTCAAGCGCGTCGAAATTCGCGAACCGAAGCGTAAACCCATTGTAAGCGATACGTTTGAAGTGATCGGTCAAGCCCTGGTGCACCGCCAGCGCGTGCGCATCGTGTATTACTCCGAAAGCAAAAAGGAAGAGACACGCCGCGTGGTGAGTCCCATGCGACTGAATTACTACCGCAACCGCTGGTATTTAGACGCCTGGTGCCATGAACGGGGAGCGCTCAGAAGCTTTAACATCGAAAACATTCGCTACGCCGATATTATGCAGATGGGCGTAAAAGTTGTGCCGATGAAGACGGTAGAGGCGGAACTTGATCGTTACTACGGCATGTATCGCTCCGGAGAGCTTCAATGGGCGAGAATTCGTTTCGCCGGTTCTGCTTCTAAAATCGCCAGTCAAGTCATTTGGCATCCCGATCAGATGGAATTGTGGCTCAAGGATGATCTTTATGAGCTTACGATTCCGTATTCGGGAAACAGTCCTGAATTGGTCGGCGATATCCTTCGCTACGGTCCGGCTGCCAAAGTGGTTGAGCCTGAAAGTCTGCGCCTTCAGGTTTGTGAAGCCCTCAAGGCTTCTCTGAAAAATTACGATAAGTGATAAACGGAGAAGTCAGTGACATTTCGTCGTTCTTATCACTATCGTCACGAGCCGCGTGAGATTCACAGCAAACCGATTGCGGCCAAAGTGTCTCCCGAGCAGGTTGCCGAAGAAATCTTTTTCTGTGGCGATCCTCACGGTTCTTTTGACCACATTCTTCAGGCCGCCAAAGAACATCGCCCCAAGGCCATGGTGATTTTGGGAGATCTTCAGCCGCCTGCGCCGCTGCATGAAGTTTTGGCGGATATTTTGAGTTTTGTGGATGTCTGGTGGATTCCCGGAAACCATGACACCGATAACGATCTCTTCTACGATAGACTCTGGAGAAGCGAGTTAGCGGGGCACAATCTGCACGGACGTGTGGCGCTTGTCAACGGAGTGCGCATTGCTGGTTTGGGCGGCGTGTTTCGCGGTCAAATTTGGATGCCGCCTCAGGCGCCGAACTATATGTCTGCCGGCGCTTTTATCCGCCGTATCGGTCGCGGCAACATGTGGCGCGGAGGATTGCCTCGAAGACATCGCACTTCTATTTTTCCCTCCACTTATGACAATCTGCTCGAACATCGTGCCGATGTGCTTGTGACCCATGAAGCGCCGGGGTGCCATCGAAAAGGTTTCTTGGCCATTGATCAGTTGGCTAAGAAGCTTCAGGTGAAATACCTATTTCACGGTCATCAGCATGAGGACCGCCATTATCCGACGTACTATGGCTTTACGCCACGGGGGGTGGGCTACAGGGGAATTGTGAATCTGAAAGGCGACGATATTGTGCCCGCGCAGATTGATCCGCGCGAAGCTATGGAGTATGCCGAGCAAGCGCAATCACTGGAGCGATTCGAGCGCGCCATGTTCAAACGCCTGGGCTGATATTGACCTCAGGCGTTTGAAAGATTCAACTATTTTCTCTTATTGGGAAAACTTTTCGGATGATTGCGCCTGGGAGCATTATTGTTGCTCTTTACTGTGGGCGCGATTGTTTTTTTGACTTCCGGAGCTTTGGGCGACGGCTCCTTTTCATCAAGCTTCGGCATGGCAAAAGTGATTGACACATCCTTTGCGATACGCTTTCGCGCTTTTTGAGATAACCACGTTTTCACCATGGCAACGCCCACGGCCAACAGTACCGGACCCAAAATCAAGCCCATAAAGCCGAAGGCGATCACGCCGCCAAACACACCGAGAAATACAAGCGACAGCGGCAAAGAGGAACCGCGGGCAATCAAAAGCGGCTTCAGGAAGTTATCCACGCTGGCCACCACCAGGCAACCCCAAGCGACCATGAATAAGGCAAGACCAATTTCGCCTTGGGCATAAAGCCAAATCGCCACCGGTCCCCATACCAACGGCGGTCCGATCGGCACCACCGACAAAATGAATACCGCGACAGATAATAAGAGCGTGCCCGGAGCGCCCACAATGATAAAACCGATGCAGGCGGCCAGGCTTTGGCCGGCCGCAGTGCCCACGATTCCGTACACAACACTTCGGGTGGTGTTGACGAGAATGTGTGAAAGTTCGTGACTTAATTCACCGGAGACTTTTTCCAAAAACTCGTTGGCCCGCGCAGCAAGAGCGTCGCCGTCACGGTAAAAGAAGAAAGCAATGAAGGCAACCAACGCCATTTGAACCAAACCGTTACCCAAGGCCATGGCGATCGTAAGGACCTCACGGGTAATTGGGTCGATCATCTTAACCATGAGGTCAGCGAGCGCTTTGGGTTGGAAAACGATAGCCAGTTGATTGTAGAGCCACGTGCCGATCATCGGAATGTCTTTGACCCAAACCGGCGCGGTCATTGTCCGGATATATTCGGTGACGTTTGCAATGGCAGAGGGCAACTGTTGAGCAATGGCCGCCGACAGGAACATCGTCGGAATGATCAGGCAGACCACAAGCAGCGTGACCATCAGCAGTGATGCGGGTGTCGGGCGATTGCCCATATTGGTTTTAAATCGTGAAAACAAAGGCCAACTGACCACGGTGACGATCGCGGCGATAATGATTGCCGTTAAAAATGGCCTCACGACAAAGAAGCAGCCTAGAGCGATCGCGGATCCAAAGAGGATTCGAATCAGGATGTCGATGCGGTCTCTTAAGTTAACCATTTGTTTTATGAATAAATCGGGCGTAAAACACAGCCCCTAGTCTAAACGAAATTTTTCTGCTAGTGCACTTATCCAAGACCCTGACTACAATTTTCCTTGCTTAAAAACAATATTTTTATAGGGACGCACATTCATGCCGAGCATTACCGAAGAAATGATTGAGCGGGTGAAAGAAACGAGGATAGCCACCGAACGGGTTTTTGACGGGAACTTTCTTCATATTGATCGCGACACGGTGATCACAGCCAGCGGTTTGAGCCGCAGTCGGGAGTACATCAAACACCCCGGCGCTTCTGTGATTATCGCTTTGTTTGATGATGAGACCGTTTTAATGGAGTTTCAGTGGCGTCAGCCCTGCGGCAGAGCTTTTTGGGAGTTGCCCGCCGGCAAGCTCGATCCTGAAGAAGAGCCGATTGTCTGTGCTCGACGGGAATTAGAAGAGGAGACCGGTTACCAAGCCGATGAGTGGTATTACCTCGGTCAAATTCACAATGCCATAGGCTATTCGAATGAGCACCTGGAAATTTATTTGGCCAAAGGACTCAAGTCCGGTCAGCGACACCTCGATGAAGGGGAGTGCCTTGAAGTTTTCCGTCTGCCTCTGAAAGAAATTCAACGCATGACACTGACGGGTGAAATCACCGATGTGAAAACTCTTGTGGGAATCTATTGGCTGGAAAAATTTTTAGCCGGACAGATGCAGGCCGAACGCTGCTAACTCTCGACAATTTAAGGCTATTTGTCGACCATGGAAGAGTTTGAGATGGCTCAAACTTTTTCCTGTTCATTGCGCGCGCTTTCTAATAAACTGAGCCGAAGGATCTGCACTGTGTGCAGTGTAAGTTTGATTCAAATTACCAAGACGAGGAATTATGTCTGAAACCATTTTGCAAAAAGTGCCTGTTGGAGAAAAAGTCGGCATTGCTTTTTCGGGCGGTTTGGATACGTCGGCCGCTTTGCGCTGGATGAAAAACAAGGGAGCGCTTCCCTATGCTTATACTGCCAACCTCGGTCAGCCTGACGAAGACGATTACGATGCGATTCCTCGCCGAGCAATGACCTACGGTGCGGAAAAAGCCCGACTTGTTGAATGCCGTCCGCAGCTGGTGGCCGAAGGTATCGCCGCCATTCAGTCGGGTGCTTTCCATGTCTCTACCGCGGGTCAAATGTATTTCAACACGACCCCTCTGGGTCGCGCCGTGACCGGCACGATGCTTGTGAACGCCATGCGCGAGGACGGCGTGAACATTTGGGGTGACGGTTCCACCTACAAGGGCAACGATATTGAACGTTTTTATCGTTACGGCTTGTTGGCTAATCCTGATCTGAAGATTTATAAGCCCTGGCTCGACCGCGATTTCATCAATGAATTGGGCGGCCGCGCGGAAATGAGCGCGTTCCTGCAAGCCGAAGGCTTTGACTACCGCATGTCTGCTGAAAAAGCCTACTCCACCGACTCCAACCTCTTGGGTGCGACGCACGAAGCCAAGCATTTGGAAAGTCTGCAAACGAGCATGAAGATCGTCAAGCCCATCATGGGGGTGGCTTTCTGGGATCCGGCTGTGGAAATTAAGCCTGAAGTGGTGACGGTTACCTATGAAGAAGGGGTGCCGGTAGCCTTAAACGGCAAGAGCTTTGATGATCTCGTTGCCTTGATGTATGAAGCTAACGCGATCGGCGGCCGCCACGGTTTAGGCATGAGTGATCAGATTGAAAACCGTATCATTGAAGCGAAGAGCCGCGGCATTTACGAAGCCCCGGGGATGGCTTTGCTCTATATCGCTTACGAACGCCTGCTCACCGGCATCCATAACGAAGACACGATTGAGCAGTATCACATCAACGGTCGTCGTTTGGGGCGCCTCCTCTACCAAGGCCGCTGGTTTGATTCCCAAGCCATCATGTTGCGCGAATCGGCTCAACGCTGGGTGGCTCGCGCCATCACCGGTACCGTGACGCTTGAATTGCGTCGTGGCAACGACTATACGATCCTGGATACTGTGAGCCCGAATCTCACGTATGAACCGGAACGTCTCACGATGGAAAAGGGAGACTCGATGTTCACCGCCGAAGACCGTATCGGTCAGTTGACGATGCGTAATCTCGATATTGTCGATACGCGTGCCAAGCTCGGCATTTACGCGAAGTCCGGTTTGATCTCCGGCACGAGCGCAGTGGCCATGTTGGGCGGCAGCAAGAAGTAATTATCTTTTTGCGTTGATCTTTGAGGGCGGGACAAAAATTCTCGCCCTTATTTGTTTTTATTTCTCGTCAAAACGATCTAAAACGAAAGGCGTCGAAAAACCGTTACAATCCCTTCAATTGAGATTTCGTCTAAAGGGCTTTTGAGTGCTTCCTTTTGAATTCAGAATCGGTTGGCGCTACACGCGACAGGGGCGTCGCGGGCGCGGCAAAAACGGTTTTATTTCTTTTATTTCAGTAATGAGTGTCGCCTCCATTGCGCTGGGGGTGATGGCGCTCATTATTGTTCTGTCTGTCATGAACGGCTTTCAAAAGGAAGTCCGTGACCGAATGCTTTCAGTCATTCCGCACATTGAAGTGGTAAGTTATGGCGGTGCGCTCAGTGACTGGCAGGATACCGCGGCGATCGTCTCTTCCAATCATCACGTGTTGGGAGTGGCGCCGTACTCCTCGGGGCAGGGACTTTTAAGTTCAGGCTCCAGCGTCAGGGGCGTTTTACTTCGTGGTATTGATCCGGTGACCGAGGGGAAGGTTTCCGATATTGATAAACAGATGGCCTATGGTCAACTTACCGATTTACAAGCAGGCGACTACGGCATTGTGCTTGGTTTGGATTTGGCGCGGCTGCTTCATTTAAGAATCGGCGACAAGGTTAACGTCATTATTCCTCAGGGAAGAGCAACCCCCGCGGGTATTGTGCCTAGAATGAGAGCCTTTACTCTAAAAGGCGTTTTTTCTTCCGGTCATTACGAATATGACAGTTCAATGGCGATCATTCATATTGAGGATGCCGAAGCGCTTTTCCGTCAGACGGGACCCGCCGGCCTTCGTGTTCGGGTTGACGACATGAATAAGGCTCCCGAAATTTCGTTTGAAATTCTCAAAACATTGCCTGATACCTTTGCGGTCACCGATTGGAGTAAGCAAAACCGCACCTGGTTTGCGGCGGTTCAGGTTGAAAAGCGAATGATGGCGATTATTCTCTTTTTGATTGTTTTGGTGGGTGCTTTCGGATTAGTCTCCAGCATGGTGATGACTGTGACTGAAAAACAATCCGATATTGCAATTTTGAGGACGCTGGGGGCTTCACCCGGTTCCATCATGTCGATCTTCATGGTGCAAGGCGCGGTGGTCGGTATTGTCGGCGTGACGTGCGGCGTGGTTTTCGGTTTGCTTTTAGCCTGTAATCTCGATGTCATCGTGCCGGCAATTGAATCGCTTTTCGGCATCCAGTTCCTGCCCAAAGAGGTGTATTTCATCAGCTCTCTGCCTTCGGATCCGAGAGCCGGTGACATTATTCCCATTGCCGTTTTCTCCCTGATTTTGTCGCTTTTGGCCACGATTTATCCGAGCTGGAGAGCGGCTCAAACCAAACCCGCGGAGGCACTTCGCTATGAGTGATGCAAATGATTTTGTGATTGTTGCCCGCGGTGTCAAGAAGGCCTATCGTGAGGCGGAGCGATCGGTTGATGTTTTAAAAGGCATCAATCTTGAAGTGAAAAAAGGCGAACTCTTGGCCGTGGTTGGCGCTTCAGGATCAGGCAAAAGCACGCTTTTACACGTGCTCGGGGGCTTGGATTCCATTGACGAGGGGGAAGTGACTGTCGCCGGCATGGCGGTGCATAAGCTCAATGAGGTGGAGCGAGGACAATTGCGCAATCAAAAGCTGGGCTTTGTCTATCAATTCCACCACCTGCTGCCTGAATTCACGGCGCTGGAAAATGTGGCAATGCCTTTGATTATCCGACGCTGTGATGAGAAAACGGCCAACGAGAAAGCGAAAACAACCCTGTTGGCGCTGGGACTTGAAGAAAGACTTCAACATCTGCCTTCACAGATGTCGGGCGGGGAGCGTCAGCGCTGCGCGATTGCCCGAGCCATGGTGACGGAGCCGGCCTGTATTCTGGCCGATGAACCGACCGGCAACCTCGATCGTCAAACCGCCGACGGGGTTTTCAGCAGCCTTGTGCAATTGGCAAAAAGCCATGGCACCGCCTGCATTATCGTGACTCATGATCTTGACCTTGCGGCCCGGTGCGATCGCACGGTCACCATTAAAGACGGTTTGATTGTTGAGGCATAAGGCCAGTGCTTCGTTTTATTGACACTCACAACCATGTCGGCGTAGCGGCTTTTTCAGTCTCTGAGGAAATCATTGCTTCGGAGGCGCGCGAGGCCGGAGTCGTCTGCGCAGTAATCACCACCGGTGGCGTTGATGATTTTGAGGCGGCAGCGCGGGCAGCGCGCAAGCTTCGTTGGGGGTACTGTGTGGGGCTTCACCCGATGTATCTGCGTGAGCAGTACCAATCGGACTTGGAGCGGTTGCGCGACTTTGTGCTCACTCATTCAGACGATCCTTATTTGGTGGGTATTGGTGAGATCGGATTGGATTTTTATGTTGAAGGTTTAGACCGATCTCGTCAGGAAGCGGTGCTTCAAGCAGAGCTTGAGTTAGCAGCCAATGTCAATCTTCCGGTTTCATTGCACAGTCGTCGATCGCTTTTTAAAGTGATGGAGATTCTGTCGGACTATCCGTCTGTCGGGGGTGTTTTGCATGCTTTTGCAGGATCGCTTGAGCAGGCTCGAGAGGCCGCGCAGAGAGGGTTGTATTTGGGAGTCGGCGGCGCGGTGACTTACCCGGGCAGCAAACGGGTGAGGGCGGTTGCTTCTTCGATGGATATCCGAAGTCTTGTGCTGGAAACCGACGCACCGGATATGGCGCCGTCTTTTGCCGTGGACAAAGAATCCAGACCGGCTTTTTTAGGGCGTTATTTGAACGAAATTGCCCAATTAAGAGCTCAATCGCCGGAAGTTTTGGCCGAGGCTTTTTTTGACAATGCGACAGCGGCTTTCCCTAAACTTCGAGCGCTGCTTGGCGGGCAGAAAAACTTCGTTGCAAATCCGTAACTTGAAAGTGTTTTTTGAGGCTGAAAAATCGGCGCTTGAGCAGGTCTCTTTCTGCTAAAATGCCACCTCGAAATGATCCTGAGGGGTCATCCTTTTGTTGTTGCGGGCAAAATGTCTGTCCGCGAGTTTTGTTTTTTAACTTCATTGGGGAAATACAATGGCTATTGAACGCACCCTTTCCATCATCAAGCCGGATGCCGTCGCTAAGAACGTCATCGGTCAAATCTATACGCGTTTTGAAAACGCCGGTCTTCGCATCGTTGCCGCTCAAATGCGTCAATTGTCCCAAGCCGAAGCCGAAGGTTTCTACGCTGTTCACAAGGAACGCCCCTTCTTTAAGGATTTGGTGGCTTTCATGACCTCCGGCCCTGTGATGATCCAAGTGTTGGAAGGCGAAGGCGCCATTGCCAAGAACCGTGAATTGATGGGTGCCACCGACCCGAAGAAGGCCGCTCCGGGCACGATCCGCGCTGATTTCGCTCAAAGCATCGACGCCAACGCTGTTCACGGCTCCGACGCTCCGGAAACGGCTGCCGTTGAAATCGCTTACTTCTTCCCGACCTTGGCTATTTGCGAACGCAAGTGCTGCGGTTGCTGCTGCGGTAAGTAAAGCCTTTAGGGGCGGTGCTCGGCCCATCACCTCCTTTTCTTGCCGGGTATCGTCCCTTTTTTCTGTCGAGTCGCCTGCGGGTGACTCGTTTTGCTCATTAACCGGCCGTTTTTTCAAAGTGATGACTCAAACTTCTGACCGTGTGAATCTTTTGGATTTGGATCGCGAGGGGCTTGTCGCCTTTTGCGAGCAGATGGGGGAAAAGCGTTTCCGCGCCATACAGCTTTTACGATGGATTCACCGCCACTGCGAGGGTGACTTTGAAAAGATGACCGACTTGGCCAAGGTGTTTCGCGCCAAGTTGATCGAGCACACAGAAATTCGTGCGCCGTCGCCCATTTGGGATAAAAAAAGCACGGACGGCACGCGTAAATGGCTTTTTGATGTCGGTAACGGCAACGCGGTTGAAACGGTATTTATTCCTGAAGACGACCGCGGAACGCTTTGTGTTTCCACCCAAGCCGGCTGTGCTATGGGCTGTCTTTTCTGCTCTACCGGCAAACAGGGCTTTAATCGCAATCTGAAAACCTCTGAAATTATCGGTCAGCTCTGGCACGCTGAAAAGACTTTGCGTGCGGATTTGGGTATTACGGATCCGGCCGATCGCGTGATCAGCAACGTGGTGCTCATGGGGATGGGAGAGCCGCTTCAAAATCTCGATAACGTGGTGGCCGCTCTGAAGCTTATGCTCGATGACAACGCCTATGGTTTAAGTCGTCGTCGTGTGACCGTATCGACCTGTGGGCTCACTCTTCAAATGGATAAACTCGCTGCGGCGGTTCCTGTGGCTTTGGCGGTTTCGCTTCACGCGCCGACCGATGAACTGCGCGATCAGATCATGCCGATCAACAAAAAGCACCCCTTGGCGGATTTGATGGCTGCCTGCAAGCGTTATCTTGCGCATGCACCGCGCGACTACATCACATTTGAGTACATTTTATTGGGCGGGGTCAATGACCGTATCGAACATGCCAAAGCGTTGGTTAAGCTGGTCAAGGGTGTCTCGTGCAAGTTTAATTTGATTCCGTTTAATCCGTTTCCGGACAGTGAGTTACGCAAACCTGATGTAAAGGATGTCAGGGCTTTCCAGGACTATTTGATGGGACAGGGGATTGTGACCACAATCCGTAAGACTCGCGGGGACGACATTGACGCGGCCTGTGGGCAATTGGCCGGTAACATTAAGGACAAGACCCGTCGTGCCGAGCGTTTGGCTCAGCAGAAGGCGCAGGTGACCTTTTTGGTGAAGGAGGATTGAGGTCATGCCGATTTTTACCGCCCGACATCCGACTCATAAGGTTCATGTTCGCTACGGTCAAAATGATGTGACGATCGGTGGTGACGCTCCCATTCGTGTTCAGTCCATGACCAATACGGCGACAAGCGATGTTGACGCAACCGTTGATCAGATCCTGCAACTTCACCGCGCCGGCAGCGAATTGGTGCGCCTGACGGTGAATACACCGGAGGCCGCTCGCGCGGTGGTTCGCATTCGCGAAAAACTCGATCTCTTGCATTGTGAGGTGCCCCTCGTTGGTGATTTTCACTACAACGGTCATAAATTATTGACAGAGGTCTCCGATTGCGCGGTAGCTCTATCCAAATACCGAATCAATCCGGGTAACGTGGGACGCGGTGAACGGGGAATGGAAAACTTTGCCCGTATGGTTGAGGTTGCCCTTAAGCACGACAAGCCGGTTCGCATCGGTGTCAACGGGGGGTCTTTGGATCCTCAGATTTTAGAGCGCATGCTTGAAGAAAATCGCCGTGCCGGTATGCCAGAGACTCCTCTTGAGGTTCAGCGTCATGCCATGGTTGCCTCCGCGTTGGAAAGCGCTCGGGAGGCTGAAAGATTGGGGCTGGCGGCCGATCATATTGTGCTTTCGGCTAAAGTTTCCGCTGTTCAGGATTTAGTCGCTGTCTATCGAGAACTTTCCGCCAAGTGCAGCTATGCGCTTCACTTGGGATTGACGGAGGCTGGTATCGGCACCAAGGGTGTGGTGGCGAGCAGCGCTTCCATGGGAGTGCTTTTAGCCGAAGGAATCGGAGACACAATTCGTGTGAGCATTACGCCCATGCCCGGCGCTGCCCGAACCGAAGAAGTTCGGGTTGCTCAAGAACTGCTGCAGACGATGGGATTGCGTGCTTTTTGCCCGCTTGTGGTATCTTGTCCGGGGTGTGGGCGCACATCAAGCGTCTTATTCCAACAGCTTGCGGCTCAAACTCAAAGCTACTTGATCGAAAAGACGCCCGAATGGCGTCAAAAAGCGTCGGGATTTGAAAATATGACGGTTGCGGTGATGGGTTGTGTGGTTAACGGCCCCGGTGAAAGCAAACACGCCAATATTGGCATCAGCTTGCCCGGTAACGGAGAGTCGCCTGTTGCCCCCGTATTTGCTGACGGTGAGAAAATTGCTTCGATTAAAGGAGAGGCCGGAGATGTGGATTCAATCGCCGGTCGCTTTAAAGAACTGATTGATGAGTATGTGCTTGCACATTACTCAAAATAAAACATGAATCTATGAAAGAGAGATGATCTATGGCTAAAGTACAAAAAATTGCCGGTATCCGAGGAATGAACGACATTCTTCCATCCGAAGCGCCGATTTGGGAATATTTTGAAGAGTGCGCTCATGATGTGCTCCGCTCTTACGGCTATAAGCAAATCCGCACGCCGATTTTGGAGGCGACCTCTCTTTTTAAGCGTGGCATCGGTGAAGTGACCGATATCGTAGAAAAGGAAATGTATTGCTTCACTGATACCTTAAATGGTGAGCAATTGGCTTTGCGTCCGGAAAACACGGCCGGTGTTGTGCGCAGCGTCATTGAACACAATCTGACCTACAACGCTCCGCAACGCTTGTGGTACTTCGGTCCCATGTTCAGACATGAACGTCCCCAACGCGGTCGTTACCGTCAGTTCCACCAATTAGGGGTGGAAGCGTTGGGCTTTAAGGGACCGGATGTTGATGTCGAGCAGATTCTCATGGCGCGTCGCCTTTTCGATGAATTGGAAATTTTGCCTCTGAAGCTTGAGTTGAATTCGTTGGGTAATCTTGATGAGCGTTTGGCCCACCGCGAAGCGCTGATTAAGTATTTTGAAGCTAATCAGGATGTATTGGATGAAGATGCGAAGCGTCGGCTCTATAGCAATCCGCTCAGAATTTTGGATACCAAGAATCCTGACATGCAACAGATGGTTGAAGGCGCACCGAAACTTCTCGACTATCTCAAGGAAGACAGCCTTGTCTTCCTGAAACACATGGAAGAGCTTTTGTCGGTTGCCGGAGTCGACTACACCATCAATCCGCGTTTGGTTCGCGGTCTCGATTACTACAACCACACGGTGTACGAATGGGTCACCGATAAGCTTGGAGCTCAAGCGACGGTTTGCGGTGGTGGTCGATATGATCCGCTCATTGAAATGTTGGGCGGTCGTCCGACGCCGGCAGTGGGTTTTGCCATGGGGGTCGAACGCGTGCTTGAAGTGATGCGTGAATGCGGTTTTGAATCCGCCGAGCCTGATACCGAGGTTTATGTATTGCACCAGGGGGGCGCCTCTCAAGGTTACGCCATGATGCTCGGAGAAATCCTTCGTGACGCATTCTATGAAGTGATTGTGCACGCAGGCGAGGCCAGCTTAAAGAGCCAAATGAAAAAGGCTGACCAAACCGGCGCTAAGTACGCTTTGATTTGCGGAGAAGATGAGGCGGCACATGGTCAGGTGACCGTCAAGTGCATGCATGGTGAGGAAGGTGAGCGCTTCATGACGCAGGAGACGCTTGACTTACAGGATGCAATCCAATATTTTGTCAATTTAAATGACGAATTTTTCGACGAAGACGAGGAATAAGGCATGGCCTACGATTTACAAGAACAAGAGTCATTAGACGAATTAAAAGCTTGGTGGGAGAAGTGGGGTAATTTGGTCCTGTCTGTCATCACCGTGGTTTGCCTGGCCTTTGCCGGCTACAACGGTATGAAGTGGTGGCAGCGTCATCAGGCTCAGGAAGCCGGCCTTGCCTACTCGTCGCTTCAGACTGCAATCATGCAGCAGTCTGAGCCCGCTTCTGTTGAAAAGATTGTCGATGCTTTGATCGAAGATGCCGGTTCGACAGTTTACGGTCCGATGGGGGCTTTGAGCGCCTCGCGCTACCTTGAAAGCAAAGGGGAAGCCGCTAAGGCTCAGGAATTGCTGCATTGGATTGTGACGGAATCGGATCGCCCGGAATACCAGACGATTGCTCGAGTTCGTCTGGCCGGCTTCTTGCTTGACGATCAAAAATACGAAGATGCTGTCTCGATTTTAAAGGCCGCGCAACCCACTGATCGTCAGGTGGCTTTGGTCAATGACCGGTTGGGCGACGCTTACTACGCCAAGGGTGATTTGGTTAATGCCCGACAGGTTTGGCAAGACGCGCTCAAACATCCGATTGACCCCGCTTTAATGGGATTTGTCCAACTTAAGCTTCAAGCGCTGCCTGAAGAAGAACAACAGAAATAAGATTTGAGGCTCGTATGATGAAAAAAACACTTTTGGCCTTAGCGGCTGCAGCGGTTTTGGCCGGCTGCAGTTCTCCGAGTTCTCAGGCTCCGACCGAGCTCGAAGACTACAACTCTATTGCTGAACCTGATGTGGTTTGGTCCAAGAGTGTGGGTGAGAGCCTGACGAATTATTTGGTTCCGGCCGTGGTCGGCAGTTCTGTTTATGTTGCAGGCGACAATACGGTTTATCGGCTGGACGCTCAATCCGGTGATGAAGTCTGGAGTTTTGACACCGATGCTCCAATCGCAGCCGGTGTAGGCAGCGACGGTTATATTGTTGCAGTCGGTACGGTTAAAGGCGAACTGGTTGTAGCCGATGCCGAAGGTAAAAAATTGTGGTCAACATTTTTGACCAGCGAAATGGATGCGGTTCCCTTGGTGGGCAACGGGTTGGTTGTTGTCCGCACCGCCGATACCCGTGTGACGGCCTTTGACGCCATGACCGGTGAGCAACGTTGGCGCTACCAACGCCAAGCCCCGTCGCTCACGGTAAAAAATGCTTCGGGCATGATTTTCTTCGGTCCGATGATTTTAGTCGGACAAAGCAACGGCTACCTCTTAGGCTTGTCGCCTGAAGGCCGTCCTGTTTGGCAGGCCTTGGTTTCTGAAGCTCGCGGAATCACTGAGGTGGAACGTCTGGTCGATATTCTCGGCACACCCATGGTGCACCAAGATTTGCTTTGCGCCTCCGCGTTCCAAGGCCGCCTGGTTTGTATGGACGCCCGAAACGGTCAATTGCGTTTTACGCATGATGTGACCGCGATGACGCCGCCCGCAGCCGATGATCGTTTTGTTTATGTCGGCAATACGGCCAGTGAGTTGTATGCCTTTGACCGCACTCGCGGTTTCCCGGTCTGGAAGAACGACAAGTTGAAGTGGCGTGGCATACGTGCGATCACGCCTATGTCCGGCGTGGTGGCCGTTGGGGACAGTGAAGGTTATGTCCAAATTCTTAACCCTGAAAGCGGTGACATCATCGGACGTACTCGCTTGAGCGGCGCAATTGTAGCTCCGGCTCAAAGCTACGAACAAGGCGCTATTTTCCAAACTGAAGAAGGCGAAGTGGCCTATCTCAAGGTGCAGTAAAACATGCTTCCTGTGATTGCATTGGTCGGACGCCCGAATGTGGGGAAGTCCACACTGTTTAACCGATTAACTCGCTCCCGTGACGCCTTGGTGGCGGATTTCCCAGGGTTGACCCGCGACCGTCAGTACGGAGAGGGTCGTGTGGGACCTCGTCCCTATATTGTGGTTGATACGGGCGGTTTCGAGCCGGTTAAAAGTCGAGGGATCGTCAAAGCAATGGCCAGTCAGGCTGAGTTGGCCATTGAAGAAGCCGATGTGGTGATTTTTGTGGTCGATGCCCGTACAGGATTGACTCCTCATGACGAGCGTATCGCCAACCACTTGCGTCGGACCCATCGTCCCGTTGTGTTGGCTGTGAATAAAGCCGAAGGACTTGATTCCGTGCATGCGGCTGAATTTTATGAATTGGCTATGGGGGAACCGAATATGATTTCGGCCGCTCATGGTCACGGTGTGCACAACATGATTGAGCTTGCGTTGGCTCAGTGTCCCGAGGAAGAAATCACAATCGTCGAAGATGATGCGCCGGAAGAAGGAAAAGCGCCTCGCATTAAAGTGGCTGTGGCCGGGCGTCCCAACGCCGGCAAGAGCACGCTCATTAATGCTCTGTTGGGTGAAGAGCGTTTAATTGCCTACGACATGCCTGGTACCACACGTGATTCCATCCGGGTGGATTTCGAATATGACGGCCGAGATTATGCACTTATCGATACAGCCGGTCTTCGTCGCAAGGGTAAAGTCTTTGAGGCAATTGAAAAGTTTTCTGTGGTAAAGACATTACAGGCGATTGCGGATTCCAATGTGGTGATATTGGTGCTCGATGCCAAAGAAGGCATCGCTGAGCACGACGCGCACATCGCAGGCTATGTCCTTGAAAGCGGTCGCGCCCTGGTGGTGGCGATTAATAAATGGGATGCGCTTGATAGTTATGAGAGAAGCCGCATTGACGAAGACATGGAGCACAAGCTGCATTTCCTCAATTGGGCCCGTCAGATCCATATTTCTGCGTTAAAGCGCAATGGGTTAAACCATTTGATGAAGGCGGTATCCGATGCCCATGCGGCTGCGTTTGCCAAACTGTCTACGCCGAAACTGACTCGCGCGTTGATCGAGGCTGTGCAGCGTCAGTCGCCTCCGAGAGTCAAAGGCGTGCGGCCGAAGTTGCGTTACGCTCACCAAGGCGGGCAAAATCCTCCCGTTGTGGTGATTCACGGCAATAGTCTCCAGGCCGTGCCTGATAGCTATAAACGCTATCTGGAAGGGTGGTTCAGAGATCAATTCAATTTGGCTGGTACTCCGCTTCGAATTGAATTTAAGATCAATCGCAATCCCTATGTGGAGAAAAAGGATTAAACTAAACGACAGGTGTTCGATTGTCGGGCTACCTAAACAAGAAGGCGTGAGTTTCAAACGCCCGGAGAATAAAAATGACAAATAAAGGCCAACTTTTACAAGATCCGTTCCTCAACATTTTGCGCAAGGAACATATTCCGGTTTCCATTTACCTGGTCAATGGCATTAAGCTTCAAGGTCAAGTGGAATCGTTCGACCAATACGTCGTACTGCTTCGCAACACGGTAACCCAAATGGTTTACAAGCATGCGATCAGCACCGTGGTGCCGACCAAGCCCGTGAACATGCCTCAAGTCGAAGACGCTGAGTAATCGAACAGATTGTTAAGTCATCCTGAAAGAGTGTGCCGGGTTCAATGGCTTGGCACGCTCTTTTTATCCGCTCGTTATGACCGTTTTTCAAATAGACACCGCCCAAGAGAAATCCCCCAGAGCGTATTTGGTGTGCGTGAGCACCTCACGGATCACTATTGCTGATGCGCCGCAGGAGCTGACTGAATTGGCTCGCAGTGATGCATTGGAACCTGTGGGCATGATGCTTGCCAAACGTGATAAACCTGATCCTGCCACTTACTTAGGCAGCGGAAAGATTGCTGAGCTGGCCGATGAAGTTAAGCGTCTGGATATCGGTGTTGTGGTTTTTGATGTAGCTTTGACTGCAGCTCAGCAGCGCAACATTGAACGCACTATCGGTGTGGCGGTGTTGGATCGAACACAGTTGATTTTGGAGATTTTTCAACGACGAGCTAAAAGCCGCGAAGGGCGATTGCAGGTTGAATTGGCACGGCTGGAACACTTGTCAACCCGTTTGGTGCGTGGTTGGACTCACTTGGAGCGCCAGCGTGGCGGTCTTGGGAAGACCGGTGGTCCTGGGGAAAAGCAGATTGAATTGGACCGCCGCATGATCGGCGTGCGTGTCAAGCAGTTGAAAGAACAGCTGAAGAAACTAGCCAAGCAACGCAATACTCAACGAAAAGGGCGATCCAGAAGCGATATTGTTTCCCTATCGATTGTGGGTTATACCAATGCGGGGAAATCCACACTTTTTAATACGCTCACTAAATCTGATATTTACGCGGCCGATCAACTTTTCGCGACCTTGGATACAACCGCTCGGCGTTGTTACGTGGGAGACGGTGAAAGCGTTGTTTTAAGCGATACGGTGGGTTTTATTCGGGGGCTTCCGCACCAATTGGTTGAAGCCTTCAAGTCCACATTGGATGAGACGGTTCACGCGGATATTCTGTTACACGTGGTTGACGCTTCCAGTCCGGCAAAAGATGATCAGATAGTCGAAGTCAATAAAGTGCTCGAAGAAATCGACGCGCATCAGATTCCCACGATTTTGGTTCTCAATAAAATCGACAAAACCGATTTAGAGCCGGAAATTTTGAGAAACCCTGCGGGCGATATTGAGGCTGTTCGCATCTCTGCGTTAAAGGGGATTGGGCTGGATATTTTGAGAGAGGCTATTTTGGAAAAATCACGCCAAATCAAACAGCAAAATCAGAGCCTGCCCAGAGAGCCGGAAGATTGGGAACTCGAATTGGATAACTAATTTGACTCCAATTTTTCTTTTTTTCAAAAATACCTTCGTAATCAATAGATAGATTGCGAACGTATTTTTCAATGCTGTCGCATTCAAAATCATGCCTTAATGTCTGAACATTTAAGAATTCTTTGTTAACCTGCGCCTTTTCCGAGCGTCATGTTGAAGGCGTAGCGACGTCCGGGATGGTAGCTCACAGAAATCTCCAATACTTTTCCTTTGTTATCCAAATAATGCCGAAGAATACGCAAGGCCGGTTCTCCGGCGGTGGCCCCCAGAAGCTTAGCCACGTCACCGGGAAGAGCTACCGCTTGTATCGATTGTTTGACCTGAATACAGTGCTTGTGAAAAAGCTCTTCAATGAAGGTGATGATTAGTGTTTCCGGGTGCTCTCTTGCCTGGGCAACCACCTTACCGTAAGTGCTGTCAATAAAGACTTTGGTGCAGACGACAGCGGGATCTTCGGGATCGTTGCTTGTGCGTGTATTCACAAATCGCAGAAAAGTTGTGCCGATGGGGCAGTTGATGGCGTTTGCCAACCGTCTGTCGGCAGTTACGAAGTCGATGTCGGTGACGCGACGACCGTAGTTGTGACCGAATTCGTCCAGATCTCGGATGGTTGATAACTTTTGATGAAAATTTTTTGCTCCGCCGATTGAAATCACACGAGTGCCGTTGTGCGGCTGCCGATCAATTAGGCCTCGAGTTTTGAGTTCATTAAGCGCGGCGCGGACTGTGTTTCTTGAGACCTGCTCACTTTGCGCCAGAGCAAGTTCTGTGGGCAACAAGCTGCCTAAAGGATAACGTCCTGAGGCAATTCTTTGGGCAAGCCTGTTGGCCAGTTTTTGCCAAAGAAGGGGTTTTCTCATAGTGACTGAAACAAAAAATCCATAGAGAAACCGACTGAAAAACAAAATTTCAGCAAAAGTATTTGTTCTCTTTAATGATAGTGAAAACTCAATTTTTTATCAACGTAACTTCTTAATTTATAAAGGTAATTCATTATTTGTTCTATTCTTAAAAGGAACAAATGAAATGAGTACAAATAGTAACATTTTGTTTTTTAAATATTTTTATTTCCGGCAGCAGAGAACAAATTGATATTGATTAAATCATTTTGTTCTCTCAATTGATCGAAAAAAACGTTGTTTCGACAATTCTTACATGCGCGGCGCCAGTAGCCGGTGATTCTTCACAACCATAAAGGCAATATTTAGGAGAGATACTATGGCATCCTCTGCAGTCGACAGCGTTATTCACGGTTTCCTTTTTAGCACGGATGAAATGCGTGAAATTTTCAGTGATAAGTCCTGGGCTCAGAAGTGGCTTGATACGGAAGCCGCTCTTGCCAAAGCGCAGGGCGAACTTGGCGTTATTCCCAAAGAAAAGGCCGATATCATCAACAAGTATGCCGATGCCAATCTTTTGGACCTTCCCTCAATCGGTGAGTACTACAAGAGCTCCATCACAATTGTTCCTCTTCTGAAAGCTTTCAAAAAAGTGCTTCCTGATAACGCCGGGGAATTTGTCCACTGGGGCGCCACCAGTCAGGATATCGTCGATACCGGTTTGGTATTGCTTGAGCGTGACGCTTACAACGTGATTTTGCGTGACATGAAAGAATGTTTGAAGCATTGCTTGAATCTTGCGAAGAAGTACCGCAATACCGCTCAAGCAGGCCGCACTCACGTTGTTCATGCCATTCCTATTACTTTCGGTTATAAGGCCGCTGTTTGGGCTGATGAACTCGGTCGCGATATCGAACGTCTCGAAGCCATGAAGGATCGTGTTTTTGTTGGCGAAATGGCCGGCGCCGTCGGCACATTGGCCTCTCAGCCGGAAAAGGGACTTGAGACTCAAAAGCGCATGATGGAAATTTTGGGTCTGAATGTGCCCACGATTGCCTGGCACGTGGCTCGTGACAACCAAGCGGAATTCGTGACGACGTTGGCAATCTGCGCCGGCACAATCGGTCGCATCAATCACGAGATTTTCTCGCTGCAACACACCGAAATTCTCGAACTCGAAGAACCGTTCTTCATGGGTAAGGTGGGTTCTTCCACCATGCCACATAAGCGCAATCCGGCTGTCCTTGAAAATGTGCTCGCATTGTGCCGCAATGTCCGCAGCATCGCTCCGTCCATTGTTGAATCAATGGTGAGCGAAAACGAACGCGATTGGGGTTGTTTCCTTTCTGAATGGGAAGCTATTCCGCGCGCTTGCCACATGCTTGGTTGCGCTCTTCAAAAGTCCAAGTACATTCTTGAAAACCTCATCGTGTATGAAAAACACATGGAACGCAATCTCAACGTTCAAAAGGGCTTGATGATGAGCGAATGTGTGATGATGCACTTGGCGCGTAAGCTCGGTCGCCTTACGGCTCATGAAATCGTCTACAAGAGCTGCATGAAGGCCTACGAACAGGAAGCGCATCTCAAAGATATCCTGATGCAAACACCTGAGGTGGTGGAAGCTTTCACTGAAGATGAAATTGATCATATGCTTAATCCGCACAGCTACATTGGCTTAGCTCCCGAATTTGTCGATCGGGTTGTCGCCAAGTGGGAAAGCCGCTGCTAAAAGTATGGTCCATTGAGGCTTTCGGCTAAAACGAGAGCCTTTAGATGGGAAAGTTGAAGCAGAGGCGTCGAAATCGGTGCCTCTGCTTCTTGCAAATCAATCTAAGGAATATTTGTCATGGCAGAAAAACAAGTGAAATGGTGGCAATGGGCTGTTCCGATCGCGCTACTGTTGGGAATTTGGTTCAGTCCTGTACCGGAAGGTTTGACTCTGCAAGCCTGGCACATGTTTGCAATTTTTGTCGCCACAATTATTGGCATTCTTTGCGCTCCGATCGCCTCCGGAGCTTTGATGTTTATCGCACTTGCGGTCACGATTTTCACCAATACTTTAAGCTTTAGCGCCGCTCTTTCGGGTCTGGCTTCGGGCACTGTCTGGATGATTTTCTCGGCCTATGTGCTTTCTTTGGGCTTTGTGGAATCCGGCCTGGGCCGTCGCATTGCCTATAAGATGCTCTCTATGTTTGGAGGCTCTTCTTTGGGCATTGCTTTCAGTCTCGGTGTTGCCGATTTGATTTTGGCTCCCGCCATGCCCAGCGTGACAGCCCGTTCCGGCGGTATTGTGCTTCCGGTGGCCAAGTCCATCAACATGGTTCTTGACTCTCAGCCCGGTCCTAAGCAGGGAAGAATCGGTGAATTTCTTGTGATGACCTGTTTCCAATTCACACCGATTACCGGCGCCATGTTCATGACCGGTATGGCTGCAAACCCGTTGTGCGCGCAATTGGCAGCCAGTGGTCTTGGTTTAGAGATCAGCTGGGTCGGTTGGTTCTGGGCGGCTGTGGTTCCGGCCATGGTTTGCTTTTTTGTGATGCCGCTTGTGTCCTACAAGATCTTTAATCCGGAATTGAAGAAAACACCGCAAGCTAAAGCGATGGGTAAAGAAGAACTTGCCAAAATGGGCCCGATGAGTTCTCGTGAAAAATGGGTTGCTGTGGGCTTTTTGCTCGCATTGGCAGGTTGGGGCACCACAATGCTCACCGGCTTAAACGCTAACGCGATCGGTATTGCATTGGCTGCTTTCCTCTTTGTAACGGGCGCGGTCAAATGGAAAGAAGTTTTAAGTGACAAGGCTGCCTGGGATACGGTGATTTGGTTTGGTGTCATTATTTCTCTTGCTACCGGTTTGACTAAACTTGGTTTCGTGAAATGGATGTCCGCGGGCTTCACGTCTATGCTTGTCGGCTTTGATTGGATGACAGCCTTCCTGATTTTGGGTTTTGCCTACATATATCTGCATTACATTTTTGCTACTGCCTCGGGTCACGTAGCCGCCATGTATGTTCCGTTTGCCGCAGTGGCGATCGGCGCAGGCGCTCCTCCGATGATGGTTGCGATCTGCTTTGCCATTTTCTCTAACACGATGTGGGGCATTACGGAATACGCAGGCGGTCCCGGTCCGATCTATTTCGGTCAAGGATACTTTGAACGTCCGCGTTTCTACAAGATCAATTTTGTTCTTGTCACGCTCAGTGTGCTTATCACATTCGCTGTCGGTATGGGATGGTGGAAGGTTATCGGCTTGTACTGATCCGTTTCAGAAGATATAGATTTTTGGCGATAGTCTTGTGATTAAAAATATCCGCTGTGGTGGTGTTCACTGCAGCGGAGTTTTTATTTTATTCAGAACGAAGCTCCCATGCTTGCTAAACTTTTCAATGATTATTTAGGAGACGGATCAAATGACAGCAGACCGACCAAACGCCCTGGACGACCTGTGGGATGGATGGGAAGACAAAACACTGGAACAGAAACAGCAAGCATTAGACACAGCCGTGAGACGGATGCCGAAGGTGTTGTTTTCTCAACAGGACATGGCCAACTACGACAACAAGCTGTTAGAAGTGGGCAAAGCGATGAACTTTCATCCGGAACCCGCGATCATAACGCCGAGCGACAAGTATTTGCGGGAGCACGATCCTCAGTATTATCGTCGGGAGAGAGCGTACGCCAAAGCGCGGGCAACGGGCGAGGATGTGGATCCTGAGTTCGACCCCTGGGCGAGGCCTTACAAGAGTAATCAATAGGTTTCCGCGAGCGCAGACTGTTTCTTCACTTTAGACAAAAAAGTAGGGGAATGACCAATAACTTTAGCTGTCTGTTTAACGATGACTTAAAAGCTTTAAACCATTTTTCAGTTGTTGTTCAATTAAGGGTAAATTACTTCAGGATTTGAGCGAAGAAGCTGATGGAAGCATTCTGGTTGGCAGATTCGTTAAAATGAATATCCATGGCGGTTTCTTGGGTTTTTTGTGTGGTAACTAAAAATCTACAAAGAAAACCGCCATTTTTCTGTCCGTTATTTCCCTACTGTAGGCGAACAGATCTTGACTGTACTTTTAAAGTCCGATTTGGACACTACTGATTTAACTTATGAACGTTAATATCATTTCACTTCAATCCCAGCCCCAGTGGCGGATTTTGGCAGCACGATGGTTTCAGGAAAAATGGGGAATTCCTTTGGAAGAATACCTGACAAGCATTGAAGAATGCATAGACGGAGCCGCGCCAGTCCCGCAATGGTATCTTGTGATTGATAAGGAACAAATCATTGCCGGAGCCGGTGTGATAGAAAATGACTTCCATGAGCGTAAAGACCTGGCGCCCAATGTTTGTGCCTTGTATGTCGAACCTGAATTGCGCTGTCGGGGTATTGCCGGACGTTTGTTGTCACAAATATGTCAAGACATGGCTGTTAAAGGCATAGAAACGCTTTACCTTATTACAGAACATGTTTCGTTTTATGAACGCTATGGTTGGGAATACTTGTACTTGGTGAAAGGCGAGGATGGAGAGTGGATGCGAATGTATAAAAAACATACTTCGCCATGAGACAACTGAAACCGGTATTGCCGTAAAGAGATTGATCACTTAGGGGAAGTATTAGGATTTCAGATCGACTTCTAGAGAAAAAAAATTCCACCTGATTAAAAACAAATCAGATGGAAACATCAATTCATTGATTGGTGGGATGAGGCGAACCGAAAGGTATTGAAAAGAAAGTTTTTTTTTCGCTAGTTTTTGAAGATCTACCAAGGGTTCTACCACTGTAATCCTCACTGGATGACTACTCAAAACCATCCTCCACAGCCACTGCTCCCATCCGTAAGAGCTCTTAAATCTAGAGGTCTAACATCAGCAGAACGCCGTAATTATACCTTCCTCAGAAAGGCTGCTCGGACACATTCAATGACATTGTCTGATGACAGGCTTGAGGATAAAGGCAGGTCAGACTTTAGTGTTCTGATCTAGAGCTTGATGGTTTCTCCGTCATTTGGAATCAACAGTTTCTCCAGATTGTTGGTGATCGCAAAATCTCTCAGTTTTTTACGGGTTACGGTTGCATGGGAGACGCCTTCGACGTGTGTAGCAATGACGACAAGTTCGGGGAAGCGCTGAATCAGAGAGCGAATGTCATACTGATTCATGATGAGCAGATGTCCCAGCGGAAACTGGGCGCCGGCGGCATTGACTGCGATGATGCCGGGGTGAAATTTCTCGACTGCGTCAATGACGTATTGGCAATAAATGGTGTCACCGGCCAGATAAAACCGAGTTTTCTCAACCGGGCTTTCAAACACGACCCCACTGGCTTTTTCTGAAACTCCGTAAGCTTTGTAACCATCCATAGTCACCAAACTACTTGATCCGTGATCACAATCGGTTCGATAGAGCGTAATGCCGTGAAAATCGTCGCCTTCTTCGTGTAACGGTCGTACGTCCTTAAAACCGTATCCCGAGAGAATTTTTGCCTCTTCTTCGTTTTGAGAAAAAACGGTTAGCTGTTTTGGAAGGAGTTCGGCAGCAGCATCATCGAAGTGGTCGAAATGCAAATGGGTCACGATTACGGCGTCCACGTTAAACAGATCTTCAACAGGACACGGTAGTTCACAGTCCGGATTGCCTCGACCTGTGCTTGTTGTGTCGGGGACTGCCGGATATGTGCCTTGTTTTGCCAGCATGGGATCAATCAAAAAACGCTTGCCGGCGAAGGTGACGATACTTGTTGCGCTACGTATTTGCTGAAATTGCATGGTGAGGTTCCTTTAAGAGGGGATATTTGCACGAGACGATAATAAAACCTATAGTTACTGTAGCTTCAAGTATTGTTGAGAAAAATATGAAAATAGGTGAGTTGTCGCAAAAAACAGGTTGCCCGGTGACCCGAATCCGGTTCTACGAAGGAAAAGGTCTGCTACCGCAACCCAAGCGCAGTCTGGGAGGGCAGCGCAACTATTCAGCCGAGGCGTTAGAGAGGTTGCGATTTATTTCGACATGCCGAGCCAACGGCATGAAGCTGGAGTGCATTGAGCGTTTTATTGAGTTTGAGAAAGACCCGTCCAGAGGATCGGATTGGCTGCTGGAACGCATTGACGAATATTTGGATCAGGCAAAGCGTATGCAGGAGCAAATTGCTCGGGCGGAACGATATCTGCGGCATTTGCGGGAGCAGTTTCCAAAAGAGATTTTGATCAAAAGGGCAAGTCAAAATTCTCAGCGTGAAGGTTGAGACACGACAAAGGTTTTGTCGACTCGCTTTAGTTCGCCGAATCCCGAACTGTTTTGGTTGTGTACAAACGGCTACAGCGAAACAAGAAAAGAACTCGCGCTTTGAAAGGGCAAATTCGAGGCGCGAGTTTGCAAACAACGGCTAAAGGTTGCGCACAAAAAGGGCGCGGATGGCGTTGAGAATTGCGAGAATCATCACGCCTACATCGGCAAAAATAGCCATCCACATATTGGCAAGACCGACGGCCCCCAGGGCCAAACACAGTACCTTGATGCCAATGGCAAACCTGACGATGCGCAGACACTTGCGGGAAATTTTGATACCCTTGGCGATCTTGAGCGGATCATCGTCCATCAGGACTACGTCGGCAGCTTCAATAGCAGCGTCCGATCCCATTGCCCCCATAGCGATGCCGATGTCTGCGCGCGACAGAACTGGCGCATCGTTGATGCCGTCTCCGACAAATGCAACTTTGCCTTGTTTTTTGGCAAGGATTTCCTCAACGGCAGCGACTTTGTCACCCGGCATCAATTCGCTTCTAACCTCATCAATGCCAAGTTCGCCGGCTACAGCCTGAGCAACAGTCTGGCGATCGCCTGTGAGCATGACAACTTTTTTAACGCCTGCGGCTTTAACCTCTTGCACAGCTTTGGCAGCGTTGGGCTTAAGACGATCGGCAATAACGATGTGGCCGCCATAGACTCCGTCGACAGCAACATGAACAATGGTGCCTACGCTGCGGCAGGAGATGCATTCAACGCCAAGCTCGGCCATCAGCTTTTCATTGCCGGCAGCTACTTCATGTCCGTCAACGGAGGCAATAACGCCTTTGCCGGCCAGTTCGCGTACATTGCTGACGCGGCTACGATCAAGTTTTTTACCGTGAGCTTTTTGAAGACTTTTGCTGATCGGATGCGAAGAAGCGCTTTCGGCCAGAGCGGTGAGCTCAATCAGCTTGTCTTCATTCATTGAGTTGTGATGCACGGCCGTGACTTCAAAGACGCCTTGTGTGAGGGTTCCGGTTTTATCCATCACCAGCGTTGCCGTTTGCGACAGTGCTTCCAGATAGTTGGATCCTTTTACCAAGATGCCTTCCTTGCTCGCTCCGCCAATGCCGGCAAAAAATGAGAGCGGAATGCTGATTACCAGAGCACACGGACAACTGATCACGAGAAAGACAAGCGCTCGATAAATCCAGTCGTCCCATTGCGCTTCCAGCCCCATGCCCCAAAGGCGAACGAGCGGCGGAATTATGGCAAGGGCCAGTGCTCCGAAGAATACGATCGGTGTGTAAACACGAGCAAAGCGAGTGATGAATGCTTCCGATTGTGATTTGCGGGACGAAGCATTTTCGACAAGTTCCAAAATCTGCGAGACTGTCGAGTCACCGAAAAGTTTTGTCGTTTTAATGTAAAGCACACCCGTCAGATTGATGCAACCGCTGGTGACTTCCTCACCTTCTGCGATGCTTCTCGGAACACTTTCCCCGGTCAGGGCACTCGTATTAAGACTCGAAGAACCACGCATCACAATGCCGTCGAGAGGAACTTTTTCGCCGGGTTGCACAACGATGATCGAACCTTTTTCGACTTGTTCAGGATCGACACGCTCAAGCACGCCGTTTTGCTCAATGTTGGCGTAGTCGGGACGTATGTCCATCAGTTCGCTGATGTTTCTGCGGCTCTTGCCGACGGCGTAGGCTTGGAACCACTCGCCGATCTGGTAGAAAAGCATCACGGCTACGGCTTCGGTGTAGTCGCCTGTCTCGTCGTAGATCGCAATGGCAATGGCACCCAATGTGGCTACCGCCATGAGGAAGTTTTCGTCAAATATGCGACTGTTGCGAATTCCCTTAGCGGCTTTTAGCAGGATGTCGTAGCCTACCAAAAGATAGGGGACAAGGTAGAGGGCAAGTCTTAAAGGGCCGGTGATCGGTGCAAAGGCGAGACCGATTAGAAACGCCGAGGCCAGAATGATGCGAATGAGCATCTTTTTTTGTTTGGCTGTCATTCGCTGCTGGATCCGATTTCAAGTTTTGGAGGCGGTTGTTGGGCTGGGTTCGTATAAAAATTCAGTAACGATTAAGCGAATGTTTAATTGAATAAGTAAAAGAAAACGCCGCCCTAGCCGAGGTGGCGGCGTTGTCAAATCAGAGGTACACCTCGCAGTCCGGTTCGACCTTCTTGCAGGCTTTGACCACTTCCACCATGACGTTATCAGGGTAGACGCCGTCGGCGAATTCGACAATCATCTTTTGAGCCATAAAGTTAACCGTGACGGAGGCCACACCCTTGACTTTGGCACTGGCTTCTTCCATTTCGCGTGCACAGTTGGCGCAATCCACTTCAATCTTGTAGGTCTTTTTCATGCTGTTCTCCAGATAACGATTAAAAAATTGCTTAATCGTGTAAGTGAACAATAATCTCGCCTAAGCATGATGTCAATATTAAACAATCATTTAATGGAATGTCAGAAATCTCACCACTACCACACGACCACCACAAAAGTTTTCCGTCTACAGTGCGGCAACTGTCTGAAGCAATGCGTTTTGAACCTGTGGCACAGGTCTTCAAGCAATTAAGCGATGCGTGTCGCTGCCGCATTTTTTTGTTGTTGTGTCACTCGGAAGAATGTGTCATCAATATTGCTACTGCTGTGAAAATGAGTAGCCTGGCGGTTGCCCACCACCTGCGACTGCTACGCCTGGCCGGGTTGGTTACCATTCGCCGTGAGGGCAAGGAAGTGTTTTACCGTGTGGCAGACACGGAATTGGCACGGTCAATGCATCGGATGATTGAAGAGGTGTTGCATTTATCGTGCACTAATCAAGAACGATAATAAATGCGCTGATGCAGATACATCGGCGGATTGGTTTTTGAGAGGCGAAGCGAAAGGTATTGAAAATAAAGGAGAAAATAAAAAATCCACGGACGCCGACGGACATCTGTGGACTTCAAATGGTGGAGATGAGGAGGGTCGAACTCCCGACCTCTGCATTGCGAACGCAGCGCTCTGCCAACTGAGCTACATCCCCACATGAGGTTGAAAATTCTGCCACGTTAACGTTAAAAAAGCAAGGCGCTTTTTCTTAGACGACAATAATTAAAGCAATGTTTGGATAACAACAATCCAACAAGGAATGGTTAAGATTGCCGCCAAAGTATGCGCGGTAGTAATTCCCGCGACAAGCGGGCCATTGCCTCTCATGCTGGTTGTCATCACGTAGCACGATTGAGCAGTGGGTAGCATTGCAAAAATCATCAGTGCGCCGGAGGCCGCCGGCGCAAGATCGAATATCAGGCAGAACAGCAGCGCGACAAACGGTGTGGCGACTAAACGCTCAAAAGTATTGGCGGCAACAAGTTTCCATTCAGTTTTCATGCCGCTTAACCGAAGACCCGCTCCGATGCACAACAACCCCATGGCTAAAGAAGCGTTGCCTAAGGATTTGAAAAAGGTCATGACGACTGAAGGCATCGGGATTGAGGCTAAATTGACAATCAACCCTAAAGTGGTCGCGATAATCAAAGGATTGGTGACAATAGCTTTAACGGTTTTTTGCAACACATTGCTTTTTTCGTTTGTTTGCTCTTTTTGAGCAACGGCGCTGGCCAGGGCGGCAACCGCAATGGAATTGCTGATTGGCACCCAAAACGCGATTAAAAGTGACATCAGCGCCAGACCCTCTTGGCCAAAAAGGCGCGACACAAGCGCGAAACCGACGTAAGTGTTGAAGCGGAAACCGCAGTGAAAAGCAGAAGCGTGGCTAACCGGGTCGGCTTTGACAATAAAACGAATAAGGTATGACATAACCACAGCGCACATCATCGCGCTGATCGCCACGACTAAGTACAAGCCGGCTTCGCCCAATGTTAGATTGGAGGTGGCTACCGAAGTAAACAGCAGGGGAGGGAATAACACATAAAAAACTATCTTTTCCGCGCCTTTCCAGAAGGTCGCATTAAACACCCCTTCCCGGAAATATTGCATCAACAAAAAGCCAAGCAAAATGACTAAGAAGTCCGGAAGAATCAACAACACGCTAAGCATGGGAACCTTTACCTAAGAATCGTTTGTTACAAGGCTTAGTATAAAAGTTTGAATATAATAATAAAAGCGAATATTTTTAATATTAAACATTCAGAAATGGTATAGATGCATGTCAATCAATAAGTTCAAAGCCTTTTTAACTGCTGTTGAGTGCGGAAGTTTTACCGAAGCGGCCAATCGTCTTTACTACACACAATCGGCGGTTAGCCGAATGGTGGCGGATTTGGAAAGTCAATGGGGGGTCGAACTGTTGATCAGAAAAAAGTCCGGCGTGACACTGACCACGGCCGGCAAAGCTTTGTTGCCTTTTGTTCGCAAGATTTGCAACGATGAAATGCGATTGAACGGCGTCTTGCAAGATTTGACCGGATTGAAAAGCGGCGTTGTGCGATTGGGAACGGTGACCGCGGTTGCCAATGAATGGTTGCCGCTCATTTTGAAACAAATGATTAAGAAAGCCCCCGGGGTTGAGTATGAAGTTCTCATCGGCAACGGTGAAATCATCAGTCAGTGGCTCAAAGAGGATCGAATTGATGTCGGACTTTTTACTCCCGCTTTTGATGAAAATCTTAATGCGAAGCTGCTCCATCTTGATGAATTCAAAGTTATTTTTCCAAACGGTCACCCTCTGAGCCGTTTCGACAGGGTACCGCTTAAAGCGTTAAAAGATTACCCCTACATTCTGCACGGGGCCAGTTGGTGCCGGCCTCTTGAAGAAGGACTTAAAGATTCCAAGCAGAAAATTCCTGTTCGGTATACGACAGTGGGCGCGACTTCAATTGTTAATTTGGTTCGGGACGGAATCGGCGTGAGCATTCTTCCAGAGCTTTTGCTGGAAAATGATAAATCTAAAGTTCAAAGTCGACCTTTGGATCCACCGTTAAGCAGAAAAATCTATATGGTTACTCATGGCGTTCCGACTATGCCGGCAGTCAAGGAATTCATTCTTCGACTCCCGGAATTGTTGGCGGGACGCACAAAAGTTTAGAGCTATCTACGGTAAAGATCCAGATTGACACTGGAGCTGATAAGAGCGGCCAGGCGGTTGAAAAGCGATTGAATTTCCAGATGCAATGTGTCTGTTTCAATGGCTTGAGCGTTGTCATTGGCGATGCGCAGCAAGTGCAACTTGGTCTGCTCGCGTGTGCTCGCGAGAAGTGTTTTTTGATGAGCCTCAAGTCTAATGGCCAATTGCTTTCTTTTTTCAGGCTGAGGGCACTTTTGATAAGCGATGAAGGTTTCAATGCCGGCAAGCACTAGGCGGTGAGATTCTGTCAACGCTTTTAATCCCTCCTCGCTGAAGTCTAAATGCTTAAGGCACTTTTGCTCGTTGATCACGTCGATTGTATGGCTGATCAGATTGATGGCCGACTTCAGTGTGCCGTTAATTGACTTTAGGTATTGCCATTCAATCGCTTCCGAAGAGCTTAAGTTTGTGGTGATGACTCTGTTCAGGAAATACGAAATTCCTCGGTTGAGTTTCAGAACTGAGACGGCGGTGTTTTTCATGATCATGACATTGCCGGGATTGGGATTGGATTTCAGCAATGTGTCCACAGCAATCCATGATTGACGCAGTCCTTCGAACTCTTTGTTGAGAAATCTTTTTGCCGTTGATAGTGAAATTGAGACGGTGAGAAAATTTTCCTGCGCAAAGAGTTTTTTGTAATCAACAGTTATTTCTGAATAGTCGTTTTTAGCCGGCAAAACTTTTTCAATTAAATAGACCAAAGGTTTCAGAAGTAGAAGCCCGGCAATTCCTATGAGCGCATTAAATATGAGGTGGCAAAGCACGATATTTTGAGGAACGGGGACTTTTTGATCGATTCCTAAAGCCAGTGTAATTAAGGCGATGAGAATCATGCCGGCGCGGCAAAGGGCTGTGGCCCAAGGTCCCCGTCTGCCGATTGCGCTTGCGAACATTGTGGCAAGCAATGCGAGAACGGTACTGCCGGCGTTGGCGCCGATCATCATCCAAAGCGAAGCTTGGAAACTGAGAGCGCCTGCCAGTGACAAAGAGGAGGTTATGATGACGGCGGCGAGACTGGACACACAAGCGATAGCCAACAACATTCCGCCGACAAATGAAAGTATCGGGTAGCTCTGCAGAACTTCAAAGAATGAGGCGATGTCGGGATTCGTTCTTAAAGGGGCGGTTGAAATAACGATTTGGTTGATGGCGATCATGATGAAGGCTAGCCCCAATATCACCCGACCGAATTGTCCTGACCGCGTTGACGGTTTGCAGTAAAAAAACAGGATCACACCGATTGGAATGAGCAAAGGGGCGATCACGGCAAAGTTAAGACTCAACAGACAGGCTACGAAGGCGCTGCCAAGTTCCGCTCCGAAAATACAACTGAGGGCGATCAGGGTATTGATAAGACCTTCAGCCTGAAGGCCGGCGATGAGCAGCGTGGCGGCCGTGGAACTTTGAAGAAGACTGGATAAGCAAAAACCGGCTCCAAAGCCCTTAAAACGGTTATTGAGACCGTGTGACAGCACGGATCGAAGAGACATGCCGAAAGTTCTGAGCATGCCGCTTTTGACCATGTAGGTGCCCCAGAAAATAAGGGCAATCGCTCCGAAGAGGTTGATCAAGTGCGTCATTTTTTGCCAATCGCTGTTTTCAACTATTGTATTGCAGGAGTCAGACGAAGTGGTGTCTGTGCGCTTTAAAAGTCAAACTCTAAATGAAAAGGGACGGTGACAAACACCGTCCCTTACACAAACTCAGTAAGTCAGCTCAGGCTTACTTCTTTTGTTCGGCAATCAACGTGAAGAAACGTTCTGCAACCTTGATATGCTTTTCAATCGTGTTGATTTCCAAGTATTCACGATCGCAGTGCATTTCACCGCCGACAGGTCCGAGGCCGTCCAACGTCGGAACGCCCATGGAAGCCGTCGTGTTACCGTCAGAGGCGCCGCCCGCCTTCATCCAGGCGATATCATAGCCTTCGAGTTTGGCGGCTTCTTCAATCAAGCTTGCCATGGCCTGAGTGGCTTCACTCAAGGGCATCGCAGCGTGATGGTTCTTTTCGACGATTTCTTGCGTCACACCGTCAACCCAGGTTTGTTGGGCCAATTGCATGATCTTGGCGTTGACTTCATCGTAATCTTCATCATTCCAGACGCGGAGATCGAGTTCGGTTTCAGCCAAGTCTGCCACAACGTTGGCAGCCGTACCGCCGTGCACCACGCCGAAGTTGAGCGTAATACCGCGATCCCAGTCGGCCAATTCCTTAACGGCGGCGATGAACTTCACCATAGCGTAGATAGCATCACGGCCGCGTTCCGGGCAGTTGCCGGCGTGAGCGGAAACACCGTGGAAGGTGATCTTGTAGGTGCTGGAACCCTTACGGGCGCAAACCAATTCACCGCCTTCACGGGCCGGTTCAAAAATCAAAGCGCGGTCAGACTTGGAAGCGCATTCCTTGAGCCAATCGTGAGAGGACACAGAACCGGTTTCTTCGTCCGGGTTGCAGGCAACCAAAATGGAGAGCTTGTCCAACGTTTCCTTAGGCAAGTTCTTCAATGCATAAAAGATCGTCATGCAACCGGCTTTGCAGTCCAAGACGCCGGGACCATAAGCGCGATCACCCTTGATAGACATCGGGCGCACCGCCACCGTGCCGGCGGGGAACACCGTATCCAAGTGGGCGTTGAGCATCACGTCATAGTGCGTGGCTTCAGGCTTATTGGTGGCAAAAAGACCCGGACCAACCTTGTCGCCCAAGTCAACAAGCTTGGCGGTAAAGCCGATGCCTTCGTACATGCCCTTGAACGTTTCGGCAACTTGCTTAACGCCGTCAATGCAAGCCGTGCCGGCGTCAACGTTGACAACCTTTTCCAAGTCCTTCAAAAATTCTTGAACCATCGGAAATATCCTTTCAAAATGATGTTGAGAACCGATCGAAAAAACTCGACCGACCTAGTGAAATTTTACTGTTATAGTTTAAAAAAAGGGGATTAAAAAATTAATCCCCTTTTCGTGCTCATCAAATCGTCAATACTAGACGATGATGTTCATGATGATCATACCGATGAAGGCATTGATGATTGCAACACCCATCAAAATCGGGATCATGTAGCCGCGCGTGCCGATAACGCCCAAGCAACGGCCCATGTATTGCAATTGAGAACCCATCAAGTAGATACCGGGGGCCAAGATGGCGCAGTCCGTAACGGACAAAGCACCTTGGTCGAACAAAGCGGCAGCCACACCAACGCCGCCACCCATGGACATCCAACCGGCGATCAAAACCGCAGCGGCTTCACCGGGAAGACCGAACAAGCCCATCAACGGACGGAAAATATCGCCCAAGATCGGCAAAAGACCGGCAACGTTCAAAACACGAATGATCACGAAAGCCATCAAAACGTTCGGGATCGTGGAGTGAGTGGCAATGCCCCAACCTTGGATAGCACCCTTGACGAATACGTCGGTGACCATCACCTTGCTGTTTTCGCTAGCAGACATAGTATTTATTCCTCCAATCCTGAATTAAGCGGCTTTCTTCTTAGACATGAAGATCTTCAAGAAGCGCACGATGTTAGCACCAACAACCTTCATAACGAGCATGATGCCCAAGCACAAGGCGATGGAGGCAGGAACGGTGTTACCAGCAGAGTCCGTCAAGCTCAACAACACAACGCCGGCACCCAAGAAGTTGGTGATCGTGGCGTCGGCAGACAATTGGAACATAGCGAACACGTCGGCTTCGTCTTCGGTGATTTCACCCTTGTCCAACAATTGACGCGTCAAAGCGGCACCGCCGTCGGTCGATTGAAGGGAAGCGATCAAAGCCAAAGAGCAGGAACCCGGGATACCCATCAACGGACGGAGAATCGGGGTCAAGAGCTGACGAGCAGCAGCCAAGGCACCGTAGTGGTCACAGACCGTGATCATGGCCAAAGCGAACATGACGGTCGGAACCAAAGTCAATGCGAAGCAAAAGCCATCAATAGCACCGGAACCACCGACACCACGGAACATGCCCGTAGCCGTCTTAATGGCATCGCCGTTGAGCGTGACATTGGTAACAACCTTACCGAATGCACCGTTCAATGTGGAGAAGTCAAAAATGGCCCACCAGTGGTTACCGGCACAAACGCCGGAGAAGAAGACGATGGCAAAAACCAAGGCGATATAACCACCAATACCGCACTTTTCTTCCTTAGTCTTATTTTCTTGTTCAGACATAGGATGATCCTTATTTATTGTTTGACAATAGTAAAAGAAATGGATGTCTATAAACATCCGCGTAACGGATAGTAAAGTATTTAACAATTTTCCGTCTAGGTAATTTTCCTTAGAAAGCATCCCCTTCGCTTAAAAATAAGGGTAATACCTGATAAGAATCGAAGATTGATGTCGAGAAAAGGGGCGTTTTTCTAAAGTCCTAAGTTTGATTTAAGAGATGACGGGAAAATTTTATTAAAATAAAACGTTCTCTTATATATATTGGAAATCGGCCGTTTGTTGCATGAAAACTGCGGTCGGGGAGTAGATCAATGTCTTTGAATGACCCGCACTGGGGCCGTGGATCGGACGATAACGAAGAAAAAAAGAATTCGTCTGAGAATCAAAATCAGCAAACCAATGAGAGAAAGACGGACGATAGCCGCAATCGCAACGCCGATAACAAGCGCGGTGAAGGCGACGATCTTGATCGTCTTTGGGAAGAATTTAACCGAGCTTTAGGCGGTATGTTGGGACAGGGGCGTGATCGGCAGGAACGTCCTGAGGCTGAGAGTCCCCGCGAGGAGTCTCGCCGCGAAGAAGAGCAACCTCGAGAATCCGCCGGACCCAGTGCTCAAGATCAGTTTAAAAAACAGTTTGAGTCTTTTAAAAATATGCAGCCACCTAAATTCATGAAGAAGCAGCCCGGTGGGCGTGGTTTGGCATTTGCTGCGGTTGCGGTTATCGGCCTATGGGCTGCGACCGGTTTTTATATTGTTCCTGAAGGTCAATCAGGTATTGTTACGACTTTCGGCAAGTACACGGAAACGACCATGCCGGGTTTCCGCTGGCATATGCCCTGGCCTATTCAACAAGCCGATATTGTTGATGTGAGCAGTGTTCGCACCGTTGCAATCGGCGCTATGGGCAGAGCCAATCGTGAGGCCGAGGCATTGATGCTGACCGATGATGAAAATATTGTCGACCTGCGTTTTAATGTTCAGTATCGCATCAAGTCCGGTGAAGGCGCCATGAACTATATTTTCCGCTCCCGCGATCCGGACGAGTCTGTTCGCCAGTCTGCCGAAAGCGCAATGCGTGAAGTTGTCGGTCGCAAGAAGATGGACAGCGTCCTTTTTGAAAGTAAGCAAGAAATTGCCGAGGACGTCAAAAAGATCATGCAGGAAATGCTCGATCGTTATAAGACGGGCATTGAGGTGATGAGCGTGGCTATTCAAAACGCTCAACCGCCGCAGCCCGTACAGGCGGCTTTTGATGACGCGGTGAAGGCCGGTCAGGATCGCGAACGCCAAATTAACGAAGGTCAGGCCTACGCCAATGATGTGATTCCGAAAGCCCGCGGTATGGCGGCCCGTTTAGCTCAAGAAGCCGAGGGTTATAAAGCCCGCGTCGTGGAAACGGCCAAGGGTGATGCCGATCGTTTTGCTCAAGTGCTCAAGCAGTATGAAAAAGCCCCGCGTGTTACTCGTGACCGTATGTATGTCGACATGATGCAGCAAGTTATGCAGTCTACAACGAAGGTTTACGTGGATACCAGGGATGGCAACAATCTGCTGTATCTGCCCTTTGACAAGCTGATGGAACAAAATGCTTCTTCAGCCAAGGCTTCGGTGGAGGCCGTCTCGTCACAAACGCCGGCGCAAGCTAATTCAGCAACTGCCTCGCAGTCTTCCTCCGCTCAAGCTTCAAGCCGTACACTCACCAGAACTTATAGCGCTCGAGACGCGGTGCGCGAACGTATGCGTTAACCGAGGAGATAGGAGTAAACAATGAAAAAATTATCAACCTTGACCTTGGTGGTGTTGGCGGTGTTGGTTGGAGCCAAGCTTTGCCTTTATACGGTCAATGAACGCGAACACGCATTGGTTTTTGCATTGGGTGAATTAAAGGAAGTGGTTTCTGAACCAGGACTTCATGTGAAGTTGCCGCCGCCTTTCCAAAATGTGGTTTATCTGGATAAGCGTATTTTGACGTTGGATGCGCCGACGGCTGATCTTGTGCAAACGAGCGAAAAGAAAAACCTCATGATCGATTCGTTTGTTAAGTGGCGCATTGCCAATCCGCGTCTCTACTGGGTGTCGTTCCAGGGAAACGAACGCGCGGCCGAAGATCGGATCAGCGCTTTGCTTCGTGACGCTTTGAACCAAACGGTCAATAAGCGCACGGTCAATGGCATTACCTCTCGTGAGCGTGACGTAGCCATGCTTGAAATCCGCACCGGATTGCAGGAACGTGTGAAAGATGTCGGCGTGGAAGTGGTTGATGTCCGCTTAAAGCGCGTGGATTTCACTCCTGAAATTTCGGAATCGGTTTATCGTCGCATGGAGGCTGAACGTAAGCGCGTGGCTGCCGAAGAGCGCTCAACCGGCGCCGCTGAGGCTGAAAAGATTCGTGCCGATGCTGACCGTCAGCGCGCCGTTATTTTGGCTCAAGCCTATAACCAGGCTCAGCAGATTAAGGGCGAAGGGGATGCCATGGCTAACGCGACGTATGCCGCTGCTTTCTCAAAGAATGCGGAATTTGCCCGTTTCTATCGCAATATTGAAGCGTACCGAGCCAGTTTCGCCAACAAGAAGGATGTGATGGTGGTTGATCCCTCGGCGGACTTCTTTAAATATATGAAGCAGCCTGAGGTCAAATAATGAGTTGGCAGACTTGGGCGCTTGCCATTGCGCTTGTGTGCATCATTGAAGGGTTAATTCCTTTTACAGCGCCGGATAAGTGGCTTGATTCCGTTCGTGAGATCGGACGCGTTGCCTCGCCGGGAGTTATTCGCAAGATCGGCCTCGGCTTACTGCTATTCGGAGTGGGTGTAATTTGGGTATTAACTGCCTGAAAATTGCCAATTCCACATCTGAAAATGCCCGGGCATTTTTTACTGCCGTTTTTCACGAATGATTTCGTTAGGCATATCACGACGAGAGGAGCGGAAAGGATTGATGTCAATGCCGCCGCGCCGTGTAAAGCAGGCGTATACCTCAAGCTCCTCGGGACTTAAATGTGAGGCAATGTCGTGGTAAATCTGCTCGACACATTGTTCATGAAACCCTCGGTGACGTCGATAGGAAACCAGATACTTTAAAAGACCCGCGCGATCAATCGCTCGTCCCTTGTAATAAATCGTGACAGCGGCTAAGTCAGGCTGCCCGGTAACAGGGCAGAGTGATCGGAAGGCTGTCGTCGAGAACGTTTCACAAATCGTTTGATCGCTATTCAGGTCAAAGGTTAAAAAATCGGGTTCTGTCTCATAAATATCGAAAATCTCATCGCCGGCTAACTCAATAGCATCTAGAGACGACCCCGGTATAGGGCGCAACTGTTCCTTATACTCTGAGAGCGGATACAGCCGAACCTGAACTGATGCTTTAAGACAAGAGGAGAGATCCTGAGTCATTATTGCGGCAAGCGTTTCGATATTGTCGATTTTGGACATAGCAAAAGAGCCGCAATACAGTTTCAGTGATTTGGATTCAACAATGAAAGGGGAGTCGACCGGAACTCGGAGCTCGCCAATCGCCGTTTGCGGAATGCCCTGACTGTTTAGCCAAGATAACTCGTAGAGCCGCCAAATATCAACGCCTCTGAAATGGTGTCGTCCGATTGCGTCGCGACCTAAAGAACGGTCAATGGCCTGCAGCAGATTCGGATTGTACTGATCACCATATACAGTATCCTTGCCGAGCAAGGTATTTTTAGGTTCAGGCATTGTAACCGTCATGGCAGTCCTCAAAAACGCTCAGGAATAAATGCATGCGGCCGCATGCGGAATCGGGATTTAACTTCTGGCGACGATTATACAAGCAAGAGCCCATTTGGGACTACAAAAATCGAGTGACTTCAGTCATAATAAGAAGGTTGCGAGTAATGGCGATTGTTCATTACGGCTTTCAAGTTTTTATTGCTTTCCTGGGGATAAAAAATGGCTAAGAATGTTGTCGTGGTCGGCGCTCAATGGGGTGACGAAGGTAAAGGCAAGATTGTTGACTGGCTTACTGAAAAAGTAGACGGCGTGGTTCGTTTCAACGGCGGACACAATGCTGGTCACACCTTGGTGATCAACGGACATAAAACGGTTCTTCGTTTGATTCCGTCCGGCATCATGCATCCGACGATGACCTGTTACTTGGGTAACGGCATCGTGTTTTGCCCCGAGGCGTTCTTCGGTGAAATTGAGCAACTTCGTGCCCATGGCTGCGAAGCCGAACACAGAATCCGTGTTTCCGGCAATGCGCCGCTTGTGATGCCGTATCACATCGCTTTGGATCACGCTCGTGAAGCGGCCGCCGGCGCTAAGAAGATCGGCACGACCGGCCGCGGCATCGGCCCGACCTATGAAGATAAAGTGGCTCGTCGAGGTGTTCGCGTGGCTGACCTGTTTAATGAGAAGTTTTTCATTGAGCGAGTTCGCGATGTGATGGAGTATCACAATTTTGAACTCACTCAGTTGCTTGGCGCTCAAGCACTTGACATCAATAAGGTCATTGATGAAACGCTGGCCTTTGCTCCGCGCATCAAACCCATGCTCACGGATGTTTCCTATACGATCAATAAGCTTATGGATGAAGGCAAGTCCTTCCTCTTTGAAGGCGCGCAAGGCTCGATGCTCGATATTGATCACGGAACCTACCCGTACGTGACCAGTTCCAATACGGTGGCCGGTGCCGTGTGTTCCGGTGCCGGTGTCGGCGCTCATCGAATCGACTATGTTTTGGGTATTACCAAAGCTTATTGCACCCGTGTGGGTGAAGGTCCTTTCCCGACCGAATTAAATGATGAAATCGGACAGCACTTGCGTGATAAGGGCTATGAGTATGGCGCTGTGACGGGTCGTCCGCGTCGCTGTGGTTGGTTTGACGGTGCCGCGATGCGCCGTGCCGTCCAGATTAACGGTTTGCGCGGTCTGGCCGTGATGAAGCTCGATGTCTTGGATGGTTTGGATACCGTTCGTTTGGGTGTTGGCTACAAGTATCAGGGTGAAGAAGTTGAAGTGATGCCTTACGGTGCTGAAGCCTGTGCGCAGTGTGAGGTGATCTACGAAGACTTCCCGGGATGGAAGGAAAGCACCTTCGGTGTGACCCGTTGGGAAGATCTGCCAGAAAGCGCCAAGCGCTATCTGCAGCGTCTGTCCGAAGTGGCCGGTTGCCCGATCGCCGTGGTTTCAACCGGTCCCGATCGCTCGCAGACCATTATGCTTGACAATCCGTTCACGAAATAATTAACCGGAGATGGGGGCGGTTTGAGCCGCCCCTTGATGTCTATGACCGATTTATTTGTCTCTCAAGAAGAATACGACGATCTGATCGAACAGTTGATCTTAAAGGTGGCCGACGACGGTTACCGGTTTGATTCCATTCTGTGTTTGGCTCGCGGCGGCATGCGGGTAGGGGATATCTTTTCCCGGGTGCATGATATGCCGCTTGCGATCTTGGCAACAAGCTCCTATCGCGAAGCCGCCGGCAAAGAGCAGGGAGATTTGGATATCGCCGCTTTCATTACGAAGACGGGCGGAGAAATTGCCGGACGCTTGTTGCTTGTTGATGACATGGTGGACTCGGGCAAGACTTTGGTTCAGGTGGTCGAGCACTTAAAGAAACAGTATCCGGCCATTACCGAAATCCGTGTGGCGGTGCTTTGGTGGAAAGCCCACTCGGTGTATACCCCGGATTACTGGTGTGAATTTTTGGATAACAATCCGTGGATTCACCAGCCTTTTGAACGCTACGATGCCATGGGCATTGAGCGGTTGCGCGAACATCGGTTCGATCCCGCTGAACAGCAATAATGAAAGGAGCTCGCATCGTCGGGCTCTTTTTGTCGGTTCCGATTTTTTGAAGCAATAGTTAAAATTGCTTACAATGTCGAAAATTTTTTTGTGCCAACTACACATTTAAACTTGCTGTCATGGACATTTCTGCGACTCTGCTGGCTTTCTACAACAAGGTTGACCTTCTGTACCTCACCGATGTGATCGGCATCGTGGCCTTTGCTTTTGCCGGTGTGCTGATCGGTATTCGCATGAAATGTGACCCGGTGGGTATTTTTGTGTTGGCATTTTCGACAGCCTTTGGCGGTGGGATTGTCCGTGACCTGTTGATTGACCGTCGTCCGATGTATTGGATCGCCAATCAGGAACTGGTTTGGCTGGTGTTGCTGATTACCATTTTCACGCCGATGATTTTCCGTTTCTACAAAAAGCATCTCTCGTACGATGTGTTTGTTTGGAGCGACGCGATTGGTTTGGGCTTTTTCTCGGCAGTCGGCACCAGTCACGGTGTGCATCTTGGTGTCCCTTACCTGCCCGCAGTGCTTTGCGGGGTGGCAACCGGTGTGTTTGGGGGACTTTGCCGCGATACGTTTTTAAATATCAAACCCTCTTTGATCTATGACCATCAACCTTACGGTTCTGTGGCATTTGCAGGTTGCTGGCTCTACATTGCCATGATCGAGTTGGGTTTTGACAATACCCTGAGCATTTGGGTGGGATCGCTTTTTATCTGTTTCTTCCGTATGTGGTGTTACTACCGGTCTTGGAGAATCGCCTATCACGATACTTTTATTCACGAGGATCCCTCACCGGAAACAGATCGCGACCGTCGTCAGTAAAACGAACAATTTCTATAAGCTGCTGATTCAAATTCGGTAGCTTCGGCGTCTGGACATGATGCTCTTTTTTGTTTTTACAATCAATAGCTTTTTACTTTTAGGAACGAGTTCGTGCGTTTGCGCCAAATCCGCATCAGCGGTTTTAAATCTTTTGCTGATCTTACGACCATTGAGGTGCCCTCATCCGTAGTCGGAATCGTGGGACCTAACGGCTGTGGCAAATCGAATGTGATTGAAGCCGTTCGCTGGGCGTTGGGTGAAGGCAAGGCCAGTGATTTGCGCTGCAAGAGCATGAGCGAATTGATTTTTGCCGGTTCCGATAATCGAAAGCCCGCCGGCCGCGCGATGGTCGAATTGGTTTTTGATAACAGTGACGGCACGTTGCAGGGACCTTGGGGGGCGTACGCGGATATTTCCGTTAAACGCGTTCTCACCCGCGACAACACCAGCTCTTACCTTATTAATAATCAGCAAGTTCGCGCAACCGACGTGCGAGATCTTTTTATGGGCACGGGCTTGGGAGCCAACTCCTATGCCATCATCAGTCAGGGTATGGTGACCGAATTTGCGAAAGATTCACCCGAGAAGCGTCGCGAATACCTTGAAGAAGCGGCCGGAGTTTCCAAATATAAAAAACGCCGCAAGGAAGCCGAGTCCAAGTTAGCCAGCACCCGTGCTAATTTAGAGCGCGTGAGCGATCTGCAGGTGACGCGTCGGGAATCATTAAAGCGCCTGGAAGAAGAGGCGCGTGTCGCTCAGCAGTATCAAGAGCTCAATCATCAGCGTCAGGCTCAGGAATCGCTCTGGTGGTTTACCCAGATGGTGGAAGCAAAAAATGCGATTGATCGCATTAACGCTCAGATCGCGGAGTCACAGTCTAAAGTCGGGGAGAAAGAGTCTGAGCTTTTGAAACTTCGTCAGACGCTTCAACAGGAACGCTCGAGCCTCAATGACGCCAATATCATGGTTTTGGGCAAGACCCAGTCTTTGGCTGAGGTGGACAAGCAGATTTCAGCGGTTGAGGGCAATATTCGTTCCATCATCGAACGTCGGACATTGATGAAAACGCAACTGGAGAGTTACCGTTCAATGCTTGAGGCCCGCGGTCGTGAAATTGCTGCGCAGACGGAAAAAATCCATGCACTGACGGTTGAGCGCGGCGCAAAGGAAGAACTTGTTGCCACGGCAAACGAACGTGAAGCAGCTCTTGAAGAAAGAAAATCGATTGCCGAAGAAGCGGCAGAACAAAAAGCGCGTCTTTATGAAGCGTTGCAGCAAGAGTCTCAACGTATAGAAAACGAATCCAGAGCCCTGTCCTTGGAAATGGCCCGATTGTCTAAAACCAAGGAAGAACTAACCGTGCGTTTGGAAAAATTCAAACGTGAGGCCGCTCAGACCGAAGCACCTGATATGGGGCGCTACGAAGCTTTGAAGGAAGAACTGGTGGCCGTCAAAGAGGACAGTGAGGCGCTTAAGCGAGAACGTGAGGAATCTCAAGCTATGCTTGAAGAGGCACGCCAATCGCTCTCTGAAGTGCAGGGGCTCATTCATGAAAAAGAACAACGCCTGGCTGCCATTACGGCCAAATTGGCGACTTTGAAAGAACTCGAAGAAAAAAGTCTCACAGGAGATAAACTTTCACAATGGCTGGACCGTCAAGGTCTGTCGGGTCTTGCCAGACTCTATGAAAAGCTGGAACCTCAACCCGGGTGGGCCAAGGCTTTTGAAGCCGTTCTTCGTGATCGCGTCAACGCATTGGGCATCACTAATTTAACCATGGCTGCCGGTTTTGAGATGGCGCCGCCTCCGGCCAAACTCACGTTTTATTCGACTCTATTGCCTGCTGAAAAGATCTCGGTGCCTGAAGGTTTGACAGGACTTATCGAAAAATTGCATTTCAGCCGTCAAAACGATGATACGTACGCTGCGCTGACGCGTTGGCTTTCGCATTACTTTATCGCTGAAAGTGTTAAAGAGGCGATGGCTCGGGTGGATTTGCTGCCGGCAGGTTGCCACTTCGTGACCCCTGAAGGACACATGATCGACAAGGTGAGTGTGAACTTTTGGGCTGATGATTCGACAGGTCTTTTATCACGGCGGGCAGAAATTGTTGCGCTTGAGGAAGAAGGCAATGCGTTGCGCCATGAACTGGAGTCGCTTCACCAACGGATGGGTCAGGCTCATCTGCAGGTCTCTCAGATGTCCGAGCGCTTGCAAAGCGCCAACACCCACTTTGAGTCTGTTCGTGTTAAAGAAAGCGAACTGGCTCTGGAAGTGACGCGTTTAACCGCCGCCATTGAAGCCTATAAAAACAGAAGTGAGGAGTTGGACGCTTGGATTGCTGAAGCTCAGCAAGAACTTGAAGAAACCGCGGCGGCCATGGATGAGGCCGATGAACGCTTCAGTAGCCTGGACGAAGAGCTGGCCGCTCGTCAGCAAAAGTCTGAGGATGCCCGTCTGTCTTGGGAAGCGGCGCGCGAAGAGGCTCGCCGTGCTGAGCAGGAATTCAACGTTTTTGAATACACGCAGCGAGAAATTGAACTCACACTTAAAAATATCGCTGAACGAATTGCGGAATCTCAGCGTGCTCAGCTTCTTGCGCAAAATGAGCAGGAAGAACTTAAAGAAAAGATTGAACACGTGACCGCTTCACTCGAAGAGCTTGATGAAGACAGCGAAAAGGCCGGATTGGAAGAGTTGCTCAACAAACGGGAGAGCGCTGCTCAGGAGGTGGATAAAGCGAAAGCGGTCTTGTCTACCATTGAGGCGAATTTGGCCGAGCGTGAAAAGTCTCTCGAAGGATTTGAAGAGGCCAAGCGCCGTGAACAAAACCGTATGGGTGAGCTCATGACCAAACGCGGTCAGCATGAAGTGGAGTACGGTACGGTCAAGAGTCGTCTGCAAGAGCTTGAATTTGATGAAGAGGCTCTGAGAACTCGTTATGAAACGGAACGTCCGAAGTTAAACGCTTTGCGCCAGGAAGTTGAACGCATCGCGCAGGCTATGGCTCAACTTGGTGCGGTCAATCATGCGGCGCTGGAGCAACTTAAGACGCAAACGGCTGAAGTTGAACGCATCGATCGTGAGGTGGAAGATCTTCAACAGGCGATTGCGACGATTGAAGCGGCTATTAAGAAAATTGACCACGAAACCCGCGCGCTTTTGACCGATACGTTTAATCGTGTCAATGAGGCTTTTAATCAAAAATTCACCCGGCTGTTCAATGGTGGTCATGCTCGACTGGAAATGACCAGCGATGATGCGCTTGAAGCCGGTATTGAAATGTTTGCCAATCCGCCGGGTAAACACAATCATTCCATCCGTCAGCTCTCAGGTGGTGAATTAACTCTGACGGCAACGGCTTTGGTTTTTGCCTTCTTTACTTTGAATCCGGCTCCGTTCTGTCTGCTCGATGAAATTGACGCGCCGCTTGATGAAGCCAATCAGGAACGTTTGTCCCGACTGGTGGGCGCGATGAGCGATAACACGCAATTTATGATGATTACGCACCATCGTGTGACGATGGAGCATACCAATCAATTGATCGGTGTGACAATGAAAGAACCCGGTGTGTCTCGTGTTGTGAGTGTGGATATTGCTGAAGCGAGTCGGTATGCGCAAAAGCCACAGACTCGTTCTTGATTTCAATTTTTTGAGCGCCGTTCTGCCAGAGTCCGAAATCTTTTGTGAGTGACAGAAAATTTCTTCACAGAGCTGAAAAGATTTCTCACCTTGCTCTAAAATAGCAAACTGTATTTGATTATTTACCGAGGCTTGGACTTCGGGGAGACGCTTTGCGCTCATGCACAGCGCTTTTGAGGTTTTTCATTATGAATGAGACGGTTCTTTTCCTGGTGATCGGCGCGGCCGTAATTTTGGTGGGTCTGTTTTTATGGTCCCGTATGGAAGCCAAAAAGAATTCTGAAGGGGCGGTTGGTCTGAGTAGAGAGTCCAAGGAAAGCATTTACGGCGAAAACGGTAAATTCAATCGACCGAAGATTTTGCAGCGCACACCGGTTGAGCAACAAGATATGTCCGATTTAGGGGTTGACTCTTTGCAGGAAGACTCTCCATTTGAAGTCACGGATATTTCGGAACCGAAAACAACGCAAGCAGCCGGCGTTTCATTGAAACCGTCCGTTCAAAGCACCGGCGCGGTCCAACCGGAGGCGGTGAAGCTCGAGCCCGATCAAGCGGTCGTGACACCGGCTGCTGAACCGGTAAAGCCGGTGCAAAAGCAGCCCGAACCCAAGCAGGAAGAACTTTTTACCGCTTCCTTTGATAAATCTGAAGAAGAAACGGCTCGACAAGAGGAAGAGGCGGTGCCTGTCGTAAATTCCCTTCCAAAAGAAGGCGTGGCGAATTTCCAGTATGACCGCGTGACCGAAACGGTGGCATTAATTCAATGCACGAAAGCGGTCGATGGCACCAAGATGATGGAGATGGTCGCCAATCTTCAAAAATTAGGTTTGCCCCTCCGTATCTATGTTCGCCGCGCGGATAATAAGCGGTGGTACCAGCCGAGCCCTGTCGGCCGTTATTCGGATTTGGCAGTGGTGCTGCTGTTGGCCAATCGCCAGGGTTGCATCAATGAAATGGATGCGAGCCGATTCTTAAGCGTTGTGCAGCAAAACGGCATTGCGCTTGAAGCTGATACGGATATGGAAGCCTCGCATGAAATTGTTGCCCGTGCGCAAAAGCTCTACCGCAATGTGCTGCGTCTGGACGTGCAGTTGAATTTCGTGATGGCCTCCAAAGAACCGCTCAATCCCAATGATGTAGCTGAAGCAGCACGATTGGCGGGCTTTACGCAGTTAAATCCCATGCGCTATTTCTTGGGCAGTGTCAAACATATTGCCGAGGCAACGATTTTTCTTACGCAAGACGATTTTGACAGAAAGTATTTGACGATCGCGTTGGATGCGCCGCTGGCTCAACCGGATTCCAATCCGCTTCGCACCCTTTTCAGCGTAGCCAATGATTTGTGCGCGCGACTTAATCTGCAATTGCAGGATTCTCGCGACAGACCGATCAATACGGAGTCGGCTCAGTCAATTAATTCTCAGCTCAAGAAGTACTACGACGAAATGTATGCTGCGGATATTGAACCCGGCAGCGCCCGTGCTCGAGTGCTTTTTACGCGTGACTGATTAACCCCAAACATAGGAGCGACCATTAAGGTCGCTCTTTTCCGCTATGACCAAATCAGCAATGGACACCACGTTAAGTTTGTTTGACGACCTTCCGAGTGAGGGCTCTGAGCAGAATCTTGAGGCGATTGCCTCAAGAATGCGCGAGTTGGAAAAAGAGCTTGAACGTTGGAATTACGAGTATTACGTTTTGGATGCGCCGAGTGTTCCTGACAGCGAATACGATAAGGCGTTTCGGGAACTGAGCGAACTGGAAAAATCGCACCCGAATTTGAAATCCGCCGCTTCACCCACTGAACGCGTGGGAGGAGCCGCTCGAAGCGATCTGACGAAGGTGCGTCACGCTGTACCGATGCTTTCCATTCACACGGAAACGGACTTTGAGGCTGCAGGTGCCCGGGCTTTCGATGAACGCGTTCGAAAGGCGTTAGATTTGAGCGACAACGACGAGCCCGTTGAATATGATGTTGAGTTGAAATTTGACGGTTTGGCGATGAATTTGCGTTATGAGTCCGGAGTGCTTGTTTCCGCGGCAACACGTGGAGACGGTTTGGTCGGGGAAGATGTAACGGCTAATGTGAAGACCATTCGCACGATTCCGCTTCATTTACCCGAAGGTGTGCCTGAAATTCTCGAAGTTCGCGGTGAAGTCATTATGCATAAGGCGGATTTTGAGCGTCTCAACGATGAGCAGCGCCTTGAGGGCTTAAAGCCCTTTGTGAATCCGCGAAACGCGGCGGCCGGATGCCTTCGTCAATTGGATCCCAAGATTACGGCAAAACGAAAACTCTCTTTCTATGCGTATGGGCTGGGTGAGGTCAGCGATGCTGTCGCACTGACCCACAGCGGAATTTTGGATCGACTGCAAAAGTGGGGTTTCCCGGTTGCCGAGCAGCATCGCGTTGTCAAAGGTTGGGAAGCTTTGGCTCAATTTCACGATTGGGTGAAGTCGATTCGTCAGAATCTGCCCTTTGAAATTGACGGTGTAGTCTATAAGGTCAACAGTCTGGCGCTGCAAAACGAGTTGGGCTTTATTTCCCGCGAGCCTCGTTGGGCTTGCGCTCACAAGTATCCTCCAGAAGAAGCTTTGACGGAGGTATTGGGTATTGACGTGCAGGTGGGCAGAACAGGCAAACTTACTCCGGTTGCCCGATTAAAACCGGTTTTTGTCGGCGGAGTCACGGTTTCAAACGCCACGCTTCACAACGAAGACTTTATCGCTGAGTTAGGACTAAAGATTGGCGATACGGTTGTCGTGCGCCGGGCCGGCGACGTTATTCCGGAAGTGGTGCGCGTGCTGATAGAACGACGCACGGGCAAGGAACAGGATTTTGTGATGCCTGAGCGTTGCCCTGTTTGCGGTTCGGAAACATTCCGAGACGAGGAAGAAAAGGATACACGGTGCACGGGAGGGCTCTTTTGTCCGGCTCAGCGTCGCGAGTCGCTCGTACACTTTGCTTCGCGTCTTGCGCTCAATATTGATGGTTTGGGTGAAAAGGTGATTGATCAGCTTCTGGAGGCGGAGTTGATTAACACACCGGCGGATTTGTATCGTCTTACCGAGGAAAAACTCCTGTCTTTGGATCGTTTCGGTAAAAAGAGTGCCGCCAATCTTCTTGAAGCCTTGCAAAAGAGCAAGGAAACGACACTTGCGCGTTTTATTTACGCCCTGGGTATTCGACACGTGGGAGAGAGCACGGCTCGTGATCTAGCCTCTCATTTCAGAAGTCTTGAAGCTTTGATGAACGCGGATGCTGAAGCGCTTCTTGAGGTCAATGATGTCGGAGAGGTGATCGCTCAGTCCATTACTCACTTTTTCGAAGAAGAACACAACCGAGAGGTAATTTCGAATCTTCTGGCTCAAGGTGTGCATTGGCCGGTTCCTGAACAAAATGAAATCAATGAAAAGGTTTCGGGGAAAACTTTTGTGCTGACCGGCACTTTGCCTTCCATGGGACGGGAAGAGGCAAAGTCACTTTTGTTGGCTCAGGGTGCCAAGGTGGCTTCCAGTGTCAGTAAGAAAACCGATTATGTGGTGGCCGGTGCTGAAGCGGGTAGTAAATTGGGAAAGGCCCAGGCTTTGGGAGTGACGGTTATCGATGAGCAGCAGATGCTTGAGCTTTTGAAAGGATCGTAAGAATGTTGGGTTTTGTTTTCGGCAGCGGCTTTGAGGACTTTGTACTCGATAACGCCCAAACAGTTCAAACTCAGACGCCTTTTGGTGAGACGGAGTTTGATCTGGGTATTTTTAATGGCACTCGGGTAGCGGTTTTGCATCGTCATGGAAAGGATCACCGTTTCGCTCCTCATCAGATTCCGTCAAAAGCGCAAATGTGGGCATTGAAAGAGGCCGGCGTGACCGAAATTATCGCTGTGGCCTCTGTCGGTGGAATGGCGGCTGAAAATGCACCGGGTCATTTTACTGTGCCCGATCAGATCGTTGACTATACCTATGGCCGTGAGTGCACTTATTGGGGTGAAGCAGGTATGCCCATGCAGCATATCGATTTCACTCGTCCTTTTGATGAATCGCTCAGAGAAAAACTTTTGCACGCCTCGGAAAACGCCAAAGTTTATGTTCATCCGAAAGGAACCTATGCCTGCACTCAAGGACCGCGCTTAGAGACTGCCGCGGAAGTTCGCCGCATGATTATGGATGGCTGTGATATGGTTGGCATGACCGCCATGCCGGAGGCGGCTTTAGCCAAAGAGTTGGGCATTCGTTATGCCATGATTTGCTTCAGCGTGAATTGGGCGGCCGGTCTTGTCGATGACACTTTGGATTTTGCCGCGATTAAAGAAAGCATGAAGCGTTCGGTCAGCTCTTTACGGAACGTTCTTGCTCATTTTGTTCAAATGAACTCACACTAGGATATAAAAATGCGCATTCCTAAAGCTTTTCAAACAAGTCTTTTTCTTTTGAGTATTTCATCCTTGGCAGTAGCCGGAAGTATTTCTGAGTCTATGGTGCCCTCTGCGGTAAAGTCGACCTTCGCTCAAATATTTCCCTCAGCTCAAGTGACAGAGTGGGATTTTGAGGATGATGACAATGCTTACGAGGTTGAAGGCCGAATCGGTGAGCGGGAAATTAAAGCCCTGATTGCCGAGGACGGTAAACTGATACGTTCAAAAGAGGATGTGTGGGCTCAAGATGTGCCGGCAGCTATTCTTAAACAGGTTGAGAAAAAATGGCCGAGGGCTCAGATTTTGGGAGCGAACAAAATCACAACGTCCAAAGGTGTCGTTTGGGATGTGGGGCTGAAATTCAGAAATCGTCACCACAATGTCCAAATTGCCGAATGATTTTTTGAGGTTCAAACGGTTGTCGTTTGAACCTCAAATGTTCGGTGTCAGTACTTCCAACAAATCCTTTTCAATCGCCACAGTCGTGTCGATATCTTTAAGCGCTTCACCATCGATTAGAAAAACGTCTTCAACACGCTCACCCATGGTCATGATTTTGGCTGTTTGAAGATTAATATGATATTTATTTAATATTGTTGCAATATCAAATAACAATCCGATTCGATCAGTACAGGTAACCGAAAGCAGATAATTTCTGCCGGATTCATCAGCCTCTATATTGACGATAGGTTGAAGCGGGAAGTGGCGGGAACGCCTGGACAATTTCCCGGGTTTGACCCGTGTCAGTTCTTTAGGGTTAATCAGCCACTCGGTTAATTCCGGCACCAGTGATTCGGCGAGTTCCTTTATGTCACGTGAACCGTTATCACTGACCACAAAGGTGTTGAATGCCTTGTGATCAAGTGTGGTGTAGATTCGGGCGTCGAGAACGGAAAAACGCTTTTTCTGCAAAAAGCCCAGAATGCTCGCAAATAATCCCGAGCGATCGGGCGTATAGACGAGGATTTCAATGCCGGCTTGCTGCGCCAAAACCCGTGTGGCCACGAAAGGCCCACCCGTCGGGAATACTTTTGCCAATGAAACGGTTTGCCAAGCGATGCTTTCGGCGGTGTGGCGAAGATAGTATTGAAGTGTCAGTGTTTTCCAAATGGATTCGATGGTTTGCGCAGGTACTCCGGCTTCAAGAATCAGTTTTCGAGCATCCTTTTGGCGCTGCAGCAATAATGACTCACGATCCGGGGCCCCGCCTTGACGCACAAGGGGCAATGTTTGCCAGTACAAATCCTGAAGCAACTGACTCTTCCATTGAGTCCATACCTTGGGCCCGGTGGCTCGAATGTCGCATACTGTCAGCAGAAAGAGCGCATTTAGCTTTTCTTCTGTTTGAACGATGTCGGCGAAATGCCTGATGACATCCGGGTCAGAGATGTCCTGCTTTTGCGCCACAAGACTCATTGTCAGATGCTCTTTAACCAGAAACACTAAAAGTTCCGTTGTTTCCGTATCAATATCGAATCGCTCACAGAATTTTCTGACGATTTGAGAGCCGATTTTCTCATGTTCGCCTCCTAAACCTTTGCCGATGTCGTGAAAAAGAGCGGCAAGCACCAGTCGCCAGCTGTCTTTCATGGTTTGCATAATGCGAGTGCAGATCGGGTATTCGTGCGCATATTCACTGCGCGTAAAGTAGCGAATATTGCGCACTACCCGCATTGTGTGCTGATCGACCGTATATGTGTGGAAAAGATCGTGCTGCATCTGACCCACGATATGCTGGAATTCAGGCAGAAACAGGCCGAGAATGCCCCATTGATTGAGGTCAAGCAAAGCATGGCTGACCCCGTGCGGCATCTTGATGATTTGCATGAACATGCCTTTATTGGCGCGATCATTTCGAAATTGATCATCAATTAACTCTCTTGCGCTCATGAGCTCGCGCAAAAGCGACACGCTGAATCTTTTTAAGGGAGACGAACTTTCGAGCAGGTAAAAGGCTCGCAAAATAGCATTGGGATCGTCTTTAAAGGCTCCCTTGTGGGTGATGTCCAGGGTATAGCCGCGAGCTATGAAAGTGCGGTCAATCACGGTTTCACGCATTCGGTTTTCACTAAAGAATCTGTCCTCGAACATTTGCATGAAAATGTCTGACAATTGGCTCACGGATTTTGCTGTCAGGTAGTAGCGCTTCATGAGTGCTTCGCTTGCGAGCTGGTGTTCGGTGTCCTTATAACCCGCGGCTTCAGCAACCTGTGTTTGAAGATCGAAAATCAGCCGATCTTCATGCCGATTGGCAATCAGATGAAGATAGATTCGGAATGTCTTAAGTGCGTGGTGGGCTTCCTTGAGTTTATCGGCTTCCGAAGGGGAAATTGTGCGGGCAGCAAGCATTTCTTCCGGTGTCGATCCCATGCCCGCGGCGTGCGAACACCAAAACAGAACGTGCAAATCGCGAAGGCCGCCCGGACTTTCCTTTACATTGGGTTCAAGCGAGAAGGGAGTGTCCTCATACTTTTGATGACGTTGCTGAAGTTCAAGAGCCTTAGCGCGGTAGAAAACCGCGGGGTCCATTTGATTGAAAAAATCTTTTTGTAGTTGGGCAAATAAAAGGGGGTTGCCGCTGATCAGGCGAGATTCAAGCAGGGCTGTCTGTACAGTGATGTCTTTGGCGCTTTCTTCAAGTGCGCTGTCCACTGTTCTGACGCTGCTGCCGACGGTCTTTCCCATATCCCACAGCCTCATGAGAAAACGCTCAATTTTTTCACCGCTTTCTTTGTCGGGCTGACTCTCAAGCAACACCATGACATCGAGGTCAGAATGAGGGAATAGCTCGCGACGACCGTAACCGCCTAAAGCCACAATCGCCATCGTTTCGTCCAGCCCCTCCGCTTGAGCCAGTTTTCTGATGCATTCGTCAGCGGCGGCAGCGTGCCCCTTGAGGTAGCTATTGACGCGACCGTCTCGCAGAAAGCGCTCAGCCAGTTCTTCGGAGAGCTTTTTGTAGTTGAGAATGCAATCAGACATGAAATTGAACCCGACGTTATGACATATACCCCAGAAGTTTAACCAAAATAGGTGATCCCCAACAGTCGGGCCTTTTGTTAGCATGACCGACAGGCTGGCGGAATTGTTTTTGTGCGCCGAGAGCGCTGTCCGTCTTTGGTGTTGTGATTAGATGAAAGGCTGTGTTATGCGACGTGTTGTGGTGACCGGTTTGGGGGCAGTCTGCCCGATCGGCAATGATGTAGAGACCCTTTGGAAAAATGCGCTTGACGGAAAAAGCGGCGTTGGCCCGGTTTCCCGTTTTGACGCTTCTGCTTTCGGCTGCCAAATTGCCGCCGAAGTCAAAGATTTTGATATTTCACCTTATATGCCTGTAAAAGAGGCGCGTCGATTCGATCGTTTTTTGCATTTTGGAGTGGCGGCTGCCTTTCAGGCGATCCGAGACAGCGGTTTGAATGCTGAGAATGAAAATCTTCGCCGCATCGGCTGTGCGGTCGGCTCTGGCATCGGCGGCATTCCGATGATTTGTGATAACCACCAAACACTGCTTGAACGGGGGCCCAGACGAGTTTCTCCCTTCTTGATTCCGGGCTGCATTATCAATATGGTTTCCGGGCAATTGGCTATTATGACCGGGTTTAAGGGGCCGAACATGGCTCATGTGAGTGCTTGCTCGACCGGACTGCATAGCATCGGTGAGGCCGGGTGGATGATTAAGCGAGGCGACGCCGACATCATGATTGCCGGCGGAACCGATGCGCCGATCGGCGCTTTGCCGATGGCGGGCTTTGACAGCATGCATGCCATGTCGCGCCGCAATGATGATCCGCAAAAAGCGTCTCGTCCTTTCGATAAAGACCGTGACGGTTTTGTCTTCGGAGAGGGAGCCGGCGTCATGGTGCTGGAGGAATATGAACACGCAGTCGCTCGCGGCGCGCGAATCTACGCCGAGCTTGTCGGTTATGGATTGAGCGCGGACGCTCATCATATTACGACCCCCAATACCGAAGGGCCTTCCTATTGCATGAAAATGGCGCTTGAACAAGCCGGTATTGTTCCCGAAAACATTGATTATCTGAATGCGCACGGCACATCAACGGTTTTAGGTGACGCCAACGAAACGAAAGCTATCAAAGAGGTTTTCGGTGAATATGCGAAGAAGGGCCTTGTTGTCAGTTCTTCAAAGTCGATGATCGGACACCTCTTTGGAGGAGCCGGTGGCGTTGAATCCGTTTTGACCGTGCTCGCCTTGCACAACGGCATGATTGCGCCAACGATTAATTTGGATAATCCTGATCCCGAATGTGATTTGGATTATTGCGCCAACAAGGCTCGAGCCAAAACAATTCGCTATGCGATGAAAAATTCTTTCGGTTTTGGCGGAACGAACGGCAGTTTGATTTTCAAAAAGTTAGATTAACAAAGAGCAAATCGATCTCCCGATACGATATCGGCCGCCATCTGGCGGCCGATGTTGTATCAGTGCTTAATGTAATCGGGAATCGGCGGATAACCGTCTGACAAGGTCAGCACTTCGTAGCCTGTTTCCGTCACGAGCACGGTATGTTCCCACTGGGCCGAAAGGCTTCGGTCTGCTGTGACGACCGTCCAGCCGTCGTTGAGTTCGGAGATCTGACGTCGGCCGGCGTTGAGCATCGGTTCGACGGTGAAAATCATGCCCGGCTTCATGATGACGCGGTTGTCCTGCGTGTTGTAGTGACAGACGAAGGGATCTTCATGAAAGTTGCGTCCCACGCCGTGTCCGCCGTATTCATGTACAACCGACAAGCCTTCAGCTCGAGCGACTTTCTCACAGGCGATTCCCACATCATTTAAAGGACGGCCCGGTGCGATCGCTTCAATGCCGCGCCACATACTTTCATAGGTGGCCTCAACCAAGTGGCGGGCGGAGACAGAAATTTTGTTGCCCACCATGAACATTCGGCTCGTGTCGCCGTAAAAACCGTCCAAAATAACGGTGACGTCAATATTGACGATGTCGCCTTTTTTCAAAGCTTTTTCAGAAGGTATTCCGTGGCAGACCACGTGGTTGACCGAAATGCAGGTGGATCCTGGATAGGGGGTGAAGCCCTTCGGGGCGTAACCGAGACAGGCGGACTTGGCTCCATGGGCGATCATAAAATCGTTCATGAGGTGGTCAAGGTCAATCGTTTTGGCTCCCGGGACGACAAAAGGCGTAATGTAATCAAGAACTTCGCTTGCCAATCGGCAGGCTTTGCGCATTCCTTCGATCTCTTCTGCGGTTTTAATGACAATAGCCATGGCTGATCTTTTCTTAGTTATTCAAAATATTGAGAAATTCTTGCTTTTTTCAAGCTGATTTCGCATATAATAGCGAGCTGTGCGAAAAAAGCTAATTTTTCTGAGCGTTTTTCGTGTCGAGAGGCGGATTTTCAGCTTTCCCTCCGCCGACTCGGCTTTTTTATTTTCGGAAAGCTCTAATAGCGCAGCGCGTCATCTAACGGTTGTTTCGCCGGTTGCCGCAATTGATTCAAAAGGAATCGATCGGTTGTGTGAAATAGCGGCGCGTTGTCAGTTAAAAACCTTAGAAGGAAAAATTATCATGGTTAGCATGCGCGAAATGCTCGAAGCCGGTTGCCACTTCGGTCACCAAACTCGCTTCTGGAATCCGAAGATGGGTCAATACATTTTCGGCGCCCGCAACAAGATCCATATCATCAACCTCGAAAAGACGGTTGTGAAGTTTGAAGAAGCCCTTAAGTTCGCTCGCGAACTCTCTGCCAAGGGCGGCAAGATCCTTTTCGTTGACACCAAGCGCGGCGGTCGTGACACGATCGTTGCCGAAGCTCAACGCGCCGGTTGCTGCTATGTCGATCAACGCTGGCTGGGCGGCACGCTCACCAACTTCAAGACCGTGAAGCTCACGATCAAGCGTTTGAAGGACATGGAAGAAACCATCGCCAACGGCGGCTTGGAAAAGATGACCAAGAAGGAAGCTCTCGACTTCACCCGTGAAGTTGAAAAGTTGAACCGCTCCATCGGTGGTATCAAGGAAATGACGAGCTTGCCCGACGCTTTGTTCATTGTTGACGTCGGCTATCACAAGATCGCCGTTCAAGAAGCCAACAAGTTGGGCATCCCCGTGATCGGCGTTGTGGACACGAACTGCAGCCCGCTCGGCATCGACTATGTTATCCCGGGCAACGATGACTCGGCCAAGGCCGTTTCCATCTACGCCTCTGGAATGGCTGACGCCATTTTGGCCGGTCGCCAAGAAAGCGAAGAAAGCTTGAAGGAAGTCGCCGGTGAAGAAGAATTCGTTGAAGTTGCTGAAGAAGCCTAATAAACTTCAATAGTTGTTCTTTTTCGGGGCGAGGATTTATTCATAAAGCCTCGCCCCTTTTTGAAATTCACAAACCAAACTCTACTGGAGAAATACATGGCCGTTATTACTGCCGCTATGGTTAAAGAATTGCGCGTCAAGACCGACGCTCCGATGATGGAATGCAAGAAAGCGTTGACCGAAGCCGATGGCGACATGGCTCGCGCTGAAGAAATTCTCCGCGTCAAGCTCGGCAATAAGGCGAGCAAGGCTGCCGCCCGTATCGCCGCTGAAGGCGTGGTGAGCATCTACATTGCCGAAGACGGCAAGGTCGGTTCCATTTTCGAAGTCAACTCTGAAACCGACTTCGTGGCTAAGAACCCCGAATTCCAACAAATGGCTGCCGACGCTGCCCGCTTGGTTGCCGAAAAGAACCCGGCTGACGTTGCCGCTTTGGCTGCTTTGGAAGTCAACGGTCAATCTTTGGAAGCCATCCGCACGGCCTTGGTCGGTAAGATCGGCGAAAACATGACCTTCCGTCGCTTCAAGCGCATCGAAGCTCAAGGCAAGCTTCATCAATATGTGCACGGCGGCTCCAAGATCGGCGTGCTCGTTGACATGGTCGGCGGCAATGACGAAGTCGGTCACGATATCGCCATGCACATCGCCGCTTTGAAGCCGAAGGCCTTGGACGCCAACGGTGTGGATCCGGAATTGTTGGCTACCGAACGCCGTGTTGCGATCGAAAAGGCTCGCGAAGCCGGTAAGCCCGAAGCCATGCTCGAACGCATCGCCGAAGGTACAGTTCAAAAGTACCTCAAGGAAGTCACGCTTCTTTCTCAACCGTTCGTTAAGAACGATAAGATGAGCGTTGCTGAATTGCTCAAGCAAAACGGTGCTTCCATTGCTTCCTTCGTGCTCTTCGTCGTTGGCGAAGGCATTGAAAAGAAGCAAAGCGACTTTGCCGCTGAAGTGGCCGAACAAATGGCTGCTGCTCAAAAGGCCTAATCGTTTAGAGCATTTTTGTTGCTAGTGAAGGACTCCTGATGGGTAGGTATCCCGTTCAGGAGTCTTTTCTTTTTCGCTTTTCTCGAATTTTTCAGTTCCGTAATCAAGCCCGACGAAAAACAAAAAGATTTGCTTTTCGTTGCGATTGATTAACCTAAGCGTCAGGCTTTTCATTACAATGGCACTAACGCGTGGGAAAACGATGCGCCTGCGGCTCGATGTTGCAAGCGCGCCTTGTCGTGCGCCAATGACTGGATATCAATTTTCGGGAGTTCTATAAATGACGGAACAAACGCCTGTGAAATACAAGCGAGTGCTTTTGAAGCTCTCCGGTGAATCCCTGATGGGACCGGATGCTTTCGGCATTAATCGCGAGACCATTCAATCCACGGTCGAAGATATTAAAGAAGCTTACGACATGGGAGTGCAGATCGGCATCGTTGTGGGTGGCGGCAACATCTTCCGCGGGGTGGCTTTGGGGTCGACCGGGATGGAGCGAACGCAGGGTGACCACATGGGTATGCTTGCTACGCTGATGAACGCGTTGGCACTTCAGGATGCGTTGCGCAAAAACGGCGTTGAAGCTCGTGTGCAAAGCGCTCTGAATATTGAACGCATTGCCGAGTCTTACATTCGTGGCAAAGCGCTTCGTCATTTGGAAAAGGGACGCATTGTGATTTTCGCTGCCGGTACCGGCAACCCGTATTTCACGACGGACACCACGGCCGCTTTGCGCGGTGCTGAAATCGGTGCCGATATTGTGCTCAAGGCCACGATGGTTGATGGTATTTACTCGGCCGATCCTAAGAAAGTGCCCGATGCCACGTTCTACAAGACCATTACTTTTGATGAAGTGATCAAGCGTGATCTTAAGGTGATGGACGCCACGGCGTTTGCCCTTTGCCGTGAACAAAATCTTCCGATCAAGGTCTTCAACATCCGCAAGAAGGGCTCCATTGCCCGAGTTTGCCGCGGTGAAGAAGAAGGCACCTTGGTCTACAACCCTTAACCAGTGACGACAATCGTCGACGGAGTTATTTTTTATGTCAATCAGTGAAATTCAAAAACAAACCGAATACAAGATGAATCGTACGGTCGAGACCTTGCGTGAAGATTTCATCAAGATCCGTACCGGCCGTGCTTCCGTCGGTTTGCTCGATCACGTGATGGTTAGCTATTACGGTACGATGACCCCGATCAACCAGGTGGCTCAGGTGGGCGTAGCCGATGCGCGCACGCTGACGGTTCAGCCCTGGGAAAAGGCGATGGTCGGTCCGGTTGAAAAAGCAATTCGCTCGTCTGATTTGGGATTGAATCCGGCCACCTCCGGTATGCTCATTCGCGTGCCGCTGCCGCCGCTTACCGAAGAACGCCGTCGTGAATTGACCAAGGTCGTTCGTCATTTGGGCGAAGAAGCCAAGGTGGCCGTGCGTAATCTGCGTCGTGACGCCAATGAACAAATTAAGAAATTGACGAAGGCTAAGGAAATTTCCGAGGATGATGAATCCCGCGCCGAAAAGGATATCCAGAAGTTGACGGACAGCTTTGTGGAAAATATCGATAAGTGCGTGGCTGAAAAAGAAAAAGAAGTGATGACGGTTTAATTTTTGACCGCCGTAATGACTCAAACTAATCGAACAGGCGACGCGGTTCCCAACCATGTCGCCATCATCATGGATGGAAACGGCCGCTGGGCTCAGCGCCGTTTTCTGCCCCGGGCCGAAGGACATCGCCGCGGTGTGCGCAGTGTGCGCCGCGTGATTGAAGCCGCGGCCCGAAACGGGGTGCGCTATTTAACGCTTTTTGCTTTCAGTAGTGAAAACTGGAAGCGTCCCGCCGAAGAAGTCAATGCACTTATGGTGCTTTTTGCCACCGCCTTGAAAAAGGAAGCGCAAGCCATGCGTGAAAATGGTGTTCGGCTTCGCGTGGCAGGGGATTTGAGCGCCTTTTCTCAGGAAATCCGCAACAGCATTCGTGACAGCGAAGCGATGACGGCGCACTGTGAGCGAATGACTTTGACGATTTGCGCCAACTACGGCGGCCGATGGGATATCGTTGAAGCGTTTAAAAATATCCTGAAAAAAGATCCGTCGATTGGCGCGCATCCGGAGACGGTGACTGAAGCGTTGGTTGATGCGAATTTAGCCTTTGACTGGGCCCCCGCGGTTGATCTGATGATTCGTACCGGCGGCGAGCAACGCATCAGTAATTTTATTTTGTGGCAGGCGGCTTACGCTGAGTTGTACGCCTCGCCAACACTTTGGCCGGACTTCGACGAGAAGGATTTGGATGCGGCCTTGGATTGGTATGCCGGGCGTGAACGACGTTTCGGCATGACCGGTGAACAGATTAAAGCGCTCGGACGCGGAGAGTGACAATGCTCAAGCAACGTGTGATCACGGCTATTGTTTTATTGTTGATTCTGATCGGTGCCTACTGTTTGGGACCGGTGGCTTTCGCCGGGGTCATGGCAATCGCATTTGCTCTGGCACAGTGGGAGTGGCTTAAACTCGCCGGTTTGTCTTCTCCCGTTTCCGCCCTTTTAGCGTTGATTGTGAGCGGTTCGACCGCCCTCTTAACGTTTGTCGCCTATCAAGACTTGCAGATGATCAATCAGATTTCTGCCGAATACCAAATGCTCTACGCTAATTTGTCGAGCCTTTTTGTCATGTATTTGGGGGTTGTTTCACTTCTGTGGGTCGGCATTTCCATTCGTGTCTTTTTTGCCCGCATGACGGGTCTTCCGGTAAACCGTGTGGTGGTTGGCGTCACCGGGGTTTTCTTTCCGCCAGCGGCTTGGTTGGGTTTTGTGGCCATGTACGCCTCTTTCGGCATCACGATGGTGATTTCTTTATTGGCTATTGTTTGGGTGGCCGACATCATGGCTTACTTTACCGGGATGGCTTTCGGCAAGCACCGTATGTGTCCGGCAATCAGCCCTAAGAAAAGTTGGGAAGGTGTCGCGGGCGGCATGCTCAGCGTAATTATTCTGGGTCTCGTCTTTGCTTTCTTTGTGCCTGACATGAAGACCATTCCCGGCGTGCTGACCGAATCGATGGGGGCCTTTGTTTGGGTGGTTGTGGCGTTCATTCTTGTATCGCTTTCCATCGTGGGCGACCTTTTTGAAAGTGCCTTAAAGCGACAGGCCGGTATTAAGGATTCCAGCAATCTGCTTCCTGGGCACGGGGGCTTTTACGACCGACTCGATGCCATGATGCCCACGTTACCGGTCGGCTTCCTTTTGACTGTTTTAGTGGCTTCCGGAACGATCGGGTAGTCTTTCATTTATCGTTTTACCGTTATGCAAAATATTGCCATTTTCGGTGCGACAGGGTCGATCGGTGGATCGACCCTTGACGTCTTGTCGCACTACCAAGACCGTTATCGTGTCTTTGCCTTGACAGCCAACAGTCGTATTGATGTGTTGGTGCAATTGTGTGAAAAACATCGTCCCGTCATCGCACTGGTGGCCGATGAAAAGAAAAAGCCCGCTTTAGCGCACGCATTGTCTGAGCGCGGTTTAAATGACATTGAAGTCTGGGGCGGAGAGGCAGACTTGGTTAAACTCGCGGCTTTGCCTCAAGTGAATGTGGCTGTTTTAGCCATTGTGGGGGCCGCCGGCTTGGCGCCGACATTTTCCGCGGCCAGAGCCGGCAAACGTCTCCTCTTAGCCAATAAAGAAAGCGTGGTGTGCGGTGGCGCGTTGTTGATGAACACGATCAAGGAACATGGCGCAGAGCTGTTGCCGGTAGACAGCGAACACAACGCCATTTTCCAGTGTCTCGCCTCATCAAGTGAGCACGATCGAAACGAAGCCCGAATCATTTTGACTGCCTCTGGCGGCCCATTCAGAAATCGCCTGGATTTGTCTGCGGTGACTCCGGAGGATGCGGTGGCCCATCCGACCTGGAACATGGGGCGAAAAATCAGTGTTGATAGCGCCACACTGATGAATAAAGGTCTTGAAGTGATTGAAGCTTCTTGGCTTTTCGGATTCCCGCCTGATCGAATCGATGTGGTGATTCACCCGCAAAGCCTGATTCATTCAATGGTTCAGTATGCTGACGGCTGTATTTTGGCTCAGATGGGGGCGCCCGACATGCGCACGCCCATTGCCTATTCATTGGGTTGGCCTGAACGTTTAGATGGATTTGCCAAACGTGTGGATTTTGCGGCGTTAGGGACGGTGACTTTTGAAGCGCCCGATATGAATCGTTTCCCGCAACTGGCTTACGCCTATGAGGCGCTTCGCGAAGGCGGCGCGGCGAGCGTTGTGCTCAATGCCGCCAATGAAATTGCGGTTGAAGCTTTCCTTGAGCGTCGAATTGCTTTCCTGGATATTGCTCGTGCCTGTCGGACGATGATGGATAGCTTGCAGTTACCTGCGCCAAGTTCTTTGGAAGAGGTTTTGCATGACGACCGTTTGGCTCGGGAAAAGACTCGTGAGGTGATTGCCCGATGGTAACCGCTCTGATTGCCTTTGTTGTTGCTCTTGGCATTCTGATTACCTTTCACGAGTTGGGTCACTATGTGGTGGCTAAACTTTGTGGAGTCAAAGTCCTCACTTTCAGTTTTGGGTTCGGACCCAAGCTCGTTAAAAAACGCTTGGGGCGCGATCAAACCGAATGGTGTATCTCCGCGCTGCCTCTGGGCGGTTATGTTTCCATGCTCGATGAGCGTCAGGAAGGCATGGTGGTGGATCCCGCTGAGGCCCATCGTGCCTTTAATCGTCAATCTGTCTACAAACGCTTTGCTATTGTGGCGGCCGGTCCCATCGCCAATATCCTTTTGGCTGTTCTTTTTTATGCCATTATGGCTTGGAGCGGACAACCGGAGATTCGGCCCGTGATGGATACCCCGGTGCCTTACTCTCAGGCCGCGCAGCTCAATATCCAAAAACTGGACAGAGTGGAGCAATTTGGCTCAAAAACAATTGAGGGTCTGGAGGATCTGAACTGGGCGATTTTGGAACATATCGGCGAGGAACACGTTCCGATGGTTTTGGATCGTCAGGGTATTCGCTACAGCGTTGATTTTGATCTTCAAAATCTCAAGATTGATGAAGAGGGTGACAGTCCGTTTAACCAGTTGGGATTGAAAATTCGTTTCGGTGATCCGGTTCTTTTTAATGTCCAAAAAGACTCGCCGGCTTTTGCGGCCGGAATTGAGGACGGAGATGTTGTCATCAGCGCGGACGGTCGCTACGGATTGTCGGTGCAGGAATTGGTGGATTACATTCGTCATAAAGAGGGGATGCCGATTCACCTGACACTTCAAAATGAACGATCCGAAGTGCGCGAAGTCACAGTGTATCCCGAGCTTCGCCGGGTGGACAATGGCAAAGGCGTTTTGGAAGAGCGTGCGGTCATTGGTGTTAACGTTGGCATCAAACCCGATTTAATATGGCTGTCCAAAGGACCGATTGAAGGCATTGTGGCCGGTATCGATCGTACGATTTCCATCACGAAAACCACGTATAAGGCGATTGCTCAGATGGTGACGGGACAGGCAAGCACCAAGAACTTAACCGGGCCGGTCACGATTGCCGATTACGCTGGTAAAACCGCCCAAATGGGTTGGAGAGTTTATTTGTCCTTTCTGGCTATGATTTCAGTCAGTTTAGGCCTGTTAAATTTACTGCCGATACCGTTGTTAGACGGCGGTCACCTCCTGTATTATTTGATAGAAATTTTTAGAGGTCGGCCTTTGTCTGAACGCGTAATCCAAATAGGCCAAAAGGCGGGACTTTTTATTGTTTTGGCATTGGGGGCTTTGGCTCTTTCCAATGACTTTGTAAGGCTGATACAATAGGCCATCCGATCAAATCGTTAGATTAAAATGCATTTGAAATCTACCCTGTTGCGCGCCTCTGTTACGACCGCGCTCATGTCTATCGCAGGTGTCGCGTTTGCGGCAGCCTCTGATTTTGTCATCCAAGATATCCGAATTGAAGGGATTGCCCGTACCGAACCGGGTACGGTGTTATCTCACTTGCCGTTTCAGGTGGGCGATGAATTTACCGATGCCAAGGGCAACACGGCTATTCACTCACTTTTTGGTTCCGGACTTTTCCGTGATGTCCGTTTAGGTCGTGACGGCAATGTGTTGGTGATTGAACTGCAGGAACGTCCTGCCGTTGCTTCCATCAGCACGCAAGGGATTAAGGCTTTTGATGCGGCCGCTATTGACCAAAGTTTGCGTGATATCGGTATGGCCGAAGGCCGTATTTTTGACCACGCGGTCCTGGATCGTACCGATCAGGAGTTGCGTCGCCAATATCTGGCTCGCGGCTACTACGGTGTTGATGTCAAAACAACGGTGACACCGCTTGAGCGCAATCGTGTGCGTTTGTCCATTGTTGTTGATGAAGGCGAGGCGGCCAGTATTGAGTCGATTCGCTTTGTCGGCAACCGCATCATGGATGACGACACGCTCAGAGAACAAATGCAGCTCTCGACTACCGGTTGGATGAGCTGGTACACCAAAAACGACCTCTATTCGCGTGAAAAACTCGCCGCCGATATTGAAGCCATTCGTTCCTACTACCTCAACAACGGTTATCTTGACTTCAAGATCGACAGTGTTCAGGTTTCCATTGCTCCCAATAAGAAGGATATCTTCATTACGATCAATATGACAGAAGGGGAGCAGTATCACATCACCGGCGTGGAATTGACCGGTGATATGTTGGGCCTTCAGGAAGAACTTCAACAGTTGGTTCAAGTGGAGCCGGACTCCATCTATAACGCGGAAATTATCAATGCCGGCTCCGACGCCATTGTCAACAAGCTCTCAAGCTTGGGCTACGCGTTTGCAACCGCTCGTCCGACGCCGGTGGTGACCGAGGATAACAAGGCTAAGGTCATTTATACGATTGACCCGGGTCGCCGTGCTTATGTTCGCCATGTCAATATTTCCGGCAATAGCAAGACCAAGGATGAGGTGATTCGTCGCGAAGTCCGCCAATACGAAGCCTCTTGGTATGATAGCCGTCGAGTAAAGCTTTCCCGTGACCGTATCGACCGTTTGGGCTTCTTTGATTCCGTGACGGTGGATCCGAAGCCGGTTCCCGGCACCCGCGACCAAGTGGACTTGGAAGTGGTGGTGAAGGAACGTCCGACGGGCAGCGTCAGTTTGGGCGCGGGTTTCTCCACCAGTGACGGCGTCATTTTGTCGGGTTCATTCTCGCAAAATAATATTTTCGGTACCGGTAAAGCTTTCAGTGCTGAAGTGAGTAATTCCGACAGCACCCGCACGTATGCGGTGTCTTTGACCGAACCGTATGTAACGCCTGAAGGCATTTCGCGTTCCATCGACCTCTATGACCGTAAGGTCGATATGGAAGAGCTCGAAATCGCTCACGATTTGATTTACGAAACCCGCGGAGCCGCAATGAGTTGGGGTATTCCGTTTACCGAATACGACCGTGTGTTCTTGGGGGCTAAGTGGGAAAATACCATTGTGGATGCTGGTGATCGTGCTCCTTTACGTTATCAACGATTTGCAGATAATTTCGGTGACACCACCAATGCTGTTGCTGCGACACTAGGATGGTCACGTGATAGTCGTGACAATGCCTTAGCTCCGACACGTGGTACTTACCAACGAGTGTCAGCGGAAGTGACGTTACCGGTTTTGGATCTTCGTTACTATCGAGCAAGTTATCAATTGCAACACTACTGGCCGGTGACGCGTGATTTGACGTTAGCCTTTAACGGCGAAGTGGGTTACGGCGATAGCTGGGGCGGCAAAGAGTACCCGTTCTTCAAGAACTTCTACGCCGGCGGTATCGGAAGCGTCCGCGGTTATGAAAATTCAAGCTTGGGTCCGAAGGATTACTCCGCTGGCTATTGGTATGACGATGACGCAGATAACGTGGGCGGTACAGCGTCTTTGAATTTCTCCTTTGAAATGTTGATGCCGCTACCTGGCGCCGACCGGACTCTGCGTTGGTTCACATTCTTTGATGGAGGCTGGGTCTGGGGTGATTCCTATTCAGGAAATGAAGTTGTAGAAGGTAAGAATATTTCGCTCTCAGACCTGCGTTATTCTGTTGGTTTAGGCGTGGCCTGGATTTCGCCTTTGGGACCGTTGAAATTCAGTATTGCCAAACCGATCAACGACAAGCCGGGTGACAAGACAGAAACCTTCCAGTTCCAAATCGGTACAGGTTTCTAACGTAACCCAGTCGTGATCGACGGTGCGAACCATTCGGGGGAAAGGGGATGAAAAAAGGCCGCCTTTCCCTTGAGCGTACATGGAGTACTAGAAAAGATGTTAAAAAAATTGGCAATTGCTTCGTTTTTATCCGTGGCTTTGCTAGCTCAGTCGGCGATGGCCGATACAAAAATCGGTGTGGTGAACCCGGATCGGATTTTGCGTGAAAGCGGGGCGGCGCATACAGCTCAAATAAAACTTGAAAAAGAGTTCGCCGACCGCCAGAAGTCGCTTTCTGTTTCCGCCAGAGCGCTTAAAGCCGATGTGGAAAAATATCAAAAGCGTGCTCCCAAACTGACCAATCAGCAACGCATGGCCGAGGAGCGAAAGCTTGCCGATCGCGAACGTTCGCTGCAGCGCCGGGAGCGCGAGCTGCGTGAAGATTTAAACCGTCGCAGAAATGAGGAGTTGCAGTCGATTTTGATGCGAAGCAATGACATCATCCGCGACATTGCCCGCAAGGGTAAGTATGACCTGATTGTTCAGGAGGCCGTCTATGTCGGTCCGAATGTGGATATTACCGATCAGGTGATCAAAGCTTTGGGGAAATAAGTTATGACGCAAAGACCCGCCTATCCGATTGAAATGCTTGTCGGCGCTGTGCGCAAGCAGTGCGCCGGTCGTCTGCCGCAGGAATTGGTCGGCCCCTACGAAGGGGTCTCTGTCAGAAGCATCGGCGCATTAAGTCACGCCAAGTCCGATGAAGTGGCGTTCTTAGCCAATCCGAAATACATTCACGAAGTCAAAGACTGTCAAGCCGGTGTGATTGTGCTTCGCCAAGAAGACAAAGCGGCCATTTATGGTGATGAAACCCCGCGCGCGATGGTGATTACACCAAATCCGTACGCCTGGTTTGCTTATGCGCTTCAAGTGGTTGAAGCTATGCAGATGACCTTTGCAAGCGGCGTGCATCCGAAAGCTTCAGTGGCAGTGACTGCAAAGGTGGATCCGACCGCCCGCGTGGATGCAGGTGCTGTGATTGAGGATCATGCGATTATCGGCGCTCGCGCTTGGATCGGTTCCAATAGCGTGGTGGGTGTGGGTTCAGTGATCGGTGAAGATACGCATCTTCATCCGAATGTCACCGTGGATCATCACTGCAGCATTGGTGCCCGATGCATCCTGCAGCCCGGCTGCGTGATCGGCGGCGATGGTTTTGGTTTTGCGCCCTTTGAGGGCGAGTGGGTCAAGATTCCGCAAATCGGAAGCGTGCGCATTGAAGATGATGTCGAAATCGGTGCTAATACCGCGATTGATCGTGGCGCACTTGATGATACCGTGATCGGCAAGGGCTCAAAGATCGATAACCTCATTCAGATTGCTCATAACTGCCGTTTGGGTGAACACTGCGTGATGGCTGGGGCGGCGAGCATCGCCGGTTCCACAACGTTGGGCGATCATGTGACGGTTGGCGGCGCAGCCAACATTAACGGTCACATCACGATTCCGAGCGGAACAACGGTGGGTCCGGCCACAACGCTTACAGCCTATCCGGATGACGGTACTAAATTAATGATGGGCTTTTTCCCTGCGATGCCGGGACGCACGTTTGAACGGTCCGCTGTACTGATTAAACAACTACCGGAGATGCGCAAACGCCTGCGTGCGCTTGAAGCCGCTCTGGATAAATTGGAAAAAACTTCTCAAGAGGGTTAAAAAGAAATGAAATACAACATTCAAGATATTATGAAATATCTTCCGCACCGCTATCCGTTTTTGTTGATTGACCGAGTGGAAAGCGTGTCGGAAGATTTAACGACGGCTGTTGTAATCAAGAATATTACGGCGAACGAGCCCCAATTCCAAGGTCATTTCCCGGAATGCCCGGTGATGCCCGGTGTGTTGATTATCGAATCCATGGCTCAAGCTTGTGCTGTGTTGGCTCTGGCTCGTCTGACCGAAGAGCAACGCAATGACGGTTCGCTCTATTTCTTTGCCGGTATTGATAATGCCCGTTTCAAGAAGGTGGTGCAGCCGGGCGATCAATTGCGTATTCACTGTCATTTCCTGAAGGATCGAGCCGGTATCGGTAAGTTTGAAGCAACCGCCATGGTTGATGACCAAGTCGCTTGCGTGGCCACGATGATGTGCGCCCGCCGTAAGATGGACTAATTCCATTGGCGAAAGACGCTCAAGCCGGCCGTTGGTCGGCAATGATTAACAACCGAATTAAGGCGAGCCATTATGGCAAAGATTCATCATTTTTCTTTAGTTGACCCCTCCGCGGAATTGGCTGATGACGTGATCGTCGGTCCGTTTTGCGTGATTGGTCCAAAGGTGAAAATCGGCGCGGGTACCGAGCTTATTTCTCACGTGAATATTTTGGGAAATACAGAAATCGGTGAACGCAACCGCATTTTCCCCAACGCAAGCGTCGGTTGCGAACCACAGGATAAAAAATACAAAGGCGAAGACACGCGTTTGGTTATTGGCGATGACAACGTAATCCGTGAACACGTGACGATTGCCACCGGTACGATCCAGGACCACGGCATCACGGTGGTCGGAAATCGTAATCTATTCATGGCCAACGTTCATATCGCGCATGACTGCATTATCGGCGACGATACGATTTTGGCCAACAATGTCGGTTTGGCCGGTCACAGTACGGTCGCCAATCGCGCCATTATCGGCGGTCAGGCTGGTGTGCATCAGTTCTGCCGTATTGGAGAGGGGGCTATGGTCGGGGGCGGTTCCATTTTGGTGATGGATGTGCCGCCTTTTGTGATCTGTAACGGAAATCCTGCCGAACCTCATGGACTGAATATTGTCGGACTGCGTCGCGCTGGCTATGACCTTAAGGCTCTGAATGCTTTCAAAGCCGCCTACAAGACCATCTATCGTGACGGTTTGCGCATTCCCGAAGCGGTTCAAGTGTTGGATGTTTTGATTTCCAACAATCCTCAAGTGGCGCGTGAGCTGCGTTTGATGCGCGACTTTATTGCCTCAAGCGAGCGCGGCATTATCCGTCCAAAGGCATAAGATCCGATGGCAAAAGACCTCGTTTGGCTCGCCGGGGAGACCTCCGGCGACTTCATCGCTTCGCTGATTTTGCCCCAAGTGGCGGCGCTTTATCCCGGTGAAAAAATGCGCGGGATCGGAGGCGATCGCATGATTGCGGCGGGCCTGACGCCTTGGTATCACAGCAGTGCATTGTCGGTGCGAGGCTATATTGAGGTTTTAAAGAAACTTCCGTCGTTGTTGAAATTGCGCCGCGAAATGAAGTGGCGTGTGGCGGGGCTGCAGCCCCGGGCCTTCATCGGCGTGGATGCGCCGGACTTTAATCTGTCGATTGAAGAGTATCTGCGAGGCGAGGGCGTTAAGACCATTCATTTGGTTTGTCCATCCATTTGGGCCTGGCGTCCCGAGAGGATCCATCAAATCAAACGGGCGGTGGATCATATGCTGCTCATTTTCCCCTTTGAGAAAAAACTCATGGATGAAGCGGGGATTGAGTCAACCTATATCGGTCATCCGTTGGCGCGTGAAATTCCGATGCATCCTGACAAAGATAAGGCAAGAGAGGCGCTCGGAATTGATCCCGCGGGTCCTGTTTTCGCGGTTTTACCCGGGTCTCGCCAAGCCGAAGTCGCATGGTGCGGACCGCATTTTTTCGGTGCCTGTGAAAAGGTGCTTGAATTTGATCGGCGCTCAATGTTTTTAGTGCCCGCGTCCGATTCCGCCCGCGAAGCTCAGATTCGCAGTGTCTTAAAAAATTTCCCGAAGGCGCAGGCGGCCACCCGTATTGTTTCCTCGGGAAGCCATACGGTTATGGAAGCCAGTGACGCTGTTTTGGTGGCTTCAGGCACCGCTACGCTTGAAACGGCGCTTTTCAAGCGTCCGATGGTTGTGGGTTACGCCATGCCCGGTATTACGGGAATTTTGATGCAGAAAAAAGGCATCATTGATTTTGTGAGTCTTCCCAATATTTTGGCCGGAGAACGATTGGTGCCTGAAATTCTTCAGTATTACTGTCGGGCCGAAACGCTCGCTTTTGCCCTGTGGCATGAGTATGAGCGTCGAAACGACACTCGCCTCATGGATCAATTTGTGGCGATCCATGAGTCACTTCTCAGAGACACGCCTAAGCTTGCCGCGGAAGCGATAGCGACCGTGTGCGGTCACCAGTAACCATGTCTGACTGTCTTGATTTGTTTTCTCTGGAACAATTCACCCGCGTTGCCGGTGTCGATGAAGTAGGGCGTGGCTGTTTGGCCGGTCCCGTGGTCGCCGCGGCGGTGATTTTGGATCCGGCAAAACCGATTGAGGGACTGCGCGACAGCAAAAAATTAACAGCGGCTCGGCGAGAAGAGTTAGCGCTTGAAATTAAAGAAAAGGCGTTGGCCTGGGCGGTAGGGTGCATGGGACCTGATGTGGTTGACCGAATCAATATCCTGCAGGCCACGCTGTGTGCCATGAAAGAGGCGGTTGAAAATCTCTGTGTTGAACCGGATTTTGTTCGGGTCGACGGAAATAAACTGCCTAAATGGAAATGGCTCTCGGAAGCAGTGGTCAAGGGCGATGACACGGTGCCTGAAATTTCTGCAGCTTCCATCATTGCAAAGACCACTCGTGATGCTTATATGATGAAAATGGCTGAAGTGTACCCACAGTACGGTTTTGAACATAATGTGGGCTATGGAACGGCAGATCATTTATTGGCGCTCCAAACATTCGGTCCCACCGACATTCATCGTAAAACGTTTGCTCCGGTCAAAGAGGTGATTGATGGATTATCAACTCATTCAAAGTGAGTCCAATGCGCGGTTTAAGCGTTGGAAAAAAATAGTCGAGAACGCACGCTTTATTAAAAAAGAGGGTGTGACGTTGGCTGAAGGGGCTCATTTGCTCATCACGATGCATGAGCGTCGACTTCAACCATCGGCACTTTTGTTGCGCTCAGGCGGCATCAGTGATGAAGTCTCGGACATTGTGAATCAGTATGCCCAGCGAGGCGTTCGCTCCTTTGTGTTGGATAACCGTCTCTACGATCAAATTTCACCGGTTGAACATGGTGCCGGTGTCATCGCGGAATTTCCAGTCCCCGAGCATGCGTTGCCTGATCATCAATCCACCGATGTTTTGTATCTTGACGGTGTTCAGGATCCCGGTAACGTTGGCACGCTTATCCGTACGGCGGTTGCCTCCGGTGTGAAGGTGATTGCGGCCAGTCGTGAAACCGCGGCGCTGTGGTCTCCCAAAGCGCTGCGAGCCGGAATGGGCGCGCATTTTGGCGCGACGCTTTACGAAAATGTCAGTGTCTCGGATTTAACTGAGGCTTTTGATGCGACGCGCCTTGCGGCCGATGCTCGAGGCGGAGCGGATATTTATAGGACCGAAGGCTGGCACGAGGGACACACTGTTTGGATGATGGGAGCTGAGGGGCCCGGACTCAGTGAGAATGCGTTGGCTGTCGCGGACAAGAGACTCTATATTCCGATTGAAAAAGATTGCGAATCGCTCAATGTTGCGGCGGCGGCATCGGTTTGTCTATTTGAGCAGAGACGCCGCCGACTTTGTCTGAAATCGTTAAAATAACTCGGCTTTAAATAGTTCGTAGGGCATTTGTGAAAGTATTTAATTGCGTTTGTGAATTCGGTCATCAGTTTGAAGGCTGGTTTGATTCGGTCGAAAGTATGGACGAACAAATCAAGGCCCATCTGGTGGCTTGCCCCTACTGTGACAGCACAAATGTGAAGCGTGTTCCGACAGCTTCCTATGTTTTGGCCTCACGGGACAAGGCAAAAACGCAGTATTCTCAAGAAGAGCTTGAGGCAGAGATTCGCAGCAAGGTTTATTCGGCCGCGCGAAAAATTCTCAAGGGCAGTGAAAACGTCGGTGAGCGTTTTGCCGAGGAGGCCCGTGCGGTTCATCAAGGCAAAGCTCCTATGCGGACAATCCATGGACGCTGCACGCTGCAGGATGCTGAAGAACTGCTTGAAGAAGGTATCAATGTTTTGCCTTTGCCCGAAGGCGTAGTGCACGAGAACAATTAATTTGTTAGGACGTTGAAAATGGCTTTATTTGGTCAGTTGAGCAAACCGGTGAAACAGTTGCCGTTAATTGATGTCAGCAACCCTGACATTGTGATGGAGTTGCTCGAAGAGTTGGCAATTACGGTATCGACCAGCCAATGGATTAAGGAACATGAACCGTATCATCCGGAAGCGGCTGATATTCATGACCAGGCTCAGGATGTCTATGGCGATCTGTTGGGTATTTTTCAAGGAAAAGTGCACGACAAACGCATTAATCGGAAAGTCCGTTGGGCGGGTGATCCGATGCGTGAGCATTTGGCTCGGCATGAAGCGGACGTTAAGGGTGATGTGATTGAACACGCTTTGAATCGTTTCCTGGAGGCTTTTTTAGAACATGCCCGCGCACCGCAGGAAGGTCGTGAAAGCATTACGCGTAAGCAGTATTACGCCTTTATGAGCGGCTGGGCGCACTATTTTGCCGGCCTGGCACCGGATGAAACGCCGCCTGTTGATCAAGAAAGCTCCGGAGAATAGGCATGGCCGATATGCGCAAAGCGGGGAAGACACTTCGTTTGATTCTGAATATTTTGTTCTTGATTGTGGTTGTTGCGGCTATCATCATCGGCTGGGGTAAAGAAGTTGACAATCCGGATGCGTGGTTTCCGGAGTGGGTTGATGAAGAGGTTACCGATCAACCTGCCGCACAACCGTCTCAGGCAAACGAGTCTTCTCAAAAATAATTTCTTTCCGAGCGTTTTTTTGATCCGCTTTATGCTTCAAGTTAAAGCGGCCGAGACACATTTTGTCTGCCCGAATTCTGTCTTATTTTGTTCCGCAGGCGCGTTCATTGAGCTGCCAAAGATCCAACGCTCGGTACGCTTCAATACGCGCCCTCTCTTCGGCAGTGGCCGGGCGCATTTTCTTATAGTCAGTTAAAAAGTCGCCTTGATCATTGACCCATGGGTAAAAGAGGACCGGTCCGTTAAAGCTGTAAACCCCTTTACCGTCCACCCAAAGAGAAATGTTGTAGCCAAAGGCACGTTTGGGATCATCTTCAGGCGCAAGCATATTTCTTCCGCCGACCGTTCGATAGTCCGCTTCCGACAAACTTAACGCATACAAAGTCGGGAAGACGTCTTTGTGAGAGCCCACTCGGTTGGCATCAAAGTGAATTTCTACCGCGCTCTTGACTTCATTGGAAGCCCACACGTAAAACGGAATGGCGACATCCTTAAAGGGACCGTCATCAATTAAGGGTTTCATGCCGAGCATACGGTGATCGGCCGTTGCACCAATCACCAGCGCCCGATCATGATTTTTCTTTAATCGGGTGATTGTTCGGCCCAGGGCATCCGCGCTTGACTGGTAGGTCTGCATGATGGTCAAAAGCGACTCATCATAATCCTCGTGATTGTAGTGTTGATGGATAATCTTCGGCACCTCAATGGGGTTGGGTTGGTAACCCTCCGGAACATGATAGGGCGGGTGGTTGGAGGTCGAAAGAACCACAACAAACACGGGGCGATCAGACTTCTCAATAAGCTCTTCGGCAAATTCGAAGGCGTAGTGATCAGCGACTCCCCATTCGGTGGTCTCCGTGAGATGGAAGTGATCCATAAGGTGAGTTTGGTCATAGATCTCATCGACATGCTGAACGGGGAGGTATTCATCCATATTTTCCCAGGCGGTGGTGCCGGAAGTAATGAAGACCGTTCGGTAGCCCGCTTTTTTGTAAACATCAAAGGGCGTGCCGGGCAGGGGCACGTTGCGGATCGAAGACGTGCTCACCTGAGAGACCGGGCTCATAAAGAGCAGTTGAGCGACTGACTGAATGGTGTGAAGATCGGCCGAAGTGAAACGCTTAAACACATAGTCCGAGCGGAAATGCTCCCGAAGGCTTCCCATCAGATCAACTTTACCCGGTTGGTCATAGCTCATCATGTTAAAGCCCATGCTCTCCATGATAAAAAGTGCCACATGAGGTTTAATTGCGGCCAACTGTTTATTTTTGGGAGTCGTTTGTGTTAAAGAGCCGATTTGAGCGACAGCCATCAGATGCTTGCCGCGTTCAAGCGAGGCGGGTTTGAACTTTAACGATTGTCTGAGGTCTTTATTGGCATAGTAAAGCGCCATGGGGGCGTTTAAAACCAATTCATTAATAGCCTTCACTACGGAGACTTGCGCATTATTGCGTCGCAAGGGATAGCGAGAGGTCAAAGAGCCTCGGGCAAGGCATGCGAAAACAAGAGCACCCACAACAATCAAAGCAGCTGCTTTGAGCGCGGAGATCGCATCCCAGAATTCAGAGCGGCTCATAGCTGAGAAAAGCTTTCCCCAAATCCAAGTCATCAGAACCGTCACAGCGATCACGGCTAAAGAATTGGAGATGATCGGATAATCCTGCCAAACCGTGGTCATGACGGCTTGTGGTTCTTCATGCAGGAAATTAAAGACAAAAATATCGATTGATGTATGAAAAGTCCGAATGTAGTGAAAATTACAAACTGACAGCAAAACGATGGCAAAAAATGAAAGGGCGCTCCATATTGTCAAAATTTTGACAAGAGGTCGCCAGCTCCACTTAAAGTAAAAAAGAACGATCGATATCAGCAGCGGCACCATTGCGAGCGTTGTCCCGGTTCTTGCATCAAAGCGTAGCCCCAGCCAGCGCATGCGCCAAACGTCATCGGTCTGAATCATCTCGGAGGGGACTTCTGCAACAACGGTAAGCCAGAAGTAAAGTTCTCGAATGATGGCAAGAAAAACAATGGCGATGCCCGCCATTGTCAGGCACTGAGTCAGGACAAGCAAAAAGCGGCCCAAAGGTTTTTGTGGTCGTTGGATGTCAGATAAAAATGCCATAGGGAGATTTCTTTTTAAAGTGTGGGGCTCATTTTAAAAAAGAAACTTTTTTTGAAGATTAAGGCACAGACCGGCGAGCGCGAAGTGTGTGCCTTAATTCAAAAGTTTCGCTCAGTTTTACCAAGAAGAGCGTGAGAATCCGAATAGTAAATGCTCATCGGGGCGTTCATCACGATGTAGTTGACCATCGGGATCTTGCTGATTCGGGCGTGAGCGGGGGTGAGCGGATCCGTTGATGTAATGTATGTTTGTGCGGAGGTCCAGACGAGCCCGAAGAAGCAACACAGGCAAATGAGCCAATTGATCCAATTTTCATGGTTCCAAAGACCGGAAGTGCTGAAAATAGTGGTCAATCGATGCCACAAGCCCAAAAAGAGCCCGGTGACGACGACGGTCATGATCGTGTCAAAAAAGATCGGATGAGCGGAGAGCGTGGTAAAAGGTGAAGCGAGGAACAAATCCACCTGAGCGGCTGTAAGCGGCATACCCGTTGCAGAAAGCACATGGATATTGGCGCAGGTTGTCGCCATGAGCCACGCCACGGAGAGGGTAACCCATACCCCCAGGATTTTCAGACACAGTCTGAAAAAGGCGGGCCCCAGGGCACCCAGAAGCGAGACCGCGATGCCGGGTAACATCAGGTAGTAGGCGAGCTTCGCGTCAAAACGAAGACCCACAAGCCAAACATCAATGTATTCACTTTTAACAACAACTTTGTCCAATTCAGTCTGTGTAATGAACACATCCATGTATAACTCACGGAAAACGAAATTGAGCGCGCAAAGCAAAAGCGCGAATACCGCAAGGCTCATAAAAAGCACCAGGACGCGGGCAAAGGGGTGCTGAGGGCACTCGACAGGCGCCAACGCTTTGATGGTACGGGTCGGGGTTTGATTTTTATTTTTGTAACTCATAGTGTTAGGGGAAAAAGTTAAACGACAGCTTCAATGGCTTCCGAGAGTTCAAGCCATCGCGCCTCAAGCTCTTCAACCTCGGCGCTTAATTCGCCTCGGCGTTTTAGTGCCGCTGCGACCTCATCCTGGTCGCCCTGAGTGTAGAAATCCGTGTCAGCCAATTTGGCATCCAGTGCTTTTAATTCATCACTTAAAGGATTGAGCTTCTTTTCAACCTGAGCCAGTTCTTTTTGAAGCGGTTTTTTCAAATTGGCAATCCGCTGACGTTCCATGGCAGCCTGTTGACGAGCTTCCCGTTTATTGGGCGAAGCCGACGGAGCATCGCTTTTGATTTTATCGGCGGTAAGCGACGCTTTTCGTGTCTCAAGAACCAGCTTGGCATAGTCGTCCAGATCGCCGTCAAACTCAGAGACTTTCCCTTCGTGGACAAGCAAGAGCCGTTCGGTTGTGGCCGCGAGAAGATGGCGGTCATGGGAGACAAGGAGCACCGAGCCCTCAAAGGAAGAAAGTGCCATCGTCAGCGCTTCGCGCGTTTGCATATCCAGATGGTTCGTCGGTTCGTCAAGAACAATCAGATTGGGTTTGTCCCAGGCCAAGAGCGCCAAAGCGAGACGGGCCTTCTCGCCGCCCGAAAACGGTTTGACGACGGCGTTGACCATATCGCCGGAAAAACGGAATCGCCCCAAAAAGTCTCTTAACACTTGTTCGCGTTCTTCCGGAGCTTTTCGTCTTAGATGTTGCAGGGGCGTTTCATCCTCACGCAATTGTTCCAATTGGTGTTGGGCAAAGTAGCCGATCTGAAGGCCCTGACCGAAACGAAATTCTCCGGCCATGGGGAGAAGATCTTTGCAGATTCCTTTGATAAGCGTGGATTTGCCTGCGCCGTTAACCCCCAAAACACCGATGCGTTCACCGGCGCGAATAGAAAATTTCACGCCGTTGAGAATTTCTTTGTCGCCGTATCCCAGAGCAACTGATTGGGCTTCGACGAGATGCTCGGGCAAGCGTTCGGGTTTTAAAAATTCAAAACGCCATTCTCGGGTGGCGCGAACCGGTTCGACCGCTTTTAAGCGTTCCAGCATCTTGATGCGGGATTGCGCCTGGCGTGCCTTGGTAGCTTTGTAGCGGAACCGGTCGATAAAAGACTGCAGGTGCGCGCTTTCACGCTCGTAAGCCTTGGCAGCGGCGTCTTGCAAGCGAAGCCTTTCAACGCGCATTGCCTCATAGGCGCTGTAGTTGCCCGCGTAGCGCCGGATGGTGTTGTCTTCAATACTCCAAATGGTGCTCACACAGCGGTCGAGGAACTCGCGGTCGTGACTGATGATGACCGTGGTGGCGTGCTGGCGCTTGAGCCACGCTTCCAACCAAATGACGCTGTCCAAGTCCAAGTGGTTTGTGGGTTCGTCAAGAAGGAGGAGCTCTGCCGGGCACATCAGCGCGCGGGCTAAAGCCAGGCGGTTTCGCCAACCGCCGGAGAAGTCCTTGACGCGGTGCGTTGTCATCTCTTCGGTAAAGCCCAATCCATGCAAAATGATTTTTGCCTGGGCGGTGATCGCTCCTTCATTTAATTCAGCGAGGCTTGCGTGAGCCGCGGCCGCGCTCATGTCATCGCGCGCGTCCGTCAGGGCTTTTTTGGCGGCCATCAGGGGAGCGTGGCCGGAGAGCACCCAGTCAATGGCGATATCGTCAACGGTGTCGATGTCTTGAGCAACGTGCCCGATATTTTCGGGAGATGGCGCGGAAATTTCTCCCGCTTCAAGCGCCACGTCGCCTAAGATCGCGGCCAGAAGGCTGGATTTTCCGCAGCCGTTTTCGCCCACCAATCCGATTCTTTCACCGGGATTGGCCAAAAGTGTGGCGTGCGAGTAAAGCACCCGCACGCCTCGCATGAGACTGACGTCTTGGAGTCTAAGCATTACGGAAGTTCATCCTTTCGCAAAAGGTAGACCATGGCATCTTCGTTCTCGGTGGCTAGCCACGTAAATGGCACCTTGGGATAAGCCGCTTCACAGGCCTGTCTGCCGTCGCCCACTTCAACCACCAAGACACCGCGGTTGGTAAGGTGAGCTTTGGAGTCGGTCATTAGGCGCCGGACAATGTCAAGACCGTCATCACCAGCCCCTAAAGCGAGGGCGGGTTCATGGCGGTATTCTCCGGGCAGATTGTCCATGGCTTCCTGTGTCACGTACGGAGGATTGCTGATAATGACATCGTATTGACGGTCGCCTAAATTGTTAAACAGGTCGCTTTCAATGAGTTCAATGCGATCCTGCATGCCGTAGCGCTGTACATTGATTTTGGCGACTTCAAGAGCGTCCTTGCTGATATCCACGCAATCCACTTTGGCATTGGGGAACACTTCAGCCGCAATGATTCCAAGGCAGGCCGATCCCGTGCAAAGATCAAGCACACGCGTGACATTGTCGGGGTTGGACACCCAAGGGGCCAATTCATCTTTTAGGAGTTCGGCGATGTAGGAGCGGGGAATCAGCACGCGCTCATCACAGTAAAAGGGGTGATCGATCAGCCAGGCTTCTTTCAGAAGATAAGGTGTGGGCACTTTTTCGACAGCGCGCTTTTCAATGCGTTCAAGAAGCATCTTCAATTCGGCATTGGAGACACGGGCGTCCCAGAAACGGTCGGAGTCTTCAAAATTCAGTTTCAGAGAACGCAGAACAAGAAAATAAGCTTCTTCGTAGGTGTTTGCGCAACCGTGTCCGCAGAAAATATCATGGGTTTCAAACTGAGTCATCGCGTAACGGATGACATCACGGATGGTTTGCAGACGGCACTGATGAACGTCATTATCGGTAATCATTGAAAATCTCTTAAAAATCAATCATCAAAACAGAGGCTAATTTTAACCCAGAAAGCGGGGCCAATGGAGATTTCAGATGGTTTTCAACGAATTTCAAGGCGCTTTTTCTCACTTTTTGACGGACTTTCCCAGATCCAGAATGAAGTCGACAAGTTGGAAACTCCGGAAGTAAAAAGGTCACTAGATACAGGGGGAAGAAGAAGCCTGCTCTTTTTTAAAGCTTGAATAAGAGCAAAAATTTTAATCCGCCGTGGTGTGAGCCGAGTTATACCAAGAGCAATCCGGGGTTAATCTCTGAGCTACGAGGCTTTCCAGAAAGCCATCAGTGGCAGATGTTAAAGAACAAAGTAGTAATAATGACTTTTCGCTTCTGAAAAAAGGCGGCAAGCCGTTTGAAGACTTGCCGCCCATTGTCGACAGACAGTAATTAGAAGAGGTAATTCAACCGACCGGAAACTTGCCATGTGTCGATTGTCTCTCCACCGGCAGTTCTTTCCACATCCAATTGAACAGTAACGTTGTCCTTCCAATTCATGTAACCGCCGACACCGAACGTCGCCCAAGTGTCCTTGTCTCCCCAGACAACACCGACTTGGCTTTCGAGGTCGCTAAATTTTGCATCCTGACCGTCGGTGAATTGATGCAGGACATCCGCCCGGGCATAAAGTTCACCGGTTTTATCCGCGGCGCAGAAATATTTGCCGGCTCTGAATCCCGCTCTGCCGATGACGCTCACGTCATTTTCAGCTTTCACCCGCATGTTGCGCTCGGTTTTGTAGCTGTAGTCGTCAAGGTAAGCCGCTTGGATTTGCAATTGCGGTTCGATGAACACATTGCGGGTGTCGATGAGACGGTAGCCGTACTCAGCGGAAACCGCGGCGTACTTTTGATCAAATGAGCCGCTAGTGCTCAGGGCACCGCTTTGATTGACGACATTGAATTCGTTATCCACCTGACCGAATCGGGCAACGAAGTCCAAGTAATGGGGACCGAAAGTGAGCGTGTCGTAGACGGACGCTTCATAGCGTTTGAGTTCGCCAGAGCCTTTGAGATCTTGGAAATCCGAGTTACCGTCGGTGTAGGCGAAGCTTACGCCCAAGCGGTTGTTGTCGGAAGTGGGGGTTTCGTAACCAACATAAACCGTGGTGAGATCGGCGTTATAGAGATGCTCGGCACCGACTTCACCGTATTGGATACGTGTCCAGAGACCTTCTTTGTTTTCATTTTGAAAGACCGCGTCCTGAAGTCTTCTGTCGTGACGGTCCATGCTGACCGCAGCGTCGTAGCTCGCGTAGCCCGCAGAACGCATGCCGATAGCGGCGGCGGACTGCTTCACTAACAGGCGGTTGATGTACCAATACCTACCGTTTAAATAATCATTGATGTCAAAATCGGTAAAAGTGTCGCAGTTGTTTTTAACGATTTCTTTAAGCTTATCAATCAATTCCTGGTTGTTTTCAGCAATGACCTCAGAGCTGATGCCAAGCTCATAGTCGTAAAGTGATTCACCATAAATGTTTTGTTTATCGGCGAAGGAAACACCGCTAGCATTTTTTCCGGTAAAGGCAAAGGTCAGGCGGTTGGAATCCGAAACCGAAGTTAAATATTGAGGACGGTAAGGCTCAATGAAGTGAGTACCGGCAGACGAAGACTCAACAAAAATCATGTCACTTTTTGATTGAGGATCAGAATTCAAGTCAAGTCGGAAAATACCGCCATTGCCGTTGAGGTGACCGATACGGACATAATCATGGTTGATATCTTTTAGTTTAGGCCAAAGGCCGGATAAACCGATATCTTTCCATTTGTCCTGAATATCATCGTCAAAGAGGTTGATGATCCCTCCGTTTGATAGAGTGATAGAACTTATTCGTTTGGGAATTGAAGAAACTTCAAAGCCGGAAGTATCATCTTTCTTCCCTTTTGTGAAACCAAAATAAGTCCATTGAGCACCGTCAGAAATTGTGAGATTAAACACTTGGTTTAACTGGTTATTGTTATCCTGAAGTGTGTATCCTGATGCTATTAAGGCTTCCACAAACGCGGGATTTTCAAGTGCGGCATTGATTTCACCAGTTCCTGAAATATAGTTGGGTATGCCAAATCGATTGGCTAGAGCATCGGGGATGGAAATGCCAATATTGTGCATGCTCATCTCATCACCGAACCAATAATTGCCGTCTCCAGAAATTGGAAGATCAACTCTAGAGTTTTCTGTTCCCAAATAAGTTTCATCCATCATATCGATGTTGCCGACTAACTTATTCTTAGTCGATTGGAAAATAACTTGTCCGCCTCCTTTAGCTGAAATAAGATCGGGTTGTTTGGCTAAAGTCAAAATGGTGGTCGAAGAGTTGGAGTTTCCAACTACAATCTTCGAATTATCCTTGGCGTAAAGAGCATTGGCGCCGACAGTATTACCGGAATCCACCTCATGGAAATCAATAATAGTCACATTCCCATTTAAAAAAATCGTCGAACCATTATCACGTGCGAAAAGCGCATGTGTTCCTATATCGTCTCCAGGTTTAATTATTTCAGCATGCAATTTGATTGAGGTATCACCGTTGACAGTTAAAGATTGTCCATCTTCTACTGATACTGTGAAGCGATTATTCTCAATGGGTGGCGCCATTTCGATGTCGATATTGTCAAAAGTTTTTGAGCCAGAGCTTTTATTTATCTCCAGTACGACCTTAATTTCATCGATATATCCTGGTGGCTCGGGTTTGTAGATAAAATCATCCGCGTAAACATTCGTGTTCAGTAAAGACAGCGCCGTAACAACAGATAGGGCAACTAAATTTTTTTTAAATGTGTTCTGGGGGAGGGTATATCGCATTTCGATCTCTCAATAAGTTTGTTTTTAATGAATTCGGAAATTTTCTCAAAAGTCATCTCAGCCATCAAGTTCTCCGAGACCTCGGGAAAACCCTAATAATGTGCTATTGATGTAAAACCAACACATTGATTTTTTTTGGAGAAAACATAAGTTAAATAATAGTGTTCGCGAGAAAACCAAACTTTGATTTAAGCTAAAAACGGGCGATTTGCCTGAGTCGGAAAATCGCCCCGCTTCTATCAATTAAATTCACAAGACCGATGTAAAACTTCTGGCAACATAAGACACGTTGTGTTCATTGAGGCCGCAGACGCAAATTCGTCCGTTCCGAACCGCGTAGATTCCGAACTCTTCGGCCAGTCGGTCAACTTGCTCGGGTGTAAAGCCTGTGAACGAGAACATGCCCGCCTGACGGGTGACAAAAGAGAAGTCGCGTTTGGCGCCGAGAGCGAGCATTTCATCGGCCAAGGCTTGTCGCATCTTCAAAATACGGTTTCGCATAAAGGCCAATTCTTTTTCCCACGCGGCGAATTTCTCCGGGTCAGAAAGCACTCTTTCAACAATGCGGGCGCCGAAGGACGGAGGATTGGAGTAGTTGGCTCTCGCGCAACGCTTCAAATGACTTTTTACGCGAAGCGCTTTGTCTTCAGATTGCGTCACCACAGTCAAAGCGCCGACGCGTTCCCCGTAGAGGTTGAATGATTTGGAAAAAGAGGAGGCGGCCAGAAAACTTAATCCCGACTTAGCAAAAAGACGGATTGTTTGGGCGTCTTCTTCAAGTCCGGCTTTAAAACCTTGGTAGGCCATGTCTAAAAAAGGCACCAAGTTGCGAGCGCGGCAAATCTGGATGACCTCTTCCCATTGAGACGGCTCAAGATCGTAGCCTGTCGGGTTATGGCAGCAGGCATGCAATATGACAAGGGTTTTCTCGGGCAGTGCAAGCAAGTCTTCCCGCATCGCTTCAAAATCAACGGTCTTTGTCTCTGAGTTGTAATAACGGTAGCCTGTTACCTTAAAGCCCGCAAGGGACAAGATGTCGTTGTGATTGGTCCAAGTGGGTTGTGAGGTGGCGCCAAGCGTCAGTGCGCAGGCGTTGCGTATGAGATCAACGCCGAGTTTTAAAGCGCCCGTGCCGCCCAACGTTTGAACGGTGACGGCTCGTTTGGTTGCGACAATTTCACTGTCGGAGCCGAAAATAAGTTTTTGCACCAGGCTGTCATAAAGGGGAAAGCCTGTTTGAGGGATATAGGTGTGCGGCTGTTGGTCTTTTAAAATAGCCTCTTTTGCTTCGCGCACCACGTCTAAAACGGGAGTGACACCGTCTTCGTTTAAATACATGCCCACGCCCAGATTGACTTTACAACTTCTCGGATCGGCCAAGAATTTTCCTGTCAGGCTCAAAATGGGATCATCGGGCACCGCGTCCACACGGGAAAATAGAGAATCGCTCATCATTTATCCTTTCATTTTCATTTCATTTCTTCAATATAGATAAGCAAGGCGATCTTTTGATGGCCGATTTCTAGGCAAAATCCGTTAAGCGGACGAAAAAAAGGCGGAGCGCTACGGACTTCGCCTTAATCTCGAAAACCTATTCAAGATTATTTTTTCATGGCTTCAAGCGCCTTTTTCACGCTCTCTTGTGTCGGGCGGAAAGCGGTGAGGCGTTGTTGAATGATCGCGGGGGCTTGAGCGATCATGGTGTTGTAGCGGTAGCCGCCTTTCACCAAAGTCTTCAAGACATTTTGGAAATCAAAGTAGCAGTCTTCGCGTTTGACTTTAGCGGAGTGTTGCAGACCCATAAAGTCAGTCCAGGTGACCGTATAAATCACGCCCTTGTCGCTCACATCGCAATGCGTGACACCGACAGCGTCGCAAAACCACACGTTGGGTTCTTGTTGAGCGGCTTGTTCTTTTTGAACTTCTTGGGGTTCTTTCTTATCCATGTTAAAACCTCTTGGAAAAAAGAAAAATCAGGAGGCGGAGGCCGCGCGGGCTCTATTGGTCGCTTCCGTTCGTTTGGTGTAAATCGTTGCGCAGACACCGGCGATGATAATCATGACCATGCCCGCGAGTCCAACCATTGTAACGGTTTCGCTAAAGAGGGCGAAACTGACGAGCGCCGAGAAGGGGATGGCGGAGAAACCCAGGCAGGAGCTTAAAAGCATGTTGCCGTACGCGTAGGAGCGGGTTGTGCAGATTTGCCCGAGTGTGGCGCAAAGCCCCATGCCGACAAGATAGGCGCCGGACTCTAAAGTCGGCATGTGCATGCCGTCTTCGAGAATATAGCTGCCGATCACGCCAAAGGCGGCGCCAAACACGGAGAAATAAAAAACGATCCGCCAGGTCGGCTCTTTAAGGTTACCCAATTCTTTGATTTGCCAATAAACGATCAGGTCGATGAAAGCCACAAAAAGGCAGATCAGGGCAGGAACCAGATAGCCCTCGTCAAATGTGGGCTGCAGAACAGTGGAGACGCCCGCGAAACCGAAAAGAATGGCCAATATCACGCCCCATGGGGCGGATTCCTTTTTAATAAAAGCCAAAATGATGAAATTGGCGGCCATGAAAAGCGGCGTCGTATAAATCAATGTCATATTGGTGCCAAGCGGCATTTCACCGATGGTGAAAAACCAGAGTCCCACGGATATGGTGCCGAGGATGGCGCGTTTGATGTGACCGCCCAGATGCTGCGTGCGAAGCGTGAGGCCTTGGGAGCGCACAAACATCGTGATGGTAACGATGCCGATCAAAGAGCGGTAGAAGACAAGTTCCAAGGATCCGAAATGGCCGCTGCACAGTTTGACAAAAACCGCCATGAATGAAAAGCAGGCGGCAGCCGCGAGCGCCCAAAGCGATTGCTTCATCATAAGAAGGATCCTTTCTCTGAAGTCAAGTTTTCCAATTGTAAGCCTCTTAAGCCTGAGTATGTGTTTTCTAAGGGTTTTTGTGTATTCATTTTCGCAGTCTGGAATATGTTCGGAACTATAATGGCGGCACTTTTTTTGAAAGGTTCATTATGACAAAGAGCAGCTTGCTGGCCGGTCACGGCTGCGCGGCCGGCGCCAACATTATTTGGGGATTGATGGCACCTATTGCCAAAACGGCTATGATGGGCGGACTTATCACGCCGCTGCTGCTCACGGACTTGAGAATTTTCGGCGCCGCCGTTCTTTTTTGGTGCGCTTCCTTTTTCACTCCCCGGGAAAAAGTCGCTAAAAACGATCTGATCCGGTTATTTTGCGCCAGTCTTTTCGCCATTATTTTTAATCAAGGCAATTATGTGTTTGGCGTGGGGCTCACAACGCCCGGTAACGCCACTATTTTGACTTCGACCATGCCGCTTTGGGCCATGGTGCTCGCGGCCGTGATCCTTAAAGACCGCATTACTCTTAAAAAACTGATCGGCATCATGATGGGGGCGGGCGGCGCCTTGGTGCTGATTATGTCGAAAACGGAGCTTGCCGCAAACCCGGGCTTGCAAAGCAATATTTGGGGCGACCTTCTGGTCGCAAGCGCCCAGTTGAGTTTCGCGCTTTATGTCGTGAAGTTTAAAGATCTGGTCACCCGATATAACCTGTTCACCACGATGAAGTGGATGTTCACCTTCGCCTCTTTATGCGTGTTGCCGTTTTCAATCCCCGCGCTGACACAGACCGAATGGGCGACAGTGAGCGTTAACGAATGGTTGGGCGCCGCCTATGTGGTTATCGGCGGCACGTTTCTTTCCTACCTACTGATTGTGGTCGGCCAGCGCAACCTCAAACCGACTGTTGCCGCCATGTATAACTATGTTCAGCCGGTTGCCGGTTGTCTCGCCGCCGTGGCCATGGGGCTTGACGCCATCTCCTGGGAAAAGGGCGTGGCCGTGCTTTTGATCTTCATTGGCGTGTACTTGGTGACGCACAGCGTCAGCGCCAAGGAGCAGGCCGCCATTCAGCAAAAGCAGCTTGAGGTGCTCGAGCGGCACAGAAAAGAAAAAAGAGAAGACTAACAATTGTTTTCATTTTGGTTGTGTTTCGCACTCTAAAATCATTATTAGTTAGAGAGAAACTTTTAGACCAATTTTATGAAAAAAACTGTTGCCTCGATTTTCGCCATCGCGTTTGCAACAATACTTTTCGGTTGCGCTGCGCCAGAATCGTCAAATGTCAAAACACAATCCCTCGGTAAGTCAGGATTAAACGCTTGTTTTTTGGCCGAGGGTGATCGGGCTGTAATTCAGGGAACATTGATTATCGGTCATGAGGTGCGGGCTTTTAAGCCCGAGGGGTGTTCGCAGTCATATTGGGTCGTTGATAAAACCGGTGAACTTTATGAGCGCTACGATTCCGTCACGGGTCAAATTAAAAACGGCCCCCCTCTTGAGGCTTCTTTGCTCGTGGAAAATACCGGAAAGGCTAAAGACGGTTTTGCCAAAAACTATCCCGCGGTTTTCGAAGTCCATCAAATTATTTCAATAGGAAATGATTGACTATTGAATAAATATAGTTTTAACTTGATGTTAATATTTGTTCAATATTTAAATGATATTAAAACAATCTTTAACTTTGATCGGGCTTAAGAAATAGATTTTATCGAATTGAAACGATTTTCCCGATTGAGAAAAACAGATTCAAAATATTTCATCGGAAAATCAAAATTCTTCGATATACTAAAGGCGGCGCGATTGACAGGACTGATATAAGTGCGGGGCAATAAAAAAACGCTTAAATAACCAATTAAGTCTATTGATTATTTAAGCGTTTTTGGTGCCCGGGATCGGACTCGAACCGATACGCCTCGCAGCGCCAGCACCTGAAGCTGGTGCGTCTACCAATTTCGCCACCCGGGCATGTTGATCGGACAATATGCCCGCAACAGAGATCGCAATTATATACGAAAGAGAAACGAAGTTGCCAAATTTAAAGAAAACCCCTCGCCCGAAAATTGTGAAAGAAAAACGCACCACTTCGAAAAAATCCAAGAGCGTACAGGGGCGTGTCAAAAATTACGTCATTACGGAGCTTGTGCAAAAAGCGGTTGATATTCTGAATCAGTCCGCAACTGACTTGGATACGTCCGAGCTTTACGTGCTTTTGGCTCAACAGTACCGAAAACTCAATGAGTCGATTTTTGCTCAGGTGCTTGACCGTCTCATGGCCGACAGCCGCGTCCGCTTTGATTCACAAACCAAGTGCTTTACCCATAAGGCCAAAAAAGAGCATACGGGGATTGTCGTTTCGCCGGCTCAGGCGCTACCCTATGTTGTTGAAGATTCAACCGGGGATCGATTCTCTATCACTCAGGAAAACGCTAAACTCTTTTTACCGGGTGATGCGGTTCGTTTCCGTTCGGCTCATTCTTCGGAGCCTTGGGATGATGTTTATCTTTACGCCAACGTTATTGAAGTCATTGAACACGCCATTACTGAAATCGTGGGCGTCGTGAAAAAGACCACTTCCAAGCACGGTAAAGTGACGTATCACTTCAAAAAATCAGATCCGAGACTTTGCAACCTAAATGTCAAAATGCTTGATTCTGATTCGGTGCTTGCCGATTGGGTGGATAAAAAAGTCATTGCTCGCATTGATCGATACCCATCGGCAGAGGACCCGAGAGTCTATGTGAAAATTGACCGAGAGCTGGAAGTCGACAATGATGCGGATTTGGAAATTGAATTGGCGGTCCGACAATTTAATCTTCCGCACGAATTCTCCCCCGGCACCATGCTTGAGGCGGAAAAACTTCCCGATAAAGTGTTGGCTAAAGATCGCACTCGACGCGTTGACTTGCGTGATGTGCCTTTCTGCACCATTGATGGGGAAGATGCCCGTGACTTTGACGATGCGGTTTACGCCCTGCCTACAGGTAAGGGAACCTACAGACTTTTGGTTGCCATCGCCGATGTGAGCTATTACGTCAAGCCTGATACCGATTTGGATCGGGACGCTCAGATGAGAAGCACCTCGGTGTACTTCCCACGGCGTGTGATTCCGATGTTGCCCGAAAAACTCTGCAACGGTCTCTGCTCCCTCAATCCGGGGGTCGATCGTCTGTCAATGGTCTGCGACATGGTGATTGACTCTTTGGGAACCGTGAAGGCATACCAGTTCTATCCTGCGGTTATTCATTCGCATGCCCGTTTGACCTACACCAATGTTTGGAAGTACCTCTCGGGTGAGACGGTAACCGATGAAGAGGTGCCGGAGGCGGTCAGAGAGGGGCTTCATTGTCTCTATGATCTCTACAAAGTGCTGCGCAAAGCTCGAAGTGTGCGTGGTGCCATCGACTTTGTTACACAGGAAACCTTGGTTAAAACCGATGAAAACGGTGAAATTACGGCGATTGTTGCTCGTGAGATCAACGACGCCCATCGTCTCATTGAAGAATGCATGTTAGCGGCTAACACCTGTGCGGCCGATTTCATCACGCGCCACAAGAAGCTTTCGCTGTATCGTGTGCATGACACGCCGGCGGCGGATCGCTTGCTTGAACTTCGCCGTATTCTCTCCGGATTCGGTCTTGTGCTAGAGGGCGGCAACAAACCTTCAGCGGCCGACTATGAAAGAGTGGTCAGAGCTGTCGAGGGTAAGCCCTACAGCGATGTGATACAAACGGCGCTTTTGCGATCAATGCAACGTGCCGTGTACTCACCGGACAATATCGGTCACTATGGTTTGGGTTATGAGGCTTATGCCCATTTCACTTCGCCGATCCGACGCTATCCGGATTTACTGTTGCATCGCACCATCCGCGGGATTCTCTCACGACGCACGTACCGTCCGGCGGTGTATGCGGCAAGCACTTCCGTGCTCAATAGCTTAAGCGGCATGAATATGAAGCGCACGCTGCTGGCTATGCCTCAGCCGGAAAAAACACAGTCAGTTTCCAATGATCCTTCGCGCAACGCATGGATTGAATTGGGAAAAATCACAAGCGCCTGTGAGCGTCGGGCCGATGATGCGAGCCGCGATGTCACCGCCTGGCTTAAGTGTCGTTACATGAAGTCGATTGCTTCTGCCAAACAAACCTTTAAAGCTCGAGTCACCGCAGTGACCACCTTCGGACTTTATGTGCAGCTGCAGGAAGTGTTTGTTGAAGGGTTCGTTCATATTTCCAATATCGGCTTTGACTACTATGTCTACACACCGCAGGGCACGTTGGAGGGACAATCCTTCGGTGATGTTTACGCAGTCGGCGATGTGGTGACAGTCAGCCTCATTGAGGTTGACGAGGATCGCAGACGGATTGATTTTCGTATCAGCCGCGCCCGTCATTAGTTACAATGTGCGCTGTTGTTTAAGTTTATTTTGAAATTATGGCTAAAAACATTATTTTGGCGGGCTTTCACGCGGTTGGCGCCCGCTTGAGAAAGGATCCCGATTCGATCATCTGTGTCTACGTGGATCCCCAGCGACGCGATAAACGGATGAGCCAAATGCGCTCGGAACTGGAAAGTTTCGGCGTGCGTGTGATGCAAGCCGGGCATGACCGTTTAAGTGGCATGGTCTCCGGTGACATCCCTCATCAGGGCATTGTCGCCATGGCAAAACCGTTGGAAGTCCGTCTTACATTTGACGAGTTGATGGATCAAATTCGTCCTGATTCACTCTTTTTAATCTTAGACGGCATTACGGATCCGCGAAATTTCGGTGCCTGTTTGCGCTCGGCTGACGCGGCGGGAGTTCATGCGGTAATTATTCCGAAGGATCGCTCTGCAACTGTGACGCCTGCGGCCGCAAAAGCCGCCGCGGGAGCTGCGGAAACCGTTCCTGTCGTTATGGTGACGAATTTGGCCAGCGCGATTGTTGAACTTCGGGATGCGGGTGTTACCGTGGTGGGTGCCGCAGGGGAAGCCACCAAGACAATTTATGACTTTGATCAGACCGGGGCTTTTGCCTGGGTGATGGGCGCCGAAGGTCCCGGTTTGAGACAGCTGACTCGCAAGCGCTGCGATGATTTGGCCAAAATTCCTCTGACCGGTTCAGTAGAAAGCCTCAATGTGTCGGTCGCTACCGGTATCTGTTTGTTTGAAAGCGTGCGTCAGCGTCATCAAAAAGCGCAGTAACGCAAGGCATTTTCTGTCTGAGAGTGGCAAAGTTCGTACGTCGGGCTTTGCCTCAAATAATTGAAGCAATAGCCGTTACCATTTCGGCCGGTGATTTAATAGCCGAAAGCATCTTTTGCACTTGTCCGCGCTGTGTCGGACTGATTTGCGCCTCAAGTGTCTGTAATAGGGCGGAGGCTGACGCGTTGTCGGCACCGGATAGGTAGGAAGCAATGGCGTAGGCGGCAACGGGATTGGCGGGCGTGCCGGCGCCGAACCGGTAAAGATTGGCCAAAAGAAGCAGGGCTTTTTCCTCACCCTGGGCGGCTGCGCGTCTGGCCCATATGAATGCTTCCTCATAGGAGGCGAGCGTTCCTTCTCCGGTTTGATAAAAAAGCGCAAGCTGGTACTGCGCGGGGGCGTAGCCCGCGATAGCCGACAAGCGAATCCAGCGGAACGCTTCCTCTTCGTTTCGCTTTGAATAATCAGGATGGATAAATAAAAGTCCGAATTCGTACTGGCCCTTGGGATCACCGTTAACGGCAGCTTTTCTAAGCCATGTGGCGGCCTGTTGCAAGTCAATGTCGCAGCCGGCGCCGTGAGCAAGCGCATAACCCACTCGATACTGACTTTTGACGTGACCCTGAGCGCCCGCCAGTCTGAACCAGCGAAGCGCCTGATAAGCATCCTGTTCGCCGGCAATGCCCCGCATCAGAGCGCAACCCAGGTCGTATTCAGCCTCAGCGTTGCCGGAAATGGCCGACTGTCGGAATAATTCAAGAGCGCGTCTGTCGTCACGCGTGACTCCCTGACCTCTCAGATACATGAGCCCCAACAGATGCTGACTGGCGGCGTGATCTTTTTCGACGGCTTTTTTCAGCCACTTGAGAGCGGCTCGATTATTGGTTGAAAGCGTTTGGCCTTCCACGAGCAGTTTGGCCAGCTGATATTGTGCATCCGGATTGCCTTCGGCAGCGGCTCGGGCGTAATACTGCATCGCCTCTTTGGAGGCTTGAGGAGGAGGATGCGCAACACCGCCCAAAAGCCCCAGCACATAATTGGCTCTGGCGTTTCGGTTTTCCGCGGCTTTCTTTGCGCTAGCTCGTCCGGCCATGTTTGCTCCTAGAGACCGACACCTAATAAGTGCAGACCAATGACATACGTGATGGCCAAGGCATAATAAGCGACCCAACCGCCGACTCCCCAAGAAATGCATTTGGCCCAGAACTTATGCGGATAGTCTTCCCCGTATTGGTCATTGACGTAACGAAGCTGTTTGATCCCGTCCATGAATGTCCAGACGAGCCACAAACCCACCATGATCGCCAACAGCACATATTGAGTGTAGGGGATGCCGCGCAGCATCGGTTCGGCAAAAATATAAAGAACCATGATAAAGAGTGTCGAACGCATGAAGCTATATGAGCGAACGCTCATTTCTTCTTTGCCCATTGCGCGCCAATTCATTCCGCAGACGATTCCGCCGAAAACCGGTGTAAAGATGAAGCTTAAAAGGATTGCCCACATTGGGTTCCAAAGCGCGGGTGCTGTTGATTCGTGATTTTGTTCGTTCATGGTGATCTAGCAATATCCAATAAGCAATCAATTCTAGGTCCTGTACATTAAATTTTCATTAGGCTGACACTTTTTTCTGTTTTTATTTTCATCTTTGCCTTGTACAATCAGGACAACATCACGGGTAATCATTATGCGTTTATCTTTGTTTTTAACGACCGCTTTCGGTTTCAGTCTTATTGCTCTTAGCGGCTGCACTTCAGTCACGCCCAATAATGACTGGCACAGAGCCGGTCAAAAAACTCTCTGTCTTGTTGACAACCCTGCGGTTCGGCCGGAGGCTTTCCTGAATTTGCGTCGCGCTCTGATGGATAAGGGCTTAAAAGTTATTCGTGTTCAGGCTGACGATACCAAAACCCTTCAGACATCTTGTCCTCAGACTCTGCGCTATGAAGCTATTTACGCATCCTCATGGAGTCTGTCGACTTTGCGTTATGCCAAACTTGAGCTCACCGAGGTGGGGCGGCACAATAACATCTACACCGTGCAGTGGGATGAGCGCAGTCATAAACCGACCCTTTTAGATAAAGTCGATGATGCGGCCGTCGAGTTGCGCGAGTTGGTTGATCGGCTTTTTCCCAGCGAAATTCCCTGGAGTTAGTCTTTTTAATCAATAAGATAATGTCCTTACTTTCTTTGTGTACTACTTAGGTGGTAAGGAAAGTCCTACTGTTCATTTATAGCAAAAAGGATGACAATAAAGACGTGAGCGCCGAAGCGGGATTGTGGTTTCGGAGTTCACCGGGTACTCATTTCTTCGCTTATGAGTGCTTGAGCCCGAATGAAACGAGGGGGGTGCGTGTGCATCCGTTTCTTCCGGGTGAACGGAATCGTTTGAGGGAGATCGGTTTCGTTCAGGAAAGCGCGGGCGAGATGCCTAGCTACCTTTCCAGATTACGCCCACTGTGACTTTTTTCTCGCAGTGGGCTTTTTTTAGGTTAATTGAGGTGATACGGAACACTTGTCTCGACGACTAAACGATAACCCTGCAAGTGATTTTCAAACAAGATTTCGTTTCGATATTCGACAGTAATGGCTGGGTCGCTTTTACCAGGCAAATAAAATTGTCGGGCGGTATCCGTTTCAATAAATTTCCAGTCTTTTAACTGTTTTTTAACAGACGCGGTAGGCCAATAAATAAGTGCGATATCTCGCAGCAGTTGCAGGGCTTCAAGTTTATCGGAGAGGTGTTCACCTCTCTCTTCTGTGATGATTATTCCGTCGAAATCAATATTCCAAATCTTTTCATCATTTGCCATCACAAGGATTTGAACAGCCTTACGGTTGGCATTGATTTTGGCATCAAATTCCTGGAGTGAATCATTCAAATTAGAGTTATCTGATTGAATGTAAATTCGTAGGTGGGAATTAAAAGTTGTCGACAGTGAGTCCGGATTAGGCATCACTGAAGGAATCTCAATTTGATTCTCAACGTTACTTTGGAGAAACTCTACAGAGCTTTCAGTTGGTTTAATAAAATAGTTGGTCAGGCTGCTGCATGCCGTGAGATTAAGGAGTACGGCAGCTGCAAACAGAAACTTTAAGTTTTTTGAATTCACGAATTTAAACCTTTAGAGCGTATTCAAAATGAAAACGCCCGTACTAAAAATGACGGGCGCTGGCAGGGAAAGGATCAACCTATTGGATTTGCGGGTCTTCTTTAGCGCGCATCAGCAGACGGGCAATCTCCGTCGCATTGTGAATCTCAAGTTTGCGGTAAGCGGCACCGCGGTGAACCTGAGCTGTTTTTTCAGAGATGCCCAGTTGTTCGGCCACTTCTTTATTGGATTTGCCTAAGCTGATGAGGTTGACCACTTCGCGTTCGCGTTGAGTGAGGTTCTTGAGACGATTTTTAAACTCAATGACGTCAGCCATTTGTTCCTGGCGGTTCATATATTCGGTAATGACATCATGAACCACCTTAAACAGGCGTTCTTCCCGAACCGGTTTTTGCAGGAATTCCACGGCACCGTTTTTCATCGTATGCACGGCCATATCAATGTCACCATGACCGCTCAGGAAAATGATCGGAAGATCAACCCCCATTTCGTTGAGGTGTGTCTGAAGACCCAAACCGCTCATATTGGGCATGCGGACATCCAAAATGATGCAACCCGGACGGGTAAAGTCGTTGCTGGCTAAAAATTGAGAGCCGTCGCGGTAGGTTTTCACTTCCCAGCCTTCACCTTCGAGCAAAAAGGCCATGGAATTGCGGATGCCTTCATCATCGTCCACGATACGAACCAACGGCGTATTGTTTTGCTGCATTTTGTTTAAATCCTCAGTAAAGAGTTGATCATGTAAGTATATAAAACCTAAATGAGAAATTGGTACGCAATTTCACCCATATCTCAAATAAAAAGTAGGCTAGAACTCCAAGTGTTCGAATGCTTTGCGCATGGCGTCGATTTCTAAGGGATCGGCTTGAAATTCCCGGGCGACTTTTTCCCAGTTCGCAGAGCAAAATGAGGAAATACTGAGCGCTTCCTCTTCGGCTTTTCTTTTAGAAAGCCCGAAATAGGGACAAACTTCGATCGCTTGGGTCAAATCAGGACGATCACAGTCATCACAGACCGCCGTGGCATGGTGACGGCGATTAACCGAAATCGGCTCCGGTTTCAGGGAGTAAAGAGGGGCCAGGCGCCAACCGTCTCCTTCACGAATAAAGGCAATATTGTCGAGCGAGTCGTGGATGTTGCCGATGCACATATTAAAGACCATTCGGCGCCATAATTCGAGCAAGTCCACCTTGGGTTTTGAACCATCCTGATTCAGAATATCGGCAATTTCTAAATAAGAATGTTCATCGTCATGAGCAGCCAAAAGTGCTTTCGCGGTCGCAAATCCAACAGGGCTTCCATCGACCGAACGATCGAATCTTAAACTGACTAAAGTATCCATACCGCGGGTGGAAGTGAGTTCCGCCGTGACCGTTTTAAGTCCCAGACGCTTTGCCAAGCTCAAGGCGATACCCTCCCATACAACTAAATTGCGTTGTGGATCGGGTATATTAAATTTTGAAATTAAATTTTTATTTTTACCAGATTGATAACCCAGTTTAAAACGTTCGCCGGGCAGGGCGTTAAGAGCGCAATAGAGAGAATCTATATCAGAAATATTGAGATGTCCCATCATTAATCGCTCTAAATCCAAAGCCACAGCCCCTATATTTTTGATCTGAAGAGGAACTTGAACCGAATTCGAAAAACCTAAGGCACCGGGGCGAAGTGTTTCTTGAGAAGACAGTAATAACTCTATGTTTGTTAAGTCTTTTTTGTAAATAAACCGTGCAGTCTTCCGTGCACCGATGCCCGGAATCAAGTCATACATGAATCCGAAATAGGGGTTTGAAAGGTCAGTTTTGAATACTTTGGCGATTAACGGTAAGTCACGACTTAATGCGTAACCGTATTGAAGCCATTGAGGGTCGTAAACAAAGTAACAGGCAGAACCCTCCCTGCCGGGGTCATCAATGCTTAATTGACCGATTGGCAGGGGGTTGGGGGTACTTTTAAAGTAAAGGTTTAATACCTTAGTAGGCATTTTAAATCATTCGGCGGGGAGCGCGGGCACGTTTAGGTAAACGTTCAGACTCCAAGCGCAAACCCGACGTATCGGCCGAAGGGGAAGCGATATCGCCCATTGGGGCACCCAAACCGATCGCTTGCATGATGGCTGCGACATTACCAATGGCAACGCCGGGATCTCCAGCCTCAACTTTCGCTAGGGTGTTGAGGGAGATGCCTGCACGTTCTGCTACTTGCGATTGAGGCAAGCGACGGCGCAGACGCGCAATCTTCAAATTTGCGCCAAGGGCTTTTAACGACGTTTCAACAGCTAAAGACGGACGCATATTATTCTCAAAATAATGGTGAAATAGTGTTTTAATACCCATTATTATGATGATTAAAATGTCTATTGTCAAGAGGATCAATTTTTTAAAGTCAAGGCCTCAAATTCCCTATGTTTTTTACTTTAAGAGCGGAATAAAACTTAATATACTGAGTGTTAGGTTAATATAGAACTCAATAAAATGCGTATTAAGTATTTTCTGAGATACTAAATTTTCGTTCTGAGTCTCTCTTTATGATCCAGATCTCAACTTTAACTCGGAGCCTTTAGATATCAATGTGATCTGTAACGTATTTTTAAATATTATTTTATATAAATGTAAATTGATAAAAGCTATCACACTTTATCCGGTTCGATTTTTCTAATTTTGGGGAACTTCAAAATTTAGTATTTATAAAATTTATAATTCAAAAAATACTAATTCATCTTGTTGAGTAAATTGAGAAGATTTTGGAGTGATTCGGTTGGGAAGAAAATCATTTCAAAGATAATTTAATAACGGTACCTTAGTTTGAGTTCTGAATGATCACTTTGATTGAATCTCAAAGGTGTTATTTTGGAGGTGAGCTGTTTTGTTCTTGATAATTCGATTGCTCAATCGCTTTCGTTCTGATTCCAATTCTTTCTGTCTGATTTAAATTAGTCAAAATTAGGCAATTTTCGGCTGCATAAGTCTGCGGTCTACACTTTATCGTTCTGACTCTCTTTTTTGGGTATTTTTTTGCTGTTAACTCGTAGCTTCGTTGTGTCAAATAAAGCAATTTTTCATCAAAGTCTTCCTGTTCATCGAGGATGATGCTGATCCAATGTTTTTTGTTCATGTGGTAGGCCGGGAGAACATTTTCACATCCTTTTAACCGATCTCTGTCCTCAGCGGAACATTTCAGATTCACAATATCAAGTTCGCCGAAAGCACCGATTCCCAGTTTTTTCGCTTCAACGGTCATCACTATGGCAAACCATTTCAGAGAGTCTGGATGTCTGAATACCGCCGTGACAAAATCTCCTTCAAACGGATAATCTGCTTCGCAATTGAATTGCTCGTGCAGCATTTTGAAATAGTCTTCTCTGATCATTTTTCTCTCCGCTGCTGCTTAAATAAGCCATTCATAGGACGTCAGCATTTTTAATAGTAACTTTTGAGTATTTGAAGCTTTAATTACTATTAATCCAATATTAAAACAATAGTAATTTCTTGAGCTATCGATTTTCAATTGGTACGATTGCGCAAGGAGTTTTCAATGACGGTCTTAGTTGCGTTTGATTCGTTTAAAGGATCCCTGACAGCCTCTCAGGCTTGTGAGTCATTTGCCGCAGGTGTCCGTTCCGTCTCTTCCGATAAGGTTATCACAATGCCGATTACCGATGGAGGAGATGGACTGATTGCTTGTTTATCACCTGTGTTGATGGCTAAGGGTTGGCAACTGAGTACCGCTGAAGTGACGGGACCTTACGGAGGGCGCGTTCGCGCAGACTTTCTGATTAAAGGTGAGCACGCCGTTATTGAGATGGCCGGCGCCTGTGGCTTGACTTTGGTCGAACCGGATAAACGCTCTGTTCTTGAGGCAAGCTCTTTTGGTCTTGGTGAATTAATTTCGACAGCGGTGGCCTCTGGCGCAAAGACTTTGCACATAGGATTGGGCGGCAGTGCCACCAATGATTTGGGGCTCGGCTGCATGCAGGCTTTGGGTGTAGAACTTTCGGATCAATGCGGTAACCCTCTTCATCGCCCGTTTAGAGCGAAAGATTTGCTAAAAGTCGCCTCCGTTGCGACGGATTCATTTATGAATCACTACGGCGATCTTGAGGTGATCGCAATCTGCGATGTGGATAATCCGCTTTTGGGAGTCAACGGAGCGACGGCTGTTTTTGCGCCACAAAAAGGGGCAAGAGCCGAAGAACTATTGGAAATGGAGCGCTCGATGAGTAGCGCCGCTTCTGTTTTAGCCGGTCACTTTAAAAAGAATGTCTCGGAATCGGCGGGAGCCGGTGCCGCCGGTGGCATGGGGGCGGCGCTAAAGTGGTTTTTCAATGCCAAAATGCTTCAAGGCATTGAGGCCGTGTTAGATATCATCGGTTTTGATGCGCAGCTTGATATCGCGGACAGTGTTATTACCGGTGAGGGCTCGTTTGACGAGCAGTCACTTTCCGGAAAGGCGCCCATGGGTGTTTTGAGGCGAGCTCAATCGCTTCGAAAACCGGTGACGCTTATTGCCGGACAGATTCTAGCCTCTGACAAGACTTTGACCCGCTTGGGTTTTCAGTCTGCTTATGAGCTCAGAAGCATGGCCGCTTCGGCTACTGAAAGTATGAACCGGGCTGCTGAATTTTTGTATGCTCTGGGTCAACGTTGGGCAGAGCATAATAAGATTTAAAAGAGATTTGAACAATATTTTTATAATAGTGAAATAATATTATGATTATTGCAGTTGCCAATACCAAAGGCGGGACGGGTAAAACGACAACCGCTGTTCAGCTTGCGCTTTATCGCCAAAGTTTAGGTCACGAAGTATGGCTCGTGGATGGCGATGAACAGCAGTCCGCCTTGACCGCGGTCAGCATTCGTTCTGAAAATAATGTCAAGCCTTCTTTGGCTTGCTCTGCCTATTCGGATGCCCGAACGCTTAAATCTCAAATTGAGACTCAAGTCAATAAATGGGAAGACATTATTATTGATGTAGGGGGACGTGACACGGGCGCGCTTCGCGCGGCGCTTTTGGTCTGTGATATTTTGCTTGTCCCGGTTCAACCGAGAAGCTATGACGTATGGGCGCTGTCCAAACTGGAAGATATTATTCGAGACGCCCGTGATATCGGTGCGGATTTTGATGCCTACTGTTTCCTGTCTTGTGCGGACAGTCAGGGGGCTGATAATCAGGAAGCCGCCGAAGTAATGAGGCAGTGTGAGGAGATGCAGTTCTTAGATCGTGCCATCGGTCGCCGAAAAGCGTTTGCAACTGCGGGGGGCGCCGGGCTAAGTGTCTTTGAACTGCGTCCTAAAGATCCTAAAGCCTGCGCTGAACTTAAAGCGTTGGCAGACGCTATTTATGATCTTTAATTGATATTTATCGACACTTATTTTAATATTAAAATAATTTTTAAATAAGTGTTTATAAGGAATAGAAATGGCGATTACCATGCTGCGAAAAAAGCCCGCAGGGGAGATCAAAGAGCTCGACGAGAAAGCGGTTGAGGATTTTTTGGACTCCGCCTCTGCAGTGAAAAAAGAATCGGTTTCTAAGAAAAAGAAGCAAATCACATTAACAATTTCAGATACTTTGCTTCATTCTGTCGACGAAGCTGCCCACGAGTTAGGTCTGTCAAGAGCCGCTTATATCAATGCGGCGGTATCCACAGCACTTAAAAATGGACTGACACGCTGAGATGTTGCGGCGGCGGGAAAAAATCCCGACGCCTTTTCCTGTTGGCAGCCTTAGATCTTTGGGCAAGAATTCAATATTTTTTCCCTCGAAAGCGTTTTATTCTTCTGCTACATTTCCAGCAAACGAGGAGAAGATGATGCGCTTAAATCAAATTCTATTTGCTCTGAGCTGTTTTTCCGTTGCGGCAACGACTTTCGCTTTACCGCAAAGTCGTCACTTTCAGGCTCCGAATACGTTAAGCCCGGAGATGACCAAGACAGTCAATGCGCCGGCCCCGGCCTTATGGCTATCGGACGTCTACACCGCGCAAGAACTTCAGAAATTAGCCGCCGATTATGCCAAGGCTGCCGGACAGGCTTCTTTGGCAAGCGCTCATTCATTGGGTGTCAGCGTTGAAGAAAGCGAGATCGCTGGTATTCGGGTTTTTGTTCTGACACCAAAGAGCATCGCTAAAAATCTGGAAAATAAAGTCATCTTCTATATACATGGCGGTGGTTATATATTAGGACACGGAGTTTCGTGTATCACCGAAGCAATTCCCATGGCTGCGCAAAATGGCTACAAAGTGATTTGCGTCGACTACCGCATGGCACCCGAATACCCTTTCCCGACCGCAATTGATGACACATTTGCTGCTTATCAGGAGACTGTTAAAACCTATGGAGCGGAAAATGTGGCGGTGTTCGGCAGCTCCACGGGCGGAGCAATGACATTGATTTTGGCTCTGCAGGCTCATAAGGCAGGTGTCGCGATGCCTGCCGCTTTAATTGCAGGCAGTCCTTGGGCGGATATGGACAAAATCGGGGACAGTTATTTTGTCAACGACGGTGTTGACAACGTTTTAGGCACTTATGATGCCCTGATTAAAACAGCCGCCAGGTTTTATGCAAACGGTCACGATCTCAAGGATCCCTTTATTTCTCCCGTTTATGCAAGTGACTCTGCGTTGAAAGCTTTCCCGCCGACATTGTTGATTTCCGGTACCCGAGATCTCTTTTTAAGCAACACAAGCCGTATGCATACTCGGCTTTTACTCAATAAGGTTGCTTCTGAGCTGATCGTCTATGAGGCGCAGTCTCATGTACAGTATTACCTGAATCCGAAAGCCCCGGAAACCACTCAGCACTATCAATTGCTGGGTAATTTCCTGGAACGGATTTGGAAAAAATAAGACGGTTTTCTACTGTCTGGAGATGAAATGAGCTTGGCTTTTGACATTTTGCTTTGGGATGTTGACGGAACACTTCTGGATTTTCACGCGGCTGAAAATATCGGCATTCGTTCCCTCTTTGTTGCTTTCGGGTTGGGAGAGTGTACCGATGAGATGATTGCGCTTTACAGCGCAATCAATGCGAATTATTGGAAAAAACTTGAAACAGGGGAGATGAGCAGAGCGGAAATTTTAGTCAAGCGCTTTGAAAGCTTTTTCAATCAGATTGGTGTAGGACCGGTGGACTGTGAAGCGTTTGATGCGGCTTATCAAAAACGTTTGGGAGAAACGGTTGTCTTTAGAGATAAAAGCTACGATTTGGTGAAGTCTCTTAAAGGCATGATTCCTCAATATGCCGCTTCCAACGGAACGACGGTGGCCCAAACCGGGAAGTTAACTAAGTCCGGTTTAATGGATTTGCTCGATGGTGTTTTCCTGTCGGAACAGTTGGGGGCAGCGAAACCCTCTGCGGAATTTTTCGAGCAAGTTTTCAAGCAGATCGGCGCCGTGAATCGTGAACGTGTTTTAATTGTCGGAGATTCGCTTTCAAGTGATATTCTTGGGGCAAAAAATGCGGGAATTAAATCCTGTTGGTACAACCCCTCCCATAGCGTCAATACTGGCACAGTCATTGCTGACTTTGAGGCTGACAACTTAAATCAGATACCGAAAATTTTAGGATTGAAATAAACTTAAAAAGATACTAATTAAATCTTAAAATAATTGTTTATTAATATTAATTCAATATTATCAATTTCTTTTGTTTAATGGAGCTGGAACTCATCGCTATAATCTTTGCAGATTTTTTTTTCTTCGGTTTTAGCCATGATTCGATCCATTAAGTTAGCAGCGGTTGTGTTTGCTTTTGTGCCGGCATTGAGTTTTTCGCAGGGCAACACGGTCAATGAGTCCTTTAATAAAGCCAAGCAATTGCTTGAAAGGCAAGTTTATTTTGATCATCGTGTGACGCTTTACTGCGGAGCGGAATTTGATGCTAGGAAAAATGTCACTTTACCTGAAGGGTTTATCGCCACAAAGCACCAAAAACGAGCCTCACGAGTGGAGTGGGAACACGCCGTAGCGGCTGAAAATTTCGGTCGTGCTTTTAAAGAATGGCGAGAAGGAGATCCGGTTTGCGTCAACAATAAGGGTAAGGCCTACAAGGGAAGACGTTGTGCAGAACGAGCCAACCGGGAGTACCGCTTGATGCAAGCGGATATGTATAACCTGTATCCGGCAATCGGTGCGGTGAACGCAGCTCGTCAAAACTATAACTTCCAGATGCTTCCTCATGCCGACAGTGATTTCGGAACATGTGAAATGAAAATCGATGGCCGGCGAGCCGAACCACCGGAGCGCGCTCGGGGGCAAATCGCAAGATCTCATCTATATATGGCCGCTTCTTATCCGCGATTCCGTTTGAGCGATCAACAGCGAAAACTCATGACCGCTTGGGACAAGATGTACCCGGTCGATGCATGGGAATGTGAGCGTGCACAACGCATTGAAAAAATTCAGAAAAATGAAAATCCTTTTGTTAAAGAAGCCTGCATCAAAGCCGGTCTGATACATTGATATCGACTAAAGCACCCGAATTGATTTTAGTTTTGTAGGGTACTCTGCTTAATAAAAAGCAGTTTTTCCAGGTCGATTTGACTAAACTGATTCCTTCCCTTATTGAAAATAAAAAAAATGAAATAAAAAGATGACAGCATTTAATCCCATCGGCATTACTTTTTGCGGCTATCTGCTGTTCATGGTGCTAATCGGCTTTATTGCCTGGCACTACACTCGAGATTTCAATGATTACGTCCTGGGCGGAAGACGCTTAGGAGGGCTGGTCACGGCCTTATCTGTCGGCGCAAGTGATATGAGCGGATGGCTTTTGATGGGGTTGCCCGGAGCCGTTTTTTTATCGGGCATATCGGAGAGCTGGCTGGCGATCGGACTTTGCATCGGTTCATTTGTGAACTGGAAAATCGTGGCGGCAAGACTTCGCGTGTATACGGAAAGATGCAAAAACGCATTGACGCTTCCGGACTATTTAAGTCATCGTTTTGACGATGACAAGCGTCTGTTGAGCATTATCTGTGCCGTGGTCATTTTGATTTTCTTTACGATTTATTCGGCAAGCGGCATGGTCGCCGGCGCAAGGCTTTTTGAATCAACCTTTGATATTTCTTACTCAAGCGCTCTGTGGATCGGCGCGGCCGCTACGATTCTTTATGTTTTTATCGGCGGGTTCTTGGCTGTCAGTTGGACCGATACCGTGCAGGCTGCCATGATGTGTGTGGCGCTGGTAGTCACTCCGATTGTGGTGATGACCGAGCTAGGAGGCTTTTCTGAAACTATTGGCAAGGTCAGCGCCATTGATGTTTCCATGCTCGATATGTTTAAAGGGCAAACTGCGGTCGGCATTGCTTCGCTTTTGGCCTGGGGATTGGGTTATTTTGGACAACCTCACTTGCTGGTGCGTTTCATGGCAACGAAATCCATTAAGGTCATTCCGACAGCTTGTCGCACTTCCATTATCTGGATGATTTTCTGTTTGGCCGGCGCTGTCAGTGTGGGCTTTTTCGGTTGTGCCTATTTCGCTGAACATATCGCCCAAGGAGCCTCAGTCATTGCAAACCCCGAACTGGTGTTTATTGTCCTAACGCAGGCGCTTTTTAATCCTTGGATTGCCGGTATTTTGATGTCGGCCATTTTAGCGGCTGTCATGAGTACTTTATCCTGTCAGCTTTTGGTCTGTTCTTCCACCCTGACAGAAGATTTTTACCGATCGTTCATTCGCCCTCAAGCCTCGACTCGTGAATTGATTTGGTTTGGACGCACTATGGTTTTACTGGTGTCTCTGGTTGCCATTTTCATTGCCATGGATCCGCAAAGCAAAGTACTCGGTTTAGTGAGTTATGCTTGGGCCGGTTTTGGCGCTTCGTTCGGTCCGGTCATCATCATGAGTCTGTGGTGGAAGAAGATGACGAAAAACGGGGCCCTGGCCGGTATGATCACAGGCGCAGTAACCGTTATTGTTTGGAATACTTTCGGTTGGTTCGGCCTCTACGAAATTATTCCGGGCTTTTTCCTGGCGTTGCTCGCTATTGTCATTTTCTCCCTGATCGGGCAAAAACCATCGCAAGCGATGAAAGATATTTTCGATGAGGTGCAGACCACTGTCCGTCAGTCCTGAATTTAAAGTGAATTTCCTTGCCTTTAATTGAAATGGTATTACAATATCAATTAAAAGCTAGGAATTCATTATGGAAAAGAAGCAACGTGGTGGAAAAAGACCGAATGCAGGACGAAAACCGCAAGGGGATGAAGCCCTGACTGCGACAGTTATCGCTCGTGTCACCCCGGAACAAAAGGTCGCCTTTTGTGAAAGGGGAGGAGGCAAGTGGCTGCGGTCCGCTCTGACAACTTCAGAAAAAGAGCCCTTGTCATGGGTAGGAAAGTTTACGGCTAGAACTCAGCTGTCGGTTCCTATTTTTCAATATTCGGTTCAGGCGGGATTTCCTTCTCCGGCGGAAAGCTATAAAGAAACCTTAGATTTCAATGAGTTATTGGTTGATAACGCGCCGGCGACCTTTGTGTTAAGAGTCTCCGGTCAATCCATGATCGATGCCGGTCTTTCTGAAGATGATTTAATCGTTGTGGATCGATCTCGCTCACCTAAAAACGGCGACATTGTTGTCATGCAGATTGACAATGAGTACACCGTTAAGCGTTATGTTAAAAACGCTGCAGGTTTCTATTTGAAGGCCGAAAACTCCAGCGGTCAATATCCTGATATTTATCCGCAGGAAGGACAGGAATGGCAGCTCTTCGGCGTGGTCAATTTCGTCATTAAAGCGGTTTCCGGGAAAATCGGCGCCTAAAACGACCAAAATGTATGCTCTGATTGACGGCAACTCCTTTTATGCCTCTTGCGAACGGGTTTTCAGACCCGATTTGCGTCATCGTCCGGTTGTTGTTTTGAGTAATAACGATGGTTGTATCGTCACATTGACCGCCGAAGCCAAAGCGTTGGGACTGAGGCGCGGAATTCCGTTTTTTCAAGCCAAGCCCATCATAAAAAGGCATCAAGTCGAAGTCTTTTCCAGCAATTACGAACTCTACGGCGATATGTCAGCACGCATGATGGCTATTATCGCCTCGATGGTGCCCGAAGTTGAGGTTTATTCCATCGATGAATGTTTTGCGAATCTCGGTGGCTTGGGGAATTTAACCTCTTTAGGGGTTGAGATTCGGGAGAAAATCTTTCGCTGGATTGGAATTCCTGCTTGTGTCGGTATTGCGCCGACTAAAACACTCGCCAAATATTGCAATCATTTAGCCAAAAAGCTTCCTGCCTTGGGAGGCGTGCTCAATTGGAGCGATTTATCTCCCGAGCGCCAAAGGAAAGCCTTGTCTTGTCAAAAAGTCGGAGAAGTGTGGGGAGTCGGCGCACGGTTAAGCGCAAGATTGGAAAAACTGGGGATTAAAACGCCGCTTGACCTAAGCCTGGCGTCGGAGAGCCTTTTAAAAGAGTGTTTTTCTGTCAGTTTAATCTGTGCCGCCCGAGAATTGCGGGGAATCGAGTCAATTGAGTTTGAATCGACAGCCCCCATAAGACAGCGAATTGTGCGAAGCAGGAGTTTCGCCAACGATGTTTTCTTGTATGACGATCTCTTAAGCGCCATTACGATGCACGCCGAAGAAGCCGCAAAAGTCTTGCGTGAGGAACAATTGATGACCTCGAGGGTCGGAATCTTTATTTTCAGCAATCGCTTTAAGTTGGATGCTCCGGGATATATGGCAACGGATGCCATGGATTTAGACCGATATATCAATGACACACCGACCGTGTTGAAGACTGCGGAGCAATTGCTGAAACGTTTATATAAAGATGGAGTCGTCTATAAAAAGGCCGGCGTTGTTTTGGAAGACATCAAGCCGATAACCGAGATCAACAGGAATTTATTCGATTTCGAGGGTGAGAAAGGGGAGCGGTTATCCGCGGTACTGGACAAAATAAACAGAAGGTATGGCAAGGGGACTATTTCTTTTTCCGCTGTTTGGCGCGATTCGGATGATTGGAAAATGAGACGGCAAATGAGAAGCCCGTCGTATACGACCCGATTTTCAGATGTTTTAAGAGTCAGTTGAAAATTTATTTAAATTAAGGAGTTAGTTAAGGTGATCTAAAACGTGGAGTTTGAAGATTGTAATTTTACTTTTTCACAGAAAATCAAACAGATAGAGGAGAAACTTTGAATAACTTAAAACCTTTAATAATTCAACATAACTAATATTATGTTGAGCTATTTAAGCGGGAATAATCCTGTGTTTTATGTGTTTAGGAGGCATTTGAACCTTTGAAATAAAAACAATTCAAATGCCTCTATATCAGTTTCTGTTTGGCTTAGCTTCAATCTTGCATCGGGATGGTTTCGATGACCGGTTTCATTTCTATCATCGCCGGACCTGTGTGAGGCTTTTCGTAGCCGTCCAGTTTTTTTGAATGCAGCCAGTCGCTGACAATATCCAATACTTGAAGATTGTTCCGATCGCTGAAAGCCGCATGTGTATTGCCGTGAATACCTAATTTCGGCAGTTCAATAAGTGTCGCATCACCTCCGTGATGATTGATCAGATCAACAAACTGGCGAGCGCGTTCTCGTGCGATTCTCCAAACATCGACATTAAAGATATGACTTGGTTGGTCCGCAATATGATCTCCAAAAATAATAACAATCGGAATCTTAGTGAGTTTGTTCCAGCGCGACATTGGCACCATGCGAGGTTCAAGACGCTCACCGGCAAGAGAATTTCCGATCGCTACGGCGCTGGGCGGTTCTTCATTAGGAAATGCGCATCCGCCCGGTTCGAATGCCACAATGGCTTTAACATGATCGCTGCTCATTGCAGTTTCCCAACCGTATTGACCGCTATTGGAGTGCGTCAGCAAAATACCATCCCCGATTTGATCAAATAATTTCGCGAATGTTTCTCCCATCCAAAGCCTGAATTCGGCAGTACTGGGCTCATCGCCTGTGCTTGGCGTTTGTTGGCGGAAAAATTGGTTGATTGAAGATCCGCTTGTCGGAAATTGTGTATCAGTCCAAAGACCCGGCTTGCCGGGCAGTTCCCAAACTCCGTTTCTAAAAGCGTTCCAAACGCCGGCCTCACTGGCTGTTGTGGGAATCTCGGCTCCGGAATATTTGGCCTGTGTTCGGCCCGCTCTACCTCGGCGGGGCTGGTCAACAATATATACCGACCAATCTCGCCTCGGCAGAAGCGCCTGAAAACCTTCCCGTCCGTCCGGGGTTGATTCAAATGAGCGTCCGGACTGGCCGATTCCGTGCCACATCACAATGGGAAGTGTTCTGGAATGCGAGGCAACATAGTATTGAGCGTAACCATGGTCACCATGGAATGTGTCGCCTTGACTGTTTCGACTCACTGTTCCGCCGAAAAAGAAGCTGCCCATTGTGGACAAGCTGATGACTTCTTTGGCGGTGTCCTGGCTTTGAGCCTCCGGGGCGGAAAAAGGCAGGCTGCACGCTAACAGCCCCATCATCGCCATTTGAAGAACTTTTAACCGGGTTTCTTTCATGATACTCTCCATATATATCAATAAAACTAAGGTTTATTTGAATATATATCCCTGATATCAATAAAACAAATTGAATTTCTTGATATTTATATAAATTTAATTTATAATTCAGGTAAAGGTATTTGAGATGCTCCCCGATTCCAGACAAATCAATCATTTTGTGGTAACGGCTCATTCGAAGACGTTAACCGAGGCTGCACGCAATTTATTCATCACTCAGCCTGCGCTCAGCATGTCATTGAAAAGCCTTGAAGAAGAACTTGGGTTAAAACTTTTTCAACGCAATGGCCGCAATCTAGTCCTCACCTCTGAAGGGAAAATAATTCTTGAATACGCCGAGAAAGTCATCGAAGATCTCAAAGCTGTCACACAAGTCGCGCAGCGTCTGAATAAATCACCTCAAAACTTCAGCATTGCGTTTTGTGACCCGGGGCCTTATTGGTACTTTGCCCCGAGAATCGGGACTTTGTTGCCGGATTTGACGTTGGAAATTCGCTTGCTGCCTGAGGCCTGCAAGCCGGAAAATTTGGCTAACGCGGAATTCGACATCGTTATTTCTGATCACCCTTTTTCCGATTTCAGTTCAGACTTTGCCTCTGAAATTCTCATTGAGGATCACACGATTTTAAGTATTCCTCGGGATCGACCTGAATTTTGCAGAGCTAACGGTTTTGAGCCCGATGAGCAAAACAATTCGCTCAACAGCTTATCAATCAAAGAGATCCGAAACCTTGAGATCGTTTTTCTTAATTTAAAAGGGGTCTTCTCAAAGCAAAAAGAAAAACTGCACCAACTGATGGATGGCAGTGTTGTGTACGAAGAGTGCTCGGATTATTTTATTTTTAAGCATCGGCTACAGCAAAAAAATGCGGCCACCTTTACAACTGAATTAGTTTTAAGTTACAGAGATGACGGCAAGAATCGATTGCTGGTGCCGATTTCAGACGAACTGGCGAGTATCACCTATTATATTAATTGGAGAAAACAAGAAAGTTTTATCGAAAGGAATTCAGAGGAAAACGTCAAGCCGATCCTCTCCGCTTTCAGAGAGTTCGTTTCAGAATTTAATTGCACAAAGCATTTTTGATCGAATCGATTTATCTACGTTTTTAAACTCTTCTCCAAATCGCTCCCCTGCTCGAAAATTTTCCCTTTGAGATCTAAAATCTGAGAAAGATTTAAGGGGCGCTGATAGTGCATAAGTTTTTTGTTTATTTACTCTCACTTGGCCATTTGAGTGTGGATTTCGCGCCGGGCGCCCTCCCCGCCATTCTTCCTTTTTTGGTTTTATACAATGGGTTGAGCTACACGGAAGTGGCCGGCCTCATGTTCGCCTCCTCCTGTCTGTCCTCGATTGTTCAGCCTGTCTTCGGTTATTGGGCCGATAAAAGTCCCAAACAATGGTTCATGGCGCTGGGCATCGCCATGAGCGGCATCGGTTTGGGTATTTCAGGGCTTTTTACAAATTATTGGCTTATTTTCACTGCCATCACACTAATGGGGGTTGGCAGTTCTATTTTTCATCCGGTAGCGGCCAGAACTGTCAATCGAATATCGGAACAGAATAAAGCAACGGGAATCGGCATTTTCTCCGTCGGCGGGAATCTGGGATTTGGAGTGGCCCCGATGATCGCGGCCGCGGCGCTCAGTTTTTGGGGAACTTCCGGGACTATCATATTTTTAGTTTTCGGACTTCTCACATCCGCGCTCATGATTTGGGCGATCCCCAAAATGGTGGCAACGGTAAGAGCGGAAGTCGCTCGAACTTCTGCGAGTCAAACTAAGCAGGACGAAGGCACAAACGATTGGCGTGCTTTTTCTCATCTGACTTTTCTGATTCTTTTCCGAAGTATTGCTCAAACCAGCGTCTTGGCTTTTCTTCCCCTGTACTGCATTTATCGATTCGGGATTTCTGAAGAGTTTTCCGGTCTTTTACTCTCGGTGCTCTGTTTAAGCGGCGCTTTTATGACGGTTTTCGGTGGCTACCTTTCTGACAAACTTGGCTTGATTCGGGCTTGCAGATTGGGTTACTTTTTCATGGCCCCCGCTTTTGCCCTGCTGCTTCTTGTTCCTTCCATTTGGTGGATCTTCCCCATACTTGTATTGATCAGTTTCACGCTAAACGGCACCTACGCGTCTTTTGTCGTTTTAGGCCAATCTTACTTGGCTAAGAATGTCGGTTTAGCCTCCGGCGTCACTATGGGACTGTCGGCAAGCTTAGGCGGAATTTTCACTCCAATTTTAGGAATGGTGGCTGATAACTACGGCATTACAACCGTCATGGTGATATTGGTTGTGGTTGGCGCGCTTTGCGCTATCTCCTCTTTTTTATTGCCGCAACCTCAGAGCAAATAGCGCAAAGTTTCCTATTTAATTTGAGTTAATCGGTAGTGGGTGTGGCCGATTCCGTTAGCCTCGGAAATGGCGGTAAGCATTGTTGAGTGCCGTTCTTCCCACGCATGGCGGACTGTGTCGTTGGGTGCCGCGCCGAACGTGATATCAATGGCGGCCTGATCAACAGCCACCGGGTCAAGGCTGGCCAAAATACCTACATTACCCAGGTTGCGGGCATTATCGCACCCGTCTGAAGGTTCAAAAGAATCAATCACATTGATAAAAGCCCACCTTCCCTTTTTGGCTTCCATCGCGCCTTTGACAGCATCAGACATGGATTCGCACGTTGTCTTGTCGTCGCGCGATGAAAAGTGTTCCATCACTTCGCCGGCGCTATGAATGAAACACTTTCCCTCTGTCCCCGTTCCCATGCAAATTGAGAGATTTTTAAGCGTACCGCCATAAAAGTCTAAAAAATGCGCCTTAAATCGAACGATGGAAATCAACGTGTCGTAATTGAGAAAGTGACTGCCGGTGCGCGTGAATTTTAGGTGGTAGCCTTTTGAAACCGGCAAATCAACGAAACCTTCAGAATCCAAAATATCAATGGACGCGATGGATTCGTCAAAACCATTTTCCTTTGCGACTTGAAGGTGTTTTTCGGTTGTATCGCGAGGAGAAAAACAATTGTTATCGATTAAAGTCGCTTTGGTGTGTTGCGCCAACGCTTTCACCAGTTGAGGATCTAAGTGAGGTCCCCCCGGTGTCTCAAAGGTCATTTTGATACCGACCTTACCGTTTAACGATTGTCTCAATGATTCGTAGACGCGGATCAAAGCCTGACTGTTGACTTCTGGCACAAAGAACACTTCCGGGGCCTTGGCATCCGTCACACGGTGGGTAAGCGCCTTAGCTGAAAGCAGGGAATTCTGCTCAGCTGCAGACACTCCGGGCAATATTGCTGATCCGGCTAAAAGTGCAGAAGACTGTAAAAATGCGCGACGTCTCATATCAAAACCTCTGCTCGTAAAAAGAACCTATTTTTTAAGCGCGCGGAAGGTTACCGGTTGGTTGCCGCTTTGCCTGATGGCTTCTGTGGCTTGCGCGGGCAATTTCCCCATCGGCACCAAATCGGGCGAGTGCCTGAAATCTCTGATGAATACACAGACGTTGCCCCAGGGAATGTAATAAGCGAAGTCACCGGTGACAGGATTGGATGACCGGGGAGCGTTACCGAGGGTCAGTGAATTCTTCAGATAAGCGATGCGTTCGGTATTGCCGAAATTTTCAAAAGTTAAGGTCATGGGCAGGCGTTTAATAAAGTCTTTAGCCGCGTCATGATCTTGCATTTCAACCGGATATGTTTTATCACCGACAATCACTTCGATGGTTTCAGCCATGGCAGTTTCTCCTAACAAGCAAGCTCCTACTAAGAGACCGATAATGTATTTGGACATAATGATTCCTCAAAAAATGACACTGAGGTCTTGAAATTATTTTGAACGAGGAAACTTGAAAATTCTTTTCTAAGGTGATTGAAAAATTGCCGAATACTCTTAGCGGGGACAAAAGCACAAGAAAAGGTTTTTCTAGTCAATAAATTCAGAGGATTATTCAGTGGTTATCTCGGATCTCCCGAATAGAGATTTTTCGCTTATGGTAAAAACTGCTCC
>ERZ791796.83-NODE-83-length-122903-cov-12.061474_pt1 | contig 122903 bp, 104 predicted proteins | sample MGYA00510311_ERZ791796 | MGnify/ENA primary metagenome ERZ791796 (study PRJEB30046, sample SAMN00792042) | human gut metagenome | study: EMG produced TPA metagenomics assembly of the A metagenome-wide association study of gut microbiota in type 2...
GCGAGCCGCTGACACAGTAGGGAATCCTCGGCGTTCACGCCGAGGAGGATGTCAAAGTAGCTGTTTAGTTGGCGCATGTGGATAGATAATGTGTACACACAATTAAGAAAAGTCCTCGAACCCAATGATTCGAGGACGGCTATATCTGTTGATTATTGAATAAGTTAACTTTCACCTGGCACGACGAATATTGGCATTCTGCAGGTGGATATCATGGCGCGGGTAGTGCTTCCAAATACCAGTGATGTAACGCGTCCTTTCCCATGAGAACCCATGACAATCATGTCTAGTTGCTCATCCGCATAGTTGGTCAATGTTGTGTACAGAGATCCGTACAAGCGAACTGGTTTTGCCTCAATTCCCGCGGCGGAGAGTACAGCCAAAGGGGAAGCGGTGGCTTTTTGATATTCCTTTTCTTCATACTGTGGCAAAAGCTTATTCATTTCCAGTACGTCTTTATCCTGAAGCTCGGTAGGAATGGTTTCTTCGCTCGATTGTACGTAGACCACTTCAAACGAAGCGTTTTCTCCAAAAAGCTCTTTATTGTGTGCCACAAATTTTGCGCAACGCTCGCCAAAGCCGGATCCATCCACCGCTATTGCAATTTTCAAATTTTCATTGCGAGGGGTGTAATGTTCACGGCACACGAGAACCGGGCACGAGGCTTTGGCAATGGTTCCTAAGGAAACTGAGCCCAAATAGAGATTCTTTAGAGCGCTTAATCCTCTGGCGCCCATAACGATTAAATCCGCCCCGATTTCTCGGGCGTAATCGGCGATCACCTTAGCCGGATGACCGATTCGGCTGCTCTTAATGACGCTACTCGGTAAAGTTTCTATATCTTCCGCCATATCTTTATAGACGGCGTCAATTTTGTCTTCGTAGGACCAATCTTGAGCGTAGAAGTCACCAACTTCTGTGCAGTGATCCAAAAAAGGCTTTTGAACATAAAGCAAATCAATGGTTGGCTTTTGTGATTCAAGCCAGGACTTTCTGCTATTGACGAAACGAATGGCTTCACGGCAATCCGCCCCGCCATCAATCGGAATTAATACACGCATAAAAGACTCCCAATTTAAAAATTAAACTCATCAACTCAATAAGTTATAAAGATATTGGGTCTTTTCCAACTAATTTCAGTGTACGCCCATCCAGCGGAATCAAATAAGAGGAAATAGACTAAATTGATGAAAGGCAAAGAGAAGAAAGCCCGAAGGAATTAACGCTCCATCGGGCTTAGGTAGGAGAATTCGGATTGAACCGAATCATTGAAATTTAAGAATTCGGAACCACCAAAATCGGAAGGTTCGTCGCGGCGATCATAGCGCGGGTGGAACTGCCGAATACCAGCGAGCGCAAGGCGCCCTTGCCGTGCGTGCCCATGACCATAACATCCAAATTTTCATCAGCGTACTTCGGAAGAACATCCTCGGGGTTGCCGATTAATTTGACCGCCTTCACAGGGACACCCGCAATGTCGAATTTTTCAACCGGAGTCTTCACCGAGGCTTCAAATTCCAAACCTTGGATTTCTTCCCAAGTCATTTGAGGTGGAACCGGCCCTTCGTTGACGAAATCCGGAGCATAGAGCGGATCGTCAGGCACGACGTTGATAATCTCAAAAGTTGCGTCCTTGCCAAAGAAGTGGCGATGGGCGATGAGGTACTCGGCGCACTTCGGTCCGAAGGGCGAATCGTCTACGGAAAGTCCAACGCGAAGAGCGCCAGGCTTGACTTCTGTGGTTTGACGGAAAACAAGCACCGGACACTTCGAGGAGGCAATCGTAGCCAGCGACACGGAGCCCAAGTACAAGTTTTGCAAAGCACTTAATCCGCGAGCCCCCATGACGATCAGATCCGCTCCTTGTTCATTGGCGTACTGCGGAATGAGCTGAGCGGGATGCCCCACTAACGAGGTCTTCTTCACCGGTACCGGAATGGACTCAATTTCTTGACGCATGCCGGACCAAATTGCTTTGGATCGAGCCTCATAGTAGGCGCTTAAATCAAATTCCGCTTGTTCGGTGACTCGTTCAACAATAGGCTTTTGAACATAGACGAGCTCAATTTCGGGCTTGTCGTGTTCGAACCATTCTTTTTTAGAGGCAACAAAACGAATCGCTTCGCGGCAATCTTTACCGCCGTCAACAGGAACTATCACACGCATAAATCGCATCTCCATGTTGTTTTTTTGAATAATGAGAGAGTGTGCAAAAAATTCTTTAAATTCAATGTGTTGGTTGTTTCGAACTTTTGCCTGCTTTCTTAATTCCAGTGTACTCCGATATTAGGGTTAGCGAGCACTTTTTTTGTATTGGGCAGAAACCTTAAAAGTGTTCTGCAAATAGGGAAAATGCCTTGAAAATCAGACTGAAAAGCGATTTTGTTAAGACTATAATTAGACCTTTCTTTGACTTATAACAAGCGAATAATCATGCAAGATTTGTCCCAGATCATTGCCGAGGCAAAGAGCGCATTTGCTCAGGCAAGCACGCCGGCCGCTTTGGAAGACGCGAAGGCTAAATTTTTAGGGAAAACCGGTTCCATTACGGTTTTGATGAAAGGACTCTCCAAACTCACGCACGAAGAAAAGCGCGAGATGGGACAAGCTTTAGGCAGCGCCAAGCGCGCAGTGGAAGAAGCGCTTGAGACTCGCCGCGAAGAATTGGCTAATGAAAAGTTAGCGGCGCGTTTAGCCGCTGAAGCTTTGGATGTGACGTTGCCCGGTCGCAAATATCCTCAAGGCGGTGTACATCCGGTGGTCATGACGCAGATGCGCATTGAAGAAATTTTCCGTTCCATCGGTTTTGATGTGGCCGATGGTCCTGAAATTGAAACGGATTGGTATTCCTTTACCGCACTGAATAATCCGCCCAATCACCCGGCTCGCTCCATGCAAGACACATTCTACGTGGATATGAAGGACGAAACGGGCAAACTCTTGCCATTGCGCCCGCACACCTCGCCGATGCAGGTGCGTTACGCCCGTACGCATACGCCGCCGATTAAGGTTTTGGCGCCGGGCCGTACCTACCGTGTCGACAGTGATGCCACGCACTCACCGATGTTCCATCAGGTTGAAGGTTTGTGGATTGACACGGACGTGAGCTTTTCGGACTTGAAGGGGGTTTACACGGATTTCTTGCGCCAATTCTTTGAAACCGATGAGCTCAAGGTGCGTTTCCGTCCAAGTTATTTCCCGTTCACTGAACCTTCCGTTGAAGTGGACATGATGTTTACGAGCGGACCGAAGAAAGGTCGTTGGTTAGAAATTTCCGGTGCCGGTGAGGTGCATCCGAATGTGGTTCGCAATTACGGGTTGGATCCGGAGCGTTATATCGGTTTTGCCTTCGGTTCCGGTCTTGAACGTCTGACGATGCTTCGTTATGGAATTGACGATCTGCGTCTTTTCTTTGAAGGCGATCTGCGCTTTTTGAAGCAATTCAATCGTTAATGGCTCAACAATTTTTGAAGAGAAAACAAGATGTTATTTTCTGAAAGCTGGTTACGTTCCTACATTAATCCGGATTTGACGACGGATGAACTGTGTGAAGCCATGACGATGGCGGGTCTTGAAGTGGAGGAAGTGAGCACTGTGGCTCCCGCCTTTACGGGGGTGGTTGTGGCGCGTGTTCTTTCTGTGAAAGACCATGAAAATTCTGACCACTTGCATGTCTGTCAAGTCGATGTCGGTGATGGCGGTGAACCTTTGCAAATTGTTTGCGGCGCGCCCAATGTGCGCGAAGGCATTTTAGTGCCTTGCGCCAAGATCGGCGCCGTGTTGCCCGGTAACTTCACCATCAAAAAGGCAAAAATGCGCGGTGAAGTGTCTATGGGCATGCTTTGTTCTGCCCGTGAATTGGGTATTACCGAGGATCACTCCGGTCTTTGGATTCTGCCCGACGATTTGACGGTCGGCGAGGATATTCGCACGGCTTGCCATTTGGATGATAAAAAGATTGAAATCAAGCTTACGCCGAACCGTGGTGATGCCCTGTCTTTGATTGGTGTGGCTCGCGATCTGCATGCCATTACCGGAGCGCCTTTGACATTGCCTGAAATGCCGGCGGTGCCCGCTAACTCCGAAACGAAGATTGACATCAAGATTGATGCGCCCGACTTGTGCGGCCGTTATACGACCCGCCGAATTGATCACTTAAACATTCATGCGCCGACGCCGCAATGGATGAAGGACCGTTTGGAACGAAGCGGTCAGCGCAGCATTTCCGCACTGGTGGATATTTCCAACTATGTGATGTTGGAAACCGGTGTACCCACGCACTTTAGCGACGCGCAAAAGATTCAAGGGGGTTGCTATACCGTGCGTTGGGGTAAGGACGGTGAAAAGATTGAACTCTTAAACGGTCAAACCATTGATGTAGATCCCGGTTTTGGTGTCATTTGTGATGCCAATGGTCCCAAAGTGCTCGCCGGCATCATGGGTGGGGAAGACACTAAGGTGACCGATGAGACGACTTGTGTGTCGATTGAATCCGCTTTCTGGCATCAAAAAGCGATTCAAGGTCGCTGCCGTCGTTTGAATTTCTCAACGGATGCGGCCTACCGTTATGAACGTGGCGTGGACTTTGGTCAAACCGAACAAGTTCTCAACTACATTACGCGTTTAGTTGTTGAAATTTGCGGCACGGATAAGACGGAAATCGGTCCGGTGATTGACGCCGTGACGGTGTTGCCTGAACGTCACGAAGTCACGATGCGCGCTGATCGCACTCGTAAAGTGATCGGTATGGATATCGATACCGACACGATGGCCGAGTGCTTTAAGCGTTTGGGTTTTGAATTCACGCTTAAAGATGAAGTCTTTAGCGTGAAGGCGCCGACCTATCGCTTCGATATCGAAATTGAAGAAGATCTCATTGAAGAAGTGGCCCGTTTGGTGGGGTACGAAAAGTTGCCCGATGTGCCGCCCAAGGCTCGCGCCTATATGCACACGCGCCCCGAAGGCATGAGAAGTGTGCACAGCCTGCGCCTGAAGTTAGCCGACCTGGGTTATCAGGAGCTGATTAATTTCAGTTTTGTGCCCCGCGAATGGGAAAAGGATTTCGCCGGTAACGACAATCCGATCGAATTGCTCAATCCAATCGCAAGCCAACTGTCCGTAATGCGCACGCAGATGATCGGCGGTTTGGTGGATATCCTCAAGTACAACCTCAACCGCAAGGTAACGAGCGCTCGTTTGTTTGAGGTGGGGCGTATTTTCCGCCGTGATGAATCGGTGGAAACGACGGAACACTCTGTTAAGGGTGTGGACCAGCCGGTGCGAATCGCGGGTCTCTTGTATGGCGATGCGATGGGTGAGCAATGGGGCGTGCCCGCTCGCCAGGCGGACTTCTTTGACGCCAAGGGCGACGTGGAACGTTTGATTGCGCCGCTTAAGGCCTCTTTTGTAGCAAAGACTTTCCCGGCACTTCACCCCGGACGCAGTGCGGCGATTGCGTTGGATGGTAAAGAAATCGGTTTTGTGGGTGAACTGCATCCGAAGCTTCAGCAGACCTATGGTCTTCCGCATGCGCCGATCGTCTTTGAAATTGATGTGGCTTCGATTTTGCCCAAGGATGTGCCCTGGCACACGCCGGTGAGCAAATTCCAACCCATTTCGCGCGATATCAGTGTGGTGGTGCCCCATGGCGTCACCTTCGCGGCTTTGCAAAAAGCGGTGACTGAAGCAGCTCAAACCGATAAGCGCTTGGCGGGCTTTGTCTCACTCGATCTCTTTGACCTTTATCACAAAGCCGCCGAAGGGGATAAGCCCGCGGAAGTGAGCATGGCTTTCCGCATGACGGTGCAGCCTGAGGATGAAAATTACTCGGGTGAAGCCGCTGAAGCAGCGTTGCAGGCGGTGGTGGAAGCGCTCCAAGCTCAAGGGGCGGTGTTGCGCCAGTAATTGGATGTCGGTTACTTAAAAAAGCAGTTCAGGGCCTTTTGTTGAAAAAGGCCTTGACTCGCTTTAGAGAGAAAAAGAACTGAAAAATCAAAGGAAAATCATTTCTTTGGTACAATGCTCGCATTGTAAAAATCAAGAATGAAGAGAGAGCTATGGAAACGAAAACCATGACGAAAGCCAATTTGGTGGAGATGCTTTTTAACCGCATGGGAATGAATAAACGTGATGCCAAGGTTATGGTGGACGCGTTTTTTGATGAAATCCGCGCGGCGTTGGAAAGTGGTCGCACCGTGAAGCTTTCCGGATTCGGTAATTTCCAATTGCGTGACAAGGCCCAGCGTCCCGGCCGCAACCCGAAGACCGGTGAAGAAATCGCCATTACGGCCCGCCGCGTGGTGACCTTTCATGCCAGCCAAAAATTGAAGGAAGCGGTCGCCAAGACCCACCCCTCTTTGCGCGAAACCAATAACCTCTAATGCTTCGGGAGGACCATCATGGCTTCTGAAGAACCGGTACGCATGCTCGAAGGCGAAACGAAGGATTTCGAGCTCACCGAGTTGGATGCTCCGGAAGAAGAACTGCTGGGGCGCTACTTGCCGATTGGTGATGTGGCGAAATCCATCGGCGTGAATCCTTCCGTGTTGCGCTTTTGGGAGCAGGAGTTCCCGCAGTTGCGCCCGACCAAACGCGGTAATCGTCGGTATTACTGCTCGGAAGACGTGGCGCTTATCCGCACCATTCAGCATTTGCTCTACGAAGAGCACTACACGATCTTAGGGGCCCGCAACAAGATTCATGAGCTGCAGGTTCAAAATAAGGTCAAGGATATTTTGGATGAAAAGGCGAGCGCGCCTTTGCATACTCAACCCAAGGAACCGGTTTTGGATTTGGCGGCTACGCTGACCGAATTGAAAGCCATCCGTGCTATTTTGAGTTCGCCCGCCCTGGAGGAGTCTCTCCGCCAGGAGCAGCAGGCCAAGGAGAAAGCCGAGCGTGACGCGGTAGAAAATTTCGCCTTGGTATCGGAAGATTTAAACGAGCTCCTGGCGAAAGAAGCGGAAGAAGAAGCTAAGGAAGCGGAAGTCTCTGAGGAGCAAGAAGAAGTCACGGCGCCTCATTCTTATGATTTAGGGGCCATTGGGGTCGACAGCGAGGATTTCCTTCAGCCGAGTCCCAAGATTGGTCACCTGGAGGTTTCTTCGGAAAAAAAGTCGCAAGAACCTTCTAAAGAGCAAAAGCCCAAGGTGGATACCTCGCACTTGGTGGTACCCCCTTTGCCGGGTGAGCGTCATGAGTTCACGATTGGCATGAAAGTGCCGAAAAATCAGGACACGGCTTTTATCTACACCTCCGCTTCGACCTGGAAGAAAAAATAGCCTAGGGCCTGTTTGCCAAACCGGGTGGGATTGTGTAATATTCCCATCCTTACGTCGGGGCGTAGCGCAGCCTGGTAGCGCACTTGCATGGGGTGCAAGGGGTCGCGAGTTCGAATCCCGCCGCCCCGACCATTGAAATTTCAAAAAAGAGATCGGTTAGTCCGGTCTCTTTTTTTTCAAAAAAATCCGCCGAATAAATCGGCGGATCGTCTTTAAGGCTATTTCAAGAATTTCTTAAAATCGTTATCAAGCTTTGCCAACGAGTCATTGATTTGCTTTTGTTCATCTTGTGCCCATTTGCGATTGTCTGCTATGGCCTTATCAGTGCGCTCAAGTGCCTTTTGAAGTTCTTGAGCTTGGGGGCCGCCAGCAGTTTTTCGGTTATTGACAATAGAGACGGGGTCAAGTGCTTTGCGGAATTCCGCCTCTGACATTGGGCAAACCGTGGAAGCCTGAGGATATTCTTTCTTTACGACTTCAGCGTAGATTCGCTTCACTTGATCATAGGGAAAGTCTGTTGGTTTGATGTTGTTAGCTTTGGCATAAGAAACCATTTGACTGGCGACGTGATGACCAACTCGGAACGGAAGTTTATGCTCGCGCATTAGCACATCGGCGATTTCCTGAGAAGCTGTCCAGTCGTTGTTGAGTTCTTCCATCGCTCGCTCGGGATTGATCCGAAGTGCTTTAAGCACTCTTTGGAACGTATCGAGCATTTTGATTGTTTCCACAGCCATTTGAGTGTTGGGGCCGACGCGCTTAGCATCAACCATTCCCGGAATGACGTTGTGAGCGCGATAAATGGGGGTTTGAGCTTGACCGATCACATTGCTGGCGGCGATTCGAACATTGATCATCAAACCGGGATTACGCTTTTGAGGCATCGCAGAAGACACATAAGTGTTGTCACCGCCTTCCTGTAACAAAATCCACGGGCGCGGTTGAGCGTACTGCACGGATACGTCTTCAATGAATGATCCAACGTGCAAAGCAATAGACGTGAGAATGGAGCCGAATTCAACAGGTTCATCAACGGGTTTCATTTGCGCGGCGTCATATGCATCGGGCACCGGACCGTCAAAACCCAAATATTGAGCCATTCTGTCGCGATTGAGAGGCCAACCTGTGCCATTGAGAACGGTTGTGCCCATGGCGCATAGGTTAAGGCGAGCATAAAACTCCTCAAGTCGTTGAGCATCTCGCTTAAAACTGGCTAAAAAGCCTTGCAGATAATGAGCGTAACTGTTCGGTTGTGCAGCGACACCGTTTGTGTAGTTAGGAACGATCGTCTTTGTATTCGCTTTGGCCATCTCATTGAGTGTTTCCATGATATCGGCTAACTTCAAAGAAACCGCTAGAACATTGTCACGCATAATGGCTGAATAATACGTGGCGTGCATGTCTTGGCTGGAACGACCGACATGGAGCATGGTTGCGTCCATCCCGACTTCTTTAATCAGATAGGGTTCAAAGGCAATCACACGATTAGGACGAGCGCCATTTTCTTTATTACCGTTATCAAGCACAGTTTGAAGACCGGCTGCGATTTTGCCGGCCGTTTGTTTAGGAAGCAATCCTTCTTCGGTATTGATGACCAAAGAGGCTTTATTGATTTCTCCTAACCAGAAAAACTCATCACGTTTTGTAGAGTTATCAATTGCTTGCGCACTTTGGGCAAGAAAAGCACAGGCGGAAGCGATCACAATAAGTTTTAAAGAGGGTTTCATAAGTATTGACTCCTAATTTAGAAGTTAGGTTCGAGACGACCTCTTTATGGTAGCCCTTTAGCTACGCCTGATCATTGCTTAAAATTCAATTTGATCATTGCATAAACTGCAAAAATAGGTTTCTTATGTCTTCTTTGCATAGTCTGACAGCTTGGCGTTATTTCATCGCTTTTGCCGAAAGCGGTCATATGAATGATGTTGCGAACCGTTTCGATCTTAATGTTTCAACGGTCAGTCGCAGCATTCGTCAACTGGAAAAATCTTTGGGACAGAGTTTGGTCAAGGGGAACACAAAAAAATTAGAACTGACCGAAACGGGGGTTACCAGTTATCGGTTGATGAAGCCCGTGATTGAACAATTTGACCGTGTTCTGGGTGAAATTCATACCATTGAACCGGTTGTCGCCGGAGTGATCCGTTTGTCGGTTGCGGGAGGATTTGCGGGAACATATCTTTTGGATTGCTTGGAGCAATTCAATCGCATGTACCCGCAAGTTAAATTTAATGTGTTTTCTGGTCTAAAAATTGCCGCGTTACGTTCCGGCGCTTGCGACTTAGTCACGGTAACAGGTCGTCCGAAAGATAAGGATGTGATATGTATTTATCGCGGAACAAATCATTACGTTGCAGTTGCCTCGGCGGATTTCTTAAAACAATTAAATAGACAGATAAAAGATCCGGCTGATTTGAGCGGTCTGAGAGTTTTCGCCTACAGTGGCCCAGAGCGAGAGCCGACACGCTATTTGGTAAAAAATCGATCTCAAAGACAGTTAGTCGATTTCGGACAATGTCTGTATACCGACAGTATTTCTGCTATTAAGCAGGCTGTTTTGGACGGCAAAGGCGTGGCCATCGATTTGCCCTTGATTCACTGCTATAAAGAAATGATTTCAGGACAAATGATCCCTATTTTGCACGGTTGGCATAAAGCGGATGAAGAACTTTTCACCGTAGTGGACAAAATTGTCTGGCATAAGCCTCGCGTGAGAATTTTTGCGCAATGGTTTTCTGAGGAGTCCAGAACCTATTACCGAAATGTTTTTGAGAGTTGCAGAAACTTATTAAAACGTTAGGGGAGTGAAAGTCACAGAAAAAGTTCCTGCAGATCTGATAAAAAGTCCCAACCTTTGTCCGAAGCAACGAAACGGGTAAGGGGGGCGGGCATTAGCCCCAACGATTGAGCTTTAGAAATCCTGTCATGGATGTCATCAAGGGTCAGGTCCGTGCGCTTTTGCAAAAAGTCCAGTGGCGCGCCTTTTCGAAGCCTTAAGACATTGAGCATGAATTCGAAGGCTTGCTCATCTTTGGCTACCCTCCTCTGATGGGCAACGGCATTGCCTTTGGCCGCGTGTGCCATGAAGCTCTTCGGCTGATTGTAACGAGCCTCCCGTAAGATTCTCCCGTCTTCTAAAGTGACTTTGCTGTGAGCGCCGGCGCCGCACGCGATGTAGTCGCCGAACTGCCAGTAATTTAGGTTATGACGGCAATGAAAGCTCGGTTTGGCGTAACCTGAGATTTCATAGTGTTCATACCCGGCTTCTTCCAAAGTTCGGGCGACCAGGTCTTGCATTTGAAAGACTGTGTCGGTATCGGGCATACCGGCAGGGATATGTTTGGCAAAAACAGTATTGGGTTCAAGCGTCAGCTGATAAAAGGACAGATGATTGCTTTGGGCGGCAATGGCCTCCTGAAGCTCTAATTCGAGCTCTCCAAGCGTTTGACCTGGCAGGGCAAACATCACATCCAAATTGAAGTTTTCAAACGATTCTCGGGCGATTTTGATGGCTTCTCGGGCCTGCGTGCCATTGTGGATTCTTCCCAAACGTTTTAATAGGTCATCATTGAAACTTTGAATGCCCATGGAAAGGCGGTTGATTCCAATGCGGCGGTAGGATTCAAAGTGGGAGACGTCGACTGTGCCGGGGTTTGCTTCAAGCGTGATTTCGATATCCGTACTTGTTCGGTATAAAGAGAAAACCGCCTCTAAAAAAAGTGCTAATTCTGAAGGCTCCATTAAAGACGGAGTGCCGCCGCCAATGAAAATGCTGATGAGTTCTCTGCCCTGGGCGAGGGGAACGGAGCGTTTAAGATCGGTGATGAGCGCCTCTACATAGCGCCGGGAGGGATTGCCGACAGTCGGCAGCGCGTGAGAATTAAAGTCGCAATAAGGACACTTTCTCACGCACCAGGGCCAATGAACGTAAAGAGAGAGCGGGATGTCTGAGCTTCTCATACCATCCAGCGTTTTTTCATTTCATCGATCAGTTTAACCATCGCAAGCCCCCGATGGCTGACGGCGTTTTTCTCCTCCGCTGTGAGTTCTGCGGCCGTTTTTCCGCGTTCAGGCAATAGAAAATGGGGGTCGTAGCCAAAACCACCATCTCCTCTGGGTTGGTCAATCACCTCGCCGTACCATCGACCCTCGGCAATGATGGGTTCGGGGTCTTCAGCGTTTCGCACCGCTACCAAAACGCAAGTGTAGTGAGCGCCTCGATCTGAAGAGCCTTGAAGTTTTTCTACCAAAAGGGCGTTATTTTTTTTGTCGTCGCCCGGTTCGCCCGCGAAACGCGCCGAACGCACACCGGGGGCGCCACCTAACGCATTCACACAAATACCGGAATCGTCCGCGATGGCGGGCAGTCCCGTGAGCTTAGTAGCGTGACGCGCTTTCGCGAGGCAATTTTCAAGAAAGGTTTCGTACGGTTCTTCGGCTGCAGGAATGTGAAATTCACCCTGAGGATGCACTTCGACGTTCAATGGAGCTAAAAGTCTGTTGAACTCACGAAGCTTTCCCTTATTGTTGCTGGCCAACACAATTTTCATTTCTTAGATTCCTCATTAGGCGGCAAGAGCGGCTTTTTGAAGTTCGATGATTTGAGCGATCGCTGTTTTAGCGAGCACGGTCATTTGTGCCATTTCATCTTCGGTGAAGGGCTCGCCTTCGGCGGTGCCTTGAATTTCCACGAAACGTCCATCGCTTGTCATCACAAAATTCATGTCGGTTTCGCTGTTACTGTCTTCCGGATAATCAAGGTCGATTACAGGAACTCCCTCAAATATGCCGGCGCTGATGGCGGCCACATGGCCTTTGAGAGGATTCTCCGTGATTTGTTTTTTCTCGAGCATAGTGCGGATCGCCAGCGCCAAAGCAACCCAGGCTCCGGAAATGGAAGCGCACCGCGTGCCGCCATCGGCTTGAATGACATCGCAATCCAATTGAATTGTGAAGTTGTCAATTTTGGAACGATCCACCACGGCGCGAAGAGCGCGACCGATTAAACGCTGAATTTCCTGAGTACGGCCGGATTGCTTGCCCTTGGCGGCTTCACGGTCACAACGGGTGTGCGTGGCTCGAGGCAGCAGCCCGTATTCGGCGGTAACCCAGCCTTCAGGACGGTCCTTGAGAAATTTCGGTTTTCCCTCAATGACAGAGGCCGTACAGATCACCTTTGTGTCGCCGACCTCCACTAAGACAGAGCCCTCGGCGTGCTTGGTGTAGTGAGTGGTAAAGCGCACGGGGCGCATTTCATTGGGTTGACGGTGTGAAGGACGCTCAAACATATTTTCCAATCCTCGCAAACAATATCAGAAATTTTTTTCGCGTTTCTTTAGGCGCGGCTCGAAAAGCATGGAACCGCCCATGGCGGTAGTCCATGGCCCTTGAACGTTGTCCTGCGGACGCCAATGTTGAGCCGCATCATCGCTTGTGTAAAAACCTTTGTCCGTTTGCGCAAAGAGCTTGTCACCGCGGCCGTCCAAAGCGACAAACATGCCGATTTCTTTGCTGATAAAGCGTGGATGCCAGAAGCGCCCTTCTTGGGAGGCAACGTAAATGCCTTTTTCACAGGCGGCAAAGAGTTTGCCTTGAAAATTCAAAAGAGAAAAGAAGTGTCCGCAGGCGTTGCCGTCATATTTGAGACGCCAGCGCGAGCCTGAAGACGCTTGGAAGATGGCGTCGTTGGTGCAGGCATAGAGCATGTTCTCAAAGCTTTCAATATCGACGAATTCCGCGCCTTTTCGTTGGGGACTCACTTGTGCGAAATGAGTTTCATCGGGAAGCGTGCTGTAGATGCCGTTGTCGGCAACGACGAAAAGCTGTCCCCGATGAAAGGTGAGACCCCGCAAGACTCCCATCGGCTGATTTTCATCTTCGTAGAAGATTGACCATGTTTGGCGGAAGTCGTGGCTGATTTCTATGCGGTTGAACAGGTAATTCAGTCGGAAAGACGCTTCCGGCACATCTATAACTAAAGGCATTTTTATTTTCCAAAACGTGAATCTCGATTGTAAAGCAAAGCCGAGGTAGCGCAACAGGAATGCAAAGTGTCCAAAAGGACACAGAAGAGGGAAAAAGAGTCCTCGGAAATAGTAAATGTCTCAAAAAAAGAGACACGACAGAGGGGTTTTTTATGGATAAATTTGACGCGCGGGGGGGGGTATGTGGTAGGAAAATTCCAGACAGCAAAGCAATTGTCATCGTGATGATTGACTTTCAAAGATAGATATTCCAATTTCTTTCATAGGAATAAAAGATCATGAAAAAGACTTTAGCTGCTGTTGCTGTCTTGGGCGCTTTTGCGGGTTCCGCATTTGCCGCCGATGTCACTCTCTACGGCCGTATCGACGGCGGTTTCCAATATAACGACAACCAGGTCAAGATTGATGGCCAAAAGGTTGTCGAGGACTCCAGCTTCAAGATGGGTTCCGGTCAATCCACGGGTAGCCGTTTCGGTATTAAGGGCACGGAAGAAATTTCCGAAGGTTTGAAGGTTGGTTTCGTGTTGGAACACGGTTTTAACTTTGATGACGGTAGTTTTGGTGACGACGACCGTATGTGGAACCGTGAAGCTTCCTTGCAATTGATCAGCGATACGTATGGTACGTTGGCTTTGGGCCGTATGGGTACGATCAAGTCCGATTGTGGCACGTTCGCCCTTTTTGCTGACCGCACGAACCCCTTCGGTACGAGTTGGTCTAACATCCCGGGTGTTGGCAGTGACTTCTTTGCTGGTACAGAGTCCCGTTGGGATAACATGATCACCTACAAGTCTCCGACATTTGCCGGCACGACTGTGTACGCTCAGTACTCCATGGGTGGCAATGGTGATGATGAAATGACGCACCGCGCTGATCGTTACGCCGCCTTGGGTGTTGACTTTGTAGCCGGTAACTTGGAATTGGTCGGTGTGGTTGACTGGATCGACGAAGCTTATGGTGCAACGGTGGTTGGCGAACAAGGTGACACAGACATCGTTGATACCAAGGATCGTAAGGATCAATACACGATCAATTTGGGCGGTAGCTATGACTTCGGTGTCATGAAGACCTATTTGTCTGCTCAATACTTCAAGAACGCCAATGATGTGGCCGGTATCGTCAGCGTGATGGACGACGCCATTGAACTCGATGACTACGTTGTGGAGGGCGATGGTGCCACCAAGCTTGAAGCTCTCAAGGATCCGACATGGGGTGCCTACTTTGATGAATTCAAGGGCTATGGCATCGCTATCGGTGCTAACGTTCCCGCCTTTGGTGGTAACTTTGTAGCCTCTTTGGGTTACACGGACGCTGAAGAAGAAAACGTGGACGCTGATGTGACGGTTTACTCTGCCACGTTGGGTTACACCTATCCGTTGAGCAAGCGCACGAACTTGTACGCTGTGGGTGGTTACAACAACCGCGAATTCAAGTTCAACGGTAATGACCCAGACTACAACAAGGTTGAACAAGATCAATACCAAGTCATTTTCGGTATGGTTCACAAGTTCTAATCTGAGCAGGCTTCTAATCTGAGTTAGACAGTTTTCTACTACCTTCTGTCTGATTTAGTTAGTTGTTAAGCGAGTTTGAGAGCAGAAATGTTTCTCAAGCTCGCTTTTGTTGCAAAAAAACAACGCAAATTTATTATCTTGATTTCTTTGTTAATCTCTTTTATTTTCAAATAGATAGCCATTGATTATTCATTGAAACTATATAACTCCGCTTAATGCAGAACTCGATAGAAAGTTTGACTTGATTCTTTAAAGCGAGCCACAATGCAACCTAAGCAGAAAGTATTCTGCGTTTTCCTCTAGAGGAAAAACAATCTGTTTTTTCATATAAAAAGGTAGTAATTATGAAAAAGACTTTAGCTGCAGTCGCCGTTCTCGGCGCCTTTGCCGGCTCCGCTTTCGCTGCCGACGTGACTCTCTACGGCCGTATCGACGGCGGTTTCCAATATAACGACAACCAGGTCAAGATTGATGGCCAAAAGGTTGTCGATGACTCCAGCTTCAAGATGGGTTCCGGCCAATCCACGGGTTCCCGTTTTGGTATCAAGGGCACGGAAGAAATTTCTGAAGGCTTCAAGGTTGGTTTCGTGTTGGAACATGGCTTCACCTTCGATGACGGCGGTTACGGTGACGACGATCGCATGTTCAACCGTGAAGCCACGTTGCAATTGATCAGCGACAACTATGGTACGTTGGCTTTGGGCCGTGTCGGTTCCATCAAGTCCGATGCTGGTTCTTTTGGTTTCTACGCCGCTGCTGTGAACCCCTTCGGTACGGGTTGGTCTGACCTTCCTGGTATCGCCGGTGCCGTTTTTGCCGCCGCTGACACCCGTTATGACAACACGGTCACCTATAAGTCCCCGACATTTGCCGGTACGACCGTGTACGCTCAATACTCTATGGGCGGTAACGATGACGATGAAATGACGCACCGCGCTGACCGTTACGCTGCTTTGGGTGTGAACTTTGTGGCCGGCAACTTGAACTTGGCCGCTGTGGTTGACTGGAAGGACGAAGCTTATACGGCTGCTCCGAAATATTTCAATGGTTCGGAAAAGATCGACTATAAGGATCGCGAAGATGAATACACCTTCAACGTCGGCGGTAGCTATGACTTTGGTGTCATGAAGACCTACGTGGCCGCTCAGTACTTCACGGGTGCTAATGATGTGGGTGGCATGGTTGGTGTGTTGGACGCTTCCGCTCCGGAACGTCTCTGGGAAGATGAAGATGGCGTCGAGACAGTCATGACATACGCTTCCTATGCCGATGATTTCCAAGGCTATGGTGTGGCTCTCGGTGCTAACGTTCCGGCTTTCGGCGGTAACTTCCTCGTGTCTTTGGCCTATTCAGATTCTGAAGAACAAAACTGGAATATTGATGGCACGGTTTACTCCGCTGGTTTAGGCTACACGTATCCGTTGAGCAAGCGCACGAACTTGTACGCTTTTGGTGTTTACAACAATCGTGAACTCAAGGGTGAACTTGACAACGTCAGCCACAAGATGGAACAAGATCAATACCAATTCGCCTTTGGTATGGTTCACAAGTTCTAATCTTTGCTTGATTAGCTAGTCAAAAGAGCTCGGGAACTTTGGTTTTCGGGCTCTTTTTGTAACTGCTAAAATCTTCTCCTGTCTCTCTTATCTCTCCGGGTGCTCACTGTGTTAATCAACGAAATTGAAAAGCTAAAAATAAATAGGGCATCACAAAAACGTACGTTGGCGAACTTTATCCTGCAACATAAGCAGGATGTTTACCATATGACTTTGGAAGAGCTTTCCGCTCGATCCACGGTGAGTGTGTCAACGATTTTAAGAACAATCCACTCACTGGGCTTTCAATCGTATGGTGATTTCAGAGAGGCTTTTTATGACTCCCTGCGAGTTCTCAATAAGACTGACGAATGGCTTGCCTGGTGTGAGCATTTAAACTCCGAGGCGCTCATTGAGAAAATGATTGAGGGTGAGCAAAATGAGTTGGAGACGTTAAAGTCTGTCGATCATCATAAACTTAGCCTCATTGTTGACAAGCTCATTTCTTGCCGCAAAGTTTTCGTGCTTGGACAGCACGCGTCGGCCGCGATGGCCTCGCTTTTGAGCTATGAATTGGGGAAGGTTCGGCAGGACGTTTTTTTGGTTTCACGTTTCGATCAAAATACCTATCAGTCCTTATCAAGCGCCACTGATCGTGATCTTGTTATTGTTTTTGCGTTTCCCCGGTATCCTAAAAATATTCTGAAAGCGGCTAAGTATTTGAGAGATAAAGGGTGCTTTATTGCTTGCATAGGTCATTCGAGCGAATCAATTTTTGGAGAATTGGCTGATCTTTATTTGGAAATCTATTTGAACTATTACGGATTCACCACGGGGTATTCGTCTATTATGACAGTGCTCAACTATGTTGTGCTATCGTATTGTCAACGCAATCCGGAAGCTGTAAAGCGCTGCATCGAAAACTTTGAAGCGGTGATGTTGGCGAACAACGTTTTTGTCACGGAATAGTTATTTTGCCCGTGCCAAAATGAGTGTGGCAAAAACCATTGCCGTGATGACCACGGCTATTCCCAGCCATACTTGAGGTACAATCCGATCGCCAAAGAGGAATATTCCGGCGATTTCTGACATCACGATCACTGAAAACTGCAGACAGGCGCTCAGCAGAATGTTGCCGTAGCCGTAAGCGAGAGAGAGGCAGCATTGAGCAAGCAAGGCGCTTACTGACATTCCTAATAAATAAAAGACGTTGTGGGTGTTTAGAGTAGAAAACTCTGCTTCCGTAAACGCGATTCCTAAAAAACTCAAAAGCAGTCCCGCTACGGAAAAATAAAACACGATGCGGGCAACCGGCTCATTTCTTTTGCCGAGTTGTTTGACATACAGATATCCGAAGCTTGAGCACAGCGCGGAAAGCAATCCGAAAATAATGCCGTTTTGAAAATTCATAGAAAAAGTCGGCTGAGCGACCAACACAATTCCGGTGAAACCCACGACAATGGCGGCTAAAAGCGAATATTTTTTCTCAACGTGAGTGGAAAAAATCAGCACAGAGATGGCGATAAACAACGGGGATGAATAAGTCAGCGTTGTCGAAGTGCCGATAGGGAGATCGGTAAGGCTAAAATAGAAAAACAGCACGGATAAGGCGCCGAAGACGCTTCTACCCAAATGAAGACATGGCGTCGAAGAGCGCAAACCGATTTTGTTGTAATAAATAAACGCGCTCAGGATGACGATGGCGACGAGTGAGCGATAAAACACCAATTCATAGGCTCCAAAATGCTCTAATCCCATTTTGGTGAACACGCCCATTAGGGCAAAACAAAATGAGGACAAAAACATCCACAGAGCCTTCATGTCAAAACCTTTTTTAATTAAGTCATTTAACGCTTTTCTTTCATCAGGGAATCCAGTCGTTCATAAGTCACGTCAAAGAGCTTTTGCACTTCGCTGAAAGTGGTGTCCGGGTGATTATTCCAATCTTGAAGACGGTGCTTATCAAAGCGTCCCTGCCCCATGGTGTTTAGCACCTCTCGAAACGCCTGCATCGCCGGCTGCCTGTAATGGGGGCGCTCAAGGATTTCATTTTGAGCTTTCATCATGGCGCAAAAGATGCTGTAAGTGGTGTCGGTGGGTTTGCACTGTCGTGTGTCTTTCCGATTCCATTTTTCGGGGCTGCTGATGAGTTCTTTCGCCCGTTTAATGATTTTTAGATCTTCGGCGGTGGGTGGACTTTGACGAGAGGCATCAAAGACAAAATTCGCTTCTTTTTTGTTTAAAGAAAACCGCTTGAGATTAAACCACCCGTAAGGAAGTTTTCCGTAAGAAGGGTGGCCTTTTTCCATAACCACTTCAAAAAGTGTCGGATCTTCAACTTTCCGGCCTTGCATTTGGCCTATCAGCAGTCCGGCTTTATCCTTGTGGAGTCTGACATTAACGCGTCGATCGGGAAAATAAGGCTTAGAGTATTGAGAATTCAGACCATCGAAATTAACGGCAAGATCGTTGACCTGATTGGGAACGTAGCAGTCGCCCTCGTAACTGCCGTTGGCCGTCGCCGATAAGTTGCAGACAATATTGTCGTTGTATAGCGGCGTAGCCCAGGAGGAAGAACATAATATCCCCAAGGTCACCGCGCACATCAAACCTTTTTTAATCATATCTTCCCCCCTCAATCTCAATTTAACTCATTGTCACATACGGGAAAATGAAGTTAAGCCATGGGATGCCGATTAATATGTAAGCGATTAAGTAAATTGCCCCAAAGATTGCGCCTAAAAGGAAAAATCTTGGTCCCGGAATGTAACGGCTGCCGAAAAATAGCGGTGAGCATCCCGTTCCATAAGGAGTGATGACACCCATGAACCCCATCGGCAAGCACAATAGCAGCATGGTTTTCGCAATATCAATTCCGGGAATTGACTGAGCGATTGTGACAAATATCACCATGGTGGCTGTTACGTAAGCGGTGCCCGAGGCGAAGAAATAACGCAACAGGCAAAAGAGCACCAAAAGCAGCAAAACAGCCATAGTGGAACCCATGCCGGCAAGCGTGCTGCCAAATGAAGTGGCAAGCCAAGAAAGAAAGCCTACATTTTTCAGACCATCGGCCATGGCCACCAAGGTGGCAAACCAAACAAGAGTGTTCCAGGCCGCCGTGTTATGAAGAAAATCTTTCCACTCAATCACGCGGGTGCCGACCATTAAAACGATCATTAACAATGCGGTGGTGGTGGCGTTGATTTTAAAGGCGCTTGAACCGATCCAAAGTGTTAATCCCAAGAGCGCGATGATGACCATATAGATCTGCTCTTTAGTCATGGAGCCCAATTTTTGGTATTCATCGCGTGCCCACTGAGCGATTTCTCGAGATCCTTTAATTTCCGGCGGATAAAACCAAAACGCCAGAAGCGGTGTCAAAATAAATAAAAGAATACCGATGGGAAGGTTGGCAAGAAACCATCCAAACCAATCGGGCACGGCCACGCCGCTTTTACTGATTAAAGTTAACGCTAAAGGGTTGGGGGCTTGACCTGTCAGGAAGATAGAGCTGGTGACGCAGGAACTCGCCAATCCCACCCAAATCAAATAGGCGCCGATCCGACGGGGATTTTTATCCGGCAAGCTGTCAAACATCGGAGCGATGTTGGTGACAATGGGATAAACCGTTCCTCCGCTGCGGGCGGCGTTGCTTGGGATAAAAGGCGCCAAGATACCATCGACAATGGCAATGGAGTACCCTAAGCCAAGTGTTGACTTGCCAAGTTTGGAGACAATCCATAAGGCGATGCGGCGGCCAAGGCCTGTTTTTGAAAAGCCGATTCCGATGGTGAAAGCGGCGAAAATGAGCCAAACCACGGCATTGGAAAAACCGCTGATACCCCAATTGATCGCAGCGGCCGAACTCACCACTTTGTCGACTTGTCCTGAACCGGCGGGGCCCACTTTAAAAAGAACGGATAAAACGACGGCGATGAGACCGAGAAATGCGGGCGGTATTGGTTCGAGAACCAAGCCCACGGCAAGACCAAAAAAAATAGAAAAATAAAGCCAGGCTTTGGGGCTTAAGCCTTCAGGGGACGCCGCTCCCCAGATTAACCAGGGCAAGAGATAAGTGATGAGACCGAAAGCGACGGGAGCGAGAAGCTTGGCGAGAGTGCGCGGAGACGTTGTCATCTTTTTCTCCCTACAGATTTAAAACGCAGACGGCCAAAGCCGCAAGTGGAGAGCGGCTTTGACCGAAGAGAACAAAGGAGTTGTTACTTTGTTCTGACCTTGGGCAAGGGGATCGCGTGCGGAACCGTATCCTTCGGTCCCGTGAATTTTTCCGGATTGATCCAACCGGCGCTGTAGTTCATGACGTCGACTTTGTCGGTGGCTTCCTTCCACCAGCAATAGAAGACTTTCATGGGCTTCTTGCCAGTATTCTTCCAGCCGTGGGCTGCGAACGGACGGTGGTACTGCAAGTCACCGGGTTTGACTTGTTTCTTTTCATCATCAATCCACCATTCGCCTTCGCCTTCATACACGAAATAGAATTCAGAGGCCGGGTGGTTATGGGCGGGATAGGTTGCGCCGGGGGCGAGCATCAATGTGCCGCAATAGGCGCCTTCAGCGTTCATGCCCTTGGTGATGTTGTAGGCTTTCGGTCCAATCAGTTCGGTGTACCAATACAAGGCGTCTTTATCGGCGGCGCCATCTTTACCGTTGCCGCGGAACCAGGCGGGATATTTCTTGTTGGATTTTTTCGGGGCTTCGGATTCACTAATGAAGCCAGTTGTGCCTTCCAAGCGGCCGGGGACAATGTATTCAGCGCCCGGATACACTTTTTGCGTGTTGGCATCGGGAGCGATGGCCGGATCTTTAGCGGCGGCCTGAGCGACACTGCACACAGCCAATGACAAAGCGACAGCTAACAGTTTTCTCATCATACGGGTCTCCTTGAGAGAAGTGATTGAGAAGTTAAGTTATGCGGCGAATTTCGCCTATTTGTATTCTCTAAGAGATACCAATGAATGAAAAATATCTCTTTCGATATAAATTTATAAGGGTTATTACGGATTCGTGAAAAGTCTGAGAGAGGAATTTTTCATTTTTGCATCAAGTATGAGAGAGCATTTTTTCGAATTTGAAAAGTGACTTTCTCAAACTTGTCATGTGAGAAAAATTGATAAAAATCAAAAAGAAAGTGAATTTTTATACAAAAAAGTTCGGGGTTGGGATTTTTTGAGCCCAGTTTTTGTGCCGGCAATGAATTCTCATGAATAACCGAAAAAACATAAGAAATTGTTTTTGATTTCAATCAAAAGCCAAATCTTGACATGAAAATATTGCCAACATGTCAAAATACGCTCTTTTTGTTTCCAAAAAACGATAAAAATGACAAACTAGCATTGGGTTTTGTTTCACAATTCATTAAAACTTCATATAAATCATGAGATTACCTTCTAGCCAACTCTTAAATTCTCCCTCATAATCAAAACAATTGCGGATAGTTTTGACCTGTAAAAAACGCTTCGTTCTGGAGGATGTCTTATGAAGTTAAAGGTAGTATCCCTGATGACGTTGGCGGCTTTTTCCGCCGCTGCCGCCGCTCAGATCAACCCGGCTCACGATGAGTTTTACTGGATTTCGCAGATCAACAAAGCCTCCATCGTGATCAATTCCGATGAGGGACTTTTGGATAAAAAGGATGCGGTGAAAATCGCCAACGGTTTGCGCAAGGTAATTGAAGCCGGCAATAACGGAGGTCCGCGTCCGAAGAAGGCGCTGACTTTTGAACCTCATCTGATCAAAGCCTCAGGCCCAGAAGCTTCCCTTATTCACGCGGGTCGTTCCAGTCAGGATATGCACGCCACCCACCGCTCCTTAATCATGATGGAAGACGTGCTCGCGATGTCCGATGCGCTCAATCAGATGACACAGTCGTTGTGGAAGCTCGCCGATACTCATAAGGCTACGTTGGTGCCTAATTACACTAACGGTGTTCCCGCTCAGCCCAATACTTACGGTCATCAGCTTTTAGGCCATATTGCGGGTTTTTTGCGTGACGCGGACCGCATCCAAGACTTTATGGTCCGCTTGGATCGCAGCTCCATGGGCACAACTGTGTTAAACGGTACCTCTTGGCCGCTTGACCGTGAAAGAATGGCGAAATATCTCGGTTTTTCCAAGATTGTGGAAAACGCCTACGATGCCAGTCAAATCTCCTCTATGGAAAATCCCGTTGAGCTGGCCGGCGTAGTCACGGCGCTTAATTTGCATATCGGTCATTTCGTTGAAGACACGTTGACCCAATACGCGCAAACTCGTCCGTGGATTTTATTGCAAGAAGGTGGCGGCAATACTTACGCTTCAACTGCGATGCCGCAAAAACGCAACCCAGGCTTGCTCAATGACACCCGCCAGGCCGCTTCGACCGCCATTGGCTATGCCGAGGGCAATATCCTCAGAGCCCATAACATCACTCCCGGCATGAGCGACCCGAAGGATATCGCCGACAACACTTTGGTGGTGAAAGAAACCATCAACGCCATCAATAAGCTCAATCGTGTCATTAACGCTTTAGTGATTAATCCTGATCGTGCCCTTGAAGAGCTTAATAACGACTGGACATCGTCTCAGGAAGTGGCCGATCGCTTGATGCGTGAATACAAGCTGCCGTTCCGTGTCGGCCATCATGTGGCCAGTCAGATGGTGACTTATGCCAAGAAAAATAATTTGCGTCCGCTTGAGTTCCCGTATGAGCAAATGAAGGTCATTTACGCGGAAGTGGTCAAGAAAGAATATCCGAAAGGCTCAACGGTGTTGCCGATGAGTGAAGAGGAATTCAAAGCGACAATTGATCCGCGCTCGATTGTGAATAACCGCAAGACTTTAGGCGGTCCGCAACCGGCTGAAATGGAAAAAATGCTGAAATCCGCGCAAACGCGACTGGCTGATAATGCCAAATGGTCTCAAGCTCAAAAGGATCGTTTGGCAAAAGCCGCTCAGATGTTGGAGGCCGACTTTAATAAGATCAAATAACAAAGAGTTTAGTTAGCGATAACTAGGTGTTTTAAGTAACGCCAACGTTTGGTGGGGGGATCCCGAATCCGAACGTTGGCGTGTTTTGTTGGGATAATCGTGCGCGCTTTCCGAATAGTCACTTCTTGAAGAAAGAGTTTTTGGGGAATTGCTATACTTCCTCTTTTCATTTTTATTAACAACGATTTGTTTTTAAAGACAAATCATCTTTTGTGCAACGGATGTAAACCGTGACCGCGAAAAAAATTTATCTCCGCAGCTTTGGCTGCCAAATGAATGAGTACGACTCGGAAAAAATCGTTGACCTGATGGTTGCCAACGGTTATGAACGTACGGAAAAGGTGAACGAGGCTGATCTCGTTGTTTTGAATACTTGTTCCATTCGTGAAAAATCCCAAGAAAAGGTTTTTTCAGAATTGGGACGTATTCGCGATACTAAAAAGGAAGTCCACAAGGACGACATGCTGATCGCCGTGGGCGGATGTGTCGCAAGTCAAGAAGGCAAAAAGATATTGTCCCGCGCGCCCTACGTGGATATCGTTTTTGGCCCGCAAACGCTTCACCGTTTGCCCGACATGGTTAAAAAAGTCAACGAAACCCATCGTCCTCAGGTGGATATCCGATTCCCGGAAATTGAAAAGTTTGACCATTTGGCTGAACCCCAGGCTCGAGGTGCCACGGCTTTTGTCTCCATCATGGAGGGCTGCAGCAAGTATTGCTCTTATTGCGTTGTGCCGTATACCCGGGGTGAGGAAATTTCGCGCCCTATGGCCGATGTGCTCATTGAGGTGGCAAAGTTGGCCGCCCAGGGCGTCAAAGAGGTGACGCTATTGGGGCAAAACGTGAATGCCTATCGAGGAGAAACTCCCGATGGCGATATCGCGGACTTCGCTATGCTTTTAGAGTACGTTGCGGAAATTGACGGTATCGAGCGCATTCGTTACACCACTTCGCATCCGAAAGAATTCACGCAGCGCCTGATTGACGCCTACGGCAAAATTGATAAATTGGTCAATCATGTGCACCTGCCGGTTCAATCCGGATCCGACAGAATTTTGGCCGCGATGAAGCGCGGCTACACGGTGCTCGAATACAAGTCGATTATTCGACGCCTCAAGGCTGTTCGCCCGGATATTTCGATCGCGACCGACATCATTGTGGGTTTCCCGGGAGAAACTGAGGAAGATTTTCAAGCGACATTAAAACTCATGGATGACGTGGGCTTTGATGCGAGTTTCTCTTTTGTTTACAGTCGTCGTCCGGGAACGCCCGCCGCCTATCTGCAAGACGATACCCCACAAGAGGTGAAACTTAAGCGCTTGCAAATATTGCAAGCTAAAAATGATGCCAAGGCAACGGAAATCGCTCAATCGATGCTGGGAACGGTGCAGCGCGTATTGGTGATCGGTCCTTCTCGCCGAGGTCGCGGCATGATGGCCGCTCGCACGGACAACAACCGTATTGTGAATTTTGTGGGCGATGAGTCCCTCACCGATACGATGGTCAACGTCAAAATCACGGAAGTGAATCCCCATACATTATTGGGTGAAAAGGTCTAAGACGATGACAGTGGAAGAAAAAGTCTTGTCTCTTAATTTGGATCTCAGCAACACGGCGTTGGCCAGTCTTGTGGGACCAATGGACGCGAATTTGCGTCAGATTGAGGTGATTCTGGAAGTCTCGATTTCTCGGCGCAACAATCAGTTTCGAATTTCAGGCGAAACAGAAAAAGCGCGCGAGGCGTTAAATGCGTTGCAGGCTTTGGCGGTTAAAGCGGAAAGCTCTGCCGACGAATTGACAACCGACGATGTGCAGCTCTTTTTTGTTGGGGAAAATGCTAAAAAAATTGACGGCGATTCGCCGACCTCCCCCGTGTTGCACACTAAACGTCGTGAACTTCAGGGCAGGACACCTCGTCAGAATGACTACATCCAGGCGATTTTGGATAACGACATTGCTTTTGGCATTGGACCGGCGGGGACCGGGAAGACGTATTTGGCGGTGGCCGCTGCGGTGGACGCCTATGAGCGAGATCGTGTCGAGCGCATTATCTTAACGCGTCCTGCTGTGGAAGCCGGCGAGCGTTTAGGCTTTTTGCCCGGCGATCTTTCTCAGAAGGTGGATCCTTATTTGCGACCTTTGTACGATGCGCTTTTCGATCTTTTGGGGTTTGACAAGACGCAGCGGTTGCTCGAGCGCCAGACGATTGAAATTGCGCCACTTGCCTACATGAGAGGTCGGACTCTGAACAACGCGTTTGTAATTTTGGACGAAGCACAAAATACGACGCCTGAGCAAATGAAAATGTTTTTAACGCGTATCGGCTTTGGATCCAAGGCGGTGATCACGGGCGACGTAACCCAGATTGACTTGCCGCGTGGCACCCGCTCGGGGCTTGTGGAAGCTCAAAATGTCTTGGCGGGCGTTCGTGGTATCGCCATGACGTATTTCACGGCGGCTGATGTGGTGCGCCATCCGCTTGTCGCCCGCATTGTAGAGGCGTACGCTAAGGCTGATGAGAGACGACACTTGGCGAAGACTCTCAAAGAGGAAAACAAATAATCATGTCGAAAAATGAACTCGAATTAAATGTCTTTGAGCATGGCGACTTTGAGCTCCCTTCCAAAAAGAAGATGAAGAAGTGGATCAAGGCGGCTATTGAACGGGATACTGAACTCAATGTGATGTTTGTGGGCGAGGAAGAGGGACACGCCATGAACGCGCAGTATCGCCACAAAGACTATGCGACCAATGTGCTCACCTTTGATTATCAGCATGAACCGGTGGCCATCGCTGATTTAGTGATTTGCGTGCCTGTTTTGATTAAAGAAGCCAAGAGCCAAAACAAATCATTTGAAGAGCATTTGGCCCATCTGCTTATTCACGGAACATTGCACGCTCACGGCTATGACCATATGAATGACGCAGAAGCCAATGTGATGGAAGACAAAGAAATCGGGGCTCTTTTGAAACTTGGCTTTGATAATCCTTACGAGGATCGAATTCTGATTAAAGGGAAAAAGAAGTTTCACTTCAAAAAGAAGTGATAATTGGAATGTCTGAAGGCGGGAAATAACAATTAATTAGAAGTCTGCAACAACAGTGTCTGAACGAGGAGGGTTTGTGTCTACAGGCTCGTTTCTCTCTGTAATTAGCTGTGTTAAAGTGAAAGAGGGGATTGAACATTAGGTTGGTCGACTGTAGAAACGATAGAGTTTGTTTTGAATAAAACTCATGAGTTGGTGCTCTTGCATTGCGGGTAACAATCATTGTTCCAGTCAGGCAATTAGTGAGCTTTGTCACTGTGTGGGGATAAATTGCAGACTTCCTATATTGTCTTTTTTGGTATTTCTACTGTGGTTTGTGTTGTCATAGTAGTAATACGACTGTTCTTAAAAAAGCAGCTAGATAAACTGTCTAAAAGAATTGCAGCCATTACTCCATATAACGAGATACAAGGATGTAGGGGAAAGGAATTAATACAAAGTAAGGGAAGTCTTTTCACCGATATCGAAACGGATTTAGGACAAAGTTTTAAAGAACACATAATATCTTCCTCGGAAGAAGATCAATTTACGAAATATTTTGCATCCCCCTTCAATGATGTCAGTTCCTTACGGAAGAAACTTGAGATATTCTATATTGAACCGTCTGAATCACTCGTAAAATTTTCACAGGATTTTGCAAACATCCACTTATATGTCAAAAGACATAATGAGCAAGTCATACAAAACATTCTTAACACTAATAAAAGCTTTTTCGATCATTGCCTTGAATACCCTTTAGATAAACAGCAGCGGCGCTCGATCGTATCAGAGGAAGATAATTGTTTGGTGGTGAGTAGCGCCGGAAGCGGAAAAACATCGTCCATCGTCGGAAAGGTAAGATATCTGATTGATATCAAACACATTAATCCTCAAAACATCCTTCTTATCAGTTATACAAACAAGGCGGCAGCCGAACTGACAAAGAGAATGAATGTTGCAGGTCTGAGGGGATTCACTTTTCATAAACTTGCCGTCGATATCATCGGAAAAGCAACAGGGCAAAAGCCATCTATTTGCGACAATACAGACGCTTTGTTTCTGAAAATTTATCGTAGTCTATTAAAAGATAAGAATTTTAAGAAGAGCATTGTTGAGTACTTTGTTGACTATCAAGTTCAAGAAGAAGATGGGGAACGCCGTAAAAATGAACGCAGGCAACATCTTTCTGAGCTAAAAGAAGTACGATTGAAGGCCCAATTCCCTGATATGGATGGTAATACTATTTATGTTCGGAGTGAGCAGGAGCAAAAAATTTGTTTTGTACTGTCTTCTTTGGGAGTGAAATTTAGATATGAGGAGCCTTATGAACATCCATTGGCAGACGAAACACACTCACAATATAAACCTGATTTCTCAATTTACTTTGAGAAGGACGGTAAGACAAAACGGATTTATCTAGAGCATTTTGGGGTGAATGAACACGGACTTGTTCCCATCTGGTTTGCAAAAGATAAAGGCATTACCTATGAAGAAGCAAACCAAAAATATAACGACGGAATAACATGGAAAAAAGTCGTTCATGAGAAGTTTGGAACTACGCTATTAACAACCTCAAGCGCCGATTTCTATTATTCAGACATTAGTCATAAATTAAAAACTTCACTACAAGAAATGGGAGTTCCCATTCATGAAAAAACAGATGATGAATTGTATGAAATCGTCCTTCCTCCCAATAGCCGGCAAGAAAAGGCCTTCATACGGCTTGTTATCGCATTTGTGACGCTGATTAAATCAAGTTGTAAGTCTGTACAAAGTGTCTTAAAGCAAGCAAAAGGTGCAGGGGATCAGAGTAGTGCGTTCATTATTAAGAATATATTTCAGCCTGTCTATGAACGGTATGTCGAAGAGCTAAAAAGTAATAATCAGATTGATTTTACGGATGCTATTTTGCAGGCTACGCAAATATGCCTCAATTCTCATCCGGTGAAGTACGAATATATTATCGTTGATGAATTTCAAGACATCTCAATTGACCGTTACAAATTCCTGAGTGCTCTCCGTGAAGGCAAGCCTCCTGCAAAATTGTTCTGTGTGGGCGACGATTGGCAATCTATATATCGTTTCTCAGGAAGTGATATGGCGCTTTTCAGTCAGTTTTCCGATTATTTTGGAGCTACAGAGATCAATAAAATTGAAACAACATACCGTTTTGGGGAGCCTTTGGTAGGCTTGTCATCTCGATTCATACAGCGAAATAAGTCACAGTTAAGTAAAGAGATACGCTCATTTAATCCACAAGCAAAAACTGAACTGCAATTTTGTGCCTATGAGCAACGCAACTATTGTCAGACTGTTGACGAATTAGTTGCATCTATTCCTACAGATAAGTCCATTTTTTTGTTGGGGCGCTATTCGTTTGATGATTATTACTTGTCATTTTTGTACAAATCGGTGAAAGAGGGTAATCGTTTTTACTACTTCATTGGAAATAGGAAAATTGAATTTTTGACAGTTCATAAAGCTAAAGGCCTTGAGGTGGACTATGTGATAATTCTTCAATGCAACAAAGGAACTTATGGGTTCCCCTCCATGGTGAGCGATAACCCCGTGCTTAATTACGTTTTAACTAAAAGCGACCAGTATCCTTATGGGGAAGAGCGACGGTTATTCTACGTAGCCATTACCAGAGCGAAAAAGAAGACATTTGTTCTTTACGACAAACGCTTCCCCTCTGTTTTTGTTGATGAATTTTTGCATCCAGAGAGCGTGATAAAAAACAGTTATGTAAAGCATGTCAATGCTAATAAGAGATGGACACGCGGCGAGGATAACTTCCTACTCACTCTTTATCATGAAGGAAAGAGCATAAAGTACATTTCGTCGAAAATGGGCAGAAGCCAAACCGCAATTGTGATGCGAATAGGAAAACTAGAAGATCGCCAATGACATCTAAATTTGCGACTGCTGCCAGTAGGGGGATTACATTCTGGAGTTTCTGTGGATTTGATCGATCGTCTATGAGCTCTAGGTCATGGAGCAGGGATAGGGAACCACAATAGCAATTTGCTGAAAATATACTAACGAATTTTCGAAGAAAAAACGTTAGTATATTCATAGAATTTTTCAGTAAAAAGAAGAAACTTCACTTTTTAGTATTTGCGCTCCTTAAATACACTCCCAGCTGTGCAACCCGTTGAATTCCTTGTTAACATTAGAACTTCCACGATTTAAGTAATGCCGATACATGACTACAGAACCTCCGCTTAAGGCGGGAACAACGAAGCACCGCACATTCTTAGAGCGCCTCTCCGGCGTTTTTCATACACCGACGCGTGAAGACTTTATCGACACGCTGCATGAAGCGAACGAACAAAAGCTCATTGACGATTCCGCCTTGAAGATGATGGAAGGCGTGATGCAGTTTTCTAACCTCAGGGCCTGTGACCTAATGGTGCCACGCTCGCAGATGCAGGTGGTGGACTTAAGCGAAGATAAAGACGTATGGTTGCCGCGAATGATTGAAGCCGGTCACTCGCGTTTCCCGGTGATTTTGGATGACGATCGCGATAATGTAATCGGTATCTTGCATGCGAAAACGATTCTTCGCGTATTGGTGGATCCGGAATTCAAAGCCAAGGACCACTTACGTGCGGCGAAATTTATTCCCGAAAGCATGCCGCTCAATGACCTTTTGCGCGACTTTAAACTTGAACGCAATCACATGGCCATTGTGGTGGATGAGTTCGGCAGTGTTTCGGGATTGATTACGATTGAAGACGTCTTGGAGCAGATTGTGGGCGAAATCGATGATGAATTCGATGAAGTCGATGAAGATGCCGACAATATTTTGGAAGATACCAAGCACGGTTGCTGGCGCGTGAAGGCACTCACGGAAATCGAGCAATTTAACGAGTTTTTTGCCACCGAAATCAATACCGATGAAGACTGTCATTGCGAAACAATCGGCGGGTTAATCGCTGATCGCCTGGAACACATGCCTAAGATCGGTGAGACCGTGGTGATTGAGGGGTTCCGTTTCACGGTTTTGCGTGCCGATGAACGCCAAGTCAGATTGGTTAAAGTCGAAAAATTGCCTCCCCAGGAAACGACTAAAAAAGAAGACTAGAAGATGTTGTTGTCTCCCTCTCAAAAGTATTACCTCTACCGCTTTGTTTTAAGTTTTTCCTGTGGAGTGTCGCTAGCGAGCGCTTTTGCCCCCGCGAATGAGCCGCTTTTTGCTCTGGCCTCCCTCATTGTGATCTTCTACCTGATCGGAATCACGGAGAAAATTTCCCACGTTGTTTTATGGGGGATGGCGTTCGGATTCGGGTGGTTTGTCAGCGGCATCAATTGGGTTTACTACAGTATGTACCACTACGGCTATATGCCGCTTGAGTGGACTTATGTGACGACCAGCGTTTTTTCCCTAGCGTTGGCGATTTTCCCGACCCTGTCCTTTGTTGTGGCAACGAAATGGATTCGAGATCCGGCGCTGCGCATGGGGTTGGCGATTCCGGCGTCTTTTACCCTCTTTGAGTGGTTGCGCGGCTGGATTCTGACGGGTTTCCCCTGGCTTAATCCCGCTTATGCGGTAATCGACTGGCCCATCGCCGGTTTAGCCCCATTCTTTGGCAGTTTCGGAGTTCTGTTGGGACTTTGCTGGATTGCCGGTCTTTTGGGCGCGATATGGACACTTCGGACAAAGTGGCTCTATACCGCAGCCTGCGCCATTACGCTTTTTTCCGTTTTGCTGCTTTCCATGGCGGGTAAAGAAGTCGTCTGGAGTGAGCCCGCCGGTGAAATGAACGTGCGCCTTGTGCAGCCCAATTTGGAACCGCGGCTTTTGCAACAATCAATGAGCGAGCGTTTCGATGAGGTGTATTTCTATCTGGACAACGTGAAGGTGGAGAACGCTCAGGTCGATGCGGTGTTGTTGCCGGAGTCCGTTTATCCATTAGCCTGGCAGCAATTCCCGTCGAAAGAACAAAAGCGCTTGCTTGATTGGGTAAAAGGCGAGAATAAGTCACTTTTATTCAATGCGTTCTGGCTCTCTGAAAAGGGTGAGTACAGCAATGCCGCCATTGCGTTGAATCCGAGTGGAGAGTTATCGCTGTATCAGAAACGCCACTTAGTGCCTTTTGGCGAATTTGTGCCTTGGGGATTCCGTTGGTTTATTGATGCCATGCGCATTCCGATGACGGATTTGGTTCGAGGAGAGGAATCGCAGTTGACGATGAATATCGCCGGGCACACGGCCGCTGTGAATCTTTGCTATGAAAATCTTTTCGGCAGTGAATGGATCGAAGCTTGGAACGTGGCCTCTCCCGAACTGTTGATTAATCTTTCCAACTTGAAATGGTTCGGACCGGTGAAGGCCGCGAGCCAACATATGCAGATTTCCCGTATGCGGGCTCTGGAAACCGCGCGTCCGCTTTTAAACGTGACCAATAGCGGCGAGACGGCTTATGTGGATGCCAAGGGCGCGGTCATTAAACAGCTCGCTACGGATATTGATGCTACGATGGATGTGACCGTCACCACGATGAAAGGGGAGGCGACGCCATATGTGAAATACGGCGACTGGCCCATTGTGATTTTGTCTATTTTGATGTTAGCCGGTGCTTTTATCAGCGTTTTTTCTTTAAAACGCAGTCAAAAGGGCTAAAATTAAGCAATTTTCGGAGCCGAAAAAGCTCCTAACCAATTTTTCAATTTTTGGATCGAACCGATGATTACATTTCAGGAAGTCATCCTGCGTTTGCAGCAGTATTGGAATCAACAAGGCTGTGCCCTGTTGCAGCCGATTGATATGGAAGTGGGGGCCGGTACGTCTCATACGGCCACGTTCTTAAGAGCATTGGGACCGGAGCCGTGGCGCGCCGCATATGTGCAACCCTCCCGTCGTCCGAAAGACGCCCGTTACGGCGAAAACCCCAACCGCTTGCACCAACATCATCAATTCCAAGTGGTGATCAAACCTGCTCCCACGAACATCGTGGATTTGTACTTGGGCAGTCTTCGCGCCCTGGGTATTGACACGGAAGTCAATGACATTCGTTTTGTTGAGGACAACTGGGAAAATCCGACCCTGGGGGCCTGGGGTCTTGGTTGGGAAGTGTGGATGAACGGCATGGAAGTGACGCAGTTCACCTATTTCCAACAGGTCGGGGGCCTTGAATGCAAGCCCATTACCGGTGAAATCACCTACGGTCTTGAACGTCTGACGATGTACCTGCAAAACTGTGACAACGTGTTCGACTTGGTTTACACGCGTTGGCAAGACGCCGACGGTTCGACCCGCACGCTGACCTATGGTGATGTTTTCCATCAAAACGAAGTGGAACAAAGCCACTACAACTTTGAAGCAAGCGATCCGGAAAAGCTTTTGCGTCAGTTTGACTACTTTGAAACTGAAGCGAAGCGCCTGATGGATTTAAATCTTGCGTTGCCCGCCTATGAAATGGTGCTCAAGGCCGGTCATACGTTTAACCTGCTTGATGCGCGCGGCGCAATCAGTGTGACGGAACGCGCTGCCTATATTGCCCGTATCCGTACGATCAGCCGCTCGGTGGCGCAAAGCTACTACGATGCCCGCGAACGCTTGGGCTTCCCGATGTTAAAAAAGAATTCCTAAGAGGCAAGTGAAAAAATGACCAGTTTGTTAGTGGAATTGCAAACCGAAGAGTTGCCGCCGAAGGCGCTCAAGAAACTCTCCGAAGCGTTTGCTCAGAATTTGACAAAGAGCTTGGCCTCTCAGCACTTTTTGGAAGAAGGGAGCCAAACGACAGTTTACGGAGCTCCGCGCCGACTCGCTGCGTTGGTGACGCATGTTCTCGCCAAGTCCCCGGATGAAGCCTTTAAGCAAAAGCTCGTTCCGGTGAAGGTGGGTTTGGATGCGGACGGCAATCCGACACCCGCTTTGGAAAAGAAAATGAAAGCTTTGGGGATCGTTGCGGATGTCAAGAGCCTCAAGCGCGTGGACGACGGCAAGAACGAACAGCTCTTTTATGAAGGCATTCGTCCCGGTGTGGAATTGGCTCAAGGGCTGCAAACGGCGTTGGATGCCGCCGCTTTTAATCTGCCGATTCCGAAGGTGATGCACTACCAGTTGGCCGACGGCGTGACAACGGTTTCGTTTGTCCGACCGGCGAAGCACTTAGTTGCTCTTTACGGTAGCGACGTGGTTCCCGTCAGTTTGTTGGGCCTGAAGGCCGATCGTTTGACGAGCGGCCACCGTTTCCATACGCATGAGTTGATTTCTTTGCGTTCGGCCGATGACTATGAAGAACAAATGATGACCGAAGGCAAGGTAATGCCTTCTTTTGCCAAGCGCCGCGAAAAGATTGTGCACGATGTGACCGAAGGCGCTCGCGCGATTAAGGGCGAAGCCATCATGCCTGAGGATTTGATTGATGAAGTCACGGCGCTCACCGAGTGGCCGGTGATTTATCAATCCACCTTTGAAGAAGAATTCTTAAAGGTGCCGCAGGAATGTTTGATTCTCACCATGCAGCAAAATCAAAAGTATTTTGCCGTGCAGGATGAAAAAGGCCGCTTGATGAACCGTTTCTTCCTGGTTTCTCAATTGGAAGCCAAGGATGGCGGTGAAGCGATCAGTTCGGGTAACGCCCGTGTGGTTCGCGCCCGTTTGGCTGATGCGAAGTTCTTCTATGATCAGGATCGCTTGCAGACGCTTGAGAGCCGCATTCATCTTTTGAAGAATGTGGTTTATCACAATAAGCTTGGCACGCAGGCCGAACGCGTAGAACGCGTTAAAACCATCGCCGCTAAGGTGGCTGATTTAATCGGCGCCAACCGTGATATGGCTGTACGCGCCGCTCAACTGGCTAAGGTTGATCTATTAACGCAAATGGTGGGTGAATTCCCTGAACTTCAGGGCATCATGGGTGAATACTATGCGCTGCATGACGGAGAAGCCGAAGAAGTGGCGTTGGCTATTCGTGAACACTATCAGCCGCGTTTCGCGGGTGATGCCCTGCCATCTACGCCGGTGAGCTTGGCCGTAGCTCTGGCCGATAAGTTGGAAACCCTATCCGGTCTTTTCGGTATTGGTCAAATGCCCACGGGTGACAAGGATCCTTTCGCTTTGCGCCGCCACGCATTGGGTGTGTTGCGCATGCTCATTGAAAAGCATTTGGATGTGGCGATTACGGATCTCGTCAACATCGGTTACGAAGCCATGCAAGGAGTGGCCAATATCAAGGATGCCCGTGATGAGCTTCTGGCTTTCTTTGAAGATCGTCTCAGAGTGATGTTCAAGGACAAAGGCTATAGCGCTCAGGAAGTTGACGCTGTGTTGGCAACGCATCCTACGAAGGTGTTGGATGTGCCGGCTCGTTTGGAAGCGGTTCGCGCCTTTGCGCAACTGCCTGAGGCTGAAGCGTTGGCCGCTGCCAATAAGCGTATTGGCAACATTATCAAGAAGTCAGCTCCGGAAACGGATGTGGTCGATGAGTCGCTTTTTGATTCTGATGCTGAAAAAGCGCTCTTTAGTGCTTTGTGCGAAGCACAGCCGCGTGTTCAAGCCGATTATGAAGCCGGCCGCTACACGGAACTCTTAAAAGGCTTGGCTCCGATGAAGGCTCCGGTTGACCGCTTCTTTGAAGATGTGATGGTCAATGTGGAAGATCCTCGTATTCGTGCTAACCGTTTGGCACTTTTGTGGCGTTTACACCGTACAATGAACATGGTGGCTGAGCTTTCACGTTTGGCGAAGTAGCTTTACTTTAAGTGAACTGTGACGAAAGGCTCCGCATAGGGGCCTTTCGTATTGTTGGGAAGACAAACATGTCGACTATCCGCGGTTGGATTTACTATCTTGTGTTGGCGGTGACTTTAGTGCCGCTTGCCGTTGCTCTGATTATTTTGTACCCCGCATCATTATCCGTTCGATATGGATTGGCAATGCGATGGGCGCAATTTATGCTCAAAATGGGTGACGTGATTTGCGGCATGCGTTATCAATTTAAGGGCTTGGACAATTTCCCGACCGACGGCTCTTCAGTCTTGGTGCTCTCCAAGCACCAGTCCGCTTGGGATATCTTCGCTTTAGGGGCTACGATTCCTCATCAAACGAGTTTCGTTTATAAAAAAGAGTTGCACTATGTGCCGGTGTTCGGTCAAGCGTTGGCCACACTTCACATGATGGCGATTGATCGCAAAAAAGGCTCCAGAGCCTATGAGCAGTTTATGCGTCAGGGACGTGAATTCCTTAAACGCGGTTGGTGGCTTGCGATGTTCCCCGAAGGCACAAGAACTGCGCCCGGTCAAAAAACACATTACAAATCAGGGGGCGCGCGTTTTGCTGTTGCAACAGGCACGCCTATTATTCCGATTGCGTTAAATTCCGGGGAATGTTGGCCGAGAAACTCCATTTCAAAGAAACCCGGTTTGATTACGGTTTCTATAGGACCGATGATAAAAACCGAAGGTCGGGCTTTCGAAGAGGTGCAAGCTGAACTTGTGAATTGGATTGAAGGAGAAATGCACGTGATTTCTCCGACGCTCTATCAGGGCAAGGTCACCAGCGAATTTGAAAACGCATAGCGCTCGGCGATGGATTGGAATTTTGCTTTTCCAGAAAGGCAATCGTGAAACAGCTCTCGTTTGATTTCTTCAGTTATTTGACTCCGGAGGTTGACTCACCCAAGGACGGTGAGTTGAAAAAACAGCCCTTTGTGCCGGATGTACTGTCGGGGCTGAAAAAAGAAACCCTTCAAAGTAAAAATCAGTTTGATCTGACGCCGGTTTTTTCCTATCACCTGGAACGAGCCAAACGGAAAACGGTTGGCTTTATCGTGGATGAACGCGGTGTCACGGTTCGAGCTCCCCGTTGGGTTTCCGTGGCTGAAATTGAAAAAATGCTTCAGGAAAAAGAGGGCTGGATTCAGAAAAAACTGACCGAATTCGGGAATTGGCAAAAAGAAATCGGAATGCAAACGGTTCGTTTTGAGGATGGGGCGAAGATTCCCTACTTAGGACAGTTTTTAAAACTCCGATTGGATCCTGCGGCACGCAGCGTATTTCTTTCTGAAGGCAAAGAGGGGTTGGAGTTAATTGTCAATGCCTCAAAGGACACCGAACCGGAGCGAGTTAAGGATTGGGTTCAGGTTTGGTTTAAAAAGGATGCGGAGCGCTACTTAGGCGAGCGGATTCGCTTAATCGCTGATAGGGCGTTGGTGAGTTTTCGAGGCTGGGGTCTGTCCGGTGCGAAGGGGCGCTGGGGATCCTGCAGCGCCGATCGCCGTATTCGGCTCAATTGGCGTCTGATTCATCTGGATCCGAAATTAATCGATTATGTGATTGCGCACGAATTGGCTCATTTAGATGAAATGAATCACAGCGCCCGTTTTTGGAAGCGAGTTGGAGAAATTTATCCGGATTATGAAAACGCCAGGCGGGCGCTTAAAGGTGTTTATATGCCGACGCTGCCCTTTTGAGGAATGCGAGCCAGCGCGACAAACGCTTCCACATCCAACGCTTCAGCGCGCAATGCCGGATCAATGCCGGCATTTTTAATATCCTCTTCGGTCAAGAGTTTGGATAAAGCGTTGCGAAGCGTTTTGCGGCGTTGATTGAAGGCCGCGGCCACGATGGCGGAGAATCGCTCAAGATCAACGGGTAAAAGCTCTTCTTTTTTCTTGGGTACCATGCGCACGATGGAACTTGTGACTTTGGGCGCGGGGGTAAAAGCGCCCGGCGGCACATCAAACATCTTTTGCATCCGGTAGCGATACTGGAGCATCACTGACAGTCTGCCGTAGACCTTGCTGCCGGGGCCGGCAACCATGCGATCCACCACCTCTTTTTGAAGCATGAAATGCTGATCGATGACTCGGTCTGCCACGCTCATCAAGTGAAAAAGCAAAGGACTGGAAATGTTGTAAGGGAGGTTGCCGACGACTCTCAGAAGCTTGTCGGGATGCACCGTTTGCCAATCCAACTTTAAAGCATCCGCCTCAATGAGGGTCAGGGTGTCGGGGAATGTTTCTTTAAGCCAGGCGGCCAAATCACGGTCAATTTCTATGGCGGTCGCTTGTCCTGCGTCCGCGATCATTTTTCGTGTCAAAGCCGCTTGGCCGGGCCCAATCTCAACAACGGTTTCGCCGGGCTTGGCATCAATCGTTCGCGCGATGCGTTCAATCCAGTGTTCATCGTGCAGAAAATTTTGACCAAAGCGCTTTCGGGCGCGATGCCCGGCTAATCCGTTTTGCATGACTGTCAGGACCTTTTAAAGTTCTTCGCGACGAATTTCCACGTAGGCGCGATCACGCAGTTCACGTTGCCAGTTCACCGTGGCTTCGGCCAATTTTCTTTGACGCAGAACCTGGAGAGCCATGTAACGCATGCGTTCATCATTCATGGCTTCTTGGCGACGTTCCACCACTTGAATGATGTGATAACCGTATTGGGTCTTGATCGGTTGACTGATTTCGCCGGGCTGCAGACGATTCATCGCTTCTTCAAAAGCCGGAGCCGTATCACCGGGATGCAACCATCCCAAGTCACCGCCGCGCGTGGCGGAACCGTCAACGGAATGCAGACGGGCCAACGTGGCGAAATCTTCTTTTTTGTTGACAAGGCGATTGCGGATATCGTTTAAGCGATTTAACACCGTGCCTTCATCGGTTACCGGAGTCACGGCCATCAGGATATGACGGGCGTGAGTCTGGGTAACGGGGCCGCCCGCCAATTTGGTTTTCACGCCGTCGCGGCGAGCATTGACCTTGACAATGTAGTAGCCGTCGGAGCTGACATTCATCGCCACTTTTGAGCTGTTTTGACGCGCTTCACGGACGGCCGCGGCTAAAGCCGTGGGCATCTGAGACAATGTGCGCCAGCCTAAATTGCCGCCGTCCAACGCATCAGAGGCTTTGGAATAAGTTGCGGCCAATTTTCCGAAATCCTCGCCGTCTTGCGCGCGATCCAAAACATCCTCAGCGGTTTCACGAGCGTTGTTGAGTTCTTCGGTGCTCATGCCTTCATTGGTCGGCACCCAGATGTGCGAGATGTCATATTCGATCGTGTCATTGATGTTAAAGCCCGCTTGATCAGCCAAGAAGGCGTCGATTTCACTTTCGGGGATTTTGATTTCATCATCGACTTCACGTTCACGCAAACGTTGAGCGATGATCTGCGAGCGAATTTCTTCTCGGAATTGAGGGAAAGGGACGCCGTCCAAGTTCAGACGTCGGCGCAATTCCGCTACGGAAATCTTGTTTTGCTGAGCAATTTGTTCAATTGTGGCGTTAACCACCGCGTCATCGACGCGAATGCCGGTTTCACGGGCGCGCTGAGATATGGCGCGCTCCAAAATCAACTGTTCGAGCACCTGAGCGCGCAGCTGGGGCATGGGGGGCAGTTGAATTTTTTGACGTCTCAAATTAAGCGCCGCCGTGTGCGTGCGATCGGCCAACTCACCGGTTGTAATGACATCGTTATTGACGACCGCAACCACTGCATTTAAAACCTGGGTTTCAGAAGCGGGTTTGTCGGCACTCGTTTGAGCCATGCAAACGCTTGCGGAAAAGGCGGCAAGCAGCGCCAAGCATTTCATCTTATTCATAGTAGTCATAAAGTCCGGCTGCACCGGGTTGATCAGTCGTGGGGCGATAGCCCGGAATGGCACGTCGTAAGCTTTCAAGCGGATCGGATCCGATCGAACCCAACCCGGTCAATTCCAACTGGACAAAGAAAGTGGTGTCGTAGCGATCGGCACTGTCCAATGCGCGTTGGCCAACGAGGCGCAGGGCCCAGCAATCGGCAACGTATTCAATGCCGGCTAACATTTCAACGACTTTGCTTTCGTCAAGGGCGTAATTGTAGCGTGCGAGACCGTAGAGCGAATTGGTGATCGGCCACTGAACACCAAAATCAATTTGTTTGATCTTGTCTTCATCCAGCGTCGTATCCAAATCGTCATATCGATAATACAAACCGATCACTGAAGACGGTTTCGGTTGCCAACGGATCCCCGCATTCAGTCGAGTGATGCGATTATCCGTCGTGGAATACTGAGCCGTTGTCGAAGCAACAATATTCTTTGTGAGGTGAGCGGTGATGTCGGCAAGGTAGTCACTCTTGGTGTCGCGGATAATCCCCTCAGTGCTTCGCTTACCGTTAACATAGTCCATCCAATCGTTTACGGTATAGCGGTTCAATGCCACATCCTGATCAGAGAAGTAGAAGCGTTGACCGATGGAGGCGCTTAACCATTCGAAGCCGGTCTTGCGATCAAGGTAACGAGAGGTCAAAATCAGCGACAGCTGATTGGCTTCAGACACCCGGTCATGCCCCGTGAACATATTTTCCATAAAGAAGCTGCCGAAACTTAAGTCAGCCAACGAGCTGTCAAAGACCGGCATCTTGCTCTGGTCTCGGTACGGGGTGTAGACATAAAAGAGTCTCGGTTCAAACGTTTGCGTCGCGTCTTGACCAAACCAGGAAGAATCCCGCTCGAAAATTAAACCGGTATCCAAACTGAATGTCGGGACAATAAAGCTGGAATTTTTTTCGTAGCCGATGGATTCGCGGAAATTTTTGTTCAACTGACCAAGACCCGTGAGGCTATAAGAAACGCCCGTTAACATCGCTTTGGGAGTTACAAACCAAGCGGCTCCGCGCATCGGATAAGCCACGGAGTGATTCATGTAGAAACGGTCGCCCTCGGGTTTGAACTCGTCGTCGCGGTGCTTAAAGCGAGTGGCTTCCAACACACTGGAGATTTCAAGTCCGTATAAATCGGCGTAGTAGGCGCTCCATTGGAATTCCGGCACTTTCTCGTACGGTCGATCAATCGGGGCGTGGTGATCGCGATCCAAGACCTGGTTCTTACGAACGCTTAAACTCGCTTTCCAGAAATCTCTGCCGTAGGTTGCGGAGAAGTCCTGAGGCAACACAGAATAATCATCTTCGAGAAGGTTGCCAGAGAAATCATCGAGGTAATCACCGTCGCTTGCGCGGTTGTAATCCACCATGACGTTAAAGCCGCGCCATTTCGCCCAAGCGTCCACACGAGCGCCATAACGGCTTCGGTCTTCCTCAATGTCATGAGGCAGCCAATCATAGGTGATGGTACCGCCCACATTTTCCGTGAGGAAACGGAATTCATTGCCGAGCATCAAGCCGCGCTTACTCATAATGCGCGGTGTGAAGGTGTAGTCATAGTTGGGGGCAATGTTCCAATAAATGGGCTGCGCGTAATCCAAGCCCAAATCAGAACTCATGCCTAACGTCGGAATCAGCAGACCGCTTTGGCGCTCGGTGCCCACTGGGAAAAATGCGTATGGAGCACCCAACACGGGAAGCCCCGCCAAATGAAAGCTCATGTCATGAGCGGTGGCCATGTTGGTGGTCTCATCAATGGTGAGCGTATCGGCTTCAATCCACCAGGCTTTGCTGCCGGGTTTGCAAGTCGACAGTGTAGCTTGATGCATCTGCGTGGATTGACCGTTTTCAAATCGCGCGTATTTACTTTTACCCTGAATACGACGAGCGGCATATTCATAAGAGACGTCTTGCATTTCACCGGTTTCGGTCTCAATTTGATAATTGAGCTCGGGCCCCGCAAAGCGAACCCCGGCGCGCGAAACCATGGCATTGCCTTTGACGTCCACCGTGTCGGTCGATTGTGTGTACGTAATATTGTCACCGCGAATCACGGTGCCGGCGCGCCGCACCTCTGCGTCACCCTTGAGAATAATCTGGTCGTCGGTCGTTTCCATTTGATCAGCGGAGATAAAGCTCGCGCTGTTGTCATTGACCACTTGAGAGGAATCGCTCAAAGAACCAGCCGTGCGCAGGCGCACACCATCGGTGGTTTGAGCATTAGCGTAGGCCGAGCAGGCGAGGGCGCAAGCCAGACTCAGAATCTTGAGCGCGGGCGTGCCGGCCTTGGGTTTTGGAAGAAAATCCGACATGAAATGAGTGAATTAGATTCGTCAAACAGTACCCGCCCATTATAGCGGAAGCGTTTGGCGCTCTTGTTGTCTCGTGCCATAATTTCGCAACTAAGTTGTAAGTATTTAATGGGGGTTGCATGACGGATCGTCAAAATGAACGTCACGAATGGTTGGCTAGCATTGCCGACGGTTATGGATTGGATCTGACGAGCGAAACGGTGGCAAGTTCAGACGCGGGATTCAGAAGCTACTACAGAATCGCCGCGAAGAACGACCAAACTTTTATTGTGATGGACGCGCCGCCCGCCCGCGAAGACGTCAAACCGTTTGTTCGGATCACTTCGCTTTTTGAAAAAGCGGGACTGACCGTGCCTCATGTCTACGAGAAAAATGAGAAACAAGGTTTCCTGCTTTTGAAAGATTTGGGACGTCAGACGTACTTGGATGTTTTAAACGAAGATAACGCTCGGGAACTGATGAGTGAAGCCATTGACGCGCTGGTTAAATGGCAGAGCATTTCCGAGCCGGGCGTTTTGCCCGAGTACGACCGATCGTTGCTCACAAGAGAGTTGTCCCTTTTCCCGGAATGGTACATTGGGCGTCATCGGGCAAAGACACTGGATGAACGTCAGAGCGCTTTGTTGAAAGTCTGTTTTGAGCGGATTCTTCAAAATAATCTTGCGCAAGCCAAAGTGTTTGTTCATCGTGACTACATGCCTCGCAACCTGATGGTCAGAGACTCAGACGGTCCAGGCATTCTTGACTATCAGGATGCCGTTTATGGTCCGGTTTCCTACGATATCGCTTCATTGTTGCGGGATGCGTTCATCAGTTGGGGAGAAACGTTTGTCATCGATATGACGATTCGTTATTGGGAAAAAGCCCGACAAGCCGGCATTCCCGTCCCGTCGGATTTTGGTGTGTTTTGGAAAGATGTCGAATGGATGGGTCTGCAACGTCACTTAAAGGTGGCCGGAATTTTTGCCCGCCTTCAGTATCGGGACGGCAAGAGCAAGTATTTGGCCGATACTCCGCGCTTTATCAATTACATTCGACAGACCGCTCATCGTTATGATGAATTGAAGGCGCTGCTGTATCTGATTGACCAGATTGAGGATAGCGTTCCGAAGTACGGCTACACCTTTTAGGAGTGCAATGTGCGCGCGATGATTTTGGCCGCTGGTCGCGGCAATCGAATGAGGCCTCTCACGGACACTTTGCCCAAACCGTTGCTTAAGGTGGGAACTCGCCGCCTGATTGATTGGCCCATTGACGGTTTGGTTAAGGCCGGAATCTCGGAGATTGTGGTCAATACCGCTCACCTTTCGGATACCTTTGAGCCGCTACTGGGCAGCCAATATCGTGGTGCCCATATTACGTATTCGGTTGAAGGCAAAAGTTATGATGAATCTCTGGAGACCTTGGGCGGTATAGCCCGGGCGCTGCCCCTGCTCTCGGACGGCACAGAACCTTTCATCGTTGTGGCCGGTGACATTGCCACCGACTTTGACTTTGCTCGTTTGATGACTGTGCCCGCTCAGCAAATCCGCTCCGCGCGCATTGATGCGCACTTGGTTTTGGTACCCAATCCGGCCTTTCACCCCGAGGGCGACATGGGATTGGATGGGCAGTGGGTGACTCGGAACGATCACGCCTACACCTATTCCAGTATCGGCATCTTTTCTCCGCGAATCTTTGCCGACGTGCCTCTCAAGGTTGCAAAACTTTTCCCTTGGTTTTATCACTTCGTCGACGCTCGGCGCGTTACCGGAGAGGTGTTTACCGGTTTTTGGGAAAATGTTGGTACGCCCGATGCGCTTCGCGCTCTGAGTGAACGCGTTTCTCAATAGTGGGAGACTGTATTTTCGCCACTATATTTAGAGACTGCTCTCTCGGCAATCTATAGATTGTTTGTTTTGAATCAGACAATGGGTAGAAAGTGCTCAATATTTGGGCAAGATGATTAAAATATTCGTGTGCTTGCCGGACGGATCGGTAGCGTTGACTTGAGAAATTTGTCATGAGTTTCAATTTGGGACGATACCGCATTGACGGAAAGCTTTTTTTAGCGCCGATGGCTGGTGTAACGGACGCGCCTTTCAGGCGGCTTTGCCGTGAGTTTGGCGCTGATTACGCCGTGGGTGAGATGCTGGCGAGCGCTCCCCAATTAAGACACAACCGCAAAACTCTTTCACGGCTTCGTTTTTTTGATGCTGAAGAACCTCGGGTGGTGCAACTGCTGGGAGCCGATCCTGATGCGCTGGCGGATGCCTTTGACTGGGCATGCGAGGCCGGAGCTGAGATTATTGACTTTAACATGGGGTGTCCGGCCAAAAAGGTTTGCAATGTTGCCTGCGGTTCCGCGCTGATGCGCGAAGAAGGACTCGCCCGTACGATATTGCAAAAACTGGGAGAGGCTTCCGCTCGACATCAGGTTCCCGTCACCTTAAAGTGCCGCACGGGTTGGGATGAATCGCATAAGAATGCGATTCAAATCGGTCAATGGGCTCAGGAAGCTGGATTTTCAATGCTGACGCTGCATGGTCGTACTCGTTTGGGAGGCTTTGAGAGCCCGGTGGAGTACGGTACGATCGCCCAAGCGGTTGAGGCTCTGAATATTCCTGTGGTTGCCAACGGTGATATTGCCGATGCCAATCGCGTTCAAGCGGTGCTCAGCTACACAAAGGCTGCCGCTGTGATGATCGGACGCGCCGCGTTGGGTCATCCGTGGGTATTTAAAACCATCAAGGAAGCGCTTCGAACGGGCAGACCGTTTGATTTATCGATGAAAGAAAAAGCGCAGACGGTTCTCAAGCATCAGCGCTGGCATATGGAGAGTTATCCTGAACCCGTGGCCGTGGTGACTTTTAGAAAGCACCTTTTGTGGTACCTGACTGGTTGGCCGGATTTTGATCGTGTTCGCGCTCCGTTGTGTCAAGCTGACAAGGCGAGTTCGCAGGAAGCTTTGCTGACAGACTATTTTCATCGGCAAGGCTGGATTTAAACAATATATATTTCTCTCTTTGGGTGTTCATTAATATGGTTTCCGATACAATCAAAAAAGAAGTAATAGCCAAAAATCCATTGATGATGAAACCGGCGTCTTTGGAAGAAGACGAGTCGCTGGAGGCGGCTGTTATCCGCAATTTGAAATCTTATTTTGAGACGCTCGATGGAATGCGTCCCAAGCATGAGCTCTACCCCATGGTGATTCAGGCGGTGGAAAAGCCCTTGCTTGAGTTCGCATTAAAGCGCACCGGACACAATAAGTGCGCCGCTGCTCAGCTTCTTGGCATCAACAGAAACACTTTGCACAAGAAGCTCCAGTTTTATAAGCTCACCTGATCGACTCAGGTGGGAGTGAAGATTTTGTTTTTTTGTTTTTTCAATTTAATTTTTAAGGACTTTTGTTTATGCGTAAACAAGCATTGTTAAGCGTGTCTGATAAAACCGGAGTGGTGGAGTTTGCTCGTGAACTGGCCGCTTTGGGTTATCACTTGCTTTCAACGGGTGGTACGGCAAAACTGATCGCTCAGGCCGGCATTCCTGTTCAGGAAGTGGCCGATTACACGGGTTTCCCGGAAATGTTGGACGGTCGTGTGAAGACGCTCAATCCGAAGATCCATGCCGGTATCCTCGCTCGTCGTCCGGATCCCGCCCACATGAAGGCCTTGGCTGATCACAACATTGATCCGATCGACATTATTGTTGTGAACCTCTATCCGTTTGAAGCCACGGTGGCCAAACCCGATTGCACTTTTGAGGATGCGATTGAAAATATTGATATCGGTGGTCCCACGATGATTCGTGCGGCGGCAAAAAACCATGAAAGTGTTGCTGTGGTGGTTGATCCCGCAGATTACGCTTCTGTTTTGGCCGAGTTGAAAGAAAAGGGTGAAGTGACGGCCCCGACGCGTCTTCGTTTGGCTAAGAAGGTTTTCTGCCATACGGCCCGCTACGATGCGATGATTTCCAACTACCTGACCTCTTTAACCGAAGACGGTCAAAAGCAGGAATTCCCGGAAAGCTTTACGCGTCAATTTGTCAAAGTTCAGGACATGCGCTACGGTGAAAATCCCCATCAAAAAGCGGCTTTTTATCGCGAAGTGCATGTCGGCAAGGGCTTGTTGGCAAGCTACAAGCAGCTGCACGGCAAAGCTTTGTCTTATAACAACATCGCCGACAGTGACGCCGCTTGGGAAGCGGTGCGCCAGTTCGCGGAACCCGCCTGTGTCATTATCAAGCACGCCAATCCCTGCGGTGTGGCCGTCGGAGCCGACAGCGCCGAAGCTTACGCCAAGGCTTTTAAGACGGATTCCAAGAGTGCTTTCGGCGGCATTCTTGCCTTCAATACGACGGTGACGGGGGCCTGTGCCGAAATGATCTCCAAGCAGTTTGCCGAAGTGATCATGGCGCCGGCTTTTGATGAAGCGGCTTTAGCTATTTTGGAAAAGAAACCGAATCTGCGTTTGCTGACGATTGACGCGGGTGAGGACCATAACGACTTTGAATTCAAGCGCGTGGGTGGCGGTCTTTTGGTGCAAACGCCGGACTTGCAGGTCGTCTCTGAAGAAGCCTTGCGTGTGGTCACGAAGAAACAACCCACCGCTGAGCAGTTAAAGGATATGCTCTTTGCCTGGCGTGTGGCGAAGTTTGTGAAGTCCAACACCATTGTCTTTGCCAAAGACGGCATGACGATGGGCGTCGGTGCCGGTCAGATGAGCCGTGTGGACTCCGCTCGTATTGCTTCCATTAAGGCAGAAGAAGCCGGTCTGAGCTTAAAGGATACGGCGGTGGCAAGCGACGCTTTCTTCCCGTTTAGAGATGGCTTGGACGTGGTGGTTGACGCGGGAGCGAGCTGCGTTATTCAACCGGGCGGTTCGATTCGCGATGATGAAGTGATCGCCGCCGCTGATGAACGCGGTGTCGTGATGGTCTTTACCGGCGAACGTCATTTCCGCCACTAACCTGAGCGATTGGTTCGCGCAATCGTAACCAATCGAAAAAAAAGGGCGTCAATCGATTAGACTGACGCCTCTTTTGCTTTAAAATCAAAGCACTTAACTTGTGTTTAAATGACACCCGTTTTAAGGGATTGATCATGCAGATAAACCGTCGAACGTTGCTTGCGGCCGGAGCCGGTTTGGCCTCCGCGGCAAGCCTGCCCGCATGGGCGCAACTTCGCATTGAAATTACGGGGGTGGGTGCCAATCAAATGCCGATTGCCATCCCTCAATTTCAAGGAACCAATAACGCACCGCTGGACTTGTCGGCGGTTGTCACCGCAGACCTTGAGCGAAGCGGTTCGTTTCGCGCGCTCAAAGTAATGGGCGAGTTGCCCGCGGAAGATATGCAGAATCCGCGTGCTCAGTTCTGGCGCACTATGGGAGCAACAGCTCTTGTGATGGGCGCTGTTGAGAAGTTGGCTGATACTCGCTTTAGCATCACCTATAAGCTTTTCGGAACGGCTGAAAACAAAGTGATTGATGAAAAGCAGTTTGTGGTGAGCCAGGGTGACTTACGTTTGACCGCGCATAGAATCGCCGACGCTGTTTATGAACGCCTGACCGGTGAAACAGGTATTTTTGCCTCTCGTTTGGCCTATGTTTTGCAGCGAGGCCCGTCGGCCTATGAATTGGTTGTAAGCGATAGCGACGGTGAAAATCCTCAGACAGCGCTTCAGAGCAACCAATCCATTATTTCCCCGATGTGGTCGCCTAATGGGCTTTTGTTGACGTATGTATCCTTTGAAGCCAATAAGCCGGTTATTTATTTGCATGACGTGCGTTCCGGCGAAAGGCGACTGATTGCGAGCTTTAAAGGCAACAATTCTGCTCCGGCTTTTAGTCCGGACGGAAAAACCATGGCGGTCGCCCTTTCGATGGGTGGGGGCACGCACATTTATTTGATGAGCACAAACGGTACCAATGTCAGACGTTTTACCAATAGTCAGGGCATTGATACGGAACCGGTCTTTAGTCCGGACGGACAGTATGTGTACTTTACCTCTGACCGTGGAGGTTCGCCTCAGATTTATCGTCAGCCGGTCGCCGGCGGCTCGGCCGAACGCGTCACCTATAGCGCGGAATATGCGATCAGTCCTGCGATCAGCCCCAAGGGGGATAAGTTGGCGTTTATTTCGCGCTTTAACGGCGCATTCCGCGTGACACTGCTTGACTTGGCAACGGGAATGCAATTGGTGCTTACCGACACGATGCGTGATGAATCGCCCACATTTGCGCCCAACGGTAAGATTTTGGTGTACGCGACAGAAGAAGGCGGTCGCGGTGTGTTGGCGACCGTCAGCTTAGATGGTCGTGTGAGAACACGCTTGACGGGACAGCGAGGGGATATTCGCGAACCCTCCTGGGGCCCGTTGTTGCAATAGTTTTAGAAAAATTAAATGGAGTGACAAATGCAATTGAAAAGCAAAATTTTATTGGTGAGTTTGGGTTTGGCCGGTGCTCTTTTGACGGGCTGCTCATCGGTTGACTTGAATCCGAACGGTCCGGATCAGTATGCCGGCGACCCGTTCTCTAACCCGGCCTCTCCCTTGAGTCAACAAAGCATTTATTTCGCTTTTGACAGCTACACGGTGCCGGCTGAATCTCAGGCGATGATTGAAGCTCACGCTCAATACCTTGCTACTCACCCGAGCGCTACCGTTGTGTTGGAAGGCAATACCGACGAACGCGGCGGCCGTGAATACAACCTTGCGTTGGGGCAAAAGCGAAGCGACAGCGTTGAAAACCGCTTGCAGCTCTTAGGTGTCCCCGCCGACCGTATGGAAAGCGTCAGTTTCGGTAAAGAACGTCCCCGCGCTTTGGGTCACGATGAAGAATCGTACCAACAAAACCGTCGCGTGGATATCATCTACCGTACGAAGTAATCGGATAATGAGGGCGCCCGCGTAGCGGGCGCAAATCGTTTAAAAAAGACGAATAAACAACAAGGACAATATGCGTCGTACGTTATTGGCAGTAATGATGATGGCCGTGGCCGCTCAGACGGGAACTGCCTGGGCTTTCGCTGATGATGAAGCGAGAACGGCTATTTTGGAGTTGCGTGAGCAGTTAAAGGCGAGTCAACGGGCCCAAGTGGATTTGATGGGACAGGTTGAAGCGCTTCGCACTGAAAATCAACGCATGATCGGTCAAATGCAAGAGCTGACCCGTCGGGTTGAAACGATGGACAAGCGCTTGGTGGAGGTTGAACCCGCACAGGTCGAGTTAAACGGACGGGTGATTACGGTTAAGCCTGCTGAGCGCCGCGACTTTGAAAAGGCGGTTGAACTTTTCCGCAATCGCGATTTTGCCAATTGTGTGAAAGCCCTCAATACCTTTAAGAAAAATTGGCCGAAATCAGCCTACATGGCCGATGCCGATTACTGGCGTGCCAGCGCTTACTACGCGCTCAACAATTTTAAGAGCACGATTACGGTCACCAATAACCTGTATCGTGTGTATCCGAAATCTCCCAAAGCCCCCGAAGCATTGTTGCTTAAGGCTTCGGCAGAGTTGAGCGAGGGGATGATTGAAGAGGCAACTAAGAGCCTAAATACTTTGATTAAGCGTTATCCGAAATCAGACTCTGCGAAGACCGCTAAAGAGCGATTGGAACAGATCAAAAAACTCGGGTAATTATTCGGGTTTACAATTGTGTTTTCCCTTGAGGAATGGTCCTCGTATTTTTCTTTAGAGATACTTGAAAATGACTTGCTCTCGCTGCGGATTGGATATCCTGCGTGATCCGCTTCAAAATCACGGTTCGGCTTTTACCGAAGAGGAAAGAAATCAAATGGGAATGAGAGGGCTTTTGCCCGCTCGAGTGGAAACGCTGGAAGAACAGGCCAAGCGTGCCGTTGCTTTCATGCGCACATTCCCATTGCCTATCCAACGCTACTTCTATTTGGATGCCTTGCATAACACCAATGAAACGCTCTTTTTTAAGGTGGTGTGCGACAACATCGAAGAGGTGATGCCGATCATTTACACCCCGACGGTGGGCGAGGCTTGTCAGAAGTTCAGTCACAACTTCCTGCAGTCCCGAGGACTGTTCATCTCCATCAAGGATAAGGGCCAAATTCACACGATCATGGAAAATGTGCAGCGCGATGACATTGAGGTCATTGTGGTGACGGATGGTCAGCGCATTTTGGGTTTGGGTGATCAAGGTGTCAACGGCATGGGCATCCCTGTGGGCAAGCTCGCCTTATATACGGCTTGCGCCGGTGTCGCGCCGGAAAAGACTCTGCCGGTCATGATCGATGTCGGCACAAATAATCCTGCCTACCTTGCGGATCCCCTTTATATGGGTTTGCGTCAGGAACGTGTTTGCGGCGCCTGTTACGATGAATTAATCGATGAATTTATGATGGCGGCTCGCAAGCGTTGGCCGAATGTTTTGATTCAATTTGAGGACTTTGGCAACGCCAATGCCTTCCGTTTGTTGGAGCGCTGGAAGGATAAAAGCTTGTGCTTTAATGATGATATCCAAGGCACGGCCTGTGTTGCCTTGACCGGTTTTTACTCTGCTTTGCGAGTGACCGGCGGTAAGCTCGCGGATCAGCGAGTGCTCTTTTTGGGGGCGGGTGAAGCCGCAACCGGGATTGCTAACCTGATTGCCGAAGCCATTTCGGATGAAGAAGGGATTTCAATTGAAGAGGCGCGCACTCGTTGCTACCTCTTCGATTCCAAGGGTTTGGTTGTGGCGCAAAGAACGGATTTGTCCGCTCATAAGCGCCAATTCGCGCACGATGCCCAACCGGCCGAAAGCTTCCTGCAGGCGATTCAGCAGTTGCGTCCGACCGCCATTGTCGGCGTGGCAGCTCAGCAAAACGCCTTCAATTCCATGGTGATCGGGGAAATGAGTGCTATCAATGAACGTCCTATTGTGTTTGCGCTCTCTAATCCGACCTCTAAGGCGGAATGCACGGCGGAAATGGCTTACCAATTCTCGGAAGGTCGCGCGCTTTTTGCCTCCGGCTCTCCCTTTGATGTGGTGAATTACAACGGACAAATGTTCGTGCCGCGTCAGGGGAATAATTCTTACGTGTTCCCGGCTTTAGGACGGGCGGCTACGTTTGTGAAGGCCAAGACCATGCCGACGGGGATGTTCTTGGCGGCGGCCCGCAAGTTGGCAGAACTTGTAAGCGAAGAAGATCTTGCCCATGGCAGTCTTTATCCGTCCTTAAATGACATTCGCCCAATCTCGGAAGCGATTGCCGTGGCTGTAGCTGAGTACGCGTACGATAAGGGCCTTGCTTGCCGCGAACGTCCGCAAGACTTGGAAGCGGCCATTAAGGCCAGCATGTACACACCCGCGTACTAAAGGTCTGATTGATCAATGAGGGCGGGGAGCAGTTTCTCCGCCCCCTCTTTTTTCTGGAATTGTCCGTGAATCCGAACGCCCTGATTGATGTTGCTCCGGAGCTCATTCCCGATACAACGCCTGCGATTGAAGACGTTGTGGCTGTCGCGCGACTCAAAGGGGAACCACTGTTGCATTTTCCGGATGATCTTTATATTCCGCCCGATGCGTTAAAGCTCTTTTTGGAATCCTTTGAGGGGCCGTTTGACCTTTTGCTCTACTTGATTCGAAAGCAGCGATTGGATCTCAATGAGATTTCTGTCGCGGCAGTAACGGATCAGTACATGGAATACGTTGAACAGATTCGGGCTCAGAACATGGAGCTGGCGAGTGATTACCTTGTGATGGCCGCCGATCTCATGATGATTAAAAGCCGTTTATTGCTGCCGGTGCCGGTCAGTGATGAAGACGATGAAGAAGAGGATCCGACGGCTCGGATTTTGCGAGAAGTCGCCGAATACGAAAAGATTCAGGTGGCCGCGCAGCTTCTGAACGCTCTTCCGACAATGGGAGACGGATTTTGGCGAGGTTTTGTCGCCATCGAGGAAGAGGAAGCACCGGAGCCCGAAGTGCTACCGCAAGAATTGGCCCGCGTGTGGCTTGCGGTAGTGAAAAATGCGGATCTCAAAATCAATCACACGGTTTCTCGCCAAGAACTTTCTATTCACGAGTTCATGTCGGCGATCATCAGGCGTGTTGAGCAGGATCGTTTTGTCAGTTTTGATGACCTTGTCCAAAATCACGACACGATGCAGGAGCGTGTTGTCAGTTTTCTGGCTATCCTGGAGTTGTCTCGGGAAGGCTTGATTTCAATTACCCAAGCGGCGCCTTATGCGCCCATCTATTGTTCAAAGAAGTTTCTCGAGCTCTCTGCCGATTCGGCAGCCTGAGCAAAAATGCCAACAAAAAACGTTTGCAATTGAAAATTGTCATCTTGGCTTAATGCAAATTGTTTAAAATCTCCTGAGCTTTATTGTTGATTTAACTAAAGGAAAGAAAGCGTTATGGAATGGTTGACCGAGCTGATTACAACGATGCACTGGGGTGCCGTGGCTCAGATCATCATGATTGACATTTTGCTGGGGGGTGACAACGCGGTAGTCATTGCCTTGGCTTGCCGTAATTTGGAACCGAAGCAGCGTCGCCAAGGTATTTTCTGGGGCGTCTTCGGTGCTATCGCTTTGCGTGTGGTCCTAATTACCTGCGCGGTATATCTGTTGCAATTGCCGCTTTTGAAAGTCGTCGCGGGTCTTCTTTTAATTTGGATCGGTGTGAAGCTTTTGATTCCGCACGATGAGGAAGATAAACATATTGAAGCCAGCACAAAAGTTCTTTCAGCGATTAAGACAATTATCGTGGCCGACCTTGTCATGAGTATTGACAATGTCATCGGTATTGCCGGCGCCGCTCAAGCCGCTCATGAACATCACCAGACGTTTCTGATTATCTTCGGTTTGATTGTGAGCGTGCCCTTTATTGTGTTTGGTAGTCAAATTATTCTGAAGGTCTTTGATCGTTTCCCGATCATTGTGACCTTAGGCGGCGCCCTTTTGGGATGGATCGGCGGCGGTTTGCTCGTGAGTGATATTTTTGTGGCTGAATATGTGCCGCAGACAAATCTTATCCATTATGGCAGCTGTTTAATTGGCGCTGTTTTGGTGGTGTTGATTGCCCGAATGTGGGTCAATCGGCAGAAAGCTAAAAAACTTCAGAGTTGATAGGGACAGATTGAATTAACACGGAGGGAGGCGAGCCTCCCTCTCTCGGATATTAAACTGGCAGTTTTCAAGAGGAAGGGGTGTTGATGAAGTTCAGCACCCCATAATTTTTTAATCTGAGCCACAAAAAGGGACACAAGGGGAATCGAACTTGGGGCCAGCAAGTAAGATAAAAGTTCAGAAGTTATCGGTTCCTTAACGTAATAAATTTCAGCCGCAGAAACCGATAGATAATGTCACTATTTTGTTAGTTCATCATTAAGTCGTTGAATTAAAAGATTTCTTAGATCCTTTTTGCCTTTGCCGAAACGCTTCTTGTGCAAATAAAAATGTCCTGTGCAACTTAGCCAGATTAATTTATCAAGTTCATAAGCGGTTATTTGATCGGAGCAGCAGGAATTGTATGTATTAACTAGACGTATGGCAGCGTCAAAAACATTAAGTTGTGTGTCCAATGTCGAAGAGACTTCGCAAGCTAATCCAAGTTTAATAAATACCTCATTGATATGAGTGTCAGGCTTGACATACTGTGTAAAGCCCAGTTCCTTTAAAGCATCACAGGCTAGAGCAAAACCGATGCCTGTGATCTTTCGTTTAATAAGGATTGGACCTGCAAATAAATAGTCGGAAGGAAGGTTTGTAAAATGTTTGCTGAAATCACCTCCAGATTTAAAACTTAATAAAAATGAGGCGGTATCTTGCACGCTACGAAGCCATCGACACCATAAAACTTCACGCTTGTTACCTTTGAGAATGCCTTCGGTGTTTTTAAGTCTGATAATAGTCTTGTCGATATCAATTGCTGAAAATTGTTCAAGATGTGATCGAAATTCTTTATCTTTCAATGAGGTGCTTTCCAAACCTTTGACGCCCAAAATAGCATGAAGAATTTTGTCTTTTCTGGTTTTATCTTTGTTTGTTGAAAATTCAATTACATTGCTAAGCATATTTGCGTTAGCAGCCGAGGTGATTAATCGGATGAAGATTTCTTGTAAAGTTATTGCTTTATATGAATTTTGGGGTGACAAGTATTCGCTGATGATCTTCGGATCAAAGTTACTTTCTTCAGCTATTTCAGCAGTGAATTCTCTGCAAGTTTTAACAAAAGTGCGAGCTTGATTCTCGTTGAGTTGTTTTTCGCTCATATTTTCACCTTGATGAACAGTTTCGGAAGATTTCTCAACCATGGTAACAAGTTTTAATCTGCGGAAATATGAGCGCTTTTACTAGTAATATTTTCATATTTCTAATACAGACCTCAGAGACGTATCAAAAGAAATCTCCACTATGATCTGATAATGAAAAAGCCCACGGCAACGCCATGGGCTTCGGAGCGAAGTTTGGATTCCTTAGACGATGTCTTTGAGTTCACGTCTTAGGATCTTGCCGACCGCGGTTTTTGGCAACGAATCCACGAAAATAATCTGTTTCGGGATCTTATAGCCGGTCAATTGCGTGCGGCAGTACTTCACCACATCCTCCTTGGTGATGGAAGGATCCTTCAAAACGATGACGGCTTTGACGGTTTCCCCGGAACGTTCATGAGGAACACCGACAACACCGCATTCCAGGACGCCCGGCATAGACGCGATGACACTTTCCACTTCATTCGGATAGACATTAAAGCCCGAAACCAAAATCATGTCTTTTTTACGGTCGGTAATCGTTATCTTGCCATCGGTAGCCATATAGCCGACGTCACCGGTGCGAAGCCAACCATCACGGAAAACGCCGGCAGTTTCTTCGGGGCGATTCCAATAGCCGGCCATAATTTGCGGCCCTTTCACACAAATTTCTCCCGTGTGGGTCGGGATATCTTCAGGGGCTGCGCACAGACCTAAATCTTTAAAGCCGTCACCGCGGATACTGACCTCGGTGTTCGGGATCGGATAGCCGACAGATCCATCCCAGGGAGCATCAGGCAGGTTGCCACAGACGCCGGGCGAGGCTTCCGTTAATCCATAGGCTTCGAGAATACCGATGCCGGTTGTTTTTTTCCATCGTTCGGCGACAACCTTTTGAATTTGGGTGCCACCGGCTACCGCCATTTTCAGACGTGAAAAGTCAACAGAGGCGAACTCCGGATTATTCAAAAGTGCGTTATAGAGTGTATTAACCCCCGTATAAACCGAGAATTTCCAGTGCTTACATTCAGCGACCAATCCCTTGATATCGCGCGGATTAGTAATAAGAACACTGCGGGCGGTCCAATTCAAGAAAGCTAAAGTCGCTGTAAAAGCAAAGATGTGATACAGCGGCAGGGCGCACATGGCGACTTCTTCGCATTCTTTAAATGAAACGCTGATCCAATGTCCCGTTTGTTCAACATTGGCAAGTACATTGCGATGGGTGAGCATGGCCCCTTTGGAAACACCGGTTGTGCCGCCCGTGTATTGCAACAAGGCCACGTCTTCATTGGAAATCGCTACAGGTTTGAAGCCTTTGCTATGACCGATGGCTAACGCTTGTCGGAAGTCGACCGCTCCGGGCAAATTCCATTGAGGCACCATCTTTTTGACGTACTTCACGGCGGCATTGACGATCGTGCGCTTCATAAAGGGGAACATGTCGCCGACTTGCGTCGTGATGATGTGCTTGACGGGGGTGCGGCTCAGAACACGTTCCAACGTCTTTGCGAAATTCTCAATGATGATGATTGCCTTGGCCCCGGAGTCTTTGAGTTGATGCTCCAATTCACGAGCCGTGTAAAGGGGATTGACGTTTACAACGATGAACCCGGCTCTCAAAATGGCAAAGAGCGCAATCGGATACTGTAGCAAGTTTGGCATCATGATCGCAACGCGATCCCCTTTTTGCATATCCGGCAAAGACTGCAGATAAGCCGCCAAATCGTAAGAGAGAGTTTGAGACTCTTTGGCAGTGAGAGTCACACCCATGTTGGTGAACGTGGGTGCGTTGGGGTGCTTCTCGGCGATGCCGTCGAGCAAGGCCGGAATGTTGGCTACGCGATCCGGGTCAATTTGCGCGGGGACGCCTTTAGGATATTTGGCAAGCCAAGGAAAATCGGTCATCGTAATCAAATCCTGCTATAAAAATAAATAAAGACAATCTGTTATTGTAAACAAAGAAAATCGCTCACAGTGGAGCGATTTTCTGCAATTTGATGTTTTGAGCGAAATTAAGCCAGGGTCAGACAGTGACGGGCGTAACTCTTCACATCTTCCCAGTCCGTGTAGTCAATCACGGCATCCATGGAGGTCGGTCCCTTGGTCATCTTCATGATCAATTGGATCATCTTCGCGTCAAGCCAGCCCCAGTTCGGGTAGTCGACTTTACCGGCAATGCACTTCACATCGCGAGGCTTCCACGGCGAATTCTGGAGGAATTTTTGCATGTAGCGGTTGCCTTCTGGTGTGGCTTTGATGGGTGTGCGCGCGACAACGGAAACATTAAAGAAGCTGTGCGGTTTGGCGTTGAGCTCATCTTTGTGTTTGGCAAGGAAACTGTAGAACACTTTCGGATAGGTGCCGTAAAGAACCGGGCAACCCACAATAAAGAGATCGTACTTATCCCATTGCACGCCTTCGCGGTCGGCTTCCATAACGCTCATCATATCGGCCTGGTTACCTTCGGCGATAACCGTTTCCCAGATACGACGGGCCACGCGGGCCGTGTGTCCGCTTCGGCTGTGATAGAGCACGAGCACAGATTTCATTTTTTTCTCCTATTCCCTCGCTGCATCAAACCTGTTCGCGAGGCAAACATAAATGCAAAGCCTAATTGTGGGTAAACGCTAAAGGATGACCGAAAATTTTACCGTTTACTCCGGCTTGTTGGTAATAACCCTAAATTCTTTTGGGTACGGCGGTCATTGTAGTGCAGAAATATTGCTTCAAGCTTAACGCCGATTTTCGCTTTGAAGCTCCTTAAGCCATCCGATTATCTCTGTGGGAGAGCGGGCGATGATATCTGCCTGCCACTCGTTGATCGGAAAATCGCGTCTTAAATAACCCCAGGATGCGGCGGCAAAGGGCATTTGAAGGATTTGCGCAACCTGAGAATCACGGATGTCGTCGCCGACATACGGTGTTTCGGTAGGTTTTGTTCCGCTTTTTTGCAAAGCGATCAGCATATTGTCCGGATTGGGTTTGAGTTTGCCGGTCGCATCGCCGCTTACAATGACTGCCGCTCGGTTGTACAGTCCCAGTTTTTTCATAATGGGATCAGTAAAACAGGCAAATTTATTCGTGACCACTCCCCAATGCCATCCCAATGCTTCAATGGCGTCGAGCATTTCTAACACGCCTTCAAAACAGCAGACTTTTTCTGCACAATGAGCTTGATAGTCAGTCAAAAATCGATCTTTGAGTTCAGCAAAGCGGGGGTGTGACTCCGTGATGTCGAAGCCGATTTTAAGAAGTCCTCGGGCTCCCGAACCCGCATATTCCCGCAATAAAGTAAAAGAAAGAGGTTCTAACCCCTCTTCGTGTCGAATTCGATTCAGTGAGGCGCAAAGATCAGGGGCGCTGTCGACCAGTGTACCGTCCAAATCAAAAAGGATCAGAGGCATGGTGAAATCTTCAAGAAAAAAGGCGCTCCGAAAAAGGAGCGCCTTTTAATTCATCAAATCAATGAGACAGTCTCATCAATTATTGAGCGCGAGTGCCGACCACTTCAACGACAGCGCGGCGGTTCGGAGCCAAGCAGGCAACCAAGTCAGCCTTAGAGCCGTTGTCTTCGCAGGTCACGACAGGATCAGCGGAGGCCTTGCCTTCGGTTTGGATCTTGTCAGCCGGCACGCCTTGCTTAACCATGTAGGACTTGACGGCTTCAGCGCGGCGTTCGCTCAAAGCTTGGTTGTAGGAAGCCGGGCCAGTGATGTCGGTGTAGCCGGTGGCCATCACGACGTCAACGTTCAAGCCGGACATACGAGCGACCAATTCGTTGAGCATCTTCACGCCTTCGGGCTTAACCTTGGCGGAGTTCAAGTCAAAGAGCGTGTCGGCAGCCAACACGATCTTGCCGCTGTTGGCGATGTCAGCGTCGCATTCGATGCCTTCGGCAAGGGCGGGCGTCCAGAAGCCAGTGCGCCAGCAGAGGTCGTAGCCGCTCATCACGGTTTGACCGGTCGTGGACTTAACATACGGGAAAACATCGGCGCTGGCCATACCACTCGTAGCAAGTAAAGCAGCCAAAGCAGCGCTCAAAGCTAAAGTTTTTTTCATAATTATTTTCTCCAATTGGATTAATTGCGGTGAACAACAGACGACCGCATGCGTCTTGCCCGTGTCCCACCGCCCTCGCGAGTGGCTTTTGGGGGACACTGACATAAACTAAATTCTATTCTGCCACGTTTTTGTTATTTTCTGTGCATTTTCTCGACTTAGAGGTCTTAGGCCGTCCCTTTGTTGCTTTTTGACAACAAGCCGCCCATCAACCCAGACGTGAGTGATGTCTTCACGTCCGGCGCTATATAAGAGCTGAGAGGCAGGATCAAAGACAGGCAGGGCGTCAATGTCGCCCAAATCCACAGCAATCAGATCGGCATCCTTGCCTTTTTCAAGAGAGCCGATTCTGTCATCCCAGCCCAAGGCTTTGGCGCCGCCCATGGTGGCCGCGTAGAGCATATCGGTGACCTTCATTTGAGTGGTGTCCTGGCAAACCGCTTTGCCAAGCATAGCTCCCAGACGCGTTTCGCCTAATAGATCCACTTTGTCATTGCTGGCTACACCGTCGGTGCCCATGGCCACATTAATACCCATGGACATCATTTGGGCCACCGGGGCAAATCCACTGGCTAATTTCAGGTTAGAGCAGGGACAGTGAACGACGCTTGCCCCCGCTTTAAAGAGAAGCGCCATCTCGGACGCATCGGGGTGGACTGTATGCACCGAAATAAAGCGGTTGCTTAAAAGTCCAAGTTTGTGGAGGCGCTGAATCGGTCGCATGCCGTATTGCTTCATAGAACCTTCAATTTCAGAAGCGGTTTCATCCACGTGCATATGGATATAGGCGTTGTGTTTTTCGGATAATTCGCGAACCTTAATTAAAGCATCGTCATCGACGGTGTAAGGAGCGTGAGGACCCACCGTGACACGAACCTTGTCGTGACTTTTAAATTGTTCGAATAAGGCTTCTGCGCAACGGATGTAATCATCCGTGGTTTTGGCCATTGCTGACGGAAAACCGATCACAATGCCGGAAACCGAGCACTTTAATCCCGCCTCAGTCAATCCCCTGGCCACATCTTCGCTGAAGAAATAGTGGTCGCTTGCGCATGTGATTCCGGATTCAAGCATTTCAGCACCGGCAATTAAAGAGCCTTCGTAGCAGAATTCGTGACTCATCAATTTGCCTTCCGCGGGCCAAATCTTTGTTTGAAGCCAATCCATAAGCGGCAGATCGGCTCCCATGCCGCGAAGCAGATGCATTGGCGCATGTGTATGCGCGTTGACCATGCCCGGCAAAATAATGTGTTGGGGCAGGCGAATCACCTCATCGGCTTCAACGTCATTGGTTTGGTTGCTTGGAATAAGTGCGACGACTTTCCCGTCGTTCATCAAGAGACTGTGACGTTCCAGAATGACTCCCTTAGGAACCATGGGCATAATCCAGCCGGCTTCAATGATGGTTTGTACGTGCATAGAAGACCTTTGAAAATAATAAAAAGCGTTTAGGCGACATTGTAGGTCAGACAAAGGATTTATGTTCCGATGGGTGCAATGCTGATTTTAACTACTTGGTTGTTAAGTAACTCATTGAAATTAAAGAGAAAAATAAGTGAAAAATGATGGGCATTTTTATAAAAATCCTGATAAAATCAACGGGTTAAAAATTTCACATGATGGAAGATCAATGTCTGATAACGAAGATATTAAGAATAGTGAAGACAACGTGACTGCGGAAGAAACAACCGATTCCGAAATCCCGGGTTCCATGCTGAATATTGCTCAGGAGCTTTTGCCCGTTTCTTTGGAAGCGGAAATGAAGCGCGCCTATCTTGACTATGCAATGAGTGTGATTGTCGGTCGCGCCTTGCCCGATGTCAGAGACGGTTTAAAACCCGTGCACCGTCGAGTCCTTTATGCGATGGAGCAATTAGGCAATACCTACTCGCATCCCACTAAAAAGTCAGCTCGTGTGGTCGGTGATGTGATCGGTAAATATCACCCTCACGGTGATTTGGCGGCCTATGACACGATTGTTCGTATGGCGCAGCCCTTCTCCCTTCGTTATCCGCTGATTTATGGTCAGGGAAACTTCGGTAGCCTCGACGGTGACTCCGCGGCCGCCATGCGTTACACCGAAGTTAGACTTCAGAAGCTCGCCGGAGAAATGCTCGCCGATATCCGCAAGGATACGGTGGATTTCATCCCCAATTACGACAACACGGAAAAAGAGCCGACGGTTTTGCCGACGCGCCTGCCTCATTTGCTGATTAACGGCAGCGCGGGTATTGCCGTGGGTATGGCGACGAACATTCCGCCTCACAATCTCCGTGAAGCCATTGACGCTTGTGTGCACTTGCTCAACCATCCCGATGCTACGGTGGATGATTTGATTAAATTCATTCCGGCACCGGACTTTCCTACGGGCGGCACGATCTTTGGCCTCAAGGGCGTGATCGAAGGTTATCGCACGGGGCGCGGCCGTGTGCTCATGCGCGCTAAAACTCACTATGAAGAGTTTGATAAAGGGCGTCGTACCCGTATTGTGGTCGATGAGATTCCTTACCAAGTTAACAAGCGCGTGCTTGTGGAGAGCATCGCTCACTTGATCAATGAAAAGAAAATTGAAGGAATTTCCGATCTTCGTGACGAAACTGATAAAGACGGCGTTCGCGTTGTGATTGACCTCAAGAGCGGCGTTGTGGCCGATGTTGTACTCAATAATCTCTACAAGCTCACGCAGCTGCAGGATTCTTTCGGTATCAACATGGTCGCTTTGGTCGATGGTCAGCCGCAACTTTTGAACTTAAAGCAGATCATTGAAGCGTTCCTGATGCACCGCCGCGAAGTGGTGACTCGTCGCAGTCTGTTTGATTTGAAGGAAAATCGCGCCCGTGGCCATGTGCTCGAAGGTCTTGCCGTCGCCTTGGCTAATATTGATGATTTCCTGGCGATTATCCGTTCAGCTCCCACGCCGGATGTAGCTAAAGCCGGTTTGATGGGACGGGGATGGAATTCCGCGTTGGTTGGCGAGTTGCTCGACCGCGCAGGCGCTCATCAAAACGATTATCGTCCCGAAGGATTGGATCCGATCTATGGTCGTCACGATGACGGTCTGTACTATTTGAGTGAGACCCAAGCCAACAGCATCCTGCAGATGCGCCTGCAACGTTTGACCGGTTTGGAACAAGACAAGATCATTCAGGAATACAGAAATGTTATTGATGTGATTGCGGACTTGCTCGATATTTTGGATAAGCCGGAACGCGTTCGTCAGATTATTGAGGATGATCTCATCGAAATTAAGAATGAATACGGTGATGACCGTCGTTCTGAAATCGACCCGACGGGTGATCCGAATTTTGATCCGCGTGATTTGATCCCCCGCCGTGAAATGGTGGTTACGCTCACGCGTGACGGATACATCAAGAGCCAACAGTTATCTGACTACCAGGCTCAACGCCGAGGCGGTCAGGGCAAGAAGGCGGCGACGATGAAAGAAGGCGATATGATTGATCAGCTCTTTATCGCCAACTCTCACGATCGAATCCTGTGCTTCTCCGACTTTGGCCGAATGTATTGCCTTGATGTGTATTCGCTGCCGGAAGGATCCCGTACGTCGAAGGGGCGTCCGATCATCAACTCCGTGCCGCTGTCTGAAGGTGAACACATCACTGTGGTGTTGCCCATCCAGGATTTTGATGATAAGCACTACGTTTTCATGGCCACGGCCAACGGCGTGGTCAAGAAGACTCGTCTAAAAGATTTTGCCAATGTTCGCCGCTCCGGCATCAATGCCGCCGGACTCGACGAGGGTGACCATCTGATCGGTGTGGCGATCACCGATGGTGAGCACGATGTCATGCTCTTTTCCGATGCGGGTAAGGCGGTTCGCTTTAGCGAATCTGATGTTCGCCCGATGGGACGAGGCGCTCGCGGCGTCAAGGGCATGGCTTTGGAAGAAGGGCAGACGGTTATTGCCATGCTGGTGGCCGATCGTGAAGAGCAAACAGTGCTTACCGCCACCGAAAACGGTTTCGGCAAGCGCACGCTTGTGAGCGAATACACCCGCCACGGACGCGGCACTAAGGGAATGATTGCTATTCAAACGACCGATCGCAACGGTAAAGTGGTGGCGGCTACCTTGGTTGATGATGCAGACGAAGTGATGCTGCTGACTCAAAAGGGTAAGATCGTTCGCACGCCGGTGGCAGACATCTCTGTTTTGAAACGCGCAACCCAAGGGGTGACGCTGATTGGCTTGAAGGATGACAGTTTGGTGGCCGTTCAACGGATCGCGGAAGCCGATGTTGAGGAAGAAAAGGCCGAAGAAGCTAAACAAGCTTCCCAAGAGTCTCAATCGGAATCTGACGAAAAACCGGTCGATTCCTCCCTGTAACTAAAAATCCCGGCTCTCCGGAAAAACGGGGAGCCTTATTTTATTTTGAGCAAAATGATTCCTGTAATTACGATTGATGGACCGACTGCTTCCGGTAAGGGAACGATTGCTTCCCGAGTGGCAGAGGCTTTAGGTTTTTACTATCTGGATAGTGGAGCGCTTTACCGATTAAGTGCCTACAAAGCTTTGAAAAACAGGGTTGATTTAACCGATGAGCTAACGTTGGCTCATTTGGCCGGTGCACTTGAACCTCATTTTGAGGGCGGACGGATTCAACTGGATGGGGAAGACGTTACCGATAAGATCCGTGCAGAGGAAGTTGGAGTGGCGGCCAGTAAGGTTGCTGCGTTGCCCGAGGTTCGCCAAGCGCTATTGGATGTGCAAAAACGCGCCCGTCGCTTGCCCGGTCTGGTTGCCGACGGCCGCGATATGGGCAGTGTGATTTTCCCGGATGCTCCCTTGAAAGTATTCTTGACTGCCAGTGCGAAAGCGCGAGCTCAGAGACGCTTTAATCAGTTGAAAGAAAAAGGAATTGTTGCTAATATCGACACTCTTACCCGGGATCTTGAGGAGCGGGATCGACGCGATATGCAACGCGCCGTGAGTCCTCTTGCGCCCGCAAAAGATGCCAAGATCCTTGATTCTTCCGAATTAACGATCGAAGCGACGGTGCGGCAAGTGCTTGATTGGTACGAAGCCGTTACCCGATAGGTCGGTCCTGAGGCCGATCACCCCGGCAAACCGGCAATAGGGCCGGCCCGGTTTTTTTACCCGGTGCTCGCTTCCTTACAGGAAGAAGTACTGATATTTATATTTACACATGTCTGAAAATATTAACCAACCCGAGTCTTTTGCTCAGCTTTTTGAAGAAAGCTTAGCTCGTCAAGAAATGCGCCAAGGCGAAGTCATCACTGCTGAAGTGGTGCGCGTTGACTACAACTTTGTGGTCGTGAACGCCGGCTTGAAGTCTGAAGCCTATGTGCCCATCGAAGAATTCAAGGACGATCGCGGCGAAGTGTCCGTGAAGCCGGGTGATTTCGTGGCTGTGGCGATTGAACAAGTCGAAAACGGCTACGGTGATACGATTTTGTCTCGCGACAAGGCCAAGCGTCTTGCCGCTTGGATGAACCTTGAAAAGGCCCTCGAATCCGGTGAACTCGTTACCGGTACGATCACGGGCAAGGTCAAGGGCGGTCTTACGGTGATGACCAACGGTATCCGCGCTTTCTTGCCGGGTTCTTTGGTGGACACCCGTCCTGTGAAGGACACGACGCCCTACGAAGGCAAGACCATGGAATTCAAGGTCATCAAGCTTGACCGTAAGCGCAACAACGTTGTGGTTTCCCGTCGTGCTGTGGTTGAAGCCAGCATGGGCGAAGAACGTGCCAAGCTCATGGATACGCTCAAGGAAGGCGCTATCGTCAAGGGTATCGTCAAGAACATCACCGACTACGGTGCGTTTGTTGATTTGGGCGGTATCGACGGTCTGTTGCATATCACGGACCTCGCCTGGCGTCGTGTTCGCCACCCGAGCGAAGTGGTTCAAGTCGGTCAAGAACTCGAAGCCAAGGTTCTCAAGTTTGATCAAGAAAAGAACCGTGTGTCTTTGGGCTTGAAGCAATTGGGCGAAGATCCGTGGATCGGTATCGCTCGCCGTTACCCGAAGGGAACGCGTCTGTTCGGCAAGATCACCAACATTACCGATTACGGTGCCTTCGTTGAAATCGAAGCCGGTATCGAAGGTTTGGTGCACGTCTCCGAAATGGATTGGACCAACAAGAACGTTGATCCGAAGAAGGTTGTCCAATTGGGTGATGACGTTGAAGTCATGGTTCTCGAAATCGATGAAGAACGTCGTCGTATCTCCCTCGGTATGAAGCAATGCAAGCCCAATCCGTGGGAAGAATTCGCTCAAAGCCACAAGAAGGGTGACAAGGTTACCGGCCAAATCAAGTCCATCACCGATTTCGGTGTGTTCATTGGTTTGACGGGTGGCATCGACGGTTTGGTTCACTTGTCCGACCTCTCCTGGACTGAACAAGGCGAAGAAGCTGTTCGTAAGTACAAGAAGGGCGACGAAGTTCAAGCCGTGGTGCTCGGTATCGATACCGAACGTGAACGCATCAGCTTGGGCGTGAAGCAATTGAGCGGTGATCCGTTCAGCAACTTCACGAGCACCCACGAAAAGGGTTCCGTTGTGACCGGTACGGTCAAGAGCGTTGATGCCAAGGGCGCCGTGATTGACTTGGGCGACGAGACCGAAGGTTATTTGCGTGCCTCTGAAATCTCCTCCGAACGCGTTGAAGACGCAACGACGCAATTGAAGGAAGGTGACAGCGTGACCGCGCAAATCATCAGCATCGACCGTAAGAACCGTAGCATCCAATTGTCCGTTAAGGCCAAGGATGCCAGCGAAGCCCGTCAAGCCTTGGATCGTATGAACCAAGATGCTCAGGGTGCTTCCGGTACGACCAACTTGGGTGCCTTGTTGAAGGCTAAGCTCGAACAAAAGTAATCGGAGAAGCATGGTGGATGCCATGACGAAATCCGAGCTGATTGAACGGCTCGCAAATAAAAACACGCGGCTAACTGCGCGTGATGTTGACGAATCCGTCAAGGCGGTTCTCGATGCGATGACTTTGGCCATGGCCACCGGCAGCCGCATTGAGATCCGTGGGTTCGGCAGCTTTTGCCTGAACTACCGCCCCGAGCGCGTGGGACGTAATCCCAAGAGCGGCGAAAGCGTGGTGGTGCCGGCGAAATACGTGCCGCACTTTAAGGCGGGCAAAGAGATGCGTCTCCGTGTAGACGGATCCGTGCAAGAAGCCTAAACGTTTCTTAGCGTCAACCTAAGTTCAGAATGAGGATTCCGGTGTATGCCGGAGTCCTCTTTCCTTATGGAAAGCGTTCGTTTTCCGTCAAAATTCCTCCTTTCACCTGACTTCATTGCCAGTTTTTTTTTCTAAGTGAACGTGCTTAGTGAAAACGAACGTCTAGGGAGATCACTCTAGAAACCCTGAGTATCAGGGCTTGATGCCTTAAATATAATGAAGCGGAGGTGTCAAATATTCAGATACCTAAGTCATTGCTTGATTGAAGAAAGAGCTTGCTATGTATAACTTTTTAGCTGCATTTTGTATTTGCGGGTTCATCGTAATCATCGGTGAACTGATCTCGACATGGACGAAGGCGTGGATCCCGTCTGTTTTCGTTTCAGCCTGTATTTTGCTAGTCGGTTACTGGACGGTTATTCCGTACGATTTGGTCAAGGATTCGTTCCTGACACCATTCGGTGCGACGCTTGGTATTTATCTTTTGATTGTTCACATGGGGACGGTGATTAGTCTGAAAACCCTGATGGAACAATGGAAGACGGTGGTGATGTGTCTGGTGGGGCTGGCCGGAATGTGTATCCTTTCCCTCTTGCTTTGCCCCTTGTTTATGGACTGGGCTTATATTGTGGCTGGTCTTCCGCCACTCACCGGCGGTATTGTCGCGGCAACCATTATGCAGCAGGCAGCTACGGAACACGGTTTGACCTCGGCGGCCGTTTTCGCCATCACAATGTATTGCGTTCAGGGCTTTGCCGGTTATCCTTTGACAGCGATCTTCATGAAGGCCGAAGGCGCGAAGCTTTTGCAAGAATTCCGCTCCGGCGAACGCGTCTCCAAAGATGAACTCTCCGCGGCTAAGAATGTGACGTCTTTGCCCTCGAGTGATCGCCGCGGTCCTTTGGCGTTGCCCGAATCGCTCAACAGCCCCATCGTCATGCTCACGAAGATTGGTATGGTGGCATGGCTTTCGATGATGGTGGGTGGATTCACCGGTATTAGCGGTGCTGTTTGGGCGCTGATTTTCGGTGTGGTTTTCTGCTCTTTGGGCTTTTTGGAAACCGATATTTTGCACAAGTGCAATTCCTTCAACATTTTGATGTTTGCTTTGACAATGTTCGTGTTCGAAGGTTTAAAGGACTGCACACCGGAAATGTTGACTTCGATTATTCTCCCGATGGTCGGATTAATCGTTGTGGGCGTTTTTGGTATGGCGGTGTTTGCTTGGGTTGCTGCAAAAGTGATGAAGCTCTCCTTCCCGTTGAGTTTCTGCAACTGCTTGACTGCTTTGTACGGTTTCCCGTTTAACGCCATTATCACGGAGTCGACCTGTAAGGCTATGGCTAAGACTCCGGAAGAACACGAATTTTTAATGAGCAAGATGTTCCCCTCGATGATTATCGGCGGTTTTGTAACGGTCACGATTACTTCTGTGATTCTTGCCGGTTTCTTTGTGAACTTGTTCTAAGTAATTTTCACCAAGGCGCTCAAAATGCGCCTTGGCGTGTTGTAAAAGGACTAAAAAATGGATATTCAGGCACTTGGTAAAAAATACCATGATTTTTTGATTGAACAACGGCGCTGGTTTCACGCCTACCCTGAAGTAAGCGGCCAGGAATTCGGCACCGCTGCGCACATTCGCGAAGAGTTGGATAAGCACGGCATTCAGTGGCGTGAATGCGGCATGAAAACCGGTACGCTCGCCACAATTAAGGGAGCAAAGCCGGGTAAGACGATTTTGCTTCGCGGCGACATTGATGCGTTGACTGTCAATGAGGAAACCGGATACGAATTTGCCAGTAAAAATCCAGGTGTGATGCACGCGTGCGGTCACGACTGCCACATTTCGATGCTGTTGACCGCAGCTATCATGCTCAATGAAATCAAAGACGAGCTTTCTGGTACGGTTGTCTGCGCGTTCCAACCCGCCGAAGAAATCGGTAAGGGTGCCTGCTCCATGATTGAGGAGGGGGCGCTGGAAGGTGTGGATGCAGCTTTTGGTATGCACGTTTGGTCTGATATTCCGAGTGGTAAGGTGTCTGTGCGAGAAGGTGCGGCGATGGCCTCCGGAGACCGCTTCGAAATCAATATCGAAGGTAAGGGCGGTCATGGCGCAACGCCTCATCTTTGTTTCGACGCAATTGTGATGAGTGCGGCGATTGTTCAAAATCTGCAGACGATTGTCAGTCGAGAGATTTCTCCTGTGGAAACCGCCGTATTAACCGTGGGTACGATTGAAGGCGGCACACGTTGGAATGTGGTCTCTGGCTCAGCCAAATTAACCGGGACGACACGTTGCTTCAGTAACGAAGTTCGCGCTCAGTTCCCTCAGGCGATCAAGCGTGTCGCCGAAGATACGGCTCGTGCGATGCGAGGCAAGGTGTCTGTCGTTTATGAGGAACTTGTGCCGCCAACGATCAATGATGTCAAACTTGCTCAAGCGGTTCGAGGCAGCGTGCAGAAGATTTTGGGCGATGATTATTTCTACGACTATCCGGTGACGATGGGTGGCGAAGACTTCGCCTACTATCAGCAAAAAGTGCCCGGAGTGATCGCTTTGTTTGGTGTCGGTAATCCCGCATGCGATGCGGTTCACGCTCAGCACTCGGGTTGCTACAAGGTCGACGAGGATGCGTTGATTAATGGTGCGATGACTCATGTACAAGTTGCCTATGATTTTCTCAACAAATAAAAGTTTTGAAAAATAGGTAAGAGCTCAGTAAGCCTCGGCCAGTTGTCCGAGGCTTAGCTGTCTTCTGCACGTATAATGAAAACTTCCCTCTAATGGAATAACACAAGAATGCTGATTGAACGTAAAGATCTGAAAGAAGCCAAACGAATTGTTGTGAAGGTTGGCAGCAGCACCATCACTCACGCCAACGGGAAGTGTGATTTTGCTCGTATTGATAAACTCGCCCGCGAGTTGGCCGATTGGCAAAATCAGGGTAAAGAAATGATTTTGGTCACGTCAGGCGCAGTGGCTGTCGGTGTTGACCGACTGGGTTTGCCGGAAAAACCAAAAACGATTCCAGGCAAACAGGCGGCCGCGGCAGTTGGTCAGGGCATTTTGATGCATACGTATGAGAAGATCTTTGCGGAATACGGTCAGGTGGTGGCTCAGGTCTTATTGACTCGCATGGAGACCATTGACCGGCATCGCTACACCAATGCGAGAAACACCTTCATGGAACTGCTTCGTCAGCGGGTTATTCCAATTGTCAATGAAAATGATGTGGTGGCACTCGATGAACTCAAAATCGGTGACAATGACAATATGAGTGCGTTGGTTGCCAGCATTGTGGATGCAGATCTGGTCATTATTTTGTCTGATGTTGATGGACTGTATACGGCCAATCCTCAAACGCATCCTGATGCGAAATTGGTGTCACGAGTCGAAGAAATTACTCCGGAAATCGAAGCCAGCGCCGGAGGCGCCGGCAGCAGCGTTGGAACCGGAGGTATGTTTACTAAAATTCAAGCGGCAAAAAATGCGACGACTTCAGGGATTAATTTAGTGATCGCTTCCGGATCTCAGAAAGATGCGATCAGTCGGATTCTTGAGGGAGAGGACGTTGGAACGCTTTTTGTTTCCAAAGAAAATCGCTTGCAATTTAGAAAACGCTGGCTTGCGTTTGGAGCTCGGATCATGGGGCGAATTATTGTGGATGGAGGGTGTGAAAAGGCGATTAAAAAAGCCGGCGGCTGCAGTATTTTGCCCGTAGGGGTTGTCAAAGTTGAAGGCGATTTTGAAGCCGGCAACACGGTGAGCGTTGTGACGCAAAACGGTCGGGAAATCGCCCGAGGCTTATGTCACTATTCTTCTGAAGAATTGCAAAAAATTATCGGCTGTCAAAGCGATGAAATTGAAGAGCGTGTGGGGCACAAGGCTTTTGATGAAGTCATTCATCGTGATGATTTAGTCATTTTGAATTAGGAGAAGACAGATGAGTGATACGGAAATCTTAGTCCGACAAAAAGCTCAGGCTGCCCATGATGCGGCTGTGCGTATGGGAATTCTCCGTTGCGGAGACAAAAATCGAGCTTTATTGACAATGGCTGATGCGTTGATTGCACACGCTGACGATATCTTGAAAGCCAATGAAGAAGATATGACGCGGGCTCAAGCAAACGGCATGAAAACGTCAATGCAAGATCGGTTGCGTCTGACCTCCGAACGTATTGCGGGTATGGCAGAAGGGTTGCGTCAAGTCGCTCAGTTAAAAGATCCTGTCGGCGAAATCATCGGCGGCTCAACACTAACCAATGGGCTGACCATTTCTAAGGTGCGGGTGCCGATTGGCGTTGTCGGGATTATCTATGAAGCCAGACCCAATGTAACGGCTGATGCGATTGGTCTTTGTCTGAAGTCCGGTAATACCGTGGTGCTCAAAGGGGGCAGTGAAGCCCTTTGTTCCAATCGCGCAATTGTTGCGGTTTTATCGGCTGCGGCTCAGAAAGAGGGGATTCCCGCCGGAGCGATTCAATTTATTGATGTGACGGATCGACAGGCAGTCACTGACCTCATTCGTATGAATGGTTTGGTTGATGTTGTGATTCCGCGTGGCAGTGCTCGTCTGATTCAGGCTGTGGTTCAAAACGCAACGGTACCGGTTATTGAGACCGGAGCGGGTGTTTGCCATACGTTTGTGGATGAAACGGCCGATTGTGAAAAAGCTCGCCGTATCGCGTTTAACGCCAAAGTTCAGCGTCCGTCGGTTTGCAACGCAATGGAAACATTGTTGGTGCATGAAAAGATTGCCCAAAACTTTTTACCCAAGATGCTCAACGAGTATTTTGAGGCGGGAGTCACGATTTATGGTTGCGAAAAAACGCAAAAGTTCGATTCTCGGATTGAGGCTGCGACCGATGCTGATTGGGCGACGGAGTACGGCGATTTGCGTTTGTCGGTGAGAATCGTTCGTGATATTGACGAGGCGTTAGCGCATATTGCCAAGTACAGCACGCGTCATTCAGAGTGCATCGTGACGCGCGATATGCAGAATGCTCGTCGTTTCCAGGAAGAGGTGGATGCAGCGGTAGTGTATGTCAATGCTTCCACGCGTTTTACCGACGGCTTTGAATTTGGTTTCGGAGCTGAAATCGGCATCAGTACTCAAAAACTTCATGCCAGAGGTCCCATGGCGCTTCCGGAATTAACTTCCTATAAATATCTGGTGACCGGGGACGGGCAGGTTAGAGGTTAATCAGAGGATTCTTAAAAAATAAAGGGGTGAGGATCTAAGGATCCCCACCCCATTGAAATGAATCGATTTAGAGATCGATATCGACAAGTTCGTAGTTTTCCTTGCCCATGTTCAATTCTCGCATTGCGGTCAATTGGTGCAGACCGTGACGGGATTCAATTCTTTCCACGAGATCCTGATTTTTGTCTTTGCCCAGTGAGTAAACCAAATCTACACAGGCTTGGTCAATGGCCAGGATATCTGTCGAGGCAACCATGCCGATATCGGGAATCGTAGGTTCAGCGGCAGAAAGTCCGGCACAGTCACAGTCAACCGACATGCGGCGCATGACATTGATGAAAACGATGTGTTTGCCAAATTGATCGCAGACCGCTTTGGCCGATTCTGCCATTGTTTCCATCAGGTGTTCTTTAGCGGGCCACTGATCCCATGGGGCATTGATATCCTTAACGGCGTGCACCTGAGCTTTACCGATTTTTCCATCGGCGCAACCGATGGCAATATTCTTCATCGAACCGCCGAAACCTCCCATGGCGTGTCCTTTAAAGTGCGTAAGAACCACCATAGAGTCGTAGTTGACGATGTTTTTCCCCATCGAGACTTCTTTAAAATGTTTGCCGCCTTTGACAGGGAGCATCACGGTGCCGTCGGCATCCATAATATCGACGGGGCAGAATGTCCAGCCATTGACTTCGAGCGTTTTACGATGCTTTTCAGTCGTATCACGGTCGCCAATGTAAAGGGTATTGGTTTCTACAATCGCGCTGTTGGGGATTGTTTGTTGAAACTCTTTGACCATATCGCGAGGCAGGATGTTGGGTCCGTGTTGTTCACCGGTGTGAAGCTTAATCGCGACTTTGCCTTTGATTTCATCGTTAATCAATGAATAAAGCTTTTTGAGATGTTCGGCGTCAATATGGCGAGTAAAAAATACTTTAGATTTTTCACCCTTGAAGTCAGAGGCCACTTTTTTGCTGCCAACCACGGGAGCTTGCGTCTGAGCCGTTGCAACATTAGCTAAGGCGCTCAGCACCGCCCCCGTCATGACTCCGCCCATCGTTTTCAAAAAAGCATTGCGAGAGCATTTGAATTCAGACATAACTTATCCCTCAAAAAAATATTCCGTTAAAACAAATTGTATCAACGTGATTTGTGAGACTTTTGCATAAATCTGTATTCAAATTTGCCTTCTTTTGCAGTTTTTCAAAATGAGTTTAGAAGAAGAGAAAGTCATAGCAAAATAGTTGTAACAGTCTAAATAAATCAACCTATTTCTGGAAAAGAAAAGAACTTTTCTACGATCTCTCGCTTATGGGCAAAGAGTTGGGTATCCATAAAATTAAAAAAAGTTTTCCCAAAAAAGAGAGAAATATATGGATAAGAAGGTTGCCACAAGATATATCCCGATTGGGTTGATGTTGTTTGCTCTTTTCTTTGGTGCCGGTAATCTGATTTTTCCGGCCTCAATGGGTCAGAACGCTGGGGTTAACGTTTGGTATGCCTTGGTCGGTTTCTGTATTACGGGTGTCGGCATGCCCTTATTGAGCGTGATGGCGATGGGCTATTCCGGTTGTGATGACCTGCAGGAAGCGGCTGGTCGCGCGCACCCCCTTTATGGTCTTTTCTTTACGATTGTGGCCTATTTGGCTATTGGTCCCTGTTTTGCTATTCCGCGTACAGGAACCGTGGCTTTTGAAATTGCTGTCAGTCCCTTCTTAGATAAGGACAGTATGGAAATGGGTCTGCCGATTTTCCTGGCGGTCTTTTTCTTAATCTCTTTCTGGTTGTCGGCAACGCCTCAAAAGTTGGTAGACCGTATCGGTAAACTTTTGACGCCGGCATTGGTTCTTACCATTGTATTGTTGATTGTCCAATCCTTTGTGTCTCCGTTGGGCGAACCGCAAGCGCCGACTAAGGCTTACGCGACCCCCGTCATCGCAGCTGTTCAGGGCGTTTTGGATGGTTACAACACGCTCGATGCAATTGCCGCTTTTGTGTTTGCTACGCTCGTGATCAATGTTGTTCGCGAGGATTGTGGTTTGACGGATCGTGCTGAAATTACCAAGCAGGTTTATAAATCAGGCATCGTTGCGGTTGCTTTATTGGCATTTATCTATATTTTCATCGCTAAGATTGGCGCCGAAAGCGTTCCGGCTATCGGTATGCAGTCCACCGGCGCTCCTGTGTTGGCGGAATCCGCCAAGATTTTGTTCGGCAACGCCGGCGCGATTATTTTGGCGGTTATCGTGTTATTGGCATGCTGGTCGACCGCTATTGGATTGATTACGTGCTGCGCGGCATATTTCTTAAAGTTGACCGGTCGTTTTACCTATGTCTATTGGGTTACGATTTTCTCTGTTGTCTCGTTTTTGGTCGGGATGTTTGGTTTGGAAACCATCATCACTTCGACGGTTCCCGTGCTGATGTTTATTTATCCGTTGGCGGTGGTGCTGATTGTGCTTCTGTTTACCGATAAGTTTTTCAACGGCAGACAATGTGTTTATGCCTTTACAGTTGGATTTACCTTTGTGATGGCTTTGATTAACGGTCTAGAAACCGCCAATATCAAATTCGATGCCTTAGAAAGTTTTTTAGTCAATTACGTTCCGATGCACACGTTGGGTTTGAGTTGGATTTGGTTTGCCGCGGCCGGTTACATCATCGGTTTGCTTTGGATGAAACTTTCACCGCAGAAAATTGGCTGATCTTTGATGGTATAGCTTGAAAATCCTCCGAATCACGGAGATTTCAGGTTGTTGATTAACCCGGATTTCTAACGAATCCGGGTTAATTTTTGGGAATTTGCTCTCGGGAGAACCCTTAAGGGTAAATATGGTTAAATGGTAAACGGAATTGCCTGACTTGATAACACTCAACCATTCGAATCTCCTGAAAATTTAGCTTAAGTCATAAAGATAAAATAAAAACCGAAAGCAAGGAAAAGCGGACTTGGTCTTTGTTTTCGGCAAATAACTTCAGGTTATTTGAACAACAATAACATTAAAATCTCCTGTCTTTATGGAGCCATATTATGGTTTGGTTACACTTCATCTTTTTGTTTGCCATTATTATCTACGCTGCTAAATTGGGTGGCATTGGTGTAGGTATGGCAGGCGGCCTCGGTATGGCGGTCGCTGTTTTTCTTTTCGGCATTCCGCCGGGACCCATGCCTCTCGACGTGATTTTGATCATTATGAGTGTGCTTTTTGCATGCTCTGTGATGCACGTCGCCGGTGGTATGGATTACATGATTCGTGTTGCTTCGCACATTTTGCGCAGTAATCCGAAGTACATCAACATTCTCGCTCCGGCTATCGCCTTTACCTTGACGATTTTCTCCGGTACGGGCTTCACCACGATGGCTATCTTGAACGTTGTCCAGGAAGTCGCCAAGCAAAATGGCGTTCGTCCTTCTCAACCGTTGACCTCTGCTGTGGTGGCCTCTCAAATTGCCATTTCTGCCTCTCCGATTTCTGCTGCAACGGCCGCAATGTACGTCGTGGTCGAAAAGATGGGTGTGTCCTTCGGTGATGCCTTGATGGTGATCTTGCCAGCCGGTTTGTTCGGCGCTGCTGTTGCCTCTTTGATTTCGTCTTTCCAAGGCGTGGATCTTGCCAAGGATCCGATCTTCCAACAACGTATGAAGGAAGGTCTTGTTTCTATGACGAGCAAGGAAGAGTTGGAAAAGCCGTTGCCGAAGGGAGCCAAACTCTCTGTGGGTTTGTTCCTTTTGGGCGTGCTCTTCATCGTCTTGATGTTGCTCTTTAAGCAAGAAATCGGTCATACATTGGGTTCTCGTGACATCATCGTTATCACGATGCTCTTTATCTCGATGCTGATGTACTGGTTCTGCGATGTCAAGCTTACGAAGATCAAAGAATCTACGATCTTCCATGGCGGTTATGAATCCTTGGTTGTGATTCTCGGTATCTGCTGGTTCGCATCAACAGTTATCGATATTTACGTTCCGACCATTAAGGAACAAGCGACTGTCTTGCTCGGTCAATACCCGGGTCTGTTGGCTTTGGCTTTCTTCTGTGTATCTGCTTTGCTGTTCTCGCAAGGTGCGACGTCCGCATTGCTCGTACCGGTGGCTGCCAGCCTCGGTTGCGACGCTCCCATGATTTTGGCTTGCTTCGTTGCTGTGTCCGGTATCTTCGTCACGAACGTGTACCCGACCTCTGCGTTTGCGGTTTCCTGCGACGATACGGGTTCTTACATGGGTAAATGGAGTGGCTCGTTTGTGATCAACCACCCGTTCTTCTTACCGGGTTGCTTAGGTTTGGTCGCCGCTATTCCGTTCGGTTTCTTGCTTGCCAGCATCGTTTTCTAAACATGGCAAGATCTATGTGACTCAGTTTGAGTTGAGTTAACGTAGAAATTGAAATCTCAATAACGCCAACACTTGTTTCACACAGGTGTTGGCGTTTATTTAGATAGATTGAAAAAAGAATAAATCGAGCAATTCTGAAATGGTTTCATTTCCAGTAATTTCAGTGCCGGCTCGCCATTAATTGAAAGAGATTGAAACGGAATAGAAAGAAAATCTTGGTGGAGGCGGCGGGAATTGAACCCGCGTCCAGAAATCGTCCATAGCTGGATCTACATGTTTAGCTAAAACATTTAAAAAATCTCATTTCGCTTTGCGCCCTTTAGCTGGCTCTGACGAAACCAGACACTTTATAGTCTCGACACCCCCTCAGTGCCCTAAGGGATGTCCAGCCAGTATGGATATGAAACCACTGCCGGCGAACCGGCCCGGTCTAAAGGCAAACCGGTGTGGTCCTCGCCTTAATTAGGCGGCGAGAGCGAAACGCTTATTGTTGGCGTTTATTTTGTTTCCAGCGGATTTACAAGGTGACTGGACCTTGACATGCACCAAGCCACTTCGTGACCCCTGTCGAAACCAGGTCGCCCCCATGTGAACTTGTCGGATTGCCTATTATGGACGAAATTTTGGAAATTTGCTTCAAAATGACTGAACCGTTTGTTTTTTCTGAAAAAATACTAAACAAAATGTTTCCCTGTAAGGAATTTTTGCATTAAAATGCGCTTCGCTTTTGTTCAAAAGAACAAGCGATGTTCTAAACGACGAATCGTTTTTATTTTTCAACAAATGCGCTGGTTTTGACAGCGCAAGGAATTATGGCAAAAGAAGATCTGATTGAAATGAGTGGCGTTGTGCTCGAAGTGTTGCCGGACGCCCGCTATCGTGTAAAGCTTGACAACGACCATGAGTTGGTCGCCTACACCAACGGCAAAATGCGCAAACACCACATTCGAATTTTGGCTGGTGACAAAGTGTCGTTGGAGTTGTCTCCTTATGATTTAACCAAAGGACGCATTACTTTCCGTCACATCGAAGGTCGCCCTGCAGCAGCCCCGGCCGCTGGCGGTAACCGTCGTCGTTAATTTAATAATCACCGCAACGAATTTATGGGGGGACGCCTGAGGGAATTAGGCGTCCTTCGTTTGCGTGTACAATCGTTGAAAAAATCACTTAACCGGAATCACTGATCATGGAATTTGAGCTTTGGTATCTGATTGTTGTGCCTGTGTTGTTTGTCGCCGGATGGTGGTTCAGGGGATTGGATCAGCGTCAGCGAGAACAAGAGAGAAGGCCGGGCACTTATTACAAGGGAATCAATCTGCTGCTAAATGATCAGCCAGACAAAGCGATTGACGCTTTCATTGAAGTGGTGCGTCTGGATCCGGAGACAATCGAACTGCATCATGCTTTAGGCAATCTGTTTAGTCGCCGCGGCGAGTTTGATCGTGCTGTTCGCATTCACAATCATCTGCTCAACAGAGAAGATTTGCCGGCTCACGAACGTTCGTTGGCTTTATTTGAATTGGGTAATGATTACTTAAAGGCCGGTATCTATGATCGTGCGGAAGACAGTTTCCAGCGTCTTTTGAAAGAACCGGAATATCATCTGGATGCCCTCAGAGCCTTGCTCAAAATTTATTGCACGGAAAAAGAGTGGAATAAAGCCATTGATATCGCCAATACGTTGGAGAAGCAGGCCGGCGAAAATCATCAGGTTGAAATGGGTCATTTCCATTGCGAATTGGCTACGATTCAGATGCGCGGTAAACATTTTGAAGAGGCCAAGGTTGAGCTCGAAAAAGCCCTTGAAGTGGATCGTAAAAGTGTTCGCGCATTGATTATGTTGGGTGATTTGGCTCTGCAAGGCGGTGATCCCAAAACAGCGTTGCAACACTGGGCTAAGGTGGAGACAGTTTCTCCTGAATATTTGCCTTTGGTCATGGTGTCCATGGCTCAGGCTTACGAGGCGATCGGTCAGCACGATCAGGCAAAGAATTTGATCCACAGAGCGCTTGAAGACAATTCCACAGTAGAAACGTTATCAACCGCGCTTGAATTAATTATCAAGAGCGAAGGAGAGGAGGCCGCCAAGCGATTCCTTACTGAAGAACTTTCTCGTCGTCCCGCGTTGTGGACTTATGAAAAGCTGGCGGAAATGCGTCTTAAGGACCAACCTGAAAACGCTGATTTGCAGATGCTGATCTCTCTGATTAAACCCTACGTCAGTCGCCCCGGACGTTATCGCTGTTCACATTGCGGATTTAGGGCTAAGGGTTTCCAATGGCTGTGTCCGGGGTGTTCGTCTTGGGGAAGTTATTCACTCAAGCGTGAAGAGGAAAGTTAAGTTCAATATAAGTCCGAAACAGATATCAATCTTTTCGGACTTTTTTGTATTTGTTTACACTTTTGAGGCCTTAACGGCACACGCTTTGAAATAACATTGCGTACACTTCAATCTCATGTAATTGCCTTTATTTAGGGAAAATCAATGTTTAAACGAATCGGTTTATTCATCCTGACCAACCTGGCCATTTTGGTGATGTTGTCCATCATCTTGAATTTAGTGAGTTGGTTTTTCGGTGTGGACTTTTCACAAATCGCCGGAGCCGGTCAAAACTACGTGTCGCTGTTGATCTTTGCGGCGGTGATTGGTTTTTCGGGATCCATCATCAGTTTGTTCATGAGCAAAACCATGGCAAAAAACTCCATGGGCGTACAGCTCATTGATGTGGATCGTCCTCGCAATGAGGTCGAACGTTGGTTGGTTCAGACGGTGGCGAAGCTTGCGCAAATCAAAGGGGTCGCAATGCCGGAAGTGGGGATTTACCACGGAGAGCCGAATGCTTTTGCGACCGGACCGTCCAAGAATAACTCATTGGTGGCGGTTTCCGACGGTTTGTTGGCCAGCATGAATAAGGAAGAAGTAGAAGCGGTTTTGGGACATGAAATGAGTCACGTTGCCAATGGTGATATGGTCACGATGACTTTAATGCAAGGCGTGATCAACACCTTTGTTGTTTTCCTGTCTCGTGTAATCGGCAACATTGTTGACCGTGGTATCTTGCGCAATGAAAGTGATGCTCCCGGCGCCGGTTACTACATTACCAGTCTGGTTTTGGATATGGTTCTTGGTCTTTTGGGTTCTATGCTCGTGGCGGCATTCTCGCGTTATCGCGAATATCGGGCAGATGCGGGGGCTGCTCAAGCTTTGGGTTCGCCTGCTCCGATGATTAATGCGCTTGCACGACTGGGCGGTCTTCAGTCCTCTGAATTGCCCGGCAATGTGAAGGGTTTTGGTATCAATGGGGGAATGGGCTCTCTGTTTGCCACGCATCCTCCGATTGAAGCTCGAATCAAAGCCTTGCGTGAATTGCAAAACTAACGAAATTGCATTTGCTGCACAAACGCCTGCCGGCAAAAAACGGTGGGCGTTTTGTTTAAGTGTCGAAAGGGTGCGAGTTTGAAGAGGCAGAAAAATTCTTCAAACAGCTTTAAAAGTCTCGGGATTGAAAAACGAGGAAGATTTGATGGGGTGGGAAATGGGACTCGAACCCACGACAACCGGAATCACAATCCGGGACTCTACCAACTGAGCTATTCCCACCATCAAATTTTATGGCCCGCCCGACAGGATTCGAACCTGTGACCCTCGGCTTAGAAGGCCGATGCTCTATCCAGCTGAGCTACGGGCGGTTCGACAACTGTCGAAACGTGGTCGGGGCGAAGGGATTCGAACCCCCGACATCCTGCTCCCAAAGCAGGCGCGCTACCGGACTGCGCTACGCCCCGCCTCAAGTGCGAATCGACATTATGCAGGAAAATAAATTGAAACGCAATAGGCATTGGCGATTTTTGTTGTTTGAGAATACATAGGCTGCTGTACAATCGTTGGCTGTTGGGTTTAAAAGTAAGGAGTGAAGACTGTGAAGTGGTTGTGTGCGGAGCGAGAGGTTGACTTAACCTTTCCTTTGATTATGGGCATTGTGAATGTCACGCCAGACTCATTCTCTGATGGCGGAGAGCATGCCAGCTGTCAAAGTGCCATTGAACATGGATTGAAGCTCTTGAAGGAAGGGGCCGATATCTTGGATATCGGCGGAGAATCCACACGTCCCGGCGCAGCGCCAGTTTCTGAAGACGAAGAGTTGAATCGGGTTATTCCTGTGGTTAAAGCGTTGTCTCAAACCGGGGCGCTGATTTCGGTTGACACCAGTAAAGCGTCAGTGATGCGAGAAGCGATGAAGGCGGGCGCTCATATTATCAATGATGTCAGAGCATTGCAGGAGCCCGGAGCTCTAGAAGCGGCGGTACAAACAAACGCAGGAGTGTGTTTAATGCATATGCAGGGACAGCCGTCAACGATGCAGAAAAAGCCGATTTATGAAAACCTTTTGCAAGAAGTACAGTCTTTCTTAATTGATCGAGCGCATTGCGCTGAAGAGGCGGGGATCGATTCCCGAAGAATATGCCTGGATTACGGTTTCGGATTTGGGAAAACCGTTGAACAGAATTTTGAGTTACTGGCCAATACCCGGCAATTTGCGAGATTGTCCTACCCTATTTTGGTTGGCCTGTCTCGTAAATCCAGTTTGGGGGCGGTTACTGGGCGTGAGGTTCATGAACGAGTGATTGCTTCGGTAACAGGAGCGCTTATTGCCGCGCAGCAAGGAGCTTCTATTGTCAGGGTTCATGATGTGGCGGCAACGCGAGATGCGTTTACAATTTGGCGTATGACAGAAAGTCAAACCCATAAGGATTAATGTTATGACTCGAAAATATTTTGGTACGGACGGTGTGCGTGGTCGTGTGGGTGAGGCACCCATAACGCCGGATTTTGTCCTGAAGTTGGGACAGGCTGCCGGTCGTGTTTTAAGAAGACGGATCGGCGGTAACCGTCACGTGCGAGTAGTGATCGGAAAAGACACCCGTGTTTCAGGTTATATGTTGGAAGCCGCGCTCCAGGCCGGTTTCTCCAGCGCTGGGGTTGATGTTGTGCTTTGCGGTCCGATTCCAACGCCTGCGATCGCCTATCTAACCCGAGCTCAAAGAGCTGATGCGGGAGTGGTGATCAGCGCGAGCCATAACCCCTATCACGACAATGGAATTAAGTTTTTCTCAGAGTCCGGCACTAAGTTGCCCGATGAAGTGGAATTGGGTATCGAAGAAGAGTTGGAGAAAGGTTTTGCCTGTGTAGAAAGTCGGGAGTTAGGGAAAGCCTGGCGTTTGGAGGATGCGCCCGGGCGTTACATTGAATTTTGTAAATCCACCATTGACAGCAATGTTAATTTAAAAGGGCTTCGTATTTTGGTGGACTGTGCTAATGGCGCGGCTTATCACGTGGCACCTGCTGTCTACCACGAACTGGGAGCGGATGTTTTCACGGTAGGGGATACACCCGATGGCATCAATATTAATGACGGTGTCGGGGCCACTCATACGGAATCGCTCTCAAAGAAGGTGTTTGAACGAGGCTGTGATGTCGGTATTGCTTTGGATGGGGATGCGGATCGACTGATTATGGCTGATGCCAATGGTCATGTGTACAACGGAGACGAATTGCTCTATGTAATGGTTCGTGACCGTATGTTGCGTGAAAAGGTGCATGGTGTTGTCGGCACTTTGATGACCAATTACGCCCTTGAAAAACGCTTTGCCGAATTGGGAATCGACTTTGTTCGAGCGAAGGTTGGCGATCGTTATGTGCTGGAGCAATTGAAAGCGCGTGACGGATGGATTTTCGGTGGAGAAACATCCGGTCATCTGCTGGTACTGGATTGTCAAACAACGGGTGACGGTATTGTCAGCAGCCTTCAGGTTTTGGCCGCGATGCGTCGTCAGGGGAAGACACTCGCCCAACTGACTGAAGATTTGAAGCTTTTGCCTCAGGTGTTGATTAACAAACGCATTGAGAAGGGCTTTGATTGGAAGTCTCATGAACCGATGCAAAAGGCGCTGGCGGATGCGGAAGCTCAGTTGCAGGGACGCGGTCGCGTATTGATTCGTCCTTCAGGAACAGAACCGTTATTGCGTGTTATGGTGGAGGCTGACGATAAGACGTTGGCTCAAACTTTGGCGCAATCCATTGCGGACACGCTTTAACACGAACGGGCCGCATCGCGGCCCGTTGAACATTAAGGCATTAGCCAACTTAATAGCGGTGGTGCAATCATGGGAGCGGCAAAGGCAGTGATGATGCCAGCCAATCCCATGGCGAGTCCGGAAAAAGCGCCGGCTTTTTCACTGATTTGAAAGGCTCGTGAGGTTCCCATGCCGTGAGCCGCCACGCCCAAAGAAAAGCCCTTGACGTAGTCTTTCTTAATTCGGAAAAGTTTAAACATCGGAGTTGCAAGCAGTGATCCGACAATGCCTGTGAGCACAACGATGCCGGCGGTAAATTCCGGGATACCGCCCATCTTTTCAGAAATTCCCATGGCAATCGGAGTAGTGACACTCTTCGGGGCCATTGACATAATGCTTTCAAAAGAAGCGTCAAAAAGCACACCGAGTACAACAGTGGTGATAACCCCGGTGATGCAACCCACAACTACACCAATCAGTAGCGGAGCCCAGAGTTTGGCCAAACGAAGTCGTTGATCGAAAAGCGGAACTGCGAGCGCCACAGTAGCTGGCCCCAACAGGAAGTGGACGAATTGAGCGCCTGCGAAAAATGTTTCGTATGTGGTGTGAGTGGAAAACAAAATAGCAAGCAGCAGCGCCACAGCAATGACAAAGGGTGAAAGCAAAGTGAGATAGCCGCTTTTTTGATAAACCCAGATCCCTATTTGATAGGCCAATAAGGTTAGACAGAGCCAGAGAACGGGATTTTGAGCTAAATGATTCCAAAGCAATTCAATCGTCATCATCCACCCCCATCAGTTTTGCGCTCCATTGAATCACAAGACCGGTGACAACCATTGTGATGGCTGTTCCAATAATCAAAATGGCGGCAATGGCAATCCATTCGGATGTAATTCTGTCCCAATGTCGAACAATGCCTACGCCGGCCGGCACAAATAAAAGCGCCAGGTGCGCCAAAAGAACGGAAGCCGTCAGGCGCACTCGCTCAATTAAATCGTCTTTGATCAGAAAGCCGATAAGCAGAAAAATCATGCCCAGCACCGGACCCGGTATTGGCCAGCCAAAGCCGTAAGAGAGGGCTTCACCGATCAGCTGGAGCATTAAAAATAAAGCGATGGAAATTAACATATAAAAAGCTCAAAAGCGAGGACGTGCAATTGTGTCACCGACTGATGAAAAAACCAAGTGAGAATTTGGTGATTATTCAAGAAAAGTTATTAAAAGTGCTTAGGAATCTGCAAATTTTTCTTTCTGGTTAGCACGAATAAACAAAACGCTGAAATGGGTGGACAATAGTGAAAAATGTCGTGTAAAAGTTTTTCCGTAAGGAGGTTCTCTATGCGAAAAACCCGTTGTGCGCTAGCCGTCGGTTTGTCATTGGTTGCGGGAATGGCCTACGCCGTTGTGCCGCAGATCAGCAGTGATGTGAAAAAAGCGGCAGAGACGATCTACAAAGACCCGGTAATGCAAAAGATGCTCACTGAACTTATGAGTGATGAGAACGCTCAATTCCGTTTTAACACACATATGGAAATAACGCGTATTGCGTCGCCATCTCGGTTTGAAATGCGTCGCGCAGAAGAACTTGCTCGTCGTATGGTTCAGGAGTGGGGATTTGATAAGAAAGACATCATGACCACACCGGAAGGCATCATCAAGGGGGCCGGTATTCAGAAGGTCGACGGAATGCCGGTTTACAACGTTTGTGTTCGTATTCCCGGCACGTATTCTCAACAAAAAGATGCTCAAAGTTACAAAGGTCAATTTCCGAAGGTTTTGCTCGAAGGTCACATCGATACGGTGAATCCGGCCAAACTTCCTCCAAAGAGCAATCCATACATGCCGGTCAAGCTTCAAAAGGCAACCGAGCCTATTGTGGCTTCGCCAGCCGAACTAGCGGCTATTAAAGACGAATTGCACTTTGATAAAAACGGTCGAATTGTTCAGGACGATAACTACAAAAAAGCGTATGTGCGTTATGCAAGCCTTGAAGATGCCCAAAAGAAAGGCGGTTACCGTATTTATGTGCCCGGTTTTGCTGATGCAATGGGCAATACGACCGCAGTGATGACGGCTGCCATCATGATGAAGAAATACAACATCAAACCCGTCTACGATATTTGGGTTTGCGGCACGACCGGTGAAGAAGGCAAGGGCAATCTCTGCGGAATGAAGCAACTTTACGGTTACAACCAGGATACCGGTAAAGGTAATAACGCGCTTAACTTTGTAGCGAATTTCGGCGCAGACTCCACTCGTCCGGGCTCCGGAACACTTAACTACTTAGGTAGCTATCGTTTTGAGGTGAAATATACGGAACCGGCGGGCTATAAACAGGGGGGAGCGGAAGCACCGAGTGCACTTATGGCAATGACTCGATCGATTGCCAAGATTGCCGACGTTAAGTCACCTTGGGATTTAGATAAGAAAGCTGAGCGCACGACTTATACAGTGGGTGTGACCAGTTGTGACGCGGCAGCTCCTGGAGAACGGTCGCGCTCATGCACCCTAATGGTTGATATGCGTTCGCCCACTCAACCTCCTCTGAGTGCGATTCGTGCGCAAATTGAACCGACGTTTAAGGCGGCCTTAGACGAGGAAAATGCCAAATACGGTGTTAAAGCCGGAGATAAAAATGCCGTTAAGATGGAGTTGGTTTGGTTTGGCGATCGGCCCGCACATCAACGTACGAACTTTAATGACATTGCCACTCAAATTTATTGGCAGAGTGCTCAAACCGTCGGCATTGATCAACTGAAGGCTCTGCCGACTGATTCAGTCAGTCTGAATGATAATGTTCCTGCTGCAGTAGGCGTTCCGACGGTGAACTTTAATGTTCATACGGTTGCGGCAAATGGGGGCGGTCACACATTTAACGAGTGGGGCATCCCGGGTAATGCTCAAGACGAAGGGAAACGCATCTTCCGCATGATTATGATGGGCTTGACGGCCGCTGGATATCACACGAGTACCGGAGAGGTGGTGAAACCAACGGCGGCACCGATTGGAGCTCGTACGACGGAAGAAATGTACCAATAGGGATATCGGAGAAGATTATGAAAGGGAAATTAGTAATTGCGTTATTGGGGTCTTTAGCAGCCTCTGTGGCGATGGCTGAGGTCACGGGAGTAATGACGGTTGACATTCTAGGGCCGGGCGGTCACAGCAACGGGGCCTATGGCAATACCAATGCGGTGCACGCAGCTGCCCGAGCAATTATGGAGATTGAAAAGGCGATTCCTTCGCAAAAGCAGTGCGTAGTATCCGGTTTCAGTGGTGGCAATTCGGTTAATTCGATTGCGGCGGACGGACATTTCAAAGTTTCTTTGAAGGCTACCGATGACAAGGAATTGAACGCACTGAAACAAAAAGTGCAGGCGGCTGTGAAAAAAGGCGTTGAGGCTGAAAATGCGTTCCGCGGTGTCAAGGCTGGTGATTTAACCAGAGGAGTGCCAGCTGAGGTGCGCTACTCCATCAAATAAGCATTTCTGAAAATTAACTCTCGATCAATGCCGCTCGACGGATAGAAGTCGAGCGGCATTTTAGGTTCTAATAAGGATCAAATAATGATCTAATAATTTAATATAGATCAATATATAAATATAAAAATAGTGTAAATTTACCAATAAATAATAAATAATATAAATATCAAAAAATGATCTGGAGATAAAAATGAAAAAATATTTATGGCTGGCAGATTTGATGGCGCAAACGATTTTTTCCGTGTCCTTTACGATTTTGAGTTTGGGTGGAGTTTTAACGGTGTTTAATGAGATTTAAACGAGGATGACGGAAAAACAAAAGCCGGTGCACTGCACCGGCTTTTGCTTGGACCAAAGAAGTCTTTTAGGACTTGAACGTTTTTTGTTAAGGAGACACAAACAAACGCTCACTGAGCTGGGAGAGATTCGTCCAAACTTTAGTTTCCACCCCTTTTTGGCCCCTATTGTTTGGAAGAACGCTCAAACTTCTTACTTAATCGCTACTTTATCGCATGAATCTTGCGTGAAGCTTACGATCGGTAAAAAGATCTTTAATTCGTATATTAACGATAATCATTCTCATTTGCAAGTTTACTTTCGCTTTAGTTGTGACGAAATCTTTCCGATGGGTTTTGCTTTCAAACCGATTGTGGAAAAAATCGGTAAGATATGGACTCTTTTAACTTTTTGGCCGGTAAAGCCATGTCTGAACACGAATTATTGTTATCTGATTTTGATTTCGATCTTCCGCAGGATCGAATCGCTCAATTTCCTCTTAAAGATCGCGCTTCCAGTCGCCTTTTGCATGTATTGCCGGATCGTTTGGAAGATTGGCACTTCAAGGATATTGTCAATTTGCTTCGTCCCGATGATCTTCTGGTCATGAACAATACCAAGGTGATCAAAGCGCGTTTGTTAGGGAAGAAAGAAACCGGTGGTGCGGTTGAAGTTTTAATTGAACGCATCACCGGTGAATACACCGCCATTGCCATGGCGCGAGCCAGTAAAAGCCCCAAGGCAGGGACGTACCTTGTTTTTGAAAACGATGGACGTGAGGAACGGGTGGAAGTCACCGGCCGCGAAGGAGAATTTTTTGCCTTGCGGTTCGCGCATCCCGTTTTGGAGGTATTGGACTTTTTTGGTAAAGTGCCTTTGCCTCCCTATATTGAACACGCGGCCGATAAAAGTGATGAGGCGCGATACCAAACGGTTTACGCCAAAACGCCGGGGGCTGTTGCGGCTCCGACGGCGGGTCTGCACTTTACCGAAGAGGTTATGCAGCAGTTAAAGCAAAAAGGGATTCAAATCGTTTTTGTCACTTTGCATGTGGGAGCTGGAACCTTTCAACCGGTCCGCGTTGAAAAGCTTTCTGAACACGTGATGCATTCTGAGTGGTACACCATCAGTGAAGAAACCGCTCAAGCCGTTAATCTTGCAAAGTCGCAAGGTCGCCGCGTAGTTTCCGTTGGCACAACCAGCTTGCGCGCGCTGGAAAGCGCCGCTGTGCGTAAAGGGGAGATTCAACCCGGCGCTCGTGATACCCGCCTTTTCATCAAACCGGGTTATGAATTCAAAATCATTGATGCCTTGATTACGAATTTCCACCTGCCGAAATCCACACTTTTAATGTTGGTTTCTGCTTTGGCTGGTAAAGAGCGCATTGATACGGCTTATCAGCATGCGATCAAAGAACACTATCGCTTCTTTAGCTATGGAGATGCGATGTTGCTTGAGAAAAAACCGGAGTAAATCGTGAGCCTTGAATTTACGTTAAAGAAAAAGAGCGGCAAGGCCCGCCGCGGTGAAATGAAGTTAAACCATGGAGTGGTGCAAACGCCGATTTTTATGCCTGTCGGTACTTACGGTACCGTCAAGGCGATGGCTCCTAATGAGTTAGAGGAAATCGGTTCCCAAATTATTTTGGGCAACACTTTTCACTTGTGGCTTCGTCCCGGTCTTGATGTGATTGAAAAGCATGGCGGTCTGCATCAATTTATGGGGTGGAATAAGCCGATCTTGACGGACTCCGGCGGATTTCAAGTTTTCTCTTTGAAAGGATTGAGAAAAATCACGGAAGAAGGGGTGAAGTTTGCTTCGCCCATCAATGGCGACAAGCTCTTTTTGACACCTGAAGGGTCGATGCAAATTCAGCGTGTTTTAAACAGCGATATCGTCATGGTGTTTGATGAATGCACGCCTTATAAAATCAATGATCGTCCGGCTACTGAAGAAGAGGCCGCTAAATCAATGAGAATGTCGCTTCGATGGGCTCGTCGCAGTAAAGAGGAGTTTGAACGCTTGGGCAACCCCAATGCGCTCTTTGGCATTGTTCAGGGAGGTATGTACGAGCATTTGCGCGAAGAGTCATTAAAGGGTCTCACTGAAATCGGTTTCCATGGTTATGCTGTGGGCGGTTTATCCGTTGGGGAACCCAAGGAAGAGATGCATCGCATAATGGAAAAAATCGTATGGCAGTTGCCCGAAGATAAGCCTCGCTATCTGATGGGAGTGGGAACGCCTGAAGATTTAGTCGAAGGTGTCAGTCAAGGGATTGACATGTTCGATTGTGTGATGCCGACAAGAAATGCGAGAAACGGCTGGCTTTTTACTCGTTACGGAGATATCAAAATCCGCAACAGTAAGTACAAAGACGATTTGCGTCCGTTGGATCCGACGTGTGACTGCTATGCCTGTAAGCATTTTTCTCGAGCCTATTTGCATCATCTGCAAAAAGTTAACGAAATTTTAGGAGCTCGTCTCAACACCATTCATAATCTTCATTATTACCTGCACTTAATGCAGGAAATGCGTGACGCTTTGGATGCTGATCGTTTTGAAGAATGGAAGGAAGAGTTTTACAAAAATCGAGCCCGCGGAATGGATTAAAGAGCTTAACTAACGAAAATTTAAGCCAAATCCTCCGTATAATTAGAAAACTTTCCTCCGATCGGAGATCGGGTATTTTTTATGGAGTAACACATGTTTTTTATTTCTGACGCGTTTGCACAAACGGCAGCCGGTGGTGATACGGCCGGTCTTTTGACGAGCTTGTTGCCGATGATCTTGATTTTTGCTGCTTTCTGGTTCTTTTTGATCCGTCCGCAACAAAAACGCCAAAAGGAACACGCCAAGATGGTTGACGCGCTCACCAAGGGTGATGAAGTTTTGACGGCCGGCGGTATTGCCTGCCGCGTGGTTGAAGTTCGTGACGACTACATGGTTGTGCAGATTGCGACCGTCAAGGATGAGCCCGTTACGTTAACGATGCAACGCGTGGCTGTTCAGGCTGTTTTACCCAAGGGCACGATTAAGACGTTTTAATGGATAGACCCCAAGTTCAAACCTTGGGGTTTTTATAGGACTGTCGTGTAAAACGGCGGAACCGATCGTAAGAGAGCGAGCCCAAACAGTCGTTCTCTTTTTCAGTTTTATCCGGGGAAATAACGTGAACCGTTATCCATTGTGGAAATACATCGTCATCGTTGTCGCATTGGTGATCGGGATGATCTATACCACGCCGAACTTCTTTGGGGAGTCGCCGGCTGTTCAGATCTCGAGCCAAAAAGCGACTGTAAAAGTCGATGAACGTATTTATGAGCGGGTTCAAAATGCTTTGTCGAATGCGAGCATCACACCCGACGGCATTTTCTATGAGCAAGGGGCGCAGCAGTCAACGATTCGAGTCCGTTTTGAACCGACTCAGGCTGAGCTTCAGCTTCAAGCCAAGGAAGTGATTGAGCGTGAACTCAATCCCGATCCCGCTGATCCCTCATTTGTTGTCGCTTTAAATTTGGTGCCTAATACGCCGCAATGGCTATTGAGCCTGCATGCACTGCCCATGTATTTGGGGTTGGACTTGCGCGGCGGTGTCCATTTCTTGTTGGAAGTGGATATGGAGGCGGCGATTGATAAGCGTGCGGATGCCGTTGCCAGTGACCTGCGTTCTCAGTTCCGTGAAGAACGTATCCGTCATGCCGGTATTACGCGAAACGGCACTTCTTTGGAAATTGCTTTCCGCAGCCAACAAGAGCGCGATAAGGCTCGCGATTTGCTCCGTAATACTCACAATGATTTATCGCTGGATGACCGTGATGACGGCCAGATGTATCGTTTGATCGCTACGATGACCGACTCGTCTTTGCGTGAAGTGCGTGACTATGCGCTAAAGCAAAACATCTCAACGTTGCACAATCGTATTAACGAACTGGGTGTGGCCGAACCGGTGATCGCTCAGCAAGGCGCTGACCGCATTGTGGTTCAGTTGCCGGGTGTTCAAGATACAGCCAAGGCTAAGGAGATTTTGGGGCGTACCGCTACGCTTGAAATCCGTATGGTTGATGACTCCCCTGAGGCTTATGCGCAATTGGCTGCGGGTACGGTTCCCTTTGGAGACGAACGCTATCTGGACCGAGCCGGCGTGCCGATTTTGGTGAAGCGCCAGGTTGTATTGACCGGTGACAATTTAAATGATGCCCAGCCCGGTTTTGATCAACAAACGCAGGAACCGACGGTTAATTTAACGTTGGACAGTCGTGGTGCTCGTATTTTCCAAGACGTCACTCGTGAAAACGTCGGCAAGCGCATGGCGATCATCCTGTTTGAAAAAGGCAAGGGTGAAGTGGTAACCGCTCCGGTCATCCGTCAGGAAATCGGCGGGGGACGTGTTCAGATTTCCGGTCGTATGACCGCCACTGAAGCAACGGATACGGCTCTGTTGCTTCGCGCCGGTTCCCTTGCTGCTCCGATGGAAATCATCGAAGAGCGTCTGGTGGGGCCGAGTTTGGGCGCGGCTAACATTGAGGCCGGTTTCCGCTCGACTCTGTACGGTTTTGCCGTGGTGTCAATCTTCATGATTCTTTATTACCAGGTGTTCGGTGCTGTCTCCGTGTTCGCTTTGAGCTGCAACGTCATGCTCCTGGTTGCCTTGCTCTCCATGCTGCAGGCAACACTAACCCTACCCGGTATTGCTGCTATCGCATTGACCCTAGGTATGGCCGTTGACGCGAACGTGCTGATTAATGAACGTGTTCGTGAAGAGCTGAGAGAAGGGCGTACGCCTCAGCAAGCAATCAGTGAAGGTTTTGATCGGGCATTTGCAACGATTTTGGACTCTAACGTGACGAGCTTGATTGCCGGTATTGCCTTGTTGATTTTCGGCTCCGGTCCCGTCAGAGGTTTCGCTGTGGTGCACTGTTTGGGTATTTTGACTTCCATCTTTACCTCGGTTGTTGTGAGTCGTTCTGTTATTAACCTGATCTACGGTCGACAGAAGAAGCTCAAGAGACTGCATGTGGGTCAAATTTGGAAACCTACGGATTAAGAGGGAGTGAAGTATGGAGTTTTTTAGAATTCGGCGCACGATTCATTTCATGCGCTTTGACAAGATCTTCAATACGATCTCGTTCATTTCGTTTTTGATCGCGGTGTTCATGCTCTTTACCCGTGGGTTGGCTTTCTCCATCGAATTTACCGGTGGTACGGTCATGGAGGTAACCTATCCGCAAGCCGCACCGACAGAACAGATTCGCGAGCAAATTAAGACGGATTTGGGCCTGGAGGCTGCAGTACAGAACTTCGGTACCGCCCGTGATGTCATGATTCGTTTGCCGATCGTCGAAGGGGAAACTTCCGGTGAACAGGCCAAACAAGTCATGGCTGTTTTGAATAAGACGGAGCCCGAAGCGACGATGACCCGAGTGGAATTCGTCGGACCGCAGGTGGGCGAAGAATTGGCTACCGATGGGTTGACCGCCTTGATTTTGGTCATTATCGGCATCGTGGCCTATTTGGCATTCCGCTTTGAGTGGAAGTTCTCGGTTGCAGCAATCATCGCCAACTTGCATGACGTGGTTTTGGTATTGGGCATTTTCTCGTTCTTTCAGTGGGAATTCTCTTTGCCTGTGCTCGCGGCAGTTTTGGCTGTGTTGGGCTATTCCGTGAATGAATCCGTGATTATTTTTGACCGTGTTCGTGAACACTTCAAGAAGATGCGTCGTATGGGTACGGTTGAGATTATTGATTCGGCTATTACCGCAACCATGTCACGTACCGTGATTACCCACTCGTCTACGTTGGCGATGACATTGGCGATGTTCTTCTTCGGAGGCCCCGCGTTACACTACTTTGCTTTGGCTCTCACGATCGGTATCTGCCTAGGTGTTTATTCATCCGTGTTTGTGGCCGCCGCCATCGCTCTGTACTTAGGGGTGAAACGCGAAGATTTGGTCAAACCTATCAAGAAAGACCAAGTGCAGGAAATGGTTCCTTAAGATTAGGGAATAATTGCTTCAACAAAAACGGCGCATTGCGCCGTTTTTGTTTTGAATGGAAGGAGTTAAATACTAGACTCCGTATTTTTCATCCAAGGCCTTTAATTCGCCTCTCAGATCCATCAAGTTCCAGAGGTAGTTCATAACGCGGGTGTAGTCCGGATCGTCCGTCGGCATCCAGAACCCCATGTAATTGACCGGAGTTAACGGTTTATCCAAGAATTGTGCATGCAATTGCGGGTATTTCTTTGCGTAAAGTTTGGCTTCCGCGTTTTCCGTAATCATCAAATCGCCCTTGCCTTGAGCAATCAACTCCGGAATTTCATAGTTCTTCTCGTGCGTGAGGATCTTGGCCTTCGTCAGGTTTTGTAAAACAAACTGTTCATTGGTGCCCCCCGGATTTTTGATCACGGTGACATTGGGACTGTTGAGTTTTTCCAACGAGGTGAGCTTGTTTTTGTTCTTTTTGTTAATCAAAGCAACCTTACCGAAGGGAGCGTAAGCAGGCAGGAATTCGCCGGTTACAACACGAGCCGGGGAACGCGTGATACCGCCAACGGCGACGTCAAACTTGTTGTCCGCCATGTCTTTGGCAAGGTTGGACCAACTGGAATGTACGAACTCCACCTTCCAGCCGTACACGTCAGCCATTTTTTGAACCAATTCAATATCGTGACCGACAAACTTCCCGTTCTCTAACATCGAAAACGGACGGTAGTCACCCGGCGTGCCGACGCGAAGAACTTTCTTTTCCATGATATTGTCCAGACGTTCTCCGGCGCTTGCGGGGGTCATTGCTCCGAGAGCCAAGGCGCTCAGAAGGGACACGGTTAAAAGAGAGCGGGAAAGAGTTTTCATAAATGATCCTTTTTTTAGTTGAGACAGGAATACTTCCATTGTAGAGAGGGGGGAAGACATGAATGGAGGAATTCTTTTTTGGTTCTAGGCGGCCAAGCTTAAGGGCTTTCCCGAGGCGGTAGGTAAAACCTAGTATAAAAAGGCCTGCAGCTTAAAGTGCAGGCCGGTTTAATCAAGGCGCTTTTTTATAAAGCGCATAGAGAACACCTCGAATAATGGCATCGCCGGTTTGTTTACTTAGCGATTCAATGGCATCCGGATCCGTAAGTGTTGTCGTATCGTATTCCTTGGGTTGTTTTTTCATTTCAGCAATGACAACATCCTTCCAAAATGCCGGTGCTTCACTTTCTTCCCAGTAACCGCGCCCGCGTCCAAAGTGAGCGACTGCGAGGTAAAGAAGTATGGCTTCAAGCAAGAAGTTTTGTAATGCCATCTTGCTCCAGGAGACTCGGGTGCCGTGCACACCTTTGACTTGGTTATAGGCCAAGGCAGCTCCCGCTCCGCCAATCGCGCCGATGACCGTACCTAAAAGCGTGCCTAAACCCGCGCTGAGACCGCCGGTACCGATATCGGCCGCAAGGCCCGTTGCAGCGCCGGCTCCCACGGCACCGACGATTGCGGCTCCTTTGGGATTGGCAGCTGTGTTGATTGTCCAGTCGGTCTTGAGTCGTCTGAGAATTTCTCGCTTCACTCCGGAACCTTCTAACTGGTGAGCATCAATTAAACGTTGAGTCAAAGCACAAAGAGAATCTGCCGCACGAGCCGCCAAAGCATTCTTGGCGTCTTCTATCGGACCGCTTTGAAGCTTCACCACGCCGAGGCGACGTCCCCAATCTTTGACCTGTTCGGTGAGTGAATAGGTGGAAAGCTCTTCATGATCGAGGGCCAGCTGTGTCATGTAGTTGGCAATGGCTTCAACGGAGGTGGCGTAAACGGCGCGTCTTTGACGGCTCCATGCCTCTCGCAATGCTTCAAAAGTCACTTTTTGCTCATCGGTGAGAACATTGCCAATCGCGTCAAAGAGTGAGAACTCCTGTACCCAACACCGGGCAAATGCATCCATGGGCAGAACTGTTTTGACCAAGGGATATTGGGCCATGTAATCCACCCAACGTTTCAGTTCGGCCTCCTCGACCTCTTGCTCGCGAGGTTTACCCATTTGATTTAAGAGGACAATGACCGGCTTGCCGATCCAGGAGAGAATCTGCATTTCCGCCGCGATATATGCGCAGGCCTGAGGTGATTCACTGGCATTGACCAAATACAGGACGACACTGCTCGTATCCCGAACATGTTTGAGTGCGCGTTGGTTCAGCCAAAGGGCTTTATTGGACATTCGGTCCCAAACCTCGGACAAAAACCACCCAAGGGGATTGGCCCGACCTTCCAGACGCTTGGCTAGACGCACACTGTCACCAAACCCCGGTGTATCCCAAAGAACCAATTCAGAGCAGCCGTCGCTGGCACGAATCAGAACATAGTCGTCGTTGGTTTCGGTTACATGAGGACGGTCCGCTACTTCGCCGATATCTCTGCCCAACAGTGTGCGGGCCAGAGTTGTTTTGCCGATGTTGGTGTGAGACACCAAACTCAAATTGATTCGCATGAGTTGTTGATCAGACATATTTTCGTCCTATCAGGCCTGCCCAGTGGCAAGCTTTAATTCGTCACAAGTTTGTTGGTCAGGGCGAACACCACTGTGATAAAAGACCACGGGGAGGCCAATGTTTTGACAAAAGTTTCGCCACAGTTCCTTGCGATGCTCAATCCGATCACCGAAATCTCCGAATCGAGCAATGTACGATGACATGTCGACAAGCACCAAAAGCGGTGCCTTGTCTCCGAGTTTACTTTTCACTTGCTGCAATGCGTCCCCCTGCACCTCATGTTCAGGGGTCGTGGTTGCATTCATCAGCGCCCAAACCTGCTGAGACTGACCTTGCGCGCTTAGCGTCAGAGGAACTTCGCCCAATTCGGGATCCCAATGATGAGTTTTAACTTCGGAGAGATTAAAACCTAATTCCTCAGCAAATCGGTAAATACTTTCCACATTCTTTTGGTTGTCACTGTTAACGGAAACTAAGACATCCAATGACATGGCTTCCGAGCGCCAGGTTCTCAAAATATCGTTGTAATAACGCTCGGAGATATCCAAGGGGAAGTTTTTTTGCAATTTGGCAATTTGCAGCGTGTGCTTTAAAGCCAAAAGTAGTCTCGGAACGGCGACGAACAAGACCAACATGAAAATCATTCGCAAAAGCCAAAGTCCAGCCGACACATCAACCGCGTTAACGGCAAGTCGGTCAAAACGCATGTTGGCGACATCCAAAATGTTAGGCATAGGGCCTAAAAAGTTGGTGAACACACCGTAAGTCAGTGCGATGATTTGATAAACCACGTCCGGGCTGTTAGCAAACCAGGTGCTTTCCCAACCAACGGTATAAGCCGTTCCGATGCCGCGCAATAAAACACTAGCGATCATCCCGGCAACAAAAGCAAATGCGGCCAGATGGAAAGCGCGGGCGACAAAATGCATGACGAAAGGCTGTATGACAGAAGTCAAGGATTTCGCTAAACGGATATTGTGCAGTGTCAGTGACTTTTCCATGATGCCGAGTGCTGCTCTTAATCCAAGGAAATCACGTGATTCACGGTGCCTCAACCCGGAAATAAAAAGCATAAGGTACACAAGCACGTTCCAGAGCAAAATCCCGAAAAACGGCAAAGACAGCAAATTGATTCGAGAGCTCTCGGAGGCGAGTTGGTCCGTTAGCAAACCCAAAAGAAAAGCAATGCCAATCAATGTCCAGTTAATCCAGGATGCCGGAGTGAAACGCAGAGTCATCGGTTTAACCGAAGGATTCTTCGCCACAATCATCTTTTCAACAATACGGGCTCGGGCAACCAAAAAAGCGGCGGTGCTGGCGTCCTCACCAACAGCCAAAGCGGCTTGTCGAGTCGCACGGTTGGCGTCGCTGCTTTCCCAACTCAAGGTGGGAGTTTCTTCAAGCAGCTTCGCTTGTGTGATCGTCTCCACATCCCTGAGGGAAAAACGACCTTGTTCAATATTTTTATAAGCCTCACTCATGGACATTCAATTCTGAAAGATTTATCCCACCTATTGTAGCGGTTCAAAACTGTGTCTAACGTATCAGAAAACAGTTGATTTATTTTTTGGTGCACTTTCCCAAAGTTGTTTAAGTTCACAGGCGCTGGTTTTGGGGCTTTCTTGTCCGCAGATGGCTGAAACCACAGCGACACCTTGTGCACCGGCCTTAGCTACATGAGAAACATGCTGAGATTTAATACCGCCAATGGCTACAGAGGGCACAGGGCAAACAGTCATGAGACGAGCCAACCCTACCAAACCAATAGGGGCAGCCGCATCCGGTTTGGTAGCGGTAGAGAAAATCGGACCCACGCCCACGTAATCAACAATGGCTGGATCCACCAGTTGCATTTGCGAAAAAGTATTGATGGATAGACCGACAATTTTTCCCGGTCCCATCATTTTTCGGACGATTTCAACAGGAAGATCGCTTTGACCGACATGAACACCATCGGCATCACACGCAAGCGCGATGTCCACGTCGTCATCGATAATGAGGGGGACGTGATAGGGAGTCAAAACTTTTTTGAGGGCAATTGCACACTCGTAACGACGTCGTTTTTTCCATTGAGGCGCCCTTAACTGAACCACGGAGGCACCACCCTCAACGGCAAGCCTTGCGGTTTCAACCATCCCCAATTTTTCGGTAAGCACGGGGTCTAAAACCAAGTACACCGAGTAGTCAATGTTTGTTCTGGGCATTAAGGTTTTTACCTCTTAAATGTGATCGCGGGCAATAGAATAGAGAGCGTCTAAATAAGCGGGATGAAAACTGCCCGGACCGTTGCTGTTTGCGGCAGCCGTTTCAGCCGCCCGTTTGGCCATCATTAAAGCTGCGGCGGTTGCCTCCAAGGGTGTAGAGCTTTTCGCACAATAGGCGGCGACAAGTGCGGATAATGAGCACCCGGTTCCCACCACCAATGTCGTCATGATGTCGCCTCCCACGATGCTGAGAGTGCGTTTTCCATCGGTTACGAAATCTGTTTCTCCGGTCACAGCGACAATGGTATGGTAGCGCTTGGCTATTTCTATAGCGCCGTTTACCGCGGTACGGCTGTCATCAGTGCTGTCAACGCCGTGACCGCCTTGACCGAGTCCGGCCAAATGCAGTATTTCACTGGCATTTCCTCTGACAACGGTGGGCTGTAAGGCGAGAAAACGGGCAATACGTTCATCGCGCCAAGGCAAAAGACCGGAAGCCACCGGATCCAAGACCCAAGGCTTGGCATGATTCTTTGCTGACAAAATAGCCAGCCTCATGGCTTCATTTCGACTATCTGTGAGGGTGCCGACGTTTATAAGAAGACCGTCAGCAATAGCGGCGAAATCAGCGCTTTCATGCTCATCAATGATCATGGCGGGGGAGGCGCCCGCAGCCAGAAGGACATCGGCGGTGATTTCCTGGACTACGTCATTGGTCATGCAATGCACAAGCGGATGAGTATGGACGAGGTGACTGCAACACCGATCAAAAGACTCGTTGGTAAAAACTTCAATATTAGTCATGACAAAAGGACATAAAAATAGCCTCATGACGATACCACAAAGATCGAGCATCGGTACAATGCTTGCGAAGAATTTATTGAAAGAAAAATTGTTATGTTGATCCACCCCCAGTTTGATCCCATCGCCTTTTCCATAGGTCCGGTGTCCGTACATTGGTACGGATTAATGTATTTGGTCGGATTCGCACTTTTTTGGTTTTTGGGAACTTATCGTGCCAAGAAAGATGCGTGGCGCGGAATGGATGCGGAAAAAGTCGAGGATTTGCTGTTTTATGGGGTATTGGGGGTTATTTTAGGTGGCCGTTTGGGATATTGTTTTTTCTACCAACCGGCGTTTTATCTGAGTTATCCGTCTCAGATTCTTCATATTTGGGATGGCGGAATGAGTGCTCATGGCGGGATTTTAGGGGTGATTGTTGCCATGTTGTACTTTGCAAAAACGCGCTCAATGCGTTTTTTAACGTTAGCCGATTTTGTTGTGCCGCTTGTGCCGTTAGGATTGTTTTTTGGGCGAATCGGTAATTTCATCAACGGTGAGCTCTGGGGTCGGTTGTGTTCACCGGATTTCGCTTTAGCGATGATTTTCCCTCAGGCGGGTGACGATTTGCCGCGGCATCCCTCCCAATTTTATGAAGCCGGTTTAGAGGGACTGTTGCTCTTCGTACTGTTGTGGATTTATTCATCTCGTCCAAGACCGACCGGCAAAGTAGCGGCGCTCTTTTGTCTTGGTTATGGACTCTGTCGCTTTATTGTGGAATTTTTCCGCGAACCCGATGCCTTCCTGGGATTGCAAGCATTGGGTTTGAGTCAAGGACAATGGCTATCGTTACCTTTGATTGCAGTCGGTCTTTTGGTATGGATTGGAGTTGGTAGGAAAAAAGAGCATTAAAGCTCGTTCGGACAAGTTTGCTTTAAGATCAGTTCGCAAGTTTCAGCTGGAAGACGGCGCATGGAAAATTCACAGCCACAGTAAAGCTGGTTATAAAAGCCGTTTTCCTTTAAAAGTTCGTTTCGGCGTTGTTGTAGTCCCCCTTTTCGCCAGTTTTTATCCCAGTAACGCGTGCCGGGGTATTGAGACTGAGCCGACATGCCAGCACGGTTGATTTGTTCAAGATCTTTCCATCGGCTTGATGCCAAAGTGGTTGTAAAAAGCTCGATTCCTTCTTGGCTGGCCATGCGTGCGGTTTCGCCCAGCCGGTAATTAAAACACACCTGACAGCGCTCACCGCGTTCCGGTTGCATTTCCAACCCACGAATCTTTTCACGCCACAGGGTGTGATCGTAATCACCATCAATTACACGAATGCCCAATGTTTTTGCGTAGCGCTTCAGTTCATTTTTACGAATCAGATATTCTGAATCCGGGAAAATGTTCGGATTGAAATAAAAAAGAACCGGTCGATAATCGTTCTGCATCAACCATTCTAAGATTGCACTGGAACACGGAGCGCAACAGCAATGCAGTAAAACATCAGTCATGAGATTCGTGGAAAAAGGGTGTCGAATTGATTGTCGCAATTGTATACTGCACGGGTTAAGTGAGGAAAATCGGAGTATGAGCTGTATTTCAGAAAATATCGCATTGGTTCGGGAAAACATTGCTAAAGCTTCTGCAGGTCGCCCGGTTAAATTATTGGCTGTCAGTAAAACTTTCTCGGTATCGATGATCGAAGAGGCCGTTTGTGGCAACCAGTTTTGCTTTGGAGAAAATTATGCCCAGGAGGGCAGCGCCAAGGTTGATTATTTTTCAGAGCATTTTCCTGGGCTCAAAATAGAGTGGCATTTTATCGGTCCATTGCAGTCCAATAAGACACGCCTGGTCGCGGAACGATTTCAGTGGGTGCAAAGCATTGATCGACTGAAGATCGCTTTGCGGCTCAACGAGCAACGACCGAAGACGATGGCTCCGCTGAATATTTTGGTTGAAGTCAATATTGATGACGAAAAAACAAAGAGTGGAGTGCGTGTGGAAGAACTGTCGGAATTTTTATCGCAGTTGGTGAATTTGTCGAATCTTCGCCTCAGGGGATTAATGTGCATTCCTAAAGCCGATGCCGATGACGCACAGAAACGTGAGACTTTTCGCGCAATGAAAAAGCTTTTTGATCAATGTGTTTCCCAGGGATATGCGATGGATACGCTGTCGATGGGAATGAGTGCGGACTATACGATCGCCATTGAAGAAGGCGCTACGCTTGTGCGAGTGGGATCTTCAATTTTTGGTGTGCGAAATTATTCAAAATAAAAGGAGCATGTATGGAAAAACGAATTGCAATGATCGGTGGTGGCAACATGGCCGGTGCCCTTACCGCGGGGTTGGTGGCAGCCGGTTATCCCCGAGATCGGATTGATGTGATGGATCGAAATCAAAGCAAATGCGATCGTTTGCACTCAGACTATGGAGTCAATACGCATTTGGCAGCGGGCGATTGGCTTAAAGCAGCAGAAATCGTCGTGTTGGCGGTTAAGCCGCAAGGAATGTCTCAAACGATTGAACAAATTAAAAGTTATCTCAATCCACAGGCGCTCTTTATTTCTATTGCGGCCGGACTCAGAATTCGGGATATCGCTCGCTGGCTTCAAAGCGATAACCTGGTACGGGCCATGCCGAATACTCCTGCATTGGTTAAAGCCGGCGTGGTTGGTTTGTATGTGCCGCCCGCTTTGGCAGATGAACAAGCCGAAGCGGTCGACGTGCTTTCTGCTATGGGAGAAATTATCCTTGTAAAAAGTGAAGAGGAATTGGATTTACTCTCAACGATATCGGGTTCCGGCCCCGCCTACGTCTTTCGCTTTATTGAAGCATTGGAAGCCGCGGCTGTTAAAAGAGGGTTTGCCCCTGAAGGCGCTAGACAGATGGCCATCCTAACCGTTTTGGGGGCGGCAAAGCTTGCCGTTGCCAGTTCTGATTCTCCCACTCAGCTTCGGGTCAACGTAACCAGTAAAGGGGGAACGACCGCAGAAGCTTTGCGCGTGATGGAAGAGCATGATTTTATGACTATGATGGACGAGGCAGTGCAGGCCGCGTACGATCGCAGTCAAGTCCTTGCGGATGAACTGGGACGCATTTAATTGAGGGCGGGCTGAAAGCCCGCCGAACTCTTTTAAGGGATGACGGATGCTGAACTCACCGGTGGTAGGTTCAGTGTTTTGCATCCTTCTAAATTCAGTCCGTTAACGGCGGTTTTAATGGCTTCGATAGCGGGCATTCGATTGAAAGTTTTTCTCCAGGCGATGATCACGCGTCGCGTTGGAGCGGGTTTTTCAAAAGGAATCGCTTTAATCAGTTCATCCCCGCTTGTTTCCTGCAGCGCGGAGGTCGGCAACACAGTGATCCCCAGACCTTGCGCCACCATATGGTGAATCGTCAGAAGCGAGGAACCTTCAACGGTACGTTGAATGGCAGTCGTGCCATTTTTCCTCGGGGCCGATTCCGGACAAGCCTCCAGAATTTGGTCTCGCAGACAGTGTCCCTTGCCGAGCAACAACAGTTTGCCGGAGCGGACCTCATCTCGATGAATTTTGCTTCGTTGAGCCCAAGGATGATCATGGGGAACCGCTACAACGAACTCCTCATCATAAAGAGGCATGAACATGAGCCCCGGCTCATTGATGGGCAAAGCCATGATCGCTACATCAATTTCACCGGCTCTCAGTTGTTCAAGAAGATTTGCTGTATAGTTTTCCGACAAAATCAAGGGCATTTTTGGAGCTATATGCAGCATTTTGTGCACAAGCCCCGGCATCAGGTAGGGACTGATGGTGAAAATAGCTCCTAAACGCAACGGGCCGCACAACGGATCTTTGCCCTGAACGGCAAGTTCCTCAATTCGTCTGACGTCGTCGAGCACTTTCTGAGCTTGCTCGACAATGTTTTCTCCTACCGGCGTCAGGGAGACTTCTTGTGAACGTCGCTCAAAAATATGCACACCGAGTTCTTCTTCTAACTTTCGTACCGCAACGGATAATGACGGTTGAGAGATGAAGCAGGATTCTGCCGCACGACCGAAATGTCGCTCTCTGGCAACGGCGATAATATATTTCAATTCTGTTAGGGTCATTTCCTTTTATGCCTCCAAGAAATTCTCATAACCGCTAAACCACCGCTTAGCGTGCCGTTTGGCATTGTCTGGATCTTCGTTAAGCCACTGGGCGGCAAAATTTCTGGCGGCGTCCAGTAGCTGTGAATCATGTTCCAAGTCGGCAAAACGCAGCAAAGGAACGCCGGACTGTCTGGCTCCTAAAAATTCGCCTGGTCCGCGGATCTCTAAATCCCGGCGCGCAATTTCAAAACCATCGTTACTTTCACGAATGACTTTGAGTCTTTCTTTACCGGTTTCCGACAATTCCCCGTAGAGTAACACACAAAAGCTTTTTTCTGCGCCTCGACCGACTCGTCCTCTAAGTTGATGAAGCTGAGCAAGGCCAAATCGTTCTGCGTGTTCAATAACCATCAACGTTGCGTTTGGGACGTCGACCCCCACTTCAATCACGGTGGTAGCGACAAGCACATCCAGTTGACCTTCTTTGAAGGATTGCATGACTTGCTGTTTGTCTTCCGGAGTTAGCGCACCGTGAACGAGACCGATCCGAAGCTTGGGCAATTGCTGTCGAAGTTCTTCAAAAGTTTCTGTGGCAGCCGTCAGATCAATTTTGTCGCTTTCCTCAATAAGCGGGCAGACCCAATAGACTTGTCGTCCTTCGCTGACCTGTTGATTAATAACCGCCATTACCTCGGTTTTTCGGTTCATGCTGACCAGCTTGGTTGTAATCGGTTGTCGTCCGGCCGGCAATTCGTCAATAACCGATACATCGAGATCGGCCAGATAACTCATGGCTAAGGTGCGCGGAATGGGGGTGGCCGATAGCATCAAAAGATGAGGCATTCCGTCATTGTGGCTTTGTCTTAAGGCTAAACGTTGGGCGACACCGAATCGGTGTTGTTCATCCACGATAGCCAAACCCAACTTGGCGAATTTCACCTTTTCCTGAATTAAAGCATGAGTGCCGACAATGAGTTGAGCTTCTCCGTTGGCAATCGCCTCCAGACTTTCATTGCGTTCTTTTGTTTTTTGCCTGCCGGCAAGCCAAACAAGACGAATGCCCAGAGGTTTTAGCCATTGAGAGATTTTTTCAAAATGCTGCTCGGCGAGAATTTCAGTCGGTGCCATTAACGCCGTTTGAAAACCAGCGTCGATACAAAGACTGGCCGCCAATGCGGCAATGACTGTTTTGCCGCTTCCAACATCTCCCTGAACAAGACGATTCATGGGCGTTGTGCGGGCAAGATCGGCGCGAATTTCAGAAAATACACGCTTTTGCGCTTCAGTCAAATGAAAAGGCAACTGAGTGAAAAATTTGTCAGTCAGAGTGAGTTTTTTCGGCGCAATTTGAGGAGCATGATTGGTCGCTTTCAACGCCCGCGAGTACTTTAATGCGATTTGTTGAGCCACCAATTCGTCAAATTTCAGACGTTGCCAGGCCGGATCAGTGCGCTCGTCCAAGGCACTGAGACTGGCTCCGACCGGAGGGTGGTGGATGTAGCGCAACGAGTCAGCCAGAGCGGGTAGCTTTAAGCGATTTAGCACGGAATGGGGTATTAAATCTTTGATTTCTACGTCAAGCAGTGCTCTGGCGATTCGTTTTCTGAGCCAATTTTGAGTAATTCCTTCGCCAGCCGGATACACCGGAGTCAAGGTACTGGGAAGGGAAGATCCCGCTAAGGCATTACGAATTTTCGGGTGCAGCATTTCCAGACCGAAATAGCCCTCCCTGACCGGACCGTACAATCTGACTTTTTGACCAGCTGCTAATTGCTTTATCTGTGAGGGGTAAAAATGTAAAAGACGAACATTTAGAGTGCCTGTGCCGTCGGCAACAACAGCTTGGAGCTGTTCTCCGGAAGGTCGGCGAACCCGTTCGCATCGAATCACCTCACCTTCGCATTGCTGACTAAGACCTGATTGCAGTTGTGCAATCGCGGTCAGTTTGGTCTCATCTTCATAACGCAAGGGTAAATGCAGAACATAGTCCCAATCTTTGTTAAGACCGAGTCGAGCCAAGCGCTCGGCAAGCGGTGCTAACTTTTCCCCTTTTTTGCGCAGATGTGTAGCCAACGGCATGGTAACACTCTAATAATTAGATATGGGCAATAGCCTCAATTTCCACAGCGCCTCCTTTGGGGAGGGCGGCAACGGCAAAACAACTGCGGGCCGGGTAGGGGGCTTGACAGTACTCCTGCATGACCGCATTGACGGCTGGGAAATTCGCCATGTCAGTGAGGAAAATGGTGATCTTCATCACATTGCTCATTGAGCCGCCGGCCGCTTCAATAATCGCCTTGAGATTTTCAAATGCCTGACGAGCCTGCGCTGTGAAATCTTCGGGCAACTCGCCACTCACAGGGTCAATCCCCAATTGTCCCGACGTGAAAAGATTGGCTACGCCGCGGGTCGCTTGAGAGTAAGGGCCGATGGCCGCGGGAGCTTTGTCAGTGTGAATGATGTCGTGAGCCATGTTTTCTCCTGAAGTAATGAAAATGGGTTTATAGGAACAACTCCGATAATTGTAGCGATAGTGTCCTGTGTTAAGTCGAGATGCGGAAGTCTGTTTTTTGTCAAAAAGTTTACGGAATTTGATTTTGATCGTGATGCAGTTTCTACGACTTTTAACAGTTTGGTGTAAACTTCGGGTTATTCCCAATAGGTGTCCTCATCGTTGGCCTCTAAACTGCACCCGCAATAGCGGTGACTGGGAGCGCAGGCGTTCCTGGACACGAATGGAGAAAGATATGTTTTGTCTTTAAGCATTTTCGTTTCGGGCTTCTAAGGACGACCGAGGCGTTGTTTTGTGCTTAAAGACTTAACCTATTTTTGTAACGGTTGAATCCACAATTGGGTTTGCGACGAAATGACAACTCGCTGCAGACGGATTCAGCAGAGTATTTGTCCGTGCTTGACACGTGAGAATACGTCCCCTTCAAATGAGTTGACGGCGACTTCAGTGGTTGCTGAAAACAAAGAGAGAATGTGCATTCTCTTGGGTTTCCCGAGGCGGACGGTTCGATAATAGCGGTCGAGACGAACGAGGGGAACCTTTTTAAGAAGACCCCTGCCGGTAAGGGACGAAAGTTCTGCACCGGTGGCCCTCTTGGATCAAGGAGACCAAGTAATTATGAAAATCATCTACACCGACGTGCTGGTGGTTGGTGCCGGTTTGGCTGGTTTGCGTATGGCAGTTGCTGCCAAGCGTCGCGGTCAGGACACCATCATCTTGTCGCTGGTGCCGCCCAAGCGTTCTCACTCGAAGGCCGCTCAAGGTGGTATGCAAGCTTCTTTGGGTAATGTGATTAAAGGTTTGGGCGATAACGAAGACGTCCACTTTGCCGACACGGTTAAGGGTTCCGACTGGGGCTGCGACCAAGAAGTTGCCCGTTTGTTCGTGAACACCTCCCCGAAGGCTGTCCGTGAATTGGCTGCCTGGGGTGTGCCCTGGAGCCGTATCACCCCGGGTGATCGTCAAGTGATCATCAACGGTGAACGCGTGACGATTACCGAACGCAAGGAAGCCGCTGGCCTTATCGGTCAACGTGACTTCGGTGGTACGAAGAAGTGGCGTACGTGCTTCGTGTCTGACGGCACGGGCCACGCCATGTTGAACGCCGTGAGCGACCGCGTGATTGCTGAACACATCCCGGTTGTGGAACGTGTTGAAGCTATCGCTTTGATTCATGATGGCAAGCGCTGCTACGGCGCTGTTGTCCGTGACTTGATCACGGGTGAGTTGATGGCCTATGTTTCTAAGGCTACGGCTATTGCCGCTGGTGGTGCCGGTCGTCTGTTCCGCGTGACCACGAACGCTGTGATCTGCGAAGGTACGGGCCACTCCTTGGCTTTGGAAACCGGTATTGCCACGTTGGGTAACATGGAAGCTGTTCAGTTCCACCCGACCGGTATTTTCCCGGCCGGTATTCTCGTGACCGAAGGTTGCCGTGGTGACGGCGGCTTGTTGCGTGACGTCGATGGTCACCGCTTCATGCCGGATGTGGAACCTGAAAAGAAAGAATTGGCTTCCCGTGACGTGGTGAGCCGTCGTATGGAAGAACGTATCGCTCAAGGCAAGGGTGTGAAGAGCCGCTTCGGCGAACACATCTGGTTGGACATCACCTTGTTGGGCGAACACCACATCAAGCACAACCTCCGCGAAGTGTATGAAATCTGCCACTACTTCTTGGGTGTTGACCCGGTGAAGGAATGGATCCCTGTGCGTCCGGCTCAGCACTACACGATGGGTGGTATCCGCACCAACCACACGGGTGAAAGCCGTCAATTGAAGGGCTTGTTTGCCGCCGGCGAATGCGCCTGCTGGGATATGCACGGTTTCAACCGCTTGGGTGGTAACTCGGTGGCTGAAACGGTTGTGGCTGGTATGTTGGTTGGCGAATACATCGCTGACTTCTGCGAAAAGCCTGAAAACGTTATCGATATTCCGACCTCTATCGTCTACGACTTCATCAAGCGCGAACAAGCTAAGCTTGATCATTTCTGCGACGGCCATGGTTCTGAAGACCCGGCTAAGTTGCGCGCTCGTATGCAAGACATCATGACGTCTAAGATCGGTATTTTCCGTCGCGGCGCTGATATGGAAAGCGCTGTCAGCGAATTGGAAGATTTGTACAAGCGTTCCTTCAATGTGGCTTGTAAGGCCCACCTCGGCGCCAACACTGAATTGACGTACGCTTATCGTACGCAAAAGATGTTGCGCTTGGCTTTGACGATCGCTTGCGGTGCTGCTGCCCGTACGGAATCTCGTGGTGCTCACTTCCGTGAAGACTACCCGGTTCGTGACGACAGCAAGTGGCTCAAGCGTACGTTGGCTTCCTGGAAGGACGAAAACGACACGTTGCCGACGCTCTCTTACGAAGACCTCGACGTCAACAAGATGGAATTGCCTCCGGGTTGGCGTGGCTACGGTGCCAAGAACTACATCGATCACCCGGATACGGCCAAGCGTCAAGCTGAAGTCGATGAAATCCGCGCGAAGATGGAAGCCGAAGGCGCCGATCGTTTTGCTATCCAAAACGCTTTGATGCCGTACGCTCACCTCTTGCCGAAGCGCTTGCAAGGTAAGAACGAACGTATTGACGAACCCTTGGCCTAAGGAGCTGACGAAAAATGAGTGAAAACAATACCCAAAAGCAACATCGTCTGCTCAAGATCAGCATCTTGCGCTACAACCCTGCTGATCCGGCTAGCGTGCCTCACATGCAGACGTTCGAATTGGAAGAGTCCGATTCGATGACCTTGTTCATCGCTTTGAACGAAATTCGCGATAAGCAAGATCCTTCTTTGCAATTTGACTTCGTGTGCCGCGCCGGTATTTGCGGTTCTTGCGCCATGATGATCAACGGTAAGCCGGGCTTGGCCTGCCGTACGTTGACCCGTGACTTGCCGACGGAATTCACGTTGGCTCCGTTGCCGGCCTTCGAATTGATCGGCGACTTGTCCGTCAACACCGGTAAGTGGATGCGCAACATGAGCGAACGCATGGAAACGTGGGTTCACTTGAAGGAAGAAGAAGTCGATATCTGCCGTAAGGAAGAACCGATGGATCCGCAATTGGCCGAAGATATTTACCTCTTGGACCGTTGTGTGGAATGCGGTTGCTGTATCGCCGGTTGCGGTACGGTCCGTATGCGACCGGACTTCGCCGGTGGTGTGGCTATCAACAAGATCGCCCGCTTCCGTCTTGACCCGCGCGACCATCGTAACGACGCCGACTACTATGAAGTGATCGGTGACGACAGCGGTGTGTTCGGTTGTATGTCCTTGTTGGCTTGCCACGACTTCTGCCCGAAGCAATTGCCGTTGAAGACGCAGATTGCTTTCATCCGTCGTAAGATGGCTGAACAAGGTATCCGCGGCTATGATAAGGTTTTGCCGACCCCGAAGAAGGCTATTCCTATCAAGGTCGTGAAGTAATTCTCAAAACTTGAGAGAAGAAGTGGAGCATCGGCAACGATGCTCCATAACCGATCAAGAGTTTTGAAACCCTACGAGAGGTCAATAGACCGACGATGCCCTTGACCGGGTCATCGATTGACGTCACGTAGTTTATTAGAACGGAGACGCCTCAAAGACGCCTTCTTAATTGATTTAACGAGGAGCAAAATAAACATGTCTCGTATTGAATATGACTTCCTTGGTGGCAAGGAAATTCCTGACGATTGCTACTATGGTGTGCAAACCCTTCGTGGCAAGGAAAACTTCCATGTGACGGAAATGTCCATGGCTCAAGAACCGTTCTTCATCATCGCTTTTGCTTATGTGAAGAAGGCTGCTGCCATGGCCAACAAGGAACTCGGTACGATCCCGGCCAACGTCGCTGACGCTTTGATCTGGGCTTGCGACCAATTGATCGCTGGCAAATACCATGATCAATTCGTGACCGACTGGGTCCAAGGTGGTGCCGGTACGTCCACGAACATGAACTGCAATGAAGTCATCTGCAACTTGGCCGCTGAAAAGTTGGGTTCCAAGAAGGGTGACTACGCTTTGGTTTCTCCGAACGACCATGCAAACTTCGGTCAATCCACCAACGACACGTACCCGACCGCTTTCCACGTTGCCTTGTTGCTCCGCAGCAATGTGATGTTGAAGGCTGTTGAAGACCTCGTCGCTTCCTTCTACAAGAAGGCTGAAGAATTCAAGACCGTCTTGAAGATGGGTCGTACGCACTTGCAAGACGCTGTGCCGATGACCTTGGGTCAAGAATTCCACGGCTGGGGCTTCACGATCGCCGACGAAATCAAGACGATTAAGGATGCTCAAGAACATCTTTATGTCGTGAACCTCGGTGGTACGGCTATTGGTACGACTGTGACGGCTCACCCGGATTATCCGGCCTTGGCTGTCAAGTACTTGGCTGAATTGACTGGCTTGCCGATGCGCAACAGTGAAGACTTGATCGCCGCTACCTCTGACTGCGGTGGTTATGTCGCTATCTCCAGCGCTATGAAGAGCTTGGCCGTTAAGTTGACGAAGGTTTGCAATGACTTGCGCTTGTTGGCTTCTGGTCCGCGTTGCGGCTTCCAAGAAGTGAACCTCCCGCAAATGCAACCGGGTTCTTCCATCATGCCGGGTAAGGTCAATCCGGTTGAATTGGAAGCCATGAACCAAGCCAGCTTCATCGCTATCGGTTTGGACACCACGGTCATGTTGGCTGCATCCGCTGGCCAACTCGAATTGAACGTGATGGAACCGCCGATCACGTGGGCTTTGTTCTTCGGTATGAAGGTCATGACCAACGCCATGGACGGTATGCGTACGAAGTGCATTGACGGTATCACCGCCAATGTCGAACGCTGCAAGGACTTGGTGATGGGTTCCTTGGGCATCATCACGATCTTGAAGCCGCACTTCGGCTACAAGACCTGCTCTGAAATCGCCCACGAAGGCTACCACACTGGTAAGACCTTGCATCAACTGATCGTTGAAGAACGTAAGTTGATGACGCAAGAAGAATGGGACAAGGTTTTCAATTTGCAAAACTTGATCGCTCCGAAGTTCGAAATGTAATTTCGAACCTAGGGAAAACTCCGTAGTGAAATTTTTCACGACGGGGTAAAGTTCTCAAAGTCGTGTTGGCGGCGGAGCAATCCGCCGCCGATGCGGATGGGTTCTAGTTTGGTCTGGGGAAACCTTCTCTGTTCTAGAAAATAAGAAAGATAATAACTACTCCGGTTTTGGGGGTAATATGGATCTGATGTTAATTCTTCAAATTATCGTCCTCTTGGCGTTCATCTTCATCGGTGTTCGCTTGGGCGGCATTGGTATCGGCTACGCCGGCGGTGTCGGCGTGCTGGTTTTGGGTCTCGTTTGCGGCATGACGCCGGGTGCGATTCCCTGGGATGTGATCTTGATCATCATGTCCGTGATCGCCGCTATTTCTGCTATGCAGTTGGCTGGTGGTCTGGACTACTTGGTTCAAATCGCTGAAAACATTCTTCGTAGCAATCCGAAGCACATCAACTATTTGGCTCCGGTCGTTACCTATGTGTTGACGATCTTCGCTGGTACGGGTCACACGGCTTTCTCCATGATCCCGGTTATCGTTGAAGTGGCTAAGGAACAAGGCATTAAGCCGGTTTGCCCGTTGTCCATCGCTGTGGTTTCTTCTCAAATTGCTATTACGGCTTCTCCGGTGTCCGCCGCCGTTATTTACATGACTGGCGTTTTGGAACCGTTCGGCTGGAGCTATCCTGCCTTGCTCGGTATCTGGATTGTGACGACGTTCGCCGGCTGCATGGTCACGGCTTTTGTTATGACCTTGATCCAAAATATGGATTTGAACAGCGACCCGGTTTACAAGGATCGTTTGGCTAAGGGCCTCGTGAAGGCTCCGCAAGGCGCTACGCATCGCGAAATTTCCGCTTCTGCTAAGAAGTCCGTGTGGATCTTCTTGGTTGGTGTTATCGCTGTGGTGTTGTACGCTTCTGCCATTTCTCCGGCTGTTGGTATCGTCAATCCGGTTATCGTTGGTCGTGACGCCGCCATTATGGGCATCATGTTGACGATCGGTACGTTGATCACGGTTATGTGCAAGATCAAGGTTGACGAAATCGCCGGCTGCTCCGTCTTCAAGAGCGGTATGGTTGCTTGCGTTTGCGTGTTGGGCGTTGCCTGGCTCGGTAACACGTTCGTTGCCGGCCACACGAAGGAAATCACGGACTTCTCCGCTTCCACGGTGTCTGAATACCCGGCTCTGTTGGCTGTGATCTTCTTCTTCGCCGCTATGTTGTTGTACAGCCAAGCTGCTACCGCCAAGGCCATTACGCCGGCTGTGGTTGCTGCTTTGGGCATCAGCGCTGCTAACCCGGGCGACTCCTACATGTTGGTCGCTACGTTCGCTGCTGTGTCTGCTTTGTTCGTTCTCCCGACGTACCCGACGTTGTTGGGCGCTGTCCAGATGGACGACACCGGTACAACCCGCATCGGTAAGTTCGTGTTCAACCACGCCTTCTTCCTCCCTGGCGTGTTGGCCATTGTCTTCAGCGTTGTGTTCGGCTTCCTCGCTTGCAGCGTGTTCTAATCTGAACCTGTGCTGATGTACAGATCGGGCGCATAAGCGCCCGAGAGAAAATTAAAACGGTAGGTCATTAATGTTGATCTACCGTTTTTTATTTAGTTTTGAAAATTGAATTCCGGACAATCGAAGATTTTAAACTTAGGACAAAAATACCATATCAGATTAAAACCCACTTGTTAGGAAGCGTAGTGCCATGCTCCTTCTGATTAACATCTTGCCAACAGAGCCTAAAGTTCCCAGTTGAGCTACTCCGCTTTGATTATGATGTTAGTTGATAAAGAACTGTTTTAAATTGTCGGAGTGTTAGCGAACCGGTCGATTTCATCACCGAGCCTTCGGTCTGACAAGAAGAATAATAATGCCGGTACTGAGAATGCCTAAGGCTGTGGTTAAACCAAAAGTTTTGATAGCCGGTGTAGAACTCAGCCCAATAAAGCAGAAAGAAAGACTGCAGGATAAGAACGCAAAGGTCGTCAGGCTGAAGCTCAAGTCTTCATTTTCTTCATTAGTGTAATAAAGCAAGGCAATAGCAATGCCAATACCGTAAATAACGACCATCGACATTGCTGAAAACAGTGAAAAGGTCATGCCAAACCACGAAGAAAGAGAGACTGCGCAGGCTACCCCGAATAATGACGGAATCACAATGCGCCAGGATCTGAGACCGTAGTGAAACAGACTGACCGTAAAAGAGCAAACGACCGCTAAGACAAAAATTCCGATAAAGATATAACGATATTGTGCGAGAAAATTGTTTGAGTCGCCTTTGATATCAACAAAAGTTACTCCGGCTAAATGATTGGCCAGACTGTATAAAACATTCATTTGTGACTCGTTCATACCGGCGACCTGAACAATACTGCTGTAGCCCTGAGGAACATTGAGCCAAAGATGTCGCACCGATCGAGCCGCCGGGCTCTCCAGCCAATCTTCAAATGTGACGTCCAATTGAATCGGTGAAGGGGACGCAAGGGGATAGTCTAAAAGTTCAGATAGTGGGGCTTTGACCCGTTCAAACATGGCCATGCGAAGCTTTTCTATATCGGTCTGTCGTGTGTATGACGGGAACCACTTGGAAATGCAGGTGGTTGTCATATTGGTTTTGTTGAGCCCTCTTTGAACGAATCCGAGACGCAGGGCTTCTTCACTCATTAAGACGTTTTCCGGGCTTGAGGCGGTTACGATAAAGAAGCGATCGGTGTTGGGCAGTGTCAATAACTGATCTACGGTTTCTTCTTCTGCCGCCAGCTCGGGTGAAACAAAGGTTAAATCTTGGATTCGCTGGGAGAAATTTGCTTGCATAAAGCCTGCGGCCAGAATAATGGTCAGAGTGATCCCGATAGCGGTGTAGTCAGTTGGTTTTTCCTGCCAATGTTTTAGGGAAAAACGAGGAAAGAATCGGCTGAAAGTGAGCATTTTCTTACTGAAATCACTTTCTGCAATGGGCCCTGGGTTAAAGCTCGGGAAAATCAAAATTAACGAAATGGCGCAACCTAATAACCCGCAGCTCACAAAGACTGACATTTGCCTGACCGAAGGTAGCGGGACAAGGTAAAGAAGGGCAAAGGCAAGGCTGATGACGCCGACAATCCACAAAAGAGGACGAAGAATTCTGTCAAAAACTCTTACCGGAGATAACAGTGAATAGTGACGATGGACCAACAGGAAATATCCCACCAGCATTACGACCAAACCGATAAGAGATGAAGAGGCCACAATGGCCCAAAGAGAGACACTGCCAAACAAAGCAATGGTGGCAAACGTGCCCGTGGTATAGGCGGATAGCACACTGAAAAAGGCCAAGGTCGGGAAACGTGTAGATGGAGACCATCGTCGTATCAGACCGCCAAAGAAAATGATAATGAACATGGCGATCCCGGATAATTCAAGGATATGTGTATGGGCTGCGCTCGAGCTGACGTAGGGTTTGCCGTGAACTAAGACTTGAGAGCCCGGTGCGACGGCCTCACTGATTTGTTTGAGATCATCAATACTGCTGTTTAACTCTAAAGAAGACAACCCTTTTAAATCTTCAGGAACTTCATAAATAAAAATGGCCCATACTCGATTTTCGGCATACAGCTTGAGTGTGTCGCCGGTTGAGACCACAGTGCTCACAGGAAGTCTTTTTTTTGCCCAACGGTCGAAAAAGCCTAGAGGATCATCCGCCTTGGGGATCAGGCTGGCCTGACCGACTCCGGTCAGACTTTCTAGGGCTCGGGCGAGCAATTCTTCATCGGATGCTTCGGCAACAGTGTGTTGATCCACCAAATTCATCAATCGATTGGAAATCAGACGGTAGAACATAAAATATTCGTTGATTTCCAATCCTTCCCAGTTCACTTTTTTCAATGAATCAGGGACGGACCATTGTCCTTTGATTTTGAGTACATTATCGTCAAAAGAGGCGGCCGTATTTTCAGGAAAGCCCACCATAAAAATCAGACGATAGTTGGCAATGGGGGCTAAATTGTTCTGTGCAGCGATTCGCGCATCATCGACTTGAGTGATGGGATAGAGATGAGCTTGGTCATAATCTACGCCGTTTTTCAGAAGAAAATGCGCGCTGAACCCAAGGGCGAGGATTAATATCAAAGCCCAAGTAACGGCAAGCAGTTGCCAGGAAGCCAGAACAATTTTACGGATTTGCAAGTTCGTTCTCCTGACGAGTTGAGGAAATATCCGAGAATGTCAAATCCCCAATAACTAAAGTGGTGACATCATCGGAGAAGTTTTCCACAACAATCTTCTCCGGCGTTTCTCTTCCGGTAATCCAGACATGCTTGATAATGCTGGCGGTCATATTGCTTCGAGGATAGAAGTCCATTTGCCAGCCATCCGGTATGTTTCGCGTGAATATCTGAAAATCCAACTCCAGTGCTGTCATATCCGAAGTGAGCAATCCCCAAAGAATACGGTTGACAATGCTGGTGTTGGAAGCGGATGTATTTTCAATACGTTTACCCTTGAGGTGAACATAGGTTTTAACGTTTTGATCCGTATAAACAGTTGTTGTGCTCACGGGATGTTCGGTTTTCCACAACAGCACGTCATCAGTCCAGAAAATAAAAAAACCTTCACATTTAAAGACTTTGGGTACAGAGACAAGTTTCTCAGTCTGTGTAAAGCGTCCCTCTACCACAGGCGCTCTGTGAATTCTGGCCGTAATGTCATGGATTGACGCCCAGGAAACCGTCGCTACGGTTAGCAAAATCATTGCGATACAGGAAGGCAAAAGGCGTCGGGATAGAATCATAAGCGATGAAAGCTTGGACACGGTGATAACGGCTACATTTTAGCGGTCGAAATAAAAAATAGCCTGACCTTGGGTTGAGATCAGGCTATCGGGAAAATTCGCAATTATTGTGCCGCCGGTTTTAAGGCTTCCGATTGTTGTTGCAGAGTCTGCACTTTGGCTCGTGCCGCATCCAGATCTGCTTGTACGAATTCATCGGCGCGGTTGGACTTCGCCTCAATCATTTTCTTTTGCAATTCGATTTGGGCTTTTTTCAGTTCTATATCCAAACGCTTGGATTCAAGCTCCATTTCCCGAGCCTGATCATCGTAAGCCTGAAGTTTCTTTTGACGATCAGCCTTAGCTTTTTGTTCCGCGGCACGGGCTTTGGCACGAGCCTGTTCAGCACGTTTTTGAATATCCGCCGCTTTTTTTTCTGCCGCCAGTCTTTCCTGCTCTTTAGCAGCGTCCAAAGCTTGGATTTCAAGCTCGGCCTGGTGGATGCGGGCAATCTGCTCATCCATGGACATGCCGCCGGTGACTTGTGCTTGAGCTGCCGGGGCAAGTACTGCCGCTGCGACAAGAGCCGCTAAAGTGTATTTAAGCATGGATCTCCCCTCCTTTTATTCACCGCAGCCGCCGGGATTATTCGGTTGAATACGAGTTTCCGTGGGCGTTGTCGAGATCATGACAGCGAGACCGGGTTTGAACTCACAAACACGACCGACTTGGGCAGAGTTATAAAGCTTATTGTTGTAGCGGAACGTCAACTGAACACCGTCGACATAACTGGTCCTGTCACCGCCAACTGCACCGCCGGCAAGATTGCCGACCGCGCCGCCAGCCAAGCCTCCAAGGACTCGGCCGGTTGTGTCATGCCGATTGTGACTGCCCAAAGCAACACCGGCGATGGCTCCTAAAACTGTGCCAATGGTTTTGGCATCGGAACGGTTTTCTGTATTTGAGACCGCCACTTGGGCAGTGCCAATTGAAAGAATTTCCACCGTGCGAACTTGTTGCGCTTGGTTGACCGCAGTGGCAGTGTAGGTGTCTGAACGATAATAACGGCCGTCATTGGCGCAACCGGCTAATACAAGCGAAGCGACTGTGACAGCGAGGGCTAATTTTTTCATAGATGCACCTGATTGAAATAAAAACAGTGATATTTTGCTGAATCACTTTAGCGCAAAATGCCTTCGACTGCACGAAAGTGTTGGACTAAAATACAACGATTGGAAAAAAATGTAACCTCACATTCTTGGATTGGGTTATGCAGAACATGAGTATCAACACAGACGAAGATGATGAAGACGTGGGTCTGCCGGCTTTGCCTCACGGAACAAAAAACTACATGACGCCTCAGTGCTATCGTCGCATGCTTGATGAGCGAGAGCATTTGGTACGTGTTGAGCGCCCCGAAATGGCTCAAGTGGTGGCCTGGGCTGCAAGTAATGGGGATCGAAGTGAAAATGGGGACTACCTCTACGGTAAACGCCGATTGAGAGAAATTGATCGTCGGATTCGTTTTTTAAGTAAGCGCATTGATAGCGCAGAAGTGGTGGATCCGGCAACTCGGCCCGCGACCGATCAAATCTTTTTCGGAGCTACGGTGACTTACGAAGATGAGGACGGAAACGAACACACGATCCGCATCGTCGGCATTGATGAAGCTGACGCCAGTGTGGGTGATGTGAGTTGGATTAGTCCAATTGCCCGGGTATTCTTAAAAGCGAGAGAAGGTGATAGCGTAGCACTGCCGACTCCGACCGGTGTTCATCACCTGGAAATTGTTGAGGTGAAATACTGTTAATTTTTTTCTCGTACCCCTTGCATTTTGTTTTTTGAATCTATAAAATGCGTTGTCTCTTTCGGGGGTATAGCTCAGTTGGTAGAGCACTTGCATGGCATGCAAGGGGTCAGCGGTTCGAATCCGCTTACCTCCACCAAAATTAGATTGCGTCTCCATCGTCTAGAGGCCTAGGACACGACCCTTTCACGGTCGGTACCGGGGTTCGAATCCCCGTGGGGACGCCACCTCTTCTGAGCAACCTGTTACGGTTGCTTTTTTGTTGCCTGAAAAAAAACCGTCTTCTAAAAGCGGAAGACGGCCTTTGTCGACATTTATGGTGCAGATCAGATGCTTCTGGCCACCACTGTAATGATCACGATCGGCGAGATAATGCCGATGCCTAAACGCAAGGCTGTCAAAACCCAAGGTTGAAGCGGGCAGGATGCGGTCAACTGTTTGCGGGTTTCAGGCCAGTTCACCCAAGCGGCCACAATGGCAAGACCCATAGCAGTCAACGGCATGCCGACATTACTGGTCAGGTAATCCAGCAAATCGAAAACGGTCTTTCCAAAGATCTTGAAATCAGCCATCGGACCGAAGGACATCGTGCAGAATACGCCAATTACCATGATGGAGATGAAGGCAACCGGCACGGCAGTGCGACGCGAAATATGCATATCACCCATGGCAGCCACAACCGCTTCAAAAATACTCACGGAGCTCGTAATGGCCGCAACAATCAGGCAGATATAAAACAGCACTGCGAAGAATGTTCCGAAGGGCATGTGGGCGAATACGGCCGGCATAGTCACGAAGGTTAAACCGGGACCGGCGGTCGGTTCAAGACCGAAGGCGAATACCGGCGGCATCACCATGAGACCGCCCAAAATGGCAGCGAGAATACCAAGGAAAGCCACCCAAGCGGTCGAGTGCGGAAGGTTGGCATCTTCTGACAGGTAGGAGGCGTACACAATCAAGGTACCGGCGCCGACCGACAGCGAGAAGAAGCAAAAACCCATGGCATTGAAAAGGGAGTCTGCGTTGAATTGTTCCCAGTTGAAACTGAACATAAATTCAACACCCTGCCAGGCGCCCGGCAGCGTCAGACCGCGGATGATCAAAACAATCATGAGAATAAAGAGCGTAGGCATCAAATATTTGGCCAAACGTTCAATACCGGCCTGTACACCGAAAATCACCACCCCGGCGGTCATCACCATAAAGACGATTTGATAGAAAATTCCGAGCACGGGGTCGCTCGCAAAATTGTTAAAGTGCGTACCAAGCTGTGAAAGGTCGGTGATGATGCCATTGCCCATGGCTGCATCGACAGCATACGCAACACACCAACCGCCAATCGTTGAATAGAAAGTCAGGATTAAGAACCCGGTTGCAATACCGATGGTGCCGAAAATTCCCCAGAATTTTGATTTACCGACACGAATCATGCTGTTGATGGAGGCGGCGCGTCCTGCACGACCGACGACCATTTCTGCCAACAGCAGGAACATGCCCAGCGTAAAGCAAAACAGGATGTATGGAATGATAAATGCAGAACCGCCGTTGGTGCCGGCCATATAGGGGAATTTCCAAATGGCGCCTAAGCCGACGGCCGCGCCCGCGCTGGCGAGAATGAAACCTAAGCGCGAAGTCCATAAATCGCGAGAAGACATAAAGTAACCTTTTATTATGCTTAAGGGAGAAAGCTTATTTTTAATTGATAGCCCTTTTCTGGGGACGCTTTCATTACACATCAGAAAATGGCTATTTGATCTTCCTCGGAAGGGAAGAGACGCAAACGACGCTCTTCCCCAATTATTCTGAGGAACTTAGCCGAGAAGCCCTGCGCCCGCGATCACAACGATGACGCAGGGCACGATAAATCGAATTAAGAAGTGCGTAATAGCTAAAACTGTATTGGTCATGGGTTGGGTGAGAGTCAGTTGTTTCTTCATCACCGGCCATACAAGATAGCCCCCGACAATTGCGATACCCATGGCACCGATTGGCATGCCGACGTTACTGGTCAGGAAGTCGAGCAAATCAAAAGAGGTCTTGCCCGCAATTTTGTACCCTGACAAGGAACCGAAACTTAATGCGCAAACAACACCAAGCAAGGCCAAGGCAATTGTGTTAATCGCGATACTGTTTCTGCGAGAAAAGTGATACTCATCTACGAGAAACTGAACGCTCATCTCCAGGATGCTGATGGCACTGGTTAGTGCCGCGACAACCAAGCAGATGTAAAAGAGGATAGCAAAGCCTTGACCGAACGGCAATTGGGCAAACACCGCAGGCATAGTGACAAAAGTCAAACCTGGGCCAGCTGCGGGGTCTAAATTGAACGCAAAAACTGCCGGCATGATCATCAGACCGCCTAAAATGGAAGCCATGACGGCTAAAAATGAAATCCAGGCGACTGAACTTGGCAAATTCACGGAGTCAGACAAATAGGAACCGTAGTTCATCATGGAACCGGAACCCAGCGATAGAGAAAAGAAGGCAAACCCCATGGCATTTAAAAGAGAAGCGCCGCTAAAGGCTGCCGGATCGAACTTAAACATGAATTCGAAACCAGCCCAAGCGCCGGGCAAGGTTAAGCCTCGCACAATCAGGCAGAGCATGAGAATAAAAAGCGTTGGCATGAGCAGTTTGGAGATGCGCTCAATGCCTTTTTCAACGCCAAAAAGAATGACGCCGACCGTTAACGCGAGAAAAGCCACTTGCATGGAAACGGAACGCGCACCATTGGTGACAAAAAGATCAAAATAGCTGCCTAGTTGCGCCGTGTCGGTGATCAATCCTTTGCCCATGCAGGCATCAAAGAGATAGTTGAGACACCAGCCGCCGATGACTTGATAAAAAGACAGAATGAGAAAGCCGGTAAGCACGCTGATTTTGCCCACAAGTCCCCAGAACGGACCGCCGAAATGCCGCAATGCATGTGCGGCTCCGCCCCGGGAAGCGCGTCCCAACGCCATTTCAATCATCAATACGATAAAACCGATTGCAATGGTTAAAACAATATAGGGGAGAATAAAAGCGGAACCGCCATTGGTTCCCGCCATATAAGGGAACTTCCAAATAGCTCCCAAACCGACAGCCGAGCCGGCGCTTGCCAGAATAAAACCTAAACGTGTGCCCCAAACGGAGCGCTCTGAAGAAGTCGACATGTTGTAATTTCCGTTGTTAGTAGCATGAGATGGCGTCCGTCGGTAGCCCGTCAATCAATAATGTCGCCATCGAGCTTTTTTACATAATAGGATTGGTATTGTATGCCAATCCTTTCAACTTCTCCTGAAAATAAGGGAAAGCCCGAGCGAAACACGGGCTTTGGAATGGTGTTTGAGACTCAAGACAGAAGCATTTCGTCGGAAATTTCGCCGGCTCCCTTTTCAAACATAGCCAGTAAGTCCGAAACGGTGAGATGTGCCTTTTCGTCTGCCCTCACATCGACAACGATTCGTCCGCCGTGCATCATGATGAGACGGTTGCCGAATCGCAGGGCATCGCGCATGTTGTGGGTAATCATTAAGGTTGTCAGTTTGTCGGCTTTGACCATCCGGTCTGTGAGCATCAGAACTTTCTCTGCTGTTTTAGGGTCTAGTGCGGCGGTGTGTTCATCCAAAAGCAATAGTTTCGGACGAACCAGTGTTGCCATCAGTAAGGTAATTGCCTGACGCTGTCCGCCGGATAAAAGACCGACGTGAGCACTCATGCGATCTTCCAATCCCAGGTCAAGTTCTTTTAACGCTGCCCGAAATCGGGCGGTTCTTTCCGCTTGAAAGCTCCAACTTAAACCGAGTCGTTTGCCGCGCCAACTTGCCAAAGCGAGGTTTTCTTCAATCATCATCTTAGCGGCCGTTCCCTTCATGGGGTCCTGAAAAACACGACCGATGTATTTCGCGCGCTCATGTTCAGGCATGTCAGTGACGTCAATATCGTCAATTTTTATGTGTCCGCGATCAATGGGAAAAACGCCTGCGACAGCATTTAATAGTGTGGACTTCCCTGCGCCGTTTGAACCGATAACAGTGGCAAAATCACCGTCTTCAAGCGTAAGAGAGACCCCTTGAAGTGCTTTTTTCTCGTTCACACTGCCCGGAAAGAATGTTTTGTGAATATTGTCAATAGTCAGCATAGTTTTCTCCCGGCGTTTAGCTTCGCGTTTGGCGCTGACGCAGCGTCTCTCGTATCAATGGCATCGATAGTGCCACGGCCACTAAAAGTGCCGTGAAAAGTTTAAGGTCGTTGGGAGGCATTCCAAGTTGTAGAACGATCGCGATGACAAGTCGATAAACAATTGAGCCCAGAATGACAGAAATGAGACAGTTTTTAAAACTGCGAGTGCCAAATAAAACTTCTCCAATGATTACGGACGCCAGCCCAATTACAATGGTGCCTGTCCCCATGCCGACATCAGCGAAACCGTTGGATTGCGCAACCAGTGCGCCCGACAGGGCGACCAAGGCGTTGCTGATCAGTAGCCCCAGAACAATCATTCGATTGGTATTGACGCCTTGGGCGCGCGCCATTTGGGAGTTGCAGCCGGTGGCACGAATGGCGGTTCCGATTTCAGTGCCGAAAAACCAATAAATGATTAATCCGACAAGAAGCGCAGAGGCCACTCCGACGGCGAGCATCGCCGAGGCCGAGTTCAATCCGAATGATTCTGTTATTGTGAACACTGTCTCCACTCGCAACAGCGCCACATTGGCTTTACCCATCACATGAAGATTGATTGAATAAAGGCCGATCATTGTTAAGATGCCCGCTAAGAGCGCAGGGATTCGAAGACGAGTGGTCAGAAATCCCGTCACAATACCGGCGAGGGCACCGGCAACCGCGGCCATCAGAAAGGCGGCGAGCAGTCCATAGCCGTTGACTAAAGCGGTGGCGGTGACCGCAGCTCCCAAAGGGAAACTTCCTTCAACGGAAAGGTCGGCGATATCCAATACGCGAAATGTGATATAGACACCCAATGCCAATAGCGCCCAAAGCAGACCTTGAGCGATCGTCGGAATCAAAATATCCAGCATAGTATTCTCGGAAGCCAAGCCCCGACGCGGTTTAACGATCATCGGGGCTTTAATGAGTTTTCAGTTAGTAGCGAACGGTCTCGATGGATTGTTTCAAAGTTTCAGGAATTTTCAGCCCGATCTTTTCTGCGACATTGGCATTGATCTTGGCTTTAAATTCCGTCTGATAACGGATAGGCATATTTTGGGGTTGAGACTTGCCTTCTAGAATGTCTGCCCCCATTTCACCGGCGATACGACCGAGATTGTAGTAGTCAACACCGACGGTAGCCAGGGCACCGCCTTTCAAAGGACCTTCCTCGCCGGCAATGATGCCGATGCCCGCAGGGGTGGTGATTTTTGTGAGGACGGGCATGGCCGAGGCGATGATGTTGTCGGTCGGCACATAGATCACATCCACTTTGTCAATCATGCTTTGAGCCGTCTGCTGAACATCATTGACTGATGAAACCGTGAGTTCAATTAAGCTAAGCCCACGTTTTTGAATTTCTTCTTTGAGGATGGCGACCTGAAACTGAGAATTGATTTCAGAGCTGTTGTAGATCGTACCAACACGTTTGGCATCGGGGAAAAGTTTGAGCATTAACTTGACTTGTTCGGCCACGGGGTTGAGGTCTGAAGAGCCCGTCACGTTGGTTTCCGGTTTCTGGTTGGATTTAACAAGTTTGGCCACTTCGAAATCAGTAACCGCTGTGGCGACAATCGGTGTTTTATCCGTGGCGTTGGCCATAATTTGCGCGGCAGGAGTGGCAATGGCAAAAATCAGAGGATACTTTTGGCTCACAAAGCGTTGGGCGATATTGCCGAGATTGGATTGATCTGCTTGGGCATTTTGTTGGTCGAATTCGACCTGAAGTCCTCGCGCTTTCACGGCATCGACAATGCCACGATTGGCTTCGTCAAGAGCGGGGTGTTCTACAAGCTGAACAAGACCGACGACGGTGGAGGCGGCCGTTGGGGTGGAGGGGGCTTCTTTCTTGTCTTCGCAACCGGTCAATGCGATTAAGCCTGCGGCGGCCAGAGCCACTAAAGAAAGTTTCCTATTTGTCATGATGCCTGTCCTTTGTTTTAGGTTCGATCCTGCGCGGTATCAGTTAAAGCAGAAAGGGAGCGCAGCCCGATTTTTACGGTAAGCCGTGTGTTTTATCGGCTTGAGGCGCGGTCAACCACCCTTTGTAAGGTGACCGCATTTGACCATGTTAACACGGGAGTTTTTTTCTTGGGTTTTCTGCTGACTTTTGTGTAGGTATTATCGACTAATAGAAAACAAAAAAGAGCTTTTGTTAGCGACAAAAGCTCTCTTTGGCCGAAACGGTCAGATGCCGGAGATCAAAACCGTTAAGACCAGAATCGGAGCAAAAATGGCGATGCTCCAACGCAGAATTTTATAAGTACTCTCACCGTACATCGGCGTCTTCTCTCCGCAAATGTAAGGTTTAACTTGAGGCCACGCGACCCAACTCGAAAGAATTGCGATCATCAAGCCGCCGATCGGAAGACTGATATTGCTTGTGAGATAGTCCACCCAATCAAAAAAGGTTTTCCCGAGCCATTTTTGATCGGCTAAAGGTCCAAAAGACAAGGCGCTAAATGAACCGACAAACATCAATCCGACCGTTGTGACAACAACCGCTTTGGGGCGGCTCCATTTCCATTCATCGTGTAAGAACGCTACGTCAATTTCAAGCATGGAAACTGAGCTGGTGATGGCCGCCACCAGCAGGCACGCATAAAACGTAATCGCAAAGAAGTTTCCGAAAGGCATTTGCGCGAAAATCGCGGGCATGGTGACGAACGTCAGGCCGGGGCCGGCGCTTGGGTCAAGGCCGAAGGCAAACACAGAAGGCATGACCATCAAAGCGCCAAGAAGCGAACTCACAATGGTCAGGAAAGCAATCCAAGCCGACGAACCGATGAGGTCTACCTTACTGTCTAAGTAGCTGCCGTACGTCAGCATGCAGCCGCTGCCCAAACAAAGTGAAAAGAAGGTAAATCCCATGGTGGACAAAAGTGCGTCAAAGGTGAACGCCTCCGGATTCCAACTGAAAAGATATTCAATGCCTTGGAAGGCTCCGGGTAGGAAAAGGGAGCGCACAATGATGATCAGCATCAGGACAAAAAGAAGCGGCATCAAAACTTTCGAGAGCCGTTCAATACCGCTGCTGACACCATAGGCGACAACCCAGGCGGTGATGATGAGAAACAGAGCCTGATAGCCGATTGCCAGTTCGGGATCGCCCGATATCGAGGCAAAGTGAGCTCCGAGCAGAGCCTGATCCGTGACGAGACCGGAACCCAAGCAGGCATTGACAAAGTAGGCAATCGTCCAACCGCCGATCGCTGAATAAAAACTCAGAATCAAGAAACCGGTGACAACACCCAGATAGCCCGCGCGCCCCCAGTGTTTGCCGCCGAGTTTTCTGAAGACCGTCACAATGCAGCCGGCTCCCGCACGACCCACGGTTAATTCAGCGATTAAAAGAACCAGACCGATCGTAAAGGTCAATACAATGAAAGGAAAAAGAAAAGCGGAACCGCCGTTTGATCCGACCAAATAGGGGAACTTCCAAATGGCGCCCAGGCCGACCGCCGCTCCGGCACTGGCAAGCACAAAACCTAATCGAGAACCCCACGTTGAACGAGCAGTCATACTTTAACCTTTTAATCAGTAAGCCCGACAAATCCCATCGGAACAGATCTAATCATTCTAGCTTAAATGCCGGATATCAAAACGATAATGACCAGCGCCGGCGCCAGAACAGAAATCGTTAAACGAATCCAACCGACGGTGAGCGCGCTATGCGGTCGAATAAGCGTCATTTGGGATTTCATGACAGGCCATGCCTTCCAGCCGGCCAAAATGGCGATGCTCAGACCGCCAAGCGGCATCAAGATGTTGGAGCAAAGATAGTCGGAGAAATCAAACAACGACATTCCGTGAATTTCAACATCAGAGAGCGAACTGAAGGATAGAGCCTGAATGCTTGCGAGAATAAAAAGAGTAATCCAACATAAAGCGGTAGCGGAGCGGCGACGCATATGCCACTCATTGATCAAATAGGCGACGACCACTTCAAGCAATGAGACAGAGCTGGTAATGGCGGCAATGAAAAGACAGACATAAAAGGCCGATGCCAACACATCAGCCATGGGCATTTGCTCAAAGATCATCGGAATGGTGATAAAGACAAGTCCGGTGCCGGCTGCCGGATCCATGCCGAAAGCAAAAACCGCTGGAATGATCATGACACCGGCTAAAAGCGCCGCTTGAGTCGATAAAAAAGCGACCCAAACCGAGGAGCCCGGGATATCGGTGTGGGAGCTCAAGTACGAACCGTAGGTGACCATGATCCCGGCGCCGAGCGAAAGCGAAAAGAAGGTAAAGCCCATGGCGTTCAGAATAGTCGCTCCGCTGACCTGATCCCAATTAAATGAGAAAAGAAACTGCATACCTTCCCACGATCCGGGCATCATCAGAGAACGAATAATGATGAAAATCATGAGAATGAATAACAGCGGCATCAGGTACTTGGCGATTTTTTCAATGCCTTTTTCAACGCCTAAAGCAACCACGGCACAGGTTGCCGTCAGATAAAGAAACATAAAGAAAACGTTGACAGTGCCATTTGATACCAAGGCATTGAAATGGGCTGACAGTACGTCGGGGTTGCCGTTGACGACATTACCCATGAATGATTCAACCATGTAAGAGACGCACCAGCCGCCGATGACGGAGTAATAGGTCAGAATGATGTACGCATTTAAGACCGCTACACCGCCGATAATGCCATAGAAAGGACCGCCGACTCTTTTGAGCGCGTTGACAGCAGAGCCTCGTCCCGCACGCCCCATGGCGCACTCGGCCATTACCAGGACAATGCCGATTGTAAATGTGAAGATTAAAAAAGGAATGATAAATGCCGCGCCACCGTTGGTCCCTGCCCAAAACGGAAATTTCCAAATGGCGCCCAAACCGATCGCAGAGCTGGCTGAAGCCAAAATAAAACCTAAACGTGAACTCCACACTGTATCGGCAATATGATTATCTGAAGCCATTTGTTTTCCTTATTATTCTGTTTTTTTGTGTGCGGGGGAGGGCAAAACAAGGCCCTAATTTTAGAGAAGCTCTCCGACAAGACGAAATTTCTTCTAAGCGTTTCTGAGTACTGTCTGAGGCTTCTTGACTTCGTTGAAACATAGAAAAGACCAGTAGTGTCCAAATCGAACTTTAAAAATGCAGCTAAATTCTGTTCGTCTCCGGT
>ERZ791796.89-NODE-89-length-119659-cov-10.812272_pt1 | contig 119659 bp, 108 predicted proteins | sample MGYA00510311_ERZ791796 | MGnify/ENA primary metagenome ERZ791796 (study PRJEB30046, sample SAMN00792042) | human gut metagenome | study: EMG produced TPA metagenomics assembly of the A metagenome-wide association study of gut microbiota in type 2...
GGCTCCCCATTGAAAATAGCCTCGAAGTTTAATCGCTTCGAGGCTTTTTTACTTTTCAGTCGTTGTACTGTTCTCAGAGACGGTATGCAAATCTTCAGTTCTGAAGACTATTTAACCTGGCCATTAATTGATTGGCTCCACGCACTAATGCTGTCCAAGCACTGTAGAAGCCAAATGATTGTGGATCAGCCCCTCTCCAACTATCATATGCTTTGTTAAATAAACAGGTCGCACTTTGTCCTGCGGGATCTTGCAGCCCTGCCGGTGCGGCGCTGTAAGCGATTGCGACGATTTGCTTGAGGGCTTTCAATCGGCTTGCCGCATCGTGCTTTTCGACCTCTTTGAGATAACTCTCAATTTCCGTGATTTTCCCCTGTAGCTCATTCCATACCGGTTCGGTTTTAAAACTTTCACTGATTGGATCTTGGAAGTCGAAGGAAAGAATTGTTTCAAGCTTTGTAACGATGCTATGACTAAATTCTTGCCACTCAGCGCGTAAATCCAGACATGACGGTCCCAGATTAATAGCGTGAATCAAACCTTTTGTGAAAATTTCTGCATCTCTTTCAAGGGCGATCGGGTCAATCCCTTTCAAAGTATCATCCGTGCTGTGCCAATAAGGTCCATAAACACCGGCAAGCCCCGCGACTTTCATGGATACTCCATCGGTTGGCGGGACTTCCGAGATATTTGAAAATACCGAAGGAATGCCGATACACATGAATGATTGATCGCACGAGCGATTGAATTGAGTGAATTGCTCGGTGATATTGAAATCCTCGTGAGCTTTGAGGGCTAGAGCCTTAGTGCTCGCCATAACCGGCGTTTTGCCCAAAATGGTTGAACCTTGGGCGCCAAGACAGTCACAGTTCAGATTAACAAAAACATTGTCATTGAGCCAGCTGAAATGTTTATCAAACCAAGCGGTACTGCCGGCGTATCGACCATGGCTATGGCCGGACCACACAACGTAGCAAACATCATTAGGGCGATTTTTGAGTCCGTTGATTTCCTTTGCGCTTGCCACCATCGTGGCGATGCCGGAAGCATTGTCTAATGCACCCGCTCCCCAACTGTCGATGTGAGCAGTGACAATGGCTGTAAACGCTTTAACCGTCGGATCAGTATGCTTGATCTGAGCCATCAGTACCGGAGACGTAGTCCAACGGCTGTTGATAGTAAGCTCCAATGAAATGGCCATGCCGCTTTCGAGCGAAAGGGCATCAGAGTGCTTGATACAGGCATTGGGCATGTTCACATACCGTTTCTCACAGCCCGGGGTTGGACTGCCCCAAACATCGCTCACAATCATTCTGTGAGTGCGCTCGCCGGTATCGAAAATCACAGCGGATACACCTAAATTCTGAGCCTTTCGTAAATCATTCAGGTTAGCTAAACCGGTCAGGAGAATAATTTCATCATCAAAATGTTTGGTGTAGGAAATCCAGTCTTGAGCAGAAACAATTCGTAAGTGTCCTTGGACTGAAACAGTGCCTTGCCGACAGGAGTCCCCGCAAAGCGGTAATGTCATGGCGTTGCCCAGTGCGTCAATGTGTTGTCCATCCGCTTTTAACGAAACACGATCGACTGTCGATACAAAAAGCGGGACATCTTCGATTTCCACTTTGGCACCGACTTTTTCAAATGCCTCAGCGATTACCTTGAATGCATTCATTTCAGCTTCATTTGACAGCCTTTCACCGGTATTGGCGATGTCTTGGAGCGTTTGCATTAAAAGCGTCTGGTCAAGCATTGCGGGACTCCTGAGGTCAAAGTTATTTATCCAATGGAACGCGACGTAATTCTTCGGTCAATTCGACAAAGTAATTAACGACCGCATCCAACATTTCCTTGCCCCATTGCGCATTGGCTTTTTGACTGTCAATGCCGCCGAAGCCACCCATGGGAATTCCTTTTTTGATGTCTCGGATTAACTTGATGTGAGCATCCGCGAATTTCACTGAACTTAAATGAGTGAAGTGAAGCTTGTCGCTCAAATCGTTGACAGTGGTTTGCGGGCAGGAGGCGATATCGATGAGTTCAGGCTTGATATGCATAATGGCCGAGACTTCCTGAGCGTCACCATGACCGGTTGTCCAGGCTTTATTGAGTTCAGGAGCAATGCCCCACCAATCCAGTAGGGTAATCAATGCGCCAGTTTCTCTGGCCAATTCCAGACCGGCCTTTTCAATTGCCGGATCATTGCCGCCGTGGCCGTTGACAACGATAAAGCGTCTGGCTCCATGTTTGGCAAGATTTTGAAATACGCCTCGCATGATATCGATCATGGTTTCCAATCCCATGTCGATCGTGCCGGCAAAGGAGGTGTGATGGGTCGCTACACCGAAAGGAATCACCGGCGTGACAAGAATATCCGTGCGTTTTTCCATTTCAGCGGTGATCCACTGTGGAATCAACCAATCGGTGCCAAGCGGACCGATTGGTCCATGTTGTTCCGTGCTTCCGACAGGAATGACGACCACGGTGTCAGGATTAGAAAGTTTTTCCTGGACTTGACGCCAATTCAAATGAGCTAATTGCATAATATGCCTCTTAGTGAAAAGCCCGAGAAATCGGGCTTTTCAAAGTTAACCTTTAACGCGTTCGAGGTCCGCAAAGTGACGATCCAGTGTTTCTTGAGAAACAGGTTTTGTCACCAAACTGACAAGAACAATCACGATCATGGCAAAGAGCCAAGCGACGATCAAGGGGTTAAAACCGAATGACCAACTCGTGAACTTCAATGTAATGAGCACGTAGAGGATTTCAGCGGAGATGACACCGACGTAAACACCGGCGGTTGTCGTGCGCTTCCAGTACATCCCGAGCAAAATCGGAGCGGCCCAAATACCTAAACCACCGAAAGCAAACAAAACGATTTGGAAAATAGAGCCCGGCTTCATGACACCGATACCGATCGCGATAATGCCCAATACCACGGTAATGACCTTGGAGAGCTTCCAGGTTTCTTCGTCGGTTGCGTTGCGACTCAAAATCTTTTGATAGATGTCACGCGAGGCGGCAGAGGTCGCCGTCAAAAGCAAAGACGAAATGGTGGACATACCGGCCGAGAAAATACCGGCAACCATCAAAGAGGAAATAATCGGGGGCAAACCGCCTTGTAAGATCAAGGGCACCACAAAGTCGGAATTCTTACCTTCCAAGCCGGGGAAGGAGATGATGCCTGTGACGCCGCACCATTCGATGAAGGAGGCTGAGAACCACATGCCCAAGGTACCTAAGATAACGGCCTTGAACATTGTCTTGTGATCCTTCATCGTAAAGAACTTCGTAAAGAGGTGAGGCTGACCAATGGCAAAGAAAGACCACATCACAATCATGGAGACGTAGTTTTGCCACGGATAGGCATTATTGTGACCCGGGAAGCTCACGTAATTGGTATCCATAGCTGCCAATTTTTCGTTGATCACTTCAAGTCCGCCACCCAACTTCAGGGATACGAAGAAGGTCACGACAGCTGTAACAACCATCAAAATACCCTGAATTAAGTCGGTGAGCATGACAGAACGGATACCGCCGGCCATGCAGTACAGGATCACGGTAACACCCATTACAACAATACCGACCCATTCATCGCAGCCTGTGTAGGTGGAGAAAATCACCCCGCCGCCAATGGTCTGAGCACCCATCATGGATACGAGGAAAATCAACATTAACACCGCCAAAAGACCGCGGATACCGGTGGAGTCAAAACGATCGGCCAAATAATCGGCCATCGTCAGCATTTTGTAGCGATGGCCTAAAGTGATCAGACGGCGACCGACGAGCAAGGCCGGGATTAACATGGAGAAAGCGATACCCGGCACCGACACGGACATACCGGCGTAGCCTACATGATAGATGGAACCCGGCACGCCCATGAAGGTTGACATGGAGTATTGAGTTGAGAAATAAGCCACACCGGTGAGAATGGCGCCTGCTTTACCCGACATTGTGAAAAAGTCGGCGAGGTTTTTATTCTGTCTGGAGCCGTACCAACCCAAGCCGGTCAGAACGACGCAGTAGGTAACGATCACGCACAAGAACGGGATCGTCATGCTGGCTGTATCAATAGAAAAATGCATGATGGTTATTCCTCTTCATCGAACTCGTGATATTCCGGACGCTTCAGGCATGAAGAGGCCCAGAGGGCGATACAAATAATGGTCAATAAACCGTATATCAACCATCCCCAGATGAAAACAGGAACCCCGAAGAAACCGGGGTTGTATTCGGTGTCGTAAAAGCATGGCAGAGGCAACATGATGAATCCCCATAGGGCCATGAAGAACCAGAACCATTTCTTTTCAAATTTGTTTGTAAAAGGATGCATGAAAACACTCCTTTGAGAAAAATAACGTTCTTAGTTTACTTCAGAATCTTCTAGTAAAGATAGTTTTACGTAGGTGTTAACCTTTAATAAATATCGTTTAGATCAAACTGTAGATAAAAGAAACGCGCCCGATTTTGTCGGACGCGTTTTGCCTGAAAGAGAAATCAACTATTCGTTAACAACCGCCTTCACTTCAACGCCGTAGCTGTCACGGGTTGTGGTCTTGATGTTCAAGAGCACGGACCAACGACGCAACGTACCGATGATCACAAAGAGCATCAGAAGCATCACGATGACGGAGAGTGAAGCAAGCAGATATTGACCGGCCGGGAGGTATTGATTAATCACCAACCAGCAGCCCGCCCAAATCGTAATGAAGGTCATGAAGAGACCCGGCACGCCGGTGATGGGGGCGTACTTCGTCTTGTTCAGACGCAGGATCACGGTGGTACCGATCAAAAGCGTAACGGAAGCAAGCAATTGGTTGCAAATACCGAAGAGCGGCCAGATGGAGCTGATGTCGCCCGAGTAAACGAGGTAACCCCAGGAACCCGTGAAAATCAGCGAGGTGATGATAATGCCGGGCCACCATTCCTTGTCGGAGAACTTCGGCCAAACCTTGCCCATCATTTCCTGCAGGAAGAAACGACCAACACGGGTACCGGCGTCCACAGCCGTCAAAATGAAGACGGCTTCAAACATAATGGCGAAGTGGTACCAGTAGGCCATCAGATTTTCCATGAAGGGAATCTGAGAGAAGATGTGAGCCATTCCGACAGCCAAAGAAACGGAACCGCCCGGACGAGCCATCAAGCTTTCCTGAACTTGAGCTTCCAAGTGGGGCAATTCCTGAACGGCCATGCCGAGAGCGGCAAACTTATCGGCCGGAGCGTTAATAGCGAAGTAGTCAGCCGGCACGAGCACACAGGCGGCTACCAAAGCCATCACAGCCACGAAGCCTTCCATCAACATGGCGCCGTAACCCACAAAGAGCACGTCGCGTTCGTTTGAAAGCATCTTCGGGGTGGTACCGGTACCGATGGTGGCGTGGAAGCCGGACAAGGCACCGCAGGCAATCGTAATGAAGATGAACGGAATCACCGGACCGCCGACGATCGGGCCACCGCCATGGATGAAGTCGGTGAAGGCGGGCATTTGGAATTGCGGCATCACGAAGAAAATGCCGATGGCCAACGCAGCAATCGTACCGATCTTCAAGAACGTGGACAGATAATCACGCGGAAGCAAGAGCAACCACACCGGGAGCACCGAAGCCAGGAAGCCGTAAATCGGAATCAACAGGCTCATTGCCGGTTTATCGATGTCAAGCCAGCCGAAGTATTCCGGATGAGCAGCAACCCAAGGACCGGACAAGATGCACAAGAAAAGAAGCACGACACCGATCAGGGTGGCGCCCTTCACATCACCCTTGCGCCAGACTTGCATGTACAAGCCCATGATGATGGCAATGGGGATGGTGGCTGCGACCGTGTAGGTCGACCACAGGGAGTTGTGCATGGCGTTCACAACAGCGATGGAAAGACCGGCAAGGGTGAGGATCAAAATGGCCAACACAGCCCACGCGGCGACAAGTCCCGTGGTTTTGTCGATTTCCGTTGTCGCGATGTGCGCCAGAGAACGGCCGCGGTGGCGAACCGAGCAAAAGAGCACAACCATATCGTGGACACCGCCGGCGAGCACACAGCCGATCAAAATCCACAACAGTCCCGGCATGTACCCGAATTGAGCGGCCAACACCGGACCGAGCAACGGACCCGCCGCTGCAATGGCGGCGAAGTGGTGTCCGAAGAGCACATACTTATTGGTGGGGACGTAGTCTTGTCCGTCAGAGTAACGCACTGCGGGCGTTTGACGGGCTTCGTTGACATTGAGAACTTTTTGGGCGATGAACAAACCGTAGAAACGGTAGGCAATCGCGAAAACACAGAGAGCGGCGAAAACGATGGTGACAGCATTTACGCCGGTTTGGGTATCCATAGGAGCCTCCGAAAAAATGAGTCCGCCTTTAGTCTATCAGCATTACTCTGTGCAACAAAGCCCCTGTGATTGAAATTTTTAAGGAAAGACAGCAATTCTTGCTTAAAGTCATACCTAATTGAATATCCAACGAAAAGCCCTAGGGATAACCTTAGGACTTTCGGATTAACGCGTCACAAAGGACTAGGCGGAATTCGGCTTGGACTGATGAGAATCGTCGTTGTCGACCTCGATGGTTTCGCCACTGCCCGGGTCTTGATTCTTCGGACGCTTCAAGTAAAGCAGAATAACCAACAGGATCATGACAAAGCCGTGGGCCATCACAACAATCGAATTGGTCCAGTAGGTGGCCATGAGACCGCCGAAGATCGGACCGCAAACAGAACCGATTTGTTGCGCCGCGTAACTTAGACCATAGACACGGCCGCGTTCGTTGGGCAGGGTGTTTTCAGCCAGCAGAGCATTGATGGCCGGGAAGATTCCCGCAAAGAAGATGCCGCCCACGAAGCGCCAAATGACAAAGGGCGTGATATCGCCGGGGATGGCTTGGATGATGCCGAACACACCGCCACCGAACAAGGCGACGTAAAGTGCCCAGCGGTAGCCGATGTTAGTGCCCAACCGCCCCCAGATAGGTGCAGCGAAAACGCCTGAGATGCCAACCACTGAGAAAACGATACCGGACACCATAACGATGTTATCCATCGATCCTTGCAATTCGGCGATGTAAAGCGGCAAAACCGGCTGCACAAGCATCACGGCCAACTGCACGACGCCGGCTGCAAAGAGCATGCGTTGAATAACCGGTACTTTCAATAGTTTCAGAGAACCGCCATCGTTTTTCTTCTTGTCGGCAGCGGCTTGAATTTTCTTTTGCTCGCCTCCCTTAATGAATAAGATGAGGCCTAAGGCGATCAGACCCAGAGCGACGCCCGCGAAGTAAAACGAAGCGCGCATACCGAAGAATTCAGCCAACAGCCCGCCGATTAAGGGACCGAAAACGCCGCCCGCGGTCATGCCGCCTTGCATAAGCCCCAGGCACCAACCCATTTTGTCTCTCGGCGCTGTCGAAGTCATGATCGCCAGACAGGCGGGCCAAAGACCGGCGGAGAAACCTTGGAAAGCGCGCATGGCGAACAATTCCCAAGGGGTCTGAACAAAGCCGCCCCAGACGTAGGAAATAGCCAGGCAAACGGCCGCGCGCACGGCCATGGCCTTGTGACTTTTCTTATCAGCAAGTGCCCCCCAAATCGGCGCCATGATGGCGCTGATCAGGAACGTGGTGGAGAAAATAATGCCCGACCAAATATTAACATCGGCCTGCGCTACGCCCAATTCTTCAATCAAATACATTGGCAAAAATGGCACAAGCATCGTGTAGCTTGCCGACATAAACACAGACGTAAGGGTCAAAAACCAGACCAGAGCTTTCCAGTAGGGCATTTGCTATCTCGATTCAAAAAATCAAATCAGTCAACGAACAAAAACTCAGTTTCAATCTTATGCCGAAAAAATTCAATCAGTAGCGTCTTGCGTCAATATCGAACGAGATTCGCGCAAGCGTTTTCCCTAATGTTCTCTAATGCAAAAAGCCTCGGATTCGTACCGAGGCCTTGCTGCGGAAAGCTTGCAAAAAAACTTTTGTATTAAGCGGCAGGTGCTTCTTCTGCCTGACTGTGAACTGCGATGAATTCGGCGATATCTGCGACTTCATCGGGGCAGATCTCGTGCATCATCGGATAGTCGTAAAACTCGACTGAGGCGCCGGCTTTATTGAGCACTTCAAGACCCTTGCGGGCTTGCGCGATTGAAACAACCGAATCAAGTGTGCCATGGGCCATGAAAATCGGCGTCTGCTTGGCAACGTCACTCAACTCTTCGAAACGAGGGTGCTTGGGCACGTAGCCAGAAAGCGCAATAATGCCCGCGACAGGCGTGATTTGGGATAAACCCACGATTAACGCCATGGCGGCGCCTTGTGAAAAGCCTCCGAGCCAAATGGGCGAATTCGGATGCGCTTCCCGCGCCTGAGCAATGATGGCGTTAATGGTTTCGGCCGATTGATTCATGCCTTCGAGGTCCTCTTTTTCCTGCTCATCGAAAGTTTCTTGGAAAAAGTCATACCAACCGGTCATCTTCATGTTGTAGGCTGTAATGACGCGCTCGGGTGCCGAAGGCAAAATCATTCGGACATTATTAAGCTCTCCGAACTGAGCTAACTCTTTTTGAAAAGACTCAAAATCAGAACCGTCCACGCCCAAACCGTGAAGCCAAATCATGGTGATCGGCTCTCGGGAGGTATCGATCGGTTCTTGAATAATCGTATCCATACTGAAAATCAATCGTTTAGTGTGGGGCGCTATTGTAGGGAAATTTCAAAAAAACTTCACAATAGTGTTGTCGTTGAAGTGTACAGTTAGAACTGGAAAAAAGAAAAAAGTATCTGTTAAAAAAGATTCTCTATAGAAAGATAAGAGGCTCTTATGATAAAAGTGCTTTTTGTATGCGCCGGTAACATCTGTCGTTCACCCACCGCGGAAGGGGTATTCAGGAAATTAGTTCAGCAGGCCGAATTATCCGCTCAATTTGAAATTGACTCGGCCGGAACGGAAAGCTATCACGTGGGTGAGTCGCCTGATCGTCGGGCACAGCAGTGCGCCAAAGATCGAGGTTACGACTTATCGTCTCATCGCGCCCGGCAGATCACCGCCTCTGATTTTGAATACTACGACTGGATTCTGGCGATGGATTGGAACAATATCAATGAGTTAAAACGCATGGCGCCAGAGGGTTTTCGAGATAAACCGCAGCTTCTGATGCGCTACAGCACCAGTTATGACGTCGCTGTTGTGCCGGATCCGTACTACGGAAACAAAGATGGCTTTGAAAAAGTTCTTCACTATTGTGAAGATGCCTGTCATGGATTATTGAGCTTTTTAGTTAATCGTGAAGGACTGCGTTATAAAACTCTGTAGAGAATACAGCCTTTAGTCTGTAACCATTACAGACTTTAAAAATTGAACAAAGGGCTTGACAAATGCCATTTATTCTTTTTTAAACAAGAAGATACGTTATTTTTTGAGATCCGGATGAACGAAGGATTCCGTAAAATTTCTTGCGTTTGAAAAGTGAAGTCAGTAATATCTACTTTCGTTTGAAAAGGCAGGGTTAATCCCTAGCTGTAAGGCGGTTGAGCGAAATGTTCGGAAAGAGCCGCCGTAAAGAAATGTGCGTTGATTCGTTGAGGAGCGCAAAGTGAAAAAACCTGTGTATTTGGACTACGGTGCCACGACTCCGGTTGATCCCCGTGTGGTTGATAAGATGATTCCCTGGCTCTATGAGCGTTTCGGCAATGCCGCAAGCAACTCTCACGCATATGGGCTGGAGGCACGCGAGGCTGTCGAAGAGGCGCGCTCCCAAGTGGCTCAGATGATCAACGCCGATCCGCGAGAGATCGTTTGGACGTCGGGGGCAACCGAATCCGATAATCTGGCCATCAAGGGTATCGCTCATTTTTACAAAGATCGCGGCAAGCATTTAATTACGGTTAAGACCGAACACAAGGCTGTTTTGGACAGCATGCGTCATCTTGAAACCGAGGGTTACGATGTGACCTATATGGATGTGTTGCCCAACGGTTTGCTCGATTTGGATGCGTTGAAAGCGGCCATGCGCGATGACACCATTTTGGTCTCTGTCATGGCGGTTAACAATGAAATCGGTGTGATTCAGGACATCAATGCGATCGGTCAAATGTGCCGTGAGCGCGGAATCTTTTTCCATGTTGATGCCACGCAGGCAATCGGCAAACTGCACTTCGATATGACGAAGGATCCGATTGATCTGATGAGCATGTCCGGTCACAAGGTTTACGGTCCTAAGGGAATCGGCGCACTCTACGTTCGCCGTAAACCCCGCGTGCGTCTTGAAGCTCAGATTCACGGCGGCGGTCACGAACGCGGCATGCGCTCAGGCACTTTGGCCACCCATCAAATCGTGGGTATGGGTGAGGCCTATCGCTTGGCTCGCTTGGAAATGGATGAGGAAAACGCACGCTTTAAGAAACTTCGCGATAAGCTCTGGGCCGGTATTCAGGAGATTCCGGACGTGTATCTCAACGGCGATTGGGAACACCGCGTGACAACGAACCTCAATGTGAGCTTTGCTTACATTGAGGGCGAAAGTCTCATGCTCGCCTTAAAAGATGTGGCGGTGTCTTCTGGCTCGGCCTGCACATCGGCAAGTCTTGAACCGTCGTTTGTGCTTCGCGCTTTGGGTCGCGATGACGAATTGGCTCACAGCTCCATCCGCTTTACTTTGGGGCGCTTTACCACGGAAGAGGAAATTGACTACGTGGTTGCCCAGCTGAAAGAAAAAGTGGCTAAGTTGCGCGAAATGTCCCCGCTTTGGGAAATGCACCAGCAGGGCATCGATCTCAACCAAGTGAAATGGTCGGAGCACTAATTAAGAAAGGATATCGGTGAGATGCAATACAGTGACAAATTAATGGACCACTACGAGCATCCCAGAAACGTGGGCACGCTCGATAAGGATGAAAAGGATGTCGGCACCGGCATGGTGGGAGCGCCTGCCTGTGGTGATGTGATGCGCCTGCAAATTAAGGTCAATCCTGAAGGCATCATCGAGGATGCAAAATTTAAAACCTACGGTTGCGGCTCCGCGATCGCATCGAGTTCGCTCGTGACTGAATGGGTCAAAGGCAAGTCTTTGGACGAAGCCATGCAGCTGTCCAATGAACAGATTGCCGAAGAGCTCGCCTTGCCGCCCGTGAAGATTCACTGCTCGATTTTGGCCGAAGACGCCATCAAAGCGGCAATCGCCGATTACAAACAAAAACAAGGAAAGTAATATGGCCGTTACTTTGACTGAAAACGCTGCCCGTCACGTGAATGCTTATTTGACCAAGCGAGGCAAGGGCATCGGTTTGCGTTTAGGCGTGAAGACTTCCGGTTGCTCGGGCATGGCCTACAAGCTTGAATTCGCCGACACCATTGAGGAGGATGACCAAGTCTGGGAATCTTTCGGCGTGAAAGTCGTGGTGGATGCCAAGAGCCTGCCTTATATTGACGGCACCGAATTGGACTATACCCGCGAGGGGCTCAACGAGGGCTTTAAGTTCCATAATCCTAATGAAAAGAGTCACTGCGGTTGCGGTGAATCTTTCCAAGTGTGATTTCTTCTCGCATGAGTCAAAAAGATTATTTTTCACTTTTCAATCAACCGCAAATTTTTGCGGTTGATTTGTCGTCTCTGGAGGCGGTAAAAACCGCCCTTTTGTCACGCCTGCATCCGGACCGTTTTGTAACCGCCAGCGCCCTTGAAAAACGCATCGCGCAGCAAATGAGTGTGCAGGTCAATGAGGCGTACAGAACACTTTCCGATGATCTGCTTCGAGCGCAATACCTCTGCAAATTAAAGGGGTTCGATGTCAATGAGCATCGTCCGATGCCCGCTGACTTTCTGATGCGTCAAATGCAGTGGCATGAAGCGCTTGAAAAGTGCGCGCAAGATAAAGACGAGAATTTACGCGCCCGTCTCCTGGAAGATGTCAAAGCTCAGCAGAGCGCATTGATCGCTGCCATTGGCGAAGCTTTTGATGTCACTCACGATGATCAAGCCGCCTTTGAGGCGACTCGCGAGTTAATGTTTGTGAACAAACTGCTCGCGCAGATTCAACAGTAGGATTTTTCCATGGCTTTATTGCAGATCGCCGAACCGGGCATGTCAGCCGATCCTCATCAGCACCGCTTGGCTGTCGGTATCGATTTGGGAACAACGAATTCATTGGTGGCCACCGTAAAGAGCGGTGAGACGGTGGTGCTCGCCGACCACGACGGCAGAAAACTTTTACCCTCAGTGGTTCGCTATTTTGCCGACGGCACGATCACCGTGGGTCATGAAGCGCGTGCTGCCATTAGTGATGATCCGGAAAATACCATTGCGAGTGTGAAACGCTTTATGGGACGCTCGAGCGCTGAACAAAAATTAGCCTCAAGTCTGCCGTATCGTTTTGCTCAATCGGAAGGGATGCTTCGTATCAAAACGGTGGCCGGTGAAAAAAGTCCGGTGGAAATTTCCGCGGATATTTTAAAAGCGCTTAAAGATCGAGCCGAAGAAGCCTTGGGCGGAGAACTCGTGGGGGCGGTGATTACTGTTCCGGCTTACTTTGACGACGCTCAGCGCCAGGCCACTAAGGACGCCGCGCGTCTGGCCGGGCTCAATGTTCTGCGGCTTTTAAACGAGCCGACCTCCGCGGCCCTGGCCTATGGGCTCGATGAAGGCGCCGAGGGCCTTTATGTGATTTATGACTTGGGCGGCGGCACTTTTGACGTTTCTGTATTGCGTCTGTCAAAGGGTGTTTTTGAGGTGTTGGCTACGGGCGGTGACTCGGCCTTGGGAGGCGATGATTTCGATCATCGGATTTTCTGCTGGGTGGTTCAGCAAGCCGGTCTCACCGATATTCTCTCGCCCGAAGATAAAAGTTTGATCATGGTCGCGGCTCGCGCGGCTAAAGAAAAACTCAGCGCAAGCCATCAAGCACGCATTCTGGTGACTTTAAGTTCCGGTCAGTGTGTTGATCTTGAACTCACTCGTGAAGAATTTAAAGCACTGACTTGCCGCCTGGTGAAAAAGACGATTGATACGCTTGAAGCGGTGATGCGGGACGCTAAACTCAACCGCGATGAAATCCAGGGACTGGTGCTTGTGGGCGGATCCACACGCATGCCCGTGATTCGTGAAGCGGTTAAAGACTATTTGGGTTTTGAGCCGCTTGACAATATCAACCCTGATGAAGTGGTGGCGGTGGGTGCAGCCAAGCAGGCGAATCTTCTTGCGGGTAACACAGCCGGTGATGATTGGTTGCTGCTCGATGTCACGCCGCTTTCTTTGGGACTGGAGACCATGGGCGGATTGGTTGAAAAAATCATTCCGAGAAATACGCCGATTCCTGTGGCGATGGCTCAGGACTTTACGACCTTTAAAGACGGTCAGACGGCGATGGCGATTCACGTGGTGCAGGGTGAGCGAGAAATTGTGGACGCGTGTCGAAGCCTTGCTCGCTTTGAGCTTCGCGGTATTCCCGCTTTGGTGGCGGGGGCGGCCCGCATCCGTGTGACATTTAGCGTGGATGCCGACGGTCTTTTGTCGGTTTCAGCCCGAGAGACCCAAACCGGCGTTGAGGCGCACGTGACGGTGAAGCCTTCTTATGGGCTTACCGATGAAGAAATCATGCGCATGCTCAAAGACGGCACGGGTAATGCCGAGGAAGATATGCGTGAGCGCGCACTGCGTGAAGAAGAGGTGGAATCAAGACGCCTTATTGAATCAACAGTGGGCGCTTTGGCAACCGATGCGGACTTACTCACAAAAGATGAAGAAAATAAAATCCGTGATTTGATTTCCCGCCTTTTGGCCGCAGTGGATGCTCACGACTTGGATACCATTAAAACACTTGAAAATGAATTGACGCAAGCAACGGAAAGTTTTGCAGAGCGTCGAATGGACCGAGCCATCGCACAGGCTCTGTCCGGTAAGAGTGTGGAAGACATTGAAGGACAATAAATATGCCGAAGATTACCGTTTTGCCTCATGCCACCGTTTGTCCGGAAGGGAAAACCTTTGAAGTAAAGCCCGGTGTGAAGCTTGCCCGAGCTCTTCTGGCTAACGGTGTCGGCATTGAGCATGCCTGCGAATTCTCCGGTGCCTGCTCGACCTGCCACGTTATTATTCGTGAAGGATTCGATTCTTTAAATGAACCCGAAGACGAAGAATTGGATATGCTCGATCAAGCCTGGGGTGTGACGGATTTGTCACGTTTATCCTGCCAAACCGTGGTGGGTGATGAGGATCTGGTGGTTGAGATTCCCAAGTACAGCCGCAATCACGCTAAGGAACACTAATCATGCGCTGGACCGACACACAGCAAATCGCCGAGGCGCTCTGTGATGAACATCCGGATGTCAATCCGCTCAAGCTTCGCTTTACAGAACTTCACGCCATGGTGCTTGAACTCGAGGGGTTCGATGATGATCCCGAAAAGAGCAACGAGGCGATTTTAGAAGCCATTTTGCAGGCTTGGCTTGACGAACTCTAAGGGCGGGTGAGCATGCGTTTTGACGTCATTACTTTATTTGAGCCGATGTTTGCCGCCGTTTCTGAAAACGGTATTACGTCTCGCGCGCGAGATCGCGGTCTTTGGTCGATTCAAACCTGGAATCCCAGAGAAGAAACCGAAGACAACCACCGCACGATTGACGATCGGCCCTTTGGGGGCGGACCCGGCATGGTTATGATGGCAGAACCCTTGGCTCGAACGCTCAAACGCATTCGCTGCTCCGGAAACACCGGGCGCGTGATCAGTTTTGCACCGAACGGCACACGGCTTACTGATGAAACCGTTCGACGTTGGGTCTCGGAAGACCGGGATATGGTTTTAATCTGCGGCCGCTACGAAGGAATTGATCAACGCTTTTTAGATCACTACGTGGATGAAACCGTCAGTGTCGGAGACTTTGTACTCTCTGGCGGAGAATTGGCCGCCATGATTTTGATTGATGCCGTGGTGCGTCAGTTGCCCGGCGCTATCAAGGAGCTGTCCACGCTGGATGAGTCGTTTTCAACCGGTCTTTTGGATGCTCCCCACTACACGCGTCCTGAAGTCTGGGAGGGGGAGAGCGTTCCTGAGGTGCTGCTATCCGGTCACCACGCCAATATCGCGAAATGGACTCGGGAAAAAGCGCTTGAAATCACGTTGCGCACTCGTCCCGATTTAATTGAAAAAGCAAAAGAAGCCGGGAAATTATCCAAAGCGGATTTAGAGTGGCTTAAAAAACACTCTTTAACTAAGAGCTAACTCCGTATTCTGAATGCAAAAAGGAAATGATTGCTATACAATAGCGATCTTTCCGTTTGAATGAACGGAGAGAATTTTGTTTAATTAAAACCCATCCTATCGGTGGTGACGATGCGCGGACATTGATCCGATCGCAGACCACATGATGATGGTTTTGGAGAAAAAAATGAATCTTATCCAAACGTTGGAACAAGAAGAAATCGCCCGCGTGACCGCTGGCAAGACCTATCCTGAATTTGCTGCCGGTGACACGGTTGTCGTGAACGTCAACGTTGTTGAAGGTTCCCGCAAGCGCGTCCAAGCTTACGAAGGTGTTGTGATCGCTCGCCGCAACCGCGGTTTGAACTCCTCCTTTATCGTTCGTAAGATCTCGAGCGGCGAAGGTGTTGAACGTACGTTCCAACTCTATGCCCCGACGATTGCCAGCATTGAAGTGAAGCGTCGCGGTGATGTTCGCCGTGCTAAGCTCTACTACTTGCGTGACCGCGCCGGTAAGGCTGCTCGTATTAAGGAAAAGCTCTCCAAGTAATGAGAGACTGATCCGACGATACAGCATCTGCTGTTTCGATTTCTCAAACGGTTGGCTCCAAAAAGCCAACCGTTTGTTTATTCATTTCCGCGCAATTTTCCTTTCACTTCCAAAGACTTCGCGGCGTATCCGTAGAGCCAAATGCCCACGAAAGTAGCCAGGGCGCCCCACATCATGGCGTTGGGACCGCAGGCGTAAAGCGCGTAAAGTGAATAAGCCGAGGCAAAGGAGGCCACAATGGTCGTGCGTCTGACAATACCGGGATCCACCGGTTCGCGGTGCAGGATCACGTTCACGGCCGCAAAGGCGAGAAGGTAAGGCACGAGATTGGTGACCACGGCCAAGTCTTTCAGAATGTAGAACTGTTGCTCTAGCCTCGGATCAATAGTGAGCAGGGCGGCCAAAGATTGGAAAAGCAAAATGATGATAATGCCCGCGATCGGAACATTCAGGCGGCTAACCTTTGAGAAAATCTTGGGGAAATAGCCCTCTTTAGCCGAGACACGAAATACTTCGGCAATCGTAAATTGCCAGCTTGTCAAGCAACCCGCACATGCCAGAGCCATTAGCGCCATAACGAATTTACCCACTTCGGGCGAAAACATGGTCGCAAAGACCAAACCGAAGGGGGCAGTGGAGCGAGAAAGCACGGCGTTATCAACGATGCCGAAGCTGATGTTATTGGCGAGAATGTAAACAATCCCGGCGCCGATTGTGGCAAGCACCATGGCGCGCGGCACGGATTTTTCAGGATTTTCCACGGCTTCAGAGTTGGCGCAAGCGGTTTCCAACCCTAAAAAACCCCATAGTGTCATGGAAATGGCCGCCGACAATCCCTCAAAGGGAGTCAGATTTTGCGGATTCCACGCTTCGATATAACGATCAACCGAGAACCAGTTCCAGCCGATGACCGTCAAAATAATGATCGGAATCAGAATGCCGTAGTTAGAGAAATGAGACAGGTGACCGATAAAACGGGCACCGCCGATGTTGGGCAGACTGCAGAGCCAAATCACAAAAATGCTGGCCAAACCCATTTCCAATGGAGTCAAGTTCCACTCAAAGAGCACCATGACATAACCCACAATAGAAATAGCAATTGTGAGGTTGGCAATGATGAGAGAAACACCATAGCTGAAATTGGCGATGAAACTGCCGGATTTGCCGAATGCGTACGAGGCGTAACCGCCCAAGCCGCCGCTTTTCCGACTGAACATACCGCACTTGGCAAATGTGTAGGCAATGGCGGTGGCACCGCTGATGGTGACAAGCCAGGCGAGGATGGACTGAGTGCCGACTTCGGCAAGCTTTGTGGGCATCAAAATAATGGAAGAGCCCAGCATATTGAGCATGACAGCCATGGTGAGCTGCAGACAGGTCATTTTCGGCTTTTCAAAAGTGGCCATTTCTTTTTCTGATAGATATCTTTCTGGAGTTAAAAAAGTTGAGGCATTGTACCGAAGCTTTGGAATTACTCAAAATAGTTTTTGTCGAGACAAATGGAAATCGATGATTGCGTGAAAAATTTTGATGATCGGCGCAAAGAATGCAGGCGGAGCTTACTGTCCGAGATCCCGGAATGTTAGACCACTACCAAACAGGCGGCTTTTCAAGTTGAGAAGCGATTGCGCAATAAAAGTCGTAGCGCTCTTGGGACAGAAGCCCCTCACTGAGAGCCTGCTTGACAGAGCATCCCGGTTCCTTCAAATGCTTGCAGTTGGCAAAGCGGCAATGACCGATATGAGCGGCGATATCGGGCATGGCGCGAATCACGTCGTTGAGCGTTAAGTGGGCAAGGCCAAACTCTTGGAAACCCGGCGAGTCGATTACAAATCCGTCGGCTCGATCCAAATCGTAAAGTGTTGTCACTGTCGTGGTTTGTCGCCCTAAATTCAACGCTTGGGAATATTCCTGCGTTTTGGCATTGGCCTCTTTGACCAATAGATTCAAAATGGTGGATTTCCCCATGCCGGATTGACCTACCAAAAGCGTTCGCCTTGTATTGAAAATGCCGTCTAATTCTTCAATTGTTTTGTTGTCGGCAGTTTCAGCGCTCACAGCGTGAGTTTCGTAACCTAAAGTGGCTAAAGATTGAAGGAAAGCGGCCGCTTCTTCGGCACCTTGGGTCAGATCGGTTTTATTTCGAAGAACGATGGGGTGCACACCGGCCGCATCGGCGGCTAAAAGTGCTTTCCAAACAAACCAGGGATTAAATCGCGGGCAGGAGGCATACACAATAACGAGCGTGTCGATATTGGCGGCCAGTGTTTTTGTTCTCCATTCATCCTGACGGAACAGAAGACTGGTTCGATCTTTAATGGATTCGATTGCGACGGTATTGTCAAACGCGGCGGAACACACGACTTCGTCGCCCACTACAACATCGCCTTTTTTTCCCCGGCGGTGCGCTTCAAATAAATGCCCCTCATCGTCGCGTACAAAGTGATGACGTCCGTGGCAGGAAACCACTTGAGCGTGAAAACTTTCAGTGTGGCGCTGGGTTTTAGGACGCATTGTTGTGAGTCTTCTCAAATAATTGCCGCTGACGTTGGGTCATTGTCTTTAAGGCACGAATGCGACGAGACGCCTTGCCAAAAAGAGGCACCTCGTTTGATTCGGTGTTTTGTTCTGAAGCCGTATGAGTCGTTTCGGATTGGACAACATCGGCTTTTTCTTCAATCGGTTCCAATACTTCGAAAGCGGGGGGCTGAGCCACCGGTGATTCGTTTTCCGTGGATTCGAACTTGTCCGAGTGAATACGGTTTTCTTCTGTTTCGGCCGTTTCGGGCGGCAGTTCTTCTTTCGGAGTACTGACTTCAATCGCTTCAGTGACCGGAGTCATGGCAACCGGATCTTCGTTTGGAACCGTAGACTCTTGCGTCTTGATCTGATCGACCGGTGCATTCTCCGCGCGCGTCTTTTCCTCAACCGCTTCAGATGGCTTCTTGGAGAAATGTTTCCGCTTGAATTCACACAGTTTTTCCCAAAGATCTTTCACGCCATCGCTCAAACTCTTTCCATACATCGGGTGGTTTGCATTGGATGCGTTAAGCTCTTCAAGCGCGTCTTTGTAATAGGGGTCTTGATAGGACTCGAGGGGTAAAGCCGACTGCGCGGTTGTGTCGCTTTCCGCTCTTTTGACAAGAACCTTTTCGAATTGACGGCTTAAGTGATGAAGCCGTTTATCTCGGGCTTCAGCATCAATAACTTTTTGTTCTTGTTTGGAAATCAAAGCCGAGGACACATTTTCCAATTGGTGTCGGACGGTGAGCGAATCATTGCGTTGCGTTTCTTGCTGCAGTTGGGTTTGCAAAATTTCAGACTTGCGCTGCACATGATGAATGCGCGACATCAGGCTCGGTTCGTGAGAAAAGAGCAAATCAAAGAAACCCAACGTGACGCTGGAGTGGCGCATCGGTGTTGGGAAAAGTTCAATTAAAGAGTTAACTGTGACTTTAAGTCCCGTGTGCTTCATCGCGAAGGTGTCAGAAGCAAAGATCAAATGCCGCAGGAAAGCATCCATCGGTAATTTGAAGGGAAATAAAAGAACCGGTAAAGCAACGATCGCAAAAGTGAGAACGGAGCCGTAATAGGGGCCCGGGCCATAGACTCTTAAACCGATTTCATCAAGAAACCAGGATTGAGGCGCAAACCAGGCCAGGAAGGCAAACACGAAGAAAGCGGCGGCGGCGCACATGAACCAGGCTTGGAAATACATGTGGCTGAGGTTTCTAGCCAATGCGTGCGCCGCGATGGCCTGCAGGTCGCTCAGCGATATGCGTTCATAGATGTCGTGGCGGAAATAAAGCTTAACGTTTTGGCGGTGGCCGAAGGCAAAAGCGGGTGGCAACTCTTCGTTGTCTTTGGCTTTGGCGACTCGCACTTCAGCGATGGAAAAACCGGCCTTTTCACTCAAAATATCCAGCTGTTTTTTCAGCGCTTCATTTTCAATCAAACGACCACGGCTGGGTTTGATGAAGTAGTTCAGGCGTCGCGCGAGATTCAGAGAAAAAATGAGATAAACGGCGAAAATGGCCCAGCCGAGAATCCACCAGTATGAACCGCTGCCTTGCCAGAGAAAAAGCGCAATCCACAGAATCGGCAAAATGGTGATCCAGCCCAAAAGCGTCGTCAAAAAGTAATTTTTAAACCAAGCCGAGGGGACTTGTTTCGTGTAGTCGAAAGCTTCACGAAGGCGGAATTCTTTGTACCAACAAAACGGCAGATCACATAAGACAAAAATCAGCGCGATAGCCGAAGGCAGCATCCAGTGAAAGGCAAATTGATCGCCAACCGTGTTCATGAGCCAATCGGAAATGGCGTTGATGCCGTCGCCGGCGGTCAGATAAACGATTAATGCGGTTGTGACCGTGACTTCCAGCCAATTGAGTTTAGTGCGCGCGATATCGTAATTGGCCGCTTTTTGATGTTGAGCCAGACTAATTTTTGCGCGCAAGGGTTCAGGCACCTCATTGATCGTGCGTCTGAGGTGTATGATCTCGGCCAGACAAGTGAAGCTGTGCACTAAAAAATAAAAGCACAGCGCGGCCAAGAAGACTTGAGCAAAAGTAAAAGTCATGGGCAATTTTGTGCGACAATATCGTTTCCAAACGGTTAATTTTAAAGGATTTAAGCTTCAAAATGGCGATCGATGTTCAAAAAGATCCTCTCTTTAGTGCAGACAATTTAATTTGGGTGGATATGGAGATGACCGGGCTGCAGCCTGAGGTCAATCGAGTGATTGAAGTGGCGGCAGTCATTACCGATGCGCAACTCAATGTCATTCATGAATGCCCGGTGATTGCGATTCGCCAATCCGCTCGCACGATGGGGGCGATGGATGCTTGGAACACGGAAACACACGGTCGCTCCGGGTTGATTGATCGGGTATTGGCTTCCGAGATTGATGAAGAAAAAGCCTGCGACATTCTTCTGGCGGAATTTGCGCGCTTCGTGCCGCAGGGTAAAAGCCCTATGTGCGGCAACTCGATCGGTCAGGATCGCCGTTTTATGGCGCGGTGGATGCCCCGACTGGAGAGCTATTTCCACTACAGAAATATCGACGTTTCCACTTTTAAGGAATTAGCCCGACGCTGGGCGCCCGCTGTTCCCAACGGTTTCAAAAAGAGCACGCGTCACGAGGCGCTTTCCGATATTTTGGAAAGCATCGATGAGTTAAAGCATTATCGTCAGCACCTGATGAAGTGCTGATAGGCAAAAATTGCTGAAAATATCGCCACATAGCTCGAAAAACTTTTTAAATTCGGGTACAATGACGGATTTCCACGACGTGGCCTAACTTCCACGTTCGCATGTTTAATTTTTTTAAAGGTTAGAAAATGTCTGTTCAAGATATCAAAAAGTCTGAAATCGTTGCCAAGTTCCAACGCAAGGAAGGCGACACGGGTTCTCCCGAAGTTCAAGTTGCTTTGTTGACGGCTCGTATTAACGAATTGACCCCGCACTTCAAAGAACACGCCAAGGATCATCACTCCCGCCGCGGTTTGTTGAAGATGGTGTCCCGCCGCCGCAAGTTGTTGGACTACTTGAAGCGCACCGATTTGGACGCTTATCGCAAGTTGATCACCGAATTGAACTTGCGTAAGTAATTCGAGACGGCTTTCTCAAAAGCGACCTGCACTGACAGGTCGCTTTTGGTAAGTTTTTTAGGTTTTAGGGTTAAGACGAGGTTTTGTTTTCGGTTTGTGCGTTGCGATGTGAAGAGTTTCCCCTTAAGGAGAGAATTTTCACACCGCAGCGTATCGGAAACACGTCTTTTCCCTTTTATTTGAAGGAATGAAACGAAATGACGATGTTTAATAAAGTGAGCAAGTCTTTCCGCTTCGGCGACCATGACGTGACCTTCACCACCGGTGAAATCGCTCGTCAGGCGACCGGCGCTGTGATTTGCCAAATGGACGATACGGTTGTTTTGGCTACGGTTGTGGCGAAGAAAGAAACCAAACCCGGTCAGGATTTCTTCCCGCTCACGGTTGATTACATTGAAAAGACCTACGCTGCCGGCAAGATCCCTGGTGGTTTTTTCAAGCGTGAAGGTCGTCCGAGCGAAAAAGAAACGTTAACGAGCCGTTTGATCGACCGTCCGATCCGCCCGCTTTTCCCGGATGGTTTCTTCAACGAAGTGCAAGTGATTATTCACGTCTTGTCCGTGGACCCGGAAGTGGATCCGGACATTCCCTCCATGTTGGGTGCTTCGGCTGCCTTGTCGATCTCCGGCATTCCCTTTAACGGTCCGATCGGCGCTTGCCGTGTGGGCTACATCAACGGTGAATTTGTCTGCAATCCGAAGTTGTCCCAAATGAAGGATAGCCGCTTGGATTTGGTTGTGAGCGGCACCGAACGCGCTGTGCTCATGGTGGAATCCGAAGCCGATTGCTTGCCGGAAGATGTGATGCTCAACGCCGTGATGTTCGGTCACGAACAACAACAGGTTGCGATCAACGCGATCAACGAATTGGTTGAAGAAGCCGGCAAGCCCGCTTGGGATTGGCAACCGGCTCCGAAGAATGAAGTTTTGATCGCCCGTATCGCTGAATTGGCCGACGAAGGTCTTAAAGCCGCTTACTCCATCCGCAGCAAGCAAGCTCGTACAGAAAAATTGCGCGAAGTCTATGCCATGGTTGATGAAGCTTTGGCCGCTGACGAACGCTTCTCCGGCGACAACGCGGTGGATCCCAATGAAGTGGCCGGCATTCTCTTTGAAATGGAAGCCAAGCTCGTTCGCTCCAAGATCTTGAATGGTGAACCCCGTATCGACGGCCGCGACACCAAAACGGTGCGCCCGATTGAAATCCGTCAAGGTGTTTTGCCCCGCACTCACGGCTCCGCCCTCTTTACGCGCGGTGAAACGCAAGCGTTGGTTATCACGACCTTGGGCACGAAGCAAGACGAACAAGTGGTCGACGGTTTGTTGGGTGAAACGCATGAACGTTTCATGCTTCACTACAACATGCCTCCGTTTGCTACCGGTGAAACCGGTCGCGTGGGAAGCCCCAAGCGCCGCGAAATCGGTCACGGTCGTTTGGCCAAGCGCGCTTTGACCGCTGTGCTTCCCTCTGAAGAAGACTTCCAATACACGATTCGCGTGGTCTCTGAAATCTGTGAATCCAACGGTTCCTCTTCCATGGCCAGTGTCTGCGGCGGCTGCCTGTCCCTGATGGACGCCGGTGTGCCGCTGAAGGATTACGTGGCCGGTGTGGCCATGGGCCTGATCAAGGAAGACAATAAGTTTGCCGTTCTCACCGATATCTTGGGTGACGAAGACCACTTGGGCGATATGGACTTCAAGGTGGCCGGTACCGAAAACGGTGTCACCGCTTTGCAGATGGATATCAAGATTGAAGGTATCAACAAGGAAATCATGCAGGTGGCGTTGGCTCAAGCCCACGAAGGCCGTCAGCACATTTTGAACGAAATGCGCACGCAGGCCGCCGGCGGCGCCAAGGAATTGTCTCCGTTTGCGCCCCGCATGATCACCATGAAGATCAATCCGGAAAAGATCCGTGATGTGATCGGTAAGGGTGGCGCGGTGATCCGCGGCATCACTGAAGAAACCGGCGCCACGATCAACATTGAGGACGACGGCAGCGTGACGATCGCTTCCGTGGATCCGCAAGCCGGTCTTGCCGCTCAAAAGCGCATTCTCGAAATTACGGCTGAAATTGAAAAGGGCCAAATCTACGAAGGCACGGTGACGCGCCTGTTGGATTTCGGCGCCATCGTTCAATTGCTCCCGGGCAAGGATGGTCTGTTGCACATCAGCCAGATTGCCAACCAACGCGTCAATGCCGTTTCCGATTATCTGAAGGAAGGTCAAGTGGTTCGCGTGAAGGTGATTGAAGCTGACGAAAAGGGTCGTGTGCGCTTGTCGATGAAGGCTCTCTTGGAAGACGAAAAGAAGGAAGAAGCACCTGTTGCTCCCGCCGCTGAAGCTTCCGAAGAAGCCGCGCAATAAGTCCTGAAATTTTAGGCACAAATCCTCGCCGTTCAATTCAACGTGCGAGGATTTTTTATGAGCTATAATTTAAATTGAAATTTAAATTTAAAGAAAAGCCCATGTCTTTGAATCATAAAAAGCCCCTTTCTTTGCTGGCAGCGGCCGTGATCGTAGTTGGTCTTGGCCTTGCCTATCATCAATTTTCCGCTGACCGTGAACCGTTGAAGCTTTACGGAAGCATTGACATGCGCACTGTGGATTTGGCTTTTGAAGAATCAGGGCGCCTGCAAAGTGTGCTTTTTGAAGAGGGATCGTCTGTTAAAGCGGGAGAGCTGATAGCGAAGCTTGATGACACGCGTTACAAAATCGCTCGCGATCAGGCGGCTTCTCAAGTGGGAGTTGCTCAGGCGCAGCTCACACTTTTACTGGCCGGCAGCCGAGCAGAAGAAATCGATGTGGCTAAAGCCAGGCTTAAAGCGGCCGAAGCCAATCTTGTGCTTTCCGAGCGAACCTGCAAGCGCCATCGGGACATGGGACAAGCCTCAAGCGCTCTTGCCCGTGACCAGGCTTGCTACAAAGCGAGCGCCGATCGTGCTTCGCGCGATGAGGCCAAACGCACGTTAGAGATGCTTTTGGCGGGTACCCGCGCTGAAGAAATTGAAGTAGCCCGGGCCACCGTCCGGCAAGCGCAAACCCAATTGGCTGATGCCGAGCGGGCGCTGAGAAATTGTTCGCTTTTCGCACTCAATGACGGTGTAATCCGAACAAGACTCAAAGAACCGGGCGATATGGTGGACGCAAGCGCCCCGATCTATGAGATGGCTCTCATGAATCCCTTGTGGGCAAGAGTTTATATCGATGAGCCGAACTTAGGCCGCATCGCGATGGGGCAAAAGGTGGCGGTGAGCGTGGACAGTTTCCCGGACAAAACCTTTGAAGCCACGGTTGGATTTATTTCTTCGGTCGCGGAATTTACACCTAAAACGGTTCAAACCGAAGCCATTCGCACGAACCTTGTCTACGAAGTGCGCTTGACTGTTGCCGATCCCGAAGGACTGTTGCGGTTGGGAATGCCCGTAACCGCCAGGCTCTTAAATCAATAGGGGCTGAGAGTGTCTGCCGATCTTGCCTATAGTCTCCAGTCGGTCTCACGCTTTGAAAAAGGTGTGACGGAGCCTCTTTTGCAATCGATTTCCGCGGATTTAAAAAAGGGGCAGCTCATTGCCATTGTGGGCGCCGACGGTGCAGGCAAGACCACACTGATGCGAGTGATGTGCGGGCTATTAAGGCCGCAGGAAGGTTCAGTGAAGATTTTCGGTCGTGCGCTTTATTCAAGTGATCTTGCTCATCTTCAATCACTGTGTGGCTACATGCCGCAACAGTTCGGTTTATATGCGGATCTGAGCGTTCATGAAAATCTCACGCTTTACGCGGATCTTTTCGGATTAAATGATGCTGAGCGAAAAGAGCGGTTTGCACAGCTTTTGGCAATGACGGGACTGGCAGACTTTACAGCGCGCCAGGCCGGAAGGCTCTCTGGCGGCATGAAGCAAAAGTTGGGATTGGCCTGCGCGCTTTTAAATCGTCCGAAGATTCTTCTACTCGATGAGCCGAGCGTCGGCGTGGATCCGCTTTCTCGAAAAGAACTCTGGCAAATCCTGAGGGAAAATGTGCGAGACGGTTCGATGACTGTCATTGTGGCGACAACATATATGGATGAGGCCAGCCTGTGTGACGATGTGCTCATGATCGAAGACGGGCGCGTCGTGCTGCACGATACGCCCTCGGCGATCAGCCTGTTGGCAGAGGATCTTTGCTATGAGATCTTGGTGCCCGATGCGGTAAAGGTTCGTGACGTGCAAGCGCAATTTCTCGATGATACCGATCGGGTGATTGACGCGGTTCCTCGTTCGGGAAAAGTTCGTGTGCTCGTCAAAAAAGGGGTGGACAAAAAAACGCTTGAGACCGATTACGGCTACACGTTGCTTCCCATTGAACCGGGGCTGGAGGAAGGTTATTTGGTTAGCCGGCACTGCCGAGGCGACCACTCAGTCAATCAACACGAGGGGGCTGGACGGACGTCTGTTCTTGCCTGTGAAGCACCTCGGAAATCGGATCAATTCCCGAAAGCTCGCACCCAAACTAAACCGGTTGTTATTGCCAAGGATCTCGTGCGGCGTTTTGGCACCTTTACGGCGGTGGATAAAACCTCATTTGACGTTTATCCCGGTGAGATATTCGGCCTTTTGGGTCCGAACGGCGCAGGCAAAACCACCACTTTCAAAATGCTCTGCGGTCTGCTCACCGTGACGTCCGGCGCACTGGAAGTCGCGGGAGTCAATGTTTTAAGCGCTCGAGAAGAGGCCCGCGAACGTTTGGGCTATATGTCACAGAAATTCGCCCTTTACGGGGACTTAAGCGTTTGGGAGAATCTTGACTTTTTCGCAAGCGCCTACGGTTTGGCGGGTGCTGAAAAAAGAGCGCGCATTGAAAGTCTCTTAGGCGAATTCGAACTCTCAGAGCTGCGTGACCGACAGGCTAAGAGCCTATCGGGCGGTTTTAAGCAGCGCCTGGCGATGGCAGTAGCACTCATTCATCATCCACAATTGCTCTTTCTTGATGAGCCCACGAGCGGCGCTGATGTGCCCACGCGCCGTCAATTTTGGCGCTGGATGACCGCTTTGAGCCAGGCGGGAACCACTGTGATTGTCACTACGCACTTTATGGAAGAGGCACTTTACTGCGACAGACTTTTGATTCAGGATGCAGGTCGCACACTCATTATGGGAACGCCCGAAGAAGTTCGAGGCGAGAGCGCCACAATGGATGAGGCGTTTATTCGGGTTGTTGAAGAAAGCAGAAGTCTTGGGGGTGAACGATGAGCGGCTGGACAGAATTCTGGCGCCATGTCTGCGCCCTGAGCCTCAAAGAAAGCCGCCAGATTCTGCGCGACAAAAGCGCGATTTTGGTGGGGGCTGTTTTGCCCGTGCTTCTCATTATTCTTTTCGGCTACGGCATTTCGTTTGATGTTAAAGATATTCGTCTGGCCGTTGCCGCGTCTGATACGTCCTCCGCGGCTTCGCTCTACACACAGGCTTTAACGCACAACGACTCTTTTTCTGTGACGGTTTACCCCAGCCGTATTGAAGCGCTTGAAGCATTGGATCGTTTTGATGCGGAAGCCGTCCTTGTTTTTGAAAAGCGTCCGGATTCGGGACAGATGCAGCTTTTGGTCAACGGTATTGATGCGCCTCGCGCTTCGATGGTGGCCAACGCAGTGCTTTCAACCATTCAAAACGCCACGGGCGTCGCAGCCTCAAAAAACATCACTGTTGTGCCGCGGGTTTGGTTTAATGAATCGGTTGAAAGCCGCTGGTATTTGGTGCCGGGTCTGATCGTTGTGATTCTGACCATGATCGGAACGATGCTCACGGGGCTAGTCATCGCGCGTGAGTGGGAAAGGGGAACGATGGAGGCGCTTTTGGCCACCCCCATTTCGCCTTGGGCGCTGCTTCTGTCAAAAATCATTCCTTACTTTGCGTTGGGCGCCTTCGGGTGGTTACTTTGTGTGGCGGCGGCTGTTTTTTGGTATGACGTGCCCGTTCGAGGCGGACTTTGGTTAATTGCGCTGTCGTCGGCGCTCTACCTTTTGGTGAGTCTTTGCATCGGGCTTGTGATTTCGGCGGCTACGCGCTCTCAGTTTTTATCTTCGCAGATTGCGCTTTTGGCCAGTTTTCTGCCCGCGGTGATTCTCTCGGGATTTATTTTTGATTTGCGCTGCGCGCCCGCGTGGGCCGATGCGCTCGCAAGACTTCTGCCGCCCGTGTATTTTCTGGAACTATTAAAGGTCGGTTTTCTCACCGGTGGCATGCAAACGCTTGTGGTGAAAAATTTAGCGGTGCTTGTGGTTTACGCCGTGGGGCTCTTGCTCTTGGCCCGAGGACTTTGTCAAAAGAGGGTGCGGCCATGAGTAAACGAATGATTCGCCTGCGAGCGCTCGTCAGAAAAGAGCTTTTAGCAACGCTTAAAGAAAAAACAAGCCGCATGATTTTAGTGGGGCCGCTTCTTTTGTATATCCTTTTGTTTGGCTACATCGCAAGCTTTAACCTCAACCATATTCCTTACGCGCTTTGTGATCTTTCGGGTTCGGAAGCTTCAAGCCAGTTTATCCGAGCAATCGACAACAATCGGATTTTTGAGCGTGTCGCAACCGTGCAAAGCGTGAGCCAAATTGCAGCCGTGATGGATGAGGGTGAGGCGCTGTTGACGGTTGTGATTGAACCGCAATTTGCTCAGCACCTCAAAGAGGGGAAAGAGGCGCGTGTGCAGGTGGCTATCGACGGGCGAAACTCCACCACAGCGCAGCTTGCCGCAGGCTACCTTACCCAAATAGCGCAAAGCATGAACGCAACGCTGTCGGGTGTGCCCGAACCCGTTAAAACACGTTTTCTATTTAATCCCAATCTGATTACCCAGTGGTTCATCATGCCGGGGCTCATTGTGATGCTCTCGATGCTGCAGGTGGTGGTGCTTTCGGCGCTCTCTGTCGCTCGCGAGCGCGAACAGGGAACGTTCGAACAGCTTTTAGTTTCGCCCTACAGCACGCTTGAATTGGTCGCGGCCAAGTCCGTCGCGCCGATCCTTATCGGGCTTTTTCAAAGCACGCTCATATTCTTAGTGGATTTATATTGGTTTGAAATTCCGATGGGCGGCAGCGTGTTGGCGATGTATTTCATTCTTTTCCTTTTCATTCTCTCTGTGGTTGGACTGGGGTTGGCTGTCTCAGCTTACAGCCAGACGATGCAGCAGGGACTTTTGATTGTTTTTGTGTTTTTGGTGCCGATGGTGCTTCTGTCGGGCTTATTCGCACCGGTTGAAAACATGCCCGAGTGGATCCAGATGCTGACCTATCTTGATCCTCTTCGGTTTACGTTATCGGCCGTTCGGCGAATTTATCTTGCCGGGGCGCCGTTATCCGCAGTGTTGCCTTCAATGTGGCCGGTTCTTGCCATGACCGCGTTGTCGCTGCCTGCGGCGTATTACTTTTTTAAGAAACGACTATGAGAAAACAAACAGCACGAATCCGCGGTGACGGAGAAAAAACTCGGAAAGCTTTGATTGAGGCGGCCGGTGAACTAGCCGCCGAGCGAGGCTGGGCCAATGTTGCGGCCAGAGACGTTTGCGATCTGGCGGGCGTCAACTGCGCAAGCGTCAACTATTGGTTTGGCGGCAGAGATCAGCTCTATGAGGCGGTGCTCTCAAGAATACCCGATACGATTTTCAGCCAAGAGCTGGAAATTGAGATGGTGCAGTATGAGACAGCCGAGGAGGCGCTGCGTTATTTTGTGATGCACCACTTGATGCATTCTGAGGATAAACGCAGCTGGCCCATGCGTGTGTGGGCTCGCGAGGTAACGGCAACGCCCTCGGCGAACCTTTTGGCGATTGCCCGCAAGATCGGCGTGGTGCGCATCAGGGCGCTGCAGCAGTTCTTCGCGGACTATCTTGGCATTGAGGACTATCGGGATACGCGAGTGGGCGCGGCGTTTATTTCCACTATGTCAGCGGTTTTAATCCAAATGCTCATCGCTCCCGAATTGCGCAATATCGTGATACCCGGATTTGAAAAGGAGCCTGAAAAAATGCGAGAACTTATTGTTCGGCAGGTGATGGCGGGGTTGGCGGCAATGCGCGATGAAATCGCACGAGAAAAGGCACCAGGTCGTTAAGTCAGACGGTAATTATCGTTTTTGTTTTGAATCTGACTGTTCGCTGACAAAAATTAATAAAAATGTGACCTTGCCTGAAATTGGTTGACAGTTTTTTAAACTATGACTGATTAGGTTGACAGGTTATTCATTTTTGCCTAATTTTCTTTACAGCTAAAAATTTAAAACCTGATTGGGTTGACACTCTGAACTTTCTCTCAGAGTGTCTTCTTATTTTACCTCCTTCTTATCCTTGCCTTGCTTGGTTGCGTTCTTTAAACGTTTTCCAATGCCGTTTGGGAATGGCTCCTTGATCGTGAACCTCAGACGGTGTCTGATAATCCAAACTCATGTGTGGACGTAGATCGTTATAAGCTTTAATGGCTTTTGAGACTCGTCCTTGGCAGTCTTCATAGTTTTTGATGTCTGCTGTATAAAGCCATTCACTTTTGATGATGCCGTTGACTCTTTCAGCGACGGCATTTTCCAATGGATCTCCACTCTCGGTCATTGATATGCGCATTCCACGTGACTTTAAATCGTTCACGTAGTCGTAGCTGCAGTACTGACAGCCTCGGTCAGAATGATGGATCAGCCCTCTCGAGTCTTGTGGATAAGGCAAGGTCTGCAATGCCATCTGCAATGCACTTCGACAATGAATAGTTTGCAGAGTCCTCCCCAGTGCCCAACCAACGATTTTTCTAGAGTACAAGTCCGTTATCAGCGAGAGGTAACAAACACCATCACGAGTTTCAATATAGGTGATATCACTGACCCAAGCTTGATTGGGCGCCGTAAAGACTTTATCCCGGATAAGATTCGGATAACGCCTGAAGGGATGATCAGAGTCGGTGGTTCGGTAACGCTTACGCCGTTTAATGCGTAACAACAAACCTTGTTCTGATAATAGATCCACGAACTTATCCCTACCGGGCAAGCCCGCTTGAGAGCCAAAGTTTTGCTTGATCAGAATATAAAGCTTACGCGAGCCCAAACGCGGCATTTGTTCTCGATAAGTTCTCACCGTTTGTACGATAAGCTCTTTGAGAGCCTGCTCTGAGAAGTCGCTTTCGCTTGCGTGTTGGTAATAAGATTGGCGGCTATAACCAAACAGCGCACAACACTTACCCAAGCCAATATGCGGATAAATGCCGTGCAGCCAGCTTACTGTTTGGTGCCAGATTTTTTTCGGATGGGAATGTTGAATTGTTGCTCAGCCACTTCAATCATATGTTTGTAGGCCTCGCTGCGAATCTTCTCCAGTTCAAGAGCCTTTTTCAAGCGTTTGAGCTCTCGAAGCTGCTCTTGAGGACTCATCGCCTTGAACTCATCATCCATACCGTCGTGTGACTGGCGCATGATCTGAGTCTCCTCGATGTAGCGCCCAACCCATTGATACAAGACATGAGCGCTACTGAGATGATACCTTGCCGCCACTTCTTTCGCATCAAGACCTTTTCGCAAAAATTCCAGAGCGATTGGGTTGCGCTCTTCTTGGCTAAAGCGCGACCGTGCATCGACAATCTTTGCACAATAGTCTCGGTAGCTTGGATCCGTTGAATCGATGAAATACGTCATTTGACACTCCTTTGTTGGTCAAAAGGTGTCAACTTTTTTCAGGCTAAGACAGTGGCTAAGAAGGCCCTCAAGGAGCATCAGAACTGAAGAAAGAAGCGCGAGGTGTTCGCGCTTCTTGGATCAGATGATTCTATTAGGGGCGGTGCCGGTTGCCAGAAATGCGCGGATATTATCCAAGCACTGCAGACCGGAATCGTAGCGAGCTTCATCAGTGAAGGCCGCAACGTGCGGTGTAATCAAAAGATTGTCAAAGCGCGCGAATCGTTCATCGATAGTCGGCTCACCTTCAAACACGTCAATACCGGCTCCGGCAATAGTGCCTTTTTCCAGGGCCTCAATCAGGTCGTTCGCATCCACCAGTTCTCCGCGCCCGATGTTGATGAGATATCCCTTTTGTCCCAACGCTTCAAAAATTTCACGATTGGCGATGTGGTAGGTGGCTGCGCCGCCCGGCATTGCCAAAACCAGAAAATCGCACCACTCAGCCATGGCCTTGAGCGATTCAAAACGACGGTAAGGGACATCGCGTGCACTGAGATTGGTGTAGCCGATTTCCATTTTGAAGCCTTCGGCACGTCGGGCGATTTCTGTGCCGATATGCCCGAGACCGGCGATACCGATACGTTTTCCGCTGATGCGGCGAGTCAGCGGAAAACCCGAGAACGTGCGAAGCTTTTCCTTAGCGTGTTCATAGGCTTGGGGCAGTTTGCGGGAAAGTGCGGTCATAAGCGCCCAAGCCAAATCGGCCACATCGTCGCTTGTCGCTGATGGAATGTTGGTGAGAATGATGTCGCGTCGTTTCATCTCTTCAAGATTGAATTTATCAACCCCCACTCCCAGGCTCGCCACCATTTTCAGGTTTGGGAATCGGGTGAGCAGCGCCTCATCCATTCGAATCGGGGGATTGGTGATGACAATCTGAACATCCTCCAAATGCATGCGCTCCTCATCGTTTAAATCCGCCCAATATTGAATTTGTGCAATATCTTTGAGCCCGTCGCTCAAACTCGTGGGGATCGGTTTTGGAAAGAGGCTAATGATGCGCATGACGTTTCTCCTTTAGAAATTCTCTTCAGGCTCTTCTTTATTGAGTGTGACCTCAGGGCTAACCATCGGGTGAATGAGACGGTAAAGTTCTCGAGCGCTCTTGGGAGGTTTGCCCATTTGAGCTTCTTTGCGAGCCGAGCGGATGAGCTGACGCAGCGCTTGAACATCAACGCTTGGAAAATCTTTAATGAAGTCCGTGAGCGCGGCGTCTTCAGCAATGAGTTTGTCTCGCAGACGTTCGGCGCGATGATGAGCGGCCACGGCCGCGCGGCTTTCACCGGTCGCCATGTCGATGGCGGTGCGCACTTTTTCCGGATCAAGACCGTTCATGCGTTTTCCGATGAGCTGAAGCTGACGGCGTTGCGCTCCGAAGGAGCGCATTTTGGCGTACTCATCGATGGCTTCCCGGACATCTTCGGGCAGCGGAATTTTATTGAGAGTCTCAGTGCCCAGTTTGGTCATTTCTTTTCCCAAGTCCTGAAGCGCCTGCAGTTCACGCTTAATTTGCGATTTGCTCGGACGGTCGTATTCCTCCTCGTCCTCGAATTCATCTTCGCGATTGTCTCGGTATTGAGCCATATTTAAGTTTTCCTTCAAAGCGACTGAAAGATTGTAGCGGGAATTTTTCATTCGCTGCATTATCATTGAACGATTGACAGAAACAAATGATCAAAGAGAACTTCTGTGAGCGATATTGTCAAAACATTTCCCCATTCGCCCTTTGAGCTGCATGCTCCCTATGAGCCTTCGGGTGATCAACCTCAGGCTATTGAAGAATTAAATGAAGGGTTGGAGAGTGGCCTCGCCTTCCAGACGCTTCTTGGGGTGACGGGGTCAGGTAAAACCTTTACGATGGCCAATGTCATTGCGCGGCAAGGGGTGCCCGCGATCATCATGGCGCCCAATAAGACGCTGGCCGCGCAGCTTTATTCGGAAATGCGGGAATTTTTCCCCAATAACGCCGTCGAATATTTTGTTTCCTATTACGACTACTACCAGCCCGAAGCTTATGTTCCGAGCCGCGACCTTTTTATTGAAAAAGATTCGGCGATTAATGAGCATATTGAGCAGATGCGATTGGCGGCCACCAAAAGTATTCTTGAGCGCCGCGACACGATTATCGTGGCGACTGTCTCGGCGATTTACGGTATTGGCAAACCCGAAAGCTACACCCAGATGCGTCTGATTATGCGAACGGGGGACTTGAAAAGTCGCTCGGACTTCATCTCCCAGCTCGTAAGGATGCAGTACAAACGCAGTGAAATGGATTTCGCTCGCGGCACTTTTCGCGTTAGAGGCGACACCATTGATGTGTTTCCGGCCGAGCACGCTGAAATGGCGGTGCGGTTTGAACTTTTTGACGATGAATTGGAGTCCATCGCTCTGTTTGATCCTTTGACGGGGAAAATCGTCCAAAAGGTGCCCCGATTTGTGATTTATCCGGCAAGCCACTATGTCACCCCGCGCGATGAGATTGTGCGGGCGATCGGCACGATCAAAGAAGAGCTGCGGGAGCGTAAAAAAGAATTTCTCGATGAAGGGAAATTGGTGGAGGCGCAGCGGCTTGAACAGCGCACGCTTTTCGATTTGGAAATGCTCGATCAAGTCGGCTTTTGCAAAGGCATTGAAAACTACTCTCGCCACTTAACCGGTTTGGCTCCTGGGGTGGCGCCACCCTGTCTGATCGACTACTTGCCGGCCGATTGTCTGATGTTTTTCGATGAGTCCCATGTGATGATGGGGCAGTTGGGCGGTATGTACCGAGGAGACCGATCTCGTAAAGAAACACTGGTGCTCTACGGTTTCAGACTGCCTTCCGCGTTGGATAACCGTCCGCTTCGCTTCGATGAATTTGAGCGCAAGATGCGTCGCAGTGTCTTTGTCTCGGCAACGCCGGCCGACTATGAATTGGAGCATTCGTCGCAAATTGTCGAACAGGTGGTGCGTCCCACCGGGCTTGTGGATCCGGAAGTCATTGTGAGACCGGCCTCTACGCAGGTCGACGATGTGCTCTCGGAGATTAACGAGCGGGTGCAAAAGGGCGAGCGGGTGTTGGTGACAACGCTCACCAAGCGCATGGCCGAGGATCTCACAGACTTTTTAAGTGATAACGGTGTGAAGGTGCGTTATCTTCATTCGGACATTGACACGGTTGAGCGCGTGGAGATTATTCGTGACTTGCGCGCGGGTGTCTTTGATGTGCTTGTCGGGATTAACCTTTTGCGCGAGGGCTTGGATATTCCGGAAGTTTCGTTGGTGGCTATTTTGGATGCCGATAAGGAAGGTTTCCTGCGAAGTGAGCGCTCTCTGATTCAAACGATTGGGCGTGCGGCGCGAAATGTGGCGGGCACCGCCATTTTGTACGCTGACAAGATGACCGATTCGATGAAGCGGGCGATTGGCGAGACCGAGCGCCGTCGGGCCAAGCAAAAAGCGTATAACGAGGCTCACGGCATCACCCCGAAGAGCGTGAAAAAGGAAGTGCGCGATATCATTGACGGCGTTTACAGACCTGATGCGCCCAGTCGTGAGGACATCGCTGAAAGTGTAGGCTCTATGAGCGAAAAAGAACTTTCCGCTCAAATCAAAAAGCTTGAAAAGCAGATGTTTGAATATGCGAAAAATCTTGATTTTGAAAAAGCGGCTGCCGTACGTGATAAGCTTGCCGAATTAAAGAGCCGAGTACTGGGAGCGGGCAATCCGACAGAAGTCTGAGGCTATCGAAGGTTTTGTTCGGGTGACTAAAATATTTTCTAGTTTTTTTCAGAAGGTTTTGAGATGTCAATTACTACAACAATTCATACTGAAATGCGCCGCCAGGATCGCGCGGTGGATGATCCGACCATCATTAAAGCGTTTTTGCACCGCTGCAAGATGCTGACGTTGGCTATCCATGATGAACCTTTCCCGTACATTGTCCCGTTGAGTTATGGCTACGAAGTCAATGACGACGGATTGATTTTCTATTTTCATGGAGCGGCCGAAGGTCATAAAGTCGATCTCTATGGCAAAAATCCGCACGTCAGTTTTTGCGTCGCGGAACCGGCTGCCACGATTATTGAAGACAATCCCGCCTGTCGTTCGGGCCAAAATTATTTCTCGGTGGTCGGCCGCGGTGTCATTGAACGCTTGAGCGGTCAAGATCGCGTCAAGGCGATGGATGCCATCATGCACCACTACATGGGCGATAACGGTGAATTCTCATGGACCTACCCGCAAGAGATGCTCGATAAAATGGCTTTCTGGGCCCTGCGTGTGCATGAATTGTCCGCGAAGACTCGTCAGGAAATGGCTTTCAGAAAGTAGTTTGAAATGCAAAACTTCCATGACTTGGTAGGCGGTTTTCATCATTTTCGGGCTAATTATTTCCTTAAGGAAAAGGAATTCTTTGAAGCCTTGGCTCATGCTCAAAGTCCGAAAACGTTGGTGATCGCCTGCTGTGATTCAAGAACGGACCCAGCCATTGTCCTGGGGTGCAAGCCCGGAGACCTCTTTGTCGTCCGAAGCGTGGCGGCTATTGTGCCGCCACCCGATAAGGCCGGTGAGTATGACGCGGTGATGGCGGCGGTGGAGTACGGCGTCAAGCATCTCAATGTCGAAAACATTGTGGTGATGGGGCACTCAAATTGCGGAGGCATTGCCGGTCTTTTGAACCCTCATGCCATTAAAGAGGAGCGATACATTAATCGTTGGGTATCGCTTGCTTGCCCGGCGGTTCACAAGATCAATGAAGAAAACCCCAATGAATCCGATACGGATAAGTCGCGTCTTTGCGAAGAGGCGGCCGTGTTGCTATCGTTGGAAAACTTGCTCTCTTACTCTTGGATTGAAGAGGCGGTTCAAACCGAAAAACTATCGCTTCACGCGCTCTACTACGACATGCACAAGGGCTGCCTGAATGTTTGGAACGCGGAAAAAGAGGATTTTGAGCCGGTGCTCACTCGCTGACGTTTAGAAAACCGGATCGTTCGCAATCCGGCTTTTCGTTAATGCAAGTATTCGACGACTCGTTCTTTAGGCAGACGCGATTTGGGTCGCTTGGCGTTGGAGTCATTGGAATCGCGATAACCCAGGGCAATCGCTACAACGGAACGTTCACCTTTGGTTTTAAATCCGCAAATGTCATCAAGGCGGTCGAAATCCAAGCCTCCTAAAATCGTGGAGTCGACGCCAAGTGAGGCGGCGGCTACGGTCAGACAGCCCAAAGCGAGATAAACCTGGTTGCTCGCATACAGGTGCAGTCCCTGAGGATCGTCATCGAAACGGCCGGAGTAAGCCATGCGAATAGCATCCGGTCGTTCAGAACCTGTCCAGTCCTTATAGCGGCCGTCAGCTTCTTCCTGTCGGTAGAGTTCCTCAAAGAACGCCTTTGTGAACTGGGTGGGCACTGTGAAAATGATCAATTGGGGCGCCTTCATCCGCTCCAGGTTAAAGTCTTTGATCGCCGGCATGATCTTTTCTTTCGCTTCAGGCGTGTCAACCACATAAAATTTCCACGGTTGAATGTTGGTTGAAGACGGCGAGAGACGGAGCACTTCTAAAAGCGTATCCATGTCTTTGTCGCTGACACGGCGCTTCTCGTCATAGTGTTTGGTTGTATAGCGCGTGCGCATTAAGTCCAGAATATCCATACCCAATACTCCTAAAACTTCTTCGCAATTAACACACGTAACGCGCCGGAGCCACCTTCTTCAATCGGCGCTTGAACAAAGGCTTGAACTTCACGCATCTGTCGAAGCCAGCGCCTGACCAGCCCTTTAAGAACCGGTCCTTCTTCGCCGCTGTTGATTCCTTTGCCGGTAACGATACGCACGCAGCGAATATGGGCTTCTCGGGCTTGAAGAATAAAGTCCACGAGCGCTCGGCGCGCCTCTTCCGTGCGGTAACCGTGCAGGTCCAGGTGGGCTCCCACCGGCCAAAGACCGCGGGAGAGTTTTTGCGCGAGGTCGATACCGCACCCAACGGCAATGTATTCGCGATCTCCCCAGTCATCGGCGCTGGCGCCATCATAGCTGTCAGACAGCCCCACCTCGGCGCGCAGTTTGACAGGCGTTTGTTCAACGATCGGACGAGGCGGTTTTTTGGTCGGCTCGGCCCGTTTATTTTGATTGCCGAGTTTCACAACGCCGAGTCGTTTCATTTCTTTTTCAAAAAGATCTTTTTCCGAAGCGTCACGATGAGTGGGAGTGACTCCGATTCTTTTCATTTCTTCGGCAAAAAGCGCCCGATCATCTTCGGCTTTTTCTCGGCGCTCCAATCTCGCCGCCTGTTCCTTTTCTCGGATGACCGCTTCTTCGGAAAGCCGCGCCTTGATTCCTTTTAATGCGTCAAACCCTTTGGCTCGCATAACGTTTACCCCAGATTTTCAAGATAGCGCTGCGCATCGAGCGCAGCCATGCAGCCTGTAGCCGCACTGGTGACGGCCTGACGATAGACAGGATCCTGACAGTCACCCGCGGCAAAAACACCTTCAATATTGGTGGCGGTGGCCGCTTGGGAGCCGGTGCCCTTGGTGACGATATAACCGTTTTCGAGTTCAAGCTCGTTGGCGAAAATTTTCGTATTGGGGGAGTGACCGATTGCAACAAAAAGTCCGTCAATGCTCAGTGTTTCGTCAGGCTGATCCTGGGTGCTCTTTAAGAGAACACCGGTGACTCCCTGATCATTGCCGAGAACCTCTTTGACTTCGGCAAACAGATGCAGCACGATTTTGCCTTCCTGCACCGCATGCATGAGTTTATTGACCATGATGGGTTCGGCTTTGAATGTGTCGCGTCTGTGCACGAGATGAACAATGCTTGCGATATTTGAGAGGTAAAGCGCTTCTTCGAGAGCGGCGTTGCCTCCGCCCACAACCGCCACAGGCTTTTTACGGTAGAAAAAGCCGTCGCAGGTGGCGCAGGCCGATACCCCGCGTCCTTTAAAGCGAGTTTCAGATTCCAAGCCCAAATATTTGGCGCTTGCGCCTGTGGCGATAATGAGCGCGTCACACGTAAAGGTTTTGCCCGAATCCGCTTCAAGACGGATCGGTTTTTCTTTTAAGTGCGCGGTTGTGATTAAATCAAATTCAATGCGGGTGCCGAAGCGTTCGGCATGATCCATAAAACGCTGCATGAGATCGGGCCCCTGAGCGCCATTGACATCCGCGGGCCAGTTTTCAATTTCTGAAGTGGTCATCAATTGACCGCCTTGCTCCATCCCGGTGATTAAAAGCGGATTGAGATTGGCGCGCGCGGCGTAGATGGCGGCGGTGTAGCCGGCCGGACCGGAACCGATGATGATGAGTTTTTCGTGTTGAACATTATCTGACATAGTCGAACCTCATACTGTAGTTAACGAATCCATTGTATCCGAGACCATCGTTGAAAAGACGAGAAAAATTGCAAACAATGGTCAAGTTGAGATCAAATCATTAATCAAACACCGTACAATGTGAGGGTTGATTACAGAAGTTCAGTGAATGAAAAAACCGGCATTAATTAAAGAAAAAGCTAAGAAAAATATATTGCAACCGTCAGCCCGCAAATCTTCACGCACTAAAGACGCCGCTGCCGCTGTCACCGTGAGCGCAGTGGAAAATAACCCGATTCCGGTGCAGGAAAAACGCAAAAAAGTCAGGCTTGGATCGGTGGCGGGCGTTTGCCTGCTCGTCTTTGCCGTGTTGTACTTGTTGATGTTGCTCTCATACAATCAGGCCGATCCCTCTTTTACCCATGCGGCTCCGCACGCTTCGCCTAAAAATTGGATCGGCTTGCTCGGGGCTTGGGTTTCAGATATTGCGCTGTTTTCTCTGGGTTGGTCGGCTTATTGGCTCGTGCCCGTCTTTTTGATGAGTGCCTGGCGCTCAATCAGTCCCAGTTATAAGAAAACGGCATTTGGCAGGATCTTTCATTTATTCGGACTGGTGATTCTGTTATGTGCCAGCACTTCGCTTGAGGCACTTCGCCTCTATTATCTTGCTGAGCCGCTGCCGGGCTTGGCGGGCGGCATTCTCGGTCAAACGGTGATGACGGCCAGCGTGCCGGTGGTGGGCGCTTTGGGGCTCACTCTTTTAATGATTGTTTGTGCGATGTGCGGTGCGGCTGTCTTTTTTGATTTTTCCTGGTTAGATGTTGCCGAAAAAGTCGGTACGAAAATGGATCGTCTGTGGCACTTCTTTACTGATCGTCATGAAGCCCGCGTCGATGAGCAAAAGGGGAAGACCGCGCAGCAGGAATTGGCCCAGCAGTTTAAGCAAGAACCGGCTCCGGAACCGGTGGCGGAGACGCCGGCAGAAGTGGCTCCCGAGCCCGCCAACGCGGCTCAAAGCCGCCCGGTGATTAATCCTCAGGCTAAGGTGAAAAAATCTGAAGTGGCCCTGGAAGCCCAACAGGACACTCTTTTTGAAGATGCCGCTCAGCCGATTCGTCCATCCCTTCGACTGTTTGATCCGGCGGGCAATTCCGAACCCTCCATTGACAAGGCCTCGCTTGCCGTCATGAGCAGCTTAATTGAAAGCAAATTGGCTAGCTACGGCGTTTCCGTTAAAGTGAAGGCGGCCAATCCCGGTCCGGTGGTGACGCGCTACGAAATTGAGTTGGCCGAAGGCGTTAAAAGCTCAAGCGTTAAGAGTCTGGAAGCCGATCTCGCTCGAGTGCTTTCCGTGCAGTCGGTTCGTGTGTTGGATACGGTGCCCAATACGCCTTACATGGGCATTGAAGTGCCGAACCCGAGACGCCAGCTTGTGCGAATCTCCGAACTTTTGGGATCGCAGGACTTTGCCAAATCGAAAGCGCTGCTGCCCCTGTGTTTGGGTAAGCGCATCACGGGCGAGCCTTTTGTGGTGGATTTAGCCAAGATGCCTCACCTGCTTGTCGCCGGTACGACGGGCTCCGGCAAATCAGTGGGCGTCAACAGCATGATTTTGTCGCTGCTCTACAAGTTTGAGCCTTCGGAGTTGCGCTTGATTTTGATTGACCCGAAGAAAGTGGAATTTGCCTACTACGAAGATATTCCGCATTTGCTCTGTCCGGTCGTTGATCAAATGAATGAGGCCAAGCACGGACTGCAGTGGTGCGTGAAGGAAATGGAGCGCCGCTATAAGCTTGCCCACAGCATCAAGGTTCGTAACTTGGAAAGCTATAACGCCAAAGTGCGCGAAGCGAAGGACGCGGGCGCACCTTTGATGAATCCGTTGGCGAAAAACGCGGGTGAAGAGGTCGAGCTTGAAGAGTTGCCCTACATTGTGGTGGTGGTCGACGAATTGGCTGATCTTCTTATGGTTGATAAGAAAGGTGTGGAAGAGTCGCTGATTCGCTTGGCGCAGAAAGCTCGCGCGGCAGGCATTCATTTGATTTTGGCCACGCAGCGCCCGAGCGCCGATGTGATTTCCGGTCTTTTGCGTACCAATATTCCGTCACGAGCCGCCTTCCAGGTGGCCACAGGCTCTGACAGCCGAATTATTTTGGATCAGACCGGTGCGGAAAACCTGCTCGGCAACGGTGACTTCCTCTTTAAGATGCCCAGTCTTCAGGTGCTCGAACGTATCCAAGGGGCCTTTGTTACTGACGAGGAATTGGAGCGCGTCGCTCAGTCGCTTCGCCAGATGGCCAAGCCCAACTACGTTGACGATGTGTTGGTAAGCGAGGAAGAGGAAGTGGCCGAATCGGACGAGCCTCGGGGCACCAACGGCGGCAGAAAAGATCCGCTTTTTGATAAGGCGGTGCAGATCGTGGTTGAAAGCAACAAGTGTTCGGTGACTTATCTGCAAAGACGGTTGGGAGTGGGCTATCCGCGAGCGGCCAATATTGTTGAGGATATGGAAGCTGAAGGGATTGTGAGCCCGGCCGACTCCAGCGGCCGCCGAACGATTAACGCGAGAAATAACGAGGAACTTTAATGCGTGTGTGGTGGATGGCGCTTGCGGGCGCGGCAGCTGTTGGATTGAGTTCTGTGAGTTTTGCCGCGGCAACCGACGATTTGGGACGGTTTTTGAAAACGGTTACGAGTGCCCAAGGGTCTTTTGAGCAAAAGGTTTTTACCCGTGAAGGTGAAAATAAAGACGCGGCGGGTTCCGGTGATTTTGCCTTTCTGAGACCCGGAAAATTCCGTTGGCACTACGATGCGCCGTTTGAAGAGCTGATTGTCACCGATGGGAAAACCCTTTGGCTCTACGACAAGGAATTGGCTCAAGTGACTGAAAAAGCCTTGACCGGAGCCATCCCCGCGTCACCGGCTTCCCTTCTTTTCGGTGCGCAGGATTTCCGTAAAGACTTCAATGTCCAGAACTTGCCCTCCAAGGACGGGTTGGATTGGCTCAAGGCGACCCCAAAAGATGAGACTTCCGCTTTTTCGGAAGTCACCATCGGTTTTAAGAATGGGTTGCCGCAGAAAATGACTTTGAAAGACAACTTCGGTCAGGAAACTCGATTGGTTTTCTCTGACTTCAAAACCAATGTCAACCTCATCGCTTCGGATTTCCGATTCCAAGCTCCGAAAGGAGTGGAGGTGCTAAAGGATAACAGCGGTTTTTAAGTAACACTGAAATTTCTCTTGAAAAAACCTCGGAAGGACATAATCCAACCGAGGTTTTTGTTGGGGAAAGGCGACCTTTTAGCCGGCAATCACTCGGGATTGAGAGGATTGCGCTTTGTCGAGGTTTCCTTTCTTGACCTTTTGCGTCAAGTGGTAAATGACGTAGCAGAGCACAGTGAAGGGAACGCCGCAGTAAAGTGCGATGCGTTGAGCCGGATCAATACCCATGCCAATCATCACAATGACGCACATGGCGCCGCCCACAATCGGAACCCACGGGAAGAAGGGGCTCACGTATTTCAATTCAGACAGGTTGCGGCCAGAGGCGACAAATTGCTTTCTGAATCGATAATGGGCGATGCAGATGCTTAACCACACCGCGACAGTCGAAAAGCCCACGATCGAGGTGAGGATCACAAAAACCGTGTCAGCGGCCATGACGCTGGAGGCCAGGGCAAGCAAACCGCCCAGCATGCTGAAAGCCAAGGCGTTAACCGGCACGCCTCGCTTATTGAGCTTAGCCAGACCCGAGGGCATCATGCCGTCGTGACCCAAAGACCAAACCATGCGGCCGGAGGCGAAAAGCCCGGTGTTGGCCGATGAGAGAATGGCTGTGATGATCACGAAATTAAAGATATCGGCCGCATAGGGAATGCCCATTTGCTCAAAGACCGTGATAAAGGGGCTCTTGGAGACCGTGGCGGCTTCAGAGGGCAGAAGCGTCGCAACAATCAAAACCGTGCCCACAAAGAACACCACAAGGCGCAGCAGGGAAGCCCGAACCGCCATCGGAATGACCTTTTCCGGGTTATTGGTTTCGCCTGCGGCCACACCGATCAGCTCGGTGCCCGAGTAAGCAAAGCAGACCGTCACCATGGTAAAGAGCAGCGGAGCGATGCCGTTGGGCAGCAAACCGCCTTCTCCCACGAGGTGTGTGAGTCCCGGCGAGCCCGACTCACCGAAAGGAATCACGTCAAAGAACGCGCAGGCGCCCAAGACAATGAAGACCTGAATCGTCACCACTTTAATGATGGAGAGGAAAAATTCGCTTTCAGCAAAAAAGCGGGTGTCGATCACGTTGAGCAAAAAGATAATCGCGCCGAAGATCAGACACCAGGACCAAACCGGAACCTGTGGGAACCAATACTGCATGGCAAAGCCTACGGCAGTAAAAGCGGTGCCGAGCGTGACGGTCCAGTTGAGCCAGTACAGCCAAGCGACGGCGTAGCCCGAAGCAGGAGAAATGTACTTGCTCGCGTATAAGTGAAAAGAACCGGGATCAGGGTGGGCCACGGAAAGTTCTCCGAGGCTTAGCATGATCAGGTACACCATGAATGCACCGATCAAGTACGCAAGCACGGTACCGAAAGCACCGACGTTTGCGATGATATGACCCGTTCCAAAGAAGAGTCCGCTGCCGATCACGCCGCCGAGACTCAACATGATAAGGTGGCGCAATTGCATCGAGCGTTGAAATTGGGACTCGTTGTTCGCCGTAACGTTTTGGGAGTTCATAATGCCTTTCCCCCAAAGTGCTGTCATTGCGTTCTAGCGCCGAGGGTACAGGCTTTTACCCAAGGACTCAGGATCTTGTCTTCGACGAGTAGTTTCTCGCTTCGAAGCTAGTCCGACAACAACAACGTGTTTTAAAAAGATGTCCGTCGTCCAAACGTTCATCTTGCGTTTTTCTCGGAGGTTGTCTCCCCCGATACGGTGGTCAACACACTTAACAGTTTTTGGTTGTTTGACAGCGCGATATTAGGGATAAATGCGCGCGATATCAAGACCAGGACGAAATATTTTTTCTAGCTGTCAAGCTACACACAATATATACCATGAATGGTGGATTTCTTGGCATATTTTCTAATTAGTAGTGTGTCATTTTAGGAACAACATTCCGACGGACTGCTGAAAAAGACTGTTAGATTCAGAAGGGAATTGAGATTGGAGTTTGGGAAAAAATAAAGCCCGTCAACACGGGCTTTGAAAGTGGCTCCCCGAGTTGGGTTCGAACCAACGACCTGCGGATTAACAGTCCGTCGCTCTACCGACTGAGCTATCGGGGAATGAAGAAGTTCAAAAATGAACTCAATCATATGAATTGTGTGGCTCCCCGAGTTGGGTTCGAACCAACGACCTGCGGATTAACAGTCCGTCGCTCTACCGACTGAGCTATCGGGGAATCAAGATCTCGAACTATACACAACCTGTAAAAAGAACGCAAATCTCAGTCTATCAAGAAGCTAAAATAACGGAATATATTTGCTATATTTAGTCTTCATTTCTTTGAATATTTCGAATAATCAACTAGATAACACCATTGCTGATATAGGAAAACAATGATGGACATCCTTCTTGATCCTTCAATATGGATCGGTCTTTTAACACTTGTCGTTCTTGAAATCGTTCTTGGTATTGATAACTTGGTGTTTATCGCTATTTTGGCCGATAAGCTCCCTCCCCAGCAAAGAGATAAGGCTCGAGTGGTCGGGCTTTCTTTAGCGTTAATCACGCGATTGCTGCTGTTAATGCTCATTTCCTGGTTGGTCACTTTAACGAAACCGCTTTTTTCAATAGGGATATTCACTTTCTCTGGTCGTGATTTGATCTTGCTTTTCGGCGGTATTTTCCTTTTGTATAAGGCGGTCATGGAATTGCATGAGAAATTGGAAGGGGTATTACCTGTAAAAGAAGAGGCGCCCGCGAGTGCAAAATTCGGGTTGGTGGTCGCTCAGATTGTTGTCCTGGATGCGGTCTTTTCTCTAGATTCCGTTATCACGGCCGTGGGTATGGTCGATGAGTTGCTGGTGATGATGGCGGCCGTCATCATTGCCATCGGGGTGATGTTGTTTGCTTCAAAGCCCTTGATGGAGTTTGTCAATAAGCACCCGACGGTTGTGATTTTGTGTTTAAGTTTCCTTTTAATGATCGGTGTCAGTTTGATTGCCGATGGGTTGGGCTTTCATATTCCCAAGGGCTACATCTATTCCGGCATCGGATTTGCGATTTTGATTGAGGCTTTCAATCAATGCGCCAAGCGCAATCAAATGCGTCATGCTTCAAGACTTTCGCTCAGACGCAGAGCGGCTGGCGCGATTTTCCGCTTAATGGGCGGACAAAGCGATGTCGCCAGTGTGGAAATTGAACCGCAGCTTGGAGCGGCATTTATTCCCGAAGAGCGCTATATGATGAGCGGTGTTTTGTCGCTTGCTCAGCGAAAAGTCAAAACAATTATGGTTCCCCGTGAGGAGGTCTCTTGGATCAATATCCAGGATTCTGATGACAGAATCAAAGAACAAATTCTGACCGTTCCTCATAATCTGATGCCTTTGTGTGACGGTTCGTTGGATCGGGTCTTGTCGGTTGTTCGAGGCAAGGCGATCATCAACGCTATTTCAGAGATTCGCTCAAAGCATTTTCTCAATAGTTTGGCGAAGGTTCATTGGATTGAAGAAAACCAAAATGTGATTGAATGCATGAAGGTTTTACGGCAAGCCCGCGGCAGTTTGGTTTTGGTTAAAAATCAAGACGGCGTACTGACGGGATTGGTGACGCCGTTGGATTTGCTTGAAGCGATTGCAGGGGAATTTCCGGATTCCGATGAAGCGTTTGAAATCGTGAAACACTCGGCCTCTTCTTGGGTGGCCGAGGGGGACGTCAGCATTTTTCAGGTTCGTCAGGAGTTGGGATTGGAAACCGTCGATGATGGACAAATTCAAGATGAGATGCTGGGGACATTTTTGGCTAAGAAGCTTCAAAAACCTTTGAAGAAGGGAATGGTTTATGAGACTCCGAGAGCTCGGTTCACCGTCACGGAATTAAATAATGGGGGGATCACGAAAGTTTCTGTTCAAAAACTTTAGTTCACCGCCTTATTGTTTGGGAAATCATTTAAAATAAGGCGGCTTAAGAGTTGCGCGACCCCATGGTGAAACAGGATATCACGATAGCCTCCTAAGCTGTAATTCTGGGTTCGAGTCCCGGTGGGGTCGCCAATCGCGGCACAGGCTCGGTCAATTGGTCGGGCCTTTGTTGTTTGGTATTGGTATTCGAGAAATTATCATTAAAATATCGAAGTTCTAAGATTTTAGGGTAATGATTTTCAAGGCTTTTTCTTATAAAAAAGAATCTCGTGTCTTGAAAATAAATGAAGTCTTTTCGCGTCAATAAATTGTCTTTTTGGTAAATGGATTGATCAATGGCTACTAGCAAACGTTCTGAATACGGCGAATCCAGCATTAAAGTTTTAAAAGGGCTTGAGCCGGTCAAACAACGTCCGGGCATGTACACCTTAACCGATAACCCGCTGCACATTATTCAGGAAGTTATCGATAACTCCAGTGACGAAGTTTTAGCCGGCGGGGCCTCACGTATTGAAGTGACATTGCACGCCGACGGTTCCGTCACGGTAACCGATGACGGTCGTGGTATTCCGGTGGGCATTCACAAAGAAGAGGGGGTTCCCGCCGTTCAGCTCGTTTTCACACAACTGCACGCGGGCGGTAAATTCGAAAAGGATTCGGGCGGCGCCTATTCTTTCGCGGGTGGCCTGCACGGCGTGGGTGTTTCCGTAACGAACGCCCTTTCCACTCGTCTTGAAGTCACCGTATGGCGCGAAGGCAAGGAGCATCGCATTGTTTTTGCCGATGGTGAGGTGATTGAACCGCTCTCAAGCCAAAAAAGTCCGAGACCGAAATCGGCGACCGGGACCCGTGTTCACGTCTGGCCCGATCCGAAGTATTTCGATAGCCCCAATATTCCCGTCGAGCAGTTGACGCGCCTTTTGCGTTCCAAGGCAGTCTTGATGCCGGGCTGCGAAGTGGTTTTCAATAATGAAAAGAACCAAACCACTCAGAGTTGGAAGTTTGAAGGCGGTTTGCGCGAGTACCTTTTGTCGGAAATGACTGCCGAACCCATGATTTCGCCTTTTGAGTCCAGCGGCTATGCCACCGATGAGTCGATGGGGTTTGCCGTGGGCGAAGGCGCAAGCTGGGTGGTGGCTTGGCAGGAAGAAGGGGTTCCCGTTCGTGAAAGCTATGTGAACCTTATTCCGACGCCGGCGGGTGGCACACACGAATCCGGTCTTCGAGAAGGTCTTTACCTTGCCATTAAAGCCTTCATTGAAGCGCACGGCCTCATGCAAAAAAATGTCAAGCTGTTGACCGAAGATGTTTTTGCCAGAGCCAGTGCCATTTTGAGCGCCAAGGTGCTTGATCCGCAATTCCAGGGCCAAACAAAAGAGCGTCTCAATAACCGCGATGCGTTGCGCTTGGTGAGTAACTTTGTGCGCGCTCAGTTTGAATTTTGGTTAAACGGTCATGTGGAAGAAGGCAAGAAATTGGCTGAGCTCGTGATCAAGCAAGCTCAGGCGCGTCAAAATTCTGCCCGGAAAGTGACCAAGCGTAAAGGGTCAAGTGTCGCGGTGCTGCCCGGCAAACTCACCGATTGCGAAAGTGAGGACATCAGTAAAAATGAGCTCTTCCTGGTGGAAGGGGATTCGGCCGGCGGTTCCGCGAAAACCGGTCGTAATAAGGACTTTCAGGCGATTTTGCCTTTGCGCGGCAAGGTGCTCAATACGTGGGAGGTGGATCGGGACCGAATCTTTGCCAATAACGAAATCCATGATATTTCGGTGGCAATCGGCGTGGATCCCCACGGTCCCGAGGATGATCCTGATTTATCCGAATTGCGCTACGGCAAGATCTGCATCATGGCCGATGCCGATGTGGACGGCTCACACATTCAGGTGCTGTTGCTGACGCTTTTCTTCCGTCATTTCCCGGCGTTGATTCGAAAAGGCCATGTGTTTGTCGCTCGCCCGCCGCTTTTCCGTGTGGATGTGCCCAAGACCGGCCGAAAGCCGCCTCGAACCGTCTATTGCCTTGATGAGCGTGAGCTTGCGGTCGAGCGCAAAAAACTTGAAAAAGAAAAAGTCAACATGGAAAAAGTCAGAATCTCTCGCTTTAAAGGCTTGGGTGAGATGAAAAACGAGCAGCTTTGGGAGACAACATTGAATCCGGAAACCCGTCGTTTAATGCCGGTGACTTTCGGCGATTTGACGTTGGCTGAAAGTCGTGAAATGTTTGACATGCTGATGGGTCGCTCGGAAGCGGCGAAGCGCCGCACCTGGATGGAAAATAATGGCGACCGGGTCGATGTGGATATTTAAGGAGATCGGACGTGACCAAGAACCAGACTGAAGATTTGTTCTCGGCCGACCTTTTCGGCGAAGAAAATCAAGAACAGGACATTCAAGTGGAGCCGGATACGAAGGCTCTCGAAAATGAGACCTCCGCATCGGTCGCACAGACCGTTGAGGCTGATGCGGAATCAACTCAAGAAAGTTCGGCGCAGGAAGAACAGGCCGAAGAAGCGCGTCTTGAGACAGAAGAGATCGCGGAAACGGAGCCCGAGGCACAAACGCCGACTCCGATTCCCATAGAAGCTCGCCCGGTCCTCTCCGGTGACGATGGCGAGCAATTGACGCTGGCGCATTTTGCGAGCCACGCTTACCTTGAGTACGCCATGTCGGTGGTGAAGGGACGCGCGTTGCCGGCCATTGGTGACGGGCAAAAGCCCGTGCAGCGTAGAATTCTTTACGCCATGCATGAAATCGGGCTCGGGCGCGCGGACGCTAAAACCGTCAAGAGCGCTCGCGTGGTCGGTGATGTGTTGGCTAAATTCCATCCGCACGGGGACACGGCGGTCTACGACGCGATGGTTCGCATGGCGCAGGACTTTAACATGCGCTACCCCTTGGTTTTGGGGCAGGGCAACTTCGGCAGCCGAGACGGCGACGGCGCAGCCGCCATGCGTTACACCGAAGCGCGTTTAACAAAGATTTCCCGTCTGCTTCTTGAAGAAATCGATGAAGGCACGGTGGACTTTATGTCCAACTACGACGGCGTATTCCAAGAACCGGAAATGCTTCCGGCTCGTCTGCCTTTTGTGCTTTTAAATGGCTCAAGCGGTATCGCGGTGGGTATGGCCACGGAAATTCCGTCTCACAATATCAAAGAGGTGGCAGCGGCCTGTTTGATGCTTTTGGATAAACCCGAGGCAACGCTGGATGACATTCTTTCGGTGTTGCCGGCGCCGGACTTCCCGATGGGCGGTCAGCTCATTAGTAAAAAAGACGATATTCGAGAGGCCTATCGTACCGGACGAGGCACACTCAAAGTGCGCGCCCGCTACAGCTTTGAGGAAATGCAACGCGGTCACTGGCGCTTGGTTGTGACGGAGTTGCCGCCCAATTCTTCGGCTCAGCGTGTACTCAACGAAGTCGGAGAAATCACCAATCCGAAGATTCGTCCGGGCAAAAAAACGCTTTCAGCCGAGCAGCAGCAGGCTAAGGCGGCCATGCTTGCGCTTCTTGACTCGGTTCGAGATGAAAGTGCCAGGACAACCCCGACGCGTTTGGTGTTTGAGCCCAAGAGTAAAAACATTAACCGCGATGAGTTCGTTAACGCGCTGTTGGCTCAAACCAGTCTTGAAAGCAACGTGTCACTAAACCTGGTGATGGTGGGTTCGGATGGTAAACCGAGTCAGAAGTCTCTGGTTGAGATTCTCAACGAGTGGCTTGCGTTCCGAATGCAAACAGTTCGCCGCCGCACGCAGTTCAGACTCGATAGGACGCTTGAGCGCATCCACATCATGGAAGGCCGTCATTTGGTCTATCTCAACCTCGATGAAGTGATTGCCATCATTCGTGAATCCGATGATCCGAAGCAAGCCTTATTGGCGCGCTTTCCCTTGAGTGAAGTGCAGGTTGAGGATATTTTGGAAATCCGTTTGCGTCAATTGGCCCGTTTGGTGGGAATCAAGATTGAAGCGGAATTGGCTGAACTCAACAAAACCAAGCAGTCACTTGAAAGATTGCTGGGTTCGGAAAAGCTTATGCGAAACCTACTCGCCAAGGAAATCGCGCAGGATGCCGCAGAATTTGGTGATGAAAGACGCACGTTGATTGAAGAAGCCTCTCGAGCGGAAATGACCCAGACGGTGGTTGACGAACCGGTCACTGTGGTCATCAGCCAGAAAGGCTATGTGCGCTCTCGTAGCGGGCACGGTCATGACGCGACGGTAATGACCTACAAGATGGGGGACGCCTTCGGGGTGGCGTTTGAATGCCGCACAACCGATCAGATGGTGGCGGTTTCCGACACCGGCCGCGTTTACACGATCGCGGTGTCGGATTTGCCGAGCGCCCGAGGCGATGGATTGCCTCTAAATAGCTTTATCGATCTTGAAAAGGGATCTTCCATCATCGGTTACTGTGTGGCAAAACCGCAAGACAGAATCGTGATGGCCACAAGCGAAGGCATGGGTTTTGTTTGCCAATTCAAGGATCTTTTGGCAAGAGTTCGCGCCGGTAAGAACTTCATCAAAGTTGATGAAAAAGGTGTGAAGGTTCTTGTGCCGCAGGTGGTCCGCGAAGGTCAGTCGCTTTTGGCCTGTTTGTCCGAAGAGGGGCGCTTGTTGATTTACGACCTCAATGAGGTGCGGGTGCTGCCCGGCGGAGGCAAGGGGGTGGTTCTCATGGACCTTAACCTTAACGAGTCGCTCGTGCTCGCCAAGCCCATCGACGCCGAGGGAGTTCTTGTCACCGGCATCGGTAGGGGTGGCAAGGAACGCGAGTACGCCGTCAAGAAAGCGGTGCTTGAATACCACATGGGTCATAGGGCGAGAAAGGGCAAGGCGTTGGATATTCGTTGGAAAGCGACGGATTTGAAACCGTTGCCTAAGAAAGAAGGCGGGAATCAGGAACACGAAGAGAAAACCGAGGAAGTTTCCGATACGCTTTTTTAGCCTAGATCGGGACAACGATTCGCCCTGAACAATACCCCGTTAGCCGGACAACCGGCCAACGGGGTATTTTCATGGGCAAAAAAGTGTGTCAATTTTCGTTTTATCTCAGAAGCGGTAGTTGGCGTAAATCCCGCACTCATAGTTTGGTTTAACCACTTCGGAGGTAAAGACCGAGATGTCGGCGCCGAGGGCAAAATCAGAATTCATTTGCCAATGAGCGGCGAATTTCAAGTAACCCCAGGATTCCTGCAGATCTTCCGTTTCAAAGACTCTTGAACTTTGATTGTCAAAACCGGTTAAATCTCTCGACTGGTCGAATCGATGCACCCAGGCGGCCTGAGAGTAAAAAGAAACCGATTCGTCGCTTCCGAATTGTTTGCCGACTGTTAGCCCAACCTTGGTCAGCGAGCGGTGGATTTTTTCAGTTTCAAAAGAAACCCCTTCAAACTTGTTGCTTTTGTCGATATCCACCCAATAGGTGTGGCCGCTGACAAACGGCTCGAGAAACCACCCCCGCGGTAAATCGGGATAGGCAAATCCGAAGTAAAGCCCCGCGCCGTAAGAGCGCGAATCCAAACGGTAGCGAACTTTTTTATGTTCATTGGCTTCTCCGAAAAAGCCTTCGGTATTGATGCGATTGTCCCCCTGTCCGTAATGGGTGAAAAGGATTAAACGATAGTTGTCATCGGTGAGACCATGAAGGTAGAAACCGAATGCGTTTTCATCCATGTCACCGCTGTCTCTGGCTAAATCACTGTCGCTTTGATTGACAGAGGCCCAAAGGCCGGCCGCCCCTTTATTGAAAAAAGGCACATTGAGGTCTGCGTCATAGCCCACGGTGAGTGATTGAGTTTTAAGCGTCTGACCACGGGTGCGTCTTTCAAGATTTAATTCTGTCTCACGGGTTTGAACGCTGGCCCAAAGACCTCGCTCTTTTCGCTGCGACAGACGATCGGAGACCGAGGAGAAAACACGGTCGGCGTTTTGCTCATGAGAAATGCTTAAGCCCGCGGTGAAATCAAGCATGTTTTTTACTAAATCGGAGGGGCCCAGCAAATCCGTTTTAATGCCCGTTAACACAAAGCCGTCTTTGCCGTCAGTGCCTATGGTGCCGTAGCTTTTAAAGGCCCCCAAAGCGGTTTCGTAATAAGAGGGAACAGATTCGGCAAAAAACTTTGTATGGGAGTCATTAACGTTGTCGACTTTGATCAGACCGACGTGAATGTTTTCTTCAGATTGATCGGTTCGTTGATCAATGATTTCAATGAAAACCCTGGAGCCCTCGGGGCTGATCGGGGTGACGGTGCCGAGTTCGAGCTTGTAGCCTGTGTCTTGAAGGTCTTTGTCTGTGAGGCTGATTTTCAACCGCGCGCCGTCTTCGATTCGGGTCTCGGAGATGGCCTCGCCATCGCCACTGTAAGATTTTATGAAAGCGTGACCGGCGCCATGGGTGAGATCGAGCACGCCGCCCTTGCCCCAGTCAAAAATATCCAAACGGTTAAAGCCTTCGGTGCTCCATTGAGCGCCGGAAGAAAGAGAAAGGCGCGTTGACGAGTCCTCGACTTCATTAACGATTCGTCCCTCAAAAACATCTCCGGGGCGGTTAAGGCCCAGATAAAGATCTGAGGCTGAGTCCACCAAAATATTTCCGTGAATCTTGGACCCGCCGGTGCTTTCAAAGTGAAAGCGGCTGCCCCACAATTCGATGGCCCGGATATTTTCTTGATTTTCACTGTCGCTTGCGCTGATAACAAACCGCCCTTGGTAGGCGACATCTGAATCATTGATCAATAACGCGGCGGCGGTTGCTCCATCAGAAAGTCCCTTTGTGTGAAGAGTCAAATGGATTTCTCCGGGAGCGCCGCCGCTTTCAGAAAGTTCGCATGCGCTCTCGGATATATTCCAGGCGACGGCATAATCCAACTGATTGAGAGCATGCTCGGCCTCAAGCGCGATCTTCAAAGCTTGGCTTTCCTTCCCAAAGCCTCGGAATTTTTCTGTTCTTAATCCGGCGACGCTTTCTGCGCCCTGACTTTTAAGGGAAAGTGTTGCGCTTTCGGTCAGTGTGATTTTTCCTTCGGCGTGAGATAAAAAAGCCATGTCAAGCCAGTCGGTTTCGAGGGAGGCTTCGCGGGAAAAATTGAGTTCGGAGGGTTCTTTCACGACCACCGAGGTGTCGCCCGAGGTTGCCCGGTAGTTGAATATGCCGAATTCGTTTTCCCGGAGATCATCAAGGGTGAGTTCTTCGGATGTCAGCGTGATCTCAGAGTTAGCGAGTGTTGAAGGGGAATGCGCATTTAAGAGCGCGAGCACGGTAAAAGAGAGAAGGTGGTTATGAACAGCAGCCACTTCTTTTCCTTTCGTTGTCGGTGAGAGAGAAAGCGGCATTGTATCGGGAGAGTCCGAGCAAAAAAGATGAGATATATCAAAAATCGTTTTAAAGGCTTATGCTATGGAGTGCCTGAAAAATAGGCGCTTGGCGCTAAAATGAAGCAAAATTTTTCTCTCTTGTATGAAATGAAAAACCATCGTCATCACACTGATCCCTGTCCCAATCTCTTTTTTTCTGAAGAAGACGGTTTTCGCTACTTGCATTTCGGCTCTCCCTGGATTCAGGGCGCCATGAAGGTGGGGCGGCCATTTGAATTGGTGCTTGAATATCCGAGACAGATGATGGCTTGCGGTCTTTTCTATCCGCAGCCTTCCCAGATTGTGCAGTTGGGATTGGGGGCCGCGTCGCTGACTAAATTTTGCTGGAAACACACCGAAGCGAGAATTGATGTGGCGGAGATTTCACCCAATGTGGTGATGAGCGCGCATCAGTGGTTTAAGTGTCCGATGCCTGACGCCCGTTTATCCATTCACTTGGCCGATGCCAAAGAATTCATCGCGGCTCGATGTGACTTCAATCCCTGTGATTGGCTTCAGGTGGATATCTATGACCAGGACGCGCGGGGGCCGGTGTATGACGATGCGGATTTTTACCGTTTATGCCGGCGCGCGATGAATAAAGGCGGCGCGGTCGCTTCCTTTAATCTTTTTGGCAGTCGCTTTGAAAAAAGTTTCTCAGCGATTAACGAGGCTTTTGAAGGCAGGACGCTCGTGATGCCCGAAATCGATGAGGGCAATCGGGTGGTGCTCGCCTTTGCGGGAAAGAAATTGCAGACCTCGTTGGATGAACTGTATGAGCGGGCGCAGTGGTTGCGCTCGAGCTGGAAGCTTGGCGCGATCAAGTGGGTTCATGGGCTCAAAGCGCTCAATGAGGCCTTCAAAGCCCCTGTAATTACTTTATAATCAAACGTTTCAACACTTTTATCTTTGATTATCAAGATGGACGCTGAGCGTATAAATCTCATTGAGGCCAAAATCTCGGACCTCACAGCTCGTTTGGTTGAGCTGAGGGGGTATCTTTGACATCGACCGACAGGAACGCCGGTTAGAAGAAGTCAATCGCGAAATGGAAAATCCCGCGCTGTGGGATGATCCGGACAACGCGCAAAAAGTCAGTAAAGAAAAAAAGCGCCTTGACGATACGGTCGGGCTTTTTAAAACGCTCACCAACGGTGTAAATGATGCCGCTGAACTCTTTGAGCTTTCCATGGCCGAAGAGGACTACGCCAGTGTGGAAGTGGTGGGCGAAGAAGTCTTCGAATTGGAAAAATCCGTAGAGAAGTTGGAATTCCAACGAATGTTCAATCAGCCGCTGGATCCGGCCAATTGCTACCTGGAAATTCAGGCGGGTGCGGGCGGCACCGAAGCCCAGGACTGGGCGAGCATGCTCGAGCGCATGTACCTGCACTACGGTGAACGAAAAGGCTTTTCGGTGGAATTGCAGGAAGAAACCGAAGGGGATGTGGCCGGTATCAAAGGCTGCACCATTTATATTCAAGGCGACTACGCTTACGGAACGCTTCGCACAGAAACCGGGGTGCACCGTTTGGTGAGAAAGAGTCCCTTTGATGCCAATGCCCGTCGCCATACCTCGTTTGCGAGTGTTTACGTTTATCCTGAAATTGACGACAGTTTCGAAGTGGAAATCAATCCCGCGGATTTGCGCATTGACGTTTTCCGAGCCTCGGGCGCGGGCGGCCAGCACATTCAAAAGACCGAATCCGCCGTGCGTATCACGCACATCCCGACCGGCATTGTGACGGTGTGCCAAAACGACCGCAGCCAGCACCGCAACAAAGAGCAGGCGATGAGTCAGTTAAAGGCAAAACTTTATGAAGCGGAAATGCGCAAGCGTCGTGAAGTGCAGCAACAAACCGAAGACGCCAAGAGTGACATTGCCTGGGGGCATCAGATTCGCTCCTATGTGCTCGATCAGTCTCGGGTGAAAGATTTACGAACCAATGTGGAAACCGGTAACACGCAGGCCGTGTTGGACGGGGATCTCGATCAATTTATTGAGGCTAGCCTCAAGCAAGGCGTCTGATAGGCGCAAAACAAAAGGACATGAAAATGGCAGAAAACAAGGTTCAAGAAGCCGTGATGACGGCCGAGGATGAAAACCACATTATCGCGGAGCGCCGCGCCAAGCTCGCCAAGTGGCGTGAAACCGGCCACGCCTATCCGAATGACTTCACGCGAAAAGATCTTTTCGGTGATATCCGTGAAGCCTACGGTGAAAAGAGCGCCGAAGAGCTTGAAAGCGAAGCCCATGAAGTGGCGGTTTCCGGTCGCATGATGCTCAAGCGCGTGATGGGTAAGGCCGCTTTTGCCACGGTCCGTGATTGCACGGGCACCATGCAATACTTCCTGTCGCCTTCTGAAGTGGGAGAGGAAGCTTACAACGAATTCAAGGGCATGGATATCGGTGATATCGTTGCGGCCGAAGGTACGGTTTTTAAGACCAAGCGCGGCGAACTCTCCGTTCGTGTGAAGAAAATCCGCTTGATGAGCAAAGCCATTCGACCGTTGGCTGAAAAGTTCCGCGGTTTGGCTGACCAGGAAATCTGCTACCGTCAGCGCTATCTTGACCTCATCATGAATGAAGACAGCCGCGCCCGTTTTGTCAAGCGCAGCAAGATCATCGCCTGCATCCGCAACTACATGCTTGCCAATCGTTTCATGGAAGTGGAAACGCCGATGCTGCACCCGATTCCGGGCGGAGCCAACGCCAAGCCGTTTATCACGCATCACAACGCGCTCGACATGGATATGTACCTGCGCATTGCTCCGGAGCTTTATCTGAAGCGCCTGGTGGTGGGCGGTTTTGAACGTGTTTTTGAATTGAACCGCAATTTCCGCAACGAAGGTTTGTCCATTCGTCACAACCCGGAATTCACGATGATGGAATTCTATGCGACCTATTGGACCTACAAGGATCAAATGGACTTCACCGAAGCGATCCTCCGTCATGTTGCTCAGGAAGTCAATGGTTCGACGATGGTTCATTACCAAGGCCATGACATTGATTTGGGTAAGCCTTTTGATCGTTTGACGCCGCGTCAGGCCATTCAAAAGTACGCGCCGCAGTACACCGACGAAAAGCTCGCCGATGAAGCGTTCCTGCGCAGCGAATTAAAGCGCTTGGGCGCTCCCCAGCCTGACTATGTCGGCATCGGCGCTTTGGAAATGGCTCTTTTTGAAGAAGTGGCGGAATCCAAGTTAATTGATCCGACCTTTATCGTTGACTATCCGGTGGAAATTTCGCCTCTGGCCCGCGCTTCCGATACCAACCCGGAATTGACCGAACGCTTTGAGCTTTATATCGCCGGTCGTGAGACCGCCAACGGTTTCTCTGAATTGAATGATCCGGAAGACCAAGCGGCGCGCTTTAAAGCTCAGGCCGACGCCAAAGCGCACGGTGACGATGAAGCCATGTACTACGACGCCGACTACATTCGCGCCTTGGAATTCGGTCTTCCTCCGACGGGCGGCTGCGGCATCGGCATTGACCGCTTTGTGATGTTGCTCACCGACGCGGCCAGTATCCGTGACGTGTTGCTTTTCCCGCATATGCGCCCTGAAGCTTAATTTTTCAAAGGAGGGCTCGATGAGCGAACTGAATGCGAGATCGGTTTTTGAAACCTATGAAGTTTTAAAGGATCGCATCAATCAGCCGATTCCCTCGGACTATGTTCGGTTTTGCGCCGGAAAAGAAATCATTGGTTGCGTCAAAAAGACGCTTGCCATGACGCTTGCCGGCGCCACAAGCGACTTTCGTCTGATGGATAAACTCTATCTTGCGGAGGAAAATTGCCGCACAATGACTTCCCGAACGGCGGCGATGCAAAAGGCGGCGAGAATCCTTACGGAATTGGGCGAATTGCCCGAAGACAGTGGTGAGCTCGTTGATGTGCGCGCCACAGTCTATGACGACGTGTTTTGTCAGGCGCCTCGCCTTCTTTGTCGCAAGCTTGGTTTGATGACGACCTCCATTCGTCTGACCGCCTACGATAAGAATGGCCAGGTGGTGCTTGCACGCCGCAGACCCGGCAAACCCATCGCGGGCGGTGTTTGGGATAGCCTCGCGGCCGGTCTTGTGAAAGCCAGTGAAGAGCCCGAGCATGCGCTTTATCGCGAGCTTTTTGAAGAGGCCGGTTTGAGCGCCGATGAGGTTGACATTAAGGAAAGCGCTCGCTTTGTGCAGGAACTTCCGGTGCCCGAAGGTTATTTACGTGAAGTGGTGAAAAACTACGAGGGGCGTCTCAAGGATGGGGTCAATCCTGTTAACCGGGATGGTGAAGTCTCTGAGTTCGGCGCTTTTGATCGTCACGAGGCGCTTCGCATGGCTGAACAGGAAAAGCTCATGTACGCCGCCGGTATCGGAATCGCTGAAACCACAATGATCCATCTGGGACAACGCATTGAAGAAAAGTGGTTGCACTATAAAGGTCAGGTCATTATTTAAAGCGTATTCAGATGCGAAATCGCCCCTGGGTTCAAACCTCGGGCGATTTTTTCTACTCAAGTTCCGCTTTTTTCCAATTAAATTTTTCGATCCGCTTCTTTTTATTTTTTAAGGCCTTGGTTTGAAACCGAGTATCCTTGCACATTGCTCGCGCAACCGGATTGCGCTGTTTGGGAGCGGTCCCTTTGATCAGCATTTTTTTCTTTTTTCGCACACCGATTCTCCAAAAGACTCTTTGTCACCCTACGATAACGAAAGATGCTTCACTTCATGATGCATTTAAATATTAATTCGAGCCACTTTTGTGATCCTATTGAATTTAACGCGTCATAAACAGAAGGTTTCGGTGTTAATTTGACAATAAACTTAAAAAGGAAAGAGGAATAACAATGCCGATCACTCAAATACTTTCTGAAGATGTATTGGTTCCCGTGAAAGTCTGGACTAACGATATTGATTTGATTTCTATCCAGCAACTTCGCAATGTCGCCAAACTTCCGTTTGTTTTCCATCACGTTGCGGCTATGCCCGATGTGCATGCGGGCATGGGAGCGACGATTGGAAGTGTCATTGCGACAAAAGGGGCGGTGATTCCGGCGGCGGTTGGTGTGGATGTCGGTTGCGGAATGCTTGCGGCCAGAACAAATTTAACTAAGGAAATGTTTGACCGGCGCGATCTCACGAGTCTTATGGATGAAATATTGAACCGAGTGCCGGTGGGACGTGAACAAAGAAAAAAAGCGCAGATTCGAACTCAGGCTTGTGAACCTTTTGAAGAACCTTTGGCTGAAATTCTGAGCAAAGAACCGGACATGCTCAAACCGATGGTGAAAGCGGATTGGCGTGCGCAGTTGGGAACGTTGGGTAGCGGTAACCATTTCATTGAGCTTAGTGCGGACGAAGAAGGACGCTTGTGGATAATGCTGCACACAGGCTCGCGCGGCGTAGGCAATGTCATGGCGTCATTTTTTATCAATTGCGCCAAGACATTGTCTGCAACGAGCGGTGAAACATTGCCGGACATTAATCTGGCTTCTCTGAAAGAAGGCACGCCGGAATTTAATCTCTATATGAAAGCGGTTCATTGGGCTCAAGCCTACGCGATGACCAATCGTCAGGTGATCCTGGACGATGTGTTGACCGCGATTCGAGTTTTGCGGCCTGAGGCGGCGCTAGACGGCGAAATTGTCAATTGCCATCACAACTATGTTGAGCAGGAAGAGCACTTCGGGCAAACCGTGTGGGTCACTCGAAAGGGGGCTATTCGAGCCGGACTTGGCGAAAAGGGCATTATTCCGGGCAGCATGGGAGCCCGCAGCTATATTGTGGAGGGATTGGGCTGCGTTGAATCGTTTTGCAGTTCTTCTCACGGCGCGGGACGCAAAATGAGCCGCACAGAGGCTAAAAAGCACTTCAGTGTGAGTGACCTGAAAAAACAGACGCTCGATGTGGTCTGCCGTAAAGACGAAGGCGTTTTGGATGAGATTCCGAGCGCTTATAAATCAATCGATGAGGTGATGAAAAATCAGGCGGATTTGACACGAACGCTTCATGAACTTAAGCAAGTTCTTTGCGTTAAAGGTTAAAAGAAAACAAAAGAGGAAAACGTCAAAAAAACGCTTCCTCTTTTTGAAATTGGTATCTCCAACGAGATTTGAACTCGTATTCTGACCTTGAGAGGGTCATGTCCTAACCGTTAGACGATGGAGATAATATAGGCGGACACCCAAGATCAATCGGAGTCATATTGTACGACGATTTTTTAGAAAAAAATATTTTTAACACCCGATAATTTTCGATTATTTGATTAAGGAGCAAAAATGCTGGGGGCGATTATTGGCGATATCGTTGGATCGCGGTTTGAACTCTATCGGTTGCAGTCAAAGGATTTTGAGTGGTTTGCGCCTTCGTCTCGGTTCACCGACGACACCGTCCTTACATTGGCTCTCTGTCAGGCGTTTTTGGATTGCAAAGGAGATTATGGGAAGCTTCCCGAGTGCGCTCAAAATGCGCTACGAGCCTTTGTATTGCAGTATCCCCGAGCTGGTTATGGTGCGAAGTTCCTCGTTTGGGCGTTGTCTGATCATCCTCAACCTTACGGAAGTATCGGCAACGGTTGCGCGATGCGAGTCAGTCCCTGCGCTGTTGTCGCGAAGTCGGAGGCTGAAGTCAAATCTTTTTCTCACGCCGTCACCGGCCTGACTCATAATCATCCGGAAAGTTTTAGAGCGGCCGAAGCCGTGGCGGTTGCGTGTTTTATGGCGCGTGTCGGCATGTCTAAAAAGGCGATTGAAGACGTGATTAAAAAGGACTACTACACGATTGATTTTACGATTGATGGCATTCGATCGAGCTATCGGTTCGGGCACTCCTGTCTTCAAACCGTGCCTTATGCGATTGAAGCGTTTTTTGAATCGGAGTCCTTTGAAGAGGCAATTGAGCTGGCGGTCAGTTTGGGTGGGGACACGGATACCCTGGCGGCGATGGCTGGCAGCATCGCCGGGTTTTACTACGGAGTTCCGGAGGCTATTTCAGAAGCGGCTCGTTCGTATTTGGATGACAATTTAAGAACTGTTTTGGATTCTTTTGAAGAAACCTTCATGGGATCATAGAGGTCGGAGCCCGGGCAGTCCGGATTAGTCGAATTTTTGTCAACCAACTATTTTTCCAACAAGGGGGCTGAATTTTTTTCAAAATCCTCCGATATCAATTTTTCAAATTGTTCTTGCAGTTCTTTCCAAGCATTAGGGATTTTTCCCATTAACGACTGCTTTGAATTATTTTCTTTTTCTAACTGCTCAATTTTTTGAGCCAAGATTTGAGTTTTCAAACTGTTTTTTTCTGTTATTTCGTCAGATTTGGTTGTCGGTTTATCATTGAGATGACGGGAATTTTGGTTAGGACTCATCAAAGACAGATTAACCAATCCATCCATATAACCCTCTTTAACCAGTTCATCATGAAGCTTCCATAGTTCTTCTTCATCTTTTTTGGGAGTTTGGGGTATGAAATGGTCGATCGACGTGCGACTTGTCGAGTATCTGAACGATGATAATTGAATGGATGAATCGGGAATACCAAAGAAGTTGTTCATCCCTTCATTCTTCGATTTTTCGTAAATAAGATAGTCAATGTAATTTAAATGGAATCGAGTCACATTCGGGTAATTCAACAGTGGGCAGATGAAGTTCTTCAAATCGTTATTTGGATCAGAAGCCCATTCTCTGATTGTTTCTGATGAGTTCGCAGGAAAATAAAAAAATAAAAAGGCAAGTTTTCTCAAGAACTCAGAAAAATGTTCTATAAACTCAGAGAAATCGGAAGATTTCTGTTCACTAAGAGTTTCTAATAATGTGTCAAGTTTGGAGTCGTTGTTTAACCAGCGTAAAACACAATCCAACCAATTTTTATATTCACGGCTCGTGAAAGAGCAATGAAGCAGTGACTGTATCAGTTCGATATTTTTTTCTGAACTATTTTTTTCTGTGTCAAACAACAGAATATCATCTTTATCTTTTCTGAAATGACGAAGTTTCCACGTTTCTAGAATTTTGTCGGAAACAGAAGATTTGATAAAAAAGGTGTCCAATAAATAACGACATTTTAGTAATCGGTAGAGAAAGTCCATGACCTCTTTGGCGTTCGAACCATCTCTGACGTTTTTAAAACCAAATATGGCTTCAAATTGTCCGTACAAGCCGGTAGTCGTCAGCGGAATAAGTTTATTTTCTTTGTTACGGGACGGTCTGAAAATACTCAAGACATGTACAAGTAAATGAGGAAAGTCGGTAATTGCAATGAACTTATCTTTAATGTCAGTTCCCTTTCCTTCAGTTGTATTGCCTACATTTAAATAGTCATCCCACGACAAAGACTTTTCATTTCTTTGTTGGGAGTCTGATCGTTTTCTTTTTGGGAAGATCCGCTCATCATGATCTTTCAATCTGAAATCGATGAACTTTTCACCAAAAATTATTTCTTCCAAATGTTGCGTTTCACTTTTTTGAGCCGACAAAAAACTGCTTTGAACAAAAGTGTTCATGTTTTGACAGGCCGACCAAATTATTTCTGCATTATGGGTCTCATAGCCGGCTTTGAACAAAATTTCCATTAAGCGCGCTTTGATGAGGTCCACTTCTTCCATTTGTTCACCTCGGTCATTCATTCTTTCAAAGAAAAGAGAGACGTCGGTTTGTTCGGGTAGTTGAAGGCTCAGCACTTGTGTCCGATCTAAAAGTCCTTCGACAAATGAATCTAAATTGTCAATTGAAAGCAGTTCTTTAATCCCGTTAAAGGCCTTCAGCATGGGAAACGCGGGATCATTGTCTTCAAGGCTTAAGAATTCATTTTTTTCAAGGTGTTCGATTTTTTCAAGGAGTGTATTGGCAGAGACCCGGACCTCATCAAATCGCAAGACACCCTCAGCGATATCAATTTTTTGATCATATTGGGTTTTGAGACATTGCAATAGCAGCCACAAAGTGGTCAAGCGTTGTTGGCCATCAATGACATCCTGAGTTTTTCCCTTATTGATGCAAGTCACCAAAGAACCGAGATAATATGTTGCGCCATTTTGGGTTTGGAATTTAATGTCGTCCATTAATTCTTGAATTTCCTGCTCTATTGTCCAGGTATATTGGCGTTGATAGGCTGGAATCTTGAATATTTCGCCCGACTGTGACTCACAGAGTAACTCTCTGATCGTTTTGAATCGATATTTTTGGTTATCCGTTGACATTTTGACTTTCCTGCTGACCTTTCCAACCTCTTTTTTTGAGGTACCCCTTAAGATCCTCTTGCGAAGCGGATAATTTTTCCAAAAGAATGAAGTCGTTCAAATCGTACATTTGTAAGAACAAGCGAAAAACATCGTCTTGAGCGAGTTCATTTAGCAAACCGCTGAGTTTGACGGCTGGATCCCTTTTTCCTTTTTTGGTTGAATCTTTGGTTGAATCCGTGTTTATCTGAACTTCGTTGTTTTTACGATCCTCCAGATAGCCTTTGATCCGTTTCTTATAGACGTATCTAAAGAGCAGTGAAATATAGGTCCAGTGAGGGGACTGTGGATTTTCTAAAAAATCATCATCGAAATTGACAAAACGATCTACATAAAAGAAAAGCAGTATCTGGAAAACCCTGCGGCAGTACTCATCACCCCGTCGATATCTTCCGTCATAGTCTTCGTCGTAAAGAAATGCATTGATGATGGATTTATCGGTTCCCAAAAATTGAGATTTTTTCCCAGGATTGCTATAGACGGACTCAATAAAATCTCTAAAGGGACTGCTTAAGAAGAAAACGATCCATTTGAAAAAGAACTCACCATTTACAATGGGAGAAGTACTGAAAATGGCATTCTTATTAAATTCTTTTACTTGCGCTAAAACGATCTTTTTTATTCGAGCATCCTGACTGTTTTGCTCACGGCCCTGACTATTTTGAAGTTCTACATCAATACCTTGAAATTCCGCACGATTTTCTTTTGTCAGGTCCCATTCCAGATAAAACCCTTTACTCCATCGACGAATGGAAAATAGGATCTGAAACAGATCACAAAGTTGCTTTTCTGCGGTCTTTTCCCATTCAATAATTGGATTTTCTTCTTTATTTTGTTCACTAAATTGGGTCTTTCGATAGTGATAAGCCTTAAGCAAATCATGAGCTTTTAATTTTTTCCCTTTAGAGTTCTGGGACTCAAACATTTGAAAAGCTTCAGACAATTCCTTGACGTGAATGACAACGACAAAACAATTCTGATTGATGTAATGCCTAATCTTTTGAAGTTCTGTTTCTGAACGTTTTTCTTTCCAGGCATGAATGATTTCCAGATTCTTTTTTACCCTGACCCGACTGATTTCATTTTTTGTATCAAAAAAAGCAGGGATTTCGTTCTGACTATCTTGCTCTTGAGTTAATGCGTAATTGATTAATGCGATGGTTGTTAATCTTTGTAATCCATCGACAACGTCATGGTGATCATCCGTTTTATCGTGAAGAATAATCACGCCAAAGAGAGACTTATCTTTGCTCTCGACAATATCATTTAGCATGGCAAGAACATGCCTATCTTCCCATTTATAAGGTCTTTGATAGTCAGGGCGTTTGATTCTGGGATCATTAATCAGATCGATTAATTTTTTTTCCTCAACGGTCGGAGCAGGCATTCTCGCATTGAATAAAGGTTATTCGGATTTGAGCACTATTTTAGTGCAGGGTGTATTTATTATAAAGAGTGCCATGGACCTTAACACTTTTCTCTTTAAACGAAGTATGCTGAAACAATAAGCACACAGTCTAGAAAGTGGGAGGGAATTTTATGAATACCTCGGAAAAACTTAGCGCATTGCGTCATCTGTTGCGTGAAATCGGTGCGAAAGCCGTTTATGTTGGCACGACGGATCCTCATCAATCGGAATCCGTTTCAGCTCACTGGAAAGCTGTGCAGTGGTTGACTGGTTTCACCGGCAGCATGGGCTACGCGGTCGTGACCGAAGACTATGCGGAATTTTGGACCGATGGTCGTTACACCACGCAAGCAGCGCGAGAAATTGAATCCGGAACATTTCACATTAATTCAGTTTCTGAACCGGACACGCCGGATTGGGATGAATGGCTGATGACGCAGATGCATGAGGGGGATGCGTTATCTGTCGATGGCGAAGTGTTGAGCGAAGCCATGCTTGAAGCGATTAAGCAAAAGCTGCCGATTAAAGGATTGCGAGTACTCTACGATCGTAATTTAGTTGGCGAAATTTGGCAGGATCGTCCGGCGGTACCGCAAGATCCTATTTGGGAATTGCCTCCCAAGTATGCGGTTGAAAGTCGAAGTGAAAAATTAGTCCTTTTGCGGCAACGTCTGAAAAAGTACGGAGAAAACACTTCAACCCTGATTTGTGGTTTGGACGATGTCGCTTGGCTGACCAATTTGCGCGGGGATGACAATCCGCTCTATCCCTTCTTCCATGCTTATGCGTACGTAACTCAATCCGAGGCGCACCTTTGCACGGATCTTTTCAAAATGTCTGAAGATATTCGTCAAAAACTTCAGGCTGACGGCTGGACTTTGCACGAATACAAAGACATTCTGACTATCGTTGAATCGATTAAGGCACCCGCGACGGTTTACGTTGATCCTACAAAAACGCCTTTTAAGCTCTATGAAGCGATTAACTCAGAGATCACTGTTAAAACCGGTGTCGATGAGGTGACGGCGCTCAAGGCCTGTAAGAGCAAGGGCGAACAGGAAAATGTTCGTCTCGCCAATATTCTCGAAGACGTTGCGATCGTTCGTTTTATGAGATGGATTGAAGCCAATGTTGGAAGCGGTCAATTGGATGAGTACACCGTGGGGCAGAAGCTCAATGAATTCCGAAAGATGTGTCCGCTTTATCTTCATCCGGCCAATATTCCGATCGTGGCATACGGAGAAAACGCCGCGTTGCCGCACTATCGTCCTACCAAGACGATGTCGGCCAAGATTGAACCCAAAGGCTTTTTGCTCTTTGACGTGTGCGCGCAATATCTTTGCGGGACAACGGACTTGACTCGTACCATGAAAATCGGCGAGTTGAGCGAAGAGATGAAGTATGACTACACCGTCACACTGAAAGCTCATCTGGCTTTAGCTCATCAGAAGTTCCCTCATGGAGTGACGGGCAATTTAATTGACGCGGTGGTTAAATCAAACCATTGGAATCGGTTGATGGATTTCGGGCACGGAACGGGGCATGGAATCGGCTACGTTTCAAATATTCACGAAGGGCCGGGCAAGATCATTATTGAGTACGCTCCGCTTTTCCCGTATGCAAGAAACATTGCTCTGGAAGAGGGAATGCTCTTTTCCGATGAACCGGGTGTCTACAAACCGGGGCGTCATGGGGTTCGTATTGAAAATTCTGTTTTTGTGCACAAAGCGCAAAAGAACGAATTCGGTCAATTCATGGAATTTGAAACGGTCACATTCTTGCCCTATGAACGGGAAGCACTTTTGTTTAGTGAGTTGACAGAGACGGAAATTGATTGGATCAATCAATACCACGCTCAAGTGTACGAAAAGCTTTCTCCGCATCTCAATGATGAGGAAAAAGCCTGGTTAAAAGAAAAGACTCGTCCTTTGAAGTAATAAAAAAACTGACGGGCGGAGAAAGGAGAATCCGCCCGTCAGTCCTCCTTAATCAATCAGAAAACGCTAGTTCCAACCGATTGATTGCAGAACAGTTAATGCCACGATGGCGATGATGAATGTGCAGCCGGTGTAGGGGAGCACATAGCGCCACCATTGACGAATGTCGACTCCGGTCATCGACAGCGCAGCGGCGAGAACCGCGGAGACTGGCGTGACAAAGTTCGTCAAACCGTCGCCCAACTGGAACGCAAGGCAGAGCACTTGACGCGTGATGCCCAAAACGTCTGCGACCGGGATAAAAAGCGGAATGAGCATCGGCACCTTGGCGGGACCGGACGGAATTAAAAGGTTAAAGGTCGTCGTGAAGATGAAAATACCGGTGGAGACAAACGCATCTCCCAATCCGCCGATCACGGTCACCGCGGCGTAAGCAATTGTGTGCAGGATTTTACCGTCGGTCAGCACAATGCCCACCACTTTGGCAAAACCGATCATCAGACAGATGCCACCCATGGCCGAGGCCCCTTTTAAGAACGTCACCGCCAATTCATTGGGATTGGTGCGATTGGCAATACCCACGACGATCACCGCCACCATGGCAAAAGCGATCAAAGTTGGGAAGCCCCAGCTGTACGCGGCGGCGCCGTAAGCGTAAATGGCAAAAGGCACCAACATGCAAAGCACGGTCACGATTTCGCGAGCGCCCAAGGTCGGGACTGTTTTGTTTGAGCTATCTGTGGCATCAGGGCTTTCCACGTAACCTAAGATGCTTCGGGAAGGATCGCGGCTGATCTTTAAGCAGTAGCGAGTGGTCCAGAAGACGCACAAAAGCGTGAGCGCCGCCCACACAATGAGGCGCGCGCCGGTGCCGGACATCGGAGGAAGCCCTGCCGTTTCTTGGGCCATAAGAATAATGGCGACGGTGGGACCTGCGGCTTGACCGGCCAAAGCACCGATCACAGACATCAAAACGACGATCGCAGGCACGAGAACCGTGATGCTTTTGTCTTCGAGCCGATAGACCGAGTAGTTGATGAGCGAGGTGATGGCGCCCGACTCAATCACCACATAGATTAAGCCACCCATGATAAAGAGCAGAGCAAAGATCACCCCTTGACTGGCAACGCCATTGGTGACTTCAACCAGGGCGCGCCAAGGGCTGATCGGTGAGCTCTCAACATAGTGGAAGGAGTTGGCGACCACAAATCCGGTCTGCGGGTCAATATCGTAGAGACCGGCCGGCACAATGTAGGTGAGACCGCAGCAGATCAAAATGATCAGCAAAATCAAGATGAGCACGTGCGGAACACTAAAACGACACACTTTTTCAGTGAAAGTTTCTTTCTTTTCAGTCATCATCGTCTCCTATTCGGGGCGAGTGAATATCACGCTCTGACAAGGGTTGTCGTGGTTGTCAAAGATTTTGTGAATCGCTGTCTTTTCGTTAAACCGAGGCCAGTAGGTTTCTTCGAACGAGCCGTGGTTAAAGAATTGACACCAGGCGTCCTGCATGGTCTCAGACAGGCGCTGCATTTCTTCGTGACCCGCGCCGGCTAGCATCGGCGCCTCGGCCCAGGCCCCAAGTGTTCCGAACACAAAGGGCAGCTCCAGTGTGTGGCAGGAATCAAATTTTGACTTGGGCGCTTTCCAGATGAAGCGATACTTCCAGGTGTTGCGGTTGCCGGCTGAGCTCAGGCGCATGAAAAGATCATCAGGATGGTCGTAACGAAGGTACTGTCCCTCGCGAATAGCCCTTTCTTCTTCAGCGTTCTTGGGTTGCACGAAAGCGTGCATTTCATCGGCCGTGGTGCCCAACACCACATTGTGATTGCGGCGGATCGCTTCCTTAGCGGCCGCTTCGGCCGTGGCTTCCGGGCTCGCCCATTCGTCTTTAACCGGTTTAAAGAGCATGCCGGCAAATTCCCGACCCATTTCGGCAAAGACCGCATCCGTCGCGCGCAGGATTTCCTCCATGGACTTTGCGTTGATCTTTTCTCTGAATTGAGGATCCTTCGGGTCAAGACCTAAGTGTTTGAAGTGACATTCGGCGATACGAATCGCATCGGCCTGGGTGTGGTTGCCGCGGCCGATAGAGGGGCTTTGCAAAATGGCGTTTTGGAAAAGCCCTTCGGTTTCAGGCAAGGCGATCATGTGCGCGATCGCATTGCCTCCGGCCGATTGTCCGAAAACAGTGACCTTGGTGGGATCGCCGCCAAAGGCTTCAATGTTTTTCTGAATCCAGCGAAGCGCCTCGATTTGATCGAGAATGGAAAGATTGTCGGTGTTGAGCGCCGGGTGATACAAAAAGCCCAGTGCGCCGATGCGGAAATTCACACCGACCACCACGATATTGCCGTGACGGGCTAAGCTCTCTCCGTCATACCAGTCAATATTGCCTGCACCGCTGATATTGGCGCCGCCGTGAAACCAGACGGCCACCGGATGTTTGCCTTTGGTATCGGGTGTAGAAATGGTTAGTGTGAGACTGTCTTCTCCGATCGGACGATGAAGGGGGCCCATCGCCAATTCCAAGTTTGACGGACCTTGAGGACACATGGGACTGTGTTGGGTGGCTTTTAAAACGCCCTCCCAAGGCTCAAGCGGTTCAGGTCGGCGAAAACGTCGGTTGCCAATCGGAGCTTTGCAGTAGGGCACGCCGAAAAATTTTTGAATTCCGTCGTGTGTGAAACCTTCTATGTCACCGTATACGGTGTGAACGAGCGGGGTGGTCATTACAATCTCCTTACCAGTCGAATTGTTCACTTGTTCGCTAGGTAGCTTACTCCAAAATTTTCCACTCGGTATAAGCGTTTTTACCCATATCGAAGCGGATAATTTCTTTGAAGTTATGGAAACGGAATCAAGCTCTTAAAAATAGCCAGTATTGCTGAACTTGCTTAAATGGTTATTGTCTTGTTGGGAACGTAGTCTTCGCCTTCCCCCATGGTTAAATAGCCCAGTTGGTTGGAAAGAAGCTTTGTCTGCCCAATCGTTGTTTCAACGGAACGGTGCGAGTGTCCATAGATCCAATAGTCGATATTGGTATTGGAAATCCAATTGCCCAGTTCCGTTGTAAAGCCGGATGTCAACGGAGAATCTCGGAAATAGTCTGTGTTGGCTACAAAACTCGGTACATGGTGAGTGACGACGATTTTATTCTCAGCAGTCGATTCCTGAACGCTTTTCTGAATAAATTCAAACGCCGCTACATGGAGTTCGTTGTAGTCATTAACCGTGATGCAACGATCATCAAAGTAGATCGCTCGGAAGTCTAATAATCCAGAGCTTACAGCAACGGTGGCCTGCGGCGGAATTTTTGACCACAAGGTTGAGCAAATGAAGTCGATTTTGTCGATCTGGACAACAGTGTTATTACAACAAAGGACGTTATCTCGGATCTTAACCTTTAGGGGCTCAATTAAATCCTTCTTATTGTCCCATTTCTCGTAATAATCATGGTTGCCCGGGACAAAAATTGTGAGTTTAAAATTTTTCTCGCACCAATCCCAAAAAGTATCAAAACGGTACAAATAAAAAAGATTCGCCACGTCTCCGGCCAACACTAACACATCACCTTCAGGCAACAAGCCCTTTGAGGTAACGTAACGGTAATTTAGCGGGAACGCTAAATGCAAGTCAGAGGCGTATTGGATCTTCATATCTATCGATTGGATGATTGCTTTTGTTTTAACCAATAATATCCTATCGGTTCTCCTACAGGTGATAAAGGGCTCTTCTGTTTTTTTGAAAAGCTGCATAAGTCAATATCCGAGGCTGTTTTTAGAGCAGAGGTAGGGTGATTCGACGAAAAAATATCGCAATCGTTAGAATCTACAGTTCAAAGCTTTGAGTGTTTGTATGGCAAAGAGTTTAAAGATTAAGAAAACCTCCGCGGCGGATTTGGTGTGCCAAAAGATGAAGGAACTGGTGGCTGACGGCACTTGGGTCGCCGACCAGAAAATTCCCTCTGAGGCGGATTTGGCGGAAAATTTTGGTGTGAATCGTTTGACGGTGCGTATTGCGCTTCAGCGCTTAAATGTCTTGGGTGTGTTGGAAACCCGGGTCGGCGAAGGCACGTATGTTCGAACGTTTGATTTTGATAAACACTTGACTGAAATCGCCGATTTTTATGTCAACGATAAAGTAATGGACGATGCGTTGGAGTTTCGCGGGGTGATTGAACTCGCCGCGGCAAAATTAGCCATTGATCGTTGGCAAGGTGATGATCTCGAACGCGTGCGTGCCTGTTGCGAAGCCTTTGAGCAGGAACTCAGCCGTTATTATTCACTCACGGATCCGATCGAAAAGCAGCAGTCCTTTGTCCAAACGGTTGATATCGGTCTGGCGCTTCAAAATGAAATTGTGAAGCTCTCAGGCAATGCTCTGTTGAGTTATGCCTTCAGCATTGCCAAGGATCCCATTCGAAAACACATGATTCGCAACGCGGTCACTCGTATTCATGATCCGCGCGGCAACCATTCGAAAGTGTGGGTGAAGGCTTATTGGGATGTGTATGAAGGCCTTAAAGCAAGGGACCGGGATGCGACAATGGGCGCTTTAAAGCGCGTCATTAATATCAAGGATTCCGCGAAGTAACGTTGTCATAGGCAAAGAAAAACCGCACGAAGTCATTGCGACGTGCGGTTTTTTTGAGCCTATTGGGCTGGTTGCATGGCCTGCAATATCATTTCCGCATTACGCCTGCAGGTCTCGTGCCCGTTTTGGTAGCAAGTGACTCGGACGAGCTCCCAGATATCACGATTGTAGGGGGCCAGTATCAGCGCCCTCATGGATGACATTTCCGCGGCCGGCATATTGTTGGTATGCAATTGCGCGGCTGACAGATTGCAGAACGCGGCAATAAATATCGGATTGGCTTGGGTGGCGCGCTCAAAAAGTTTGGCGGCAAGAGCATAGTCCTTTTTGTTAAAGGCCTCGATGCCATGCGCGTTTAATTGCTCGGCCATTTGCGTTTCACCGACTTCGGGAATCGGAAAGCTTTGGATGAAATCAAGAAGTTGGCGCGCTTCAGAAGCCTGGTATTGTTTCTGGTTCAGGATATTGAGAAGCGTGCCGGGGGCTTCTTCCAGCGTGATTTCATGAACACCGCTTTCCACCGGAGCTTGGGATTCAGACACTTCCGGTGTGGCAGCGGGCGCAGTCTGTTGCGGTTCAGTTGCATAGGACTGAGCCGGAGGGTTTGGCGCGCTGTAGCCCTCGTCAGCCCATGTTTCTTGATTGTCGGAATCGAAATTCCATGGGTAGGTGCACAAAAAGAGCGAGAAAATCATCACCAGGACAAAGAGCCACTTTTTAATTCCGATATCCGGTTTGTAAGGCTTAATCGTTTGCTGGCTCTGATTGGCAAGCTGCGCCATTTCCTCATTGGTCATATCAATCTTGGCGTCGGCCGACTCAGCGCGAATCAGCGCGGCCCGACGAATTTGAGCCGAGGTTTCATCGTACTTTTTCTTCTCGTTTTTAATTTTGTAGTACGTGATCGCTGAGTAAAGGGCCGCAATCGCCATACCGATCCAGATGATGGGCTCTGAAGCCGAGTAGTCATTGCGCTTGAACATTTGCACGCCGCTTAAGAGAATCGCCGCATAGGTCGGCACCATGACCCACTGCAATGACTTTTTGGCGGTGGCTTCGATTTCTTCCTTTCCCTTGTCTGAAGGCAAATCGCCTAAACAGTGAGAACCGTCGCAACCGTCAATCGTGGTTGTGTACGTTTGCTGTTTGTACTCGAAAGTGACCTGAACAACCGGCGCGTATACGCTGTGCGGAGTATCAAATTCAAGCACCGTATTCCAGCTCCAGTCCTTTTGCTGATCGCCCAGTCGGTTGTTTTTTACAGCATGCTCTACGCTTAACGCCAAGGTCGGTTTGGCGTATTCAAAGGCAGCGGTGGAGGTCAATTGAAAGGGCAGAAGCTCAACACCGGTGCAGTAGCGGCTGTCAAACGAGACCAATCCGCTGATTCGGCTATGAAACACAATGGAGGCGCAGTTTCTCGGGTAGGCGTGGCTTGCCGGACAGAGATAATGAAAGACGCCCTCTGTTGTCCCGGAGTGCGGCGTCCAATCAGTTACCGTCCGTGTGCGGGTTTCCCAGCGTTTGGAACCGCGGTTGTAGTAGCGCTCGACTTCCTTTCTGTCGTAGCCAAAGGAAGCGCTCCAATTGGCTTTATATTGGCCGGAACAATCCCATGCCGGCAGAAATAAAAACTTCACTTCCGTGATTTTGGCCGCGGTGGCCAAGTCATCAGGTGTGGTGAGGCCTGTTGTCATGTAGGCGCGGGCAGCGGTCACGGCCGAGTCTTCGTCAAGCGTGAAGGGTTTGATGTAGTCCGCGCTTTCGAGCGTTCCTTCCGCGGCGTCAAGGACAATGGTGTTGCCGCAATATTCACATTGAAGCGTGCGGGTGCCGGGTTCGTATTGAAGCTTGGCGCCGCATTTACTGCACTCAATTTCCATGATGATCAGTCTCTTTTCTTGTTGAGCATTTGACGAAGAAGCAGATCGCGTCGCGCGATGAGTTTGGCGATCTTATCCAAAGTCGCCGCGTCCGCATTGCCGGTTAAGGTTGAAAGGGCTTCGGTGATTTCCGCTTCAACCGCTTGGCTTTCATCACAACGGCGGCGGTTACTGAGTCGGAAGGATTCCGTGATCTTAAGGAACGCTTCGCGATTGTCACCCGTAAATTCCAATTCAAGTTCTTTTAAGCGGGCGTCTGTTTCGGTATACCAGTCGGAGACGCGGTGCTCTTGCTGCACCGCTTCGATATGCTTTTTGGTCGTTGATAAAAGAACCCAGTAAGCCGCAAGAGCCAGGAACCAAAGAAGCTCCAGCACGATGGCCACTTCGCGCCAATCAAAATAGGCGCAGACAACGGCCAAGAGTGAAACGGGAATAAGGAGGGGGCGAAGCACGAGCGCAAGACCAATGGCGGCAGCCGCCGGGTCATTGCCCACGCGCCAATACATTTGCATGCCGATGCTCGCTCCGAATAGAAGAACTGCAACGGCAAAGACGGGTTCAGTGAAGCGTTCCGGAACAAAAATGTAGAACGCGGCAACAACAAAGACGAAACTTAATGCGCCTAAGAGGCGGAATTTAGAGGCAGCGTTCATTGCAAAATCTTCCTTTTTTGTTCAGCAAACTCTTCTTCGGTGAGAATGCCCGCGTTTTTCAATTCACCCAATTCTTTAAGAAGCCGGATTTTTTCAGCCCAAGCGTCGGTTGAGGCTTGAGCTTGAGTTTGATCGGGAACGTTTTGCGTGTTGATGACGCCGCCCATGGCAGTGGGGGAGCCAAATGTCATCTGACCGCCCAAGGCCGTGCCGATGCCCATGCCCATAAAGCCGCCCGCGGTGCCCTCGTTGCTTGCGGCGCGATCGAGTACATCAAAGCTTCGGACTTGTTGGTAGCGTTGACCCAAAACTTTAAGTTTGGCCTGTTCACTCAAGATTTTCTTCAGTTCAATGACCGAACTGTCGTCTTCGGGTACCGACACCGACATCAGGTCAAAGCGCTTGAGCTCAATGCCATAGTCGCCGAACACGTCGTTGAGCTTTTCAGGGAGCTTGAGCGAAATGTCGTCCAAGTAACTGGAGAGCTCGAAAATAGGAATCTTTTGCTCAACAATCATTTCCGAAATAAAGGACTTCACGCGCGCGGTGATAAGGCCTCGGAAATAGTCATCCAGCTGATCGGCGGTAAGCGACTGAAGCGTCCCCACGAGTTTGGCTAAGAGTTTGCGACCGTCCACCACGCGGATACCGTATTGGCTGAAGGTGCGCACCGGCAGCAACACCCCATAGACCGGATCCATGAGCTGCATGGGCTGCAGCGTTCCCCACTTCAATCCCATGACTTCGGCTTTGCTCACGAACCACACTTCGCTTGTGAAGGGGGAGGAGCCACCGAAAGGCAAGCCCAATGCTTTACTGATGACCGGAAGGTTTTCCGTGGACAGCACGTGGCGGCCGCTTTCAAAGGGACCTTCGTATACCCCTTCGTGAACAAGCCAGGCTTGCTGGCTGTCGTTAACGATTAATTGAGTCCAAGTCGCGAGTTGATCGGACGGGAATTTCCACACCAGAAGTCTTGGATTGGAGGTGTCCCACTTTACAAAATCAATAGCTGCCATAGGTCAGAAGGGCTTTTTAAAGCCGGGGTAAAAAATGAATAACAACATCATTTTATTTTAGTCTAGGGATGGGGAATTTGGGGAGATGGTGGGACTGATGTATGGCGGTGTCTTTAAACTTTTCTTTCATTCTTGTCAGTTGCACTTATTATTGTTTATAAGCTTCCTCAATAGATGTTTGGTTTGAGATCATAGTACTGTTAGGTGTGCGCCTGAAAAAGTTTTGAAAATCACAATAAAAGTTTGCTCTAAAGGTGAACGCAATGACTGATGTGCGATTTTAGAGGACAATAGACCAAAAACTGTACGATGGGTATGGCTTTAACTCAGGCTTCAGAACTATCAAACAGTCGGATTATTAACCGAGATTGTCGGGCAACAATTGAAGAAATTTTGTGTTATCGGCAAAGCAAAAGTGCGAACGGTAAAACCCGATTGCAAATGGGAATATGAAGGGGAGTATGAAGCCAATCAGTTTGATTCCGGTTTCGTGCTTCAATGTTTGCAATCCGATTTATGCGTCAATCTCATTCAGGAAGCTTTTTGTGTTGATGCAGTACAGGGAATGGAGATGAAGACATTTTTTAACTTTCCGGACGAATTTACTGAAACGGTGATTGCGGCCATTACCGGTCGGATAGATAACACCCGGGCTTGTTTGAATCTCGTTTTATCCAATGGTTATTGTGTGCGATTTGAAACAGAGTGCAAACATGGTGCAACACAAACGAGGCGTGGGACAATTGAGCTAAAGCCGATTACGGACGAGTTATCTGACAAATATCAAAATGCCAATGAACTCACCAAACCCCAAAACACGCGGGGATATTAAAAGCATATTTAGTCGGAAAAATTCTTAGGAGAAAGAATGCTCACAGTGAACGAAATCAAAGAACGTCTTTTAAATGTCGAAAAAGATTACGGCATTAAGGTGCTGTACGCGTGTGAATCGGGGTCAAGAGCTTGGAACTTTAATTCCAAAGACTCCGACTATGACATTCGTTTTCTATATGTCAGAAGACCAGAAGACTATATCGCAATTGAATCTCCGCGAGATGTTGTTGAAGTGCCAGGCGACGCGCTTTGGGATATGAGTGGGTGGGACTTGTCTAAAGCGCTGAAATTGTTGGTGAAGGGCAATACCAATTTAATTGAATGGCTGCGCTCGCCGATTGTTTACATTGAAAATACGGAACTTTGCCAAGAAATGTTGGATTTAGTATCCCGGATGGTTTCGTTCGAACAGCTTTTTTATTCTTATCAGGGATTCGCTCGGGCTCACTTCAAAGCCTACCTTCAAGGTGAAGAGGTGTGGCTTAAAAAGTATCTCTATGTTATGCGCCCTCTTTTATCCGCTTATTGGATTGAAAAAGAGGGGCGATTACCACCCATAGTTTTTGAAAGGATGTTGGTTAGAGCGGGCGAGGAACATCCGTATCTTCTTGAACCCATGCAAAAATTATTGGAGAGAAAGCGAAATGGTCTTGAACGAGAGTCGGGGCCCAGACTTGCAGAGTTGGATCGGTTCATTGATTTGATGCTGAATAAAACTTATCAAGGTCCGAAGGCTGAGAAGGAGATTTTTGAGGAAGCACTCAATAGCGTATTTAGAAAGTATGTTTTGAGTCGTAGCAAATAAAAGAGAAAAATTTACCTGTTTGGGGTGAGGGTAGATATGAAAGCCTTTTACATAATCCGTTTAGCGCTAACATAAAGGTCAAATCGCTTAACATTATTTGGGAGAGTTTCATGTCGTACAACCGAATGGGAATTAATAGCGAGACCATAGAGAAAGTTTTGGCTTTCCGAGATCAACGAAACTGGGCTCAATTCCACAATCCCAAAGATTTGGCGATTTCAATCTCTTTAGAAGCTGCCGAGTTATTGGAATGCTTCCAGTGGTCGGGTTCGGATGTGGAAGTTACTCGAAAACATAAAGCGATGCAGGAAGAATTAAGTGATGTATTGATTTATTCCATACTGTTGGCGGATCGTTTAAACATTAAGTTAGATGAGGCTATCAGAGAAAAAATTGCCATGAATGCAGAAAAATACCCTATTGAAAAGAGTTATGGAAATTCTGCGAAATACGACGAAATATAGGAGATTGGTATGGCATTGGTATTCACTGGAACCCTCAGTCAATTCTATAAAAATTTGAGTCATATCCCTGATTTATTGGCAGGTAATGAACATATTGAAACATTTAGAAAGTCTTCTCAATACCGAGCTTGGGAAAATTCTTTGAGATTTTTGTCCAGTGAATTCTTAATGTCTCAGATTAAAGAAGATTGTGGAGTTTTGATCGAATATAAACTTCCTGCAACAAGTCGACGAGTTGATTTTATTGTCACAGGTTATGACTCAAAGGGGAGGCCGGGTTTTGTCATCATTGAATTAAAGCAGTGGTCGGATGCCCAGGCAGTGAAAGATAAACCAGGAGTTGTTATTGCTAATGTCTCCGGGTCTCACCTTGAAGAAACTAACCATCCCAGTTATCAGGCGTGGTCATACAAAATGTTTTTGGACAATATGCTTGATTCTGTTCAAAAACATCATTTGCATTCGGTAGCTTGTGCTTATATGCACAACTACGATTATCAGGGATTAAATAAAGACGAATTGGCAATAACTCCCAATGTTGAATTAGTCAGTGAAACCCCAATATTTGGAAAACATGATGGACGAAAGTTAGGTGATTTCATACAAGAAACTGTTGGAGAAGGCAAAGGCGAGAAAATCATGCAACTGTTGGCAGATGGCAAAGTGGTTCCGAGTAAAGGGTTAGCCGATGCCATATGTCAAATGTTTGATGATGTTAAAAGTCAGGTATTTACGCTGATCGATGAACAGAAAACGGCTTACGAGACGATTATGCGGGCCGTGCGACGGACTAAGAAGGGAAAGTACTGCGTAATTATTTCTGGTGGTCCAGGAACCGGTAAGAGTGTCGTGGCAGTAACTGCTTTGGTTAATATTCTTCGTGAATTCGTTGATGACGAGAAAAAGCGAAACGTTCGCTTCGTTGCTCCAACTTCTTCGTTTAGAACTGCAATGACCTCAGTATTAGGTAGCGGTGGGAGAACACGAGAGGAGAGGAAAGAAAATAAACGATTGGCTGACTATCTCTTCTCAGGGAGTATGAGTTTTTTCATTCCTGATGTTAATGACCCTAAAAAAAATGTTTATCCGAATAATCAATACCATTGCTTGATTTGTGATGAAGCTCACCGCTTGCATAGTTATCAAAACATGTATAGAGGAAAGAATCAGATAGAGGATATTGTTCAAGCGGCTCGAGTTTCTGTTTTTTTCGTCGATGACAATCAATCATTAAGACCTGCGGATATCGGTTCGGTTGAATCAATAAAAGCCGCAGCCGATAAATATTCTGCAACTGTTGAGCAAGTGGATTTATCGGCACAATTCAGGTGCCATGGTGCCGACGGCTTTTTAAATTGGTTATCTGTTGTTTTGGGGCTTTCTGATGCTGAGAGTAATGCCCATGCCACCGGTTGGAATCGCAATGAGTACGATTTTGAAATTGTTGATAGGCCTGAAGAAGTTTTGAAGTTTGTTAGGGAGAAAAACCAAGAAGCGAAAATGGATCCGATCCCTGGAAGAACAATTATTCCGGGAGCAAGGTTATTAGCTGGGTACGCATGGCCGTGGACAAAGGAAAACAATAATCTTGGTGAAGTGAAAGATGTTGATCTTGGCACTATTCAGCTAGCTTGGAATAATCGGAAAGCAAGTTATAAATGGGCTATTGATAATTCAGATCGTGTTAAAGAGGAAGTCGGGTGTGTCCACACCAGTCAAGGCTTGGAATTTGATTGGGTTGGTGTTTTTATTGGGAAAGATCTTCAATACGACTCAAAGAATCATTGTTTGAAGGCAAGTATTGATAATTACTTTGATAAAGGCGGAAAAAACGGATTGGGTAAGACAAAGGAAGAACGTGAGAAGAATTTACTCAAGTATGTCTGTCGTTGTTATAGAGTACTTCTTTCTCGTGGTATTCGAGGAGCTAGGGTTTACTGTTGTGATGAAGCATTAAGAGAATTTTTAAAAGAAAAATTATCCCAGGTGCAAGGGCAGGTCTTATAACGAATCAGGAGTGACCTTCATTTGGAAGATGAATAAAAACTTATTGTCGTCAGGAGAGTTTAGTGTTTTGTTTCACTAAAGGAGCGTTTATTGTAATAGCCTCTGTGACTTAGGAATGGCACTCCATTCGACCTCCCTAGAGAGTTACTTTGTACTCCGTTGGGCTAAGTTTACATTTATTGATATCCCATGGATCATATGCCTTAACTCTACCTCCTGATGCTTTGATTTTTGGGGAGGTTGTGACCTTAATACCATGAACAACTAATAAAATACTTTTCCCTTTGCTTTTTTTGTGGAGTTCTACTTCTCTGCGCCCCATGTTTATGGAAGTGGGCTCCCCAGTCAAACCTTTAACTTCTACAAAATATTCTTTTCCATTTTTGTAAGCAGAATAATCATAAGAATTGTTAGATGAGCGATCCTCTATTTGTTTGAAATTATGTTGTTGCAACCATTCTCTGGCTTTTACCATTCCCCGCATTTCTATGGCATGTTTTTTCTCAGCGTCACGAATATAACCTTGGCCGTTTCTAACTTTTGTCGGTATATGTGAGTCAAAATTTTCACTTTCATAACTGTCAGCTACTTCGGTTTTTGATTCTCTTTCAGATATGAGGGTTAACAAATTGGGTACTTGCTCTTCGTTGAAAGGAACGCCGCTGCTTTGAGGGGCCCAAGGACTTGCTTTTTTATTAAAAGGGAAACGCCTGTATATAACATCAATGCTAACTATAGGTAGGTCACTGAAGTATTCGAATTTAATCGGAACAAAGTATGCCTTTACAGAAGTACTGTAATAGTTTACGGCTTCGTAAGGTTCTCCACATACGGTTCCCCAACCTACAAGTCCTCTTTCAGAAGCAGGCAAACGTCCTACCCTCACCAAAATACATCTGTCACCGATATTAATACGTTTATGGGCTCTTACTTTCCAGTCACATTTTACTGTCTTTCCTTTTGATGCTTGGACGATAATGTCTTCATGGTTATCAGGAAAATCTTTCTTAGGGTTCCAAGTGAAAATATAGATAGGGGTGTTTGAGTTAAGGAAACTCATTTTTAAATCCATATGAGAAGATTAATAAAACTTCTTTCAATGCTAATAGGAACTAAACTGAAAGAAAAGATTTTAGTTTAGCTACCAGAACTACAATGCCGCTATCCATATAGTCGGACCAGGTTGAGTATTACCATGTAATTGTGTTACTTTGAACACACCGTACATGCCCCAGCTCCTTCATCATCTCCATACAAATCATCAATATCTATGACATCTAATCCAACACGTAAAGGATTTTGAGGACGACGTTTTATTTCTTGTAATCGACGTTTTTCGTAGTCAGCTTTAATTTCTGCAATTCGCTCTGGTTGAGATAGTTCAGCGAGAGATTCATGTTCACTCCACGTAAATGGGCTTCCAGAGTCTGTAGCGATTTTTTCATACTTCATGGCTTCGGCAAATTTATCTGGATGCCTCTCTAAAAGATGAACCCACTCAATCTTTTTCTGGAAGAAACAGAATGTGCATCCTGATCTTGAACGCCATTCATAGTATTTAGGCAAACCAATTCCAGCACTGTCCAATATATCTAAAACCCCTTGCTTATTGATCCCATTTTCTCGGAAAGGTAAAACAACATGTAAATGGGGGTGTTGCTGCGTTAAACCGGTACGATGCTCTTCGTCAGATCTGATGGCAACGTAACTATAAACATCCTCACCTGCATCTAGCCATGGTTTAATCCATTGTTGAAATGGTTGTAATTTCATGACACGAGTACACCACCGGGTCTGGGGAGATGGTAAATAATTACTAAAAACCTTAAGCCAATAATCAAAATCTCGATTAGGGTTGAGGTATTTAATAGGTTTCCCCAAATAGCCTTCAAGAGAAGCTAAGAACTCATAAACCTCTGGTAACTCTTTTCCTGTATCGGTAAAAAAATATTCGATGTCCAATTCAGGATGATTTATGCTCATGTAAATCGCCAAGGCAGCTGAGTCTTTTCCTCCGGAGATCCCTAGTAAATGATGTTCAGCCATTCTTTTTCATCCTATTTAGAACTTTAGAAGTTTGCTCAATTAATAAAATCAATGCTTTTTTCTCAGACGAAGAGGTAGAAGCCTCATTCCCAGAAATTTTGAATTCACACATGTCATCGCCTGGAATATTGGAAAATGATGGTTTTGACAAGAACCGCAAAATCATTTGTGAAATAGATGAGCAAAATTTAATTTTTAAATTAGATCATGAGGTTATTGACTGGATGGAACATACCGAAATTTTCTACACAGTCAAGAGTATGTATCCGGTAGAGGGAATCGTATATCTTATTCAGGCACTAGTTGAAAGAGAAATTAAATATTTAAAAGATAATCCCATATTCCCAGAAAGTACAATCAGCGGATTGCTCGAATCTCTTGAAAATCTCTACGATGACGACGATGTTGTGGTTCCTTTGGCCTTTAGCACAGATAAAAAACTAGATCGCTGCCCACTATGTGGGAAAGGCTCTTTCCGTACAGCCTTATATGGGTTAATTACCAAATCTCCAGGTCCAGAATACACATTAAGAGGCTGTTGTATGGGGCCATTTCCAGTTAAGTGTATTTGCTCCAATTGTGGGTTATGTTTGTGGGGAAAGCCTGACGCTCCTTACCGTTTATTATTGGCCAAAATACGTAACAAACTAAAACACGTCGAAGATGAAACTCATCGCCTAGAAGAATATTTAGATGAAAATTTAGAGAGACTTTTGACTAAGAGTAAGCTCAAAATAGATAAAAATAATCCTTGGGCTTAGCGAACATTACAAATTCCGTTGTGAGCTATTTTGAACTTCCAGACTAAAGCTAAAAAATGGAACTATCAGGCGTCGAGCCTGTTCCTAAGACTATATTAGTGTTACTCATAATCCAAATGAGAGGCCTACAACTTATTAGAAAACTTGCATATCAAAGCCGGTAACTCTTTATCCATATGTCAAGCGACAAAAGAGTTAACCCTCATTTTGAACTGACCCCCAGAAAAGCGACAATTGCATACTGGAGGTCCTGTGGAAAATATTCGCTTAAAAGTATTAGCTGGTTTTATGGCTGGGGAATCGGCAAGCCATTTATCGAAAATCCATTCCCTACCATTAGACCAAGTTTTAGAATGGAAGCGTCTGACAGCTTATGGTCATACGGATTGGACTGAGGGCACTAAACGTAAATACAGCATTGAAGAAAAGCGATTGATTCTTCAAAGGTATTTTTCCTAATCTTTGGGTTGTAAACGCTTTGCTGCCTTGAATAATGTCAGTTGCGGTTTATTAAGACATTGGGTTAGGAAAGTCAAAAAATTCGGAAGTATCGATTCGGCTTACCCGGCAATACGGAATTCCTTACCTAACAGTCGGTCAAATTTTGAAATTATTGCTTGGGCTGTTTATGAGGTGAAACAAAATCATCGTTGCACCAGAGAAGTAGCCGAGCAACTGGGCTATAACATACGATCGGTGCAGCGCTGGTGCCGCCAATATTTATTGAATAGCGATTTTTGCCATACTGTTAACTCTGCCTATCAGCAAGGTACAACCATGGCAACGATTAATCAAAAAAAATTAGAACGGCAAAAGCAAGCATTAATGCGTTGGATAAAAAACAACTTCGATCTGAAGACAAGAGATACAGCTAACATGATTTCTCAAATTTCGCAGTTGCATACTTACGGTCTGTCTATTCAGGAAGCTTGTTAGCTATTGGGAATTCATAGAAGTACTTATTACAGGAAATTAAAACAGGAAAAATCATCGGATAGTCAACCTTTAGTCGATGCAATAAAGCTTTTCCAAATCCAACATCGTTATTCATACGGCGCTAAACGCATGGCTAAAGAAATGAGCCGCCGATTCAATCAACCGATTAATCACAAAAGAGTTGCTCGATTAATGAGATTAAATGGTCTAAATGCAACTATCAGAAGACGAAAAAAACTATTTTCATGTACAAACTACTCAAAAAACCTTGATAGTCGACCTGTCAATAATTTAATCAAAAGAAATTTTGTTTCTGACAGTCCACGAAAAAAATTAGTTTCGGATATGACCTTCTTTCATACTGTCGAAGGATGGCTGGTTCTAAGCACAATAAAGGACCTTTGTACTAAGGAAATCATTGCTTGGGATTTTGATGCCGGTGCAACAGTCGAGCTGGCTATAAAGACACTTGATAAAGTCGCATACTGCAAAGACGCCATCCTCCATAGTGACCAAGGAGGAACCTATACAAGTCCAATGTACAAGGATACGGCCGAAAGCTACAACTTAGTTTTAAGTTACTCCAGAAAAGGAAATTGTTATGACAATGCCTGTATGGAAAATTTTTATGGGCACCTTAAATCAGAGACAATTTATCAGTTACCTATAACTCAGCGTTATTGTCTAAGAAGGGAGGAACTCAAAAAAATCATTAACAATTACATTACCTGGTACAACAATGAAAGAATCCAGGCAAAATTGAACTATCTTTCCCCTGTGGAATTTCGTCTTAAAAATTATCAGCAAACTGTTGCAATTTAGGGGGTCTGTTCAATTTAGGGGGATATTACTTTGTCGTCCAACATCCATATCAGCCCATCTTGCAATACCGTCTTTTTCAAGCACGAAAATCGGGAAACTGTCAACACTTTGCCAATAGTTTAATGAGCATTGTCATAAGCGTGATAGTTTCGTATTTCAGAAAATTTCTAAACTTTCTCTACCGATTCGTTTTTTCCTTTGTATCAAAGTAACCCCAAAGTCTGGATTGTTCTTTCTTATCCAAAGTCGACCAAAGGTGTGATCTCAGTAATTGCACAAGACTAATTGGCTGATCACCATTTGCAACGCGAGATAAATACGCAAAAGAAATTCTTTTGCCATTGGGCAGATTAATGAAAGGCTTTTCGTGTTTGTTTTGCATTTTTCAATCTTCTTTAATTCCAAAAAAGTGCAACGAACAGTGTTCCCACTCTTCATGGGATAAAACCCTACCCATTAAAAAGACCGCGCAGTGAATTACGTCACCGGCAGCGAATTCCTGTTTTTCGCCCACGTTGTCAATTTCAGGCGTATAGATATTTAGCGGAATCATTTGGTCATGATCTTCGTCTAAGACGATCCATGGGACGGTCAACTTCCAAATCTTTTGTCCATAAGCTTCAATCTTTTCGGCAGAAATCACTTCAGCGGTAAGATCCTCAATGCTAGAGTTGTCAGGATTCGGTGTGGTCTTACAGAAATTGGATTTCCGAACGGTTATGTAGAACTCATCCGGATTGAAATCGGGGTGCATTGCAAGGAAAAGTTCCTTTTGTTCTTCGTAAAGCTCGCCTTCCCGGATAATCATGTCTTCCATTTCGGTTTTAAAGATGTATAACGGCAATCCGAATACCTCGAGGACATCACTGCAGGGAAACATCCCGTCTCCATCCCGATGTAATTTAAAGAAGGGCAGTGTGCATTCGTAAACTCGGTCTTTAATCTGAGAATGGAAGGGTTTAAAACGCAGTTCAGAGCAATTGGGGTAACCTTCAGAAGGCCGGTAACCTCGAGGAATAAACCGCAAACGAGTCCCTTGCAGCCAAGGCCAAATATTTAAATGCTCATCAACAAAATCGCCCTCTTTGTCCGTGTAACCCAGATATTCGCACAAGATTTGCGGGCCCTCATTAAAGGTGTTGAATTTGCCGCACACCAGAGTCCGCGATTTATTTGACGTATCCACATCCAAAATAACCATTTTTGAAGGTTCGCAGGCATCGCTGAAAGTCTCGATAGACGCAGTAATGTTGGGGAAAATTAAACTAATCAGAGTCTTATAGGGGATAGGTTTGAGCTTATTGCGTTTAATTTTTTCTCGACGCTTGTTTAGACGGCTTTTTTTCAAAACATTGAGATCATGAATAATAAGAACGGGCATTTCGACTGTCATGATGAATACTCCTATATGAACTGTTTCTCACCTAATATATTTAACATGGTTAACCTCGGTTTAAGAAGCAGGAAGGAAAGGCGCATTGCAAACCTGAGTATCTTTATCCATTTTTCCAATTGAAGAAAAAATAAAGCCCTCTAACCACAAGGATTAGAGGGCCATATAGTCAAGAAAATCGCTCTTTTTGGGCTATCTCACGCTTTCTTCAACTTGAGCGAGGAAGTCACTGAAAATGCGTTTCATTTCTTCGTGATCAGGCCACATATTTTCCGGATGCCACTGCACGGCAACGATTGAGGCGCCTTCGGTGCCTTCAATCCCTTCAATGACTCCGTCGGGGGCTACGGCTGTAACCTTCAGTCCTTTGCCGAGGTCCTTAACGGCCTGATGGTGACGGGAGTTGACTTGAGCTGTTTCTCCGAGCGTTTCAAATAACGCAGAGCCTTCGCTCAGTCGCACTTCGTGCACGGGGTAGTTGCCGAGCGCCAACTGGGAGTGCTGAATATAAGACTCCTTGCATTGAGTGGCCAAATCTTGCCAGACCGTGCCGCCGAAAGCGATATTGATTACTTGGCAGCCGCGGCAGATGCCGAGCATGGGTTTGCCGGCCGCATGGGCGGCCTTGGCCATACCGAGTTCGAACACATCGCGTTTGTAGTTCGTGCGGCCGAGTGCGCGGACGGGTTGCTGACCGAAAAGTCTCGGATCCACATCGGGGCCGCCCGGGATGATCAAACCGTCAAAAAGATCAACAAAGTCTTCCGGATTGGCGTGATGAACGTCAGCAAGAATGATGGGAATGGCACCGAGTTCATCAATCACTTCCACCAGTTGACGCGGTGCAAAAGGGGCGAGTTTATGGTTGATGACGTGAGAAATTTGCGGCAACGTATCAGCCGTAATGGCAATGCGCATTTTTTTCATCGTTATTTTCCTTTCTTGATTAACAGGGTCAGTTCCGGGACCGATAAAGTCTTTCAATCATAAACTGTGTCAGTCTCGCATCCTGCGAAATGGAAAAGGTGTTATCAAAGGGGAGTTCACAGAGTGAAACCTTTGTGAGATCCCCTTTTTTCTGTTTTGGTTTATTTGTTACTAGACCATGAACAAAGCCAAGACAAAGACGGCAACCGTGCAAGCCGGAGCCGTGCGTTTGACGACGTCCATCGGGTTAGCCATGGCGATACCGGCGACAACAACCATGGCGCCGGCAATCGGGCTCATCGTGCGACCTAAAGCGCCGGTCAAGAAGGCCAAGGCTCCCAGCGCTTTAACTTCCATGCCGAATTCAGGCGCATGCGGCGTTACGGCTTCGTTAAAGGCCATCGTCGCAGCGTCGCCGGAACCGGTAATCGTGCCCATGACCCACGGACCGATTGAGCCGCCCCAACGAGCGATATCGTTGGAGTGCTTCAAAACGTCCACGAACGTGTCGATCAAGCCAGTCGCGCGCAAACCGGCGGCGAAGACACCGGCGGCAATGATGATACCCATCACATCAGCGTAGCCCTTCCCCATACCATGGAAGAATTGCTTGGAGAATTCTTGAGGATTGGTGCGATCCATCGCATAGGCAACCACCAACGTAATCACGGCACCCAGGACCATGGCTTGAGCCACGCCCATCTTAATGGCCGGAATCCAAACATTGCCGACAACGAGGATTGAAATCGGAATGAGCGTCATGATGGCTTTAAGAACACTGGGCTTGAAGCCGTCATCAGCGTTTTGAGTTGTAGCTTGAGCGGCTTCGCTCTTGCTGCCCTTGTGATCACCCAAAACAAGGCAGACGATGAGAATACCGACAACAACGATGGAAGCAGAAAGAATTGACCAGACGGCATGGAAGCCGATGAATTCCATTACCTCAATGTTGGCCATTGCTGCCACGAACGCATTGTGGGAGGTGCCCGGCGAGAGGAAAGAACCGATCGTACCACCCATCACAGCGGCAGCGGCTGCTGCAGGCTTAATGCCTGCGCGAAGCATCACAGGAATCAACGTGGAGCCCACGGCGGCGGCACAACCGGCAGCAGAGGGAAGTGCAATGTTGATAAAGAAAGTCACGATTGTGCAGATCGGGATTAAGAAGACACCCAAACCACGAATCGGAGAGGCTAAATAGTGTACGAGACTGCGGTCACATTGAGTGTAACTTGCAATAAATGCAAAACCCATTGACGAGCAGATGTTCATCACCAACGAATTGTTGGTCATCGACTTAGCAAATGAATTCAACGCGCTGATTGGATCCATAGAAACTAAGCAAAGCACAAAACCTGCTGTGAAAAGCACAAGACGCGTTTCATAGCGCTTAATAAGAGCGAAAACCGTCACAATTGTCACGGCTATAGCCAACCATTCAAGTAAAGACATGGGAAATATCCTTGTTAAAGGTTAAAAACAGGCGAGACTGCCGCTCTTAGCGGCGACTTTCTCAAGGGGCTAAGTATCCTACTGTTTGTGTTTTCTGCCTACAGGGAAATTCCTGTGTTGACATTTTCCTCACCGTGAGGGTTTAACTAAACCCAATAGGGCGCTTATTGGTGTGAGCGGTTTTTGTATTGCATTCTTTCTCCAATCCACGCAAAAGACCTTCAGGAGTGTTAATCGGATTAAAGCGTGATTGATGGGAAAGGGTGGCAAAGTCACCGGGCGCCAGATTGCGAAGTCCTTCGAGGGCTTTCAGCACATGGTCATCAATAGGGCAATCCGGACAGAGTTTTTCACAGTAGCGTTGAAAAAGAATCTTGGCTTTGTCCGCATTGAGGTAATCAAATTTCACCTTAAGATCAAAGCGGCGCAGGCACGCTTCGTCCATGGAATCGAGCGCGTTGGTTGTGGCGATAAAGATTCCGTCAAAGTGTTCAATTTGAGTGAGCATCTCATTGACTTGAGTGACTTCCCAGCTGTGGTCAGCCGCAGAGCGCTTTTGCAGAAAACTGTCGGCCTCATCAAGAACGAAAATCGCCTCGTCAGCTTTTGCTTCCTGAAATGCCTGCGCGATGAGTTTTTCGGTCATTCCCACATAGCAATTCAAAAGATCGCTGCAGCGTTTAACGATCACGCGTTTATCGAGTACCTTCCCCAAATAGTGAGCCCATGCGGTTTTTCCCGTGCCGGGGACGCCGTAGAGACAGAGGCGAGCCGAGGAGGTCTTTTTGATGCCCTGTGCGATTTGCAGAAGATCCGTATCCGCGGTGCTTAGCGCCGGATCGTAGAGCGCATTGGGATCCACCCCTAATTTAAGGTGCACGGGTTTTACCCCCATTGTCGAGAGACTGGCGTTGAGGTGGGTGAAGAAGTGCTTTTGAAGCTCCTCTTTGGGTGCTTTAATTTCGGAAATAACTTTGGCGGTTCGGTCAATGAGGGCGGGAGCGATGTCGTTGCGCTCAGCAATCGCTTCAATGCCTTCAACAAAGAGCAGATCCGAGGCTTTATTCTCGATGATCTTTTTGCGTTGAGACTCCGGCGGCACGGGCACTTCCATGCAAAAATCGAAACGGCGAATATAGGCCGGATCCATATTGCTGATGGAATTGGTGATCCAAATAACGGGGATCGCGTTTGTTTCCAAAATTTTGTTGGTCACACCTTTTTTATTATTTTCTTTGGAAGACTGCGCGGGAAAGAAAAAGTCCCAAGCGTCGTAATTTCGGAAAAGATCCTGCGCCTCATCAAAAACAAGCATGGCCGTTTTACTGTTTTTGAGTTGCGCAAGATTGAGAAGTAAACAACTCATGCGATCCTCAATCGGGTCGTTGTCATCATCGGTCACCGGCACTTCAAAGAGGTCGGCGCCGAGCGCTTTGGCAATCACACGGCTGAGCTCACTTTTGCCCGTGCCCGGAGGGCCGTAGAGCAAAATGTTGACACCGCTTTTTCTATCTTGATGCGCTTTTTGCAGATATTCGACTAAAAGCGGAAGATTAGGGCGCAAGTATTCAAAATCGTTGATGTTTAATGTGCTGTCTTTGCTTTTAACTAAAGATTTTTTTAAGAAATCTTGCAGACTTTCCCCGTTAGAAAGCAGTCTTTCGTACATATGCGCACTTGTGCTCAGATAGTCGTCGTAATCGCGAGGGATTTCAGACATACTCACCAACGAATTTTGATACAAAGCGCCCTGGGGACCCAAGGCTTGATAAATGGAATCAAAACTGCAGTCTGAGACGGACGACAAAAATTCCGCTGTGACTTGTCGAAACGATGACGTTCTGTAAGCTCGGTTATGCAGCGCTTCAAGCAAATTGAAGATGTTGTAACTTGATGACTCCATCAGAGCCAGAAAAACAAGAATGGTTTGTTCCGCATCGTTTAGACCAAAGAGGTTTTGGAGCGTTTTAATGTTGGCGGCCAAATCGGCGGACATCCTGGGTGGTTCTTGCTCAAATTGTCGATATTTTTTTTGCAACAGTTCTCTTACTTGCGGACAAACACCCACGGTGCCTTTCGGGTGTTTAAGTTGTTTATCAGAAAATTTATCCAATTCCGGAATATCAAGCTGGGTTGCCCAATCAAGATCCACTAAAGAGACGTCCGGATAGCGTCTGTTTTCTTCCGTGATGACTTCCAAAACATTTCTGTAAAGCAGCAAAGACAGAAAAAAGAATTGATAAAGCCTGCGATTGGATTGGTCAAGTTCTTTAAAGGCAGTTTTAGAAATGCACTTAAACATACAAGTCCTCGTATTTTTAGAGGAAGTGTATGGCCTGAGATATCAAATTATGATGTAGACGAATGAGTAATTAGGGACTAGGAGGTTTCAATTTAATACTTCATAAATTGAAAGTTTGAACGTCATAATGTTCATGTTAAAAGGAGAAAGCATTATGGCTATGAGAAGACCCGCGTGCATGATTGATGTGCCTGAATATGTGAAAAACGACAATTGCGGCATTGATTTGCCGGCCTCAAACCAAGGTCAAGTTGACACAGCGAACGAAATGATTTCGCGATATCTCGAAACAGATCACAGCATTTTTGTGCGTCCGCTTCAGATTTTGGTGACCAGTCACAATGGCAGAGCTGCCAGAGCGGCGGTTGATGTGATGCTCGGTTATTTAGATGCCTACCGCACTGACACGATGAACGTGGATAACGAGTTGGGAGAACTTGTAGAGCGCTGCAAGATTCTGGTCGTTGACTGCTTGTCTGAGGAGCTGCGAATTGAGATACCGTACATGCTCGGTAAAGAAGGTGTGTTGATATGGATGATGAGGCCGGGCGATGCGGCCAATGAGTTTGATGCGGATTTTCGCATTGATGTCAAAGATTTTTCTCATGCTGAAGCTCGAAAAAATCTTAAAGTTTCCACCCATTTGCCCTTGGATGTGATTGCTTCTTTGCTTGATGTGAACAAGGACGTGTGGAAAATCGATGAGATTTTAGGACTGTTGTATGACCGTAAGCTCGATCACAGGGATCTTGAGCTGATCGGCGATGTTTTCGGCGTCGATCTTTGTGAGTGGGACTGGAGCGAAACTCAGGAAGATGACGAGGTGATGCGCAAAGCGCGTGATGAAGATCTTGACGACGAAGAGGATGAGGTCGAAGAGATTGAAAATCTCGTTGAGGAGTCTGCTGAGGATGAGTCCGATCAAAACAACACAGACCCGCAAATCCACTAGAGAAATAGGGAGCCGGTGAAGAGATGGGCAAACGATGGTCAAAACTGCAAAAGAAAATCGATGACCTGGTTGATCCGGCTTTGGATTTTCAGATCCATTGTGTGAAGTATCGAGTGCCGGGGCACGGCGGGATGCAGGAATTCCCGCGGTATTTTGTGACACTGGACGGTAAAACAATTTTTGATTGGCCGAAAGATTATCCATTGGGTGATTCCAACTGTGGAAAATTGGATATCAGTTGCCTGTTTTTTGGCCGAGCCTCGGACATTTCGGATGCCATCTCGAAATATTTAAATGCTCCAGAAGAAGCCCGAATGACGATAACAGATCCCTGGGGGATTGTGGATATTATTCGCGCCGCTGATCGACGAATAGGGCGGAGGCGTTGGGATCAGGTATTCGCTTTATCAAACTTTGCGGGCAGACAGATCTTATTGGCTCGCAGAGCCGCAAAAGCGCGCAACGATAAAATGGGTGGCAGGGGTTAGCCACGCCACCCTCGAGAATTATTTCTCTGCATCTAAAAGTTTGACGCTTTTTTGCGAATTAGCTTTGAAGCTCTGGTCACAAAGCACTGTTGCCTTCAAATAGCGCAGAAAGTTACTAAAAACAGCCAAAATCTCTGAGGTGGAGAGATTCATCTTCCAAGATCAAAAGCTTTTTCAAATCGACTCAAACAGTCTTTTTGAAAATCGTCGAGATAGGTCAGCGTTTTTTCTGCGATCCAATCATCGACTCCATAATAGATTCCGGCAACGCCGCCGGTGATTGCGGCCAGCGTGTCGCTGTCGCCGCCGATGCTGACAGCGTTTCGAATGGCATCCTCAAAAGAGTCTGACTCAAAGAAGGCCTTTAAAGCGAAAGGCACCGTGCCTTGGCAGCTGCCTTCATAGCGATAAGTCGGACGAATATCGTCCAGATGAAATCCCATTGGATAGTAGTTTTGGTTAATGTAGTTTTCAATAGCGTTTTTTCCAAGCCCCGCTTTCGCTAAAAAGCCCGCGACAGCCGTGGTCTGCGCGCCTTTCATGCCTTCCGGATGATTGTGCGTAGGGGCGGTGACCGCGTCACTCATGCGCTTTGCTTCTTCCAAGGTTTGCGCGACAATGGAGCAGGCAGAGACTCGCATTGCGGCGCCATTGCCGAAACTTTCGTAGGGGGCGCTGTCGTCGAGCATCATCCATCGCCTGAATCCATCGCCATAGTCCTTATCGGCATAGCGTCGTGAAAAAGCTCTGAGAGATCGAGCTGCGGCAGTCTCAAGATCATTTTCACGGCTTAAAAGCGCATCACAGACGGCAAGCGTTAAGACCGTGTCGTCTGTGACAAAACAATCCTCAGTCATGAGATCAAAATCTTTGCTTTTAATGTTGTTGTATTCAAAGCGTGAACCCACGATATCGCCCACAATTGCCCCAAGCATTATTGCCTCCGTTTGAAATTTTCTTTCAGAGTTACTTTAGATTTCTGACCTTCAGTTTTTGAAGCGCTCAAACATTCATAAATTGATGTTTTGTTGCTTATTCTTATCTTAGCTAATAGAAGGAATAAAAGATGGTTAACACGACTTTCAATCCGTTTGATTACGTCTCGGGTAAAAGTTTCCGAGCACTGTTGGATCGAGATTACTTGTCTTTGGTTCAAGAACTTCATGAAAAAGTTTCTGCTGATCGGTTCTCTTTTGCTCTTGAAGTCGGAAATTTTTTCTATCGTGCAGTTTATTCTGAGCGAAAAATTATGATGGCTATGGTTTGTGCATCGGGATTACCGTTGTCAGATGCGCTCACTTCGGAAGAAAATGCTCTTGTGCAAGAGGTACAAGCACTTCTTAACCTTAATTCTTTTGAAAAAACAAAACGAGCAAAAACACTTACCGAAGAGGTAAAGGAGATTGCGAGCGCAATCGCAGTGGTTTATTTCCAAACAATCAATGAATATTGTCTGCGAATAAATCGTGATTACCTTGGTTGGGATTGCCATTTCATTCAGGCGTTCTTTAAAAAGTGGTATGCCTTTTCCAACAGAATCGCTCCAGCGAAATATTCCTGGCAGCTCTATGAGCTTATTGAAAAACTGGCGGAACAGGAAGGGTATGACAATCCGGGCAGTGATTTAAATCGTGATATTTATGACATTGAAGCTCCGAGTGAAGAAAGCGCCGATGAGATTGTGCAGATCGCCCGTATAGCGGGTTTTCAGTTCGGTATGACTAAAGCTTGGCAGGGACGTTTGCAAGTGCCTAAACATTTCAGGCTTAAAAGCTTTGCCTGGCAAAAGTCAAAACTACTGCGTTTAGTTCAATTGGTGGCTTGGCATTACCCGGATGCGAAGATAGAACTTATTTCTCCATTAAGCAAAGAAATTCAAGGTTATTACTGGTACCGGGATGAACTGCACGTAAGTGAAAAACTGCGAATCTATGCCAGGATGTCAGTCAATGATTTGTTAAAGAAGACAAATTTTGAAGATCCCTGGTCGAAACTACGTGAGTGTGCGTTAAGACGCTAGAGAGGAAAGCATGTTGTCAACGATGATTAAAAAGTGGCGTGGAGAGCGTCCGAGTATTTTTATTCTGTCCGGAGCGGGATTATCGGTGGAAAGCGGTATTCCCACGTATCGGGGAGAGGGCAGCGACCCCGACAATGACAGCACAAGCCTGTCGGCCGGCTATATGAGGGCGATGCCTGAGCGGGTTTATCGGGCAACCAATCAGCGCATTCAGGATTTTGACGTCTGCAAGCCCAACGTCGCTCATGTCGCCATTGCGGAATTTGTGAAAAAGTATCGTTTGCGTGCGGACATTGTCCATGTGACTCAGAACATTGATTCATTGTGCGAAGAGGCAGGTGACACGTCAGTTTTCCACTTGCACGGTTCGCTTAACCGCAGCCTATGCCGAAAGTGCGGAGCGGTTTTCCCTCGCAAAGGTTTTTACAAGGAAGGCAACGTATGCCCGAAGTGCGGCGCTCAGTTTTTTAATGTTCGTCCCGACGTGGTGCTTTTTGGTGAAACGCCCCACGGACTCGATTGGATCGTGCCGTATTTAAAAGAAGTGGATATTTTTATTGCAATCGGCACCTCCGGTACGGTTTACCCGGCGGCAGACTTTGTGACGATGGCGGCTGCGGCAGGTGCCCCGATCCGTATGCTTCTTAACAAAGAGGCGCCCGAAGAGATGGCTTTTAACTGCGCCATGATGGATGAGGAATTCGGACCCTATAACTATATTCGCTTGGGTAGTGCTACTGGCCTTGTGCCGATGGTGTTAAAAGAGGTCGGACAACTTATTGAGAATATTTGAGCAACTTGGTTGCCAGTAAAAAACACTTAAAGCAAAGCATTCGAGGGCGATTTTTCAGAAAGTTGCCCTCAAAACTTTTTAGGATGATTAATGACCGGTTGCTGTGATTGAAGAGTTGGAATCTATAATTTCCCGTTGAACAAAATCGGTTAATTGGTTTCGGGTCATTTCTCCGGTAGCGACTTTGACGATCACATCGCTCAATCCTGCCGGCACTCGAGTGCTTTGGCTGTTTCTATGCAAAAAGAGGTACAACGCATTAACGGCGGTTCGTTTGTTGGCATCGCCAAACGCATGACCGCGAGCAATGACCTCGCAATAAAGCGCAGCCGTGCCGGCAAGCGTGCGATCATCGCCATATTCAAAAAGCGATCGGATGCGACAGCAAAGGGCTTCAACGCGGGCGTCCTGGTTTGATGATCGCGTGATTTTGAGACCTCCATATTGACTCAAAAGTTTTTCGTTTAACCGTGTTAATTCCCAGGCTTTTAAGTGCTTCATTTATCGAATAATTCCTTATTGACGCTGTCGAGTTCTTTAAAAACGACCTCGATTTCCCGATCCAGTTCTTGAATAGCCTCTTCGGTAATCGGCTCTTGCTTTTGTTTTTCCCAATCCATGACTAATCCGTTTCAAAAATCACATAATTGATGTGTTGAGGAATCCTTTTATTCTCGTGGGTTAAGACCCAAAGTGTCGGGACTTTTTCTTCACCCGGCGTGGGGTAAGGCGTGTAGCCGTCGGTCAGAATAACACAGGCATCGGCCTCTTCGGCATGATCGGTCACCCAATGCGTGATTTTTGTCATATCGGTGCCGCCTCTGCCCGGCGCTTCAAGATCAAACGGGACCTCCTCCCAGTCGTGGCACTCAACTTTTTGTATATCGGCATCGCACCACAAAACAATCACTTCTTCCGGTTTGCACTCTTCGATGACATCAAAGAGGTGTTTACCGAATACAGAAAGCGTTTTGGAGTCAATGGAGCCCGAGGTGTCGATTCCCACCACTAAAGTGCCCATGCGGGCTTCTTTATCAACGGAGGGTAGGTACACATCGTTAAATCGTTTGTTGGGTCTTCGCCAGCTCTCATTTTGTGAGACAAATTTATTCATAAAGCGAGCTAGTAGCTGATGCCAGGGAAGTTTTTCCGTGAGTACGTAGGCTTCCAGTTTCTCAAGAAATGCCCCTCTTTGGTGACCCATGCCTGACATTTTCTCTTTGGTGATGCCCTCAGCCACGGCAAGCTTTATCCGATTGGCAACTTCCCGCGCTTCGCTTTCATCTAATGCTTCTCCATAAGTTCGACGTGCCTTGCCAAGGGTGTCCCCTTTAAAGTCGGGGGCTGTTTTATCTCCCGAAAAAATAAGATCGAGGTCAATAGTGATGATTTTTGTCTTTTTGAAGATTTCGTCATAAATGTCTTCTGCATGGCGATTTTGCGCCCCGGGCATTCTCACCCCGTTATTTAAAAATTGCCCGATGCCTAATTCGATGAGAGTTTCATTAATGACGGCGTCGCACGCGATGTTGAAAATCATGTGATCTCTGTCGCCTCGGCGCGTGGCGTGCGACAAGGCGACATGCATAACCTCGTGGCAGAGCAAAAAGACAATCTCCTCCACGGAAAGCGTTTCGATGGCTTTGGGGTTATAGAGAATCACGCCTCGCGGGGTGACCGCCGCGACCGGCACCTCTTCAGTCGCTCGCAGGGGGAACCGGTAGAGCATGGTGCTGAAAAACGGTTCTTTGAGCGACAGCCGGGTTTTCGCTTGTGTGAGTTTATCGATGGCGTCAGTCATTACAGGGCCTTACTGATTTTAGTGGCAAGATTTTTGAATACGGGACTGGCGACTAATTTCGTCTTTCCCCGGCCTCTGAAAAGTTCACGCACGGCCATCGCCTGCATGTCTGAAGGCACGCGACCGATATAGGTGAGCGCGGCATCGGCTGCGGTTTGCGAACAAGTGTCTGAGGCGATTAAATCAACAAGCTTCATGACGGTGGTCCAGCGGACGCTTAACTCCTGCGGCACCGGATAGGTTTTGGGATTGGCCAGAAGATCATTGAAATTGGGCAGATTCAAATACATCTTTCGGAAAGCGCAATACGCTGCCGCCGCGCCTTCTCCCACATCGCCCGCCACGACTTCCTGAAATAAGCGTTCTTTGGCTTTGCCGCTGCTTTCAAACTCCGGAATTAAACTCACTGAAGCCCAGGAGCGGGGAGTGGGATTGGTTTTACGCGTGGGGTCGAAGTCAGATAAGAGTTTGGGCTGAAACTGCAAAAACTTAATGAGCACTTCATCGATTTTGTTCTCTCTGGCCCAGACGATCCAATCGTCAAGGTTCTCGTCAAAGGGCAGACAGCGCAGGCGATTGCCGAGCTTAGTGGACATGCGGCTTGCGCCGGACTTGTCTTCGACACGATTGCCCGTGGCGATGATAAAAAGCTTATCGCTTAATTTCACAGATCCGGCCCAGCGATCCAGAATGATGCGGCACATTGGGTTTTGCATGGACATGGGCGCGTCCGTGAGCTCTTCAATGATGAGCGCGCAATAGCCGACTCCTTCTCTGAGGTTATAGAACTCCTCGGGGGGAAGCCATACATTGTGCGTGCCCGATTCGTGCTTAAAAGGGATGCCCAGGACGTCCACAGGATCACGAAGCGAAGGATTGAATTCAATGATCTGTTGATCGGCAATATTAAATTGCTTTTTGAGTTCGGCCACGATCTCTCGAGCACAGGCGGATTTGCCGCCGCCGGGCTTGCCTTCGATGAAGGGGACAATGCGATTGCCGCCCGGGACCATAAATTGGGCCAAAATGGTTTGCTTTAAGTCGGAAAATTTCATTCTTATTTCTCCGGATGGTTAATTTGTGCGAGGTGGTCAATTTCGGGCATCGGGCAATATCGGTTGCCTGAAATTTGGCGTTGCCCTTGAAATTCCGGCGCTTTGGAGGCGCAGGCGAGGATGAGGCCCGCGGGATTGACCGCCAAGTTGGCGTGTCGCCCATTGCTCCTTGCTTCAATCGTTTCTAAAACAGACGGCAGAGGCTCTTTTTCAACTAAGAGTTGCTCAAGGATGGGGGAACGAAAATCAGGAGCTTTATTCTCATGCTCGAGTTCCGCCAATAGTTTTAAAACATCTTCCAAGTCCGAGCATGTCATCGTCGGATCTTGGGAGACCGAGAGGTTTGTGAGGACTTCATCCAAAGTTTTCTGATCGCGATCCTGCACCTGATTTTGGGGAAGGAAATACCACATGTCGTTTTCAGAAAGATAGTAAGTCTGACCGGGCTCAAACATGAACCAACGCCAGCGTTGTCGAGGCAGCAGCCAACTGTGTTCAACCAACCCTTGAGCATTGACTCTGCGGACACAGTTGCCCATGAATTTTTTTTGACTGCTTGACGTGATCACCTTAATGAAAAGCTCTCGATCGGTCGTGACACGGACATGTTTTGTATCGATGGTGACCGGCAACTTGGCTTCGCGAATAGGCTCGGATTGCAGCCCTTGGGTTAAAAATCGTCCGGACCAAAGACTGTTGATGATGTACAACGGTCTGTTTTTAGAAGATCGCTCAGAGACGCGTTCCTGTTCTTCCTTTGTTAAGGAGTGCGCCAGCGGATGATTGTCACTTTGTGGGTTATTGAGCGCACGAGCAAGATTGGCCTCTCCGCTGTAGAGGCCAAAGAGCCTTTTAATAGCCGCCCGCAGGTATTCACTACGATTTTTATCTTCGGGGGCGCCAAAGAAAAAGCTCCCCCATTCGGCAATCAGCGCAAGCATGAAGCGAGCCGATAAAAGGCTCACGGAATGATGAATTTCGATGAAGCCGTTAAAAGCTGATGAGTAATACGGACGATTTCTTAATTCAGAAAACGGTAATAAAAGCTGCACCGAAAGGTCACTTTTAATGTAAGCCACGGGGTAGCCGTCATAGCGGATAAATCCCTCTTCTTTAAGACACTCGGGAAACAGCGCTTTGGTTTTAATGCAGTCGGTCATTCGTTTCAGGCTTGATTTCTACTTTTTTTCTTAATGAAACAATAGCGTTTAAATATTCAATTTATGACGCATGAAGACTGTAGGGACAAGCTTCTTCGGGGTAGTAGCGCCGCAAAGGATGACCGGGTTTGGCGCCCGTAAATTCAATGGCTCTGTCAAGACAGGCCTGACGCAGTAGCTCCGGTTTAACATTCCCTTTGGTGTGCCGTCCCTCGGAAGAAGCTTCGATATTTTCAATCACTTCTGTCAGCGCCGTTTCTTTCACAAAAAGCTCATTAAAAGTGTGTTGATAGCGGCTAATCGCGTGCCGAGGATCTTCAAGCGCGATCATCACTAAAGCGACTTCTTCAAGTCCGTAAGCGTCAAGCTTTCGATCCTTGGACCAAGCGACAGCGTCAAGCCTTTGATCGACTTGTCGGGTTTTAATCTTCGGGGCATCGGCGACCGAGAGGCGATTGGCCAATTCATAGTCAACGAGATAGTGTCGGAATTGGCTTGTGAACATGTCATGCTTGATCATCTGCCGGGGGATAAACCAGTAGTCAATCAGTTGGGCATTAAAGTCCAATTTCCGAACGCAGATCCCAAGAAGGGTGTCGTACTCATGATGAAGATCGGATAAGCCTTCGAGCACCAGATTGCCGCTCGTTTGAATATCAATGAGTGACTTCAGTTTCACCTTCATGCGTCCGTATCGCATGCAAGTGGAGCAGCCGCTTTTTTTGACGTGGTTTGACCACAGGGGCGTTAATTCATAGAGGTACTGAAAATCGGCTGCCTGCGCCTCACGGACTGTTTCTTTAAATGTTTTCTCAATGGGCAGTTTCGCCGGATAAAGAAGGCTGTCATCCGGTGCCGGGTACTTGATTCTTCTTACTAAGTCAGGGTAGCCCGTATGAAAACCGAAAAGATTTTTCACAGCATTCTTGACGGTGTGAAAATCCTCTTTAAAGTCAGCTCCGAAGTATCGCTTAGCCCAGGCGCGAATCAGATTCATTACAAAAACAGGGGCCATCCAGACAATTGAGGAGGAAATCTCGATAAATCCGTTAAAGGAGGCGGAGTAGTGGGGATAGCGCGAAAGAAGGTCGGCGGGAAGCAGTAGCTGCACGGCAAAATGATTATTGATAAAAGCGACCGGCTTGCCTTTGTACCAGAGAAAACCCGACTCATACAGTTCATTGGCTTTGAATTCAGAAGTGGGGAAACGTGAATGCTTTTTAGTCATAAAAAACTCCTGTCATATCTCAGAGGATAAAAACAGGAGTTTCAATTTATGATGTTTAAATTGCCTACAAATCAAAGTCGACAGTTTCACCGTAATCGTATGGTGTATTGCTTTCGATAATGCGATCCCATCCGCGACCTTCTGCGATTTGAATAAGCATTTTCGCCATACCGATGAGCTTTTCGTCGTCATCATCGCCATCCTCAATAGCGAGCAACTCGATTTCTTCGAGCACTTTGCTGACAGCATCTTCACGGCTCCAGGCGATGTCATAGCCGTTGATTTCAACAAGCTCAATAATTCGGTCTTCCGCTCGGTCGTAATCGGCCGGATCCATGGGGTCGGCATCAAAGTGTTCGATGAATTCGCCCTCGTCATAGAGGTCTACTTTGTATTCCCCGAAGTCAAGCACGATAAAGTTAATCATGACTTTATTCCTGTGGTATCGTTAAAGAAGTTTTCCTTTAGTTTCAATACGAAGGATAAAACGAAACACATCACTTTAAGATGGATTAAAGTGCGTGAAAAGCTCCGCTGCCGGAGACTATATGATGGAAGTCAAAGCAAAATACGGCGATGTGGCCGAGGCGATGGTTGCGCGCAAACTCAAAGAGCTGCCCGCGGAATTCAGTGTCATTGCCAATGTGGATATTGCCGACAGAGATCGGAATTCAGAGCTCGATACCGTTGTCGTGACTCCGACCGGTGTGATCGTTGTTTTAGAAGTCAAAGCCGGGGACCTTCAAGCAGATGAGCGCGGTCGGATTGTTCGGGACTACTCAAACGGCAAGCAAACCGATGTGGCTAAACAGTTGGGAAAACAAAGCGCCATTGCCCGCTCTCGCCTGGCAGCTCTTGGTAAGAATCTGACAATTCGTTCGTTTTTAGTGCTTCCGACCGGTCACTTGGAAGGCGATGGTATCGGTATTGATCGCAATCGAGTGATTGACTGCGACAGGTTCGCCGATTTGTGTCGAATCATTCGTGATTGTGATCGATTGGTACGAGTGGGTGATATCCCCAAGGCGCAGATTGTTGAATTCCTGCAGAACCACTGTGTTGTCCGTCAAAGTTTAAGTTCTATTTCTGAGACGTTGGATGTGCGCACTCGAGAGTTATCCTCGGGACTAGCCACTTGGGTTCCTCGGATCGACTCGCCCATTGCGGTGGTGGAGGTGATGGCGCCCGCCGGCGCGGGAAAGACGCAGTTGGCTTTGGCGCTCTTGGAAAAAGCCGTTCGCGAAAAACGCTCGGCGTGGTATATCAATTCCACTCGAAATATTGTTGAGCGCCTGCAAAACCATCCCATTAACCAGCACGTGGATTTCATCGGCACGTTTCATGAGCTCGCGATTGAGAAAACGCGGGCAAAAAACCCGGCGGATATCGAGTCGCATCAGTTGAGTGACTTTTTCGATAAAGTGGCGCAAGACTTTGTTCACTCACTTCAAGAGGGGGATTACGGAATCGATTGCATCGTGGTCGATGACGCTCAGGATCTTAAGTCTAACTGGGTGGCGGCGCTGACAAACGCACTTTCAGAGACCGGAACCTTCTACGTTTTGTCCGATCCCAATTTCGCAAAAGGGAATCGGGTGGAATTTTCCGAGTCTGTCAAAATCACGTCGGATGAAACCGCCCGTGTTCCGAAAAACATTGCCCGCGTTATCAATGAACTGGGTCTTGTCAGTGGATCGATTGTCTCACAGAGTCCTTACGAAGGCGAGGTGCCGGCTTTTCGCACCTATAGCGGACCGGCATCGCTATTGAAAGAAACCCGAGCGGCGGTTGATGAGGCACGCGAAGCGGGTTTTGCCGATGAGCAGATCGCTGTTTTGAGCCTGAAAGGTTTGCACTCTTCCGATATCCTTTGCTCTCCGACGTTGGGCAGCAAGAAATACACCTTGAAACAGCCCCTTTCTGAATTTAAAAACGGCAGACAGCTTTTCAGTGACGGGTCGTTGTTTAATGACACCGTTAGGCGCTTTAAAGGACTGCAGGCGCCATGCGTGATACTGACCGAAGTCGATTTTGAAGAGTTCGACGATACGGCGGCTTCGTTGCTGTACCTTGGAATGACCCGCGCCTCGATGAGCTTAACGTTTGTCTTGTCTGAACGCTTTGCCGAAAAATTAGCCGCTCGCCTCTAATTACGACGAGCGGCATGGATCGAAAGAAAACTACTTCCTCAAGTCGGGCAGTTTTTCTTTAACGACACGGGTAATTTGCGCCGCCTCTTCCCAAGTTTTAATCCAGGCATCGAGCAGCATGCTGTCGATAATGTCTGCTTCAAGCCGGAATAACCCGGGTTCGGGTTCTGTAATGGTCTGCGTTTTATTAAGCGGCGACTCTTCCCAATACATTTTGCTGTTGGGGTTCTTGAAATCCAAAATCAAATGAATCGTTCGGGTTTCGTCGCCTGTGTAATTAAAGTGTTTGGACTTAATGTAGTCCTTCACTTTAAAACCACGTTTTACCTGGACGTTATCCGTGAGTTGTTTGACGGATTCAAATCGGTGCAAGGCTAAATGACGAACATTGTCGTGACCGTCAAATTGGCACACGAGGTAAAGGCGACCGTCTTGCTGAACCATTCCCAGGGGGCTTACCACAGCTTCAATGACTTTGTCACTGGCGTTTCGGTACCGAAGCCAAATCTTTTTTTCTTCGTATAGGGCGTTAGTGACATCTTCAAAAATTCTGGGCAAGACTTTAGGCGGAATACGGGGAAGAGTATCCGAAACAAAGGCGACTTTATCGAGCCAATGGCGCTCCTTTGTCACGTGCCCCAACGGCGTGTCAAATTGCTCTTGAGCGGCTTTGAAGAAAGGATCCAATGTTTTGGCGATTCTGCCCGGCAGCTGAAATTTCAAATACTCCTGCACGAGCTTTAGCAAAAGAGACTCGGTAGGGGAAGGGGCCAGAAAATTAAAAGCCTCACCGGTCGTCGCCAGTCTGTAACCGAAGGGACGAGAGCGGTTGTCACGCTCAATGGGACTGTTTTCAGCTTCGGAGAGTTCTTTGAGATAACGCTGCAGCGTCAGCGTCTCGATTTTGATGCCGGCCGCTTCCAGGCTTTGCATAATTTCCGTTGACGTGATGTAGTGTCTCGGAAGGCGTTTGATAATTTCCAAATAAATCAACGCCTGAGAAATTCCCTTACTGGTTCTTGCCATAGTGCCTTCTCCTTTAGCACTATATGCTAAACGAAATCAGGCCCAGCGTTAAGGTTTTTCCAGCAATGATCGTCCATGTCGTCAGTCGGCGCTTTGAAAATGACTTCCAACGCGCCGATGGTGGCCATATCCAAAGAATTGGCGGCGGTCATCTTTTTTAATTTGAGATTGGTATCGCGCTTGTGGCAATGTAGGTAGACCCAGTTGCCCTTTGCTTGATTTTGGAAGTAATCCCAGTCAAAAGTGTATTGAGAAAAAACTCTGTAGCAGATGCTCGTGTCTTTATTGGTGTAATACGGCAACTCTTCGTCGTAGATGAACAAACGGTATTGCAGATCCCAAAAAAGCGCCGGAGTTTCATGTTGATCGCACAGAGGCTCCAAAGACTTTTTGCTGATATCCACAAATTCAAGCCAGACTTTGCCGAATCCGCCCAAAAGCGTGGCGGCGATTCGCTCGGCCGTGTTGCTTTCTTGGTAATGAGGATAGGCGGCTTCAATGAATTGTTTAATTTTCAGAAGTTTTGTCTCAAAGCGGTCATTTCTTTTGCAACGGTCAATCACTTCACCGGTTTCGTCTAAAAATTCGATTCGCCAGTTGCTTGTTTTGTGAAAGAGAATCTTGGTGCCGTTTTTAAGTTCCAATACTCTGCCCAAACGAATTCTTTTGCGTTCTTTATCGGTTTCGGGCCAACGTTTTTTCAGACTGTACTCAAAAAGCTGCGGACCGTAACCGCTGACGTCGGCAATCTGAGTTTTTTTGTACCAGTCTGTGTCTTCGGGCTTGGCGCGGCGGATTGTTTTTAAAAGATCAGGCCCTGCGTTGAACGTACTTTTAAAAACGTAGAGGCAGTACGGATATTTTTTCATAGGCTTTCACTTGATGAGTTTGACTCATAATTTTTCAGTTGATAAGGAGTGAACCAAGCTGTTTGTCAGGCAGATCTCACTAACGAATAAGCGTGAACATTCTGACACTGAAGATAGGGTAGATAGAAATACGTCAAATTATGACGCGTTGATGTTTGTGGGCGAGCACAAATATCGGGTTGCCAAGCTTTTCGAACCATTTTTAAACAAGAAATTTCCGATAGAACAAACTCTCGGCGTTTCTTTACAAAAAAATTCGGGAAAACCCTTACCTAAAGATAAATACCTAGAACCTATAATGACCGACGCCTTTTCAGTCAGGCGTGAAATCTCTTGAAAGCGTTGCGAATTAAGCGATTGAGAGATTTCAATTTCGATTCAATGTGACTGTGTTCAAACCCGTTCCTAGGAGAGAACTAAATGAAAATGACCCTCAAACAAGCCGCTGTGGCTGTCGCCTCCGCCTTCATCGCCGTCGGTTCTGCGCAAGCCTGCAGCACGCTCGTGATCGGTAAGGCCGTTTCCAAGACCGGCAACATCATCGTGGCTCACAACGAAGACAACGGTGGTCGTCTCTTTAACATGCACCACTATGTGCCGCCCGCCAAGCATAAGAAGGGCGAGATGATTCGTTTTGAAAAGTTTGCGGCTGAAATTCCTCAAGTTGAAGAAACGCTCGGTTTCTATTGGACGCAAACTTTTGTGCCTGACGGCGCCTCTTTTGCCGACGGGTTCTACAACGACGCCGGTGTTGTGGTGGCAACGAACTGGTGCGGCGAAATCTTTGATGCCGACCGCATGGAAGTCAAGGACGGTGGTATCGGTTACGGTATCCGCCGCTTGGTGGCCGAACGCGCTCACTCCGCCCGCGAAGCGGTTGAAATCGCCACCGCGCTTCTGAAGGAATACGGCTATTTCCACGATGGCCGCACGTACACCTTTGCTGACGCCAATGAAGCCTGGCAGCTTGCTATTCACCAAGGCAACTCCTGGGCTGCTCGCAAGATCGCCGACGATGAAGTGGTCTACATTCCGAACGTCTTCATGATGGACAAGGTTGACCTTAATGACCATGAAAACTGGAAGATCGAACCGACTCAGGTTGAACGCGCGATCAAGGACGGACGTCATAAGGCCGACGACCCGATTTTCAATTGGCGCAAGATCGTTGCCAAGGAAAGCGTGCGCCACGAACGTTGGAACGCCAACCGTAACGTGATTGCCTGGAAGTACCTGACGGGTGTCGAATACAACGATCCGGAAAAATTCCCCTACAGCGCTAAGATTGACCGCAAGCTCGGCGTCAAGGATGCGATGAACTTCCTGCGTCTGCACGAAGACTACATCGGTCAGGATCAAGAGTTCTATCACTCGCACTCCGAAGGCATCTGCCGCACGACCTCTCACGATTCGATCGTTTATAACTTGAACGCTGATCCGACGTTGACCGAAGCTTGGCGTACGTACGGTCGTCCGTGTCAGTCTGTCTTTGTGCCGATCTATCCGCTTGCTGCTCCCGCCAAGGGCACGGCGTTCCTGACGCCGGCCGAAGCCACGGCTGAACACTTCAAGGGCACGCCCTCGATGTTTGACTTCCGTGCTGAATTCACGCCGCACAGCGTCTTTAGCGCCGGCACGAACGCCGTTGACTACCTGCGCGGCAATGAAATCACTAAGCGCACGGATCTCATCAATAAGATCGAAGACAAGTATCTTGCTGACCGCAGCGCTGTGACGAAGAAGGCCGCAGGTCTTAAGGGCGAAGCCCGCACGAAGTTCCTGCACGACTACAACGAAAAAGCCTACCAGTCTGTGCTCGAATCGATGCGCGCTGAAAATGCTCGCTTGATGCCTTACAAGGTGCAAATCCTCTCGCCGGTTGTTAAGGCCGACAGTGATGACACGGTGGCTTTTGCGCTTTTGGGCAGCAAGACCCACTCCGTGCTTTCTGCCAATATGGAAGCCACGCGCGCCGGTATGAGCGGCAACCAGCTCAATTCGACGCGTCAATTCAAGAACTTCGCGCCAGCTAAGAGCATGGAATACAAAGATGTCAACAAGGACGGTATTGAAGATGTTGTCTTCACGTTCTCTATGAAGGATGTTGCCAAGGGTGCCGTGCCGGGTGCCAAGATGGATCTCTGGCTCTACACCCAAGTCAATGGTCACCGCGTGATTGGCTTTGATGTTGTTCCTGTAGAAACGAAGGAAGTCAAGAGCGCCGTTTCCCGTGACGGCAAGCACTTGCTCTAACAATCTGAGGCTTCGATTTGTTTTTAGAGTCGAAGCGCTTTCAGTTTGTTAGCCTTTTAAAGACGCCCCGGCGCTGACGGCACTGGGGTGTTTTTTCACCTTGATGGAGACCAAAAAAGTCAAAAATAGGACATTCAACGGATCAGTTCTTTTTTCCGACAAATTCAGAAACAAGCGCCGCCCCTAAAATCAAAGCGGCACCAATCACGCCGGCTGTCGTCATCGGTTCCATCAAAATAAACACAGAGAGCAAAATGGCTACAGCCGGGTCAATGTATGAGAAGATCGCAATGCGGGAGGCTTCCAATTTGGGCAACGCTGAAAAGTAAAGCCAATAGGCTACACCCGTGTGAACAATGCCGACAATGACGGTGAGGCCAATCGTTTGGGCGTCAAGCGCTAAGGTGGAAAAATCCACCGTAAAGAGTACATAGGGAAACAAAACCACCGCGGCAGTGCCTAGTTGAACGATAGCCGAATCGTACGAGTCGAGACCTTTGAGAAATTTATTGTTGATGACAATCGTCGCGTAAAAACAGGCAGCCAGAAGTCCCATGGCGATGCCGCCAAGAGCGACCTCACCGGATTGATTCCAAATTCCGGCGATTAGCGACATACCGAGCAACGCGCAAGCCACGCAAATCCATTTGCCGAGTGAGACACGTTCTTTAAGGATAAGCGGGGAGATGAGAATTAAAATCACCGGCGCCATGTAGTAAGCCAGTGTCGCGGTCGCGATGCTGGTGAGCCGATAGGCTTCAAAAAGGAAAATCCAATTAAATCCCAGCGCGATGCCGGCAATAATGAGATGTTTGAAATTCGCTTTAATACTTTGAAAATCGATTCGGCGCCTTAATATCTGCAGAACGAGCAACAATGACAAAGTGCCCAACACGCCGCGAGATAAGGCAATAACGGTTGAAGGCAGATCGATAAATTTAACGAAAAGCCCGATCGTGCCGAAAATGGTCATTGCCAGAATGTACTGAAACATAAGACGACCTCATAAACATGAGGATAAGAGTAAGGCCTAAGCCACCGGGAAATCAAAAAAGGATTAAGGAAATGTCATTACACCAGAGTGGCGCGGAATCGCGGACGGTGTTTTTGTTATTGCAGAGTCTTTCGGTTGGTTTGCTTTTGTTGCGTTGGTTTTTGGGCTTTCGCAACCGAGAAGGCTCTGCCGCAAATTTAGTCGTTGGATTGACGCTTTAGCAGGAGCGCTGTTTGCTCTTTTGGGCGACGGATTGATCTGGGCAAATCGCTAACAAATTCGCGGCAACTGTTCGCCATTGAGCCAATCAACACTGCGTCGTCCGCCCAGTAGCGTTTCCATTTCAACACATCCGGCGTTCTCTGCCGTCACTTCGCCGATAATACAAGCCTCTTGACCATGAGGATCCGATTTCATAGCTTGCAGGACTTTAAGGCTTTCCTCTTTACGGCAAATCACGATCACTTTTCCTTCGTTAGCGACAAAAAGGGGATCTAAGCCAAGAAATTCACAAGCGGCGGCGACAGCGGGCTTAACCGGAATCTTTTCTTCATGCAGAAAAATACCAACACCGCTTTGGTGAGCAATTTCATTGAGAGTGGCAGCCAATCCTCCGCGGGTTGGATCTCGCAGAACGTGCACACCCGGTGTGACATTGAGAACCGATTCGATTAATCCGTTCAAGGGGGCAGTGTCGCTTTCAATTTCAGTTAAAAACGACATATTTTCTCTTTTGGAAAGAATAGCCGTGCCGTGATCACCCATTGATCCTGAAATAATCACTACGTCCCCCGGTTGGGCATTTCGACCCGATATGGGAAATTCCGTTAACTTTTCACCGATACCGGTTGTAGAAATATAGATGCCGTCACCATGACCTTGTTCGACGACTTTAGTGTCTCCGGTAACAATGGCAACGTTTGCTTCTTTCGCAGCATTGGCCATTGATTGTACGATTCGGTCAAGTTTGCAGAGTTCAAAACCCTCTTCCAAAATAAAACTTGCCGCAATGTAAAGAGGCTTTGCTCCGCACATGGCGACGTCGTTGACTGTTCCGCAAATGGCTAAGCGTCCGATATCTCCTCCGGGAAAAAATAGAGGTGAAATGACATGAGCGTCGCATGACACGGCGATTGGTTTTTGAAGACGGGGTAAAACAGCGCCATCATGTCCTTCCTCAAGCCATTGATTGGTGAAATGTCGGGAGAAAATTTCTTCAATCAATTGAGCACTGGCAAGTCCTCCCGCGCCATGAGTCATTTCAATGCGGCCGTGACGCAGATCCAATCGACGAACATAATCGGGTTTGACAGAAGACATTATTTATTCCTCAGTTTTTGGAACTGTTTTATGTTTGGGAGCATAGCGCCAGTAAGCGGCGCAGGCTCCTTCAGAACTGACCATGCAAGCCCCCGTTGGATGAGCGGGGGTGCAAACCGTGCCGAAAAGCTTGCAATCGAAAGGCTCCTTTTCTCCTCTGAGAATGGCGCCGCAGGCACAGGCTCTGTTATCCGGGCTATGTCGTTCGGGCATTTGAAAGCGTTTTTCGGCATCAAAATGCGAGTATCTTTCACGCAGTTTTAGAGCTGAAAAGGGCACATAGCCCAAGCCGCGCCATTCAAAAGAATCTCTTAACTCAAAAATCTCATTCATTAAGTCGACAGCTAGTCGGTTGCCCTCACGAGAGACCGCTCGTGTGAATTCATTTTCCACTTCATGTCGTCCCTCGTTAACTTGTCGGATCATCATCAAAATCGCCAAAAGCATATCAAGCGGTTCAAAGCCGGCAATGACCACCGGTTTTCCCCATTTCGCTGAAAAAGGTTCATAAGCTTTTGAACCGATAACCGTCGAAACATGAGCGGGGCCCACAAGTCCGTCAAGCTGTGGAGCGCGGCTTCCTTCTTGAGCGGTCTTTAAGATGTGCTCCATCGCGGCAGGCGTGAGCACATGATTGACGAAAACCGAGAAATTATTAAGTCCGAGACGCTCGGCTATTTGAATCGCAACGGCAGTGGGCGGAGTGGTGGTTTCAAATCCAATGGCAAAAAAAACGACTTCTTTGTCTGGATTGGCTTTCGCTGTGTTGATCGCGTCCATTGGTGAGTAAACCATGCGGACATCACCGCCCAGTGAGCGGCAATTGAAAAGCGATTGTCCTTTTGATGTTGGTACTCGGAGCGTATCGGCGTATGTGCACAAAATCACTTTTTCGCTTAACGCTAACTCAATAGCCATTTCAATACGGCCAACCGGTAACACGCAGACCGGACAGCCCGGGCCGTGAATCATTTTTACGTTGTCCGGCAAAAGATCCGTTAATCCCCAGCGTGACAGAACGTGGGTGTGGCCGCCGCAAAATTCCATAAAGCGATAAGAGCGGGCGGGCATTACCTCTTTAGCAATTTCATTGCTTAACGCCTTTGCCTTATCACGATCGCGATATTCACTGATGTATTGCATAAGCTTAGGCTTTAGCCTCCGAAGGTAATGCATTCAATATTTCCATGGTTTTTCGGGCTTCTTCTTCATCAATGCGGTTTAATGCGAAACCCACATGGACAATAACCCATTCTTGCTCTCGGGGAGAGTCAATCAAGGAAACATTGACTTCTTTTTCAATACCATTGAAATCGCATAAAGCAGTTTCGTCGTTTATCAGTTTGGTGATCTTTGCAGGCACAGCTAAACACATATTTACCTCAATGTAAGTCACAAGTCACCGGAGAACTTATATTTTTCAGCACCGCTTTCTATCATTAGGTGCGATAGCCAGACTTGTCCCAAAGCGATGCCGCCGTCACCGCTCGGTACCTTTTGCGGGAAATAGCTCTCGATAGAGAGTTTCCCAAGCTCTTGGACTAAAGCAGCGGTCAACAGCCTGTTGGCCATGCAACCTCCGGTCAGCATAACAGGACCTTTGTACTGAAGGCGCTCACAGGTCTGATACGCAAGCTGTGTAAGTCCTAATGCCAAGGTTGCATGGAAATCAGCGGCCAATTGTGACACCTGATCAGCAGATAGTTTCCTTCCCGCCTGAATAACTTCTTCAAAAAACGGTAGGAAACTAATCCGATGATTTTTGATGCTAAATCCCTTTTTATGCGCTTGAGGCTTCATCGCGCTCGCAACGCTTTCGAGCAACATCGCAGCCCTTGCATCATCATGCTGAACATCACACAGGCCAAGCAATGCAGCCATGGCATCAAAAAGTCTTCCGGTGGAGGTGGTCAAAGGCGAAAGCTGAGAATTTTTGACTAGTTGGGCGAAATATTTAGCATTCGGCAACTCAGGGAAATACTTTTCAATCAGGTCCTCTTTGCCTAAAAGAGTCAGCACGCAAGCGCCCATTCTTCGAGGTTCATGGGCGGCTTTATCGCCACCGGGTAACGGAAGCGGTTCAAGAGCGCCCAATCGGTAGAAATTCGAAGCCCCGACTAACAACAGCTCTCCTCCCCAAGCTTCATCATTGGGTCCGAGTCCCACACCGTCCAACGCAAATCCGACAGTCGTTTCTTTCCGATTGATTTCAGCCATGGCTGCGCCGATGTGGGCCGCATGATGGTAGATAGGAACGAAAAGACCTCCATGCTGTTTGGCAACGCGGGCCGCCAATCTTGTGCTGGGAAAATCCGGATGAGCATCAGCAACAACAATTTTGGGTTTAATTTCGTAGAGATGGGCCAGGTGCGAAACGGCATCTCGGTAGGCTTTGTCAGTTTGGCTGTTTTCTAAATCACCGATGTGTTGAGTCAGAAAGACATCTTTCTCGCGGGTGAGCGCGGCGGTATTTTTAAGGTAAGCGCCTGCGGCTAATGTCGGTTTCAAATCGCTCTCTAACTTGATAGCTTCTGGTGCATAACCTCTGGAGCGTCTAGTAAAAATAGGAGTTTCACCGATCAAGCGAACGACTGAATCATCACACCGAACAAGAATATCCCGATTGTGCAGCAGTATAAAGTCCGCGATGCCTGAGAGTTTTGTGCGCGCCTCATCATTATCGGTGACGAGCGGCTCACCGGAGCGGTTTGCTGACGTCATGACCAGTACGGCATCCAAACTCAAATTGTCCGTCCATTGCGCTCCGTCGGGTTTACCGGCCAGAGAATGGAAAAGCAGCCAGTGCACAGGGGTGTATGGAAGCATGATGCCTATATCACTTAACCCGTCAGCAATGCCTTTGAGTGAGTGTTGATCTTTTCTGGGTAAAAGAGTGATCGGGCGGGCAGAACTCTCCAACACCTCCCGAGCTTTAGGGCTGATATGGGTATAAATACTCGCACTGATGGCATTGACCATCATAACCGCGAGCGCCTTTTCATCACGTCCTTTGCGTTGTCTAAGTTCTGCAACAGCCCGAGGATTTTTGGCGTCACAAACTAAATGAAAACCGCCCAGACCTTTTACGGCAACAATTTTCCCGTTTTTAATGGCATCAACGGCCAGATCAATCGGATCTCCGTCAATTGGCTGGCCTCCTATGTCTTCAAACCATAGGCGTGGCCCACAAACCGGACAGGCATTGGGTTGAGCGTGAAAACGTCTGTCCAGAGGGTCTTTGTATTCTGACAAACATCGTTCACACATCTTGAAAGGGGCCATCGTCGTTTGCGGCCTATCGTATGGGAGGTGCTTTGTGATTGTGAAACGAGGACCGCAGTGCGTGCAATTGGTAAAGGCATAACGATAACGTCTGTTGCCGGGCGTAAACATATCTTGAAGACATGCTTTGCATGTCGCAGCATCGGCGGTAATAGCGGTATTGACCTTACCTTCCTGGCTTTCAGTGATTGTGAAATCGGTATAGCCTTTAAAAGCCACATCGGAAGGATGAATGAAATCAATTCGGGCCAAAGGGGGTTTCTGTTCCCGCAAAAGTGTCTGAAAACGAGAAACCTGATCCGCATCACCTTCCAAGATAACCCCGACACCTTCAGCGTCGTTGAAAACTTCGCCTTTCAGTCCGAGTTCCGTCGCGATTCGGTAAACAGTCGGCCGAAATCCGACTCCCTGAACAAGGCCGTTAATACGAAAAAATTTCGCAATCATATTGAGCTCTATCTTAAAGGGCAGCCAGTGTTTTCTGGGCGTTCAGCCACATAATCCATTTATCAAGTCCATCGCCCTTAGTTGCGGAAACTCTCAAAATCTGGATTTTCGGATTGACCCTTCGAGCATATTCTTCGCAAGCTTCAATATTGAAATTAACATACGGCAGAAGATCAATCTTGTTGATGATCATGACATCCGAGACGCGGAACATGTCCGGATATTTCAAAGGCTTGTCTTCCCCCTCGGTTACCGACAAAATCACGACTTTATGAGCTTCGCCCAAATCAAATTCCGCCGGACAAACCAAGTTGCCGACATTTTCAATGAAGAGCACACTGTTGTCGCTCAACTCCATGTGACTTAATGCATGTCGGATCATTTCCGCATCCAAATGACAGCCTTTTCCTGTATTGATCTGATGAGCGTGGGCGCCTGTTTGGCGAATTCTGTCAGCGTCATTGCTGGTTTGCTGGTCGCCTTCAATGACGCTTATGGAAAGATCATCCTTTGCCGCTTTAATCGTCGCACAGAGCAATTCCGTTTTGCCGGAACCGGGACTGGAGACAAAATTAAGCGCCAAGATATGCTTTTGCCTGAAGTACTTTCTGTTATCGTTGGCGATGGCGTTATTACGGGCAAGGATGTCTTCTTCGATGCTGATGGCGCGTTCTGCTGATATCGCTGAATCGTGTGAATGAGCAGGACCATGGGAATGTTCATGATGATGCTCGTGATCCTCGTGAGTGTGAGTGACCAGATTGCCGTTTTCATCCACATGCGTGTGGGTGTGAGTATGATTGCCTCCGCAGCCGCAAGTCGTACACATACAATTTCTCCTAACCAAATTCTTTTATTGAGAGTCATCGGCAATAATGTCGATGACCTTAAGTTCTGTTCCGCCCGTTGCCGTTAAATGGAAGCCTCCGCAAATCGGGCAAGCCTCACCGTATCGCTTTAAAGAAACGGTTTGAGCGCAGTCCATACACCAAGCTTTGCCGGGCGGTCGCTCAATGATGAGTTGGGCGTTTTGCGCGCACCCTTGTCGAGTGACCGATTGCCAAGCAAAACGTAAAGACTCAATGTCAACACCGGCCAATTCACCGACTGCAATCCGCACGCTTTTCACTCGGCTGACGTTATTGGATTTAGCCGTGCGTTCAACGATCTCGATGATGCCTTCAGCAATAGATAGCTCGTGCATCAACCCTCCTTTTATGGCCACTTGACATCGATCTTTGTGCAGGGATCAAATGCGCAGGCAATCAGATTTAATCCGGTGATTACCGACTTGACTGCATTTGATTTTTCTTTAATAAATAGATTCATTGCATCGACCATTGGACTTTCTTCCTGAAATGCCCATTCTGTCGGCGCCACAATATGAAAGCGCATTTTGTTATTGTCAATTTGCAGAAAATGCATCAAAGTGCCGCGAGCGGTTTCAACGAGTCCGACTCCCCAATTATTCCCAAGATTAATGCTTCTAGCGGTAAAGGGAGAGGAAAGACCGGAGGCAAAATTTTTTAATTCTTCCAGTCTTGCGAGCACCAGGTCTCGGATTGAAAACGGATCTCTTCTGCCTTTATCTGATTGACTGCGGCAACGAGCCAGTGCGCCGGGTATACGAGCGCCGACCAGTTGCGGCGACAGAGCCCATTCAGGATACTCTTGGAGAATTCGCAGAAATAGTTTGAGGATTTCCCGATGGCTGATTTCTTCCGGAAAGAGTAACCCTTTGCCATCCAATTGGATATTGTCGAATCGTTCAAATGTGTGTTTGATCGCACCAATGGCTTTCTTTTCGCGAGTAAACCACAAGATAATAAGAGCTTTTAAATCTTCGTTGAAAGACTCAAGGGCGACGTTATCAATGGAGGCACTTTTTGACAGATCCCATAGCCTGGCTCTTAATTCTCCAAGCGTTTTTAAACATTCCTGACTGACTTTGCCGTGAATCATGAACGGCTGCAAATCCATGCTTAATACACGGACGGTTTCTAAGATGGCTTCTGCCGTCACCAAACTCTGAGTATTTGCATCGCAAAGCGAAAATCCTTGATTGGGATTTTGGTGAGTGATTGCGTGTTGAGCCGCTTTAAAAGCACAAACCTGAGCAATAGGGCATAACCCGAGAAGGGCGCGAAGAATTTCAGTTGTTTTCTCGGCTCCAAGGTTTTCCGCTGTTTGCGCAATGACCCTAGTGCGATGGTTGTGAAGTTCTACCTTCAATCCACTTTTTTCTTCGTGAACAATTAAAGAAACAGTGGAGAAATCAGGATTTATCATTTGCGATATTCTCCTTGCTGAATGTGGTGAAAAAATCTCGCCGAGACAAATTTTCGGGAATGGCACTGCCGGTGCTGTGCGTTGTATTGGAACTATCGCTTTCGGGGGTAAGCATCAACAGCAAAGCGCGGGCGGCAAAAGCCTCTGCACTTCGTTGATTAAACAGAGGATCAACCGGGCTCATCAGAGAGCATGCGAGAAATTTTCCCAGTCTGTCGCTGGCCATTCCTAGAAAGCTGAAGGCTCCCGCAGGCAAAGTAATCGACAGTATTTTTCCAACTTGAATCGCCGGCCAGTTGCTTTTATTACCCTGCGCAAGAACCACCAAAATGGACCATGGTGTAACGATGGCACCGATCCAGTGTTTTTTGAAGTTTTGAAAACCGATCGCACGCACTTGCAGCCCATTATGGCAAATGGGCAAACCTTTCATGTGATTGTTGAAAATGAGCTGAAACTCGGCTTCAAAATCAGAGGCTGGGCAGCGGTTAATATTGATCACTTTTCACCTTTAGCAGCATACGGGTTCAGCGTACACTTAATAGACAGAAAAGTGTGAATAAAATCGTACCGTTTTGGCTATTTTTGCGAAAGTTTTATCAAAAAATAAGCTTTTTAAACGCAGTTATAATGAAATAAGCAAAATATACCTCTTTGGTGTAATAAAAGAAGTCGTTTGCGTCTAAGTATTCGAGTTTTCGTACCATACAATCTAAATTAAGAACGCGAGAGCGTGCAATAAAGCGAGCCTATTTTCGTTTGGCTGGACTCCATGCGAAAGAAAAGGCTAAGGAGAATCCCCTTATGTTTGAAACTCAATATGAAGCGTTGCGGCGCCAAGGTGTTAGCCGCCGCAGTTTTTTGCAATTTTGCTCGCTGACGGCCGCCAGTTTGGGATTGGGAAGTGCGGGAGCTCAAGAGATTGCTCAAGCCATTGAAACCAAGCCTAGGATGCCGGTTGTATGGTTACACGGCCTGGAGTGCACCTGTTGTACGGAGTCGTTTATCCGCTCTTATCATCCGGTTGCCAAGGATTTGGTGTTGTCCATGATTTCGCTCGACTATGACGACACCATTATGGCTGCCGCCGGACATCAGGCCGAAGCGGCACTTGAAGAAACCATTACCAAGTACAAAGGCAATTACATTTTGGCCGTTGAAGGCAATGTGCCTTTGAATGATGATGGGGTTAACTGCATTCCTGCGGGAGAAACTTTCCTGCAAAAAATTAAACACGTGGCCGCTGGAGCCAAAGCTGTTATCGGTTGGGGATCCTGCGCCGCATGGGGATGCGTGCAGGCGGCTAAACCCAATCCGACGCATTCTGTTCCCATTACAGAAATCATTACGGATAAGCCTATCGTGCTTGTTCCGGGTTGCCCGCCGATTCCTGAGGTGATGACAGCCGTTGTGACTTATATTCTTACCTACGATCGCATTCCGCCGCTTGATCGGCTGGGCCGGCCGAAGATGTTCTACGGTCAGCGTATTCATGATAAATGCTATCGTCGGGCGCATTTCGATGCCGGTCAGTTTGTTGAAAAATTCGATGACCAGGGCGCCAAACTGGGCTACTGTCTCTATAAGGTCGGCTGCAAAGGACCGACCACATACAATGCCTGTTCAACCATTCGTTGGAATGAGGGGTTGAGTTGGCCGGTGCAGTCCGGTCACGGATGCATCGGTTGCTCTGAGCCTAATTTCTTTGATAAAGGCTCGTTCTATGAACATGAAACGACGATTTTGCCGCCGGGACTCGATGGTATTGAAGCGACTGTCGATAAGGTAGGCCTGGCGACGGTTGGCGTTGTTGGTGCCGCAGCTATTGCCCATGCCGCGCTATCGGCGGTTGCTCAAGCGCGAGCAAAAAAGACCAATAAAGATCTCGGGAGGGAAGAATAATGGCAGATCGTCGTATTGTTGTTGACCCGGTGACGCGTATTGAGGGTCATTTGCGCGTTCAAGCGGTGTTGGGTAATGGCGGAAAAGTCATTACGGACTCCCAAAGCACAGGCACGATGTGGCGGGGTCTTGAGGTGATTTTAAAAGGTCGTGATCCTCGCGATGCCTGGGCCTTTGTGGAACGTATTTGCGGGGTGTGTACGGGCATTCACGCTTTGGCTGCTGTCAGAAGCGTTGAAGATGCCATTGGCATCAAAATTCCTAAAAATGCGAACATCATTCGCAACTTGATGAATGCAACGCTTTACACGCACGACCACATTGTTCACTTTTACCAACTTTCTGCCTTGGATTGGGTTGACGTGGTCAGTTCTCTGTCGGCCGATCCTCGAGAAGTCTCGGAATTGCAAAAGAAAATCAGCCCGCATCATCCGCTGAGTTCTCCGGGTTATTTCCGTGATGTGCAGAATCGCTTGAAGAAGTTTGTTGCGTCCGGTCAATTAGGGATTTTTGCCAACGGCTATTGGGGGCATCCTGCCATGAAGCTGCCCCCGGCGGTCAATCTCTTGGCGGTAACGCACTACCTGGAGGCGCTTGATTTCCAGCGTGAAATCATCAAGATTCATACGATTTTGGGCGGCAAGAACCCGCATCCGAATTACCTGGTCGGAGGTGTGGCTTGCCCGATCAACATGCACGATACCGGCGCGGCAGGCAACATGATCAATGAAGTGACCATGAACTATATGCGCGATATCGCCAAGCAGTCGGTTGAATTTGTGCAGAACGTTTATCTGCCCGATATTAAGGCGATCGCCGCCTTCTATCCGGAATGGTTTAAGTATGGCGGCGGCTTGGTGAAGAAAAACGTGCTTTGCTACGGGGACTTCCCGGAAATTGCCAATGACTGGTCTGAAAAATCTCTGCAGATGCCGGCCGGTGCCATTGTTGACGGGGACTTGGCTCATGTACAGGAAGTGGATTTGAGAGATCTCACCCAAATTCAGGAATTTGTGGACCACTCTTGGTACAAATACCCCGAAGGTAAACTGGGTCTTCACCCCTGGGAGGGCGTGACGGATCAAGCCTTTGAACTACCCGAAGGATCAGTTGGCACGAAGACTAAATTTGAATGGTTGGGTGAAAAAGGCAAGTACTCGTGGATCAAGAGTCCGCGTTGGAAGGGTCACATGATGGAAGTGGGGCCGCTTGCTCGTCTGATCATGTCGGTTGCTAAGGATGTGAAGCATTTCAAGGAACCGGCTCTTGATCTTTTGAAGGAACTCAACTTGCCGCTTGAAGCCGTGTACTCCACGTTGGGCCGTCATGCCGCGCGTGCTCTGGAGTGTAATTGGACTGCGCACAAGATGGTTCAGTATGTTGATGATTTGATCGCCAATATCAAAAGCGGTGATGAAGTCGCGGCCAATATGGAATTCTGGGAGCCGAAGACGTGGCCTAAAGAATGCCGAGGTGTCGGGTTCTGCGAAGCGCCTCGCGGAGCGTTGGGACACTGGTGCGTGATTAAGAATACGCGTATTGAAAATTGGCAAGCCATTGTTCCGACGACATGGAACGCTTCGCCGCGCTCGCCCGAAGGACAACAAAGCGCCTTTGAAACGTCGCTTATCGGCACGCCTGTTGCTGATCCGGAACGCCCGCTTGAAATCATTCGTACGATTCACAGCTTCGATCCGTGCTTGGCTTGTGCAACGCACGTTTTGGATCCGCAAGGTCACGAGCTCTGCAATGTGCGTGTTCGTTAGGAGGGTCTCTTTATGAAGATTGATCCTGTCACTTTTGAAGTTGATACGTCGGGAGGGACCCATCCGATTTACGTCTGGGAAGCTCCCGTGCGGATTTGGCACTGGGCGATGGCGGTTTGCATGGCCGTTATGATTGTGACCGGTTTTCTGATCGGCGCTCCGCTCGTTGCCAATATAGGCGATACCTGGGTGACTTACGATTTCGGCTATATCCGTCTGGCTCATTTTATTGCCGGTATGATCTTTACGATCCTTTTCATTTACCGGATCTTTTGGGCTATCGTTGGAAATCGCTACGCTCGGATGATTTTTATTCCGCCGCTGTGGTCTCTCAAATGGTGGAAGGGTGTTATCGCTCAAGTGCTTTACTATCTTTTCATCAAGAAAACGGCACCGGAATACGCAGGTCATAACCCGCTCGCACAGCTGGCTATGTTTGCCATGTTTGTATTGGGCAGCTTTGTGGTCATCATCACGGGCTTTGCACTCTATGCGCAAGCCTGGGGATGGGATACAGGGTGGATGGCATGGTTCGGTTGGGTATTTAGCTTAGCCGGAGACGCTCAAGCGGTACGAACCATTCACCATGCCTGCATGTACGTTTTTATTCTCTTTTCAATTGCTCACATCTATATGTCCTTTAGAGAGGACGTCATGGGCGGGGCAACTACGTTGTCTTCTATGTCAACCGGATTGAGAATGTTCAAGCAAACGCATCACTAATTGCCGATGATAGAAGGCTTGAGGAGTCGCTCTGAAACTTCTCAGGCCTTTTTTGTATGTGGTATTAAGATAGAAGAATGGATTTATGGTAGATCGTATGCAACAGTTTGAAGTTTTAGTGATCGGAATCGGCAATATCCTTTGGGCTGACGAGGGGTTCGGTGTCAGAGCGGTCGAGTCGTATCATGAGCGATTCGCCGATGATCCCAGAGTGCGAGTCATTGATGGAGGTACATTGGGAGCCTACCTGATCAATGAGGTCATGAGTGCCAAAAGGTTACTTATTTTTGATTGTTGCGATTTTCAAGAGAAGCCAGGAACTTTAAAAGTTCTTCGCAATGACGATATTCGACTTTGGTCATCTACCAAAATATCGGCCCATCAAGCCGGCATGAATGATGTCTTGGTGACGGCCTCTTTGAGCGGTTATGAACCGCAAGCCATTACCGTTATTGGGGTGCAGCCCCTGGAATTAAATGATTATGGCGGTAGCCTGACTCCTGTGGTTGACGCACAAGTCCAGCCTGCCGTCAATGAAGCGGTGAAGGAAATGGCTACTTGGGGATTTGCTCCTCAAGAAAGAGTTGGAAACGATCAGCCGAGTCCACTCAGTGAGATGATTTTAGAGAAAGAACCCTATGAAAAAGGACGTCCGAGCGAGCAAGAGGCCTTTCGCCACGGAGATCTTCGCTTCATTAAGGCTAAATGATTTTTAGAGGTAACCTGAAAAGATGTGTGTGGCAATACCCAAAAAAGTTCTAGCCCTGCATAAAACAGCCAGCGGCACGAGCGCGGATGTGAATAACGGGGGCAAGTTGGAACGTGTGGACACTTCACTGATTGAATCGGTGTCGGTCGGGGATTTTGTGCTTGTATTCAGAGGCAATGCATTAAGAGTCGTTGATGCAGAGGAAGCGGCGAAAATTCAGTCAGCATTGGATTGCGTCCAGAAAGTAATGGAAGGGGAGTTTGATGAAAATCAGATTCAGACCGGTTTTGCCGATTTAGATAACGTTTCGTCTGCTTTGCCTGCGCACCTGGCTCGTATAGTAGGTAAAAAAGTGATGTAGGGGGAGCTTATGCCTAAAGCTTTTAATGCGGTTACCGCTCAGCTCAATCAACTGGATATGGCTTCGCATCCGGTATTTAAGCGTTTATTTGGAGAGGCCGGTTTTCAGTGGCTGACATCGCAAGAGCTAGAAAATTTCCTATCTCAAGACGGTTTGAAGATGTTAGTTTTTGCCGATGACCCCAATGAAAGAAAAACAACATTGGACATAGCTGTTATTGCTCCGGAATTAAAAAAAGCCTTCAATGGCGCTTTGACGGTGACGGCCTGGGCTGACTTTAAAGAATCACGCAGCATGGCAGCCCGTTGGGGTTTGCGTTCAATGCCCGTGGTAGCAATCTTTCGAAATAAGGATTTACTGGGGGCCGTTCAGGGCCTTAAACCGTGGGATGAATATTGTTCTTTGCTATCTGAGATCGTCATTAGAAATAAACCTGTGGTTCGTACAATTGCGATTATGCCTGTTGAAAAACAGGACCGTTGTGATTGCTGAGAAAACATCAAAAAGGATCAGGTATGGCACAAATATCATCGAGCCGTTGGGCCAATGTAAATTTAGATAAGCAAACCGAACACGAGGCGGCCATTGCGACGGTGAAATTTCTCGAAAAAGTTCGGGATACTTTGTCCTCAGGGGATTTTTCAACCAACAAAACGTTATTGACTATTCCCTTTAGAGAATTCGATCCCAAACACCTAGATTTTGTTTTAGCAACGGTTGGAAGTGGTGAAGTAAGGGCAACGATAGGGCAATCGATCCGATTGGAAGAAACGGCTATTGAAGGGCTGTGGCGCGTGCAGGAATGTGGGGTTGATCGTTTTGAAGTTGTTACGGTTCCTTCGGATCTATTAAGAAACCTTTCTACAACGTCTCTAGAGCCTCAATTGACCGAAATTCCTCAAGGTGTTTTTGCTGCTTCGGCTATTCTTCAGGAACTTTCCCAAGCTCAGCGAACAGAAAATCTAGAGGCGTTGTCAGTAGAGCCGCCCTATACGGTTGAAATTTCTCGTCAGCCCCTTAGCCCGGAGGATGGCTCATTTCTTGAGGCCGCATTGGGTAAAGGAATGATAGATATCAGTATTTCGGGTTTTGCGAGCGCTCATATTCAAAGCACTGCAATGAAAGGGATTTGGCGAAATCGGATTTTTAATAACGCCGGTAAAGCGCTTTTTGATGCTTATGTAGTGACGATGTTGCCGCCTGAGGTTGGAGAGTCCGCAGAGGAAATGAAGTTAGGCGCTCAGCATTGTGAAGAAATCTTGCAGTGGCTTAAGGAAGATATTCAAAGCGGCTCGCTGTAAAGAGATCTTGGAGTGAAAATGGCTCAAGAAACGATAGATCGTTTGTTGGATCGGTTAAATCGGGAACGTATCGGGGCTGAAACGAAAATGCAGTGCAAGGTCTGCTGGTATGTGTACGATCCGAAGCAAGGCTGTGAGGAATTTGACATCGCTCCCGATACGCCGTTTTATGATTTACCGGACTTTTTCACGTGCCCAGGTTGTGGTAACGAAAAAGCGGGTTTCATTCCTTTAAATTCGGATGAGGAGCCCGCACAGTGACTTATTTGGTTTTTTGCGGTTTGAACATTTTCAGTATTTGAGCGACTTCTTCAATACCGTCAATGATGCTGATTCGCAAACCGTCGGATCGAGAATACACATCATTTATGGATTGCCACAACAGAGCCTGAAAAAGAAATGTAGGGGTTACTAAAAACAGCAAAATAGTGACCCTTTAGTGTTCGCTATTGTCTGCTTTTGTCTGCTATGTGAGCTTTGACATTCTCCTCGGCGTGAACGCCGAGGATTCCCTACTGTGTCAGCGGCTCGCGCCACTGA